>WBZQ01000015.1_pt1 | contig 230279 bp, 249 predicted proteins | sample 5204251 | NCBI WGS metagenome assembly WBZQ01 (sample SAMN12412402, study PRJNA552823) | activated sludge metagenome | isolation source: activated sludge from nitrification reactor of wastewater treatment plant... | place: USA: Virginia | collected 2017-09 | reverse complement strand
AGGATGTGGGGAAAGTCCGCCAGCGGCGTTCTCGCCTCGCTCAGAGGCTCACCGTACGGCCCAGAGTACGATTTGCCTCTTCGCCTGCTGCGGCCTTGCTGGACGGTCTTTTGACGCATCCTGCCTGACTGTTCAGCGTCGTCTCACACCTTGATAGCTGCGACAGCTACCGAGGTCAACATAATGTTTCACGCAGTCTGCTAGCCGGTTGATTGAATAAGGAACCGCTCGTGGATCGTAACGCCATTCTCAGTGCGTGGGAAGTCCATTGCGCCGATGGCTGGCCACAGTTTTCAAGCCCCCATCAAGGACCATTGATGACCATCGACACGGTGATTGGTGGCTGTGTCGTCTTCTATCTCGACGGCTCTGACGGTCTCGATCCTCAGCGACGTACCATTCTGAAGGATTGCTTGGATGACTTAGATTCCTTAACTGAGGAGCTCGACGCCGAGTGCCAGCCATACTTTCTTCGACTTCGACACCTCGGAAGCCTGTTGCTGGATACAAGCCCTACGTCATGACCCACAGAAGCTGTAGGAATGCAGACAGTCCAAATGGGACTTTCTTGCAGGCATGGTCGATGATTCGTTACAATTTATTTAAGATGTATTTCCAGTCGAACTCGTGACGACAGGTTAGATAGGCTACCTGGCTCTACGATAGAAAGTGACCACACCATGCACAGGACTCGGCATTATTTCGTACTCGCTGTATTCATCAGCTTTCTCTCCATCTCCGCCTTCGCTCGAGCTGAACCCTATGAATTAAGCGAGCATGACATCACCGAGCCGAAGGCTATTTCCAGCAGCACGGTGTCCCTCTTTGGTGTCAAACTCGGCGATCCCGAGGGCAAGGCCGTTGAGACCCTTGAGACGCTGGTAAATCGGAAGGCCCTTGGAATTAAAGTCGAACAGGAAGCCACCTTCATCTTCCTGCTTGATCAACGCAAACCGACTGGTCCAATGGCCGGTGTACGGATTCAGGACGGCAAAGTCGACCTGCTGTTCATCAATAACCGTTTTGCCCACCGGACAAGGGGAATCTTTCGCAATGTGCTCAATAGCGAAAGTCCTGACGACATCAGAAAGTTATTGGGCAAAGAAGAGTATGGCGATGAGAACGTGATGGGAGCCGTCATGGCTTACGATACGCAAGGGTTTCAAGTAAACTATTTGGGGAAAGACATCAACATCGAGTTTGCTCCCCCCCGCTAGCGCCTACCACAAGGTTCAGCTTTCTCCACGACAGAACCAGGTGAGGTCTCCCTCAACATTCTCGTATTGATTGACACCTACTGATGCGTCTATTGGATCGGATGCGTGAGACGAAACCCGTAATCGATTAGGCTCCTCGCGGTATTCCATCGACGATTCGAGTTCAGGATAACGAGTAGCAAGTCACTGCCGTTTTGAGATACCTTCGCGATCAGACACCGGCCCGCCTTTGAGGTAAAGCCTGTCTTCACCCCTTCCACACCCGGAATCCGACCGAGCAGCCGATTCGTATTGTGCAAGACATAGGCGCGGTAGCCGCTGACCGGCGTAATGATCTCCCGCTCGGCCTTCACCAGATTTCTAAAGGTTGCATTTTGCATAGCCACTTCACTGAGTTTGGCGAGATCTTCTGCCGTTGAATAGTGATTGGGGTTATCAAACCCACAGCCGTTACTAAAATGCGTATCCGCTAACCCAAGCATCGCCGCCTTAGCATTCATCAAGGTCACAAACTGTTCTTCGTCACCACCGACATGCTCGACCGCCGCAAGACAGGCGTCATTCGCCGATACCATCATCATAGCCTTCAGCAGATCACCTAAGCGAAACACTTCGCCGACTTTGATCCGCAAATGCGTCTTTGGCGCCCTCGCGGCGTTCTTGCTTACAGTTGCGAGCTCATCCAGCCGGGCTCTCTCTAGAATCACCAATGCCGACATAATCTTGGTCAAACTGGCAGGCGAAAGGCGCTTCTCAGTGTCATGTTCAAAGAGTACGCGTCCCGATCGTAACTCTTTGAGGAGAATGCTATGGGCTGGGATACGCTTCCAATGAAGTGCGTGAGGAGCGTAATTGATTGATCGACCTGTGTCCTGAGTACTGTGTTGAATTCTCGCCTGGACCGGAAGCGGGGAGAAGGCGTTCCATAGGAATGAGAATGCTATCAGAAGGGTGACTCGATAGAAGTCACCTGTGCTGTTCCACGGGTGATGAGGAGGCCGGATATGATCCTTTCGCACCAAATACCACCGCCTCACTAAAACATGAATGATTCCCGAACCTTATCACCTTTTCTCCCACTATCAATGACTTTGTGAAAAAATCGTAGAAGGTCGGCCAGGTCAATCCAGAATCCGCAGTTAAGGCATCGAGCGTAGATTCTTCGATTGAGGAGGGTATAGTGGCGTTCGACCATCATAAACCCTCTGCACTTGAGGCATTGCATACATGTCCTGCTCTCTCTACCAGGATTCAGAAAAACCGCCTGCGGCGTTCTCGCGTCGATCAGACGGCACCGTACGGCTCAGAATACGATTATTCATCCCTTTGCTTGCTGTGGCCTCGCTGGATGGCCTTTCTAGGCATCCTACAAGGGTGTTCTACGTCGTCTCACCCCTCAAGACCCGTCACGGCAACAGAAGTCCGGAGGAGTCCTCCGCAGCCTACTACGCTATCGAATACGATTCATAATGAGTGCGACACATCCGGCGAGGAGTCCCCCACCGAGGAGGGTGGTGCCAAAATAGACGAACACATTCGTTCCTCCGGAAGGCTGGGTCCCTTCCCATAAATCGCGAACCCCACCCTGAACCATCAAGACTGACAGTGTCAGCAGAGCCCCTATCATGAACCACCATGCGAAGGATCGAAGCGCCATTCTTCTGCTCGTAAATCGTGCTCTCTCCGGCCTTTTTTAACTCTAGCGAAGGGCTCCTAAGCTGTCAAGAAATAGCCTGAGACCGCTCGTGGTTTACCCCTTTGGATCGGACCGAGCGATGGACTTGAGCCCACGATGAAGAAAGATGGACACGCTGCCGCTTCCATTGTCTGCAATGGCGAGCCCAGGTTCCTCGCTTCCTGACGTGGTGACATGGAACGAACAGAGCGCAAACGGACCGTACTTCGTCCGATAGTTTCTCGGGGGATAGTGAAAGGTTCCATCGCCTTTCCCGAATAGAATCGACAAATCGTTCGACTGGATATTCACGATTGCCACATCGACTAGCTGATCACCGTTGAAATCCCTGGCAAGACCAAAATTTGGACCGGCATCCGCACCGGCATCCTTCCCTGGCCGAAACGTCGCATTCCCATTTCCCAAAAAGGTCGTGAAGCTATCCTGCTCTCCATTGATGACCAGCAGATCGCTATTGTGATCGTTATTGAAATCTCCAAAACTCACCCCCAACGGCCGCCTGCCAGTGGAATAGTCCTTGGGGTCTCGAAACGTCCCATTTCCGTTCCCAAGCCAGACGGATACCGCATTGGACATCGGCCCCCCGTTGGTGACCACGAGATCGATCTTGCCATCGCCGTTGAGATCGGATAGAGCCACGGAGGTTGGAGTATCTCCATGTTCATATTGCGCTCCATGTCGCAATTCGCCCTTTCCATTTCCAAGAAACACTTTCACCTTGTCGTTTCGAAGGGCCACGGCAAGATCGACATGATGATCGCCGTTCACATCTTCTGTCGCCAGTGACACCGGGCTGCGATGGACCGGATACCGGGCTCCTTCTTCAAATTTTCCGTTCCCGCGGCCAAGCAGCAGCTCAACTTCATCCCCACCTGAGCACGCTAAAACGACATCCGCCTGCCCGTCTTCATTAAAGTCATTCAGAGCAAGAGCGCGTGGTTCCTGGCACACATGAACCTGTATTTGGTCTTTGAATGTGCCGTCGCCGTTACCGAATAAAATGGAAACGGAATTGCTCGAAATATTCGTCGTGATCAGATCGGTAAACGAGTCGTGATTGAGATCACCGGTCGTAATCGTCGTTGGGTTCTTGCCCACGGGGTAACTCGCAAAATAGTAAAACGGATCAGGTGGGAGATACGGCTCCGCCTTGGAACAGCCCCACAAACCGATCCCCATGAGGACGTAGAGTCCCACCACGCTGCAGATAGATTTACTCAAACGACACATCAGATTTCATGCAGACTGCCTGATATCTCCTCAATCAGACCCTTTTCATCCGCCAGGTGGGCTGGCCACACTCGACGTTGATTCTCTCGCCATCAAGCGCTTGAACTGATTTTGCTACTTCTATCAAAGTCGCCGAAGGTTGGTGCACCCTGAAAGACATGCTAAAAAGCCTGGTTGACCACCAGGCGCCCCTGCCAGATGGCCCAGTATACAGATGCCCTATTTGGACCCGCAATCTACAATGCCCTACCGTCAGCCTTTGAATTTCAGCAGCTAGTTACGTTATGATCTAACAATATTCTTTGGAGGATTGCTATGAGCAAGATGGTGAATGTTGATATCTCGATGTATGGAATTGCTGAAGTGCTGAACTGGTGCCTTGATCGAAACAAGGGGCGTGTTCCCGGCGTTGATACGGCAGGTTTCAAGAAGATGCAGGAGCTTTTGGCCCAGAAGCCACAATCTGGGGACTATTTCACGCTTGACCAGTTCTGGAAAAAGAGGGTCAGCGTACCGTTAACCGAAGACGAAGTGGCAACTATCGACCGATGTCTCTACGACATCCCGAACTTTGACAATGAGCCGCTTCCCCAAATCCGTCATAAGTTTTGGCCACAGGAAATGGCGGCACACTAGCCACTCCCATCACGCGGTACCAGGCGTCAGTCCTGTGACGCCTGGCAACTCCCGATCCCCAGAATGCGGACTACACACGATGGATAGAGAGGCTCTCCTCTAATCCTCCTTGATGTGTACCCACAACCATCCCTTCGGTTAGCTGAACAGACCTGTACCGACGGGAATCCCCTCGACGTGAATAAGTTCTTGACTACCCTGACACCTTCTAAGGATGACTAACGGGAGAGCCCCAAGATAACAATCAGTTGAAGAGATCGGAGTGTGAGAAATTGAGTTTGAGCTTTATCAGTGTGCCAGCCGGCAGGAGAAAACTGGAGGGCAAAGACAACGGCTATGCTTGTAAAACAACCCTGGTACTAGAGCGAGCCTTCCCCCTTGAGATACTTCCGAAATCGATCCATAAGCTCAGCGCCCAGCGTTCCACCTTCAGGTTTCTTGGTTGTTGGATCGGCAAAGTGGCTGCGGATCTCCTGCAAGCGCTTCTCTGCCTGATCATTGCTCTGCAAACGCTTGGTCTTCTTGAGCGCCGTCTCAAAGGCGTCGAATGTCAACTCCTGATAGCCGAATGACCGAATGCGTTTGACCGCTTTCATCATGGCCTGATTTCGAAATGTCGTCAAATGGTCGGAATCGATTTCCTTCAATCCAAGCTTACGAGCCCTCCGCTCTGCGGCTTTTCTGATTCCACTTCGGACAAAGTCAGGAGATGTCTGAAGCCGTTTCCAGGCGTCGTCCGTCCAGCCAATTTTGGCCTCAGGGGCATCCCAGATTTCCCGTAGCGCTGATCCATCAATACGCGTCAGATGTTTCTCCCTGGCCAAGTCTTCGGTATCCCGCTTCAGCATATCCGCTACGAAGTCTACAGCGATGGGTGGGGACTCTTTGAGTTTGTCTTGAAGCAACGCCAAGGCATCCTCCGTCCACTCCATCGAAGGCTTCTCCTCTTCGCGGATATCACCGAGTGCCTCAACCTTTTCAAACAACTCGACGTTCACCTCGAGATGGCCTCGCTCCTTGGCGATCTCTTCCGCAATCTGTTTGATCATGGCCTGCATGAACCCGGGCACGTTGGCCAACCGATCTTTTGCCGCAGCCGTCCATGGGAGCCGTCCATGCTCCATCGCTTCAGCGGCCGCCGTCATGCCGGCTTCACCGCCCATTCCGCCCATCATCTGCCCCTTAAATCGTTCGAGAACCTCTTCTGTAATCTCTTCATACCCCAATTCCAGGGCCTTTTTTTCAGCTAACCGACGGACCATGCCACGAAGGAAAAGCGGCGCACGTTCCATGCGCTTTAGTGCGCCAGCAGTCCACCGGATATCCGTCGCTGCGAACTGGGATGGGTCTGACATCGTTCTATATCCTCGTGAGAGAACCCTGCTCTCTACTGATTGAGTAACTCTTTGATCTCTTTACCGGCTTTGAAAAATGGAACCCGCTTGGCCGGAACGGCAACGGTCTCTCCGGTCTTGGGATTCCGTCCTTCTTTCATACGACGAGCGCGCAAGCGAAAGCTACCGAATCCTCGAATTTCCGTCTTATCCCCATTTTTCAGGGAGTCTCGTACGCAATCAAATATCGTATTGACCACGACTTCTGCCTGCCGTTTGGTTAATGTGGTCACTTGCTCAGAGACTTTCTCGATAATTTGCGCTTTCGTCATGTCTTCTCCCTCCGCTCGATGATCACCGCATGTTTACTGACACAGCTAAAATGCCATCAAGTATTTCAAGCTGACACCTGGCTGCATATCCAATTTGGGGAACATCATGCTCAGCTTTGAGTCCAGCATTTCACGGAGAGAAAAACGGCGGCGTGGTTCGACGATCTTGGGTTCCCCCTGGATCCCTACCACATCTGCGGCCAATTGAATGGCATCGTCCAGGTCTCCGAGTTCATCCACCAACTTCACTTCTTTGGCCTGGCGACCGGTGAAGATTCGGCCATCCGCCAGAGCTTGAGCTGTTCGCAATTCCAGCGATCGGCCTTCTGCCACCGCTTCGATAAATTGCCGATGGACGTCATCCATCACCCCTTGGAGCAAGCCCCTCTCCTCGGCGCTCATCTTGCGAAGGGGAGACCCTACATCCTTAAACTTCCCACTCTTGATGACGACCCCTTCCACACCGATTTTCTGAAGCAACCCTTCCACATTGGCGGTTTCCATAATGACACCGATACTTCCGGTCAAGGTCCCAGGATTCGCGACGATCCGATCCGTCGCCGCGGCAATATAATACCCCCCTGACGCCGCCACACTCCCCATTGACGCAATCACTGCCTTGTTGGACTTGTTCCGTACTCGCTTGACTGCATCATAGATTTCCTGAGATGGCACCACACCACCCCCTGGCGTATCAATCCGAAGGACGATCGCTTTGATGGAGGGACTTTCACTGAAACGTTTCAGTTCCGCGACGGTCGTTTGGGAATCCATGATGACACCTTCAACACGAATCAAGGCAATCCGATCCTCACTTGACAAGTCAAGGTCAGGATAGAGGAGATTCATCAGCACCATTGCACCCACCCCTGCCGCAAAGAGCCAAATGACTTTGCGAAACAGATGGCGTTTGGGTGGGCGCACGTCCTGTGTCACATCATCCGCCATAATACTCACCAGTCCGATTCAGGAATCCCCTATTCTTGATCGTCGGCCTGCGCGCGCTTCCGGCTCTGCTTGACAGCTCGACCGAGGGTTTGATCAATAGCGCCCTGCGACGAGTGATAGTCGTCCACCTGCTTGCGCTCCCAATCCATTTGATGATCGCGAAGGCTGAGTGCGATCTTGCGTTCTTCCCGATCGACCTTGATTATCTTCGCCGTCAGGTCTTCCTGCAACTTAAACTTTTCTTCCAGCTTCTGGGAAGAATCCAGGCCTGATTCGCTGACGTGGATCAACCCTTCCACACCGCCGTCAAGCTCAACGAAAATCCCGAAATCGGCGACTTTCGACACCTTGCCGGTCACCGAATCACCGACATGATACCGCGATGGGATCACCTCGTCCCACGGATCACGAGTCAGCTGCTTATATCCGAGTGAGAGCCGTTCCTTCTCCTTGTCGATGCGTAGGACAATCGCCTCGACCTTCTGTGCTTTCTTGAAGAGTTCGGAAGGATGCTTGATGTGCTTCGTCCAGGACATATCGGAAATATGGATCAACCCGTCAATACCTTCTTCCAGTCCGACAAAGACTCCAAAATCCGTGAGACTCTTCACTTTCCCTTCGATGCGGGTTCCGATCGGATACTTTCCTTCGATCATATCCCAAGGATTCGGAGCAGTCTGTTTCATGCCCAAGGAAATCTTCCGGCTCGCCGGATCGACATTGAGCACGGCGGCTTCGACTTGGTCTCCAACCGCCACGACGCGAGACGGATGCCGGACTTCATGTGTCCACGACATCTCGGAAACGTGCACCAACCCCTCCACACCTGGTTCAAGCTCTACAAATGCACCATAATCAGTCAAACTCACGACCCGACCACGCACTCTGGTCCCGATGGGATACTTACCGGCAACATTGGTCCAGGGGTCAGCGCTCTTCTGCTTAAGGCCCAGAGAAATACGACCGGTCTCCCGATCGTACTTCAATACCGTCACTTCCACTTTGTCGCCGACAGTAAACAGTTCCGACGGATGTCCAACTCGCCCCCACGACATATCCGTAATGTGGAGCAAGCCGTCGATCCCACCGAGATCAATAAATGATCCATAATCAGTGATGTTCTTCACGGTTCCTTGGATCAATTGACCTTCCTTGAGATTTGCCAACGTCGTCTGCCGCTTCTTATCGCGCGTTTCTTCCAACAACACACGGCGCGACACCACCACGTTCCCTCGTCGGTGATTGATCTTGATGATCTTGAGCGGAAACGTCTTTCCGACAAGCCCGTCTAAATCGCGCACCGGATGAAGATCGATCTGCGAGCCTGGCAGAAACGCTTTGACGCCGATGTCCACCATCATCCCGCCCTTGATGCGGGACACGATCTTGCCTTCGATACTCTTTTCGTCCTTGTACATCTTCTCGAGCTCTTCCCAAATCTTCATCTTGTCGGCTTTTTCTTTGGAAAGCACGAGATTGCCGTCTGCGTCTTCACATTCTTCGATATAAACTTGGAGCCGATCCCCGATCTTGAGGTTTGCCAAGTCGTCCGACGAGAATTGATCGTTCGGGATCATGCCTTCCGACTTGTACCCGATATCAACGATGACCTTGTCCTTGGTCAGCGCCACCACACGCCCTTCGGTAATGGTGCCTTCCTCCAGATTGCGAAAGGTTTCTTCATACAACGCCGCCAAGGCATTGCGGTCTAACTGCGCGTCGCTACTGTTGGATACCGTACCCATATGAACATCCTACTCTTCCGACTCTCGTCGGGTGCTGATGGTGAAGTCGCCTGGCTCACTCAGCGTTGTGAGCGTCGGCGGTCGACCTACTCGGTGTCTCGCTTGCCACATCGTCCTTCCTTGTTGGAATGGGAACCTCCCCCAAGGCTGCGATATGTTCGATCACCGTACGGCTGACCAGTTGATAAAACTGCTTTGTTTCCGCTCTTTCTTTCTGCTTTCCCGTATCAAATGTGATAGGGGCTCCAAGCCGAACAGTCACGGGACGCCGGCGTGGCCACGAGGCCCCCGGAGGCAGAACGTCGAAGGTCCCTCTCAAATACGCCGGAACTACCGGGCATCCCGTCTGCGACACGATCACACCGATACCAGCCTTGGGTTGTCGGAGGTGACCATCCTGAGTGCGTCCTCCCTCAGGGAAAATAACCACCACGTGACCGGCCCGAATCAGGTTAATGGCCTTCCCGAAGGCCTCCCGATCCAGACGGCCCAGCTTCACCGGAATCCACCCCAGCGATTGCAACAAACTGCTCAACACCGGGATGGGAAACAAGTCGTGACGCCCCAGATACCAGGCCCTTCGATTCATCCCGCATCCAAGGAGCGGAATATCGAGATAGCTCGCATGGTTGGCGGCGACCAACATTCCCCCGGTGGGAGGAACCTGGCCTTCAACCCGGTACCGAAAACAGAGCCAGGCGACGCTGCGCGCCAGGACCCACAACAACCCGTAGACAATCCCGCTCACAACTCAGTCGACACAGCCGCGATCATCTGTTCCACGACCTGATCGGGACTGAGGGTAGAGGTGTCGATGAATCGTGCATCCATTGCAGGGACCAATGGATCGACGGAACGGGTCCGATCTCGCTGATCTCGGGCCGATAGATCATGGGACGTGGTTTCAATCGACTCCCCCCGACCTGCAGCGACTAACTCACGGTGCCGTCGTGCCACTCGAACATCGGGATGAGCTTCCAGGAAAAATTTGAACGAGGCCGTGGGAAAGACCTTGGTGCCGATATCGCGACCTTCTGCTACCACGGATCCTCCTTGGCCGATCTGACGTTGGAGCGGCAGCAGCCATTCACGAACGGCTGGAATAGCAGACACAAGAGAAGCCGCGGCAGTCACTTCGGGTGTACGCAGTTGTCCCGTCACGTCGAAACCATCGACCAGCACCTGCATCGCACCTTGACGAAACTGCATATGGATCGACGTGGTCGGCAAGAGGGTAGCCACGTGAGTATGGTCTGTAGGACGAACCCTCGACTGCAAAGTCTTCCATGCGATAGCCCGATAGAGTGCCCCGGTATCGAGATAGAGATACCCGAGCCGACTCGCCAGTAATTTGGCCACGGTGCTCTTCCCCACCCCGGCCGGCCCATCAATCGCAATAATCACTCATCCCTCGTCCCATCAGACCGTCACGATGACTGAGTCAACAGCTCCGCCAGTATGGTTTCAAAATTCGGGAATGACGTCTCAACGCAATCGGCATCCGCAATCGTCATCTCTTGCTCCGCCGTCAACCCACCAATGGCTAACGACATCGCCACCCGGTGGTCTCCATGGCTCTGAGCATTGCTGGAAGCTTGCAATCGCCCGTTTTCCCCCCTGCGACCTACCCCGCGAATCACCATGCCATCAGGTCGCTCTTCGATCAGAGCTCCCATGGCCGTCAACTCTCGACTCATTGTCGCAATGCGATCACTCTCTTTGACTCGCAATTCTTCCGCACCGGAAATGACGGTGTCTCCTTCCGCAACTGCAGCCGCCACGCACAGGATCGGAAATTCATCGATCGTTTTAGGAATGAGGTCAGGACTGATCGTCACTCCCTTCAAAGCGGCAGACTGCACACGCAGATCCCCAACTGGCTCTCCGGCCGCTTCGCGTAAACCCAATACCTGAATATCCGCCCCCATCTTTCGCATGACCTCAATGAGGCCTGTCCTGGTTTCGTTCATCCCGACATTCCGAATGGTGACATCGGATCCCGGCACAATCGTCGCGCCAACCAAAAAGAAGGCCGCGGCTGAGAAATCACCGGGAACCGTCACGTCCACCCCTCGCCATCCAACGGACGGCCTTCCATCTAAAACCAGCGCTCCCTGTTCCCGTCTAAGCGGAATGCCAAAAAACTGAAACATCCGCTCCGTATGGTCTCGTGACAACCGTGGTTCTCTATAGCGAGTCCGCCCTTGAGCAAAAAGACCGGCGAGAAGAAGCGACGACTTGATCTGGGCACTCGCCACGGAAGAGCGATAGTCGATTCCATGAAGGCCTGAGCCCGTAATCGCTAAGGGAGCTAATTCTCCTCCTTTGCGGCCGGCAATGACCGCGCCCATCTCGCGTAGCGGTTTGACGACCCGCCCCATGGGACGGCGCCGGATCGATTCATCGCCGGTGAGGACGGAGAAGAAATCTTGACCAGCCAAAAGGCCCGCCAGCAGCCGAATCCCGGTCCCGGAATTTCCGCAATCGATCGGTCCACTCGGCTCAGCCAACCCCCAAAACCCCTTCCCGCAGACAGTCAATTCGGTCGGCGTCTCTGTAATTGGAATCCCGAGTGTCTGAAACGCCCTCATCGTGTTCAGACAATCTTCACCTCGACAGTATCCGGCAATAGTGCTCGTCCCTTCCGCTAATGCCGTCAGAATGATCGCCCGATGGGTGAGAGACTTGTCGCCGGGAACGCTTGTGGTTCCCTTGAGTGGACGGCCAGGATGAATGGTTAATGATGTCATGAGTGACGCACAGCCGAACTCGCAAGTTTCTCGCGTTCGCCTTTTGCCCGTTCGAGTGCTTTTTCGATACCGGTCGCATCACCGGCCTTAATCAGCTGCTTCAATTCTTCCAAGGCTCTTGTGTACCGGTCGATATAGGCCACCACGTTCCCTCGGTTCCACAGAAAAATATCTCGCCACATTTCTGGAGAACTCGCGGCTATCCTCGTGGTATCCCGCAGTCCCCCTCCAGAGTGGGCGGCAAGATCCAGCGACGACAACTCTTGATCACGAAGCTCAGACAAGGCATTCATGAGCGCAAAAGCTGCCACATGGGGTAAGTGACTGACGGCACCCAGGATTTGATCGTGGAGGTGGGGGTCCATCGTCAACATGATCGAGCCGGTTTCCTCCCACAACTGTCGGACCCGTTCCAAAGCAATAGCATTTGTCCGTTTCGTAGGAGTCAAAATACAGCGCGCCCCTTTGAACAGCTGATCGGAGCCAGCAGCGACTCCCGTCTTTTCTTTTCCTGCGATGGGATGCGCCCCGACAAAATGCACTCCGGCAGGCATGGCGGCCTCGGATCGTTCAACTAACGTCCCTTTCACACTCCCCACATCACTGACGATCGATCCAGGGGCTAGGCAATGTGCCCATTCCTTTAGATGACGCTCATAGGTATCAACAGGCGTGGCTAGCACGACCAAATCCGCCCCCCGCACACCCTCTTCAGGGTCGGCCACATATCGATCGATCGCTCCTAAGGCGACAGCAGTCTTGAGATTTTCCACTCGACGGCCAATGCCGACCACGTGATCGGCTAAGGCCTTGCGGCGGAGGATCATGCCGAGCGATCCACCAATCAGCCCGACCCCAATAATGGCGACCTGTTTAAAGTGAACCGGCATCGAAACGTTACAACTCTCTTCCCACGGCTTTCGCGATATTCTTCAGATCCCCCATCAACGTCTTAAATTTTGACGGTTTGATTGATTCTTCCCCGTCACAAAGGGCGCATTCCGGGTTTGAATGGACCTCAATGAGCAGCCCATCCGCCCCGGCCGCAACCGCCGCTTTGGACATCGGCGCCACGAGATCCCATTTCCCCGTGGCATGGCTGGGATCTACGATGACTGGGAGATGAGACAGCTCTTTCAATGTGGGAATGGCCGCCAGATCCAAGGTATTCCGGTACTGCGTTTCGAACGTGCGAATACCTCGCTCGCACAACATCACGTTCTGATTTCCGCGTGACATGATGTATTCAGCCGATAGGAGAAATTCTTTGATCGTGGCCGATAACCCCCGCTTCAGAAGCACAGGCTTGTCATAGGCGCCGACTTCCTTCAGTAGTTCAAAATTCTGCATGTTCCGAGCACCGATCTGGATGATATCCGCCTTTTCTAAAAACAGTTCGATATCACGCGTATCCAAGATTTCACTGACCACCGGTAAACCCGTTTGCTTTCTCGCCTCGACGAGGTAGTCCAGGCCTTCCCGCCCCAGCCCTTGAAACGAATAGGGCGACGTCCGCGGTTTATAGGCCCCGCCACGCAAAATAGTGGCACCTGACGCTTTGACTTCATGGGCAATCCCGACCGTCAGTTCGAGTCGCTCCACTGCACAAGGACCGGCCATAATCGCGAGTTTCTTGGCGCCGATCTTGACACCCCCGACATCAATGATCGTCGGCTCTTTCTTAAACTCGCGACTGACAAGCTTCCAAGGGGCCAAAATTGGCAGGACGCTTTCGACGCCTGGAAGGGCCGTCAACGGCTGATTGTGCAGAATACGATCGTCACCGATGACCCCGATGATGGTGCGTTCCTGGCCCGTTGAAATTTGTGATTTGAGGCCAAGATCACGCAGTCGATCGATAATATGGTCGACCTCGCTCTCCGATGCCTCTGGTTTCAATACGATGATCATAGTTCCCTCTTACGACTCCTATCTACCGCCACCTAAGACCTTACCGAGCGCCTGAAGGAAGGCGGTATTTTCGTCGGGTTGGCCGATGGTGACACGCAGCATGGTACCTTCGATATGCCGCACGATAATGCCTTCTCGCAGGAGCGCGTCAAACACCCCGCGTCCATCCTGTTTGGCATCAAAGTAGAGAAAATTGGTTTCCGTCGGGATCGGTACGAGTCCGAATGCCCGCAGCCCCTGCCCTACTTGTTCGATCCCGGCGGCATTGACCGCCCGACTCTTCGCCACATGCTCGTCATCACTCAAGGCAGCCAGCGCAGCTTTCTGGCCAAGGCTATTGGCATTGAATGGAGGCCGAACGCGATTCAAGTAATCGATGATTTCCGGCGTGCTGATCCCATACCCGATTCGCAATCCGGCTAGCCCATAGATCTTCGAGAAGGTCCTCAGGACAATCGCGTTTCGCCCCTGTTTCACATAGGCCAGCGCATCTGGAAATTGCGGATGCCGGACATACTCATAGTACGCTTCGTCGAATACCACAATCACATCGTCCGGCACTCGTGCCATCAATCGCTCGACCGCATCCGACGGCACCATCGTGCCGGTAGGATTGTTGGGATTACAGAGAAACAGCAGTCGCGTTCGCGGCGTAATAGCTTGGACCATTGACTCAAGGTCGTGCGTCCAGTTGACCAGAGGGACGATCAGCGGCCTCCCGTGGACGGCTGTGACCTCCATCTTGTAGATCACGAATGTGTGGTCCGCCATCACGGCTTCATCGCCAGGCGCCAAAAACGTTCTGGCAAGCAGACCGATGATCTCATCTGACCCGTTCCCGAGGAGGACATGCTCTTGAGTCACTTTCCATCGATCGGCAAGCGCCCGGCGCAGTTGGTACGCCCCCCCGTCTGGATAGCGATGCAGCGTATCCTGCACGCCGTTGAGAGCCGTCACGGCTTTCGGAGAAGGTCCTAGCGGATTCTCGTTGGAGGCAAGCTTGATCACGCGAGTCAGCCCGAGCTCCCGTTGAAGCTCATCAATCGGCTTCCCGGGTACGTATGGACTGAGCGATCGAATATCCGGATGGACCTGGAGTGGCATAATTAATTATGAGCCGGGTAGGAGCCCAAGATCTTCATAAAGAGACAGCGGCCCTTCACTTCTTCTACGGCCTTACCGACTCGGTCGTCATTGATATGGCCTTCGACATCTACAAAGAAAATATACTCCCAGGCTTTGCGCTGAGAGGGACGTGACTCGATCTTCGTCATGCTAATGCCATAGGAGGCGAAGGGACGAAGCAGGTCGTAGAGGGCTCCGACTTTATCCTTCACCGACAGCATCAACGACGTCTTATCTTTCCCGGTCTGTTCAGACGGCTTTTGAGACAGCACCAGGAAACGGGTGAAGTTATTCAGGTTATCTTCGATCCTGGCCTTGATCACTTTTAAGCCGTAAAGCTGACTAGCCAACTCCGACGCGATGGCGGCGGATGCCGGATCATCAACGCACATTTCGGCGGCGCGGGCCGTGCTCGCCACCTCCACCGTAGGAACATGGGGGAGATTGGTCTCAAGCCAGTTCCGACACTGGGCGAGAGCATGCGGATGTGATTGAATTTTCTTCACATCTCCCATAAGGCCTGATTTTGACAACAGGTGATGGGAGACCTCTTGAAGAACCTCGCCATAGATTCGCAAATTGGAATCGATAAACATGTCGAGGGTATGATTGACCACCCCCTCCGTCGTGTTCTCGATCGGCACAACCCCAAAATTGGCTCGGCCTCGTTCTACTTCGCTGAAGACCTCTTTAATACTCTGGACCGGCACATACTGGACGGACGAGCCGAATTTCTGCATGCAGGCCATATGGGTAAAAGTGGCTCTCGGTCCTAGATACGCGACCCTCTGGGGAGCCTCAAGCGACAGTGACGCTGACATGATCTCGCGATAGACAGCCCGAATGGCGTCGCTTGGAAAAGGACCGGTATTGAGCTTGGTGAGCCGTTGAATGATCTCGGCCTCTCGGCCTGCGGTATGGAGGTTGGCGTCGGCATCCTTCTCTTTTTTTAACCGCCCGATTTCAATGACGCTCTTTGAACGTTCATTCAGAAGCCGAATGATTTCATCATCGATCCTGTCGATTTCCTTACGATATTCTGGCATGTCCTTGGGCATACGGCGTCTCGTTTCAAACACCCGTTCACAGGAGGGCTTCCTCATCCCTTTATAGGGACGGGGATCGTTGAGACAAGTGTGGAATTCTACAGGATCGGTGGAAACTATTGCAAGAACAGCTGGCGCCTGCGGAAAGCACCCGAACGGATGGAACATGCCCGGCTTACATCAGCAAATGAGACGGTCTCTTGAGGTGGTCGTACGCTGACTTCGTCACCTGACGGCCACGCCCTGTACGGTCCAAGAAACCTGCCTGGATGAGATAGGGTTCGTACACATCCTCGATCGTACCCTTATCCTCTTGAACAGCAGCCGCTAAGGACTCCACCCCAACCGGCCCACCGTTGAACTTCTCGATAATGGTGAGGAGAACTTTGCGATCCATGTCGTCGAACCCGGCCTCGTCAATCCCGAGCCACGCCAATCCCTCTTGCGCGACCTCTTTGGTAATGCGGCCATCGGCCTTAATTTGGGCATAGTCCCTGATGCGTTTGATAAGCCGATTGACAATACGTGGCGTTCCTCGCGCCCGACGCGAGATTTCCGCTGCACCAGCACGATCAATCCAGACCCCCAAGACACCTGCCGATCTCACCACAATGGCCTCCAACTCGGATGGCTCGTAATACTCCAGCCGATAGACCAATCCAAAGCGGTCACGGAGGGGGGAAGTGAGGGAACCAGCCCTCGTCGTGGCTCCCACCAGCGTAAACGGCGGAAGGTCGAGTTTCACGGTCCTGGTGGCTGGGCCTTGTCCGACAACCAGGTCCAGCTGGAAATCCTCCATCGCCGGATAGAGCGCCTCCTCCACGGAAGCAGGGAGTCGATGAATTTCATCGATGAACAACACATCATGTTCTTGAAGATTGGTCAGCACTGCGGCAAGGTCGCCGGCATGAGCAAGCACCAACCCTGAGGTTGAACGCAACGCCGCTCCCATTTCCCGTGCAATGATATGCGCAATGGTCGTCTTGCCAAGTCCAGGCGGACCATAAAAGATAGCGTGGTCCAGCGATTCTCCTCGCTGCCTCGCCGCTTCGATGCAAATCCGAAGCGATTCCTTCATTTTTTCCTGGCCGACATACTCGTCGAGCGTCTGGGGCCGCAGGACATGTTCCAGACCTCGCTCCTCGTCCGTCGCACGATTGGTCACAAGCCGTTCGGTCATAACCTGACACTCACATCTACTTGGTCTGATACTTCGGGGGAGGTGGCAAAGCCCCCTGCCCCGGCTGTGCGGCGTTCCCACAATCAGGAGGACAGGATTTGTACCCTTGAGTGGAATCGGGGAAATTGCTTTCCATTTTCCTCAACTGGCATTGTGTCAGCCGCCCCCCGTCACTGTTCCCACAGCGCGCAGGAACCGAGGAACTACCGATCTCGGCATACCCCTCGGGACAGACCCCACAGACCCCCAGCATGTTCGTCCCAAGTGGCACACATTGTACAAGCACCCCATCGTGGTCTTTGCAAATCTCTTGGGATGCCGTCACCCCGGTCGTCGCATAGCCGTCAGGACATTTCCCGCAGGTCATCCGAATGCTTTTGGGCTCCGAGGATTCCTCCGCAAGGCTCACGGTTGGAGAGAGGGGAGCAAACGATGCCCCCATCATCGCACAGTACAGAATGAGCCTGGCAGTCCTCGAATAAGATGGCATCATGGTTACCCCCTTGCTAATTCCTTGAGCCCTTCTCGAATCAGCTCCTTCAGCGCCAAAGAGCCGGAGGTGCCCTTGGTCACCCGCCTGAGGGCTTCCTTGGCATCTTGAGCGCGGTAGCCCAAGTGTACCAGAGCGGACAACGCATCCTCGAAGAGATCATTGAATTCCGCAGGCTCTGCTGCGGGAGAACGGGGGTGGATACCTTGGATCTTACCGACCTTATCTTTGAGCTCAAGCGCGAGACGCCCGGCCGACTTCTTGCCGATGCCCGGAACAGTCTCTAGCTTCTCGGTATCCGCGGTCTGGATGGCATGAACCAAGTCGGTAACAGATAAACTCGACAGCACGCTGAGCGCCAATTTAGGGCCGACTCCGGAGACGCTGGTCAACAGCAAAAACGCCTCCTTCTCGCTTTGCGAGAGAAAGCCGAACAACTGGATCGCATCCTCCCGCAGATGTGTATGGATATGCAGCGCCGTACTGTCGTCGAGATTCGGAAGCGAGTAATAGGTGCTGAGGGGGATATGAACTTCGTACCCGACGCCCTGCACATCAAGCGTCAGATGAGTAGGTGTTTTGACAGCTAACCGCCCCGTGAGAAAGGCGATCATTTCGTTTGGTTATCCGATGACAAATGCCAAGTGAGAGTCACTGGAGCATCAGCCCGCCGCAGTCGCAGCGACCTTCTCCATAACCTCATCCGGAATATCGAAGTTCGCATGAACCTTTTGCACATCGTCGTGCTCATCGAGAATTTCCATCAACTTCAGCATTTGTTCGGCCGACTTTTCTTCGAGCCTGATGGTATTCTGAGGAACATACGTGACTTCCGCTAGTGTCGTCTCAATCTTTGCATCGACCAGCGCTTTTTTGACGGCTTCAAATTCGTGTGGCCCGGTGATGATCTCGATCGACTTCTCGCCGGTTTTCACGTCTTCCGCTCCGGCATCGAGGGCCAAGGAGAGCAAGGTATCCTCATCGACCTTTCCTGGTTCGATCGTCAGAAGCCCCTTCTTGTGAAACTGCCACGCGACGGCACCTGCCTCAGCCATGTTGCCATGATTCTTGGTCAAGAGGCTCCGGATCTCCGCCACGGTCCGATTCCGATTGTCGCTCGTAATTTCCAAGAGCAGCGCGGTTCCTCCTGGTCCATAACCTTCCAACGAAAACTCTTCATAGGTCACGCCGGGCAGCTCCCCGGTGCCGCGCTGAATCGCCTTCTTCAAAGTATCGCCCGGCATGTTGGCTTCCTTCGCCTTGGCAATGGCCAGACGAAGCCGAGGGTTCCCGTCCGGATCCCCACCCGAACGGGCAGCGATCGTCACCTCGCGAATAATTCTGGTAAAGATCTTTCCACGCTTGGCGTCCTGAGCCCCTTTGTGGCGCTTAATCGTCGCCCAATGACTATGTCCACCCATGTGTGTCCTCCTCTATCCAGCCATACGCTCTCAGCCGGTTAGAGATGTGTGATAGAGCACGAATGACCTGTGATCGGTTAGAGGTAGCACAGGCCTCAGAAAGGTGTCAAATCGCACTGGCCTCTGAAGCAAGATGGTGGGGCGCTATTCGGAATACTCGCGCAGCAAGAGGATCGGCAGGAGCAAGCACTACGACCTACGTCCGCACGGCTTCAGGCTACTCAAAATACACAAGCAGTTGGAGACCTATGACGACCACACAGATCGCCCACGCCATTTCCCAGCGTTTCGTCGTCTTCCCCGAAGCGCTGGATGCCCATGCCATCATGGCACTTGAGACGGCGGCACCAATCCCGATAGTGCCGAGAAAGGCATGGTGCAACTCGATGATGTGATTCGCCGGGTGATTCCCATGCGAGTGGACAAAGAGCAGGATGGCTCCAAAAAATCCGAGGATAAGCATGGGGACGGCCCACCCGGGATGCCGGGCCCAACTGATTCGACGTAGCGCCTCAGTTACGGCCGCGGCGCTCGAAAAGACTCCGTAGAATTTGTGCTGGAGAATTTCAGGATCCTGGCCGGAGAAGGTCTGTGCAAATGTGAGTGACCCGATCGGCCAGGCCTCATGGTCACTCCAAATTAAGAGATACCCCCCAAGAACTCCGAGTGCGACGGGCAGGACCATACGAGTCCAGACCGGCACCTGATACTGCAACGCATGCCCCAACTCCGCCAGGCCAAACAGCAGGACGAACAATCCGGCGAAGCGATGGTTGAACTCAGAATAAGCGACCCCTTGAGTTGACCCTTCCCACGTATCCCCATTCAGTTCACGATGCGACCCATGGTTCTGGTGGGTTGGAGGAGAAATCGCAGAGTATTTCAGAGATGATTGGGCAGAAATAATGCCGCCGAAGGAGGAGAGCCCAACCGTCAGCAGCAGTAGGGACAGCAGAGAAGTCCGCCACTTCATGCCATCGCACCATTGGCCGAACGCCCGTACAATAGGGGAAAGGCCCATCCAGACGGCTGGATGGGCCTTTCGCTTCACGAAAGAACGAGACTATCTCTTACATGAACTTCATGAACTTATCTTTGGCTTCCTCCATCACCTGGGCCGTGATGGTGGATTCCCCACGTTCCTTGGCCATCCGCTCCACCTCTTTGCGGGCCATGGGACGAATGAAGTCTGGAATATTTTCCAACCGCTGCTCGGCTTCGCGTGACCAGGTCATACCCTCAGGGGAATAATTCTTCGAGTCATCCATCACTTGTAGCGTGATCGCCGTAAAGCCCTGCTTGCGGGCATAGCCCTCCACACTCGCTTGTACCATCGGCTTCACAAAGGCTGGAAGCCGATCGAGCTTCTCTTGGGCATCTGGAGTCCACGTGAACTCAGAAGGCCCGCCGTTGGCTGGCTTACCGGAGTTGGTCAGGCCCATTTCCGCCACCATCGCGGAGAATGGACAGCCGCTCGCCTTCTCCGGAGCCTTGGCAGGCGACGCCACGGTTGCCGCGACGACTGGAGCAGCAGGACTCGGCTTCGTTGCGGCAACAGATTGACCGTTTCCCGCTACTGCCCGCAATCCTTCCATCGAGGCTGCAGGCTCCGCCTTGGCACCAAGCTTTAACCCCAGCGAATTCATCATGTTCGTTTCACCGGCATTCGTCACCATCGAGAATTTCGCGCTGCAAGAAGGGCAGGCAAAGAAAACGCCAAGGGAACCCTCCTCCGGCTTCTCCACCTTCTCGAGGCTCATATATGTTTCACAGTTCAAGCAGACAAATTTCATAAAGACTCCTGTTGCATTCTCTCCGCAGGATTTTCAGTAATCTACGCTATCACAGGGATTTTGGGGGAGTCAAACCGGCCAAAACGAGAGAACAAGCGCGCCTCATCTCAACGGTCCTGTTGGTTTTGCATCGCCTTGAGCCAAGATCGTACTTGCGATATGGTACCGATCAGTTGGACTACCTATAAGGATGTCTCGAATGCCCAGCGCCTTCCTCAGCTATTCCAGAGACGATCTGCCGCTGATTGAGCAACTCGAAGCGCGCCTCAAGGAGCATCCGGACCTTTCTATTTGGCGCGACCAAGAGAAGATCTATGGTGGGCAGAAATGGCCGAAGGTCTTGGGCGAAGCTATTGCCGATCAAGATGTGTTTCTCCTTGCCTAGTCAAGGAACGCAGCCACCTCGCATTTCGCCGAGTTCGAGTGGACCACAGCGCTTGCGCTCAAGAAGACCATCATCCCTTGCCTTTTGGATAACAGCCCCTTACCGGCATCACTTCGCGACATACCGGCCATCCCCATCAGTGATGTGGGTAACATTGTTGATGCCATCACTAGCTCAAGTCTGGCGCACGATGCTGGTCGTAAGAGGGAAGTGCTCAGCTTACTCGATCAGACGACTGCCGGGAACCTGGAAGATGTGTTACATACCGCCCGATCGCTTCTCGATCAGCGTAATTGGACCGTACAGGGAACTGTTATTCAAGGAGAGCATGTCACTGTTCACGTGGGGAAGGGCTCAGAATCGTCATCGAAGAATTGGCTAGAAAACTGGCGAGATTGGATCGGATTTGCCGCTACAATTTTTGGATTAATGATCTCGATACCATTCATCAATCCTTTGACAAAGCCGAACCCTGAACTCACTACACCATTACCTTCTTCAACCACAGCGATTGCGGATCAGACGAAACTCCAAACCCTCAGCGGCGCGATCCGGAGTGAAGACAACCATCCACTTACCGGAGTGCAGGTCTCCCTCCCACAGTTCACACTCACGACCATCACCGACACCTTCGGCCAATTTCGCTTCGAAGTAACGGCGGCCGAGCAGGAAACCGTCGCGCTTCTAGCCCAGAAACCTGGCTACCGATCCTATGAAGCCGATGTCACACTGGGGAATACGGGTCTTGGGTTCACGATGAGGAAGAACCCATGATCCCTCGAATTCTCTTCGCCATCGTGCTCGTCTGCCTGTTCCTGCCACCGTCATCCTTCGCGAAGGACCGGTTTCTCCAAGGGCGCGTGCTGCTCGTCGGAGAGCAGGATGATCTCAGCCCACTCGTCGGTCAGGATGTGACTCTCGTTGAGTCCGGCGATACCGCGCGCACCAAAGAAGGCGGTCGGTTTCGGTTGTTTCTGAAAGATATCTTCAAACCCGGCACACGCGTGACCCTGTCCGTGGAGAAGAAGGGATGGCGCATCCAATATCCGCTGGAGGGTGATGCTCGAGTCCCGGATGACCTGGACAAGGAGCTGGTTGAAATTCGCCTGTTACCGATTGGCTCGAAGAAGTTTTGGTCCGCTGATCGGATTGAAAAATTCATTCGCGATACAGCCGAGAAATCCAACGATCAGACCCGCCCGGATGGGAAACTCCAAGACATCGATTTCAGCCGATACATCAAAGAGTGGGCTGTCAAGTACGGATTCAGCGCCCAACAGGCGAAGGCCGAAATTGACAAATGGGTAGCGGAGGCAGAGCAGAAGAATGACCCGTACCAGCTTGGTCTGGCAGCCTATGCCAAAAAGAACTTTAGCGAGGCCAGCAAGCTCTTTGAGGAATCTGCTTCGGGCAAAGTGCGCCGTGCGCAAGAAGCATCCTCAACAGCCCGCCAGTTGACAGAGGAAGCAATCCGAGACTTCCACCTCGCGGGCAATGCCCATTCCAATAACTATCAGTTTAATAAGGCTCTCATTGCCTATCAAAATGCGAGGGACCTAACCTCACAAGCAAATCAGCCACGACTCTGGGCTGAGCTCACCATATTCATAGCGAATGCAGAATACAACATTGGCTTGAGATCGGAAGGTGCAAAGATTCATCACCACCTAGCAAACGCCGCTGAGTCCTGTCGCACTGCCCTCGCGATCTACACAAAAGAATCCCTCCCGCAACAGTGGGCCACAACTCAGACCAGTCTCGGCGATGTGCTCCAAGATCAGGGCATTCGCACCAGTGGCCCCGCCAGCACCCAACTCCTCGCGGACGCCGTCACTGCCTATCGAGAAGCGCTCACGGTTTACGCTAAGGACCAGCTGCCCCAATACTGGGCCACGACCCAGACCAATCTCGGCGACATGCTTCAGGAGCAGGGCGTCCGCACCAGTGGCTCCGCCAGTACCCAGCTCTTCGCGGACGCCGTCACTGCCTATCGGCAAGCGCTCACGGTCCTCACCAAGGACCAGCTGCCCCAACAGTGGGCCTGGACCCAGACCAATCTCGGCGACGTGCTTCAGGAGCAGGGCGTCCGCACCAGTGGCTCCGCCAGTACCCAGCTCCTCGCGGACGCCGTCACTGCCTATCGAGAAGCGCTCACGGTTTACGCTAAGGACCAGCTGCCCCAATACTGGGCCACGACCCAGACTAGCCTCGGCAAGGTGCTTCGTCAGCAGGGCATCCTCGCCAGTGGCTCCGCCAGCACCCAGCTCTTCGTGCAAGCCATCGCCGCCTATCACGCCACGCTGACGGTCTACACCAAAGCGCAGCTCCCCCAAGATTGGGCAGCAACCCAAATGGGCCTCGGCACGGTGCTGAGCGATCAAGGCTCACGCACCAGCGGTGCGAACGGCTTCAAACTGTTCGCTCAGGCCGTTGAGTCATTTGGTTCCGCACTCACGGTTTACACAAAGAGAGATCTCCCGCAGCAGTGGACCGCGACCGCCAGTAATCTCACAGAGGCGTTATTCCTGAGCGGGCAGCATGTGAGGACGAGAAGCCAGTTAGAAGAGTTGCTAGCCTATGAAGGATTGGATACCGGCTCCAAGATCGCGTTGTTGTACATTTCCGTCGCCAACTCTGTAGTACTTAGTGAGCGCAAACAGGCTCTTACCGACTTCGAGACGATATCGCATGCGCTAGGCCAACAAGGTGCAGATTTCTTTTTGACGTGGGACTTTAGCTCGATAAAGTCATCGATCTCCCAGAATCACGTGTATGCCAAGCACCAGCAATGGCTGCTTGATTTCCTCTCAGCGTTAGAACATGGTCGGCGAGATGAAATGCTGGCTGCGACAGGCAAGGCACGCAGTGCTTATCTGAAAATCAGCCTGCAATAACAAAACCGTGTGACTGGGGTCGTGTCTTGTTTCTTGCTAGCCGTTGTTTCCGCCACCAATGTTGCCACGTCGCCCATATCCATGCATACCTGACACCAGCGTCGATGTTCGGAATGGCTCCAGTGGTCGACCTGCGTTGCCCCGCAGGTTGCTAGGATTTCTCGCCTCGTCGTCGCACTACTCAATCACGAGAAACGCGCTTTCTTGGTCGCCGACAAATCGAGCGATATCTTCACGGTGCGAGCGTAAGAGTTGCTCAATGGTTATGGTCGAGCAATTCCCACAGCGGATCCAGATGACTTTAGGCGGATATCCGAAGAGAAAACTTCTTTGGTGGAAGTCAGCGTCTTTCGTCAGGATGGTGAAGCCATGCTGAGCCGCGTATTGCCAGACCATTTCGTCGCTGGCCTCCCCAAGCCCTACATGCCTGACATGCTGTGATTCGGGATAGTCCTTTTGAAGCGTAGAAAGGAGGCGATGAGACAGATTTTGATCGAAGAGCAGTTTCACCGCGAGGGAAGCGAGACGAGTTTACGTTCTCGATCGGCTGCGAAAGCAAGGCACGCCCGGATGTCATCCTGTGTGAGATCTGGAAAATCACTCAGAATGTCGGCTTCAGTCATCCCGGAAGCCAAGTACTCCAGGACGTCATACACCGTAATGCGCAGGCCCCGAATACAGGGTTTACCGCCTCGTTTGGCTGGATCAATGGTGATACGGTCTTGGTAGAGCATGACAGGAAGCGTACTCCAGGGGTTCCGAAAGATCAAGGGACTGAGGGTTTGCAGGAGAAGTCTGGGTGTTTTACAGGTTGTTCAAAAAGGCCTTCCAGCAAGTGAAGGGAGGAAGCGTACCCTCTAGGGTACGCTGAGGGTCTGAACGATGCGAGAATAAAGCTGGAGGACTTTTTCAACAGCCTACTAGTGCGTCTCCGGCGTGGTACTTGGGGGCTGATCGTCGCCGAGCCACTGCTTATACTTTTTGTAGTGCTCGACCTGTGCGCTGCGCACCAAGTTTTCTTGTTGGATCCGCCCTTCAAAGTTTGGTAGGAGGAATTCAAATTTGTCGATGTCCGCCTGGCTCCAGATCGCCATTTGCCGGAACCAGAAGACGCCCCGGTTGTGCAGGAATTGTTCTAACGCCGGCCCGACCCCATCGATCTGTTTCAAGTCATCGGGCGACTCTCCGACCGCTTGCCCCTCTTCCGCCAGCCCAGTGGCACTCGCATGGTCCCGATCTACTGCGTGCTCACCCACTTGGGCGGTTGGCGCCACCCCATTCTGTTGCGGCGGAGTCTCGATCCCCATCAGCTCTATACTCTGTTTCTCAGCCTGTGGAGATGCGACTTGGGGCTCAGCCATCTGTCTAGGAAGGTCGAGGCTCTCACTCGGCGGCTCACCGTCGCCGAGCCACTCCTGATATTTCTTATAGTGCTCGACTTGCGCACTGCGCACCCAGTGTTCCCGTTGGATCCGCCCTCCAAAGTTGGGCAAGAGGAATTCGAATTTGTCGATATCCGATGGACTCCAGGTCGCCACCTGCCGGAACCAGAAGACGCCCCGTTTATGGAGGAAGCGCTCTAACGCCGGCCCAATCCCTCGGATGTGTTTCAGATCATCAGGCGACGCTTTATCTGCTTCTTCCTCATCCACCGACTCAGCGACACCGGCCTGGTCCAAGGCCCCCGCTGGTTCGCTGATTGTTTCACCCACCCCAGCTCTATTCTTCAGGACAATCTCCTCGGTGGAAGTCTCAGCAGCTTTGACCTCAGTCATCTGCCCTGGAAGGTCGAGGCTCTCTCTCGGCGGCTCACCGTCGCCGAGCCATTCCTGATACTTCTTGTAGTGCTCGACCTGTGCACTGCGCACCCAGTGTTCCCGTTGGATTCGCCCCCCAAAGTTGGGCAGGAGGAATTCGAATTTGTCGATGTCCCCCGGGCTCCAGGTCGCCACCTGCTTGAACCAGAACACACCCCGTTTATGCAGAAACCGTTCTAAGGCCGGCCCGACGCCTCGTATCTGTTTGAGATCATCAGGCGACGCTTCATCTGTTTCGCGATCAACCGTCTGCTCACTGACACTGACTTGGTTGTGTTCCACGGCCCGTTCACTCACCTGCGCGGGTGGTGCCTCCCTATTTTGTTCTACGGAAGTCTCCGGAGTCTTCTCGGCGACCTTCTCACCCACCTGCAACAACAGGTCCCGAAGCTCAGCCATCTGCGAACGAAGATCGGCGATGACGGCCACTTCGCTTTCGAGCGCCCTTATCCGGGCCAGGTGCTCCGGATTGTCGGCCGGCATCACCACCCGCTCTTCGATACTCCTCACTCCTGCCTGCGAAGAAGCGGTTTGTGCCTGCGCGATCTGTGCCAGGAATCCAGCAATGACGACAATCTCTTCCTCCACCGCTTTGATCCGGGCCAGGTGCTCAGGATTGTCGACCGGCACCACCACCCGCCCTTCGACGCTCCTCCCCCCAACCTGCGACGCAACGGTTTGGAACTGCGCAATCTGCGGGAGCAGCCCGGCAATCATGGCAACCTCGCCTTCCAACGCCTTGATCCGGACGAGATACTCCTGATTGTCGACCGGGCGATCCACGATCTTCTCCACGGTCTTTTCAATCGGCACCTCTACTCGTTTCTCAATAATCTTCTCGACTGGCACCTCAACATGCTTCACCACTACGCGATCGACTGGTACCTCCACCCGCTTCTCGACTGTTCGTACCTCCGGTGGTTGATTGGTCAGCATCGTGACCTTACTCTTGAGGCGTTCCACCTCACGACGCTTCTCATCCATCACTGACCCCAGTACCATGCCCTTGATCCCCCACCCGAGGCATCCCGCTCCCACCAACGTCCAGAACCAGCATGCCCAGCTACCAGACATGACGACTATTCCCCCGTGGTTCCGATGGACAATTCGATTCTTCGGTTTTGCCTGAGCCCCTCACCGGTGGCACTCGCAGCAATTGATCGCGACGCGTCGTACTCTTTGGGGATCAGCCGTTCAGCTGCGATTCCCTGTGAGACCAAGTACTCGACGACGGCGTTGGCACGCTGCTCCGAGAGCATCTGATTCGCACTCTCCGGTCTGCCGTTGTCCGTCTGACTGTTGACTACCACAGTCACCGTTGGGTCTTCGCGCAACTTCGCAGCCACGCCATTCAAGACGACTTTCCCGTCCGACAGAAGGGTCGCGCTGTTGATGCGGAATGGAATCGTCTTACCGATCAGCAGATCGTCTATCTTCTTTTGGGGGACTGCCGGCGCAGAGACCGACGGCATTGATGGTGGCGACGGTTGTGGCGCAATGGCTTTGGGGATTTGTGGAGGATGCTCAGCCGGATGCTCAAGCGCAACCGGAAGGGGTGACGTCACCGCCCCTTTCCCACAGAAAAAGAACGTCATGCCAAGGATGAATACCCCAAGAATTACCAAAAACGGATCTTTACCCTGCATGACCATCACTTTTTGCTAAGAAGAGTACAGGAGTACACCACAACAGAATAGTGGTATATAGCAAGGCCGTCAAGAGGCCTGCCTTGCGCGATCGTCTGAAGGGCGTGAAACTCACGTCTTGGGTGTCCCCCACCGGCTGTGGATTGGTGTGACGTCTTGTTTCACACGGCCTGATGAGGAGGCCAATAATTTTACCGCGCTGCCGTAGGAATAAATGCCTGACGCCAGTTCCCCCAGGCAATTCAGTTCTTCAATAAGACTCGCCATGGCTGGCCCAAATCTGCGGCAGGCCCGCACGTCCATCGCCTGTACTCGGCTTCGTCTCTTCTGCTGTCTTGTTTACGTGGGAGGCAATGGCAGAATCTGAACAAATCGATGGTCAGCGTATCGAGTCCATCGGCTAGCGCTGGGCTAGATCGAATATTGGAAGACCGGTTTGGCACCGATAGCCTGAGCCAAGACACCCCGGCGTTTCAATTCGTCCAAAATCCTTGCGGTGGCGGCGTCGAAATCCGCTGGGCCGGCGAACGCCACATCCGTATTAGGCGGCGGCTCCTCTGCGGTCTTGCTCATGTGCACGGCGATCACCGGCGCGGGATGGACAAGAGTCCTAATGGCTTCTGAGGCTTCACGATAGGCCAGGCCGAACGGATTGGTTGTCGAGACGACAATGAGGCCGGTGTCCATGAGAAGCCGTGCAACTTCGCCGTAACGCCGAGCCATTTCTGTCGTCTGCCCACGCTCTTCTTCGCTGAGATCCGCATCAAGTCCCCGGCGAAGATTTTCGCCGTCCAACAGATAGGCGTGGCGCCCATCAGCCACGAGACGCCCTTCGAGTTTTCTAGCCAAGAACGATTTACCGGTGTGCCGCCCACCGGTAATTAAGACGATCGCCGCCCGATGGCCGTACTGTTGGGCACGATCCTCAACCGTGACTTCGCCCTTCACCCAGGCAAAGTCACGCCGACGGGCCTCTTCGCGAAGAAATTCCTGATCGTCATGGACCAGTTCGGTCACGATGCCGCCGCCGGAGATATCGTATTCATCGACGAGGACGAAGCGCCCGGTAGCTTCGAAGGAAGCGGAGAGGTCGAATGCGACTGGAATCTTCGTACGCAAGGTCAGTTCAGCCACCTGATTCTTATTGACTGTGTGACTACCCTGTTGCTGGGCGAGATCCATCGTATCGATAATGCGATGGATCGAGACCACTTCGCAGTCCACTTCTTTCGTGGCCACCCGCAACAGATACTTACGCCCTTTCTCCAAGGGCCGCTTCCCCAACCAAAACAAGTTGGCTCGAAAGGCCGTGGAAACAGACGGAAGACTCTCTTGATGCGAGGCGATTTCGCCGCGTTCCACGAAGATCTGCTCATCCAGCGTCACACCGATTGATTGTCCTGCTTGACCTTCGGTCGGTTGCGGATCGATATTGAACGCTTCCACCGTCCGGACGTTCGCGCGCTTGTTTGAAGGCGAGAACACTACGTGATCGCCCACTTTGATTCGACCAGCGGTAATGCGACCGGTGATGATCCTGCGCGCATCGAACTTATAGACATCTTGCACCGGCAAACGGAGGGGCTGCTCCGAACGAGCGGCTTCCTTCTTGAACGCACCGAGTGTATCCAGAACGGTAGGACCGCTGTACCATGACATCTGCTTGCTGCGATTGGCGATATTGTCGCCGAGTTTGGCGCTCACTGGGATGAACTGTGCCGGCACGGCTTTGAACTGTCCCAAAAATTCCCGATACTCTTTTTCGATGCCCTCAAACACGTCCTGCCGATAGCCGACCAGATCCATCTTATTGACGACCACTGCAAATTGCCGCACACCGAGCAGTGATAGGAGATATCCGTGCTTCTTTGACTGCTCCTTGACCCCTTCCAACGCATCGATCAATAGCAAGGCTGCCTCAGCACGGGCAGCCCCGGAAATCATGTTCTTCAGAAACTCTTTGTGCCCTGGGGCATCGATGATGATGTACTGCCGGCCCTTCCACATGAAAAATGTTCGGGCCGTGTCGATCGTAATCCCTTGCTCCTGTTCCTCCAGAAACGCATCAAAGAGAAATGCGTATTCGAATTCCTTTCCCTGCTGCTTACAGATGGCCTGTACCTTTTCCAGTTTGCCATCGGGCAACGAATTGGTATCGGCATACAGCCGTCCCAGTAACGTCGACTTGCCATGATCCACATGACCAACGATGACAATATTGAGATTTTCCGATGGCTTCGAGACTGCTCGCGCAGGCGCAGCCGTAATGGTCGTACTCCCCATTACATGTACCCGTCCTTCCTCAGCAATTCCATTCCGCGGCCTTCGTCCTGCGCTCGTCCCGAGCGTTCAGCTACGGTCGTATGCCGCAGTTCCTCGATAATGTCGTCCACGGTCTTGGCGGTGGATTTGATTGGTGTCGTACAGGGGGCGCAGCCGAGGCTGCGATAGCGCGTTCCATCACCTTTGTCGAGATACAGGTCGATGAAGGGAATGTTTTCGAGCTTGATGTATTCCCAAATGTTGATTTCCGTCCAATCCAGCAATGGGTGAATGCGAATGTGCGTGCCAGGCGGGAAGGTGGTCTTGTATTGGTCCCAGAGCTCCGGTGGCTGATCCCGAAAATCCCAGTCTCCATGCTTATCCCGTGGCGAGAAATAGCGCTCCTTAGCCCTTGTGCCTTCCTCATCGGCGCGGACCCCAAGGATGACCCCGGTGTATCCCTTGTTTTCCAGCAGTTGTTTGAGGCCGTTCGTCTTTAACGCCGTGCAGCAGACCACGCGACCCATTGTATGGTTCATCCCAGCCGCCAACGCTTCCTTGTTTTGGCCGACAACCAAATCCAATCCCCACTCCCGCGCGAGACGGTCGCGATATTCGATCATCGCCGGAATCTTGTAGCTGGTATCGACATGAAGCAGTGGAAACGGCACGTGCCCGAAGAAGGCCTTTCGAGCAAGCCACAGGAGCACCGTGGAATCCTTGCCCATCGACCAGAGCATGGCGAGATTGTTGAAATGCTTGTAGGCTTCTCGCAAGATATAGACGCTTTGATCTTCCAGCTGACGCAGATGTTTCATGACCTCTATTCTTTCCGGTTCTTGTTCTACGCTACCACCGACTGTCTCACGAGATCCTCCAGCTTACGAGCCGCAGCGCCTCCCTCAATCGCGGCGCGAACCACCGGGAAACAGGCAGCAAACGATGTCCCTTTCCCTGCGGCATACAGTAGCATCGCCGCATTCATCAACACCCAGTCCTTTTGGCCACCTTGCACACGATTCTGCAGTATTCCACGAAGAAGATCTGCTTCCTTCTCCCGCTGGTCCGGCTGAAATCCTGCCATCTCGCGGGAGGGAGCAAAGGACAAGCCGAAATCCTTTGGCGCCACACCGATCGGAGTGATTCGCTCCTCTCGCAATTCCAATACTCTCGTTGCCATCGAAGCCGACAACTCAGGATCCCCCTCGACTCCCCGCACAACCAGGGCATGGGGACAGCCAAGGATACGTAAGGCTTCGGCTGTCTTTTCAAAATGAGGGGGGTGCGACAACCCCACCACTTGCACCTTCGCCCGAGCCGGATTGAGTAGCCTTGCAATCGGATGGAATACATTCCTGACGCCAAGCGCCTGGCGCATTTCCAGAAAACGATAGATCGGTGGGTGGTAGAGCCCGATGTCTAAATACGCGAAGCGATTTCGGTTCACCTCTTCGGCAACCTGCTTGGGTTCGGCATCCACCCGAATCCCTAGCGCTTTTAACACCCCGGCCGCACCAGGCCGTCCAGGGATTCCATCATAGCCGTGCATCAAAACTGTGGCCCCGGCTGCTGTCGCCACGATTGAGGCCGCGACAATCGCGTGAAACGTGTCCTGTTTCCCGGCGTAGGTCGGCACATCCACGACAGCCGACTCCCGTGAGACCGCGAGCGGTGGCACATATTGCCGAGCGGCGGCGGTCAATCCCGCCAATTCCGTGACAGACTCCATTTTGAATCGCATGGCGATGAGGAATGCCCCGACCTGAGCCGGGGTTGCTTCACCCTCGACTAAGGCCTTCATCGATTGCTTACACTCGTCCCACGTCAGGTCTTTGGACGCTTTGGGGCCCTTGGCAATTTTTGCGAGAATTTCGTGAAATGGCATGTTACGACTTGTGAAGCCCGCACTCGGTTTTGGCATTACCCTGCCAACGGCCTGATCGAGGATCTTGCCCCGGCATCACTGGTTTCGTGCAATGGGTGCAGCCAATGCTGGGGTAATTCTGATCATGCAGTGGGTTGTAGGGAACTTCGTAGATCTTGATGTAGGTCCAGACATCGGTCCAGCTCCATCGCGCCAGTGGGTTGACCTTGACCAAGTTGAACTTGTCGTCCCATTCGATCAATCCAGCATTGGCTCTAGACGGGGCTTGATCGCGCCTAATTCCGGTGATCCATGCATCGTACCCCTGCAGCACACGAGTCAACGGCTCAACCTTTCTTAATTGACAGCACTGATCAGCTCCAGGCTTGGTCGCCCAAAGCGCTTCCCCATACTGCCGGGCCTGCTGCTCAGGCGTCAGCAACGATTTCCCTTGAATCACCTGTGCCGGTTTTAGTCGATACCTTTCGACAATCTGATCTCGCGTGGCATAGGTTTCAGGAAATAAAAAATCGGTATCGAGATAGAACAACGGAACCGAGGGATTGATGCGATGTACCATGTCGACAAGGACCACGTCCTCGGCCCCGAAGCTGCACGCGAGGACAATGTTTCCGTATCGCTCGATGGCAGCCGTCAGGACATCCTGCGGTTGCTTCGTTTCAAACGAGGCACCCCAGGCCTGAAGTTCTGCAAGCTGTTCGGATTGGCCGCTCACTGTCACGGTTGACCTGTCTCCGTTATCCTTCAACCTTCTCAACCAGAATCCGATAGTGCGATGCTTCCGCCTCCAAGGCCTCTTGGATCAATACCTTATGTCCGTCGTTCTTGAGGCTCATCGGCACGTTCTTGATTGGCTCTCCCGCATCTAACCAGACTTCCAGTTTCTCTCCTGCATCCATCATTTCGAGCTTCAGCTTAGTCTTCACATAGTTCATTGGACAGGCGACGCCACGGAGGTCGTAGACCGGCGCACCGGTCGGAGCCGGAGTCGCCGGCTTCACCTCGGGGGCGATTGGAGTTACCGCTGCGGCAACTTCCTGTACAGGAACCGCCGTCTCCTGAACCGGGGCAAGCTTCAAATCTTTCCCCATCTGTTCCGTTGCGGCACGGCAGGCCTCGACGAAGCCTTTGGCAAATGCCATCTTCTCACGCGCCGATTCACCAGATGTGTCTTTTGGCCCGAGATCGCCGACCTTCTTATTGAGTTCGCGATACTGCGCAGGGATGACCCCTTTCTGCGCAATCCGACTGTCAAATTCAATGAAGGTTTCTGAGTCAGTCGACGGTTCAAGTCCCTCGGTTACCAACATCGCCTTGGCGGCAGCCAACACGGCGCGATACGATTTATTGACCGAGACAGAATACTGATGCTTCTCGACCAATAGCTTGGCTTGATACAGCTCTTGATCCGCCTCCAGAATGCCGTTTTCAATCATCTCCAGTGCGCCGCCGGCACATTCACCAGGGCCGAGGTCCTCAAGAATAAACTCATCCTCTCCTTCCCAGTCGTAGTAGAAGGTGGCATCCGCTTCGTAAGACGGGACGATCGTGTAGGGAATCAATTCGTCCTTCAGCTTGATCTTTCCCGCACGGGCAATGAATTTCGGCAGGCCTTCATTCGCCTGACGATCCCGTCGATACACGTCGATCAAATGAGAGAGCGCCGCTGGAACCGCTTTTGCCGGCAATTTCACGATCATCTGACCGATCTTGGCCGCGCCATTGACCGACCCGCCGAGGTGCAATTCATAGTGCGGTGCGACATGTTCACCGATTCGCTTACCAACCCCATGCAACCCGATCGTGGAGATATGGTGCTGCGCGCAGGAATTGTGGCAACCACTGATTTTGATATCCACCCCCGCCAAATCTTCCGGTACCCGCCCGGCAGGAAACACCTCGGCCAATGCTCTCGCCAACCCTTTGGATGACGTGATGCCCAGCCCACAGGTATCGGTTCCCGGACAGGCAATGATGTCTTCGACCAGCTCGGCGCCGGGATCGGCCAATCCGTGAGACGCCAGGTCCTCATAGAGGTGCGGGATCTGATCGGCGGGAATCCATCGGATCACCAGGTTCTGATTAATCGTGGTGCGAAGATTTCCGTTGGAGTACCGTTCGGCAAGGTCTGCGACAAACAACAGTTGCTGAGAGGTAATATCGCCCATAAAGAGCTTGATCGCCGCCGTCACATACCCATCCTGCTTTTGCCGGACCACATTGGTCCGCTTCCACATCTCAAATGGAGTCTCTTGGCCGACCGGATGCGTTCCATTCCCATTCCCGTTCCCATTTCCATTGGCGACACCGTTGCGCGTCGGCATGATGAGGGCTGGAGGCGCATCCTCATAGGGCAGCAAAGCGATGGAGCCGTTTTTCGGAAGTGCGTGCCCCATTGAAGCGTAGGCGGCCTCCCATCGTCGCTTGAATTCATCAAAGCCTAGCTTATCGATCACAAACTTCATGCGGGCTTTGTTCCGATTTTTCCGGTTGCCGAGGGTATCGAAGACCTTGATGACCGCCTCGATGCTTGGAATCAGTTCCTCCATCGGGGTGAAGTCTCTGAGCAGCTGGGCAATCCGAGGCGTGGAACCCAGGCCTCCACCGGCCACCATGCGAAAGCCGATGACACCGTCCGCTCGCTTTACAGCCAGTAAACCGATGTCATGAATCGGCGTGAGGGCACAATCGTGGGCACAGCCGGAAAAGGCGATTTTAAACTTTCGTGGCAAACTTTGGTTTAATGGGTTGCGCAGTAAATGGTACGCAACGGTCTTTGCATACGGCGTCACGTCGAAGACTTCGCCTTGGCACACACCCGCCAGATGACATGCGGTCACGTTTCGTACGGTATTCGCACAGGCCTCGCGTGTGGTCAGGCCGACTTCAGCCAGACCGCGCATGATGATCGGTACATCTTTCAGCTCGACAAAATGCAGCTGAATGTCCTGTCTTGTCGTCACATGTCCCACTCCAGTGGCATGACGGTCGGCAAGCTCCGCTACTCGGCGAAGCTGATTGGCTGTGATGCCGCCGAACGGAATCTTGATCCGCACCATCTGGACCCCCGGCTGGCGTTGGCCATAGATGCCATATTGAAGCCGGAACGGTTTAAACAGGTCCGTCGAAATGTCTCCTGCCAACGTCCGCATCGCCTCGGTTTCAAAGGTTTCGATTTCCTCCAGGATGGCAGGCGGGATGGGTTTCGTTTCGATGTGCGGAATGGTAAGAGAATCGACCCGGTTCATAGCTCTACTCCTTAGTCACCGATTAGGAATCAGCTTCTCCACTCAAATGTGGTACATGGGATTGCGTTGAGCATCGATAGACCGTTGGTTTGCAGCCAGCTGTTCGATCGTGACGCTTTCCAGAACTTTTCGTTCTGCCTCTTGCACCTTCTCCCATACGTCATCCAGCAGAAGTTCGGGTCTTGTCACATGCCGGTTTCGTGCTCGCGGATCGACAAGGGTTCGATGAAAAACGGGCCCTTCCAAGGATTCGAATATGTCGGCAAGTGAGATGGCTGCTGGTTCCCGCGACAGAAGATAGCCTCCTTGTGCCCCTCGATGACTTTCTACAAGCCCGGCGTTCTTCATGGCATGAAGAACCTGCTCAAGAAAGCGAAGTGGGATCCCCTGACGGCGTGAGACAGCCCTCGCTTGAATGGGCGCCTCAGTAGCATTGATTGCAAGATCAACAGCTGCCAAAATCCCATAGGTTGCGCGCTTGGGCATCTTCATTCTTTACAATTCCTGTAGGAATTAGAGGTCGATAATCTACCTGCCGGATCAGGGAGCTGTCAAGGCTGATTCCTTCACATCGGTCTCGTGAACGACCTGCGCTGTAAGTATTTTCGCCTTTCGACCTTGCGTGATAACCGCCTCCCACCTCCACGTCTGTGCCGATCTCCAACCCCGTAGTAACTTGATCGTTCTCCACACATCACGCCTTTCTCAGCGCTGTCCGGCAGAAGGCCCTGGCCGAAAATCAGATTGACATCGATTATGCCCCGGGCAATAATCCGCGCTCTTCTTCTCCATGGTGCCTTCATGCCAGCATCACCAGCGACATACAATATCGTACTGCTTACGACGGACACGTCCGTCCATGCGCAGGCTCAACAAATCTTTATGGACTCCTCCATCAGCATGTTCCCTGATGCCGCCACCTTTTACGGAGCAGCATCGAACCATCAGCAGGTGGATGTCCTTATTGAGGAACTATCCGACACCCAAGGACCTGTTACTCCAAGACCCGATCACCTTGATTTCACTCACACCCTTTTCATTCAGGGTTCACGCGCCGTCTTACGACAAACCTTGACGATGATCCAAAGCACGCGCACACCAACCAACCCTCAGGTGAGCAACACCCGGGATGGGTCTCTGGAAAATTATTTAGAAGTGAAAATGGGCGAATTCGTCAAAGGGATGCGCAACGGGGCCGCAAGGAACCTTCACCCCATCCTCATCTCCGCCGTGGAGCGCCCGCTCATCACATCGGCGCTACAAGAAACGCGAGGCAACCAGATTCAGGCGGCCGAGTTGCTTGGACTGAACCGGAACACGTTGCGAAAAAAGATCGTGGATTTGCATATTCCGCTGAAGCAGACCAAGTTGAGGGCGAATCGGAGTGTGTGAGTGTGCCAATGCAGTGTCACCGGAGTCATTTTCTCCATTTCTTCACTACCCATTAAGGAGGGACATGATGACAAAGGAAGAGCTGATCGCGAAGATGGCCGCTTCGGCTGGAATTACCAAAGTCGCGGCGGGAACTGCCCTTGAAGCATTCACCGGTGCAGTCACCTCCTCACTGAAGAAGGGGCAACGTGTCTCCCTCGTCAATTTTGGCACCTTTACGATTTCCAAGCGGAAAGCACGCATGGGAAGAAACCCGAGAACAGGCGAGTCACTCCGCATTCCGGCGGCGAAAGTACCCAAGTTTTCAGCCGGAAAAGAGCTTCGCATCGCAGTAAAGTAGATTTTTCCGGGGGTGCCGACGATAGGAGAAAGAGAAGGTGGTGGCTCCTTCAGTTCCCTGAAGGGGCGACTGTCTTCTCTTTCGTTTTCTTGACAGTGTCCTCGGGGCTATATTAGCATGCCTCCTCTTCTTGATAGGCGCGTAGCTCAGGGGGAGAGCGCTACCTTGACACGGTAGAGGTCGACGGTTCAAGACCGTCCGCGCCTACCATAGTTGAAATGAACGATTGGGTGCGTCGTTACCGACGCTCAGCGTCTGTGTTTTTCCTCGTGCTCTCGGTTGTGTATTAGACTCGATGAAGATCGCGCTCAAGGACGGACACAATACCGATACGAAAGCGGGTGACACCGCAGCAACTGCTCTTTCTGCATTGGGGGTGTCGGGACCGGATGTGCTCGCAGCCAAGGTGGATGGGACCGTTGTGGACCTGTCACGGCCTCTTGCTGGTGGTGGATTGATCGAGCCGCTTCGGTTTGATAGTGCAGAAGGTCGGGAAGTCTACCGCCACAGCAGTACCCACGTCATGGCTCAAGCCGTGAAAGAGCTGTTCCCTTCGGCTCAACTGACGATCGGTCCTGCGTTGGACGATAGTTTCTACTATGACTTCGCCTTCGACCGTCCCTTCACGCCGGAAGATCTGGAAAAGATCGAAGCTCGTGCAGCAGACATTATTCAACGCAACCTCCCCATTACACGGAGAGAATTCTCCAAGCAGGAGGCCATCGATTTTTTCACTGCTCGTGGTGAGCAGTATAAGGTGGAGTTGATTCAAGGTTTCCCCGATCACGAGCCGATCACCGCCTATACGCAGGGTGATTTCGTGGATCTTTGCCGAGGTCCCCATCTCCCAACGACAGGCCACATCGGTGCCCTAAAACTGCTCAATCTCGCCGGCGCCTACTGGCGCGGGGACGAGCGGAACCCGATGCTACAGCGAATCTATGGAACTTCTTTTCCGACGAAAGCCGAGGTCGATGCCTATCTCTCCAGGTTGGAAGAGATTAAGCGCCGCGACCACCGAAAAGTCGGGAAAGAACTGGATTTGATCAGTATTCAGGATGAAATCGGCCCAGGTCTCGTGCTCTGGCATCCAAAGGGAGCGGTTGTCCGTTTGTTGATCGAAAACTTTTGGCGCGAGCAACATATTCGCGATGGGTACAACCTGGTCTACTCCCCGCATACGGCCCGTCTTGATCTTTGGAAAACCAGCGGACACCTCGATTACTATCGGGAAAACATGTTTCCCGCCATGAAGCTGGAGGGCAGCGAGTACCAACTCAAACCGATGAATTGCCCGTACCACATCATGATCTATCAATCTCACCTACGAAGCTATCGAGATCTCCCCATTCGATATGGCGAGCTTGGCACCGTCTACCGGTACGAACGAACCGGAGTCCTCCACGGCCTCATGCGAGTGCGCGGATTCACGCAGGATGATGCTCACCTTTTCTGCAGACCCGATCAGATGGAAGCTGAAGTCAGCCGGGTGCTGGACTTTACGTTTTTTGTGCTTCAGACATTTGGATTTACTGAATTTGAAGTGTTTCTCTCCACCAGGCCAAAGGAATCGGTCGGCGGCGATGAGCATTGGACATTGGCCACCAACGCCTTGGAAGCCGCACTGAAGAGCCGTCTGATTGCCTTTCAATTGGATCCGGGAGGCGGGGCGTTTTATGGCCCCAAGATCGATATTAAGATCAAAGACGCATTAGGCCGTTCATGGCAATGTTCCACCGTCCAGGTGGATTTCAACAATCCCGAGCGGTTTGACTTGAGCTATATTGGAGAGGACGGGAAAGCCCATCGCCCGATCATGATCCATCGTGCCCTGATGGGATCGATCGAACGATTCTTCGGCATTCTGATTGAGCATTACGGTGGCGCCTTTCCAACATGGTTGGCACCCGTACAAGCAGTGGTCATCAACATCACCGATCAGCAGCAAGACTATGTCAGTGCCGTTACGGCGCAATTAAAAGCAGCCGGCTTCCGAGCCGAAGCGGATCTTCGAAATGAAAAGATTGGGTTCAAGATCCGGGAAGCTGAAAAAGCCAAAACCCCCTTTATGCTGGTGGCAGGGAATCGAGAAGTCCAGAATGGAACGCTCTCGGTCCGAGGCCGAAGTGGGGCCACCTTAGGCAATATGACTGTGACTGAGATCGTGAATCTATTGCAATCTGAACTCAAGCAGACGCAGCGAGAGCTTCAACACACTCACTAAGAGAGAGGTGGCCTATCGTCCCCAAATTACGTGTGAATCGTGAAATTCGAGTCCGGGAAGTTCGTGTCATTGGTCCAGAGGGAGAACAGCTCGGTATCCTTCAGACGGCGGATGCGTTTCGCCAGGCCCAAGAGACTGGCCACGATTTGGTGGAAGTCGCTCCTACTTCGGTCCCCCCAGTCTGTAGAATTATGGACTTTGGGAAGTATAAGTATGAGCTGAGCAAAAAGGATCATCAAAACCGGCGTCACCAAAAGTCCACGCAGGTGAAGGAAATCAAGTTGCGCCCCCGGACCGATAAGCATGATCTTGAAATTAAAGTCCGACAGATGAAAGTGTTCCTCGAAGAGGGGAACAAGACCAAAGTCACCCTCACCTATCGTGGACGAGAAATGGCAAATCAAGAAATGGGCCGCGCCGTGATGAATTCGGTCATAGAACAGTTGGCCCAAGCCGGCACAATCGAGTATGCTCCTCGAATGGAGGGCCGTAGCTTGATCATGATTGTCGCTCCAAAACATTGATAAACAGCTAGTTCAACAAAAGGAATTTTGACATGAAAATGAAGACGCATTCAGGGGCGAGCAAACGATTTGCCAAAACGGGAAGCGGCAAGATTGTGCGCCGCAAGGCCGGCAAGCGGCACATACTGACCAGCAAGCGGCACGACCGGAAGCGCCGCCTGAGCGGAACCGCAGTGGTGGATTCCACGGTTGTTCTTACATTGAATCGACTCTTGCCGTATGCATAGACGGCGATTGTGGAGTGTTGTGAATTTTAAGACCTCAAAGGAGTAATGAACCATGCCTCGCGCAAAAGGTGGACCAAAAACGAGAGCTCGACGGAAGAAGCGGATCAAGCTGGCGTCAGGCCAGTATGGCGGGAAAAGTCGATTGTTCCGTTCAGCGACGGAAAGCGTTGATAAAGGCTTAACCTACGCGTACACCGGTCGTAAGAACCGGAAACGGGATTTCCGGCAATTGTGGATCGCCCGCATCAGTGCCGCAGTGCGGAATCACGGACTGACCTATAACCGGTTTATTAACGCCCTCAAGAAAGCCAATGTGCTGTTGGATCGTAAGGTTCTCTCAGACATGGCCATCAAGGACGCGACCGGGTTTGAGAAATTGGTCGGCTTAGCAAAGCAACACGTGCCTGTAGCGGCATAAACCAGCCTTTCAACCTCGACCAGAAACAGAACAAGGGGGAGCAACATCCGATTGCTCCCCCTTGTTAATTTTCCAGTGTCTAGAATCGGATGTGGCTCCGCCGATCGATATCTGCTCTCTGCTGATCACCCTTGACCGATCAGCTGCGAGAGGTTGAGATCGAAAGCTACAACCGGCATGGCGATCTGCCAACGCTCAAGCACCTCTGGATGGACCTCACCGATAATACCGATGGGCTTATCTTCAATCAGGATACGCCCTGCGCGACCTTCCAGGAACGAGGGATGCGGGACCGGCTCCAACCAATACTCCTTCCCCAAGTGATAAAACAGCGTGTCCAAGCATGAATGAATCTCAGAAAAATGCGCGGAGGCATGGGCAATCACTGCCCCTAAGACGGTCTCGGTTCGAGACCCCACCTCGTGAGTAGGGTCCGGAATAGCAACATCGCCGGCCTCAAAGAGGCGGTGAGGATAGAAGGCGCGGCTCGAAGCGGCTTCGATGCGCAACAGCGAAGGTAACATCCACTGTCGTAGGCAAGAGAAGCTCAACGTCATCACATTGTCGACCGTCACTGCCTGCCCCCATTCCGTCTCATCAATTCGCATATGCCCAGAATACTGTTCCGGTGAACCAAGGATATTAGAAATAATCTCCTGAAAGCCTAACCCTACCATCAATTCTCGTGCGCGATCGGAGACTTGTTCAATACGAGATAACCCACCGACAGTAAACTGGGCCGGCATGACGGGTGTAAATTCGGCATAGCCACGGCTCATCGCGACGTCCTCTACCACATCCATCGTGTGCATCAGATCCTGACGATAGGGCGGTAGTTTGACCCGAACCGAGCCCTTCCCAGCCGACACCTCATACCCGTAGTCCTCAAGTGCTTTCTTGACGACCTTGATGCCAAGTTCTTGGCCAAGTGCCTGCTCAATCGTCGGAATTGGAATCGTCTTGCTCCTCCTCAAATCCTGTGGCGTGGTCACGCGTTTGCCCAGCGAGGTACGTTTGGAGTACTCCACAATGATCGGCTCGATCGTCGCCCCGCGGTCGGCAAGGTTGGTCGCAAAAATGTTCAAGGTCAACACCACCATCGGCAGGTCCGTCCCGGTGACTTCGACGAACAGCTGATCGTCACCCACCTGCACTTCACCGACTTCCCGGCTATTAATGATGGGCGGGAAGGACAGCGGTTGGTTGGCCGCGTCCCGCAAGATCGGAACCAGACTCGCTCCCGCCAGGATTCCCCCATATTCCACCCCCTTTGGATGGACCATGAGCATCTCCGCCAGGGTCATCACGGTCTCCATTCCCAAGGGAGTAAAGCGAGTCTCACCGGGTTTCACCAATTCATAGGTCACAGGGAAGGTAATCTTGGGGAGTTGGTAGATGCCGATGGAAACCGTTTTGCGTTTATGGCCGAAGATTTCGGCCAATTTTTCCTGTGTTTGAATCAACTGGGCCAACCCTTGCGACGTCACCTGATACCCCTTGGCTGCACAGGCGGCCACATAGGGACGAACCTGTTCCATACCAGGCTTCACGATGACCTTCGCTTTGGGCTTTACCTTCCCGGTCAAGAAGGGATATGGCGTACTCTTCCCCTGCTGCTTGATTCGAATCTGTCGTGCGATACCCTCACAGCACCACAAATCCGGTCGATTGCTATCTTGCAGCTCAACGCGCAATTCTCCGGTCTCAGGATTGTGGCCCTTGAGTTCTCCCTTGACGAGCATCAACCACTCTTCCACCTGCTCAATCGAGACCGGGCGATTTGTGGCACGAGTTCCCTTCAACAGGGATTCGAAATCGTCTTTAAAAATGCTGATCGTGGGCATAGCGGCAACTAGAACAATCCTCGGGTGGTCCGAATCAACTCTAAATTATCCGTGAAAAGCTCTCGAATATCATGAATCCCGAGAGCCACCATTGCCATCCGATCCAGCCCAAGTCCCCAGGCAATCACTGGTGCCGTGACGCCAAGCGGTACGGTCACTTCCGGCCGGAATAGCCCGGCTCCCCCTAGTTCCATCCAACCCAAACGCGGGTGGCGAACGTGGAGCTCAACAGATGGCTCGGTAAAGGGGAAGTACGCGGGCAAGAACTTGACCTCTTTCGCTTGCGCGACCTCATGGGCGAACAAATTGAGCAGCCCCAAGAGCGTACGGAAATTGATATCCTCCCCGAGCACGATCCCTTCGACTTGAAAAAAGTCCGTCGCATGGGTGGCATCGACTTGATCATAGCGAAAACATCGGGCGATCGAAAAATACTTCCCTGGGATGTTGGGCGAGGTCGCCAACGTATGCGCTGAAACCGCCGTCCCCTGACTGCGCAACACCAGACGTTTGGCGCGCTGCAGATCAAACGCATAGCCCCACCCGGAGGAACCCGTCTTGCCACCGTTTTCATGTACCTTGCCGACCTTCGACAGAATGGATTCATCAGCCATAGCCGCATGGGTCGGCTGTTTCACGAAATACACGTCATGAATGTCGCGAGCCGGGTGGAATTGCGGCATGAACAGCGCGTCCATGTTCCAAAACTCAGTCTCCACTAATGCTCCACGCATCTCTTGGAAGCCCATGCTCACAAGCTTCGCCTTGACGGTATCGAGAAACTCTCGATACGGATGCTTTTTCCCAGTTCCGACACGTGGCGCTCGAAGGCTGATGGTGTACTTCCGGAATCGCTTCTGGCGCCAACTGCCGTCCTTGAGCAGTTCGGGGCTCAGTTGGGAGACTTCCTCCACCAGTCCTTGGTTCATCAATTGCTCAACGGCGCTGGTCCCAGAAGGGGACAAGACAAAGGAGCGTGTCACACGTTCATCGACTCGGAAAGGCTCCTTGGCGTTCCCACGCTTCACCGAGTAGTCTTCGATCAGTTGTTGACGCTCCGGTGAAAAGCTCGTCAGTTCGCGAGAGGACCCATGAACCTCCTCCAAGAGGGGCCGAAGCGCTTCAGTAGTCGGGCTTGAACGTCCTGTCGTCTCGATGCACCCGCCCTGGATGATCAGCAAGACTCCTTCCTTTTTCAGCCGCCCCACGGCTTTGCTGACATCAGAGGATTCCAATCCCGGTTGAGCTTGAAGATCGCCGATTGTGAGTCGCTTTCCTGTGCCGGCTGCATCGCGTGCGGCCGCCAAAATGCGTTCGATCGGAGCGGCCGTTTGATAGTACTCTTCCCCGATCTTTGTCAGCGAGACGACCGGCGTGACGATCTCGGCTTGGATCTCGATCAAGGCTTTCGACAAGAGCCACTCAACCGCCATACTGAGTTGAGACGGCTCCAATTCGGCGGCAACGGCTAATTCTTCGCTCTTGAGCGCGACGGCAGGCTGACGCGCACCCAAGGTCGTCAAGACTTTGATCTCGAGGGGATGCAGGCTGTCGATGATGTTGGAGATTTCCACGCTGAATGACCTATCGATTGACTGCCGTAGGCAGCGTGGAGGGACCGGCTGTCTGGGCGGCCGCCCGCAGGGCTGCGATCGTCGCCTTATAGTCGTGCTGGGAGAAAATCGCTGACCCTGCGACCAACGTCGTTGCGCCGGCCGCCACAATCTCCCTCGTATTGTCCACCTTCACTCCGCCGTCGACTTCGAGCAGTGCGTGACTGTTGATCCGATCCAGCATGGCCCGTGCTTCGGCAATTTTCTTGAGGACCGACGGGATGAATTTCTGCCCGCCGAACCCCGGATTGACGGACATAACCAAGACGAGATCCACATCGCCCAGGATGTCGTGCAGGAAGGAAATGGGAGTGGCTGGATTCAGAGTCACCCCAGCCTTGATCCCCCGCTCCTTGATCGACTGAATCGTGCGATGGAGGTGCGGACAGGCCTCAACATGCACGGTCAGATAGTCGGCCCCGGCGTCTACGAATTCAGGAATGAAGGTATCCGCATTGGTGATCATGAGATGGACATCAAGGGGGAGCTTCGTGACTTTCTTCAGGCTTTCAATGATGGGTGGCCCCACTGTCAGATTGGGCACGAAATGGCCGTCCATCACGTCCACATGCAAGAGATCGGCGCCGGCCTGTTCCACTGCGGCGATTTCTTCCGCCAGTCTGGCGAAATCGGCTGAGAGTATCGATGGAGCAATAAGGATCGGTTGCGCCATTAGCTCATGTTCCTCAAACGAACGGCATAGAATCCGTCCATTCCAACGCGATTACACATGGTGGAGAGCGCCCCCTGTTCCGTCACGAAAGGAAGCGCGGTGGGAGGCAGCCAGGGAGCCACAGATTCACGTATCCATCCTGGATAGGCCTTGCAAAACCGGCTCACGACCTCTTCGGTTTCTTCAGGTTCACTCGAACACGTACTATAGACTAGCACCCCGCCGGGCCGCAAGCAGGGAGCGACCGCTTCAAGGATCTGACCCTGTAGTAGCTGATGTCGAGTGAGTGTGGATTCCTGTCGCTGACCTTTCGATTCAGGATGACGACGCAAGACGCCAAGCCCACTGCACGGGGCATCGACCAGAATGCGGTCGAAGATGGGTAATCCTGCATGACGAGACACCGTACGTTCAATCGGCCAGTCGGATGGTCGCCTCGCGTCACCTACGATCGGAACAATACAGTGCAACCCCAGCCTTCGACAATTGTCCTGGAGCAGTTTTAGCCGCGAGGGCTTGAGATCTAACGCGACAATCGCTCCCCGATCCCCCATAAGCTCAGCAAGATGAGTGGCTTTTCCGCCGGGAGCGGCACAAACATCTAAAATCGACTCCCCGGACTGCGGGGCCAGGATTGATGGGATCAGTTGTGCGGCTTCATCTTCAACATAGTAGTCACCGGCCTCAAATCCCGGGAGCGAAGAAACCTCCTGCCCCTTGTCCAGCTTGACTCCCACTGAGCTGATAGCCGTTGGATGGGCTGTGATTCCTGTTTTTTGGAGCTGCTCCAAGAGACTCTCCCTGGTCTGTCGAATCCGGTTGACCCGAAGAGTGATTGAGGGGATCGCGCTCGCGGCCTGACACGCGCACTCTGCCTCTGTATATTCCAGGCGTGTCAGCCACCGCTGACTCAGCCACAGAGGGATGCCGTAGTTGATCGACAGATACTCCGCCGGATGGATAGCTGGATCAGGAAGGTTTGGTACGGGCAACCGAATGAGGTTGCGCAAGACCGCGTTCACGAGCGCACTCCAATCCCGTCCCAGCTGTTGTGTCGAGACCTTGGCCAGCTCAACGGTTTCATGAACCGCAGCCGACGCGGGGATACGATCGAGAAAGAGAAGTTGATAGGCGCCGATCCGAAGCAACATCTGAATCAAGGCCGGAAGCCGAGGAAGCGGCTTGGTGAGCACTGCGCTCAGTCGCCAGTCAAGAGTCTCCTGCCTTCGAAGTACCCCATAGACGAGCTCCATGATCAGCGACCGATCACGCGGGTCCGACACCGACTTCACCCGTTGATCCAGCACCTCATCAAGGGCACGATCACCTCGCTGACTTGCGAGCAAGACGGACAGTGCAACAGACCGTGGTGAATATTTGATGGAACTTGGCAGCTTACCTGTATCAGGCATGGAAAGTTGTCGAGGTCGAGGCCGTGGAATAGTCAGCCGACTACGGTATTCGGCGGGGATCCAAGTTGTTGCCCCATGGTCACCCGGTGGCCGGCCAGGAATTGGGCCACCGCCATGCGCTTCGAATTGGCAGTCTGGATTTCGCGGATCTCAAGAAGCCCATCGCCGGTTGCCACCAAGATCGAGTGTTTATTCACCGCGACTATCGTTCCTGGTGTGCCAGTGGTCACACTCACCTGCGCCACCGCCTTCCAAACGTTCCAGCGCTCATCACCCAGAAACGTATAAGCGCCCGGCCAGGGAGACAACCCTCGCACTCGATTGGCCAGCGACGCCGCAGTCAGCGTCCAGTCGATAAGACCATCTTCTTTTTTTAGCAGCGGGGCCATAGTCGCCTGATGATCGTCTTGCTTGGTCGGTACCAACGTCCCGGCTTTCAGCTGGGCAAGTGTCTCAATAAGCAGTCGTCCACCCAGTGCAGCCAGGCGTAGCGCCAATGTCCCGGCCGTATCGTCGGGCAAAATCTCCAACTTCGCTTGGAGTAACATAGCCCCGGTATCCATGCCTTCATCCATGAGCATTGTCGTAATGCCCGTCTCAGTCTCCCCATTGATGACGGCCCATTGAGCCGGAGCAGCCCCTCGATATTTCGGCAAGAGCGACCCGTGCACATTCACACAGCCCATCGGAGGAAGCTGAAGAATCGGCTTGTGCAAAATGCGGCCATACGCAGCAACAGCGATCACATCCGGCTGCCAGGACGACAAGGCTTGCAAAAACTCCGGGGTACGGATCTTGAGCGGCTGCAACACAGGAATCCCGGCACGCTCCGCCACCTGCTTCACAGGCGGCGCGACAACCTGATGCCCCCGTCCCTTCGGACGATCCGGCTGACACACAACTCCCACAACCTGATCGCTTGAGCTTAGGAGTGCTTCGAGCGACGGGACGGCGAAGTCTGGTGTGCCCATGAAGACGATACGCATACCTTGGCTTTATCATCGTGGTTCCGAGAATGCAATCAAACAACTCCTTAACTTGACTTGTCATTCAACGCTTTGTTAGTCTCCCTTCGCGGGGTGGAGCAGCCTGGTAGCTCGTTGGGCTCATAACCCAAAGGTCAGAGGTTCAAATCCTCTCCCCGCAACCAAAACCCTACCCTCTCTTCTTTATCCTGATTCACCAACAGCTGCTGAAGCAAAGCCGAAGAATTCCTCCGTTCAAATCCCGCTGCGTGAAAAAATAGCGGGCTGATTCTGATCGGAAGGCATCGATGCTTCCTTTATGTGTGACGCTCCTCCGGGGGAATATCGAGGCCGCGCGAACCGGGGAGAAAGCCGATTCATCGGGTGGCCTACCAGTGCGGCCTCGGCGACGACTATACCCCGGACGCACGGAAAAGGAAAACCGGACAGAAAGGCGGGAAATGCGGCGTAAGAATCTACTTTCCCCGATATGGTGTCTCGGAAGTAAGCACTTCCGCATTGACATTGTGCTCGCGGAGGAGAAGTTCGACGGCTCTTTTTCGATCCACCTTATCTGAATGAGGGCCAACTATGACGCGTCGTATTGGTAAGGCATCCAACTCCTGACCCTCAAACAGGTGAATACAAGGCACCGACACACCGTTGCGAATGTAGCTACATATTCTACGATAAGGCTGTCCACTTTGATTCTGCAAGTCTTGCCCCATAATAAGAGAAGGTTCTCTGACTACTATTCGAACCTCCTTCTCTTCTTCAAAACCTCTGTGTTTGCAGAGCATCGACAACTTGCACACATTCTCAGCAGCATCCGCATAATCTATGTGCTGATTCCTTAACTGGGCATATACAGACCTCTGCAAATCAACAAGGCACTTCCTGACTTGTGCCGACTTTATGTCTGAAAACTGGGCAAGATTGTATTCAACATCAGTCTTATTCAGTTGTTCCTCATAATATAGTTTGCCTTCAGCTACGAGTAAGGAGTGCAACTTCTCAGCGTCGAACACGATGGCGTATCCCCCATCTTCCCCATACGCTCGCCACTGACTAAGAAGCCCATTATGGGAAATCCAATCATTAGTTGCGGTGCAAAAAGAGGTCACAAAGTAATCTTGTGCCTTTGTCAATTCCTTAAGCCTTTCAACCCATGTTTTCACTGTATCGTCGATCAAGTCTATTCCTAGCCGACTCGCATCTTTGACGTTGTCCGCAAAATCCCCGGAGTCGATGACTAATTGCTCAAGCTCCTGTCTTAGAATCATTGGAAGGACACGACTATAAAAGCCCAGTATTTCTTCCGTGTCATTCATAAATGATGTATGGCTAGCCCAAAGTGTCCTTTTTGAAATTATTCCATGCAGGCCACCCGCATCCGTGTAGTGCATCAGCTCTCTGTGTTCTTCCAGCGCTTCACTCATATCACTCATCAAAAGCTAGATGGATTCAACAATCCGCTTTCGCAAATGCAATTCATATTCTTTCAACGTGGGGAAGCTACGGAAGAAATGGAGCTAAGTGACAGAGGCTTCCGTGCTTCCGGCACCTAGGGAGATGATGTTGAATTTGCGGAGCCCGAACTGACTGAAGGAACTGGTCTCACAGAAAGCTCTCCTTCCAAAATTACGCTACCAGACATACAACAAGAATAATATATCCAGTCAGACTATAAGCATAAGCAAAACCTACACCCACAACGAAAATACCATAGCCAAGGACCATCAGTATTCCCCCCAATAGCTTATAGACAGTTTGATTCATCGCGTCTTAAGAATGGCTCCTGGCAAAAATAGAACATCAGAGCGATTTGCGGATTCTCTTGCCATCGCTTGTACGCGATCCGAAACTCACCTTCCGTGCCTGAGCCTGCTACGCCGGTCGGCGTACCAAAGCGCCGCCACATAATGCCGATAAAGATGTCGTACTCGCCGATCTGATCGTTAATCACCTGTTGCGGACGACCGGCCCCCGGTGCAGTGTACGTCTGCTATTGCACAAGCTCCAATCGATAGCCGAGCGGGGTCCATGCGTTTGATTGACTTCATCGACGACTTTTCCCAATGTCTGGCGCTCTTCAGAGACCTCCCCGGACGAGGCAACAAAAACTCGAAGGGTTCTGGCATTTGAGATTCCTAATGGTCTTCTACCTTCAGAAATTGCACTCACCAAGCGCCGATCCCCAATGACGCCCTCAACACGGAATATGGAGGTAGGGGCGAACGACCGCCATAAGGGCCTTGCGGGTGAGTCATTCTAAGTAAGACACAAACAACACGCAAGTAACAGGTGGTGCGAACTACGTGTATTTAAAACTGACATCAGTGCTCGAAATCCTGCCCGCAGTTACTTTGCCGAGATTCTAGGTGCGGTGATAAGGTGGGAGTGTGAAATGCCGCTAAAACCGGACCCCGCAACCAGTGCTAGGTGGGAATTCACGCCGTTAAGGCAATGATCACCGTGGGGTTAAATCGTGACCGAATCGCCTCCCCGCAACCAATCCATCTGCTTTTCCTCTCTTCCTAACCTGCTATGTTGCAACGCGAGCCCCGGCACAGCAACCATCTTTCTCACTATGGGACCCAGGCTTGCACCTTTGTTCCTAGCCTTCTAGAATGTGCCTCCCTCCGAAGGATTCTTATGTTCATCACTATTGTTTGGTCGCTGCTCGCCTTCATTTTCTTGAATTGTGTTCCCGCCCATGCAGAATGGCGTCTGATTAGCTACGCCACGGGCTCTGGGGGCTTTACAATTTACGTTGATCCTGCCGCGATTCTTCGTCGAGGAGAACTTGTGAAGATGTTAGTGCTGTACGACTTCAGGTTTGTACAAGCCATTAACGGCAAATCGTATTTATCTTCCACATGGCAGCAGCAGTTCGACTGCGTAGAACATCGCTCCCGTCACCTTTCGTACAGGTATCACTCAGACAACATGGGAAATGGTAAGGTGATGCTCGCAGGTGATGATGAAAACAACACGTGGAGTCCGGTTACACCCAAAAGCGCCGCTGGCATTCTGTGGAACATCGCTTGTAGCAAAGATGGACCGCCCATCTGAGCCATTGAGCTATCGCTCTATGAGAACCAATCAGCCTTCACACCTTTCGGTACGGACCTGATCCTCTTTGGATGGATCGAAAAAGAGTAGGGTCTCCACGCCGTTAACGCGATGGTCACCGAAGGGTTAAATCCTGACCGAATCGCCTCCCCGCAACCAAGTCCCATCCTGATCTTACCTTCTATCTGATTCAACACCAGCTTCTGTAACTGAACCAACGGACTCACTCGTTTGAAATCCGCTACACGAAAAAGAAGAGGGCTGGTCCGGATACCCGAACCAGCCCCCTAATTGTAACCTCACTACTGTAGGCTGCAGACTTTATCTGCCTCCTTAGTACACACTCTTGGCCCCCTGCTGCACCTGGGCCGGGAACGGATCCAGGATGCTCTTCGGCGCGTTGTTCCAGATCACGTCCGCCAGATTCGACATCCGGCTCACGATCTGCGCGGCTACCCCGCCCGCCGCTCCGAACAACCCACACCACCCTAACGTCACAAAGCCCCAGTGCAACGGCGCCGCAAACAGCTCATCCACAAACCAGAACGCATGCCCCCACTCGTTGAGTCCCACGTTCGGCAGAATGAACATCGGCCCCACCACCGCCGCCACCAACGGAAACGACGTCGCTTGGCTGTACAGCGGCAACCGCGTCTGCGCATACAGGTAGCTCGACACGCCGCACGTGATGTACAACGGGAACGTCCCGTAGAACGCCACAATATGGCTCGCCGTGAAGCTCGTGTCCCGGATGATCACTTGGTGCCACGCCGCATCCTGCTCCAACGTGTAGCTCCCCGCGTAGTACACGCCCCAGATGTAGCACACCAACCACCCCATCCAGTAAAAGTACCGCTTCAGCTCCAACTTCGGGTCCAGATTCGCCAGGTTCCGATCCCGCGTCACCCAGATCCAGCCAATCGAGGTGGCAAAGAAGATGGCGTTGGCCAGAATGTTGAACCGCCACAGCCCCATCCATACCGACTCAAACTCCGGGGTCATCGAATCCAACCCATGCGAATACCCGAAGGTCCGCTGATACACCACCCAAAACACCCCGATCGCCAACATCGCAAACCAGCCGATCTTCACCGGCTTCGAATCGTACCACTGCGACACATCATATCCCCGCTCGCTTGATGCTGCCATGATCGAACCTCCTTGTTAGACCCACCTCCGCATCGATTTAATCCTCAAGAATTGCCCAAGATCCGCCCATTCCTCGATAGTCTTGATTTGGAGAACTCATAACCAATCACGACGAAAAGGAGAATGATGGTTATCGGTCCAATGGTCTTGCGGGCAATTGTCGCGTAATCGATTTGCTGCACCCGTAACAAATAAGAGGATGAGCTGAAACCTTCCGGCGCAATGATTAACTTATAGAGCCCTTTGGCTAACTTGGCTTCTCCTCGGAGCACTCCGTCCGGATGAATCGTGGGCGGCCAGTAGGCAACCGTCTCTTCCTCCGATGTCTCGCTCACTCCCTTGATAACCCGCACGCCTATCGGAAGATTGCGCAGGATCGGATCGACGAGATCCACCACGAGAAACGTATCGCCTTCACCGGGGATCTCAGTACAGTACTGCGCCTTCGCTGCATGTTGCGGCTGGTAGGCGTTGAAATGAACGAGATTCCCGCCGACTCGTTGAACACAACTATCCTCTTCTATGGTCACATTGCCATGCGCGCCTGCTAGACCCGGCAGAATCATTGGGAAAACCACGAGCACACCGAGAATTTTGCGAGATGGGACTGGTCGCTTCAATCTGATCGGGTTAGGACTCCACATCCCTCGCTGTAGTGTCCCAGCGAGGACAATCAGCGCGAGACTTACAATGAAAATCATCATCGACTTTCACCTCCTTTCACCCCTATTTAGAAAGCATACTCTGTGAAAGATGAAGGCCTCCTTAGAATTTCATGAAGAAATCTTCATGATCATGACTTCGGTTGAACCTATTTCTACTTCTTCTCAAGTGTCTTATTAATCCAACGATCATGTCCTTGTCGTAGCCGGCATCGGAATAGATCCAACTCCATTGCATGACAGCTTTAGTTGGAGGCACCAGTCTGCAACTCATCAGCTAACGCGTACAGCTTCTTTTGTTCAAAGGCTGCTAGATATATTTCTACCACTATGTCCATAGTTTGTCAAAATATATAATTGACAAACTAACACTCCAGATACGTTTACGAAAAGCCTGCCAGTTACTGCCATGGAAAGGAGACGCTCATCATGTTGATCTACTTAAAAATTCTCTTTGCCCTCCCTGGCCTTATCCTGCTGGGACTAGGGTTTAGTGCGTTCTCGACCTCGAAAACCTATGCGCACGAGAAACAATCCAATGCGCCCTTACATGCTGGGGTCACGACGGCACCTCTCTATGGATTTCGTCTCCCAGATATCGACGGCCATCCTGTCGATCTCAAGACATTCAAGGGTAAGGTGCTGCTCATTGTGAATACCGCAAGCATGTGCGGCAATACGCCCCAGTATGCCGACCTCCAGGAAATGTACGAGCGGTATCAGGAACGGGGATTTGAGGTCCTGGCATTTCCGGCCAACGACTTCGGGCAGCAAGAGCCGGGCACAAACCAAGAAATTAAAGGATTCTGCTACACCAGATACAGCATCAGTTTCCCCCTGTTTTCTAAAATCAGCGTGGTGGGGAAAGACAAGCATCCACTCTACCGATACTTGACCGAGCAGAGTGCGTTCCCTGGCCGTGTGACGTGGAACTTCCAGAAATACTTAGTGGATCGCTCCGGGAACGTCATCGGAAAATATGACCCCGGAATGAATCCTTTGTCACCCACCATTCTGGCCGATGTGGAGAAAGCCTTGACGGCAAGCTGACGGTCTGCGCCGACAAGGAATGACGCATGCTGAGGAATCGGCTTCATCTCAAGATTGGTCTTGGTCTCGGCCTGTTTCTATATCACGCACCGGTCACCGGCCTTGCAGCGGATGAGTGGGTGCGAGTTGGGGGAACACATAAATACGACCGCTACGTGAATATGACCAGTATTGGGGCATGGGGACCAACAGTCACTCTTTGGACGCTTCGGGACTTTCGAGTAGAGCGGGCTATCCCACGTGGTCCCTACCGGTCATTGAAGATCAAACGGCAATATCACTGTGACCAACGAAAGAGCCGGCCCCTCTACGTCCGGTACTACCCGCTAGCCTTGGCGCAAGGCCCTGTCCTCTACGCGGCGCCAGCCACGCGTGAGTGGTCACGCGTGGTTCCGGGCAGCGACGACGATACGGAAATGAAAGTCGCCTGCCGTACAGTCCTGCCGGCGTTACGTCCGGATAACAGAGGCTAATATGCAACCACTATTGATGTTGATGGTACTGAGTTATGGAATGATGGCGGCCTGTACAGGGGGTGAGACACCGTCCGGTTCACCACCAAGCGTCGCAGCGGAGTGGACCAAGATCGGAGAGACCGAGACCTATGTCTATTATGCTGATCACGGCAGTATTCGGAAGACGGACGAGACCGTCACGATGACAGACCTCTTCGACTATAGGACTAACCAGACGGAAGGTAGCATCCCCGCGCTTTCAAAAATCACTCTGCGGGAATATGACTGTCAGAACCGCAAAAGCCAACCAGTGAAAACGACATGGTTTCCCGACCATATGGGTTCAGGAGCTGCAGGACGCACCACTGGAGCCACAGGCCAATTAACGACCTCGGCCAGTGGCACGGCTACTGCGCACTCATGACGATCGCTTGTGGACGTTGAGAAGTTGTTCAAGACGTTAGTCAAAGTCTGCTCGGTATCGGGCTGGTGATCCAATACGTCCAGGAAACACTGATCGCTCAAGTCAAGATTAAGCGTAATCGGACAGGATGGCCTCAGCTGCTTTCCGTCCCGACAACAGCGCCCCATCCAGCGTCCCGCTTTCCCGGTAATCTCCGCAAAGATACAGTCCCTCAGCCTGACGCGGTGAGATGGTGCGGTTCCCAGGTGAACACGCATTGAGTGGGGATAGCGCACGCTGAATGCGATCAGTCCGCAGATGACGCCATTCGTTGACCTGCGAGCCGAACCAAGAGCGAAGATGTCCCTGTACCGTTTGTGACATATCAATGTGCGTATCAATCTGTTCAGCCACGGTTACTGAGATCAAGGCGCGCCCAGACGGCGCGTATGAGGGCGCTGCTTCACTCAAGACACAGACCGTCCGGACCACCCCATCACCGTCCCCATTTAACATCAACCAGGGTCCTCGTTGCGGAGCAGCGGGGGCATCGAAATAGAGCGTAACTGAGCCACGAGCTGAGGCGCTTGGTCTGTCATCTCCACGCAAACGGGCCGCAGTCGCGTCATCCGTCGCCACCACGAGGACATCGGCTGCAAGCTGTTCCCCGGACTCCAACATCGCGCTGGATCCCTGAATCCGTTGGACGGTTTGGTTCAAGCGGATTGTCCCCGGGTTCAGGTTGGCTGCGAGTTGTTGTGCAACGGCGCCCATACCGTCTCGCGGTAAGGCAGTAACTCCTCGGCAGAAAGCCCCCCAGACCAGCTCAAAAATCCAGTAAGGCGTGCTCAATTCCGTTTCCAAGAATACGCTGCTGAGAAACGGTCGAAAAAAATGCATCACCATAGCGTCCGAAAAGTCATAAGCCCGCAATACATCGCGAGTCGGCTGGGTAGGGTCTTTCATCTGAGAGACGGGGTGCTGCTGCAAGATGTCTCGTCGCATACGCAGCATCCTGAATGGGACTGAGCAACATCTCTGGAAGATCTTGCGGCCGGCGAAAGGGATCGCTCATTACGTGAAAGCGGCCGGCGTGGCGAATGAGGGCTCCGGGGTGGAACGGCATGAGCTTCAATGCAGAATAGTTCAACGCCTCGCGCGCTTCCGGATAGCCGGCAAGAAGGACCTGAAATCCACGATCGAGTTGAAAGCCCTCGACACGATCCGTACGGGCACGTCCTCCGATGCCATCGGACGCTTCAAGGACCGTGCAAGCGAGGCCTGCGTTTGTCAGACGACGCGTGCAGGCTAATCCGGCAACGCCGGCCCCGATGATGAGCACGTTTGGAGTTGCGGACATGGTGAGTTATTTCACCTCTTGAGCCACTGGAGACATGCAGCCTCTTCGGCCGTCACATTTTCCCGGCTTTGTCGTCGAAGAACCTGTCACGACCATCTCCGTAGCTGCTCCGTCAAAGTCTTCGCGATCAGTTGCAAATCGAATGGCCAGGCATAGCGTAATTCGACATCGGGATACTTCGGCCTAAGCTGCTCAAGAATCTCCGGTATCTCGACTTCCGAATGGGAACCGCCCGGCGTGAACATCGTGGTCAACACGGTAATAGATGTCGCGCCTTGTTTCACCAAATCCTCCACGGCTTCTTCCAATGTCGGAGCGCAGAACTCGTTGTAGGCCATGGCAAACAAGACACCACCCAGATGTGGGCGCAGTACGGCCCCCACGGCCTCTAATCCCGATTGGTAAGGATCGGTCGCTTTAGTTCGTGGCCAACAACGGATTTTCTGATCCAATTCCAGTTCCTCAGGGGACGGAGGCTGTTTCGCCGCACGCCGTTGGGCTTCCAATCGTTTCAATTTCGTGACCAGATCCTGCGGGCAGTCTTTGGGGATGCCACCATGACCTACAAGAATAACCCCCTTCATCGAATCGCTCATAAGTTTCGTCTCCTATGGCTAATGCGCACGGCGTTTCGTGGCCGCGCAATTGTGTGAGAACCGACCGATCCTTTGCCAAATACTTCACGGAGCCGTTTCGAGACGCAAATCATCAAAGTATGTGACGGCATCGGACTTGGTCCACAGCCCAACACGCCCCTTGGCAAACGTTCGATCACAGAGTGCAAAAGCGGGCGATAGACGGCCGAACAGGAGAACGAGCACATAGACATACCCTACCCGCATTGAGAGGTCGAGTAGAGATGCCTCGTGTTTATGGACGCTCATCGCCATGTAACTTCTTCCCAACAGAGATGGATGAAGGTCTCGTACGGTGGAAAATTCCTTGTGTTCTGTTCTTTTGATCGAACCCACAGATCGATCTCCATTCCAGCTGGATCGGTCTCACCTCCCGGTAGCATGCGTTTCACCGGATACTGAACCTGATGGGTATCAGGATCCCGGGAGCGTTCCATCACCATAAAATGCGCGTCATAGTCTTTATAAAGCACCTCATCATTTCTGTAGACGGTGGCGGTTCCCCAGCCTGCCAAGTACAACCAGGTCTTGGGATAGAGGGGATCGCCGTTATTCGAATCGCCGTGCTCATAGACCCTCGTGGCAATTCCACCATCGTGGAACGGCTGTTTCGCGGCGAAGCGGTCAAAGACGATCCGATAGTGATCCGTTTCTTCCGTAAATTGCGCAATCACACGGCCACTATTCAGCACCTCGTTCACCTCGATATCAATGCTGCCCTGTACCGGAGTGAGATGCTTGCCGGCATAATCAAGATGGTCCCAAGGTGATTGATCCTTCATGCTGCCGATCAACAGCGGGGCCGCACCTGTGAATCTGAACTTTCCACTGTAGAACGGGTGTTCGGCAGCTTTAAAAATCCTGGTGCCCTCTGTTTCTTTCGGCGTGCCAAATACACCTTCCTCTGCGAAGGCGATGGGTAGGACCGCACTACTGATCGCGAAACTCACCGCACAGAGCCACTGCATTCTCAGCGAGATCATAGTCCTCCTTTGCCTCGTGTGTATCCGAGTTCGATCTGTAGAGACACCATCTTCACAGGCTCACAGAGTCCGTCGGGGCTAAGTATTCTTGGAGATTGGTTTTCCCATAGCGACTCCCCGGGTACACGGTTCGAATAAACTTCACCACGAGGGCCATCAGTTTCTTGACCGCAGGAGTTTTTTCAGGATCTGTGGCAGGCAGCAACCGCACGGTGATGGCTTTCTCGTGTAGCTTGAGCTGGATAAAGAAGTTGGTTGAGGTGCCCTGTTCGATCGCCACAGACTCGAGCAAAGCATCCTTGCCGCTTCTAGAGAGGTAGAATTCTTGAACCTTGAGTATCTCGGCTCCAGTCCGTTGAAGAATTGGCGTGAAATGCTGATACAACGCCTGAAGATCTCCGACTGCTTCTATGACAGCGTGCGGCATGTCCGTTCCTTTCTACACATGATTCCGCAACATCAGTTCCTTGGGATGCGGATGAAGATACACCTGGTCACGGATGTAGCTCACGTCGAAGACCTGAACGTAGTGCTTCAGCAGCGTCAACGGAACGATCAGGGGAGTGAGTCCCTGATGATAGTCATTGATCACACCCAACAGCTCGGCCTTTTCACGTGGACTCATTCGTTTCTTGAAGTGGCCGACGATATGTTGCAAGACATTCACATGTTTCCGTACCGTCGCTCTCACGGCCAACGTCTTCATAAAGAGATCGGCATACTTCACCGTCAGGTCCTTAGGGCGATACCGTTCTGCCTGAGCGACGAGCTGCCCCATCGTCTTGTAGTGCTGTGGGCTGTGGGACAGCAACAAATACTTATGGATCGTGTGAAAGCGAATGAGATCTTGCCTGTTGAGCCCATTTTGTAGCAGGTCCTGCAGTCGACGATAGCAAAACACACGCTCGATAAAGTTCTCTCTGAGTGCCGAGTCGCAGAGCCTGCCTTCCTCTTCGACAGGAATAAGAGGAAATGCATCTCGAAAGGCCTTTGCGAAGACTCCCGCGCCACTGTGACTCGGCATCCCCTGCGGCGTATACACACGCACCCGTTCGACCCCGCAACTGGGTGAACCTCGCTTGAAGACAAAACCTGAGAGGTTCAATTTGTTGAGAGCGTCGAGACGCTCCTCAATCATCGTCTCCATCGCGGCAGTGTGATCCTGCTGGCTCGTAATCGTGATGAGTCGGGGTTGCCGTGGATTCCCAACCAACCGCATGGCTTCGCGAGGGATACCCAATCCCGCCTCCACCTCGGGACAGACTGATACCCACTCGACGTAACGACCCAATACATCCGTCAGGAAATGGTCCTGTTTATGTCCTCCGTCGAAGCGAACTTCATCTCCGAGCAGACACCGGCTGATGCCAAGGCGAATCGGGGAAGCCGTCATCTTACTGCCTCCTGCTTCCCGAGATGAAGATATTCCTGACGCGCAAGCTGGTGATCCACCACCGGAGCAGGATAGTCGGTCCCGATTCGGCATCCAGCGAGCGTCTGCTCCTCAGCGGTCATGAGATGCGGCTCATGAATTTTCTTCGCTGATACATGAGTCAATTCAGGAACGTAACAGCGGATGTAAGCCCCCTCAGGGTCGAACTTTCTACTCTGAAGCGCCGGATTAAAGATCCGATAGCCCGGCATGCTATCCGTCCCGGTCGACGCACACCATTGCCAATTCCCATTGTTGGCCGCCACATCGGCGTCAAGCAGGTGGCGCATGAAGTACTGTTCACCGCTCTGCCAGTCGATCCGAAGATCTTTGATTAAAAAGGAAGCCACGATCATGCGGACGCGGTTGTGCATCCACCCTGTCTGGTTGAGCTGCCGCATACCGGCATCGACGATCGGATACCCCGTCCGCCCACTGCACCAGGCCAGGAATAGGGCATCCCGCTCCTGGCCATGGTCTCGTGACGGCGGCACGGCTACGCGACGGAATGGGCCGTTAATCACATGCGGAAACGCGGCTAGGACTTGGTGAAAGAACTCCCGCCAGATCAGTTCATCGATCCAGGTCAGGACATCTGTGCGGGAGACAGGCCCCTTGTGGGATAGGCTATGTATTGCGGTATGGACGACCTCCTTAGGTGAGAGTGTCCCGAACCGCAAGTGAGGGGACAACTTCGCGCTCCCATCGATTGCCGGACGATTCCGACCATTGGCATACCGGTGGATGGGGCCGTCGACGAACCAACGCAACTGTTCCCGGGCACGACGCTCCCCCGGTGCGATCCATGGCACAAGGTTCTCATAGCCCAGCTCCTTGGCTGTCGGGAGCGGCAATGAGGACAATCGAACAGCCTTCCTTGCAGTCACTGAGAGGTGTGGGACAGCATGGACTGTCGGCTTGACCGCATGCCATTTGGCCCACCAGCGAGCCCGATACGCGCTGTAGCGCTGCATCGGTTCCCCGGTAGCCCCGCACACTTCCTCTGCCTCAAACACCACATGGTCTTTGAAGGTCTTGGCGGCAATGCCTTCCTGAGCCAACCGCTCCTGAATAGCCCGATCTCGCACGAGTGCACGAGGTTCACAATCTCGGTTCCAATATACTGCGTCGGCTTCCCACTCAAGAGCCGCGCGAAAGACTTCGTCCACTTGGGACCCACGCCGCCACTGCAGAGGCAGTCCGAGCGCCGCGAGAGAAGCTTGGAGCTCATCCAAGCATCCCAACATAAAGTTCACACAGGCTGATCCGAATTCCTGTGACTGCAGCAACGGCTCATCGAACACAAACAGCGGAATGACCTCGTCGCATTCTTCACAGGCTACGGTCAACGCCGGTTGGTCAGCGAGGCGAAGATCTCTTCTGAACCAGACGATTCCGCGCATGTGCCGTCCCTCTTTCATCAATGGTTATCGAGCCGGACTTCCATGCGGCCCCGTCGTTCCTTTCGGGAGCTTATCATCGGCCACACGCGTGATGGATAGCTCCCGAAGCCCGTTCTCTCCCCTCACTCCCAACTTCACGACGGTTCCCACTTCACCTCGAATCATGTGGACCACCTGCTCATAGCTCTTTCCGGTCACGGTAGTGCCGTCAACGCTGACGATTTCATCTCCATGTTGCAGTCCCGCCTGTTGCGCAGGGCCCTGTGGATGGACCATGCCCACATAGAGGATGGCTGGATCACCGATCCGCTCAGCTCCGATCTGGAGGACGATCCCGATAACCCCCTGATGCATTTTGGTATCGGTTCCATGACCGTAGGGAACCTGGCTCGAAGATTCGTCGGCCAGAGCTGAGCCGGTTAGGAGAAGGCCCATCAGCAACCCTGCTGCAATATGGAAGCTTCTGATTCGCATATGCGTTCCTCCTATTTATTATGCTGCTGATCTCTTAATCAGCACATCCCACAGGGCCTGTTCCAACGTTGTATACTGAAAACAATAACCTCCCGCCATGGCTTTCGCTGGAATCACCCGTTGGCCGGTTGTCATCAATGTCCCCAACTCACCAAGGAGCACGTTCAAGGCAAACCGTGGAACGGGAAGCCACGACGGCCTGTGAAGCACCCGCCCAAGAACTTCACAGAACATGTTCATCGTGATCGGCTCTGGCGCCACGGCATTAAGGGGGCCAGATATCCTGTTGTTGGCGAGAGCCCACTCGATCAGCCCGATGTGATCACGACGGTGAATCCAGGAGACCCACTGACTTCCCGGCATGATGGGACCGCCGGCAAAGAATCGGAAAGGCACTAGCATCTTGGGTAAAGCCCCGCCGTCTTGTTCCAAGACCATTCCGGTGCGTAGGGTGACGACTCGCGCCCCACACTCCGCAGCCCGCAGCGCCTCTGACTCCCATGCGAGACACAGATCGGCCAAGAAGCCTTCGCCGCGCGGCGCACTCTCATCCAACCATTGGTCGTTGGTGGCGCCGTAGTACCCGATTCCAGAGGCGCTGATGAATGTGGTGGGTTTAGAGGACCAGCGTAAAAGAGCCCTGACAAGTAAGCGCGTGGTAAGGACTCGACTCTCGGTGATGATTTGCTTGCGCGCATCCGTCCAGCGGGCGTCGGCGATTGACGCACCTGAAAGGTTAATGACCGCATCCGCTCCTTCAAGGACCTGCTCCCAGGGCCCTGAGTCCCGCGCGTTCCATTCGACTGCTTGAACCGGCAATTCAGGTCGATGATGAACTTGCTCCATTCGTCTGGTTAAAACGATAACCCTATGGCCTCCCCGGATGAGAGTGGCGCATAGTGCTTGCCCGATGAATCCTGTGCCTCCAGTGATGACGATTTTCATAGGTTTATCCTTCAGCAATACTCTCACCCGACATTCCCGGCATCATAGGCATGAGTGTGATCAATCGATCCCTCGTCTCCTTATTTACCTGCACCACGTCTCTTTGCACTAGATCTCTCATGGCTCACCTGTCGTGGAAACTTCCGTTGTTTAGGCCCTTCGAGTGCCCGAGGCAGTGGCATCAGTCGATTCGACAATACCATCTCATCGATAAACTCCCCGCAATTGGTGCACCGTAACCCCTTGAAGATAACCCCACCTGCATAGCCCTGCAAATTCACATGGTGCGCGACGACCATCAACCCTCCACACCGTGTGCAGGCATCCTGTCTCGTTGGATGAGGCAGAGCCGATGGCGTGCCTGATTCCCCAGTAGTTTCCATGAGAATCCTCATCACCGATGAAGAAACAATCGGTCATTTCCTATTTCTGAGCAAACCGTTTGTCTTTCGCCCGCCGCATCACAGCCAGGCTCACGGTCTGATACAGTCCGGCTACCAAGCCACAGGTCATGAATCCCATCGCAAACAAGAAAATAATGCTCATGTCCATGATTGTCCCCTTTCATCCATTACGAATGACGAACGCCGATTTAAAGGTTCCTGTTCGCCGAGGCGACAGGTCCCTCCATCACGAGGGAGCCTGTCTGCCTCAACGGGCGACGCCGTGCGGAGTTCAGCGTCGCCTGGATCAACAGGGACCGGCCTCCTGAACCAAGTCGTTATCGGCATGTTTCATCGCACATGATCCATAAACTCACGCAACAGCTACGGTGCGTGCTCAAGACTGCGAGCGCAACGGAACCCTGTGCCATGCGTCTGCAGTGCAAATCCTCCGCGCCCCCGTGCGGATGTCGCAATATCCGACGCCGGACTATGCCAGGACCCCCCGCGGATCGAACGAACAACTCCGTTCTTGTCCGGTCCATGAGGATTTCGGTTGGAGGCGTCTTTGTAGTAGTTCGGGTCGTACCAGTCCGAGACCCACTCTCTCACATTGCCGGCCATGTCCTTCACTCCATAAGGGGAATCACCGTCCGGCAGTGACCCAACGACATGGAGCGTGCGTTCATCGTCCCATTCCCGATCAAAGTTTGCGTGCCTCGCCGTGGGAGGATCATCCCCCCACGGATACATTCGTCCGTCAGTCCCACGCGCGGCTTTTTCCCATTCCGCTTCTGTCGGAAGTCGCTTTTTGGCCCATGCGCAATAGGATTTAGCGTCATACCAGGTTGTTTGGGCCACCGGCAGATGTTCAATGCCCGTGAGAGAGGCGAGGGGGCCGGTACCGTAAGGATTCGGAGGGGTACGATGACCGGTGGCTTTCACAAAAGCCATATACCGCTCATTCGTCACTTCGACTTGGTCGATGCCAAATGCATCAAGATACACGGCTCGCTGTGGACGCTCATCGGCCCGACCTTGTCCTTCTTGAGAACCCATCAAGAACTTCCCAGCTGGGACAGTCATCATCGGCACAGGATCAAGCTCTTTTGAGGCGGCTGGCGCGACCAGAGAGAACCATGGTGTGAAGACAACAACAGCGACCACGGCCATAGCCATATGTGATCGTTGCGTTCGGCAGGTCCACAACACGGTCGTCATTGCTTCGACTCCTTGCTCCCTTCAATCGCATGAGTCGTATGGATGCGCACTTGCCTGATGAGACGCTCCACCTGGACGGGGTTGTCCTGGTCGGCAGCCTCTTGGGCCTCAGTGATCAAGGTTCGTGCCTGGTGCAAGTGTTCTTCGATCTCGGCCTGTAGTTTCGGCGTTGCCACCGTCCCCCCCAAGGCCGCTCTGTGATACACCTCCCACGCATGGTCCACCTCGTGTTCGGCTTCATGCACCGCGCCTACACTTTCCCGATGAGGGTGATCACTAAAATCTATGGGTCCAGCGAACAACGGCGTGGGCACCAAGAACATGATGGGGAAAATCCCTGGAATCAGGAGTTGGCTGTACGTCATGGGTGCGTCTCCATCCATTCAGGTCAATTATTGAGCACCAGGAGAAGCTCTTTGAAACGGTGGAAGGCCTCCTTGCCTATTTCTTCTTCATGCTTTTTTTAATCAGCTCTTGGGTCGTCAGATATTCCTGGTTGGCTGGGTCGCCGGACAAGGCTTTCTCGATTGAGGCCAGCGCATCAGCATGCTTTTCGGCCCCCATCGCGACCAGTGCCTGCATAAAAGCAGCGCGGCTTTCCTGCATGGCCTCATCCGTGGGAGCAGGGGCGGACTTGGCACAGCGGAATCCTAGCCCCACACCATAGGAGTTATTGTCGGGCTGGTTCCAGAAGCGATGACTCGTATGGAGGGACGATTCCGGTGCGAGCCAGGATCCTCCACGGAGCACTTTGACCGGTCCTTGATTGGCGAAGTTATAGCCCTGATCGGCACCCTTGGGGTTTAGCGCAAGGCTGTTCTTGTAGTAGGAAGGTCCATACCAATCGTCCACCCATTCGAACACGTTACCGGCCATGTTATACACGCCATAACCACTCACACCCTCCGGATAGGAATCGACGGGTGTCGTTCGCCCTATATTTTGCCCATAGTTGGCCTTTTTAGGATCAATCGCGTGACCCCACGGATAATGATTATCTCCCGTCGGCCCCTTAGCAGCTCGCTCCCACTCCGCCTCAGTCGGCAGGCGTTTCCCCTCCCACTTGCAGAAGGCATTTGCGTCAGTCCAGCTGACTCCAACCACCGGCTGATTGGGCTTGCTGAGTCGCGGGTCATCCCAATAGGCTGGTGCGGGATGACTCATCGCTTTCATGAACTCTTTGTATCGAACGTTAGACGCTTCGTATTTATCGATCCAATATGAATCGAGTACGACCTGATGCCTGGGTTCATCAGCATGCTCGTTGCTGCCCATCGTGAATTCGCCCTTGAGAATGAGCACCATGTCTTTTTCCCCGCCCGGTTGGTCGGCGGCTGTCGCAAGCGAGATGGCTCCTCCCAGAATCGCTATGCCGACTACGAATTGGGGGATTGTTTGACTCCGCATTGGAACCCTCCTTGGTTAGTGCAATGATCCCGTAAACGAAAGGTGGTCCTTTCTAAGCTGGGCCGTGATTTCACATTTAAAGAAATCTCCGTCGAACGAAACGCCTGTACGGGCTGCTTCGCCGGATGATTTCTCACAATGCCTGCTTCGATGATTTCATTAGACCGTGCGTGAGACGGACGCACCTGTTAGGGCTGACGCGAGATGCAGCTGGTTGTCTGTGGAGTTCATCGATGCTTGTATTCTTGCCTGTGATGACATCGTTCATGATGATCTCCATAGTTCTCATGTCCAATAAGTGTCACATGTATGTCCAATGTATAGCTTATAATGTCCTATGTTTCAAGCGTTATAATTCAAAATATTTGACAAACATTGGACAGTCATCTAATAATTCAGATAACGATATGAATAAACATAGAATTCATAGAGTTGCGAAGCTGACAGGGCTTTCCAAGGATGTAATTAGGGTGTGGGAGCGTAGGTATAGCCTTGTCAAACCTTCCAGAAGCGCCAATCACTATCGGGAATACAGCGATGAGGACGTCTCCCTCTTCCGCTTTCTGAAGGAGGAACTAGATCACGGTCAGACTATCGGCGGGCTTGCGATGGAAGGGCGAGATTCGCTGCTTCAACGTATGCGGGCAAGCTCAATCCCGAAACAGCAGGAGCTTGCTCCCCACAGTTCACTGCTCGACGAACTGGTCTCCAGACTCGATCCACTCGATAAGGGTCGGTTTGAACTGCAACTGAACGCGGCAATCGCTGTGATCCCGTTCGAAGAAGCGGTGCAGCGCATTCTTCTCCCCTTACAGCGACGGATAGGAGAACTGTGGCATGAAGGACGAGTGAATATCGCAGTGGAACATTACGTCACGAAGATCATTCAACAGAAGTTATTCTCCGTAATCAACCAACTGCCGGCAAACGAGTTCGGCCCGCGCGTGCTCATTGCCTGTCCCGAAGGCGAGCACCATGAAATCGGCGCTCAAGCCGTCACATACCTTGCCGCCTCACGCGGTTGTCATGTCTATTACCTGGGACCTAATCTTCCCCTGACAGATTTGGAGGCGTTGTGCGAACGCGTGCATCCGGACCTGATTCTCCTGTCCTTGACTGAAACGAAATCGGACAACGAGACAGGTCACCTGCTTCAGGGCTTACGAGCGCTCTCGCAACGCTGGCATGTCGCAGTGGGCGGGAAAGGCGCATGTGCGATGGAGCACCTCCTAGCGAACACGAAGATTGAACTCCTTGATGATCTCGGCGCACTCCACAATCGTCTTGCGAATCTTCTTTCGGCCAACCAGCGCGCGTTTCATTGACCCTTACTCAGACGTGCGTCATGCCAACCTACCAAGCAGGTCTTCAATTGGCTTCCTCGGCCGGACCAGCCGGTATTGGCGTTCAGTCCCTCGACAGATTTTGCCGTTTCAATGTTGGCTTCAAGCGAAGAAGCGTGCCAGCACTACCGATTTGCTCACGCTGTAGAAACGGTGAACTGGCAACCGAGACGGGAACGTGCCCCAAGGGTTCACGGCAATAGAAGCGCCCCCTCGACATTCTCATGTGGCGGCGGCTCGTGATCCAACCACACGTCGCCCTCGGCTGCATCGGATTGAATGCTGGGCATGGACGCCAGAGATTTAAAATCAAAGAGACGAGAATCCATCAAGAGCGATGGGGCTACATTGGTCAACGCCGCGGCGATGCTGTCGGAACAACCGGGAGATCCTCGCTCCCACTCCTGAAGAAAGGCTTTGACCTTTTTACGCTTCAAATCCTCTTGGGAGCCACAAAGATCGCAGGGGATAATGGGAAAGCTCCGTAGCTCCGCGTACCGCGCGAGGTCTGCCTCTTTGACCAAGGCCAATGGGCGAATGACCAAATGACGGCCGTCTTTCGAACGCAGCTTCGGGGGAATGGCCTTGAGCTTGCCGGTATAAAAGAGATTCAAAAACAAGGTTTCAATGATGTCGTCACGGTGATGGCCTAACGCAAGCTTCGTGGCGCCCAGTTCCGTCGCGATCCGATACAAATGGCCTCGTCGGAGACGGGAACAGAGTGAACAGGTCGTCTGCCCTTCAGGAATGAGTCGCTTGACGATCGAGTAGGTATCGCGTGCCTCGATATGGAATGGGATGCCGCGGCTGGCGAGATACTGCGGGAGCACCTGTTCGGGGAAACCTGGTTGTCGTTGATCCAGATTGACCGCGACCAGGTCAAACTGGATCGGTGCCCGTTGTTGCAAGACGAGCAAGATGTCCAATAGCCCATAACTATCCTTCCCGCCAGACAGACACACCATCACCTTGTCGCCTTCCTCGATGAGGCGATACTCCGCGATGGCCTGCCCGACCAGTCGGCACAGACGTGTTTGCATCCTCTCAGTCGCTTCGTCTAGTTTAGGGACAGCTGTTGAAACTGGTGGTTTACTCATATCGCAATTGTAGCGGTCCCTTTGCGGCGATGTCGACTGTTCAACTCTGGAAAAAGGAGATATATCATCTATGGTCCAATCGATTCTCTTCGTCTGCACCGGCAATGTCTTCCGAAGCATGGCGGCTGAATATGCGTTGCGAGCTCAACTTGGCCAGCCGTCCGCCTATCAGGTCGAATCAGCGGGCATCGAAGCCAAGCCCCAAAAGGTTCATGCCGTAATTCTCAACCGGCTACGCCTCAAAGGCACCGACCCATCTGCCCATGTTCCTCGAACACTGACAAAGGAAGTGATTCAGCGAAGTGATCTCGTCATCGCCATGGGCCTGGGTCATCGCGAGTTTCTTCAGACCAAGTTCGGACTGCATGTCCCCCTTTTTAATGAGGTCGCCTTCGGCAAAGACGAACCGATCCTCGACCTCCACGAAGCCCTCCCGAATTGGGAACGGGATATCGTCGAGGCACGAGAATATGTCGAGTCAGTCATCGATCACATCTGGGACTCCATACCAGCCCTGAAGGCTCGGCTCTCACAGTTTTCCAGACAACACGATCCCCGCAAACCATAACTCCAGTTCAAACTGGTACGCTTTCGAACAATTTCTTCCTCGTTTTACGCTTCTTCGGACACCTGCAAGACGATCACCGACCGCATACCATCCAAATGCTATAGTTTTTCGTGCACTCTGCCGACAGGCCATAGTGGAAGATCTTTCCTATGGACCGCACCGTTTCTGACATACTCAAGACTCCGGTCGTCGGCCAAGACAACGTCCCGTGGGCCACATGGTCCGACGAGGCACTGTTGGATCTGCCAATGTGCGATTTACACGTCGGACTTACCGGCAGCTTTGTCGAGCAACCGATCGCAGAGTTAACCCGGGAACTGGAAGACCGTCGCCTGCAGTTTCGTCCGCATTTCTGGCTCTCCAACGAGTGGTTTACCCCGGATGGAGTGCCCGGTATCGCCATTCCCTTTTATCTCGCTCATCCGCGATTGGCGAAACTCGAACAGACTCAGATGTTGGAGGTGGAAGGCGGAACGACCGAATGGTGTTTGCGGATTCTCCGCCATGAAGCCGGTCACGCCATCGAGAACGCTTACAAAATTCGCCGCCGTAAGACCAGGCAGGACATGTTTGGTAAGTCGTCGCAACGGTATCCGCACTATTACTCACCACGGCCCTACAGCCGCAGCTTCGTTCGTCACTTGGATTTGTGGTACGCGCAAAGCCACCCCGATGAAGATTTTGCCGAAACCTTTGCCGTGTGGTTGACGCCGGACTCACTCTGGGAAGAGCGGTATCAAGGATGGCCGGTACTGAAGAAGCTTCGGTATGTTGATGGACTGATGAACGAGCTCGCCGACACCCCACCCTGTGTGACCACACAGGAAGAAGTCGATGCGCTGCCGACATTAAAGAAGACGCTAAGAGAGCATTATGAACGCAAGCGGCGACATTATGGAGTCGAGCGCCATCTTCAATATGACCCGGACTTGAAACGACTCTTCTCCACCTTGCCAAACCACGCGAATAAAATCAGCGCAGCGTCCTTTCTGAATCGGTTTCGGCGAGAAGTGCGCAAAAAGGTGGCGAGTTGGACCGGCGAATATCAATACACCATTGATCAGGTGCTGGAAGACATGATCCAGCGCTGTCGTGAATTGAACCTTCGAGTACCGATGACGGAAGAGCAAGCCAAACTCGACTTCACCATTCTGCTGACCGTCCATACTATGAACTTTCTGCGTAGCGGACGACATCGGGTGGCCTTGTGAAGCGACTGCGTGTGCTCGTCCTCATGCACGAGGATCTCGTCCCACCCGAGCAAGTGAACGGCCACGATCTCAAGTCGGTGGCCTGGCGGACGGAATACGATGTCGTCGCGACCCTGAAGAAGCTGGGCCATGATGTCCATCCACTCGGCGTGAAAAGCGATCTCAGTGCGATCCAGACTGCCATTGATCAGTGGAAACCGGATATCGCCTTCAACTTACTGGAGGAGTTTGATGGCGTGGCGGTCTATGATCAGCACGTGGTGTCGTATCTCGAACTGCTGCACATGCCCTACACCGGCTGTAACCCCCGCGGCCTCATGTTGGCGCGGGATAAGGTCCTCACCAAAAAGGTCCTGTCCTTCCATCGAATCCCCTATCCCGACTTCATGGAGGTTCCACAAGGACGGGTGGCCAAACGGCCAAAGCAGCTTGCCTTTCCGTTGATCGTCAAGTCAGTGACTGAAGAGGCTTCCCTGGGGATTTCACAAGCCTCAATCGTGGAAGACGACGACAAGCTGAGTGAACGGGTGGCTTTTGTTCACAATAGCGTCGGAAGTGGGGCATTGGTTGAACGGTATATCGAGGGTCGAGAACTCTATGTCGGCATCATCGGCAACGGACATCTCCAAGTGCTGCCGGTGTGGGAGCTCATCATGGATAAGTTGCCGGATGACGCCAAACGCATCGCGACCGAGCGGGTGAAATGGAGCAGGAAATATCAACAGAAGTACGGCATCACATCGCGAGAAGCGGACAACCTGCCGGAAGGGAAGGCTCAAGAAATCCAAGACCTGGCTAAGCGGGTCTATCGTGCGCTCAGACTCAGCGGCTATGCACGAATTGATATGAGAATGGACGCCGAGGGGCAACTCTACGTGCTGGAGGCCAATCCGAATCCGCAAATTGCGGAAGATGAAGACTTCGCCGATTCGGCCAAGGAAACAGGCTACGCCTACACGGAACTGCTGCAAGAGCTCCTGAGCGTCGGTCTCCGCTGGCGCCCTGCCAAAGCAGCGTAAGCTCCTCCCAGCCAGAATGTCGGAATTCCTGTCGTCGTGACATTCACACAGGACGGTAGCTGCAGCCGGTTCTCGTCCGATTCAGCGGGTCCATATTCCCTCACTTCCTTGAGCATTCCAGCTCTCTATGAAATATTGACAGCAGGGTACAGATTGCTTCCCACTTGCGCCAACTCCCATCCCTTTTTCCCCTGGAGGCACACCGAATGATACCAGCGCTCATTACTTGCCGACCTGCCCTGTGGCTCCCTGCTCTGCTGGTCTTGGCGACCAGCTGCGCACAGACCGTCTCACCAGCACAGTCATCACAGGAATATCTGGGATTGGGGATTGTGTCTGGAACGTTGGGTGAACAAAAACGTCAAGGGCTATCGACTCGGGAGCTGTCGTCCACATCGGTGGTCGGCCAAGTCCAGTCCGTGGAAGGTGCGGCCTACCTGATTCGAGATACCCATGGAAGAGAACTCCGGATTCCGCATGATGAAAACACCAGGATCGACCGCCCAGCCCATGTAGGTGATCAGATTCAATCCTGGCTCGACCATCACGGTCGCGCCGTCCTCATCCAGAGTCTTGATGGAAACGGAGGATAGTAACCATTCGGACTCATGCTTGTCGACATCCTCGCCATGAAACCACATCACGATCACGCAAAGTTGGGCGATTTGGCACTATTCGCTGACCAGCCTCCTACCCTCCTGTCACTCCACAAAAACGAGTTTGTCTAAATCCGGCATTTACGCGAGGCCAGACGTACTCCACGGGGCAGCACAGAACTTCAGAACCGCGACTACAGAGCCACAGCTCGGTGGGTCTCGTACGTCATCACGCCAAGGAATCCTGCGAGCAGCAGATAGTAGGCGGCATAGCTCCATCGCGTCGACGGTGAGACATCGTAATACCGCTCAGGCATCGCAGAACCAGTGCGTCGGAACGTTGAGAGCAGGTGAGGAATCGACAGAAGCGCCAGGAGTAAGAGCATGGGACTGTGGTTCCAGAGGAAAAGGGCCACGATCAAGGGGGCTCCAATCCACCATGTTTTTGGCGAAATGATCGACGTAATGCGCCCGCCGTCCAGCGGAGCGAGCGGGATCAGATTGAAGAGATTCAGCATGAACCCCGCATAAGCCAGAGCCCGGAGAAGCGGACTCTGTAAGAAATCAGCGGCATAGTAGCACCCCATGGCCGCAATGGTTCCGACCACCGGTCCAGCCATGGCTACATAGGCTTCTGTTTCCACATCCATCGGTTGTTCTTTCAGCTGAATCCAGGCTCCGACGAATGGGATGAACGTGGGAGCCCCGACATCCAAACCACGTTGTCGAGCTGCAATAAAATGCCCCATTTCATGACAAAAGATCAGTCCGACGAAGCCTGCCGCATACCACCACCCATAGATGAAGCTATAGGTAATGACCGACAAGAGCATCGTGCCGGAGGTGAGCAACACCTTACCGAACTTCGCTCCAGCCAGCAGGGCAAGCAGGGTCTTCATCTCGCCTCCATCAGGCCGATGGCCTTGGAGTAGAGCGGCCCTTCATGATCTTCCATACCCAGCCCACCACCGCCACTCCCGCAAGAAGGATGACCTTTTTGAATGCAATGATGAGCACGAGTAGCTTCGCGAACAATCCAGACTTAAAGGCGGCACCGGCCACGAGTGCAGCCAACCCAACCGCCGCCACCTTGTCGGTCGTACTGTCGAAATCTACGTACCGCTTGCCTTGCACAAAGTTCAAATTCGATAAGAGGTTCGCCGCATGGGGTTTGAGTGTAGGCAACTGATCCAAATTGGCTACGAGATTCATACTCATGTATCCATGACGGCCAAGGGCGAGGGTATTGTAATTGACAGTCGTCCCTTGGCCAGCTTCGGCCGAAATGGCCCACACGACCTTGTTGGTGCCTTTATCGTAGTGCGGTTTCTCTTCCCAGCCACGAATATTGAGGGTCGGCATTCCCATCTCACGCCGTTTCGCATTGGCCTCTTCAGTTCCTTCTTTAATGGACGTCAGCATCTCATCAGCGTCCCAGTTTGAGGCATCACCATCCTCGACATACCCTGCATCAATGAATCGAATCACGACAAACCACTCACTGTCCCCTGAGCCCCCGGTCACCAGTCCTAGTTCAGCGCCCGAGGGGAAATTCCCCATCTCTTTCAACAACCGTTGAGTATCCTGTGGCCCCAAGAACCGATAGTCTGCCGACAACGTGAGCGTCGCTTGTTCTCCAAGCGGCGCGTCGAGCGGCCCCTGTTGCCACGCGTACGAACGTTCGGTGGACTGAGCCCAGACCGCCCCCCCTATCCCCAGTACCGCAACCACGCTAAGCAGACAGATGCGAAGAATCATGAATGTCATACATCCTCCCAGATACGGAGTTGTAACACGAGGCGACACAAAGCCCACCATAAAATGGTGCATGAGACGAGACTGACGCGTTGACGATATCTTACCAGCAAGGAATGGGCCGTGAGAAAACCGCAATTGTGGCTCACCCTATCGCGGATTGTGCAGCATCATAAAGAGGAAAGGATCTCGCCAGAGTATCTACTTGGATTCTAGAGAGATCCAAATTGATTCACTGCACAGATGTACGTAGCACGTTCTGGCACTGGCCTTTTCGTTAAACAGGTTATTGCGATCGGCCTGGTGGTGGGAATCTAGGCTAACGTTGAATGCAAGGACAACCCTCGGACTTTCATCATGCTGATTATTTCTGATGGAGAGGGTCCTGCCAGCGGAGACTTGGAAACCGTGCAAAGTCACGATCAGTAGAGCAGAGAGTCAGCCCATGCTCGATCGCCAGCGCCGCCAGGTGCGAGTCTGGGACCAGGTTCGAGCGCGTGAGCGTATCGGTCAGTAAGGATCCTAAAACCTCTTGGTGACGTTCAGTAGGCTGGGGAATCCACACGACCAAACAGACTAACCACTCGTGAATTGCCAAGCGTCAGAGATTGACAGCGCCTGAACGCTGACTGCGGCTAAAGACTCCCGACCCCTAACTTTCTTTTTGGCTTTCCAATGAACTTATCGTGCGACCGGAAATCCGCTATGACCACGGCTGGAGTCATGTGACTCCGTACGATAACGGTACTCGCAAAGACCAGTTTGCGTTCATCACCGACTTTATCATCAAGTTTTGAAAAGCTAATGGTGGGGCCACTTTTGTATGGCAAATGCTGCAGTCAAATTGTTATATTAAGAAGTATTATGTTCCTCCGATCACTAATCCATCAGTCCCTTCAGAGTCATCGCGCTACCTATCTCATTCTGCTCCTATGCCTGTGCATCGTTCTGCAAATGCTGGGAGTTCCGGCAACGCTCCTAAGCCCTAGTGCTCCTGACGATGTCCTCTCCGCCTCTAATCTTGAAGGATTGTCTCTTCCGCAGACTATTTCGTATTTAAGCACCGGGCACCAATCCATCATTGTTTTCCCTGACCCCGTGGCTCTGTATCTCCCGATCTTGCTGACCTCTGTCTTTCATCCTCCTCTCGTCTAGCCATTCTGCATTTCATATTCGTTTGACGCAGCATCATCCTGTCGTAAGGGGAGCAATGGTGTCAGCTCCTCCTATGAACCAGTGCGTTGCGCTGGCCGAGCGTTGGCATTGAAGACTCCGACCCAGGTGGAAGAATAGTCGCAACCATTTTGATTATTGGCAATGACCCTCGGATTTGCTCCTACTTGCGGGAGGTCTTTGAGCGAATGGGACATCGTGTATCGCAGCCAGTACCAGCAATGAGGGGATTCATGCCCGATACAGATGGACTAGAACTCATCAAGGTTTTATATCAAGCCTCGCCCACTATTCCGATTATCGGGTTCTCCGGTCGAGCCGAAGGGAATACATTGCTCGACGTCGCCAAGACCATGGGAGTCCAGCGCACCATGGAACATCTCTTTCCTGTCACGAGTCTCTTTCATGCCGTGCAGGAGGAACTACACAATCACGAGTTTTCCAGGAGGGATGGACCATGAAAATAGTTCGGTCATTGACCCACATTGAGCAATATTTATCGGGTTCATCGGTATGATCGCTTCAAGCGCCCTTCGTCCCATTGCCTGTCTGCTTTGTGTGCTCACCCTGGAAGGTTGCGTCACCGGGGCGTCCCGCATGGCTCGATTTCGCGTCGAGGCGACGGAGAGTCGGTGTACGGTGCCCACCATTGAACAACTCACCGTTTTCCCGGCGCTGTCTGTCCTTCCAGGAAGCGAAGACGATCCACCGGACGGTGCGATCCCATTATCCCCGGCGTCTTCGAGATTGGCGACACTCCTCGGTCTGGACCATGCCTTGCGCGACCTGTCGGCCCTTCGGCGGGGCCACGCGAGGAATGGGGGGCCAAGCGCAGAATCTCTCTGGCGGAACAGACAGATCATGGACCGTATTGCCCTCGCGTCGTTCGATGTCATCAGTACGGTGACGGAACTCGATTGTGAGGCAGCCCGTGCCGACCATGTCGCGGATGGCCTGACCGAGCTACGGCAGGACAAGCAAGAGCAGGGCTTGTTCCTGGCACTCGTGGGGGATGCCTTCATCGGGATCGTCGCCGGTTCGCTGTCGTTGGCCGGCAAGGCCACAGCCGCCTCAGCGAATGCGATTCTTGGTGGCGCCTTGGCGACCGCGATCGGCGGGGCGGCGACGATTTTTCTCTCCGTGGATCATGAATTTTTACACCCACGCAATCATCTCGCCGAAGTCTCGGAACTGAAGGAGTTTTCGCCCCTATTTCCTGATTCGGTGTGGCGCTATCTCGTGACCGCGCACGGTCTTTCAGAGGGAACGATTCGGGACAAGTTAATGAAGCGGTGGGAGCACGACGGTCGCCTCGGCGTTCCAGGGTCTGAGGATGCCCGTCGCCGTGAGACGCTGCTGTTCGGTGCGGGAGGCACGTATGACATTCGAGATTTGCGGGTTCGCTCGGAAATGTTGAACCACCTGAAGTCTGCCGTTCTTCACATGGGCCAAGATCTCAATGCCTTCATGTACGAGCTCATGGCCCTTCAGTCCACGCTCCCTGTGATGAGTGAGGCGTCTCAATGAGTGGCACCATTCGCGCCGGTCTCTGCCATCTGCTCATCGTTGTGGCCCTCATGGAAAGTCTCGCTGGGTGCCTTCCCAGTTTACAAGTATCGCAACGTGTGCAGGCGGATGCGCTGGTCTCTCGCTGTCGTCCACCCAGAAATGTCACCCAGCTTAGCGGCAGCCCCTTCGTTCCTCGGTGGGCAAGGACTGGGATTGAGGTAGGTATCCCCGTTTCTCACTTATCCATAGACGCCCAGCGGACTGCAGCTCTGATTGGATTCCGTGATCTGTTTGGGTGGTCCACTGTAACACCGGTCGGCAGTCAAAAGCGTGACGCGCTTGCCATGATTTATCTCCGCCAGACGGTCTCTCATCGTATGGCACTCGTTACCTCGGATGTGATGGCCACCATCGCGGCGTTGGATTGCGAGGTGGCACGGAGTGATCACCTAGCCAATGCCCTTGCGGAGACGCATCAAGACATTTCGGATCAAGCCCTGTTTGCTGTACTCGCATCCGATATCTTTATTGGCGTGATTCCCGGAGCTCTTCTGCTGTCCGGTAAGGCGATTGCCGCAGAAGCCATTGAAGTGTTTGGAGGCATGATGGCTGTGGGATTCGGCAGTGTGGATGCCGTGTTGCACCTCGATCAAGACTTTCGACATCCTCATAATTTTCTGAGGGAATTTTGGGAAGGCCCCTCAGAGTCACAACTCTTCCCCCCAGTAGTCTGGGAATTTTTAAACGACGCTTCGGATAAGGACCCGAACCGCACTGTACGCGAGATTCTGCTCGCACGGTGGCGGACGGTGGGCCCTGGGGATGAGCCGGAGCCGCTTGCTGACGCCACGGGACGCCTGCCGTTGCTGCTGGGCGAGGGCGGACACTACGACCAAAAAGCGCTTCGGACGCGTGCCCAAATGCTCCAGCACCTTCGCTCAGAAGTCCTGCGTCTGGGTCTGGCTATCCATCTGCTGAAATATGAGTTGACGCGGTGGTTCGACGGGTAGCCACTTTTGTGAGATGAACAATGGATCAACAATCTCCAGTGATTTTGAAGAAACCTGAAAGGCGTCGCCAAATCAGCACATGAGAAATTTCCTAATGTTATTGCATCTTCGCCGACGCACAAATCAGAAAGGCAACTTGCAGCTCATCCAACCCTGAAATCTCAGCAATTCTTACGGACGCTGGCAAATGGCGCAAGCATGTCAGCGGGCTGTTGGCTGCGTGGGGGCTACTCGCGACGGTCCCTATCTGTATGGCTCAAACTCAAGACTCGAATCAGGCATTGAAAGAAACCATGGCACCCATATCTGGTGCAATCCATCCCATAGAGGCTGCTGCGACCGACTGGCACTATGGGGCGTATGTGCGAAAGGATGCGACCAAGGTCTCACGCTGGGGGATGGAGCTTGGCATTCAAGCTGGACGGGACTCGGAGGAGTTCGCGTTTCTGGTTGATGAAAAGCGCGTCGATGGAGCGGATGTGCTTAGGAGCCTATCCTAAAACACCTGCACGGCGGAGGGTGATCACAGCACATACAAGATGAAGCCTGGCCAAATAGTTTTCAGGACTCTTCTCCCAACGGATCAAAATCCGGCGGGACCGGTTCATCCAGCTATGGATTCGCTCGACGACCCACCGACGTGCTGTGAATCCGGCTTGGTGCATGATGGCCTGGGCTTCCTCGCCGTGGGGCAGATATGCGCCGTGTATCTGCACTGCCGCACCAAGTCCCGGACCTCAGCGTAGTCATACCCTTTATCCAGGCAAAGCCCTTGAGGGGCCTTCTGGGTTGGCCGAAGACGAGGCACCGGAATGCTCTTTAGGGTTGGCTCCACCAGCCTCATGTCGTGCCGATTCGTGCCCTCAACCACCAGTCCGATGGGAACACCGGGGCCCCACACAACAGGCTTCGCTTGACGCCGTCTTTGGTTCGGTCCGTCGGATTGGGCCCGGGTTTTTCCCCTGCCCAACGGGGCCTTCGTCGTCGCGCCATCCATCGACTGCCAGGCCCAGTCAATGCCCTTCAACTCATCATACTCGTTCAGCCCGTTCGCCCAGAGTTGCTCAAAGACCCCAGCCTTGCGCCACTGTTGAAACCGCAGATGGGCTGTAGAACTGCTGCAAATTCCAGTCGCGTTCAACGCGTTCCACTGACATCCCGTGCGCAAGACGAACACAATGCCGTTGATGGCCTGCCGGTCTGGAACCGGGGGTCCGCCCCCAAGCGCCGGATCGCGCTCCGGACGTTTCGGCAACAACGGCTCGATCCGTTCCCAAACCGCATCGGGTAGCCGCCACCACCGAGACCGCGTGTTCGCTTTGTTCATGCTCCTCTCCCGTCTTCATGACCTTCGCAACTTCCCAAAAGAATACAGAATCAGGATGTTTTAGGATAGGCTCTTAGGAGTCACGAGTCCCCGGCAGTTGATGGGAAAGCTAGCAACAGAAGGAAACTCTATCCCAGCAAGCTTGTTGCAAATACTATCTATAAGGCTTGACGAGTAGGATAAGTCAGTCGACCGCTGACCAAGGGGAACCAGAGGATTCGTCGCAAGCGAATATCACACCACTCGACGACCACAAAGAGCCGCATCAGCGTTCATGCTCTCGTCGAAGGCAGTCTTTCTAGCAGCACGCTCAACCGACGAACGCGCTGCTCAACCTCGTCACGAGAGCATCATCGGAACACTGGGGCGACGGAAGGAGGCAATGACGACCGGCATATTTTCAATCTCAGTCCATACCAGCATCACAACCTCCGGCTCGGCACTCAACCATTGGATCACCAGAAGGACACCAAGGAAAACAGCGATAACGGCGGGCCAAATCATCGCGAGCGATCCCAGTACGAACACGAACGTGATGGCTTCCACCGTCAGGTGGCCGAACCGGCTCTTGGCTGTGATCATCAGACCCTCCTTCCGCGTGCGCCTCACCTGCACGCTTACGTATGGCTGATTAGATAAGTTCGACCATATCGCATAATAAGGTCTCCTAAACAACTAGGAACTCTACTAGACAGTAATGAATCAGCCTAGAGCGGTCCAAGCAAAGACCATGCCGAGTTGAATTCGAGAAAAGACCTCAGTATTGTGAGGATGGCCTTTTCGGTCATCTACGTGGGAGCGAATCTTTTCGATTCAATGAATCCGATTCAGCGGGGATACCGCATACATCCCCAAGCTAGAATGAACCGCCCAGGCCGAGCATTTGGGTGTGGATACCAACTGGGCTGATTGCTTCGTCATGACCCACTCATAATATTCCCGCTTCTCCTCAATCCGAATCCACAATCGCCCTCTCCATCCCCTACATGTAGTGTGACTGGTCTTCGTATGTACTATTACTTTTTAGGTACTGCTTCTAGCACGAGTTCAAAGTGCCTTCTCTTGCCGAACTCCCCTACGATCCTTACAGGGCGCGCACGCACCTCCTATTCACCAGTTGCAAACGGGCACAAGAGAGCGTATAGGACATAGTAGCGTTTCCTCGTACCATCCAAATTTCACGCGCCTGTATTCGTACCAGATCCCGTGCTGTGGCTGGATCGCTTTTTTCTGTTTCGGTGTCGGCATGAGGCCGTGTGAACAGGACAAGGGGATGCCCCAGGCATTGGGTGTTCATATTTTGAAACTGGATTTTGTCGGATTGCCGACTTTTATCATTTTGTGAGGTGGGTCATGATAAGGACAACGAAAATTCTCTCTTGTGCCTTTCTCGTCGCCCTTGCGATGAATGGACATGAATCGAGCCTGGCTGCCGCCACTCATTCCTTGGCCGACAGGCAGACGGCTGACGTTCGGTCGGAGGGGGGGCAGCCCTCTCTGCTCACTATGCTCGTCAGTTTTGTGATGCCGGGAGAGGCACGTCCTGGACAGCAAGACGACCAGAAGGCATCCCCTGCTCAACAAGTTGCCTCTGATGACTCTGCCGTTGTCTCGGCCATTACTCCCATGACGTCGATCACCATCGATGTACCCCCTCAGAGCCAACCGGGGGAAGCCGAGGCGGCGGCGGCCAAAGAGAAAGAAAAGGCTGATGCGGATATCGAACAGGAAAAAGCTCGCCTTGAACTGCTCCTGCAACAGCTTACGGCTAAGGAAAAGGAACTGACTCTTCTACGAGAAAAGACCACCGCAGCAGCCACTCAGTTGACTGCGGAAAAAACCCGCGCGGAAACCTTGGAAGCGCAACTCAATCAGAAGGAGCAAGAACTCGCGGGGATCTGCACCGCGCGCGACAACCACCAACAGATGTCTCAGGAGCTGAACCGGACCAAGAGCAGTCTGGAGCTGGCCAGGCAGCAGGTGGCCGACATCGATCGGCAATTTTCGATCAGCAACGACCAGCTTGATGTTGCCATGCAGCGTATCGCGGACCTTGATCTGCAGCTGGTGGCCAAAGACCAAGAATTAAAAATGGAACTCGCCAGCCGAGACTCGCAGCTCGTCCAGGCCAAACGCATCCTGGCGAGCGTGGGAAAGAGCTTGCCGAAGCCGGCCAAGATCACTCCCTCTATGAAGAATGCCTTTCCTCAACAGGCGGTTGCGCGTATCTCGCCTGACCTCACCAAGGTCAACGAGAAGTTGATGGCTGCCCTCAAGGACGAACTGAAACGAGGCACCGTGGTGATGGAGCAACGCGGTGACAAACTCACGCTCGCATTGGCCTCAGGGGAACTGTTCGGCGTAGGACGAGTGACCATGACGACGTCAGGCGCCTCCTTGGTCAAGCGAATTGGAGTCGCCTTGCGGAAATTCCGTCCTGAGAGTATCGAAGTGGCCGGACATACCGACAGCATCCCAGTCAAATATAATCCTAAGCGTCCATTTAAGGATAACGCTGAGCTGTCCCAGTTTCGCGCCGAAAACGCCAGCCGCGCGTTGATCAAAGGCGGACTGGGCGCCGATCGCGTCAGAGCCATCGGCTATGCTGACTCCAAACCTGTTGCGACGAACGATACGGAGGAAGGCCGGACCAAGAACCGACGCGTTGAGATCATCGTGACTCAATCAGGCCAGCCGATGGCCTCCTCCGGTGAGAAGGAGGTGCAGACTCCCGTAAACCAAGCTGCAACTCCATACAAAGCGATGGTCCAAAAAATCGCCACTCGCTGAGTTCGCTACATGTACCCTCCCGGCCATTTGATGAGCCGGGAGGGCTGAGTGACATTCCTCTCCATAGCTTCTCCGCGTTTCTTCGGCCAAATTCTCCCCATTGCACCAATTCATACGACCAATTGCTCGTCGGCATAGGGTTCGCATTTCTTGGATCCTGATATTGCTCCGGCCTCTAGAGACTAGGCATTCAACTCCATCGCTATCGGATGGATCCATCTACACGCTTTCTGGCACCGCTTGAGGAGGAAATACCTGGTGCAGTATGCTACCCAAAGGCTATGACACCAGCAGAAGCCGCGACAGCACTATTCAAGACGATCCCTCCCCCCATTACTCCCTCACAGCTTGGGGAATATGGTATCGAGGCCGCTGAATCCCATATCCCCCACATCGCCAGAGAGATCCTCGCCCTGAATCTCTACTGGGTCCTCGCGGCGATCGACGCCCATATCCCCTCCAAATACAGAGCCCTCATCACCGAAAACCTGTTTGAGTCCATCCAGGCTCAGTGGTGGCCTTCAGGTCAGCTGGGGACAGGCACGTGGGTAGAGTATCAATCGGAATTGACTCAACGGCGTGAACGCTATGCGCATCTGGTGGATCAGGAAGGGATCAACCCCACGGGAATCTGTGCCGAGACAGCAGTCCTCATGGAAGACCTGGGCCTAATTGAATCGGGAGATCGCGAGAAGCTGCTTGTGCTATTGATCGACTATGCGCCTGCTGCGGAGTACGGCAGACTGCTGGACCAGAGTGGATAGCTACCTAAGAATTCGACGCAGTCTTCTCACGTTTGAAGTTTTGAGCGATTGAATCGGCTAGACACACGAGCACAGCGAAAACCCACTCCCCACGCTAGCCAGCGTCATAATATGTTGAGTGGAAAAGCCCTACCAACCCGACCTGCCATCAACTGCGGTACCCTGAGCTCCAAACAACTCTCACTACTGCTCTGCGGGCTGTTACAGATACCGATGCGATAAGACCTTACCGGTATCATCAAGCTCGTACAACAGCGGCACCCCAGTCGGAATATTGAGCTCCAAGACCGCTTCTTTCGAGAGTTGATCCAGCTGCATGACCAACGCACGTAGGCTGTTGCCATGCGCGGCAATGACGATCGTCTCGCCCTTCAAGAGATGTGGCTTGATCATCGTTTCATAATAGGGCAAGGCTCGTTCTGCCGTATCTTTCAAACTCTCCCCGCCCGGCGGCCTGACGTCATAACTCCGCCGCCAGATTTTTACCTGCGCATCGCCGTACTTTTGGGCCGTTTCTGCCTTATTCAGTCCCTGGAGCTCCCCGTACATCCGTTCATTCAAGGCTTTGTCCTTTTCGATGGGGATCTGTGTCTGGCCGATCGTCTCCAACACAATCCGCAGGGTCTCATTCGCCCGCATGAGGACCGAGGTAAAGGCGCGATGAAAGGTAAATCCCCGAAGCTTTTCACCGGCTTGCTTGGCCTCCTCCACTCCCTTTTGAGAGAGCGGCACGTCCACCCACCCCGTAAACCGATTTTCCAGATTCCATTGCGATTCCCCGTGACGCAGCAAGACTAATCGAGCCATCGTAATTCCTCTCTTACATCAAGGTGACCACTGGATACTCACGGTCCTGGGAGGTCATGCTTGTGGCGATAGAACCGCGTGCTTTGCCGGCCGACCAGGTGGCTGGTCTATATCAGGCGGCCCTTCCTGGACCATTTTGACCAATGTCGCCAGGAAAATGAGATAGAAGACGACACCGACCCAGATGACGTAGGGTTGAACGCCGCCGGATTCTTTCAGCGCAGTGTCTTGAGCCGCAGGATCCATTCGACCCGTTCGCTTCATTTCTCCGATATGTTCCCGGCAATGCCAATAGTAGAGATAGTTGGCCGTCGCGCCCGCCATGACGCTCCAGATGATCCCGGCTGACACATCCCCCGTGAGATAGGTTGAGACCATTGGGCCGACGGCATAGACGAATGCGTGGAGATACATCTTCCGATACAGAAACCAAAGAAACGAGATATAGAGAAACGCCGGCCAGTTCCATGACAGGGCAAACCGCGGTTGCCCGTTCAACGAAAATTTCTTGAAGACTCTTAAATAATAATCGGCATTGGGTCCGATAAATTGACGCCAGCGCGTCTCTTCGTCCTGAATCGGTTGAGCCGTGGTACTCCCCGCGGTTGTCTCGTCGGAGGAGGACTTCACGTCCATCAACTTCGCGCCACACTGATGGCAGAAGTTGGCATCATCGGGATTCTGCTGCTGACACTGCCCACACATCGTCATGGCGTGGCAGCTTACCACACTCCGAAATGGAAGAGAGGATGATTTGAAGCGATGTTGCGCTCCCAGCTTGAGTACCAACCCTACCGCGCTTTTGAGGCCCTCTACTTCCCTCCTCACTTATTGCTCTTCCTACTGACCCTGTGCTAGCTTTCCTTTCTTTATAAGGGGATACGTCATATGCCGACTGAAGAATTGAAAGACGACGCGGCCAAATATCTGATGCAGACGTACAACCGCCAACCACTCTCGATCGTGAGGGGGCGAGGTACGAAAGTCTATGACCTGGAGGGGCGCGAGTACCTGGATTTTGTGGCTGGAATCGCGGTGAATATTCTCGGATATGGGCATCCGGATCTTGTCCAGGCGATCCAACGCCAAGCCGCTCAGCTCATCCATACCTCGAATCTTTATTACACTGAACCTCAAGTGAAGTTGGCCCGCTTGCTGGTCGACCATTCATTCGCAGACCGCGCATTCTTCTGTAACAGCGGCGCCGAAGCCAACGAAGCCGCGATCAAGTTGGCCCGTCGCTACGGACATGAGCGCTATGGCGCTGCTCGTTTTGAAATTATCACGATGAAGAATTCGTTCCACGGACGAACCCTCGCCATGGTCACAGCGACCGGTCAAGAAAAGGTTCAAAAGGGTTTTGAACCTTTGATGCCCGGATTCGCCTACGCTCCGTTCAATGACTTCACGGCCATCGAGTCTCTCGTTACTGAGAGAACGGCGGCCATCATGCTGGAGCCGATCCAGGCGGAAGGCGGGGTCCATGTCGCCGATCGGGAGTATTTAAGAAACCTCAGGCAGCTCTGCACTCAGAAAGACATCCTCCTGATTTTTGATGAGATTCAAACCGGCATGGGACGAACCGGAACCCTCTTCGCCTATGAGCAACTTGGGGTCCAACCCGACATCATAACCTTGGCCAAGGGTCTCGCTGGAGGAGTCCCGATCGGCGCATGCCTCGCTAAAGACGCGGTGGCGGCGGCATTCACCCCTGGCTCCCATGCTTCGACCTTCGGCGGGAATCCACTGGCTTGTGCAGCCGCGCTCGCGGTCTGCCACGTGCTGCTTGAAGGACCTGTCTTGGAGAACGCGAAGCGGATGGGAGAGTATTTGGCCAAGGGGTTAGCCGACTGTAAGAACCGGTTTCGACTCGTCCAAGAGGTGCGAGGGCTTGGCCTGCTGCAGGGCATGGAATTGACGATCGATGCCAGGACGGTGGTGGCCGATGCGCTAGCGCGTGGCGTGCTATTGAATGCCGCGAATGAGCATGTGCTGCGTATGGTCCCACCCTTGATCATGACACAGCCGGAGATCGACCGACTCTTGGATCTCCTCTCAGCACTCTTTACCCAACGCCAGACTGCGGAAAAAGATTCTCATCACTGATGAGCGGACGAACCCACCATCCACGCGGCACCAAGGAATACGCTAAAGATCTGCTTGACGTGGCCACCATGCCACGGATGCAAGTCCTGGCGCTCTTACGACTGGCAAGCACCCTCAAGAAGAAACAGCACCAGGGTGTCCCACATCGGTTGCTTCGCGGGAAGACGCTGGGGCTTCTCTTCCAAAAGCCGTCGACGAGAACTCGTGTGTCCTTTGAGGCAGGCATGAACCAACTCGGCGGCCACGCCCTGGCACTGCCGATGAGCGACATTCAACTCTCTCGCGGAGAGACGGTTGCGGACACGGCCCGCGTCATCTCTCGCTATCTCGACGGCATTGTCATCCGTACCTATGACCATGCGATCGTCGAGGAATGGGCGACGGAAGCCACCATGCCGGTCATCAACGGGCTTACGGACCACAGTCACCCCTGTCAGGCCTTGTCCGATCTCATGACAATTCAAGAACTCAAGGGACGGCTCAAGGGACTCCGTCTGGCCTACGTCGGAGACGGCAACAACGTCGCCAACTCACTCATCGAAGCGGGTGCTAAGGTAGGGATGCACGTGGTCATTGGATGTCCCTCGGGCTATCAGCCGGATCAACGTGTCATCGACCGCGCCAGGATGGATGGACAGGCTACCGGAGCCGCCGTTGAGGTGGTAGAGAATCCACTTGTGGCCGTGAAGGAAGCGGATGTCGTCTACACCGATGTATGGATCAGTATGGGACGCGAGCGGGAACAAGCCAGACGGTTACGCATCCTGTCCCCCTACCAACTCAATCAGCGACTCCTGCAACGGGCCAAACCCGACGCGATCGTCATGCACTGCTTGCCAGCCCATCGGGGAGAGGAGATTAGCGCCGATGTGCTGGATGGCCCGCAGTCTGTTGTGATTGACCAAGCGGAGAATCGGCTGCATATGCAAAAAGCCATTTTGACTCAACTTCTTACCCGCACGAAAGGCGCTCGATAGCGATTTCACCATGAGACCCACATCACTCAAGAAAATCGTCTTGGCTTACTCCGGAGGACTCGATACCTCGGTCATCCTTAAGTGGCTTCAGGAAACCTATCATGCCGAAATCATCGCCTTTTGTGCCGATCTTGGGCAGGGAGAAGATCTGAAAGCCGTGAAGGCCAAGGCCCAAGCGCTCGGCGTCAAGAAAGTCTATGTGGAGGATCTACGAGAGACCTTCGTCAAAGAGTATGTCTTCCCAATGTTGCGCGGCAATGCCCTGTATGAAGGCTGTTATCTCCTCGGGACATCGATCGCTCGCCCCTTGATTGCCCGCCGACAAGCCGAGATCGCGTTAAAAGAAGGCGCCGAAGCCGTATCGCACGGAGCCACGGGAAAAGGCAACGACCAGGTGCGCTTTGAGCTCACTTACATGGCACTCGCCCCGCAGCTCAAGATCATCGCTCCCTGGCGTGAGTGGACCATGCGGTCTCGCCGTGAACTCATTGAGTATGCAGAGCAGCACGGCATCCCTGTGACCGCGACCAAGGCTAAACCGTACAGCACCGACCCCAATCTGTTCCATATCAGCTATGAGGGCGGTATTCTCGAAGACCCCTGGGAATCGCCACCGGACGAAATCTTCCAATTGACCGTCTCTCCGGAAAAAGCGCCGAATAAGCCCCAGGAAATCGAGATCGAATATCAGGCGGGCAATCCGGTCGCCGTCGATGGAAAGAAGATGCGCCCCGCGGCCTTACTTGCCCATCTCAATACGGTGGGTGGCGCACACGGAATTGGCCGCGTTGATCTGGTAGAAAACCGCTATGTCGGGATGAAATCGCGTGGAGTGTACGAAACACCTGGAGGCACGATTCTCCATGTGGCGCATCGAGGAATCGAGTCCTTGACGATGGACCGTGAGGTCCTGCATTTCCGCGATAGTTTGATCCCTCGGTTTGCCGGCTTGATCTACAACGGCTATTGGTTCAGTCCGGAGCGTGAGATGCTGCAGGCCGCGATTGATGACGCCCAGAAAGACGTCAGCGGTATTGCACGGGTCAAGCTCTATAAGGGGAGTTGTACATTGGCGGGGCGCAAATCGAAGCGATCACTGTACCGATTGGACATCGCCACCTTCGAGGAAGATGATGTCTATAACCAGAAAGATGCGGAAGGGTTCATCCGATTGAACGCATTGCGGCTCAAGATCCGCGCGCAACGAAAGAAAGCCTCGTCCTGATGGCCAAACGCAAACAGCATCCGACGGCCGCGGACCAGGCAGGGAAAGCCTGGGATGGTCGGTTTCGGGAGAAGACTCATCGCTTGGTGGAGACCTTTACACGCTCGGTGCTGGTGGACGGTCGGCTCTATGCCGAGGATATTGCCGGAAGCATTGCACACTGTAAAACTCTTGCAAAAGCAAAGATCCTGACAGAAACAGAAGCCCGAAAAATCATTCGTGGGTTGGACGTTGTGAAAAGAGAGCTGGATCGCGGTCAGTTTGCCTTTACTGCGTACGACGAAGATATTCACATGGCGATCGAGCGGCGATTAACGGAGATCATCGGCCCCTTGGGAGGGAAATTGCACACCGGTCGAAGCCGGAATGATCAGGTTGCGCTGGACATTCGGCTGTATTTACGCACCTATTTGGACACACTCCACTCACGGCTGCTCGATCTGCAACGTGCGTTGGTTGAAAAGGCTGCGGAGAACCGTACGGTGGTGATGCCTGGCTATACCCATCTCCAACGAGCTCAACCGGTCTTGTTCGCTCACCACCTATTAGCCTATGTCGAGATGCTCGAACGGGACAAGGGGCGATTGCATGACGCGAGGAGCCGACTCAATGTTATGCCGCTGGGATCCGGTGCCCTGGCCGGCACGAATTATCCGATCAATCGGCGGTATACGGCGGAGTTATTAGATTTCCCTGCCGTTACCGCGAACAGTATGGACGCAGTGTCTGATCGCGATTTCATGATTGAAGTGGCCTCGGCCCTTTCCATCGTGATGATGCATTTGTCACGACTCAGTGAAGAATTGATTCTGTGGGCCTCGCAAGAGTTCCAATTCGTCGATTTGCCCGATGCCTTCTGCACGGGAAGCAGTATGATGCCGCAGAAAAAGAACCCGGATATCCCTGAGCTGGTTCGCGGCAAGACAGGTCGTGTATACGGGCACTTGCTCAACCTGTTGACCATACTGAAAGCCCTGCCTCTTACCTATAATCGGGACTTGCAGGAAGACAAGCCCGCCATTTTTGACGCGCTGGATACGGTGGCTTCCTCGCTTGAGGTGATGGCCGAATTGATGCGCCACGTACAAGTCAACCGAGAAACGCTCGCAAGCGCATTGCAAGGGGGTGGACTGCTGGCCACCGAGCTGGCCGACTACTTGGTCATGAAGGGCGTTCCGTTTCGTGAGGCACACGGCATTACGGGACGGATCGTTCGAGCTGCTCTCGATCGGAGCTGTGAGGTGACCGATCTCTCGCTTGAAGAGTTACGAGGATTTTCCGGGCGAATCACACAGGACGTGTTCACCCGATTGACTACCGTGGCTGCGATCGATCACAAAGGGCAAGTTGGCGGTACCGCTCGAGTTCGAGTGCTGCAGCGGATCAAAGAGCTGGAGAAACACCTCTCATGAGAGTACTGGTGGTTCTGATCTCTACAGGGCTGTTGAGCGCCTGTGGCGCCGTGGGGTCCCCTGTTCCTCCTGAGTATGTGGGCGTTGCCCCGACCATTGAAAAGCAAAAGAAACAGCATGGCCTCCAGCCAGAACACGAGGCGATAGAGACAAGAGCTCCTGACCTGTCTATGGACGCGCACGACATTGGCCTTCCACCTTCGCAGCCAGTGGGGACTCGGTGATGCTGAGCGGACGAACCTCCTTTTGAGTAAGGATTGAGGCAATGAATAGCTTTGAGTATCAACAGGGCGAACTATACTGCGAGCGAGTGCCCGTCAGCCGGATCGCGAAAGAACTGGGCACTCCTTGTTATATCTACAGCCACGAGACTCTCATCCGTCATTTTCATGCTTATGACAGCGCGTTCAAGGATATCCCGCATGTCATCGCCTTTGCGATGAAGGCCAACTCCAATCTCGCCATTCTACGGCTGATGGCACGAGAGGGGAGCGGAGTGGATATCGTATCCGGCGGTGAACTGTTCAGGGCCATGAAGGCCGGCGTACCTGCATCCAAAATCGTCTTTGCCGGTGTCGGCAAGTCACCGGACGAAATTCGTGACGCGCTCAAGGCGAATATCCTCATGTTCAACGTCGAGTCTGCTGCTGAAATCCGTGCGATCAACGACGTGGCCGCTTCGGTCGGCATGAAGGCTCGAATCGCATTGCGAATCAATCCCGATGTGGACCCTAAGACTCATCCGTACATTTCGACAGGGATGAAGAAAAGTAAGTTCGGGATCGCAGCCGATCGTGCGTTGGAAGAATACAAAATAGCATCCTCAATGAGCCACATTGACGTCGTTGGAGTTCATGCTCATATCGGCTCACAGTTGACGGATGTGACGCCGTTCGTCGACTCGTTGAGGAAGGTCGTGGCTCTGATTGACACACTAAAAAGCCATGACATCAACATTCGTTATCTGAATATCGGCGGCGGACTTGGCATCACCTATTCCGATGAGAAGCCGCCGTTGCCTCAAGATCTGGCTCACGCGATTTCGCCCCTAGTCAAAGGGTTGGGGCTAACACTGGTCATGGAACCGGGCCGTGTCATCGTCGGCAACGCCGGTATCCTGGTGACCAAGGCGTTGTACGAGAAGGCTGGTGAGACAAAGCACTTCGTCATCGTCGACGCGGCCATGAACGATCTTATTCGCCCCAGTTTGTATGGTGCGTACCACGAGATTCGACCGGTGAACGAAGCAGCGGCTCATCGCCCTAAACAGATGGTGGATATTGTTGGACCCGTGTGCGAGTCAGGAGATTTCCTGGCCAAAGATCGCTCGTTGCCGAACATACAACCCGATGACTTGTTGGCGGTCATGAGTGCCGGAGCCTACGGTTTTGTGATGGCTTCGAACTATAACTCTCGACCGAGGGTCCCGGAAGTACTCGTCAAGGGTTGGGAATTCCATGTCATTCGTGACCGTGAAACGTACGATGACCTTGTCAAAGGGGAAATGATCCCCTCGTTCCTGAACGAAACGGAGTGAGCATGTTTACAGGATCTCTTGTCGCAATCGTGACACCATTTCGAAAGGGCAAGGTTGATGAACGGGCCCTGGCTGACCTAATTGAATGGCAGATTGCCAATGGGACGAACGGTATTGTCCCATGCGGAACGACCGGGGAGTCCGCCACTCTTTCTCATGATGAGCATAATCGAGTGATTGAGCTAACGGTGGAGGTTGCCCGACGTCGTGTCCCAGTGGTTGCCGGCACCGGCTCAAATAGTACGGACGAAGCTATTGCCCTAACAAAACATGCGAAGCAGGCCGGCGCCGATGGGTCATTGTTGATCACTCCGTACTACAATAAACCCACACAAGAAGGCCTGTACCGCCATTACCGGGCCGTTGCCGAGGCTGTCGACCTTCCCTTGGTCCTGTACAACATTCCCGGTCGTACCGGAGTGAACATGCTCCCGACCACGATTGCTCGCCTCACCGCTCTTCCGACCATTGTTGGTGTCAAGGAAGGGAGTGGATCCGTCCAGCAAGCCTCGGACATCGTACAGATGTGTGGCGACCGCCTCACTGTGCTAGCCGGTGATGATGCTCTTACTCTCCCGATGATGGCGGTCGGCGGGAAGGGTGTCATTACTGTGACCGCAAACATCGTACCCGCCGAAATGGCCGGACTTGTAAAGGCCTTTGCCGAAGGAAAAATCGAGGACGCTCGACGTATTCATTTTAAACTCTCTCCTCTCTTTGCCGCACTGTTCTTTGAAACGAATCCGATTCCGGTGAAGGAAGCATTGAGCTTGATGGGCAAAATCGACCCAGAGCTGCGCCTGCCACTCTGCCCAATGGCGCAAGACACACGCGAGAAGCTGATTCAGGCCCTTAAGGAGGCCTCATTGATCGCACGTTAACGATGGCTGATGGTGGGGAAAAGATGATCAAAGTCGTTGTAGCCGGAGCGGCCGGACGAATGGGATGCAGGTTGGTATCACTAGTCAGAGATTCGACCGCATTGATGCTGGTAGGGGCACTAGAGGGGAAAGGCCACCCAGCATTAGGAGAGGATGCGGGTGAATTCGCTGGGTCAGGACGCGCGGGCATCCCAATCACGGATGATCTATCGACCTTAATGGAGCGAGGGGAGGTCGTAATTGACTTTTCTTCTCCCGAGGCGACCCTTGATCACATGCAGACCGTCGTTGGTTCACGTCGCGCAGCGGTCATTGGAACAACCGGATTCTCAACCAGCCAGCTCGATGAACTTAAAACGCTCACCCAACACATTCCCTGTGTGTTTTCTCCAAACATGAGCGTCGGTATCAACCTCCTCTACAAAGTCATCAGTGAGATGGCCAAGACCCTTGGAGACGACTACGATATCGAAGTGATTGAGGCCCACCACAGGTTGAAGAAAGACGCTCCAAGCGGCACAGCCATCAAGATTGCCGAAGTCCTTGCACGTTCCGTAAGCCGTGACCTAAATCAAGTCGGTGTCTATGCTCGTAAAGGATTGATCGGGGAACGGACCAAAGGTGAAATTGGAATCCAAACCATTCGCGCCGGTGATATCGTTGGAGACCACACTGTTCTGTTTGGTGGCATGGGCGAACGTATAGAGGTGACCCATCGAGCCAGTAGCCGAGATACCTTTGCCCGTGGGGCTCTCCGTGCTGCACGATGGGTTGTTCGCCAACCACCGGGTCTGTACGATATGATGGATGTCTTAAGTCTTCGTTAATGATCCACTACAGAAAGCATTGCTTCCGACTGAATTCTGAGGGGGCCTATTATTTCTCTCCAGATGTCCAATAGCCTATCGCTTTCCATATTGGACAAGCCAGATCAGACTAAAGAGCGCAGAATTCCTCGAAAATAACGCGCACAGCCTGGATCTTTCCCCTGATCACTTCAGAGGGGACCCGCTCCCTACTGTTGCTTGGTCTTGAGGCTGTTTTCTTGCCACTGGTTAGATGAAACGAGAGGGAGCTCATCTCAGAGGAGAGGAGTCAATAAGGCGTAAACGGGCAAGGCACGTGGACCGACCCATTACCTCCCGATATGCTAACCCAGCACGGGGTAGTAGTTTGGAGACAGGAAGAATTAGTGTCTCGCCGTGATCGGCCGAGGTTCCTGATCCGCTGCTTTCCGACGACCACAGTTTAAGCACGCAAATACCGTGATCGCCAGTCCAGCATCCAAATCCACTGCTCGCTCTGGAAGCATCGCTCCATGGCATTTATCGCAGGTCTTCATAGGGCGCACTGTAGCATCATGAGATAGGGAAAACCAGTCCTCCTGAAGTACTGTATGACACCATTAGGCGAACCCCAATAAGATCTACTCGAACTAGGCCAAATGAACTTGGCAGGCGAACAGTGGTATACAATCGAAGGCTGGTGATGATCAACTTGACAGGTAACGACGACCCTCTTAGGATTGTGGGCCAGCTAGTAGTAGACCACCATGTATAGACTCATTCTTGTCAGTTTGCTCCTCACCACTCTTTACTACCTACTACGACGCATGTTTCGTGGCTTCAAGACTCCACTTCAGAATGGTCAGGGAAATTCATCCGCACGGAGTCAAGATGACGTACAAGATCAGATGATCCAAGACCCAGTCTGTCAGATATTCGTCCCGAGGCGAATAGCCCTAATCGAACAAATTGGAGGACGGGAATATTGTTTCTGCAGTAAGGAATGCGCAGGAAAGTTCAGAGATGAGCACCCAGTCTAAACGTCGAAACTAGCCCTAGGACAATCCAGCTCCACACAGTTTCGGAGAAGGCATCCTAATAGAGTTCCGGCTAACACCCTGAAGAATAACTGTAGTCGGAGAGCTTTTCATCTTTATCAAACTTGAGGGTGATCTGACACTCATTGGGCTTAAAGTTGAATAGCGGCGGGCCTGATTTCCCTCCAGCAATACTGTAGTAAGTCCAAGTCTCTCCCCCGAAAAACCTGGACGCTTTCCCAGTGGGAGCCCCCCAATTTTTCTCAAACCAGGCCTTATCCTTCCCTTGAAGCTCAGCCGGCTTCAGCGACGCTTCCAGATAAGGATTCCTCCCTCCGCAGGCGGTGACCAAGCTACAAACACACAACAGATAAGCCAGTTGTCGTATCACATTCTCTCCAGTACGTGATGGAGTGAAAAAACCGTAAAAATTCTAACGTCCTGTGCAACTTCTGTCAAACTTTTGAACTGATTAAGTTGCACTGCGACTGAGTTCCTCATAAAATGGCCGATAGGTAAGTAGAATTGATATCCGTCCACTGTTTCTTCGTGAGGAAAGGGACAATCATGAAGATCTATCTCGATACCGCCAACGTGAAGGAAATCCAGGAAGCCGCCAGCTTCGGGCTGCTTGATGGCGTTACAACAAATCCCTCCTTAGTCGTGAAGGAAGGTCGCAGTTTTCGAGAAATGCTGCAAGAGGTGTGCAAGATTGTCGATGGGCCGATCAGCGCCGAGGTTGTAAGTATAGAAGCAGACGCCATGGTCAAGGAAGGCAAAGAGCTGGCCAAAATTCATCAGAATATTGTGGTGAAATGTCCCTTGATCCCGGAAGGGTTGAAGGCCACAAAGCGGTTAGCCGCCGAGGGCATCAAAGTGAACGTGACCCTCTGCTTTTCCCCGACTCAGGCCATGTTAGCGGCGAAAGCCGGAGCTTGGTGCGTATCACCTTTCATTGGACGACTCGATGATATTAGCTCAAATGGTATGGAGCTTATCCGGCAGATCCTGACGATCTATAAGAACTATGATTACAAGACACTGGTATTGGTGGCAAGCGTTCGTCATCCACAGCACGTCGTGGAAGCAGCCTTAGCCGGTGGCCATATCTGCACGATGCCCTACAGCATATTCCAGGCACTCTTTAAACACCCACTCACCGATTCTGGCCTCAAGAGGTTCCTCGACGACTGGAAGGCAAAGGGGCAGCAGTAGCCCTGTGATGACTCACAGGTAGTGCATAAGACATGAGCTTGGTGACGTGCGTTTGGGCTAGGCCGGAACGGTTAAAGCCGACTTCGGAGTCCGTCTATTTCTTTCCTCGCCCCCTGAAATACTGCGTGGAACATCGGCCGGGTCAATTTCCCTGTAAACGTGTTTTGTTGGCTTGGGTGATAGGAACCTATCAGAGTTACTCCCCAGGGAAGTCGGTAGACAGAGCCATGTCCAAACTTGGGAGCTGGTACTGGAATCATGCGGCCTTGAGAACGACAGGTCTTGAGATAGTGGTCAAAAGCAATTTTCCCTAAGGCAACCACGACATGCTGATTCTTCAGCAAGCGAATTTCTGCATGCAAGTACTGGCGACAGCACTCAAACTCGTCCGGCGTGGGCTTGTTCCCCGGTGGCGCACAACGAACTGTCGCTCCGATGTAACAATCCTTCAATGACAAGCCATCATCTCGATGGTGTGATGTGGGTTGGTTGGCAAACCCATGTCGATAGAGTGCCTCATAAAGCCAATCTCCACTTCGATCACCGGTAAATACTCGTCCAGTCCGATTCCCTCCATGTGCCGCTGGAGCAAGGCCAAGCACATAGAGCCTGGCTCGGGGATCTCCAAAGCCAGGTACCGGCCGACCCCAATAGTCCCAATCCCGAAATTGCTTCCGCTTCTGCTGTGCTATCGCTTGCCGATAGGTGACCAGCCGAGGACAGACTGTACAGTCTGTGATAGCTTTATTCAAAACACTCAGAGCCCGCATAGGAGGCGCAGTGTACCATGAACCAGAACTCTATTCTTCTTGCCCGTACGTGGGTGAGCTGTTAGCATAACTTCGCACTTCGTGATGCCCCCTGTCTCAACTCCACAGAGGAGTCTGTGAATGATCATCCGTACGATGCAACCGTTGTGTGTTGTGCTCGCCATCAGTGTCGTGATCGTCTTACAGAGCGCTCCGGCGCCGGCTACCACGACGCCAGCTGACAACAACGATCAAAAGACCGAAAACGAGAAGGAGCTTCTCTTGCCCGAAGCGCTGGATGGCCAACCAGAGCCGGAGGATCGGCTGGTGATCTTGCCGGAGATTAAGCGCGAGGGAGAACGATTCTTTCTGAGCTCGTTCAAGCTGCCGGACAAGATTACCTTTGCCGGAGTTCAGGTTCCTCTGGATAACTGGCAAGTAAGAGAACGGATTGAGTATGAGTTCTATCAATTTTTAGAAGATCAAGGTGAGAGCATCATCCTTGCCAAACGGACCGGGCGTTGTTTCCCTCCAGCCGAAAGGCAGTTGGCAGAAACGGGATTACCGGACGATCTCAAGTATATGTTGCTGGTCGAGAGCAAATGCATTTCTGCCGCATACTCGAAGGCAAAGGCTTCAGGCCCCTGGCAATTCATCCCTTCCACAGGGCGACGCTACCGGCTTAAGAGTGACGCCGTCCGAGATGAACGTCGCAATCTCGAAATGTCGACCGAAGCGGCGGTGAAGTACCTCAAGTACCTCAAAGACTTCCAGGACAATGATTGGTTCCTGGCGATGGCTTCCTACAACGCCGGCGAAGAACGTATACGCAAGCTGCTGAAGGAACAAAAAATTACCGACTATTGGAAAATGCATGGACCTCGTGAGACCATGCGATACGTCCCTCGCATCATCGCGGCGAAGGAAATCTACTCCCAGCCGGAGAAATATCTTGGACTGACCAAGAAAGATCTCTACATGCCGTTGGAGACGGAAACCATCACCGTGAATGTAAAGGAATCTCAGCGCGCATTGGCATCCGTTGCTGAGGAATTTGGCACGTACCTCCTCGAGATCAAAATGTTGAATCCGGAGTTTAAGAAAGATATGCTCCCTCGAGGCTCCTATCAAATCCGAGTTCCTCGCCAGACCTGTCCTAATCGATGCTTCAAGCAGGACCAGACCCCCTAGCATGTGTCTCTATGTTGCTTCGTCTCCCCTCGTCTCCGGCACGACCTTTCCTCCGCAAGCTTCTTAATGCAGGCCTTGAGGCTGCGGATCCCTATCAAGCCCTGATCAAAACTGTGTCTCTCAACGGAGCTTCCCTGCGAGTGGGACAGCGAACATTTGATCTTTCTCACACCAAGAGAGTGGTTGCAGTCGGGGCCGGTAAGGCATCCGCAAGAATGGCGCAAGCATTAGAGGTAGTGCTGGGAGAACGACTAGAGGATGGACTTGTAATCGTGAAGACGGGACATTCGTTCACTACACGACGAACGACCGTTCTCGAGGCCAGCCATCCAATCCCTAATCGCGCAGGAGTTGTTGCGACTCAACACCTATTGCACTTGGCACAGGGTCTATCATCAAAAGATCTATTGATCGTTCTTTTGTCCGGAGGAGCATCCAGCCTGTTACCGGCTCCCGTCTCAACCGTGACTCTTGCCGATAAACGACGTACGACACAGCTCCTGCTTCGCTGTGGCGCCACAATCAATGAGGTCAATGTCGTCCGAAAACATCTCTCGTTGATTAAGGGCGGCAGACTTGCCGCCTCCACGACTGCAAGGATCATCACCCTCGTCCTTTCTGATGTTATCGGCGATGACCTTGGGTCCATCGGCTCCGGCCCCACAGCCGTTGATCCTTCTACATTTGCCGAGGCTATCGAGGTATTGCAGCGTTACCGAATCTGGTCTGCAGTTCCACCGACGGTCCGCCGCTACTTACAGAGGGGACAAAAAGGAGCAGCACCCGAAACCTTGAAGCCTGGTTCGCCTCGCGGACGGGCAGTCCACCACCACATTATCGGCAGTAATCACATCATGCTGGAAGCTGTGGCACGTATCGCACGGGAGGCAGGCCTCTTCACCAAGCTAGTCTCCTCCCCCCTCACAGGAGAAGTGCGCATTGCGGCCAAGCAGTTGGTCGACCTGGGCAAAGCAGTCAGGGCCGGACATGGCCGCGTGCGGCGTCCCTACTGTGTGGTGGCAGGAGGGGAAACCACGGTGACGGTCACAGGTCATGGGAAAGGAGGACGTGCTCAGGAATTTGCAGCGGCAGCCGCATTCGAAATCTCTGAGCTCTCCAATGCTTGGGTCATCGCGCTAGGAAGTGACGGCACCGATGGGCCAACCGACGCAGCAGGGGCTCTCGTCAGTAGCGAAACCGTCTCACGAGCAAAACGACTCAAGGTTGACCTCTCCGCTGCATTGAACCGGCACAATACCTACCCAGCCTTCCAGAAGCTCGGATGCCATATTCACACCGGACCAACCGGCACCAATGTCAATGACCTTTACCTCTTCCTCCAGCTCTAGCTACTATGCTGACATATGAGGCCTTCCTTTATCCTCCCACTCTCGAGCTGTCACGATCTGAGCCTCGTGGGTGGAAAGGCTTTCGGACTCTGTCGACTAATTGAGGCTGGATTCCCAGTCCCATCGGGGCTCTGTGTGACAACCGCGGCCTATACTGAGCACCTACATAATTCCGGTTTCCATGACCAGGATGAGTGGCGCCGGATCATCGGATTGTCGGAGCCTGACCGGATTTCGGCATTAGCTGTTTGTCGGCCACGAATCAATCAAATCGAGATTTCCCAGCTCACCACAGACGGCCTGACAGCATTGCAAGCTCTGGGGCATCCGCCGGTCATACTCTGGGCGGTCCGCTCTTCGGCCACTACCGAGGACGCCTCTGATGCGAGTTCTGCCGGTCTCTATCGCACTCACCTTGGCCTCACACTTCCAGAAGTTGCGTGCGCCATCAAAGATCTCTGGGCCTCACTGTGGGAGATGCGAGTTGTCAGCTACCTCACTCGGCAAAGCCTGGGGATGATGCCGCCAAGGATGGCGGTCGTGATCCAACCGATGATCGATGCGCAGGCGGCAGGCGTGGCATACTCCATTCACCCTGTGACGGGACGACGCTCGGAGGTCATGATTAATGCAGTCCCTGGTCTGGCTGCTCCGCTGGTCGATGGCACCGTGGTCCCGGACCAGTATGTGGTTGAAGTACCCGCTGAGGGAAAACCTGTCCAGATTCGTACCCGTCTCTTAGCATCCAAGACTGAGTGCTTGCGCGTCTCGAACACCGGCCTTCATCGAGCTTCGCTCGAAGGTGACGCACAGAACCGATCCTCGCTCACGGATAGGCAGCTCCTACCTCTCGCCGAAACTACCAAGGAGATTGAACGCGCCTTGGGAAAGCCGATCGATATCGAATGGGCCTTTGACTCAAGCCAACTGTGGATCCTGCAGGCCCGCCCGATCACCACCGTTCAACCAACTGCCGACCTCACGAATGACGACTGCGAGTGGTCACGAACCAATTTTAAGGAGACGCTCCCGGAACTTCCCAGCCCGTTGAGCCTTTCATTCCTTGAGCAGTTTATGGACCGCTACATTCTCGAGCATTACCGCCGGCTCGGGTGCCGAATTCCTGAAGGACTGACGTCGGTCCGAATCTTTCGTGGACGCCCATACCTGAACGTCACCCTCTTTCACCTGTTGGTTGCGCAGCTCGGCGGGAATCCTTCATTGAATTCTGAACAGATGGGTGGTGAACCGCTGCACATTCCGCCACAAGTCCAACCACTCGGAGGAATGGCATCTCTTCGTGCCGGATGGTTGATGCTGAGGGAAATGCGCCGAGTCGAACGAGTTGGGCCACAGGTCTTTGTCGAGATGAAGAGGTTAGCCGTTACCTATCAACGCGACTCTGTACTGACCTTATCACCCAAAGAGCTCATGTCGGAGCTCGACAAGCTTGGTCCGTGGCTTGAGAGCCGGGAAGTCACGTTTGGCATTGCTGGAGGAGTCGGCCAGTGCCTTCAGGTTTTCAGCAAGGTGCTGCCTGGGTGGCTGGGCCCTGACTGGCGAGGTCTGCTGAACGCCGCGCTTCAAGGACAAGGGACTGTCATTAGCGCCCAACAGATTCTTCGGCTGGCTGAGCTCGCCGACATCGCCAAAGGAGACCCACGTACCCATACTGTCCTCACATCAGCATCGTGGGACCCAACGACATTCCGAACGACTCTGGTCGGCACAGAATTTCTGTACGCCTTCGACAAATACCTTGAGGATTATGGTCATCGTGGAGTTGGCGAATCGGACGTGATGTCACCGCGCCTCGCCGACCACCCCGCAGCCATTCTTTCGATTCTACGCGCTCAAGTGATCTCCAATAGGCTTTCTCAGGACGCCGTTCGGTTGCGCCAAGGCGACAGGCAAACCAACGCGCTCGTCGAGATCCGGCAGCGCATGGGCTGGCGGTTGGACCGATGGGCCATCTTCCTCTGGTGTTATCGACGATTGTGCCGATTCTTTTCGCTACGAGAAGCCAATCGACACCACTTGATGTATTACTCAGCAGCCATCCGAACCCTCCTGCTTCAACTTGGAGAACGCCTCGTCGAACAGGGGTTACTTCAGCGGGTGGAGGACATTTTTTTCTTAACCATCGCCGATCGCATAGACCTGGTAGCCGGAAGTACCCGAGACTGGAAGGCGGTGATCGCCGCCCGGAGAACCGAACGAGAGCATCACCTCACCGCCAAGGTACCCGACACCATTCGCGACTGGACAGCTGCACGCCAACAGACCATGACAGAAGGTCACACTGATGGGGATTGCGTCTTATCTGGCATGCCAATCAGTGCTGGAACCGTCACTGGTCCGGCTCGCCTCATTCGATCAGCAGCAGACTGGAGCAAGGTGAGGCCAGGAGAGATTCTGGTGGTATCGGTGATCGACCCAGGCTTGGCCCCCCTCTTCGGTCTCGCAGGAGGTTTGATCGCAGAAATGGGCGGTACCCTCTCTCACGGAGCAATCATTGCTCGGGAATATGGACTGCCGACGATCGCAAATGTGGAGTCGGCCATGGTACGATTTTCTGATGGGCTTCCCGTTACCATCGATGCTGGATCCGGGACCATTCGTATAGGGCCATCTCCATCGATGAAGTCTATGTAGAGCTAATTGATCCCGGGCCGTCTGCTTCTTGACCTTTTCCAATACCTTGCGTAATCTTCCAACGATTCCTTATTGAACACGCTATATGTAGCGGCTCAATCATGTAGGCATTAGTGCGTAAGATATGGATCAACTTTTAACAGGTCTGGCTCCGAGTAACCTGATAGGGTTTGTGACTGGGCTGTTCCTTGGCGGTGTGGTGATAGGACTGTGGGTCACGAGCCGCCTACGACCTCTTGCGCAACGAGCCGAAGCGACTGCGGACGAGCTACGAAAACAGGTGGACCAAGAACGAACTGTGACATTCTCGATCCGTCAAGAGTTGGCAGTGGTTCAACAGGCTCGGGTCGCCGCTGAAACCAGAATGGAAGACGCCGCGCGACAGCTGATGGAACAGCGAGCCTTGATCGATCATACCCGCCACGAACTCATCGGATCGTTTCAAGCGTTGTCCGGCGAAGCGTTGAAGCAAAACAATGAAGCGTTCTTGAAACTCGCCGCCGTGTCCTTCGAAAGCCTGCATGTCAAAGCAGATGGCGATCTCGCTCAACGACAACAGGCCATTGATGGATTGATTCGCCCCCTTCAAGATTCTCTTCACCGCTACAATGACGAGTTGCGGTTGCTCGAACAGTCTCGCCAGTCGGCCTACGGTGGATTGGATCAGCATCTGAAATCACTGGCCGACTCCCAGCACCGGTTGCAACAAGAGACGGGTAACTTGGTCAAAGCCTTGCGCGCTCCGGCGATACGAGGCCAGTGGGGTGAGCTCACGTTGAAACGTGTCGCCGAACTCGCTGGCATGGTGGACCACTGCGATTTTGTGGAGCAACTCTCCGTCACCGGCGACGAGGGACGACTCCGTCCGGACATGGTGGTTCAGCTGCCGGGAGGGCGACAAATCATCGTCGACGCCAAAACAGTTCTTTCTGCGTATCTCGACGCCCATGAAGCGCAGAATGAGGCGCAACAAACCGACGCCTTGCGCCGCCACGCCGCCCAGGTCAAGAGCCGCATGGATGAATTGTCGTTGAAGGCCTATTGGACACAGTTTGACCGCACCCCTGAATTCGTCGTGCTCTTCCTGCCCGGCGAACAATTTCTCGGCGCCGCGTTGGATCAGAACCCCAGACTGATTGAAGAAGGATTCGCCAATGGGATCGTCTTGGCTACCCCCTCGACCCTCATTGCCTTGCTCCGTGCGGTCGCCTACGGCTGGCGTCAAGAACGAATGACCGCCCATGCTGAAGAAGCAGGTCGCCTCGGGAAAGAGCTCTACGAACGGATGGCGGTGTTAGCCGGGCATATGAACGATGTCGGCCAATCACTCGGGAAAAGCGTCTCATCCTACAATCGAGCCATTGGTTCATTAGAGACACGCATTCTCCCCGCAGCACGCAGATTTAAAGAATTGGGTGTCTCCTCCGATCGGGAAATCCCCGTCCTTGAACCGACGGAAGTGGTGCCACGGAAAACGTTACCGCTAGAGATGGAATGAAGGAGCACAATGACCAGCGAACAGGCCATGGTGGAAGCATTTCACGGCAAGTTTGAGATTTTGATACAGACCGCCCCAACGAATGTGAATGAGGACACGAAGCGCCTTCGAGTCCGACTGATTCAGGAAGAATTCGACGAATTGAAAGAGGCCATGGCGACTGGAGACCTGGCTGCCGTGGCGAAAGAAATGGCGGACCTGCTCTATGTGACCTACGGCACCGCTGTGTCATATGGAATTGATATGGAACCGGTCTTCCAGGAAGTGCATCGGTCGAATCTGAGCAAAGTCGGTGGATACAAGCGGGCGGATGGGAAATGGGTAAAGCCTCCCACCTACTCACCCGCCGATATCGTGTCAGTTCTTGAGGCACAGCAGGAGCACGCGTTGGCAGAACAGCCATGTGATCATGAGGCTGCCGCCGCTGCTCCTCGGAGTACATGAAAGATCTACACTGTCCGAATTGCGGAACACCCTTCGTTCGAGTCATCCCCGACGAAGGCGCCATAGGGCGGGTCCTCACTCGCTTTAAATACTTTCCCTTCCGATGCCAGTTGTGCACGACACGTTTTCGCGTCTTCGGAAATCAGGTCCGGACTGCCACCTCTTCTACCGATCGTCGTCAATATGAACGTCTTCCGGTGTCGCTTCGTGCCAATCTACTCACGAACAACGCAGTACGGATCGATAATCGTGTGACTGATATCTCCATGGGTGGCTGCACCCTTGAAACCACACAGACCCTCCCGCAGGGTACGTTTGTCGAGCTTGTCATCAAGCCGGCCTCCGACGAGGAACCGATCAAGATCGGGACGGCCGTGGTCTGCTCATCACGACCAGAATCGATGGGCATTCGATTCATGGAGATGGTGACGGACGATAAGAACCGCCTCAGTCAAGTGATCCTCAGCCTGCTTGTGGGGCAAACTCTTCACCAAAACTTCTTCGCGTAACAACGCATTCACTCGGCGCTAGATTCCTCCTTCGAGCGTTGGTTGATGACCCAATCGGCTAGTTCGTACGACCGTCCTGTACCTCATCGCCCTTGCCTCCAGCACGAACAGAGCCTGTCATATTCTAATGGATCACCGAGGCACAGCGACCAGGAGGTTATCGATCAAGCGAACGGAGCCAAGACGTATGGCACCAAGCAGCACAACTCGAGAGGTCACGGAAGATACAGGCTCGAGTGTACAAGGGTCACAGACCGCAAGATAGTCAGTCGTGATGGTTGATTCCTGGCTGATAACCTGCGCCATCGCTGACCCGACGGTCCTTGCGTCCCTGCTCCCTGTTCTGATCACTTTGGCACCAGCTTGAAGACTCTTGTACAGTGTCACCGCTCGACTTCGTTCAACCGGTGAGAGATAGACATTGCGTGAACTCATGGCCAGCCCATCCTCCTCGCGCACAGTCGGACGCACCACAATATCAACTCCGAGACTCAGATCGTTTACCAGCTGCTGAACCAGTACGGATTGCTGAAAGTCCTTTTGTCCAAATAGTGCCTGATGTGGTCGAACGATTCCAAAAAGTTTGGTGACGACGGTTGCAACGCCGGCGAAATGATGCGGACGGGCCTCACCTTCCCATCGACGGGCGATTGCCGGAACCGTCACCGTTGTTTGAAAGCCGGTTGGATACATAGCCTCTGCGGACGGCTCGAAGCAGACATCAGCGCCCTCCTTTCGACAGATCGCTCGGTCGTGCGAAATGGGGCGGGGATACTTGGCCAGATCCTCCCGAGGACCGAACTGGGTCGGATTCACGAAGATACTCACCACGAGCGCGTCGCATCGTAGCCGTGCCTCACGAATCAGCGTTCGATGCCCCTCATGCAGCGCACCCATCGTCGGGACAAACCCGATCGTGACACCTTCGCGCCTCAGTCGCTCGCTCCAAGCTGTCATGGCTGCGAGTGAGCGAATGATCTTCATGAACCGGGAGGAACCTGACAGTTCGGACGTGACCCGTATCTCGTGGAAGGCTGAGGGAACAGGAGGTGCGCGTGTGACTCGTCTGAGACTTCCGTCAATAGCTGTGCCACTGATCGCTTGAACACGGGATGGACCCACAGCGGATCCAGCTCGTTCACCGGCATAAGGACAAATCGACGTTGATGCAGACGCGGATGAGGAATAGTCAACCCTGGTTCTTTGATGACGCAATCGCCGTAAAAGAGGATGTCGAGATCGATCGTGCGCGGGCCCGACCGGTCATCATCGTCCCTCCCGAGAGCGCGTTCGATCTCCTGCAGCGTCGTGAGGAGGCTACGTGCCTTAATATCCGTTTCCAGCTGCACCACTCCATTTAAAAACCAGCCCTCTCCTGGATCGGTCCGGTCACGCACAGGTTCCGTCTCATAGAGCAAGGACACGCCCCGCAGCCGAGAATGAGGCAGAAGACTGAGCAGCGTCACCGCCCGATCACAATAGTCCACCCGATCGCCGAGATTCGATCCGAATCCGATGAAGACAGTCTCCATAACAATACCGTTAGGGGTGAGGTGTTAGGCGTAAGGTGTTAATGCAGGAAAAATTGATTTTTACTAATACCCCTCACGCCTTACCCCTTACATCTCACAAGCGTTCAGAATCCCACCTTCTTGATTCGCTCGACGGCTTCAGCTAACCGCTCTTTGGTCGTGCAGACAGTCATGCGGACATAGCCTTCGCCTGGTGCGCCGAAGCCGTTGCCCGGCGTCGTCACGATCCCGGCCTTTTCTAATAGATGCGCGGTAAACGATGCTGATGTGTAGCCCTTGGGGACCGTCACCCAGACATAGAATGCAGCGGGAGGAGGATCAACTTCCAAGCCAAGTTGCTTCAGACCAGGGACCAGTGTGTCCCGCCGGTCTTGATACGTCTTTCTCAGATCATCCGTCACAGCCTCGTCAAGACCGAGCGCCGTAATCCCTGCCTCTTGAACCGCCTCAAAACAACCCGAGTCCAGATTGCTCTTCACCTTACCAAGGCCACCCAAGACATCCTTGTTGCCCACAACAAAGCCAAGGCGCCATCCCGTCATGTTATAGGTCTTCGAGAGTGAGTGAAATTCGACTCCAACATCCTTAGCGCCATCGACCTCCATGAAACTCGCAGGCCGTCGCCCGTCATAGTAGATCTCGGAATAGGCCGCATCGTGACACACAATCACTTGATGTTCCTGCGCAAAGTCCACTACCCGTTTAAAATAGTCCTTCGTCATGATGACGGATGTCGGATTGTTTGGTGAGTTGAGCCACATCAGCTTGGCCTTCTTTGCCACATCCTTTGGGATCGCCGTGAGATCAGGTAGGAAACCGTTGGCTTTGGTCAGCGGCATGATGTGTGACTGCCCCCCGCAGAAGCTGGTACCCACCGGGTAGACCGGATAGCCGGGGCTTGGAACCAAGACGATATCTCCAGGATCGACAAAGGCCAAATGGATGTGGCCGATGCCTTCCTTCGAGCCGATCAGGGTGAGAACTTCGTTGGTTGGATCCAATGTAACGTTGAAGCGGCGCTTGTACCAACCAGCGACGGCCATTCTGAACGAAAGCATGCCCTCATACGAAGGATATTGATGATGTTTGGGATCCTTGGCGGCCTTTGCCAAACTTTCGATAATCGGCATCGGTGTCGGCAAATCCGGATCACCGATCCCAAGATTGATAATATCTACTCCCCGTGCGATCGCCTCTTGCTTCATCTTGTCGATGGCCGCGAATAAATACGGCGGCAATGTCTTGATACGTATTGCGACTTCAATCGGAAAACCACCCATTTCTTTATCGTCTCCTTTTTCTAAAGTGGTATGCAGGGCGTTCAAAAAGCCTTCCTGCGAGCGTACAGTGAGCTTCTGGGCGACACGAGAAAGAATCTGAAGGGCTTTTTCAACGTCCTGTTAGGCTACTTCAGGAATGAGCCAGTAATCAACGGCTGGCTTGAAGCAGGTGACCGACTAACTGGTCAGCTGTCTGATGTCCCTTCGCAAGTATCGGCAGCGCAGCGGCTTTGACCTGTTGTGCGGCAACCCCCGCTTTGGCCAAATCCGACGCACATTCGCGGCACAGAGCATCGATCCCGCTCGCCTCCATCTCTAAATGAAAGAGGAGGCCATAGGCTCGACCGTCATACCGGAATGCCTGCAGCGGCGCAATGTCAGAACCGGCCAATGGCACGCAATCGTTCGGCAAATCGAAGATCTCTCCGTGCCACTCGAACACGTCGAACTCATTCGGGCAAGTTCCAAACACAGGGTCTGCTTGCCCTGCAGCAGTGAGGCGAACCGGGGTCATACCGATTTCAAGAGCCTTGCCCGATCGTACTGTGCCACCAAGCGCCTTGGCCATGAATTGACTCCCAAGGCAGACGCCAATCACCGGCTTATTGGCCAGAAGCACAGACCGAATGAACGTGGTTTCTTCCGCAATCCATCGATCAGAATCGTTGACCGACATCGGCCCTCCCATGACGATCAGGAGATCACCTGCATCTTTCGGAAGTCCATCTTTGGGAACGAGGTGCGATTCGAGACTGACCCCTCGCTTGGTTAGGGCCTTCGCAAAAGCACCGGGACCTTCAAAGGGAACATGTTGCAGACATACCGCCCTCATACGTCCTTTACTGGCATAGCCACCGGACTCACGTCAAGATCCAGAACTTCCCAAGACCGCCCTTCTAGAGATGACACGTGCCTGTATTTATCCACTGCTCGTCAGAACACCTCTACCCCTCAGTATGACTTCCCTTTTTGCCTCCTCTTCCGTAGAGTAGCCGGCCTATATGGCCATAATGGACCCGTTGATTCGTGGGGTTGATCGCATCCTCATCCACACGCAGGATGTAGAGCGGGTGTTTGCGAGATTTCGTCATGAATTCGGCTTACCGATCGCCTGGCCACTCGCCGACTGTGGTCTGCTCGTTTCAGGCGGACTGTACGCTGGCAACATGACGATCGAAATCGGTCGGTTCACAGGGCCTCAACTCCCAGGAACCTGGCTCTACGGCCTCGGCTTCGCACCATGGGAACCGACCTGGAAGACAGTTGAAGGGCTATCGTCTCGAAAGGTATTGTACGCGTCGCCATTGACGCTCCACTACGAATCGCCTCTTATGATGCAGTCCACCCTCACCTTCTTACGCAACCTTTTGGATGGGCAGCCAAATGTCGCCCTGTGGCTTGGTCAGCCAGGGGGAAGGAATACGCGAGTCAGTCGAGCACTCTCGACCCTCAGGACTTGGATGGCCGGCACCGAGGTAGGCTCTAAAACATTTTCAATGTTGTTGGGTAGTTCCCTGGTTTTTATGTGCGACAACCAGAGCCACCTTCATCAGGAACGAATCGCCGCGTTAAGAGCTGCCTGGCGGAAGACTCGACAGAATGGGCCTTATGGAATCACCGGAGTTGCTGGGATTGATATCGAGGTATCGACCAATCTCGCCGTCTGGAGACGACTCCTAGATCGGCCCGACTTGAACAGTGACTCGACCCATTCATTCGGCATGGGGCCTCTGCTTCGATTTCATCCAGGCGCGGGGAACCGACTCCTCGGGATTGAGTTCGCCTGTGCCGATCTTCCATCGATCACCCAGCAGCTTCGTGAACAGCGCTCACTGGTGCCCACGGATGAAAAAAGAGTCATCCTCTCTCCAGATCGAATGGATGGGTTGACGATTGGATTCAATCAGGCTCCGACCGCAACATTGGATAAGGTTTAGTCTGACCCGCTGGCGAACGTCCGACCGAGCTACTCAGCTCCCGCCTTGCAAGTGACTGTCGGCCTATCCGTGAGCTGATCGTTTGCGACCTCTCTCCCAATGATCTTGGCCGTACAAGCAGTACCTTGTCGGATCCGTCGATTACGCCTCCCACGTTCATTGTTTCTACCTTTAGGCTTAGGCCTAATCGACCGACAAGTACATGTCATGGCTATTCCCACAACCGACATGGACCACGCTTTACTCACCGCTCCTCCTAGCCATCAGAGAACCGATACCCCTTCTCCCTGTTCGTTTCAGGAGAGAGTCCGCTCCCGCTATCACGCCTTCTGGTATCACCTTGGAGAACGAGTAGCCTGGTCACGTGGGATATATCGGGAACGGCCTGCACAGGAGCTCGAGGATCTGAGCGGAGTTCAGTATGAGCGGATCACATCACTTCAACGTCGATTTCGCGTACGGTTTGAGCAACGCGCAAGCCAGTCGACGGCCTTACGACAGTACGATTATCTCGACCTGCTCGACCAAGGGTGGTCGGCGCTCAGATTGCCCCGTCTCGCTGGTGGCACCGTGCAGGATATCGGGTCAAGCAACTTTTGGTACGCTCCCGTCTTACACACTTTTTTTCGACCAACCAAACTCATTGGTGTCGAGGTAGAAGGCCATCGGATGTATATCAATGGCTATAGTCGCCACGATTATGCGAAAGGCTATATCCAAGACCTTCCGAACACAGAGTTCCATATCCAGGACTATCGTCGGTATAGCTCCCCGGCCAGCATCATCACCGCCTGGTATCCCTTTGTGACACCGGCTCCGGTATTGGCTTGGCGACTGCCACTTTCTCTTCTGGCGCCGCACGATCTATTCTCGCAAGTTATACGCAACCTCCAGCCACACGGGTTGTTTCTCATGATCAACCAAGGAAGGGACGAGGCAAGCATTGCCGCATCATGGTGTCGTAAAGTCGGCTTGGCCCACTACGGATCCTGCGAGTTGAGGTCGAACGTGCGCCCGAGACTCCCTCCTCCCGTCCTCTCCTGTTGGATGCGCGCGCCAGCCTAGCTCTACGTCCTGGCCTACGCTACAATTGTCTTGTGAACCGCACCATCAAACATACAGAAGACCTCCGATGGCTGATCGGCCATACCGGCGGGTTTCGCGCCGGTTATGTCACGGAGGTGCAGATCTTGAAGCGTCGCCTCTTCGATGAAAGGTCGACGCGTGATATCCCAGCCGGGACCACAATTGCCGTGACCATTCACTACGAGATTCGCGGTCTTGCTCGAGTTGCCAAACTGACCATGACCGGCGTCACGGACTTTTCGGTCTTTGAACAGGACGGAATAGACTGCTCCTCGCTCAGTGTTATTCAGACGGAACTCAATGCGGGAAAACTACGCTTCTGGTTTGACCCGCAAGGCGAGCTGTATGTGGTCTGTGACGAGGCTCATCTGGAAGAGCTCACCTTGCCGATGGTGACTGCCCAACAAGCTGCAGAACTGGCCCGGTGGACCTTCCAAGGGCTCGAGACCAACGGTCCCACCATTCAGTGGCTATTAGACGAGTTGAATCGAGCCAGCCTACCCTGCACCTGGCATGGCACAGAACGGTCTGATGCGATTCATCCTGCTGTGCAGTGGGAAGGGAGCCTGAGACCGGCAGATGATTTCTCAGTGGATGAGAGTAACCTAGTCCATGCAATGGCCTACAGTCCACCGGAGGGACAGGGCTTTGGACTACTGCTGAGAGTATTCGGCATGCAGGATAGAAGGCTGAGTCGAATCCTAGAAGTCCTCGCGGATCGGATCACCCAACGCTTCTCAGGCAACTGCCTGGTCGGCACGACGATCATCCCAGGTCGAGAATGGGAGCGCTGGTTGATTCGCGAACACCGATCACGGCCTGAACGGTGAGAAGGACTTCGACTACTGTTTAGTGCGCGTGCTCAGGGGAATAGTGCCCATTCCCGTTGGAGTAGGCAGCGGTTCCGTTACCCCTCGCATAATCCGAAGCGGCATGTGCCGTCCCATTCCCATTCACCTGCTGCCCCTTGCCGTTAATACATTCCACCAGGGCCCAGAGTCGCAAGGGATTCACCCGTTGGTTCCTGGCGATGTGGAGCGACGTGCCTTCCAGCACAGTCGTGAGGGACAAATCCGTACGCCATCCTAAATGTTTGGTCAATGGGGAAAGCACTTTTTCAACGGCTGCAATCACCTTGTTGCCGTTGCTGAAGTGATTCAGCATGATAATCCGTCCGCCAGGACGGCAGACCCGAATCATCTCGTTGACGACCTTTCGATAGTCAGGCACCGCGGTCACAACATAGGCCGCGACGACTGTATCGAAGCTGTCATCATTGAATTGCATCGCACCGGCATCCATGCGATGCAGCTCGACGTGATCAAGCTGATGAGCCGCCGCCTTCTCTTTTGCCCTAGCCAGCATCCCTTCGGAGACATCGATCCCAACGATACGGCAATGACGAGGGTACATGGGAAGGGCTAATCCCGTCCCAACCCCGACTTCAAGAATCTGTTCATTCGGCTGCACATTCAAATTTCGAATGGCCGATTCACGACCCTCATGGAACACTTTTCCAAACACTCGGTCGTAAAACCCCGCATAGGAGGTGTACACACGCTCAATCTTGTCGGGATCCATGTTTGCCTCCACAATCCGTACGATCCGGTCTCTGCGCACTGCAACCCTGCAGAGGAAGATACCGTCAATGGTGACGCGGGGAAAATCAATATTGAGGCGGGGAACTCAGGTAGCCCATAGCCCGCCGGAAACATTGCCCGGCGTACTGTAGCCAAACTCCTCCGTATGAGTCAACAAGCTTTTCGCGTGCCGGAGCAGAAGTTCTGGCATGAACCGGAGCGTTCACCACCGGTGTATGCCCATCCTGCCAGCCTTGATTCGTCGCGCTTCTCTATGTGATAGCTACACCCATGCTCCTCGCAGGTTTCTTTGCCGGTGCACTTTTTCTCGGACTGCTCGTTGGGGACTGGGTCTATTTTATCCGCCTCACTCCGGATGCCGTGCGGTATGGCTGTCGTGTGGCCACTCGCCCTGATCAGTGGACTGGCGTAACCCTGGATACCGTCCGCGAACGTTTCGGTCCTGACGGAATCTTGATGCTGGGGCATGGCGTAGCGTGGTGGTACCCCGACCTGTCCCAGATTGCCATCCGCCCACAATACCGCCTCTTCTCCAGAAAATTCAGGACAGCGTGGCCGGTCAAAGGCCTCATTCATTTGTCTCCCCACGAAACGGCGCTGGTAACGCACTGCGTCAAGCGAATTCCCTGGTCATCAGCCCTCATCACCGTGATCTGGTTTGCCATTGTCTTGCTGGGATCGCTCACCTTTGTGGTGCAATACGCACTGGAAGGCGGGTTCACGACGCTCGGCGCAGCGTTCTTGGGCATCGGTATTACCGGACTGGCCGGCATGGTCGCGCTGTTTGGAATCGTGACGGTCACCTTGTCCTATCGCTTGGAAGACAGCCGCCTCATGCAGGTGTACGATGAACTGCGTGCAGCCCTGACACCACCCAGTTCCTCCTGAGCGTGCCACTCATCCGCGGAAGAAGCTCAAGAAGTGATCGTACTCAACCGGCAGGTTCACGGCAGCACGATGGCGAACCAGACCGGTAATGATCCCGCGATGTTTCTTTACCAGCCCCGACGTCTCAAATGCGTGACGGAACTGCTGCCATTGCAACGCAGGATCGGCTACAATTTTGACTTGTTCGTCTGGGGGAAGCGCATGCACGATGGTCGTCAAGGTGCGAACGGCCTTCTCCACGCTCTCGTAAGGGGACGCCAGATTGAGTCGGGCGTAGAACGTCTCCAGATGCCGACGGAATTCCTCCTTCAGCACCTGAGCCGGATCTGACATAAGGGGGCGCGCTTCGGCCATACTCGTTTCAGGGATGATACGGTAGGACAAGGGTACGGAACAACTATCAAGGGAGGACAGTATGAATCGGACACTATCTGGGCTTTTGGGTGCACTCGTTATGGTGGCTTTGGTCGGATGTTCATCCCATCACCACGGCATGATGAGTGGGGGCAAGAGCGACGCCTATTGGCAAAAAGGCCAGCAAGACATGGAGGGATTAGTCAATCGGACCGTGACGGATCCTGACAAGGCGAAGCAAGTCAATGCGTACGTCGGCCAAATCATTAACGAACTCAAAGAAGGCCGTGAGCAAGAGCGCGCCTACCACCGACAACTCTATACCTTGAACGCCAGCTATGACGCGACTCCGGAGGAGTTTTCCAAAATTCTCAACGAGGCGAACATTCAACGGATGCAGCACTCGGCCAGCGTCCTGAGCCTGCGGTTCAAGATGAAGAACCTCATGACGGCCGATGAGTGGAAGACCCTTTCGGACAAGATGATCTCCTACAGTGGCCGCTACTCACACGGCAGCACCGGAGCCAAGACCGGGTACTAAGCGACTGTGGGTCGCATCAAGTTGATTAGGAGTGGCGTGTTCCTGGTTTCAAGTTTCGGGAGTCCAAATTCTCTACACTCGAAATATGAAACTCAGAGTCGAGAGGCGAACGACGCGGAAGATTTGAATTACGACTGGGCCGGTGCTGCCTTCAACGGCACCGGCGCCCAGGTTGCGCCGGCATCGGTAGAACGGTAGAGGCCACTGCCGTTTGTGCCGGCGTAGAGCACTTGAGCGTTTTTTGGATCCATAGCCAGGGCGCGAATGTTCAACGTCGCAAGCCCTCGGTTCGTCACCTGCCAAGTCTTTCCTCCATCTACCGTTTTCCAAATCCCGGCTGGGCCACCGATATACAGCTGGGACGATTCCTTCGGATGAAGGACCAAGCTGCTGATGAAGGGATCGGAGATGGATTGACCAATCCGCTCCCACTGTTCGCCTTTGTTCATCGTGCGAAACAATCCTTTCGTCGTGCCGGCATAGACGATATCGGGATTCGTCCGATCGATCTCAATGGCATTGACCCCAAGGGCCATGGCCGCCATCAGTTCCGTTTCGGGGATCAGCCCATTGTTGACCTTCTTCCAGGTCGCCGCCCCATCATCTGACCGATAGACCCCGCCGGTTGTCCCACCATACAACACCGCCGGCTCCTTGGAATTGATGGCGATCGACGTCACAATGTGGACTTCCTTCATCCCGTTCATCCGCTCGACCCACTCACGACCTGCGTCTTTTGAATAAAAGGCGCCGACTGTGGTTGCCGCATAAACCTGTTCGCTGGCCGCCGGGTGAAACACGAACTGATTGATAAATGAGACGTGCTCTTTCAGTCCGACATTGTGCGGCAGCCAATGTTGCCCCCCATCCGGACTCTTGTAGACCGCATCCCCCATCGTGCCGGCATAGATCGCCGCCGGCAGAAGCGGATCAATCGCGAGCGTCGTCACCCGCCGCGCACTGAAACTTGGAAAACGTTCCCAGGTCCCTCCCCCATCGCGTGACTTATACACCGCATCGTTTGTGGCGACGTAGAGGATGTCGGCATTCTTGGGATGCAAGGCGATCGAGACAACCGATTCACTCTCCTTTTGACAACCAGTGGCACCTAGCCCGATGAGTAGAACGATCGAGAAGAGCATCAGAAATTGACGGAGAGGTAGCATAGTGGCCGCAGACCTAATCATAGGGGTTCAATCGGAGTCAAGCAGGAGGGACGTTGGTGAGGCGAAGGCAGTGACTAAGCGGCTATGCCGATAAGGCTTTCCAGCGGGATGTGTAACTCGCGGTGGAGTCGGCGAATCATCTCGAGCGAGAGGTTGCGTTTCCTCGTCAGGATTTCAGATACACGCCCTCGCCCACCCAGCATCATCTCTAAGTCTTTCCTCGTCATGCCAAGTTGATCCATCCGAAATGTGATCGCGTCGACCGGGTCTGGAGGACAAATCGCGTGATGTTTCGCTTCATACGCTTCGACAAGCGTCGTGAGTACGTCCAGCTCATCACCGGCCTTCGTGCCTGATTTCGCATCCATCAGTTGTTCAATGCGACCTAACGCCCGGTCATAGTCTCGGGCCGTCTTGATTGGAACAATGGTCATGGCAACTCCTCCCCTGCTAGAGGCTCGTCACATCAATCGCATCATACTCGACGTGTGTGCCGATGAATCGAATGTACACCACTCGGTACGGATAATTGATCTTCACAATCAACCGATATTGATTCCCCTCCACGTTGAAGACAACCCGATTGCCATGCAGGACACTGGCTGAACGAAAGTGAGCTTTGACTGCCGATGGAGATGCCCAATCAGCATGGGTGACCTCCTGATGCCAGGCTTCCAAAGGCCCCTTGGCCTTTGGGTATCGCTTCCAGAAGTTTCGGAGTGCCCGCTTGGCAATGATGCGCACGTACTACTATAGCACGCTCCCAATATGGGAACAATCGCCCCCGTCACAGATCGCAGTAGTATCGCACGCCTGAATCTTGCCTTTTGCACATCAGAGGCCTACAGTTCAGCCATTCTTGGGTTGATGGAATCCTTCATCTTCCTGCGAATACGATCGTATCCATTGATAACAAAGCTGGTTCTGCGTGACTAGAAATTTCGAGATGAGCAAAAAGCTGACCGGCAAGGCACTTGCCAAATTCGAGGCCAAACGCGATGTGTGGCAAGAAATCCTGGACGGTGTGCGGGAGATCAAAGCCGGGGGAGTAAAGCGAACGAATGTTGAAGTCAAGTCGTATGTCGTTCGTGTGTGATTCATCATGCAATTGTACCCCTATCTCCCCTGTGCTTAGCATCTGGGAGGCGAGCGATTGTCTAAAGCATTCCCACTAGGAGGGACGCGAAATGCCGAAGACTCTAACCAAGAACCAGGAGAAATTAGTTCATTGGCTCCTATTTTTGCGTATGACCATCGGCGCAACAATCATTTCAGTTTCAAGTGCAGGCGCAGGAGAGCCACTACCGGCTATTGTCAGCACTTTATCTGAGGAGAAGGCCCTCGTGGAAGGTCGTGCGAAGATCGCCAAAAACTGCCTATCACGAGACGGCCAAAAGCCCGCACTAAATTCCCTTGAACTGAAGTTCAGTAATGTACGCAATCGCCACAAAGCATGGATAGAAGGTCAAATAGCTGTCCTGCAGGCTAGTCCTCGCAAATCGCCAGAAGAGATGAGAGAGCTGTTCAACCTAGAGGAGTTAAACGGCGCAAGGAACGATGCATATGCTTTCGTGACATCGGTAGAGCAAGAACTGGGAAAAAACAAGTGCGCCGTCAGCCATAAGATCGGCCTGAAAGAAATCGTGCTGGGTGCTATTATCACCAAGGCCGTTGATCAACTCTTGGAGTGGTTGTCTAGCGCAGGAAACGACAGACACCAGAATCTCATCGACATTTTAGAGAAGCATAAGATAGTCGCATGGGAAAATGTTCTGTCGATAGTTGTGTATGACTGGACTCAAAGATTATTCTACGATGCCGCAGGAGCCCAGAGCCCCGAGATACTAAAGAAGGGTGGTACCGTCGTTTACTTTAACAAATGGGCACTGTCGAAAGCTCCCCCAACTACAGTTCTTCTGGACAAGGAGTTGCCACCAGGGCTATCAAGGTCCTATCAAGCCTACGGTGGCCCAGTAAAAGATTTATACCAGTATATCTCACAGAATGGGGAAGCGGATGGAGGTTAGCACCAAGCCGTATGTCGTCCGCATGCGGATCAACGACGGACTCTCACAGGCGAAGTTTGCCACAGCGCCAGGCATCTTAAAGCGCACCTTGGAGCAGTGGGAGCAAGACCACCGCAAGCCGTCCGGTGCCGCAAAGCAGTTGTTGAAGATTGCCGAACGCCATCGCGATGTCCTCGTTGAAGTGGCAGCATAAGCGGTATCCGTGGTCTTCTTACGAAGACAGAGTGAGTGGTTATGACAATGCAAATCGCCAGATTCAACCATCAGGCACGTACACTGTAAGGTGTTCGCCATGTATTGGGATATAAAAACCGTGACACCGCTTTCAGATTACCGTCTCTACGTGGAAATCGCCGATGGTCGACGGGGCATCTTCAATGTCAAACCATATCTCGACCACGGCGTGTTTCGTGAATTGCGCAACCAGGACTATTTCAGACAGGTGGGTATCGTACTGGGCGCTGTAACGTGGCCTCACGAACAGGACATTGCTCCGGAAACATTGGTTGCTGAACTCGTCCCAGTTGAGGCCTCACCAAACGAAACGCTTCAGCCGAACACATCGGAAGCAACACGCCACTGATATTCGGCGTTAAGCGTCTATGTGAAGTGGCTGGCCAGAGTTACATGGTGATGAGGTGAAACCATGAAAACCGTCGTTCTTGACGTTCACTCCCCCAAGGAAGTGATGGCTGATTTTACCCGTGTGTGGAAGTCCGGAAAGGGAGAGAAGGCCGCGCGCATCACCTTTGCCACACCGGAACTGCTCTGGAAAGTTCTGACGGCCAAGCGTTGGCAATTACTGAAGACCATGTGTGGAGCCGGCCCGCTGTCGATCCGCGAAGTAGCGCGCCGCGTGGGTCGCGATGTGAAGGCTGTGCACACAGACGTGACGGCGCTGTTGAACCCCGGCGTGCTCGATCGTGGCAAGGATGGTCGAGTGATTTTCCCGTTCGATTCCGTGAAAGTGGAGTTCCTCCTCCACGCCGCATAAACCAGTGCCGGTTAGGGTCAGCACCATGGCTCAAATTCGCACTCATTACGACAATCTCAAAGTTGCACGTAACGCACCACCTGATGTTATCCGTGCCGCTTACAGAGCACTTTCCCAGAGATTTCACCCGGACAAAAACCTTGGTGATTCTGAGGCAGCTCGAATCATGGGGATTATCAATACCTCTTACGAAGTCTTATCCGACCCAGATAAACGACGTGAACATGATCAATGGATTAGAGAAGTAGAAGCGACGAGTACGGTCAGAGTAGAGACGGGACAAGCCATTCATAGTAGTGCCGAGTCTAAGCATTCCGTCACTCCACCCATTCTACTTAAACTTGTGCTACCACTATATAACCTGATCAAAGGACTCGTTATATGGGCTTTTTCCTACATCATTGGCATCGGTATCTTGATTTGCGTCATTTGGATGATTGGAAGTGCTATTGATCTCTTCGGTGAGAAAAGCTCTCCACCACTTGGCCCAAAGCCATATCAAGCAAATCCTGCCCCAGTGCACTCAGCATATGTACGGCCCAGCACAGCACCAAATGGTAATCCCTGGCCTGTTTCCTCTGGATACGTAAAGGACTACCAACGTCTCCATTCCGACGGTCTCTCGACTGTAACAGTAGACAACAGCCAAAACGATTCCGACGTATTTGTAAAATTAGTTTCGCTGGATAGCCCACAGGCTTATCCAGTCCGCCAATTCTATATTTCTGCATTTGGCAGCTTCAGCTTGAATGCGATTACCGCAGGGAGTTATGACATTCGTTACCGTGATCTAGACACAGGCCACCTAACCCGCTCAGAACCTTTTAACCTCGAAGAAAATCCCACCCCTGACGGCACGCGATTCAGCAACATCACTATAACCTTGTACAAGGTGCGAAATGGGAACATGCAGACCTATGGTCTTTCAGAAACAGATTTTTGAGCAATAGTAATATCCCCGTTGTTTCTCTCAACCAGAGTACGCTCCGGTAAGAATTTTGAGCTGTCTCAGATTGGGTATATGACGCAACAACGCAATCTGATCAATCAACCCCGCCTTCCCTCCGCCCCTCGCTCGATTCAGAAAGGCAGCTCACTTGCGGATTTGCTCGATCGAGAAGCCGTTGAGTGTCTCGCGCACAATATCAGCCTCGTGTATTCAGCCTTTGACGGGAAAGCCTTCCGACGATCGGCATTAAATGGCCTGAAACCGTTCAGCATCATGCAGCGCGGGCACCATTTGGCAAAGACACTGCGCGAGCATCTCCCAAGACGCTATGAGCAGGCCGTTCAGATTCTTCTCAAGTCCCTTACTCCGCCGCAGACAGGCACGGAGGATCTAGGATTAGCCGTGTTTTTCTATCTACCGCATGTGAGCTTTGTCGCGACTTATGGACTGGATCCGGCACATAACGATGGGCATGACCCGTTTGAAACCTCGATGATGGCCCAATACGAACTGACGAAGCGCTTCAGCGCGGAATTCTCCATCCGCCCCTTTCTCATTCAATCGCCGGAGCGCACGCTGGCGAAACTGACGGAATGGACCAAGGACTCAGATCCTCATGTACGGCGACTTTGTTCGGAAGGCACGCGCCCACGTCTCCCCTGGGCAACCAGGATCCCGGCCTTTATCAAAGACCCTCGTCCGGTGCTGCCCATTCTTGAAGTACTGAAGGACGATGCCGATCTCTATGTCCGGCGCAGTGTGGCCAATCACCTCGGCGATATTGCCAAGGACCATCCTCGTCTCGCCTTTGAGCTCTGTGAGCGTTGGCTAGAGGGTGCGACAAAAGAGCGAAAGTGGCTGCTCCGCCATGCGGTACGCCATCCGGCCAAGAAGGGTGTCAAGGCGGCACTGCGGATACGAAGACTAGCAAAATGAACAAGCTCAGATCTGTGAACGTAGCACCAGATGTGTTGACAGTAGGGATATCTCGCGAGTACGGTTTGTCTAAATCGGGAGAGCAATGGGCCGGAACAAAAAGCTACGCGTACGTATTGAGAGCCTACGGCAACGGATCACCGATCATCAGATCAAAATCGCTCTCGAGCGTCAGCGTTCGACTCCCGACGTGAGTCTCATTCGTCATTGGATGGTCGAGATCAAGGCCTGGGAACAGACGGTCGACCAACTGATGCGGAGGGTCAAGAAAGGAAGACGCCATGATTAAAAAGCGAGGGCGGACAAAACTTCCTGAGACGGGGACATTGCTGGCTCCATCAAGCCCACTGCTGGACAATCACTTTGAGGAACTGCTTGAGTCAATCGAAGAAATTCGCGGGCTGACGGCGCTGCTGAAAGCTCTCCCATCATCCAGTGATAAGCGCGACGACTACGAAGGGCGGCTGTACGCAGCCCTGACTCATCTCGAACACCACGTGAAGCCGGCCCTCAAGGAATGGGATCGCGTGGTGGATCAGATGCCTGACAACTAGCACTCTTCCCCCTACATCTTCAGCCGCTCGGCGTAACCAGTCAACTCGACATAGCCTTGTCCTTTAATCGGGCGGCCCTGCTTGCTCCCGGTCACTGCCACCGCCCCTTCCCAATAGGAGACCTTGCTGCTGCGCGACGTGCGCAGCTCCTGATCGGCGAGCAGCGGAACGACGTCGAGCACGACGTCCAAGGAGGGGAAATTCACCTGCCATTTAGCCGGATACGTCGCTTTGCTCTCGGCGCTGGTCCAGGTGCCGCTCGATTCGATCTGAAAGTCCGCCACGTCCATATGACGACTCCGCCCGTCAGAGAAGACGACCGTGCCGCTTGATGCCAGATCGGACGATCCATCTTTCAACCGCATGCGATAGAGCATGAGCTCGGTGTTGTCTTCTAACTGAATGCTGAACCAATCCCAGCCGACTTGATCGGCTCCAAGGTCCCCTGACCCGAACTCATGGTCCATCCAACTGAGACCAGTGACATCGAAGGATTCTCCATCGATCGTCAACTTCCCGTTCGTGATGAGCCTCGTGAACGAATAGTAGTGAGAGGCCTGGCCTACCTCTTTCCCCTTTTTGCTGATGCCAGCCGCACCATGCGCGACCAGTGGCTTAGCCGGTTGCAGCGTCAGCTCAAGGCTCTGTGTTGCATCTTTGGCGACCAGGGTGTGAGCCCCTAACTGATCCGTCGCGGCCTCGGCTCGCCAATTATCAATCCAGACCTGGAGCTTCGATTCGTCAGCTCCCGCCTTCCCCAGGCCTTCACGACTGAGCTTCTCTGAGAAATGAAATCGCTTGCCCTTGATGTCGGTGACCGCAAAGTGGGCCAGATATAGATCCTTCACCGACCATTTGGAGGGGAGCGTGGTTACATCCTCAGGCGGAATACCGCGTCGGAAAAACGTCAATTCGAAGCCGAATGACCGTCCGTCCTGAGCATGCAGGTGGCCGGTGTAGTACCACCATTCGGTCCGATAGGTCGGATGCGAGCCATGGTCCCTTGGAAAGGTGTACTGGTACCCGGCCGTCGCCGGCTGGAAAGGGGTAGGCGCGGCACTTGCGCCAACTACCAGCGCGACCGCGACACTCAGCCAGGCCCCAACTATTCCGATCCGCCAAGAATTGGTCACACTTGCCTCGCCTCCTAGTCCACGGTCAAGTCTTTCGCATGATGGGAGCCCCCATCCGCTCCGGTTATACCACGCGTCGAGTCCATGAACCAATCGGCAGTCTGAGAGCGGTGTTTCGCATTTCATTCCAGATCAGCGGCCAAGCACCAGCGTTGACAATTTTCACAAGCGTCAGCTATCGTGGCCCATGCAAACTGATCATGAGCGGGGGCCGTCTGGTCGAAGCTCGTCCAAAACCATTGAACCGTTTCCTATTCCCGATCGGCTTCCTGTGTTTCCGTTACCGAATGTGGTCTTTTTCCCGAAAACCTATCTCCCACTCCACATTTTTGAATCTCGGTATCGCCAGATGGTGGCTGATGTCACGGTGGGCGGCCAATGTATCGCCATGGCGCTCCTGAAGGAAGGGTGGGAGCCCGACTATTATGGCAATCCGGCTATCTTTCCTGCGCTCTGTGTCGGACGAATCGTCAGCGTACAGCCCTTACCGGATGGTCGCTCCAACATCTTGCTGCAAGGACTGGAACGGTGCGAGCTCACCAATGAGCACTTCGATAAACCCTATCGCGAAGCCACGATTCGGGTCACGCCCATGTGCACCGAAGACGGGTTGACCACGAATGTGCGGAAGGCGTTGATTGACGTGCTCGGACGATACCTGCAACAGCGAGAGGACAGTGCGGCGTGGCAAGGATTCTTCCGTGAAGAAGTCAGTGATGAAGTCTTGGTGAACACTCTATCAACCTATTTGGACTGTACACCGTTGGAAAAACAATTTCTGCTGGAGGCCGAGGGGCTGCACCAGCGCGCTCGTCGATTGAACGATCTCGTTCAATTCATGCTACACGAGCATCAAGGCCTAACGGGTTGGGACTAAATGGATCGTACGATGGCTCTCAACATCAACCATCTCCGCACATCCGATTTAGCCGCTACTCCGTTGGAAAAACAATTTCTGCTGGAAGCCAAGGGGCTACACCGGCGCGCTCGTCGATTGAACAATCTCGTTCAATTCATACTGCACGAGCATCATGGCATAAAAGGCTGGGACTAATGGACCGTATGATCGCAATCGATGTCAACCGTCTCTGTAAAACCTATGACAGCCATAAGGCTGTCGATGACCTCTCGTTCCAGGTCTACGCCGGAGAAATTTTCGGCTTACTGGGGCCGAACGGCGCGGGCAAGAGCACAACCCTGCGTACGCTGATCACGCTGCTGCACCCCACATCGGGGACGGCCACTGTGATGGGGCACGACACCGTGCGTGAAGCGGATACGGTCCGAACTCTTATCGGGTATGTCCCCCAAGAACGGGCGATTGATCGATTTCTGACCGGTCGTGAACACCTGCAGCTCCTGGGTGCGCTCTATCATTTGACAAAAGACGAATCCACGAAGCGCATCAACGAACTACTGAAACTAGTAGACTTGGAAGACCATGCCGACAGACCAGCCAAAACCTATTCCGGCGGCATGAAGCGCAAACTCGACATCGCCTGTGGTCTATTGCCTAACCCAAAGATTTTGTTTCTCGACGAACCCACCCTAGGACTCGACGTCCAAAGTCGACTCCGCATTTGGGAATATGTCCGGATGCTCAAAACCCGTGGCATGACGGTCGTCATGACGACCAACTATCTGGATGAGGCCGATCAACTGTGTGATCGGCTTGCAATCATCGACGGCGGCAAGATTAAAACGCTCGGGTCTCCGGTCGAGCTCAAGATCGCGCTTGGAGGGGACATCGTATCCCTGACCCTCAAGGAACTGGATCGGATCCCATCACTGGAGACCGATTTGAAAGGCCGTCCGGCGATCACATCCGTCCGCACAACCACCAAAGGCCTGGACATCAGGGTGGAGTCGCCCGAGAAGGCGCTGCCCGCCATTCTCGAAGCAGCCAATCGATTGGGCTGCAGCATTGAATTCATTCAATACAACCGACCGCGCCTGGACGATGTGTTCATCGCCCATACGGGCCGAGCCATTACCGAGTCCATCCCTGAGGCCGAATCGGTGTCATAGCAGGCTGAGGAGAAACTTGGTTGATGCCAACAAGATGGCTACAATGGTCCGTACGGCACGGATGCTTACATAACGTCAGGATGCTCAAAACGGCGGTCCGGCAAGGCCGCAGCAAGCGAAGGGTCGAAGCGTACGCTTCGGTACGGTGAGCCGCTGAGCGACGCGAGAACGTCGCTGGCGGCCTTTTTCAGCATCCTGCTAGAAGGAGTCACGTGGAGCACTATTGGCAAGAAATCAACGCATTGACCATGCGATGGGTCCGTCGGCTCAGCCGAGAAAAATTCAGCATGCTGTTCACCCTAGTGCAGCCGATGTTGTTTTGGCTCATCTTCTTCGGCAATCTCTTTCAGCGGGCTGCGGACACCCAGGTTATGCAGGCGCCCAACTACATCAGCTTCCTTGCTGCCGGTGTCGTCATCATGACCGTCCTGAACAACGGCTTGGCCGGTGGGGTCGATCTGCTGTTCGATAAGGAAAACGGGTTCCTTGAGCGGTTGATGTCCACGCCCATCCATCGCACCTCCGTCATTCTCAGCCGGTTCATCTTCGTCATGGCGATTACGTCCATGCAGGTCCTCGTGATTCTCGGTGTGTCGTACCTTTTCGGGGTCCATCCGGCAACCGGGATCCTTGGCGTCGCGACAATTCTGTTGATTGGCATGATGTTCGGCGTCGGCTTGACGGCCATTTCCATGGCGATGGCCTTCTCCGTGAAGAGTCACGGGGATTTCTTTTCCGTCCTAGGATTTCTGTCGCTGCCCATGATTTTCCTCAGCTCTGCGCTGGTGCCGCTCAACGCCATGCCCGGCTGGATGAGCTTTCTTGCCCAATTCAACCCGATGACCTGGGCGATCGATGCCGTACGCCCGTTGATCTTGTCAGGTTGGACCGAAGCCTTGCCGCACGTCGGTATGGTGATTCTGGTCATGCTCGTATTCGATGCCCTCTGTCTCTATGGCGGAGCCAAAGCGTTCCGGCGAGCCATGGGATAATCCCACCGTTGATACCCTGATCTCTTGACTGACACCTGAATCCGTCGGATGATAACGGTATCAGTGTCAGTCGGCAGAGCTGTGACCGACTATATGCGTGACATGATGATCCCGGAAAGTCAGATACGTGCCTTGATTCGCCTTCTCTCTGATGAAGACGACCGCATCGTCCGCACCATCAGCGGAAGGCTGATTGATATCGGTCCTTCAGCCGTCCCGCTTCTCCAAGAAGCGGAAATTGAACAGCCTGAAATGGCCGACCGCATTGCGTCCGTTCTCGAGGAAATTCGAGGAGGCAAGCTGGAAGAAGAACTGACGGAGCTGGCTGCCCTGCCGGATGAGGCCATGAGTCTTGAAACTGGTGCGTTTCTGATCGCACGCTACGCCTATCCGGCGCTGGACGTAGCCCGCTATCATGACCAATTGGATACCATGGCTGCTGAAGTTCGAGCCCGTATCGGCCAGCGGGCCTCCGGGGAAGAGGCCGTCAACGCCCTTAACCGTTATCTGTTCACAGAGCAAGGATTTAAAGGCAACACCAAGAACTATTACGAGGTTGAAAACAGCTATCTCAACTGCGTCATGGACCGACGAGTCGGGATCCCGATCAGTCTGTCGGTTGTCTACCTTCTCATCGGGAAACGGCTTGCCTTTCCGCTCTTCGGCATCGGTATGCCGGGACATTTCTTGGTGAAGTACGAGTCCGACCGGTACAACATCTTCATCGACTGCTTCAACGGGGGAGCCTTGCTGACGGAAAAAAACTGCGCGCGGTTCCTCACTGAGGCGGGGTACGGGTTTGAAGAGAAATATCTCGAAAAAAGTCAGGTTCGGGCGATTTTGTCACGCATGCTCAAAAACCTCTTGGCCATTTACGCCAAGGCCGACGACTCTGTGAAGATCACTCGTTTGACCAAGTTCATTGAGATCCTTGGCGGCGCGCCCCGCGAAGAAGGCCTGTAACAGACTGCTGAAACATTTCGCCCGCTACGTTCTCGCATCGCTCAGCGACTCTCCCCACTGAAGCGTACGCCTCGCCACTACACTCGCTGCTGTCTTGCTGGACAGCCTTTTTGAACAATCTGTAGGAAACACTCGTCTGACATTCAGCCCGGATTCCGCAGTTAATATCTAAGGCTCGTGCACAAGTTACGATTCATCCAAATAAATTCCTGTATCACCGCAAGGACAATTTTCACCCTCTTCAACTCAGGCGTAGTTCAAAATTGACGAGCTAAAACCTTGACCATCAAGGCATTTTTGGAAGTGGGCTTTAGACTGTCTCGTCTACTGCGGAATCCGGGTTCAGATAAGCTGATCAGTCCATCCCAGCACACCCACAAAGCTTTCCACCAACCTGCTAAAGCTTAATCGTGAGGAGATCCTTTCCCTTCCAAATCTTGCCGTGGTACTCCTCACCAGCCTGAGCTTTGACATCGTAGCGGTCCGCAATCGGGTAAAAATGCGAGAGGACAAGTTGCCCCACTCCGGCCTCCTTCGCCACCTGCCCGCACTGTCCAGCGTGCAGATGAGCGGCCCCTGGGCGATTAGCTGGGAACGAGCAATCGAGCACGGCAAGATCGGCATCTTTACAGAGTGAGATCACGGCATCGCAGTACTGCGTATCTCCCGAATAGACGACTGATTTCCCACGGTATTCGATTCGATACCCAACCGCCGTAAGATCCGGCACATGGTCCATGAGTTTGGGAGTGATGCGAGTGCTCCCGATCGAGAAGGGTTTCGCAGAGACTTCCTTGAAGGTGACGGTGAAGGGGGCCGATGAAAAGCTGGGAAAGCTCTGCATGATCGTCCGTAAGAGTCGGATCGTACCCTTAGGACCGATCAGGGTCATCCCAGGCCGATGCCCGCCTCCATATTTGGCATAGATGACCGCATCGAAAAAGAAAGTGATGAAGTCGGAGAAGTGGTCGGCGTGAAAATGGGAGAACAAGATGTGGGTGATCTTGTGCCGGTTCACCCCGGATTTGATCAGATTCATCAACGTGCGCGGGCCGAAATCAAGCAGGATAGTCTGATCCGTGCGCACCAGATACCCGGCTGCGGCACGCGAGGGATGGACGTTGGTTCCAGAACCAAGAATCGTCAAGCGCATTGGTCTAACCTGTGAGCCATACGGTTAAGAGTCCACATTCAGCTGCTCAAGGACATGTTGTGCTTCAATCAAATCAGGGTTGGATCCTTGTCCACTAATCTTGCAGTGGACGGATGCTAAGATACCTCTAGCAGTATCCGATTTGCCCTGCTTCCGCAAGAGCTTCGCCATACTGACGGCAGCTCGAAGTTCCAACATCTTTGCATGCTGGTTTTGAGCAATCGTCAGAGCTTCGGAAAAGCACTGCTCCGCCGCACCAATTGATTGGTCGGATTGCGCCAACAACAATTCGCCTTTCAACCGAAACAGTTCCGCTTGCCAACAGAGTTCTCCTTGGGTAGCAGCAAGTTCCTGTGCCTGCTGGATGGCCAGTAAACCGTCGGCAAGCTGCCGATTCCGTAAATGGTTCTCGGCAAGTAGTGCCAAGGTATACGTATGGTTGAGACTCGCTTTGGCTCTCTGCGCTGCGGAGAGTCCTTCCACCAAGCGTTCGATTCCATTTTCCCTTCCCTGTTCAGCCAGGGCCCAGCCTTGAAAGGACGTCGCCCATGCCAACGGCACTTCAAATGAGTATTTAGTGGACAATTGGATGGCTTCTTCGGTCAGGCGGATGGTTGTAGGGACATCGCGAAGCATCGAATAGACCCATGACGCGGTGGCCAACGTAAACGTCGTCGTGAACGGATGTTCTAACTCCCGTGCCATATCGATGGCCTCTGTCAGCAGTATCTCAACCTGGGCAAGCTCCCCCAAGAGCCAGAAGACTCTCGCCAGCATAATTCGGGCGGTAATGCCGGGGTCCTGTGTATAAGGCAAAACCTGAGAATGATGTCTGTGTGGATCATAGAGCGCTTGTGCTGCTTGTAAATGAGTCTTGGCTTCTCCCAACCGACCAAGAAAGGAATATGTCGTCCCAGCGCTTTCATGAGCGCGAATCAGCAAATCTGGGTTCCCATGGGGAGTGGCCCACGTGAGCAGCCGCTCCGCCAGATCGCAGGCCTTGGCAAGAGGCCCCCTCACAACATGAAATACCCATAGCCCCCATACCGAGAGAAAATACTGTTCGGAGTCGGAGTTGTCCTTCGCCAGGATTTGTGATCGGAGATAGTTGTGCTCGATGTTGTCGGAAGCATAGCCCTCGAGCGATAGCAAGGGAGCTCCTCGTGCGATCAGAAGATTTAACTCCACCAGGTCACGTTCTGGCCCAGCCGGAAGATTCTTGACTACATCCAAGGCGCGATCGAAATGGCTGAGCGCCTCGACATTCGCGGATCGCGCGACATCTCGCAGTGCCGCGCGACGCCAATACTCGATGGCCTGGCTCGGCAATCCTGCTTGTTCATAGTGATAGGCCAGCACTTCCGGCTCTGTCGTGACGCGCTCGGCAAACCGACTCTCCAGGGTCTTCGCAATACGGGCATGAAGCGCTCGGCGTGATTTTTTGGGCAATGTACTGTAGGCAGCGTCTTGGACAAGCGCATGTTTAAAAAGATATTTTGAGGCAGGGATCTCGCCCGTCTGGAAAATGATTCCTGAGGCACTCAGTAAATGCAACGCATCGGTTAACTCCCCCTCGGTAACGTCGACAGTCTCACGCAGCAGCTCGTAGCTGAACTCTCGCCCAATCACGGCTCCCAGTTGGACGATATCCTTGGCCGACCCTAATCGATCGATCCGTTCCATCAGCAAGGCTTGGAGGGAGTCCGGAATGGAGAGGTCTTGTAACGGTGCCTTCAGACTGAACGAGTTGTCATCTTCTGCCAGCAATCCAGACTTGAGCACGTTGTCTGCCAATTCCTCGATATACAATGGAACCCCGTCGGTCTTCGCCAGAATGGCTTGCTCCACTTCCGATGGAAGGGCTTTTCCTTTGGTCATCGACGCAAGCAACTCCAGGCTATGGCGTCGAGGAAGTCGGCCCAAGGTCAGAAATGTTACATGACTGGACTCCGCCCACCCGAGTTTCACATTGGGTCGTAGCGTCACGATCATCAAGATCCGCATCAGTTGGATCTGATCGAGAATCAGAGTCAGAAGCTCCATGGTGGTCGGATCAAGCCAATGCGCATCTTCTACGACAAAGAGGGTCGGATTGCGATCCGCGAGTCCACGGAGTTGCTGGACGAGCACTTCAAGGGTCATTTCCTTGCGCTTTTCTGCCGACACATTCGGATGCTGATCCCAGGTATCACTGTGGATCGACAGCAGATCAGCCAGCAAGGCTCTGGTGCTCTGATCATCGATGCCGTTGTGCTCTGCCCATGCATCAAGCTTCTGCAACTGCAGCGCAGAGGGATCTTCATCGCGTAGGCCCGCTGTCTGTCGTAAAGATGTGATGACCGGATAAAGCGCGGTATTGGTGTGATAGGGGGAGCATTGGAATTGCATCGTTCGGCAGCCTTCTTCGGCAAGTCGGGCGCCTAGGTTACGGACCATGCGGGATTTGCCGATCCCGGCTTCTCCGCACAAGACAACCACCTGCCCTTCACCGCCGACTGCTTCATGCCAGCGCCCCATGAGCAGCGCTGTTTCCTGCTCTCTGCCGATGAAACAGCCGAGCCGGCCGGATCGATAGGATTCGAACCGACTGACCGAAGGTGTTGCGCTCAGCACCTGCCAGACGTGCACCGGCATTTCAAATCCCTTGAGAACCACGTCACCTCGATCCTCGAACTCGAACTCACTTCCGACTAACCGTTTGGTCGCGGCGTCGATGACGATTTGATTGGGGGCCGCCACGGCCTGCAGCCGAGCGGCAAGATTCGGCGTTTCGCCGAATACCGCGCGCTCCTTCGCCTGGTCCTGTCCCAGAATTTCCCCCACAATGACATGCCCGGTTGCAATCCCGATTCTTGCCCCGACGTCAACCTTCCGATGATCCGACCCTTCTCTGGGAAGAGTTTTGACCAAATCCAGCACCGCCAGTCCGGCATGCACAGCCCGCTCTGCATCATGCTCGTATGCACTGGGATAGCCGAAATACGCCAAGATCCCGTCACCCATGTATTTGGCGACATACCCATCGAATCGACGGATGGCTTCGCTCGAGGTATCCAGAAAATGCCGGATGGTGCTTTGAAGATCCTCGGGGTCCAATTGACAGGCTAAGGACGTCGATCCCACGAGGTCGCAAAACAGGATCGTCAATTGTCGCCGTTCTGTGCGATCTCGATCTGATTGAGCTGGGTGGCGCTCCGGAGCAGGTGCCGGAAGCGGGGATTTCGCGTGCTCATCTCCACCGCTGTTCGGCAAGTGCGAGATGGCGCGCAACAGTTTTTTCCGATGCCCCAGCAAGACACCGAGAGAGATCAAATCGTCGTCGTTGAGTTCAGGCAGAATATCCCAGGTGATGGCGTTCTGCTGAAATACGTCCCGATAGACCTCAAGTTCAAGGCTCTCCAGCCAGGCCGACAAGCGATCATCCATGATCAGCAGCGCCTATCAGAAATAATCATGAGACATTTCACTGACACGCAGAGGACCAGCTTCTTCCCCCTTGCAGGCCCTCACAGCATCAGCAATAATGCTCTCGTGAGCACTCACACATCACCGTCTTTTCGTCGGTCTCCCCAGCGATGGTTCGAGTACTGGCTCATCTCGCTCGGCATGTCGGCAATCGCCTATTTGCTGGAGAAAGTCATCCTGCGCTCGGTCAGAGACGATGGTGGGATTCACCCCTAACGCTGCACAGCATGCAGCCGGATGGCTCCTTGTCAGCGCCTTCGCATCACATCGAGCACTAAGCCGACAGTCAGCAGGCCGGCCATAATTCCGAATGTCGCGGGAATCCACGCCGCCACAGTGACCGACATCGCCGTCAGCCCGCTAGCAAGAATGCTCGCGGCAGCCGTCAGCCCAAGGGGGACACGCCGCCCTGTGTCGCGAACGATCTCCTCAAGCGCGCCGGCTCGAAAATTGACGGCCAGTTTTTCACCCGGGCGTGCACCGATCAGGTGTTCAATGGCTTCGATCACCCGCTCTGCCCGCACCTTTAGCTTCTGCGACTGATACATGAGCGTTTTAGGATCGAGAGAAGCTCCCATGCGCTTCAGCGTCACGCGCATCAAAAACTTGCCTGCCACTTCGTAGGGATCAAGCTTTGGATCGAGATCTGCGGTCGCCAGTTGCACCTGGGCTAGGGCCTTGGCCGCAAGCGTCAGCGCCGCCGGCAGCGGAACGCCATGCCGGAATCCGATCGCGCTCATTTCTTGAAGAAGCGGCCCGATCTGCATGTCTGCCAGCGCCGCCTTGCGATACTTTGCCATGACTTCGCCGATCTCGCGTTTGAACCGAGGCACGTCCAGATCGCTGCGGTCGAGAGAACCCGTCATCATCAGCGTGACATCGCTGAGAAAATCAACATCTTCCCGCCACAAAGCCATCAACAACAACAGCAAATGCTCACGCACATCGGCATCGAGCGCCCCGACCATCCCGAAATCAAGAATATAAATGCGATCCTTCCACCACATGAGATTGCCCGGGTGGGGATCGGCATGAAAAAATCCGTCGACCATGACCTGCTTGTAATAGCTTTCCAAGAGCTGGCGGGCGGCTTCGACACGCGCAGGCCCCTCCGGGGCTCGCGCGATCGATCCCCCTTGGATTTCCTCCATCACTAGGAAGCGCGCAGTCGACAGCGTGTGATGCACCGACGGGACGGCCAGGTGACTGTAGTCGGCGAGGACCGTTCTCATCCGATCGATGTTTTCGATTTCTTGCCGAAAGTCCAGTTCGCGGTGAAGCGAGGTGGAAAGATGCTTAAACACCGCCTCCATATTCACCACTTGATTGAGGGCGGGACGCGTCCCGACCTTCTGCGCAAATATTTCCAGCAGGGCAAGATCCTGCTCAATGTCGCCCCGCGCGGTCGGACGCTGGACCTTCATAACCACACGGTCTCCGTTTTCAAGGGTCGCTCGGTGGACTTGCGCGATGGTCCCGGCAGCAAGCGGTTTCGGATCGATCGACTCGAACACGTCCTCCCACGGCACCCCCAATTCTTGTTCAGCCACCCGAACGACTTCGGACTCAGGCATCGGAGGCACATGACTCTGCAACAGGGTGAGCTCTTCGATGTATTCCGAGGGAAGAAGATCAGGGCGAGTCGACAACACTTGACCAAGCTTTGAAAATGTCGGTCCCAGCTCCTCCATCGCCGATCGCAATCGTTTGGCTTGCTGTCGGCGAACGGACACATCGGTTTCACCCGACCGGCCGAATAGTTCTTTCAGGCCATGCTTCGCCATCACTGTTGCAATGTGCGCGGCACGCGATCCCAGATGGGGCTCCGCATCGTGAGACTCGACCTGAGACTGTGAAGCGCCCATGACTTCGGCACCAGACTCGCCGTCCACCGATTGCGTATTCACGATCACGACGGTGCATCGGGCATTGTGACTGATCTGGTTGGGTACATTGCCGAGCAGAAATTGCTTTCGGCCGGCCATTCCCGAATTACCGACCACCAAAATATCGACGGCTTCCCGCTCGGCGGCCCGTAGAATGGCCGATGCCGGCTTCCCATCCATGACGGCAGAGGAATGCCCTCGCTCCCCGGCGATCTGACGTACGAACTGGGTGAGCTCATCATGGGCTGTGGCAACCTTTGTAAGTTCGGCGGCGCCGAATTCTGTTGTGGCGGGATGCTGCGGCTGGATGACCTGCACAACGAACAGCTCGGCGCCGTATCGCTCGGCGAATTGCGCGGCCCATCGTACGGCCTGATCCGCCGTCTTGGAACGGTCGGTCCCGACCATGACTCGTCGGATGGAGCTGCTCTGAAAAACAGTTTCCATAATCCTGATAAATCGCACCGACGATGAATGGCCCGAGTATGGCTATTGCCGCAACAGTCTGTCAATTACGGCGCTGATGGACCAAACCTGAGCTGACGCGAAGGCATGCGGCGTCAGCTCAGCGCCGCTTCGTTGACGACCCCTTCCGTACACCCGTATGATCTTTCCCCCATGATCAACATGCAGCCTCGCGAGCAGGGGCAGGTGAATCCCGCGCTCCTCGTCAGTCTCATCATCTGCCTCATCACAGGTGTCTGGGTCTGGAAACGGCTTTCGCTCGAGACACAAGACTACCTGGTTGATCAGGCCGTGCCGATGGCGGCAATCGGCTTTGTAATAGCCCTCCTATTGTTCATTCCGATGAAGTCGTTTCATCGCCGACGCGCCAGATTGAAAGAACGAAGTCGACTGTTGGGACTGTTTGAACGAGCCACGGCACCGGAGAAGCGACTGGATCTGGCCTTTGCCCTACTGGAGAATAATGACTATCAAATCGATGGATTGGATTCGGTGGTTTCTGCGCTCAGGGAACTCTTCGCCACGACCTTAGAACGAGCATTGGGCGACAAACAGCATCGCATCCGTGGCATGGCAGCCAGCCATCTTGGCGCGTTGCAAGATCGGTCAGTGATCCATCTCCTGATGACGGCCTTGGACGACGACCATGCCTACGTGCGTGCCTGCGCTGCGTTGGGGCTTGGGCGATTACGTGCAACGGAAGCGCGTGAGCGTTTAAAAACAGCAATGGAGCACGATTGGGATCAAACTGTCAGAAGCCGGGCGAGGGAAGCGCTGGAACAAATGCGGTCCTAACATCACGCCAATAGACATTCACGACACTGGGTCGGCAATGTTGCTCGGAGATCTGTCTATGCCTACACCCACTCGATGAGGGCGATTTCTGGCCGGCAGTTCCATCGAAAGGGAAGAAAGGACCACCCGAGTCCTCGATTGACGTACAGCCTGTGGACACCAGACCGATGCCAGCCTGCAACCCGGCCGCCACATCCCGGTGGGAGCCAGAAGATTGGAACTCCCGGTACCCGCCACTGCCCACCGTGACTGTGCCCGCACAAGATCAAATCGATGGCATGGTGCGGCTCAACTTGATCGAGGATATTCGGTGCATGGGCCAGCAGTAGCGTAAAGCGATGGTCCGCGCGAGTTGGCAGACATCGCAGATCTGCCCGGTGGAGGGAAGGATCATCGACACCGACAATCACCAACTCTCCTCCTGCTACTGAGACAACCGCACTCTGGTTCACCAACAATGTAATCTTGTACCGGTCAGCCAATTCGGCATACTCTGTCACCGAGACCCCGCTGTAATGATCGTGATTGCCCAGGGTCACATACACTGGCGCAATGTCGCGAAGACGGCTGAGAAACCGGAACAGATGCGGCAGCCCTTCTGGTACATTGAGCAGGTCGCCGGTGATGACAATCCAGTCTGGTCTGAGATCGCCGGTGTTTTGGACAATACGATCATGACGCGGATAATATCGATCGATGTGTAGATCGGTGAGATGGACGGCACGATGCCCGGCAAGCAACCCATGCATATGGGTATATCGTGTCACCTCATAGTCGGAGAGACCAAATTCCCAGTCTGGAGCAAGGCTGAACAGCTGATAGAGAGACTGGCCCATGGCATGGCCGATGGAAGCTCGCAAAAGATCGGGCCATGACGACGTACGTCCCATACTCACCCTATCCTCAATCCTTTTCCCTCCATGGATCAGAAAAAGTATAGCATGCGGTTACTGAGTCGATGCCGTACGGAGAACCGATGGAACCACTGAACGAACCCTTTCTGACGAGTGATCTTCCCGGAATCGGTGGACGAATGCGTTCTGTGCCGGAGGACTTTCAGGTTGAAGAGCGGCCCCTCTACCTGCCCTGCGGCGAAGGAGAACACCTCTACATCACGATCACGAAGCGTGGTCTTTCCACGCCCGATCTCGTCCGACGGCTCTCCTCGACATTGGGGATCAAGGCGCAAGCCATCGGGGTCGCAGGCCTGAAAGACGCGCGAGCCGTCACGACGCAAATGATCTCTTTGCAAGGTGTGTCTCCTGAGCAGGTCGCCAGCCTCTCCGTCGATGACACCATCCCGAATGTGACCGTCCTCGGACGCCATCGCAATCGGCTTCGCACCGGTCACCATGCGGGCAATCGTTTCCATCTGACTATCCGCGAAGTTGCCGGCCACGCAAAGGACACCGCCCCAGTGATTCTTGAGCAGCTCACCAGACGCGGAGTCCCGAACTACTTCGGTCCTCAACGGCAAGGAAAGGATGGGACCAACTACCAAACCGGCGCGGCCTTACTCCACGATGCCCGTCGACGCGAGAAGATGAATCGTAACCAGCGTATCTGGTATCTCAATACCTATCAGTCCTTTCTGTTCAATCGGATCCTTGCCCGCCGGATCGATCAGATTGATCGTCTGTTCATCGGCGACTGGGCAATGAAACAGGACAACGGCGCCTGCTTCCAGGTCGACGATGCGGAGAAGGAGCAACCACGCGCCGATCGCTTTGAGATCAGCCCGACCGGGATTCTCTTTGGGTCACGCGTATCTTGGGCCGGGGGTGAACCCGGCGTGATCGAAGAGACGGTCATCACCGAAGCAGGCGCCACCAAAGACGTCCTCATTACCGCCGCCAAGGCCTGCGGATTTCGAGGAGAACGTCGTGCACTTCGCGTCCCGCTGACCGAACTAGTCTGGTCGTTGAACCAGAATATCCTCACTCTCTCATTTAGCCTACCTCCAGGTGCTTATGCGACAAGCGTGTTACGAGAATTGATGAAACCATCTCGGCCCACCCCATAGCGGTCAATTCTCATTTTCTTTCGCCTCCTCCACCGAGTGATACAATACGGCCAGCTGTAACGCACGAGGCTATGAGCACTTATCACGAAACTGTCGTTCTGCAAGGACACATCATCGACTCCCTCGTGCTGGCGAAGGTACTGGACCTCATCGTGATGATGGGTGGGACTTTCGACCTTGAAGACGTCTGCATCGGAAAGACGCGTGAAGAACCCTCTCTTGCCCGCATCGTGATCCGAGCGACCTCGCGTAGTCTTCTGGATGACATTCTGAAAGCGATTCAGCCGCATGGAGCCTTAGTTGAAGGTGAGGCTGACTGTCGGACTGATCAAGCGCCAGCCGATGGCCTGTTACCCGACGATTTCTACGCCACGACCCACTTACCCACTCAGATTCGGCTCAATGGCCGGTGGCTGGAGGTCGATCGCATCGAGATGGACCTTGCGATCCTCGTGGATGAACAAGGCATGGCAGCGCGCGCGGTTCCGATGGGCGAGGTTCGCCGTGGCGATCGAGTCGTCGTCGGCCGTGCTGGTGTGCGGGTCATTCCCTTGCAGCGTCCGCAAGAACGGGATGTGTTTGGATTCATGGAGTCGCATGTCTCGGCGGAGCGCCCCCATGGGCACGTCATCGCTGATGTCGCGGCTCGGATGAGACGATTGCGTGCTCAATACCAGGAAGGGCAACCTGACTCCAAAGTGTTGCTTGCCGGCGGACCGGCCATCATTCATGCCGGTGGTCGAGAGGCACTCACGTGGTTGATCGAACAGGGCTTTATCCAGGTGCTGTTCTGCGGCAATGCGCTGGCTGCGCATGACATGGAAGCCGACCTGTATGGCACTTCGCTCGGATACGGACTCAGGGTCGGGCGCGCAGTTCCCCACGGCCACGAACACCATTTACGGACCATCAATCGCATTCGTACCATCGGCAGTATTCAGGCAGCCGTGACTTCCGGCGTGATCGCGCAAGGGATAATGGCAGCCTGTGTCCGACAAGAGGTATCGGTCGTCATCGCTGGGACAATCCGTGACGATGGCCCCTTGCCTGGGGTGATCACAGACTCTGTCGAAGCGCAAAACGCCATGCGAGCTATGATTCCCGGTGTGGGATTGGCGCTGTTGGTTGCGTCCACGCTGCATGCCATTGCCACCGGCAATCTGCTCCCGGCGACCATCCCGACCGTCTGTGTCGACGTGAATCCCTCAGTCCCGACCAAATTAGCCGATCGCGGCAGCTTTCAAGCCGTCGGTCTTGTCATGGACGCAGCATCGTTTCTAACAGAACTGGCTCGGGTTCTGGGAAGGCAAGCATGAGTCGCCTATTGGTCTGCCCACCGGATTTTTTCGGTATCGAGTATGAGATCAATCCCTGGATGCGCCTCAGCAACCGAGTCGACCACGAGCGAGCCGTCTCACAGTGGCATACCTTGATGAAGATTGTTGAACAGGAATTGGGTGTGGTGCTCGAACGAATGCCCCCCATTCCCGGACTACCCGATCTTGTGTTTACGGCGAATGCCGGACTGGTTGTCGGACGCACGGCCGTCGTGAGTCACTTCCGACATCCTGAGCGCCAGCGAGAGGAGGCGCATGTCGAGCGTTGGTTTCACCAGCAGGGGTATGACGTCATGACGGTGCAGACCGGCCTTCACTTTGAGGGCGCGGGCGATCTCCTAGGATTGTCCGATACCTGGTTCGGTGGGTATCGACAGCGATCGGATATCGGGGTGTACCCGATCCTCAGCGAGCACTTCCATCGAGAAATCATTCCGCTCGAACTCATCGACAATCACTTCTACCATCTCGATACCTGTTTCTGCCCATTAAGCGGCGGCGAGCTGCTGTATTTCCCCGCCGCCTTCGATCTGGATGGTCGAGAGGTACTGGCTACCCGAGTCCCCACCGAGCAGCGTCTGGTGGTCCCTGAACACGAAGCCCTGAAGTTCGCCTGCAACGCCGTCTGTGTAGGAAAGCATGTGGTTCTTCCCGCCGGATGTCCCAGGACAGAAAGCTTGCTGCAGGAACGGGGATACGACACCCATGCAGTTCAGCTCGATGAGTTCATGAAATCGGGGGGGTCAGCTAAATGCCTGACGTTGGCTTTGGATTGATTCAGCTCGAACCTAGGAGGTTTTCATTTCTTTCAAGTGTCTTTACGATGCCCTTCACAGACTTTCGGCTTGAGGACGTGACGTTTCGACTGATGGACTTCGCCACACCTACTTCATGGCTTTTTCCGGAACAGAAACGCCCCGTACATCCCGGCAATCGCAATCGTCACCAGTTCAATCGTCAGGAGCATGCGACTCATGACGGCATCAGGGGCTGGAGGGGAGAGGATGAAATGCATACCAAGAAATTCGGGAGTCTGACTTGGCGGCGTTTCCCACGGCGGGAACAGCAGCGCCAGCATCAGAACTACGACCATGCCGTATAAGATGGAGAGGTTGAGCTGATCGGGAGGAGTTGCGCGAGGCCTAGCACCGGACCTAGACTCTGCGGTCCTGTCAAGCCGCCGACCGCACTGAGTACAGAACCGATTTATCTCTGGTTGTGACCGGTCACAGAAAGGGCAGGCTTGCATCGTTGGGCATTCCCGGTATGCTACCTACATACAGGGAAATGCCCCCGAGATGCTAGCCCGCTGAGTAGTTAGAAGTGATAGCCCACCCCAAAAGAAAAGATAATCGGATTATAGGTTGCCGTAAAGCCAAAGCCTCCGGCTTCAGTTGCGTCAAAGTCGAATCGCGTGTAATTGTACCGTACCTCTCCATATCCTGAGATATGCTCAGTAAAGAAGTATTCGCCACCCAGTTTTACGTTGAGACCAACTTTCGTTGAACTCTGTGTCCCCTGAAACCCGACCTCCGTCGTCTCAATTCGAGACAAGAGTATCGCAGGCCCCACGCCGATATACGGCTGAAATCGTGCCTTGTTGTAACGAAACATGAGATTGAATGGCGCAATGGTGATCACTCGAAAATTGTCGCCCGGGAATATTCTTACATCATCACCACTCGTTACAGTACCGCCAACGACAACCGTCCCCGGAAGAATACTGACTCTTGTTGGCCCCTGCTCAATGTGGGGGTTGCTGTAATAGGCTTCCAGTTCTACCCCAAACCAGCTCACCTTGGGAAAGTAGTAACCTATCTTCCCTCCCCACACAGGAGAACTGGCCAGATCGCGCCCTGACATTGACCCCCGTGGAGTGAGAAAAGATCCAGGGGGAGCACTGAGATCGGTAATCTCAACCCGTGTGAGCTTGTTGTTGTCGCCGAAGAATGTCGTTCCAACTTGTCCACCGATGTACATTTCTGAATAGGCACTGGAAACGTTCAGAGACATCAGAATTGCCGTAAGCCACACCGCTCGCATCCCGATTCCTGATCCATTTCCTTTCATAACCCTTGGTTTCATCACTACTTCCTCCTGATCACGCGTTCGTTGCTATGCCCCATCCAATGACCTGATTCGGTCGGACCAACAGGCTCTTCAAGTCCTCACCGAGCAGCTCAGCAGATTCCATGCCACGTCACAAGAGATTGATTTCAATGCCCCTCTAGCGGATCTTGAGAACTAGGAGCCCCGACCCCATTCGTTGACAGGTTCTTCAGCGCGTTCCTATAATCGGCTCCCACAAGTGTTGTTGGTGATCATGTGGAGATCAAACTGATTGTTTATGCCTGGTGCTATCAGCAAGATGTGCGTGATCGGTGCCGGGGCTTGGGGGACAGCTCTGGCCAAACACCTGGCCGAGAAGGGGCTGGAGGTACGTCTCTGGGCCTATGAACGGGACGTCGTTCACGCCATCAATACCTCTCATGAAAACCCGATTTTTCTCAAAGGCATTGCTCTCCCGCCTGCATTGATTGCCACCGCATCTTTGGAAGAGGCGTCGAGTTCGTGTGATGGGCTGGTGTTTGCTGTGCCCTCCCATGCCACGCGGCTAGTGCTTCAGAAGCTGAGGCCCTTCTTATCTGACCCCATCCCATTGATCTGCGCGACCAAGGGTATTGAAGAAGAGACGGCCAAATTGATGACCCAAGTGATGGAGGATGAATTACTCCCCTCCATGCACGACGCCCTGATGGTGCTCTCCGGACCCAGCTTCGCCGCTGAGCTTAGCGCGGGTCTGCCTACCGCCGTGTGCCTCGCAGGCCGGGACTCGCAGCTCGTTCGGCAGTTTCAGAACGCGTTGATGACGCGCGTATTACGCGTGTATGCCGACAGCGACCTACTGGGCGTCCAGCTGGGAGGGGCATTGAAAAATGTAATGGCGTTGGCTGCGGGCGTCATCGATGGGCTGGAACTCGGGCTGAATGCTCGCGCCGCCCTCATCACCCGTGGGTTGGCAGAAATCATCCGGCTTGGTGTCGCGATGGGAGCGGATCCTCGCACATTTTATGGACTCTCCGGCGTTGGTGATTTGGTCTTGACCTGCACCGGAACGCTCAGCCGAAATCATTCTGTGGGTGTACGACTCGGTAAAGGTGAGCGGCTCGAGACAATCATAACCGGAATGCCGGCCGTCGCCGAGGGTGTCAGAACAGCTCGCGCTGCGCTCACACTGGCCTTGCGTCACCAGGTTGAGATGCCCATCATTCAGGAGATCAACGCCGTCCTCCATGAGAACAAGTCCTGTCGCCAGGCGGTCAGTGATCTGATGGAGCGGGATGCCAAACTGGAAAAGAGTTGATTATGATTACCGAAGGGCTTGAACAATTACTTCAACAGATCCATATGGGACAACTGACCGTAGAACAAGGACTCCAGCGCCTGCGGTCTCTCCCGTATGAAGATCTCGGTTTTGCCTCGCTCGACCACCATCGGTCGCTGCGGCAAGGATTTCCCGAGGTCGTCCTCTGCGAGGGAAAAACTACGGAACAGGTTGTGGCGATCGCTCGAGCCTTGATTAAAAAAGGGGGCCCATTCCTCGCCACCCGTGCGGAACCAACGGTCGCCCGAGCAATACGCCGACTCGATCGTCGAGCGCGGTACTATTCGGACGCACGTCTGGTCGCAATCCATCCGGCACGGCAGAAGGCGCAAGGCCAGATTCTGGTGGTGACTGCCGGTACAGCTGATGTCCCGGTAGCGGAAGAGGCTCGCATCACGGCTGAAGTGATGGGAAGTCGTGTCGAGCGACTGTACGACGTTGGAGTCGCGGGGATCCATCGCCTACTTGGGAAGAAAGATCGCTTGTTTGATGCACAGGTTATTATCGTGGTGGCCGGAATGGATGGGGTCTTGCCAAGCGTCGTAGGGGGACTCGTTCACTGTCCGGTCATCGCGGTCCCAACGAGCCGAGGGTATGGAGCCAGTTTCGGAGGAGTAGCGGCGTTATTGACGATGCTCAATTCCTGTGCAGCCGGTGTGGGCGTCATGAATATCGATAACGGCTTCGGCGCCGCCTGTCTCGCACATCGGATCAACATGTTAGGTGTGAAAGGTGAGAGGTAAAGGTAGAAAAAGATCTCTCGTTTCCCCACTTCAGCTTTGACGATGTCACTTCACTTCCAGCGTGCCTCGCTTCGGCCAGGCCACCATCATGGTGCGTAGTCCTCGTTCTCCGTTGGCCAGCAACTTTGTCCGAACTTCGTAGGAGTAGGTACCAACGCCCGCAACCTGCTTGCGGTGATCCTGACCGTCCCACACGAGTTCCACTACCACCTTACGACGCTCCTGTTCCCCATTTCGAGTCGATTCGATCTGAACAGGCTGTCGATGCGTGAGAAACCGAAGTGAGGTCTTTGACGGAGAACTGATCAGAGAGGTCACTTCAAGAATCCTCGTTGGATCCACTTCTCTCGGAAGCTGAACCGTCACTGAAAACTTGAGCGGTCCATTGCCTTGCGTGTACGGCATCGGGGCGATATCAAGATCGACGATCTTGAGCTCCGGTTCAGGCCTTGGGACACGGGATGGCTTTTCCTTTGCGAAACTCTCAGCCAGAGGAAAGCCAATCAAACAACCGTATAGACAGAGAAGCCCGAGCGTCAGTCTCTTACATCGTTGTTGGTGTGATCTCATAAACAACAGAACACCTACCTTCATAGAGATATAGTGACGTAGCCACACTGACTCCCAGTCACCGCAAGTAACTCATCTTTTATGGGGGATAACATAGCCTCCAGGGGCTGTCAACGAAGCAGCAACAATGAACCAATGATTGCCGTTCGGCCAGACCTTCGGTAAGATGTGCGGTCTTTTTCACTGCTGAATAAGGAGAGCCGTGGGCCGACATCTGCATTTCGATTGTTTTTCTGGCGTGAGCGGGGACATGGTCTTGGGCGCATTGGTCAGTGCCGGCCTGCCATGGGCAGACCTCGTCAATGGCCTCAAGCGGCTGAAACTATCCGGCTACACATTACGCAAGCGAGCGGTACATCGTGGCGCACTCCATGCCGTGAAAGTGGACGTTCTGATCCAACGGGGATTTCAGCGACCTCTCACGCTCTCCCGGATTCGAAGCGTTATTGTCCGCAGCACGCTCCCAGAGCCGGTCAAGGCACGCAGTCTGTCAGTCTTCGACCTATTAGCCGACGCGGAAGGACTGGCCCATCAGGTGCCGACGAAAGACGTGCACTTCCATGAAGTAGGCGTCGTCGATTCATTCATCGACGTGGTGGGAGGAATCCTGGGCTGCTATCTCCTGAATGTGACTCGTGTGACTTCCTCTCCGATCAATGTGGGAGCTGGTTCGATTCAATCGTCCCATGGTCGTTTACCTGTGCCGGGACCAGCTGTGACTGCACTGGCCAAAGGTATTCCCGTCTATTCCGAGGGCCCACGGCATGAACTCGCCACACCGACCGGCGTGGCACTCGTGCGAACCTTGGCCTCGGGGTTCGGCCCCCTGCCGGTCATGCGTAGTCTCACGGTCGGCTATGGAGCCGGAGACCGCGATCCAGAAGACTGGCCAAATGTGCTGCGCGTCTTTCTACAGGACGACTCGACACCGGAGACCTATCACACCGAACGCATCATGCGAATTGAGACGAATCTCGACGACCTCAATCCACAAATCTATGAGCACATCATGGATCGACTCTTCGATCTCGGCGCCCTCGACGTTGCCCTGGTTCCTGTTGTCATGAAAAAAAGTCGCCCAGGTGTGTTGCTGACCTGTCTCACTCCAAAGGAGCAGACGAACGCGGTTCTTGAGATCCTCTTCCAGGAAACGCCCACGCTCGGCGTGCGACTGCAAGAAATCACTCGCCAGATCCTTCCGCGCCGTATCGTCCCGGTCTCAATACAGGGAGGAACCGTTCGCATGAAGGTGGCTGATCTGGGTGCGGGCTGGGACAAGGCAGCACCAGAATATATCGACTGTCAATCTATCGCCAAACGATCCGGTCGTCCGCTGAAGACCGTCATGGAGGAAGCCTTGCACGCCTATCGACAAACGACCCAGAAGAAACTGCGGGGCCGCGCATGAGCACCCTATACTATATTCTCCTGTTCCTCGTTTCTGTTGTCGTCACACTGGGTGGATGTGCGTTGTTCACTAATGCGATCGAATGGCTGGGCAAACGGCTCGGGATTTCTGAAGGCGCGGTCGGGAGTATCTTCGCGGCCATCGGCACAACGCTCCCTGAAACCTCGATTCCGATCATTGCCATTTTCTTCGGCGAAAGCGACGAAGAGATCGATGTCGGATTAGGCGCCATCCTCGGTGCGCCGTTTATGCTCAGCACGCTCGTGCTGCCGCTCTTGGCTCTGTTGGTGGTGCTGTACGCACGAGCGGGCAAACGCACCGCGCAATTTCATCTCAATTACCGCGATGTCCTCACGGACCTGACGTTTTTCATGATTGGTTACCTCGTGGCACTGGGGTGTGCCTTTGAACGATCGAGACTGATCCATCTGATTGCCGCCGGAGGATTGATCTGCTTGTACATTTACTACATGAAACTGAAGTTTGCACCGACCGGTGGAGAGGGCGAAGGCGGTGAGCTGGACCCCCTCATCTTCGACAAAACCGCGACGACGCCCTCGCATCCGATGATCGCATTTCAAGCCCTGTTAGGGCTGGGTGGCTTGATCATGGGTGCTCATTTGTTCGTGTTGGCGGCAGAATCGATGGCGGGATTGTTCTCGATGTCGCCTTTGATCTTGACGCTTCTCATCGCGCCACTGGCCACCGAATTACCGGAGATGTCCAATAGCTTTTTGTGGCTGTATCGAAAGAAAGACCGGCTCGCCGTCGCCAATGTGACGGGTGCCATGGTGTTTCAAGGCACGCTCCCCGTCTCACTTGGGTTGATCGGGACTGAATGGGTGATCGCGCCTTCCGCGTTGACGACTATGGTCTTGGCGGTGCAGGCAGTCGGGCTCTGTCTCCTCCAGATCCTGATTGGAGGGCGCTGGCGACCGTGGTTACTGGCGGCTGGCGCGCTCTTCTATATCGGCTATACCATGTACCTCTATGCCAGCTAAAACCCGTCCAACCCGAAAAGCCTCAGCATCGTCATTGCTTCCGTTGCTCGGGATCACGATGGGAGACCCGGCGGGGATCGGCCCGGAAGTGATCGCTAAAGCTCTGTCCGGAGGACGGCTGCACAAGATTTGCCGACCGCTGGTGATTGGAGCGCTTCCCATCATGGCTCATACCATCAAGGCTCTGCGACTCAAGCTGACTGTACTCCCCGTTGATGGCCATGACACGGCAGTACCACGCCCGGGAACTGTGGCCGTACTGGATCCGCTGAGTACCCCATTGGGCCGATTTGCACCAGGCCTCGCAGCAGCAGAAACAGGCGCGGCATCGGTCACCTTCATTGAGAAAGCCGTTGAACTCGCCCAATTGGGTTGTCTCGATGGGATCGTGACGGCTCCGATTAATAAAGAAGCCATCAACATGGCCGGCTGTCGATACCCCGGACACACAGAATTGTTGGCTGATCTGACCCAGGCGAAAGAATCCGGCATGATGATTGTGGGCGGCCCATTACGGATCATGTTTGTGACGACACATGTCGCCATCAAAGACCTTCCAATGCTGCTCACCCAATCAAAGATTGAAAAAGCGATCCGGTTGGCCCACATGGCACTCACCACTTTATTCGGAATCAAACGACCGAAGATCGGAGTGGCCGCACTCAATCCGCACGCAGGCGAACATGGCCTGTTCGGAAATGAGGAAGCTCGCGTCATTCTTCCGGCAGCTCGGACCGCCCAGGCACGGGGCATTCTTGCCAGTGATCCATTGCCCGCCGACACGCTGTTTGGGAAGGCGGCAAAGGGACACTATGACGGAATTGTGGCCTTGTACCATGACCAAGGCTTGATTCCACTGAAGCTGGTGGCGTTCGGCACATGCGTGAATCTTACCGTTGGCTTGCCCATCATTCGCACCTCCGTCGATCATGGAACGGCCTTTGACATTGTGGGTAAAGGGATTGCCGACCCAGGAAGTCTAATCGAAGCAGTCACCTTGGCCGCACGGATCGCTCAGCGAGGTATCAAGAAGGGACGTCCCAACCATGCCGCTTGATAACTCCAAGCAGGTGGCCGCTATTCGGCAACAGATTGCGGAACTGGATGCGCTAGCCCAACAGACCTGTCAGGACCTGAATACTGTTTCGGGAACGGAGCGCATAGCCAAATGGAAATCACGCACCGTCACACTCATTACCACCGCTGTCAGCCGTGAAGATGGGGAAAGGTTCGCCCAGATCCAGCCAGGCCCCTCCTTCACCAACGATTTGCTTGAAGAATTTTCCGATCTCGTGGAGTGTTACCGTACACCGCTGGTCCGCCTCGCCGACACACTCTCTCGTTTCTCTTCATCGGGGAGTTGAGGGTGGACTCATCACCCCCCCCTGCAGCAATCAAACGGCTGGGCCAAAATTTTCTGATCGATCCGAACATCGTTCGCAAGATCGTCGCACTCGCGGAACTCTCACCCGCTGATACTGTTTTGGAGATCGGCCCAGGCCGAGGCATCCTGACGGAGGCCCTGTGCCGAGCTGTCGGTCACGTGACGGCAGTTGAAATTGACCCTCGCCTTTACACGTTCCTCTCCGAACGAACCGAACGCCTTCCTAATGTCACTCTCGTGCTCGACGATGCCCTGACGTGTCCCATCGAATATTTACCGATCGGAACCATCGTTGTCGCCAATCTCCCCTATTACATTTCTACTCCGCTCCTCTTTCGGCTCCTTGCTCAGGGCAATCGTTTTGCCCGAATGGTTTTGATGCTGCAAAACGAAGTCGCGGACCGTCTTATCGCAAAACCTGGGACGTCCGATTACGGTGTCCTATCTGTCATGGCTCAATACTCCGCGCATATTTCAAAAGCTTTCAAAGTCTCACCACAATGTTTCCGCCCTCGGCCAGAGGTGGACTCTTCTGTGGTTCTGCTGCGGGCCTGCGAGCCGAGAGCACGACGGCTTGAGGAAGAACAACGGTTCACTGCGCTCGTGCGGGCTGCCTTCGCTCACCGACGCAAGACACTCGTTAACTCGCTCAAGAACGAAGGCTATGATTCGAGACCTGTTGAAACTGCCTTGACGAGACTCCATCTCTCGCCCTCGCTTCGTGCTGAAACTCTGACGCTTGAGCAGTTTCTTGAATTGGACCACCTCATGCAAGAACTGACATAACCAGGGGTCATGGCTCATTGAGGTGAGGACGTACCAAGGAAGGAAGCATTCTTTTGGGGTAAGAAACCTAATCGGAACGATCCTAAAGAGTCACATCTGATCTCTCCCATCAGCTACTGAGGGCGCAGATGTATTTTAAACATCACCCGACGGCTCCGCTCACGATCCGCATCTCCTGCAGCGTCCCGTAGAAGATTCTGTCTCCCACGACCATTCGCTGTCGCCTTTTGTAAAAAGCATTCATAGGCCCAAGGAAGCTTCTCACGGACCACCTCCACGCTCTTGGCCAACACGGCGAACGAGCGCTCCTGGCTCAATCGCAAATTGCGGATGTCATCTCCAAGGTCATCGGTGTATCCCTCTATCACAAAGGCTTCCACCTCTTTGCCACCTTGTGCACACACCATGGCTGCATAGTGTGGCATCGCCTCCGACAAAAAAGCCTCCGCAGGCGGGAGCAACCTGCTCTCCCCAAAGTCAAAGTTGAGCGCAACATCCGGTATACTGACCGCCAAAACCTCTGGCTTGCGGTCTTCATGCTTGAGGAGCGGGCGATTGAGTTGTTGTCCTTCTTCCCTTGGAGATGGAGGATCCTGCGCATGACTTTCCGGGCTTTCCTGAACCCGGTTCACATATGCGGCAAACAGAAGGATGAAGATCACGGCGAGCGAGGTCATGAGATCGGTCACCCCACTGGATACAGCAGAAGATGAGACGGAAGAATCCTGTGCAATTGGCAATGTGCGATGTCTCATCTGACCACTCTCGCGTTACTCGTGATGAGGCGTGCTGCTCCCACGGCTCCCTGTCTTGACGGAAAGAGTAGTTTGTATAGCCGCTCCATGGGTCTTTAGCTCCTGAAATATGGTTTCCATTTCTGATTTCGAGAGCTGGACCGGAAGCGCCTGTCCTTTCATGGTTCGATTGAGGTCCTGAATCGCATCCGCCAACGGCTGAACCACCCGCTTCAATGCCTTTTGAACCTCATGACCAATCTCTCCTGGAAGATCGTTCACTGTTGAACCATGGTGGGTCGCACTCATCGCTGTGAGCGACTCTGACGCTTTTGTTAAGGCAGCCACTGCCGTACCGAGTCGATGATGCACGACCTCAACCAATTGTTTGTCACCGTCGTTTCTGGTGGGACTGACGATAGTTGACACAGGCCTAGTCTGCCCCGCTGAAGACTGGGCATGTTGATCGACAATCCTTTGAGGAAAGACTTCATCGAGCAACGAGAGACATCGCCGATGTCGATTGCTCAGACGATACCAAACAGAGTTTTCCAGAAGGGTAAACGCATTCGAACAGGCCAAACCGGCAATGGATGTGACAAACTTTCCGGAGAGCCCGTTAATGAGACCTGCGATTCCTTCAACCTGCGAGCCGTTTGCGTGAAGTTTGCTCAGACCGATCAGAATCGCCAGAAACGTGAACATCAGTCCCATACCAGTCAGAAAAGACGGAAGTTGCCGATAGAACCCGACGTTGAGGTATTCCGCCATGGAGGCTTCAAACGAAAAGAATTCCGCAGCCGATTTCTGTGCAGATACCGTCGGCTCAGCAAACCAGGTTGACTGTTCAATCGCGAAGGTCTTTCGGTAAGACAGCCAATCTACGGCAAACGCTCGTTCGACGCGCATGGCTTGATCCAACACGTGGAGATCATCGAGATCGCGTCGTGACTCCTGCGGCTCATCCGGACGCGGCCTCGTTCTACCCAACGTCGATGTGACAATCCAGTCCGTTGACCATTGTCGGCGTGTGAAGAGAAGGCTCGACACCTGTGATTGAACTCGACACAACGCCTGTCGAATCCGCAAGGCTCCATGAAGAAGTACGGCTCCATGCCACACGCACATGGCAAGAATCCCCGCCATGCCGATCCAGCTCAGCATTGGACTGGACAACCCGCCCACGATTGCTAAATCCTGAGTGAGGAATTCCCATAGGCCATTCACCGCATTCCACCCATTTGTCGCATCCATCTCGCCGCACCTCTATCCAGACACAAAACAGGGATATAACCCGTCCGCTGAGCTCAACTTTCATGCCAGTACGAAACCACCGTTTATCAGGCATTCTCGTCATAACCTTACAAAACAGTCGGCATTTCCTGCCGAACGGATCGGCACATTCTTCCATGATGAGGCATCTGCTTGAACATCGGGAAGGAGAGTATTCCTCTGCTTCCAGGCAGAGCGACCTTCGTGTATGATTAGCCAATCGCCTGAGATGAGTGGAGATCAGCTATGCATTTTGTCCGTATCGGAAACCGCGCCATCAACCTGGACCTGGTTTCTCATTGTGAAGTTCAAGCCTGGCACGATACGGTTTCCGTCAAGGTATTTATGACTGGCACTGCGAATAATACTCCGGTGGTTCTGAACGAAGACGAAGCGACGCTGTTCTGGAAGTACATGGAGTACGTCGCGGAGAAACCGGTCTAACCCGTTGCACCTCTGTTCCGCCACTCCCGTTTTTCCCCTCCTGCCACAAGCATGCAGATTGAGTTTCTCTATCCTTTTCAGCTTTATGAGGAACAGTCGCTGCCCATAAGCGCATTCGTAACATTTCGGAAAGAAACTGATCATGCCCCAAATCAGGCCTGCTCGCAGCTTCATAATTCACAAGCAGGGCAATTCCACTGCATCAAAGATTGACAGGCCTATCTGGTCGCTTGGGACCCTGTTTTCGTGGTATGGTTAAACATGACCGTTGATTTGACCTCTTGTAGGACACGAAGGGACAGCGGATCTCATCGCACGATGGCCCCAGGAACAGGGGTCATTCGCTTCGCTGGTCTTCTCTGTCTCCTTCTTGGCCTGAGCGGATGCATCAATGAATATTCTGTGCTCAGCGGTTCTGGATCTCCATTGCTGATTTCCCGCCGCGGCTACTCCGCGCAGGAATGTACTGAAAAGGTGAAGGACGAAGCGGCTCGCATGGGTACAACGTTGCGATATATTCACATACGAGGAAATGTCGTCGGTCGTTCACTCCTCTGGCCGTTTCAGCCAGGGTATGCCTGTGAAGCGGCATTAGGTCCTGAACAACCCCCGATCGGAGCATACCCCGCAACAATGCCTAGCAGTTCTCAGGGATCATAATCGCGCGACTGCCCCCTGCGCCTCAATCTCTCTGCAATGGACAGTGCCTAGCCCGCATGATTCATGAACACTTCTACTGCACCCGCCAATACGCCGCTGCGACAAGCCCGGCCGCGGTTTGTCAGCGGCCAAGCGAGCAGGCTCGCCCTTCGTGACCTCGACATACTGTTTCAAGTATGCCTCGGCCTCTCAGGGCTCCGCGTGCCCGTCTCGCCTGGCGTTTTGTCGGTTTCGTTACGAACTGTCATGAATAATGCGGGCTAGCACCGCTACCCAAGTTAATTCACACCTCTGCCTCCTCTAAGCACCTCCTAACCTCAATCTCTCCTCCATTTCCACGTTCATCTGTGGCCCGTTAGTTCCCACACTCTAACCAGCTGTTGATTGACCAGCTTCCTATTGCGACAGCCCGACCTCCTGATCATCATGGCGAGTGCTCATTCCTAGAAGCTCCCGCTCGTTCCTGACTCCCGCCCGAAGCGGATCTCCTACTTGAAGAGTCCTGTCGGTCTGAGGCAGGCAATACGATGTACTCCGTCACCACTTCAACCATTTGCTTGTTGTATCAGAGCCTTACGCTATACTTGATACATATCCACAGAAGAGGGTGTCTTCGATGAGCGACGGGGCTAACCGGACCGGATATGATCAAGATTCTCTTAGTTGAAGACAATGCTGTCGATGCTCGTCTGACGCAGGATATCCTTGCAGAGTGGCAGCTGGAAGAATTCGATATCACTCATGTGACGCGCCTGAGTGAGGCCTTCCGCTATCTCGCTCGTGCTCGTTTTGATGCGGTACTCTTGGACCTTTCGCTCCCGGATGGGTATGGGCTCTCAACGGTACGTCAGATTCACGCAGCCAATCCGACCATTGCGATCATTGTACTGAGCGGGCTCAGTGATCAGGCGCTGGCTTTGCAAGCCGTCCAAAATGGAGCTCAGGATTATCTCGTGAAGGGAGAAGGTCCGTCGGAATTATTGGCCCGTTCAATCCATTATGGGATTGAGCGGAAACGTGCGGAGGAACGACTCACCTACCTCGCCCAGTACGATCAGCTCACCGGACTCGTAAACCGCAGCCTGTTCCGCGATCGGCTCGTACAAGCCATGGCACGAAGTAAGCGTCTCCAGCAGCCGCTTGGGTTGATGTTGCTTGACCTCGATCGATTCAAGCCGGTGAACGACACACTCGGCCACCGCGTCGGTGATCAACTGTTGAAAGTAGTGGCCGAGCGACTCTATGAATGTGTGCGAGAGGTGGACACCGTTGCACGCATGGGAGGAGATGAGTTTACGATCATCCTCGAAGGGTTGATGTGTGAGGAGGATATCTCATCGGTAGCCCAACGAATCACACACTCTCTCTCGGAACCGTTCATACTTGGAGAACACCAGGCCATGATCAGTGTCAGTATCGGAATCACCATCTATCCGACCGACGACCATGATATCGATGAATTATTAACACATGCGGATGCCGCGATGTACCGTGCCAAACAGCAAGGCGGTAACTCGTTCGAGTTTCATATCCCAAATGATTCACCATCCTCAGCCCGTCAGAATTGAGGGGTTGCCGTCTTTTCCTGGCTCCCGGTCATTCAAGCTCGTTATGGCTCAAACGGTGCGACATGAGTCGCCAAGGGAAGCGAGAGAAGAGTTGAGATCAATCGGGTTCTTAAGAGAGAGGCTTGTTGATTGGATCACATACAGGTCAACCCATTCGGAATTAGGAGGAGACAGGAGACCGTTCAGCATGGTGCCACGTGCAGTGAGCATGATCCCCTCCAGCCCTTACACTCGTAATGAATTGTTGTCACTCGAGCATGCATACCATTCTTGTACAATTCTGTGTCCTGCATAACACGTTGTCCGCAAGGTCCGGGGTCCCCCATGTATGGCTCCCACGTAAGACCCTGTTATTCCAATGCTTTCCTCTCGCACTTCTCCATGCACTTGGCACACTGATTGCGTTACAACCCACTCGACTTCGGTCGAACCGATGGAGGCCTGATATGGTTGGAAGACAGGGTGTTGGAATCCTTCTGCTGCTTTTTATTCTTCTCTCTGCGGGTCAGCCATTTGCCGCCCCTGCGCAGCGTCAGGATACAACCCGTCATCTCTATGACCGTATCATGGAGGAGTTTAAACACCGCGACTACGAAGCGGCGATGGCCGGCTTTCGCCTCTTCATTGAGCTTCACGGTCAATCGGCATTGGCCGCCAACGCACAATACTGGATTGGAGAATGCCAGTTTCGTACGCGACGGTATCAAGACGCCTTACAGTCATTTTATGACGTCGTGTCCAATTATCCGCTCAGCCCAAAGTTGGCCGCCTCAACCCTAAAACTTGGTCAGACCTACATCAAACTGAAAGATCAGGATAAGGCCAGGCTGATGTTTGATCGCGTGATCGATCAATATCCAGACAGTCCCGAAGCAGAGGCTGCACACAAAGCGATCGAGGCGATGTCCCCCAGCGAAGAGCCCTCCACTTCGACCCCTTAGTTCCAATCTGATGGATCAAAACTTTGGTGCTTCGGAAATAGGAGTGACCCGCATAGCGATCAAGGCAATACGTACCGGTGAAGATACCTCCCCACCATCACGGTAGCGCCCACCGAGTTGCCTTACTCGATTCATCCAGGTGTTACTGGTCTGCGGTAATTTCTAGTCGAGTGGCAAGATGCGCGAGAGGGTACGTCCTCTTGGCCTGAAGCTTTCTCAGTTTGATCCCTGCCGTATCAAGCAAGGACTCGATGATTTGTTGTGACTCCTCCTGATGGAGTTCTGGAGATTGAGGCTCAATTTGCACCACCTGCTCAACCTGGCGTGACCCTGGGTGCACCAACGCAAAGTCGACCCGCTTAAGGGCAAGATGACGGAGAACTTGGACCCGTTCCTTCCCCCCCGCATCAACCGTGAGAAATGAGCCGAGCGGTACCTTCGCAAAGACAAGATAGCGCTCTTGGACCACCATTCGCAGGAGGTTATAGAGCGCCACTTCGTCTTCAGCCAAGAGCGGTGTGGGGCTGAGCGTGACGCCAGAAGGCATGACACTGCGCGATACGTGTTTCTTGCTTCGGCGCGATCGCCGTCGATACCACCAGATGCTGAAGATGATCAGAGTGACGATCGTTACAAGCAGTAGAAGCTTCATTGTTGTTTACTTTCTCCGTCGCCTTGGATGTAATCGCTCATACCAGCCTGGCCCACTTGGAACAATGCATCCCAACAGCCTGGGAGCTGTTGCTCCTGTCACCGCTGGAACGTTCCCACACTGCTCCATCATAGTTTGATAGGCCAGAATCGCGAACGCCACAGACTCCAGCGCCTTACTATCCCAGCCGTGCGCTTCAAAGGTGGTAACCGGAATTGGAGCAAACACGCTTTTCAGATGTTCCATAATCGCCCGGTTTTTTACTCCCCCGCCACCGACGATCACTTCGTCGATTCCACCCTTGACCCAACGCCGTGCCGTACCAACGGCCTCTGCCGTCCATCTGGTACAGGTGGCCAATAGATCCTCGAGTGATAGTTTGCGCGCCTGTGGCCAGCTAAGTAAATCCCTCTGCATGGCTTCGCCAAACATTTCTCGGCCGGTCGATTTGGGTGGCGCCTGAGAGAGAAAGGGGTGGGCCAACAGTTTGGCCAATAATCGTGAATCGACCCGCCCCTTTGCCGCGAGGCGGCCATCGCGATCCATGGTAAAACGGCCACTCGTACTCCGGAACATCAGACCATCGAGGACCATATTGGCCGGACCCGTGTCAAATGCGATCACGCCTTTCCCTCCGGCTCCGCGCGGCAAGTAGGTGACATTGCTGATCCCTCCAAGGTTGACAATGAGTCGCCCTCGACGGTGATGCTGAAAAAGCAACGCATGGATCCCCGGCGTCAGCGGCGCGCCTTGTCCTCCAGCAGCAATGTCACGGGGGCGAAAATTTGCCACCGTCGTAATTCCGGTCCTCTCAGCGATCACCGCCGGTTCGGCAATTTGGAGGGTGGACCGAATCGCGCCAACCCGCGTATCCTTAATCCCATTCGGCAGATGCTGGACAGTCTGACCATGTGATCCAATAAGATCAACCTCTTCCGGTGTTAACTGCGCCGCCCGAATCGCTCCCATCGCGGCATCGGCGAACCATTCCCCCAGAAGCGCGTTCAAATGACAGAGATCTGTGACCGTCCCCGATACTGAGACCGAGAGAAGTCGCTGTTGGAGTGAGCGAGGATAGGGCAGCGAATAGAACGCCACCATCTCTACTTCAAGGCGACTGGCTTTCTGCACAATGGACACCAGTGCCGCATCGACGCCATCAGCCGATGTTCCCGACATAAGCCCAACGACCTTCATCAGCGGTATCCTTTCGTCACCACATTTTGTCTCATGGAGGGGATGTCCGCTACGCTAATCGAACTGGCGCCCATGGTCAAGGAGACGAATGGACAGGGCCGATCAAGAGATTGCAAAAGTCTGTACGGTTGGTTCTCATCTCGCTCAGCTGGTTCCTTCATAACAAGGCCATTGCATTATACCGACGTGGCCGACTCCCTATTTGATCGACAGTCCCAGGATAGCGTTGACAGCGCGAAAACATGGATGATACGGTCGCCGCCAATGTTTCCTCTCACCTCCAAAGGCATGCGGCATATGAGGTTTCCACTCCTGGCCCTTACCCTATCGTCTCTCTTCTTCACGGCGGCCGCAGAAGCTCGTGAACCGATCCCTATTGTCGTCACCATTCCCGTGTTAAAAGACCTGACCGAGCAGGTTGGTGGGCCATGGGTAGAGGTGAAGTCTTTGTTGAGCGGCTACGAAAACGAGCATACCTACTCCCCAAAGCCCAGTGATCTGATTGCAGTACGGAAGGCTAAGCTGTTGTTCGAAGTCGGCCTGGGACTCGAAGTCTGGGTGGGATCGTTGGTGAAAAACGCCGGGAGTGCCAAGTTGCGTGTGGTCACAACCTCCCAAGGCGTAGTGCTGCTCCAAGATAGTGGGGATGTCCATGACGACATGCATCACGGTGCACATACGGACGAGTCTCCCGGAAACCCTCATATTTGGCTGGACCCCGTGAATGTCGCCATCATGCTGGGCCACATTACCCGTGCGCTCAGCGAGATCGATCCGGCCCACACGGCTGACTTTCAGGCTAAGCAAGAGACATATCTGCAACAGCTCGAGCAAGTACAGCAACAGCTGATGACTCGTACTCAACGCCTTTCGGATCGGCGTTTCATCGCCCATCATCCGGCTTGGCCATACTTGGCCAAGCGATTTGCCCTTGAGATCGTCGACACAATCCATACCCAGTCAGGCACAGAGGCCTCCGCCCTTCACCTTCAGCACTTGATCGCAAAGATCAAGAGCCAGCACATTCGAGTGATCGCCTCAGAAATCCAGTTGAGCCAACGCCTCCCGGAGCTACTGGCACGGGATACGAAAGCACGTGTCGTTGTGCTGACCACCATGCCGGGTGGAATTCCGGGAACTGACAGTTACCTCGACATGCTTCGTTACAATGTGCTCCAATTGGTTGGCGCATTGGAGTCCACCTAGCAGCCGTTCAGGAAATCCATTCATGTCTCCGGAAGGAACAAGGGAATCCGTCTCCACAGGTCACAGTCCGATCATCCGTTTTGATCATGCGTCCTTTGGTTTCCCCGGGCTTATTGCGCTCAAGGATATCACCCTGCCGATCTATGACGGGGAGTTCGTCGGTGTGATCGGTCCAAACGGATCAGGTAAAACGACACTCTGCCGTGCCGTCCTAGGATTGCTTCCTCCGGTAGAAGGCCACCTTCATATTTTTGATTGTGCCTGCAGTGAACTCCGCTGTCACCATCGAGCCCGGATCGGGTACCTTCCGCAAAAAGGCGTGGTCGATCGCAACTTTCCGGTGACGGTCCTTGAGACAGTCATGATGGGGCGCTATGGCGCGCTCGGGCTACTGAAGCGGCCAGGGAAGAAGGACCGCCAGATCGCGATGGAGGCCCTCACCCAGGTTGGAATGGAGTCGCACAAAGATACGGCGCTCGGACATCTATCCGGCGGACAACAACAACGAGTCTTTATCGCCAGAGCGTTGGCACAGCAGCCCAAAGTCCTGATCCTTGATGAACCCACCACCGGACTGGATATCGCCATGCAACACAACGTCATTGAGCTCGTCCAGCACCTTCATGACAACCTCAAACTGACCGTGCTGTTGATTACCCACGACATCAATATGATCCGTTCTCGAGTAGATCGCCTGGTCCTTCTTAAGACCAAGCTCTACGCCGCCGGTCCTCCAGCCGATGTCCTCAAGCCGGAAATCCTACACCAGGTGTATGGAAAAGAGCTTGTCATCACTGAAAAGGACCTCGTGATCGTCGAAGATTACCATCATCACCACTAATGGCAATGACGGATTATGCTTGATCTCCTCGCCTATGATTTCATGCAACGCTCCCTCCTCGCCGCGGCGATGGTAGGCGGGCTCTGCTCTGTGATCGGCGTGTTTGTTGTCCTACGGGGGCTCGCCTTCGTTGGTGCAGGAACGTCCCACGCTGCCTTTGCAGGTGTCGCACTCGGCTATTTGATGGGATGGCCGCCCTTGTTGCTCGCTATTCTATTTGGCCTGGCTACGGTCTGGATTACGGGCTGGGTTGAAGAGCGCGGCAGGATGAAGCTGGACGTCTCGATCGGCATTCTCTATACCACCACCATGGCACTGGGCATCCTCTTTATTGGACTGATGAAGACCTACAATGCCGAGGTATACGGCTATCTCTTCGGCAGCGTGCTTTCGGTTACGCCTGAGGAGCTTCGTATCATCGGGGCATTGAGTGTACTGGTGTTGAGCCTGCTGCTCCTGTTTGCCAAAGAACTCTATTTCATCGCGTTCGATCAAGAAATGGCTGAAGCATCCGGAGTTCCGGCTCGACAAATGTTTTTTCTATTACTGACCCTCGTTGCACTCACCGTTGTTGTCTCACTCAAGACCGTGGGGGCCATTCTCGTTTTTGCTATGATTCTGATTCCGGCTTCGACCGCCTATCAACTCACCCATAGCCTGAGAACCTTGACATTGTATTCGGCACTCATCGGAATTACGACCTCGGTATGTGGAGTCTTGATTTCCGCCATCTGGGACATCCCCTCTGGGCCGGCGATTGTGTTGTTAGCGACCGCGATGTTTTTTACTGCAGTCCTGCTCTCTCCCAAACGCCTGAAACGTACTGGTGTTGTTCACACTCATTAGCCAACTTGTTCTTCTCTCTGACACAATGCCATAAACAATGGGTGAACACAGTCACTCACCTATGGTATTGCGTAGTGGTCTTGTTGGTAGTGTTAGATTGCCGATACTGAAGAAGCTTCTTGGGGTAATAGCTCAACGGCTTTCCTCCTAAGAAGGGAACGGAGGTGTGGAATGCGCCAACAACGGTGCAAGGGATCCGTGGCTGGAGTGCTGTTTGTTGTGCTTGTCTCGGCCTTCCCTTTTTCAACTCTCACATCTGCACAAGAGTTCGGGGGGATTGAACCTGGCAGGTGGATAGTTGGATTTCGAGCCGGATTTTCGCCACTGACCCAACAGCTGTCGGAAGGGACGTCTACTTCGATTGGTCCGCTGGTAAATTTCCAAGCAATGTACAGCCTCAATACGTGGTTCTTGGTGGGGATGATGCTCGAGTGGGAACGCCATGGGGTGAGTGTGGAACAACCAGACGTAGACCTTGGACATCAGGATACTGTATCGGTCCTACCGACGATTGAAATACGTCCAGGCAGATCAGGCCCACTCAGCCCCTATGTGAATATGAGTTTTGGTGTGAACGTCAACAGCTTTGGTGAGGATACCGCCATTCGGATCAGCCCGAGTAATACCTTCGCCTGGCGATTAGGATGGGGGACTGATTATCAGCTCAACGAACGGTTCGGCCTCAATCTGGAGTTGGCCTATAAGCGTAACGACGAGCATACGACCGGCACCGGTGGCCGGAACAACGACTGGAACGCCTCTTCGTTCGGTTTCTTATTTGGTGGAAAGATATTCTTTTGAGCCTCACCTAGGACGGACAGGATGGCACTGTCTTCGCGCATAGCATGCTCATCTTTTTCCTACTCAAGTTGGCTATTCTTGCTCCGATTCCAGACCATCCCAGTCTGTTCCTTGGAACTGAAGCCAAGCCGCTCATAAAAACCAGGACGCCTGGTACAGAGCCAAAAAAGCTCAACCCGTTGCAATTGTGGGTGGTCGAGAATCCTCTTCACGATCTCGGTGCCAATACCCTGCCCTTGATAGGCTCGATCGACAATCACGTCCCAGATGGTTGCACGATAGATAAAATCAGTGAGGACGCGCCCAAACCCAATCAGCCGCTTGCCCTCCCACGCACAGATGGTGAGATCTGTACGCTGGAGCATTTCTTTGGCATCATCCAGAGAGCGGTCTTTCGCCCATGGAGCCTGCCGAAAGAGTCCTAGGAGCTGCGAGGCTTCAGGAAGTTCATGATGAGAATAGCTGACAGCAGGCTTGAGGGTTGAAGGCATCTTATACTACAGTATCCCTCGGATAGATCTGAAGTGTACGAGGAAACCAATGTCAACGCAAGTCCGTACCTGTTCTAAATGCTTCCAACTCATGTGGTTACGCGCGGATGAGTATGAAATACTCGACGCCGAAACAGTTCGTGCAAAGTGCCCCCACTGTGGGAGCCTTGCGCGATTCAAGCTGGTCACGGCTGGATCCAATGCCTTAGGACCAAAAATGGGGCACTAGCCGCATCCCTGATTTTTGAGTCATGGATGACAAGCGTGCGCTGCCCCCTCCCCTGACAAACTATGGGCTCAGCGCACATTGTCCAACACGGCCCCTTACAAACCTCGCCCTGTCTCTGCCAGCTCCGGCTGGTTCCCGGGAAGCACTTTTCGTAGGACCACGCGGTACTCCGTGAGTCGCTTCTCGTCCATGCGTCCGGCCTTAATCTCTTGATCTCGATGCATGCGTTCCAGCTGGTCGATTACGGTAAGGAGTGCCTGGACGGCCCCGATCAGATTCCCCTGTTCAAAGGCTTCCAATGAGCAGACCAATGATTCATTGAGCGTTTTGTATGGAGTACCGGCACTTTGACGTTGTGTTCGTGAGACAATCGCCTCATAGCTGACAATCGCCTCCACAGAAGGTTTCATGCCGGAGGGCACTGCCTTCAAATGTACGATGGAGGGAAGGGTCGCCGCATAACTTTTGACGTGAGCCGTGAGGCCGCCTAACGCATCTAACACCTCCGCGGTCAGCATCGCTCCTCCTCGGCTGCTCCTATCGGCGCTGTACTAATGGGCACCCGATCCCCCGTCGCATTCAGGTGCTCGAGTGCATGAATGACGCGCTCCATATCCGCAGGGAACGGCCTCATGAATTCCTCTCTCGCGGCTGACGTTGGATGCGTAAAACCTAACGTCCTAGCATGAAGCATCACACGTGGGATCTCGATGTCCCCAAGAACCATCACTTTGTTGCCGCCATAGGTGCGATCGCCCAGAATGGGATGGCCCAATGAAGTGAGATGCACCCGCAACTGGTGCGTCCGTCCGGTTTGCGGATAGAGCAAGACATGTGCGGCTACTTTACCATACCGTCGGGTCACCACATATTCGGTCACAGACTCCTTGGGACTCGTCGTTCTTGAGGAGAACTTCTTTCGGTCTTTACTATCTCGCCCAATGGCGAGATCAATCAGCCCTCTTCCCTTTTTGGGTACTCCCCAGACCAGTGCTTCATAGACTCTGGTGATCGTGTGGAGTTTGAACTGGGCAGCAAGAGCCCGATGCGCGGTATCGGTCTTTGTAATCACCATGACACCGGAGGTTTCCTTATCCAAACGATGAACCAGCCCAGGGCGTTCCTTCCCACCGATTGTTGAAATAGTCCCGCCGGAAGTTTGGAAGTGATGCAACAGTGCGTTTACCAGCGTCCCGCTCCAATTACCCGGCGCCGGATGGACCACGATACCGGGTGGCTTATCTAAGACCAGCAGAGCATCATCCTCAAACAAGACCTCGAGCGGGATCGCTTCTCCTTTCATGGAGAGCGGTTCCGGCTTCGGAACATCCATCGTGATCCGGTCGCCTGGTTTAATTTTGTGGCTGGGTTTCACTACCTGGTCATTGACCCGGATACGGCCCAATTCAATCAACCGCTGCAACGAAGATCGGGAGGCATCTCGCTCTCGACCGACGAGAAAGATATCCAACCGCTTAGGCTGCTCTCCGGCTGTGATGAGAAATTCCGTGATCATATCCCCTGCTAGCTCATCGAATGCGACAGGCAATTGACCGGAGCAGCGTTCAGGGATAGGACGAAAAGTCGCCCTGAACCATGGTCCGACTGCAGGAAAAGGGTGTAGAAGAAGGGGCGGGGACAAACCGTGAGATTAGGCGTGGCTTGGTTTCTTGGCGCGCTCGGCAATTTTTTTACGGAGGCGAGCTTTTTCGAGACTCACCTGGGCCTCTTTAACTTCAGACGGCAAACCACCGGCCTGAAGTCGCCGTTCAGCTTCAGCCACCTTGGCGGTTGCGCGCTCCACATCGATATCTTCCGCTTTTTCAGCAACCTCAGCCATGATCGTGACTTTAGTCGGAGTGACCTCTGCAAACCCCCAGAGTACCGCCATCGAATGGGTCTCTTCATCGATCCGATAACGGAGTTCGCCGATCCGGAGGGTCGACAGAAAATGACAATGCCCTACCAACACCCCGAATTCACCCTCTGAGCCAGGTGCAATGACTTCATCGACCTGCTGACTCAAGAGGAGTTTTTCCGGTGTCACAACCTCTAATAAAAACTTCCCTGGCATCTCGCTCTTCCTTCATCCCACCCTAAGGCGGGAACCGATGTGTCCTCAACTGCGGGCATGCAACGAGGGCCTTCCGAGACTGCGCGTTGCGCGAGCACGAAGGGCGCTCGGTTCAGCCGCCTATCTACACTTTGACTCCCATCTTCTCCGCTTTTGCGATGGCTTCTTCGATGGGACCGACCATGTAAAACGCCTGCTCCGGCAGATGGTCGTACTTGCCTTCAAGGATCTCCTTAAAGCTCCGAACAGTATCCTTGAGCTTCACGTACTTACCGGGTGCGCCGGTAAACGCTTCGGCCACGTGGAAGGGTTGTGACAGGAAGCGTTGAATCTTTCTTGCGCGCGCCACAGCCATTTTGTCGTCTTCCGACAATTCGTCCATCCCGAGGATCGCAATGATGTCTTGAAGGTCCTTATATCGCTGCAAGACGGACTGGACTCCACGCGCCACTTTATAGTGTTCCTCCCCGATGATTTGAGGATCAAGAATACGTGAAGTGGAATCCAACGGATCGACTGCCGGGTAAATCCCCAACTCCGCCAACGATCTGGACAACACCGTCGTGGCATCCAAGTGGGCGAACGCCGTGGCTGGGGCTGGATCGGTCAGGTCGTCGGCCGGCACATAGATGGCCTGGACGGACGTAATGGATCCCCGTTTGGTTGACGTGATTCGTTCTTGTAGGGCACCCATTTCCGTCGAAAGGTTCGGTTGATATCCGACGGCAGAGGGCATACGTCCCAACAACGCGGACACTTCTGAACCGGCCTGAGTGAACCGGAAGATATTGTCCACGAACAGCAACACGTCTTGATTCTCTTCGTCACGGAAATATTCAGCGACGGCTAACCCTGTCAGGGCCACGCGCAAGCGGGCTCCAGGGGGTTCGTTCATCTGTCCATAGACCAATGCGGCTTTTGACTTGGTGAAATCGTCCGGGTCAATGACCTTCGACTCCCGCATTTCGTGCCAGAGGTCGTTCCCTTCACGCGTCCGCTCACCCACCCCGGCAAACACGGAAAACCCACCGTGGTGTAACGCGATGTTATTGATCAGCTCCATGATGATGACGGTTTTACCGACGCCGGCACCACCGAAGAGACCGACCTTTCCGCCCTTGCTATAAGGCTCAAGGAGGTCTACCACCTTGATACCTGTCTCGAGCACCTCTGTTTTTGTTTCTTGGTCTTCCAGTTTTGGAGCGGGGCGGTGAATCGGATAGGTCTTCTTCGCCTTGATCGGGCCCCGTTCATCAACCGGCTCGCCGAGCACGTTGATGAGGCGACCGAGCGTTTCACGACCAACCGGCACAGAGATCGCCGCTCCCGTATCGTCCACGTCCATTCCCCGTGTCAGACCATCGGTCGTGGACATCGCGATGCTGCGGACTCGGTTTTCACCCAAATGCGAAGCAACTTCAAGAGTGATTTTGACCGCAGGCTTACCCGCAGCCTTGTTCTCTTCCTGCGTCACTTTGAGGGCATTGTAGATATTGGGCAGCTGACCTGGAGGAAATTCCACGTCTACAACCGGTCCGATGACTTGAATCACTTTTCCTGTGCTCACGAGTTCACCCCTTTTTCTCGAGTGCTAAGTTCTGAGTGCCCAGTGCTGAAAACAGACGACCCGTTATGACTCGGCACTCAGCACAACCTACTTATTTCAACGCTTCGGCACCGCCGACGATATCCATCAACTCTTTCGTAATCGCCGCCTGCCTGGTCTTGTTGTAATACAGCGTCACTTTCTTGATGAGCTGGCCGGCGTTACGCGTGGCGCCGTCCATCGCGGCCATGCGGGCCCCATGCTCGGCTGCAGCAGACTCCAACAAAATCCGATAGGCCTGGATCTGAAAATGTTTCGGGATCAAGGCCGCCAACAGCTCCGCCTCTTCCGGTTCGTAGAGATAACTCCCACTCAAGAGACCTTCACTGGAAGCTGCACTAAACTCCTCTTGAGCATCGATCGGGAAGAGCTTTTCGACAATGACCCGCTGCTGAATAGCCGACTTGAATTCATTGTAGACGACATAGAGTTCGTCGAATGTGCCTTTGACAAAATTATCCGTGAGGTCGCCACCGATATCGATGGCATGCTCGAAGCTTAACTTATCGAAGACACCGGTCCATTCTTGTCGAATCGGCCACGCACGGCGACGAAAGTAGTCCCGCCCCTTGCGACCGATTATGCTCAGATTCACTTGGAGCCCTCGGGCTTCACACTGCCGAACGAATTCAGAACTCTTGCGGGCGATATTGCCGTTGAAGCCACCACAGAGTCCTCGGTCGCTCGTCACTACGAGCACTTCGACCTTCTTCCCCTCACGCTTCTGCAGAAGGGGATGAGAAGAGCGGTTCACGCGCTGGCTCAGGTTACTCAACACTCCGCGCATTTTATGCGCATAAGGGCGCGCGGCCAGGATGCGGTCCTGGGACCGCTTGAGCTTGGCCGCAGCCACCATCTTCATGGCTTTGGTAATTTTCTGCGTATTCTTAAAGGCTGAAATCTTGCGGCGTAGTGATTGAAGACTTGGCATCGTATTCTTTAGGGCTGTGGACCGAGTGCTGAGGGCTGAGACGACAACCCGGCTCCCTGCCGCCCGTCTCTCATGCCTGACTGCTCAAAACTCAATCCGGTGCTTAGGCTTTTGCTCCGTATCCCATCTTTTGCTTGAAGGTCGAGATAATCTCTTTCAACCGGCCACCGACCTTGTCGTCGATCTTGCCGATCGTCGTCACTTCCTTCTTCAGATCCGGATGATTCTGTTGAATATAGTGCAGAAGGTCCGCCTCAAACTGCTGAACCTTGTCCACCGCCACGTCATCGAGGAATCCCTGCGTACCCGCGTAGATGGAGAGCACCTGATCCGCTACCGGCATCGGCTTATACTGCCCCTGTTTGAGCAACTCCACCATGCGCACGCCACGTGCCAACTGGAGCTGGGTTGCCTTGTCGAGCTCGCTACCGAACTGGGCAAAGGCCGCCATTTCACGATACTGGGCGAGGTCCAACCGGAGCGTACCGGCCACCTGTTTCATCGTCTTAATCTGAGCGGATCCACCGACGCGGGAGACTGACAATCCGACGTTAATGGCCGGACGAATACCCGAATAGAACAGATCGCTACCGAGGTAGATCTGCCCGTCCGTGATCGAGATGACATTCGTTGGGATGTAGGCCGACACGTCACCCGCTTGCGTTTCAATGATGGGCAAGGCGGTGAGACTCCCCCCACCCAGCTTTTCGCTGAGCTTGGCTGCCCGCTCCAGCAAGCGCGAGTGCAGATAGAACACATCGCCCGGATAGGCTTCGCGTCCCGGTGGCCGACGAAGCAAGAGCGAGAGCTGACGATAGGCCACGGCGTGCTTCGATAAATCGTCGTAGACGATCAACGCATGCTTGCCGTTATCGCGGAAATATTCTCCGATGGCCGCACCGGCGAAAGGTGCTAGAAACTGCATGGGGGCCGGGTCGCTGGCGCTTGCCGATACGACCATGCTGTACTCCATCGCATGGTTTTCCTCGAGTGTCTTCACCACACGGGCAACCGTCGAGCGCTTCTGACCGACGGCCACGTAAATACAGAAGACGCCCAGACCCTTTTGATTAATGATCGTATCCACCGCAATAGCCGTCTTGCCGGTCTGGCGATCGCCGATGATCAGCTCGCGCTGACCACGACCGATCGGAATCATGGCATCGATTGCCTTGATACCGGTCTGCAGGGGTTCGTGGACGGATTGACGGGTATTCACACCAGGAGCCACCACTTCGATTCGGGAATGATGCGGGGACTGGATTGGTCCCTTACCGTCGATCGGCTGACCGATGGCATTAACGACGCGACCAACGAGCGCTTCGCCGACCGGAATTTCCGCGATGCGGCCGGTCCGCTTGACCGGATCGCCTTCCTTGATTCCGACGTCGTCACCCATCAACACGGCGCCGACATTGTCCTCTTCAAGGTTCAGCGCGATGCCATAGAGTCCGCCAGGGAACTCCAACATCTCTCCGGCCATGGCTCCGTCTAAGCCATAGACCTTGGCAATGCCGTCGCCGACCTGAATGACTGAGCCCGTTTCCTTGACATCAACCTGCTTGTCGAACCCCTTGATCTTTTCCTTGATGATCGCACTGATTTCTTCGGCCCTGATCTGCATGACGACTCCTTTATTCTCGTGTCAACACCACGTGCAGGTCGCGCAGGCGACCCTGGACAGTGCTGTCGACCACCGTGCTGCCGATACGGATCTGCAGCCCGGCAAGATGACTCGCGTCGGTCTGAAACGTGACATCCACTTCGCGTTTGAGTGTGTCCCGTAGCCGCGCTTTAATTCGCTCTTGTTCCGTAGTGGGCAGTGCCGTCGCCGACGACACCGTCACCGGCTGAGTGCCCTTTGCCTGATCAACCAGTTTTCCAAACGCCACAGCAATCTCGGGCAAGAAGCCGACTCGGCTCTTCTTCACCAATTGCCCCAGGAAGGCCTGACCAGTCTGTACACATCCCAATCGCTCAGCCAGCCCCTGCAGCACCGAGATCTTTTCCTCAACACTAAACGCCGGTGACGCCACGACATGTCGAAGCTGGTCAGACTCCTTCAGAGCCTGTCCCAGGCTATCGAGAGCATTTCGCGTCACTTCGATGCTGGATTGGTCAAGAAGTTCGAAGAGTGCCTGTGCGTAACGTCGCGCAACTGTTGTTTTAATCACCGTTCTCGACTCACCTACATTATTTGGACGGACCTTAAAGTTTCGTGAAAGTCACGAAGCAGAGCTCGCGAACGTAGCATTGGGAATGAGGAGCTGTCAATATCACTTTCTCCACAATTTGAATCGACAGGCACCGTCGGATGAACGACCGGGTGTATACTAAAACTGAGCCGAGAAACGAGTTCCTATCGCACCCCGTGAGCGCCTCTTACCACTTAACTAATGTGGTGGAAGTGGAGTGAGGAGATGCAGTATCCATTCCGTATTGTTGTACCCATACTTCTATCCGCTGTTGTGCTGAGTCTGCTTGAGTCTGCGGGATTGGCCTACCGCGAGTACTTTACACCTGAACAACGGACTCAACTGGAGAAGGTTCAGACGGTGTTCGTCGACGTTCTGACTCTCACTGACAAGGGCACAACGGATTCCACCCCCCTCATCGACACCGTCGTTCAACGGTTGACTGAAGTGGGTTACTCAGCCGTTCGAAGTGCCGGGCAGGCTCATGACGTCGTCGTTCGCGTGAAATGCGAACAACGCAAGACCTGGGAAGGCACGGCCGTGACGGGTGGGGATGCAGACCTGCCTGATGCCCCATCTCGGCTCTGGAAAGGACCGGCCTGTCAACTGACCTACCTGCTCGGAGGAATGAAGATCAAGTGGCAGAAAGAAGTACGCACTGCATTTGAAGATGCCGTGATTGCCGCCCAAGCAGCACAGGAGCCGGATGCTGGTCGTTACGCGATGACGAAGCTACAGGAAGCCTTGGAGAAGTATGAGTTTCCCCTCTTGCTGGCGGCGGAATGGGGTCACTCGGATCGACTACTCACGTTACTTGATTCTCCGGACACCAGCCAAGCCAGGAAGCTGAAAATCATATCGCTGCTTGGCGAAATGCAGGCCGATGACGCGCTGCCGAAGTTGAAGGCAGCGCTCAAAGACCGCGATCTGGCCAAACAAGCTCTCGCAGCAATCGGCAACCTCGGCAGAGACGGCATCCCCCTGCTCGTTGAGATGATGAACACCTCGCCTCAGCCGGAGGTGCAGGCCGCAGCAGCAAAATCCTTGGGACAGCTCGGCGGCCTCCATGGTGACGCATCGGTCGTCCTGCCCTTACTAGCGAAACTGCAAGATCCGAAGACAGACTGGGCCGTCTTGACGGAAGTCGCCTGGGCACTCGGCAAGATCCCGGACAAGCGATCGATCCAACCGCTCTACGATCTGGACAAAAAACTCCAGGCCATCCGAGATCCCGATAACGTGACGCTCAAAGGGCTGAAGGAAGCGGTATTCTGGGCGATCAAGCAATGCGACACGTGGGATCAGTACAGCTGAGCCTTCCGACTCCAATTTCTCCAACGGTAACGACGAGAGCCAGCAAACCCGTGATGGTTCGGACAGCCGAAGATCTGGGGCACACGCCGGGTTTACCAGTAGCGGATACCAGTAAAGCGGACCTCGGCCACTGAACGGGATGAATTGTTAGCGCCCTCGGCAGCGTCGCACCTCACTGGCCTAAGTGAAAATTTATCGTGGCGACCTCCCCTTGAGCCTCCTTCTTTGTGGGTCTTGCTTTCTACTCACCAGAGAGATAGGACATTGGCCATCGAATTTACTAGCCGGAGTAGGACTTCATGACAGAACCAACGATTACCTGCCCAAACTGCAAGACCGAGATCAAGCTGACAGAGTCCCTGGCGGCTCCTTTGATCGAATCAACTCGTCGTGACTACGAGAAGCGGCTGGCGCTGAAAGACACGGACATAGCCAAGAAAGAAGAGTCCTTGCGTGAACGAGAAGCAGCTGTCTCAAAAGCCATGCAAGCAGTTGACGATCAAGTAGCCGAAAAGTTGCTGCTGGAGCGTACAAAAATTGTCAGCGAGGAATCCAAGAAGGCGAAACTGGCCCTGCAATCAGATATCGATCAAAAGGCACGAGAACTGGCCGAACTTCAAGAAGTCCTCACTCAGCGCGATATGAAACTCGCCGAGGCTCAGAAGGCACAGGCCGATCTCATCCGGCAAAAGCGCGAACTGGACGATGCCAGGCGTGAGTTGGAGCTCACGGTTGAAAAGCGCGTCCAGGATGGACTCTCTGTCACCCGCGAACAGGCCAAGAAAGAAGCCGAGGAAGGACTCAAGCTCAAGGTATTGGAGAAGGAGCAAACCATCGCCTCCATGCAGGCCCAGATCGAAGAACTCAAGCGCAGGGCCGAACAGGGCTCGCAGCAACTCCAGGGCGAAGTCCAGGAACTCGAGCTGGAAGCTGTGCTCAGAACCAAGTTCCCGAGAGACACGATTGAACCGGTCCCGAAAGGTGAATTCGGCGGCGATGCCTTGCAGCGAGTGATGGGCCCTCTCGGTCAGCAATGCGGAACGATCTTATGGGAATCTAAACGAACCAAGAATTGGAGCGACGGGTGGTTGGCCAAACTTCGCGACGACCAGCGGACGGCCAAGGCTGAAATCGCGATCATCGTCAGTCAGATTCTTCCCAAAGGCGTCGAGTCGTTTGATCTGGTCGATGGTATTTGGGTCACGAACACCAAGTCCGTGTTCTCCTTGGCAGTTGCACTCCGCCATTCCCTAATCGAAGTCGCCTCAGCTCGACAGGCACTTAATGGGCAACAGACCAAAACCGAAATGGTCTATCAGTATCTGACCGGCCCACGCTTCCGACATCGCGTTGAAGCCATTGTCGAAGCCTTCTCTTCCATGCAGGAAGATCTGGACAGAGAGAAGAAGGCCATCACGAAGCAATGGGCAAAACGAGAGGAACAGATCGAGCGAGTGATGCAAGCTACTGTAGGCATGTATGGCGATCTACAAGGGATTGCAGGAAAAACGCTGCAGGAGATCGAGGGCTTGAGCTTGCCTGCGCTGACTGATGAGAGCCAGGCTATCTAATGCGTCTTACTGAAGTAGCCCTAAGCAATTTCAGGAGTTATGCAACGGAAACTCGGATAGAGCTTGATCCCTTTACCGTATTGATTGGACGCAACGATGCCGGAAAATCCTCTATATTTGATGCCCTAGATATATTCTTCAACGATACACCAATCGAACAGGATGACTGCTCAGTTCGAAACACCCGCACGGAAATTAGGATCTCATGTGTTTTTGACGACCTTCCTCCACAACTAGTAATTGACGAACAGTATCCAACCAGATTACAAGATGAATATTTGTTGCGAGCTGACAGGAAGCTGGAAATCGTTAAAGTCTACAATTGTGCCGGCGCTAAAGGAAAACTTTCGAACACTTTGGCAATCGCCTTGCATCCGTCCGGTGCTGGCGTAGACGATCTTCTTGGATTAAAGATTGCAGAGCTGCGGGCCCGCGCACAGCAACGACAAGTTGACCTCACCGATTGCAACCAAGCCATCAAGGCGCAACTACGACAGGCAATTTGGCGGCAGGCGAGTGAACTTTCGCTTACTGTGCGTGAGGTGAGCCTGACTAAGGAATCGGGGAAGGAAGTCTGGGAACAATTACAGAAGCATTTCCCTGTTTATGCTCTGTTCAAGTCAGACCGTGCTAGCACCGATCAAGATGCGGAAGCGCAGGATCCATTGAGAGCTGCAATTAAGGAGGCTGTACGGCGGCGTGAAGTGGATTTGAATGGGGTAATCGCTGAAATACGGCAAGAATTAGAAAGCGTTGCATCCCGTACCGTTGAAAAAATCAGGGAGATGAACCCTGATCTCGCGAGTCAGCTTCACCCTGAGATCAAAAATAAGAATTGGGAATCGCTCTTTGCCGTTACCCTTACAGGTGAGGATCAGATACCGATCAATAAGCGAGGCAGTGGTACAAGAAGACTTGTTTTACTTAACTTCTTCAGAGCCAAAGCAGAGGAAGATTCAGAGACCCGAGATGCGGGCATCATCTATGCTATCGAGGAACCAGAAACCAGCCAGCACCCTAATCATCAGATAATGTTGTTGGACGCATTCCAGGATCTTGTGGCTCAAGATCGCTGCCAGATAATGGTCACTACCCACACTCCTACACTCGCACGACGTGTGGATCGCCGCACATTGCGCCTGATCACAGCTCAGAGTGGAAGTCCACTAATTGAAAAAGGCACCGCTGACTCCACGCTACGGGAGATTAAGAACACATTAGGCGTGTTGCCCGATCACGACATCAAGGCTTTCTTCGGTGTTGAAGGGAAGCACGACATCAACTTCATGAAGCGCATATCGCACATTCTCGCAGCTGTTGAACCCGATATTCCTGACCTCGGATTGATGGAACAAGATGGCAAGCTCGTTTTTGTACCCCTTGGTGGGAGCAGCTTGGACTTGTGGATAACGACTCTCTCGGGACTGCAACGACCAGAATTCTATCTTACCGATAGAGATCTACAGCCACCTGCTCAACCAAGGTACCACCAACAGATAGCAGCCTGGCTTGCCCGTGGATGTACAGCGTGGGCTTCATCAAAAAAGGAATTAGAGAACTACCTTCATCCTAATGCAATTCTGCCAGAAGCTGCAGGATATGTCGGCACAGGTTCAGACTTTGAAGATGTTCCTCTCTTGTTTGCTCAAGCAGTCCATGCAGCTTCGCCCGGGACTTCTGCATGGGATACCATTTCTGATGAAAAACGTAACCAGAAAATATCAGCAGCCAAAAAACGCCTCAACACAGTTTGCGCAGAACGCATGACCCCAGAACTCCTGACCCAGTCTGACCCTAGCAATGACATACGAACATGGCTTCGAGCCATTGGACAAGCCCTAAATGTATAGTTCACTTACTGGGGGAAGAAAAGGTTGGCAGGAGCCATTTCTAGACTGGACAACTCCGCACATCCTTTCAACTACGCTCTCGATCGCTGCTGAAGTTATAGACCCGTCTATGACTTTGCAGTAGACTCGCCGCGGCGAACTTCTTACTAGGGCATCAGGAATCTGCATATGAGCGACAACGTCCTCTCACACAATGAAATGTGTCGGCGTGAAGGCGTTAGTCTTCAGCGCGGAATGAATTTCGGCCTTAGCGCAAATCATTCTGTTATTTTGATGTCAGTCCGCCCGAAGGCACCCTACCGCGATCGTCTCGAAGACGGCGGAACAACACTAATCTATGAGGGACATGACCATCCCAAAACCATGTCCTGCCCTAACCCAAAGGTAGTTGATCAGCCTGGATCGCTTCCATCAGGCAAGCTCACCCAGAACGGTAGGTTCCATGAAGCAGCACAAAAGTTTAAAGATGGGAATCGCACTCCTGAGCGTGTACGCGTTTACGAAAAGATTCGCTCAGGCATCTGGTCATACAACGGGGTGTTTCATCTCGTCGATGCCTGGCAAGAGAAGGATAAGCATCGAGTTGTGTACAAGTTCAAACTCATAGCAGTCGAAGGAGACGATGACTTTGTACAGCCAGTGCATATGGATGCAGAGCGACGACGACTAATTCCCACATCCGTTAAGCTTGAAGTTTGGAAAAGGGATGGAGGTAAGTGCCAGCTCTGTGAAGCAACCGACGAACTCCACTTTGATCACATCCTGCCATTTTCAAAAGGTGGCACCTCACTCACTGCCGAGAATGTCCAGCTTTTGTGCGCCCGCCATAATCTCCAGAAACGGGACAGTATCGAGTAAGCGCAAAATTCCGGTGCGCGCCGCGAGGCCAGCTCATGACTGATGCCTACAATCTCCACCGCTTTCTCGACGCGCAAGAGGGCGTCTACGACACAGTCCTCGCTGAGCTGCGAGCTGGGAGAAAGTCCAGTCACTGGATCTGGTTTATCATTCCTCAGATCGCCGGTCTTGGTCACAGCAGCATGGCGCAGCAATTCGCCATTGGCTCACTCGATGAGGCCAAGGCATATTTCCAACACCCAATCCTAGGCCCTAGACTCAGAGAATGTACTCAGCTTGTTCTGAATGTGGAAGGACGCAGCGCTGAGGAGATCTTCCCCTACCCGGACAATCTGAAATTCCGCTCCTGCATGACCTTGTTTATGACCGCCGCCACCGACAACCCACTCTTCAAAAATGCCCTACTCAAATACTTCGACGGCCAACCCGACCAACTGACGATTCAGGTCCTGGCCCGGCACAACATGCTACCGCGCTAGGTCCCCTTCGCTCTGACTCACTCCACTCATCACCTTCAACCCCGCCTCTCGCGATCGCCGTGATCAGGAGCGCGCTCGCCGTGTGTTGTCCAACTCGGTAAGATTGCCTCACACGCGCGGCATTCGATCTCACCGGCGGAATCGGATGGGCCCACAGGCCGTTCAGAAAGGCCTCTGATCTCACCCCCCCAACCCCGGCGCGCCAAGACGCGCCTTTCACCGGGCAAGGCCGTAGCGAGCGAAGAGGCAAATCGTACGCTATCGGGTACGTTGAGCCTCTGAGCGTGGCGCGAACGACGCTGGCGGACTTTATCAACAGCCTGCTAAGAGGCTTTGGCGGGTTTGTGATGCAACTCGGCCTGGACGCGTTCGAGCACGAAGAGCTTGAGCAGCGTCTGATACGGGACGTCGCGTTTGTTCGCGATCGTCTTGAGTTGAGCCAAGAGGGATTTCGGCAGACGAAGGGAGATCGTCTCGGTGGAGGGCTTCAACCGGGGGAATACCATCCGACGACTCTTGGCATAGTCGACATACTCCGTTGAGTCGTGTGACGCCCAAAACTCAGCTTCCTGTTTCTCACTCTTGAACGTCGGTCTTTTTTTGAGTTTGGTCACGATACATCCTCCGCTCCTTGGGACTCATATCTCTGGCTGAAATAATGCGGATGCGCCGTCGACGGATGGTGAAGACGATAAACAAGCGGCGTCCAGCATCAGTCTGTCCCAGCACGTAATATCGAGGCTCCACCGTAGAATGGGCGAGGTCATCGGCGACCACCAGCGGCAGATTGAAGAAGACCTGCTCGCATTCCCACGGAGTAACCCGGTGCTTCTCCCAATTCTTGGCAAGATTTGCCTCGTCCCAATTAAACCCTTCCACACCCGGCAGTCGCGTCATCTCATGCCTTATGTTGTATATGGCAACCATATACGCGATGCCGCTGAGCTGTCAATCACACACTGGGGATTCGGCCAGGAACGAGTGATGTCCCAGCCGAGTGGGAGTGTCCGGCCTTGCAATCCAACATTGCTAGGCATGAAGTCGTCCTGGAACACACATACCGTGCCACACATAGCGTATGAGTGATGGCTACAATCTCCACCGCTTCTTCACCGCACAAGCACCCACCTACAATACAGTCCTCGCTGAACTCCGCGCCGGGAGAAAATCCAGCCACTAAAGCTGGTTTACCTTTTCGCAAATCGCCGGTCTTGAATTAGCAATCAAGGCGGGTCCCGAAAACTTTAACGTGAATCTTTTGAGATTCACGCAAGACATCTTTTGTTAATTTGGTCATCAAACCACGAATCTGTATTGTATGCTCATTCGTAGGGATGATTCATTTCTGATGGTGGCAAGTGATGGGTGTGATGGAATACTGACGGTGTGCATGTTTGTTTCACTTGCCTGTATCTAACAGGGTGCTGGGAAAGTCCGCCAGCGTCGTTCTCGCGTCGCTCAGCGGCTCAACGTACCGAAGCGTACGCCTCACCACTTCACTCGCTGTGGCCTTGCTGGACAGCTTTTTTGAGCATCCTGACGGGATTGTGATGCCCGCACCCTCTTGAACATTTCAGCCATCTTGTTGGTATCAGATTGAGTTTTTCCGCAGCCTGCTAATGAGAGGAGTATCGCCCCATGAGTCTTCTTGCTGATCTCCATGCCGGCAGTCATGGTCTGCAGTTCACGCCTCCATCTTCATGGCAGCTCGACGCTGACGAGGATGAGTTTGTCTCTTTTCGCGATGCCATGCATCGGGTCGACTGGTATCTGGAGTTTTCACCACTGATCGTTGATCTCTCAAGCAGACACGATGAGGTATTGCGAGAGGATCTTCGTCGCGACACGATTACAGTCTTTGAGTCATACTTTGAAAGAGCGAAAACCAAGTCTCCCATTCCTCCTGTGGAGCAGAGCGCAGATATCGATGCTGTCACGCGAGAGACTGTCCACAATCTCCTCTCGTTACCACGAACCAAGCGAGATCCGAACTGGTCTCCAGTCGTTTCCATTGAACGAGCGACGATCAGTGATGTTCCGGTACTAGCGGTGATCCATCGACTGACCTACAGCGCCGGAGATGAATTGATCATCGGGCGTATTGTGATCTCGCTTGAACAGGGGACGATCTATCTCAGCGCACTTCGGCGAGCTGATATGACCGGGGTGCGGGAGAGCTTTCTGGTGATTACCCGTCAGCAGCCTGGAGAGGATGGTGACTCTGGACTTTCTGAAATTTCTCAGGCCATGATTGATGATCCCACGCTTGATGAAAGGTTCCCCGATCATCCCTTGAGCGCGATCCGGCGAGCCCTGCATTGGGCTCTGACCACCCCACTGGACCTACGCATTCGGACTCCACTTTCCTCGGAACCAGAAACACCGATAACGCTCCCACGGTCTGGATGTTCCATCACTCCTCCACCTCGGTTTCGTGTCTGTCCAGCGATGGCCGCAAAGATGGATTCTTCCCTCACCCCATTTGTCCGTGCGACGGTGCCGCAGAGAGGGTCTTATGGTTTTGATGTGTGGCGTGTGCCTTCTCTGTCCATCAAGGGGCGGCAGGCGACACAGCGATTGCGTCGTATCGCTGAAGAGCACATGCGTGAGTGGGGACGCGACGGAGACCCAGCGGTTGAGTTCGAATGGGTAGAGTATTCAATACGTGACGGTCTGCCAGGGGTGAGCACCTATGTCAGTTTCCATGTGAATGGCCAGAGAAATCACGCGGTGGCGAATTGGTTTGTCGATCGTGACGGCACTGTCTTTCGTGTCTGTATGGCTGGTTCTATTTCCCGTTCCCGTGAAGAGCTCACCACAGCTGTGAACGACAGCACGGGAACTTGGCAGCGACTTCCTGAAGACGTGAGGCCGAGCTCACCGTGGTGGAATCTGTTCGCTTCATAACTGGGTCCATAGACTGAATAGTCAGGTGTAGATAGCAGGCTGTTGACAAAGTCCACCAGCGGCGTTCTCGTCTCGCTCAGAGGCTCAACGTACGGCAGGGAGTACGATTCGCCTCTTCGCTCGCTGCGGCCTTGCTGGATGGCCTTTCTGAACAGCCTGCGCGGTATTCTTCAGACATTCGTGACCTCAGGCAGGGCTCCATTTCCGAGCTCGCTCTTGGGTTTGTCAACACACTGATAGTGGACGGGGCGTTGATTCCGATCACGCTGAACCTCGAGTTTGTTTTGGTATAAGAGTAAAGAGTGCCCGGCCTTGCAATCCAACATTGGCAGGCATGATGTCGTCCTGAAACAAACATACCGTGCCACACATAGCGTATGAGTGATGGCTACAACCTCCATCGTTTCCTCGCCGCCCAAGCGCCCACCTACAACACCGTACTCAATGAGCTGCGGGCCGGAAGAAAGTCTACTCACTGGATCTGGTTTATCTTTCCCCAGATCGCCGGGCTTGGTCACAGTGGCATGGCGTAGCAATTCGCCATTGGCTCAGTCGACGAGGGTAGCCCGCATTATTCCAGACGGTTCGTCACGAAACCGCCAAGACGCCAGACAAGACGGGCGTGTGGAGTGCCGAGAAGCCGAGGCATACTTGAAACAGTATGTTGAGATGACGAGGGGCGTGCCCGCCCGCTCGCCGCGCGAAGCTTGAGGCCACGCTTGTCGTAGCGACGTATCAGCGATTGCAGCAGAAGAGTCATGAATAATGCGGGCTAGGGACAAAACCGTTGAAGCTCCTATAGACAAGAAAGCCGTCACGGGTGCAGCGGCGCATGGAAGCGCCGCACACCTTTGATTTCCTTCTCCCGGCGGCGCGTCTCGGCAATGTCATAGTTGGATTGCATCTTCATCAATGTATCCATTTTGACGCCGAACGCCTTTTCGATCCGCAAAGCCATATCGCCGGTCAGGGCGGCCTTGCCGTTCAATAGATTCGAGAGGGCAGGGCGCGACACATCCAGCACGGCGGCGGCGGCGGTCACGGACAGGCCAGCCGGTTGAATAATTTCCGTTCGGATAAAATCGCCGGGGTGTGGGGGGTTCTTCATGGGCATGGTCTGGTACTCTTGTGCTAGTGATAATCCTCGAAAGTCACGTCATAAATTTCTTGTTCCGCGGTATCAATGCGGAACGTCAAGCGGCGGTTGCGTGTCACGCTCAAGCTAATCGTGCCTTTACGATCGCCGGTCAACGTGTGCGCCTTCCATGAGGTGAGGGCGCGCACTTCGTCGGCACTGCTCATCACCTCCAGAAACGCGAACATCTTCCGCAGCTTGTCCACGGTATCTGGCGGTACACCCTTGGCGCTGCCGTCCAGATACAGCCGCTGCAAGCCTTTATGAATAAAGTTCCGTATCTTCACTGGGAGACTGTAGCTTGTAACGTAACACGTGTCAAAACATAACTCCAGACAGAGCGCGTGGCCCAATAGTGGCGGGGGTTGAATTATTTCGCCACAAAGCTGACCACTTGTGAAAACGTGTCATGCCAATTGGGCGGGGCGCGCCAAAAGAGTAACGCGTGTCAGGCCGTGCAATCCAACATTGCTAGGCATGAAGTCGTTCTGGGAAGATCATACTTGACCAGAGATAGTGTATGAGCGCCGCTTACAATCTCCACCGCTTCCTCGACGCCCAAGAGCGCGTCTATGACACAGTCCTCGCTGAACTGCGGGCCGGAAGAAAGTCTACTCGCTGGATCTGGCATATCTTTCCCCAGATTGCCGGGCTTGGTCACAGTGGCATGGCGCAGCAATTCGCCATTGGCTCGCTTGATGAGGCTAGCCTGCATTATTCATGACGGTTCGTCACGAAACCGCCAAGACGCCAGGCGAGACGGGCGTGCGGAGCACCGAGAAGCCGAGGCATACTTGAAACAGTATGTTGAGGTGACGAGGGGCGAGCCCGCCCGCTGGCCGCGCGAAGCTTGCGGCCGCGCTGGTCGCAGCGGCGTATCGGCGGTTGCAGTAGAAACGCTCATGAATAATGCAGGCTGAGGCCTATTTGCAATACCCGGTCTTAGGCCAGCGACTTTGTGAATGTACCCAGCTGGTCCTGAACGTGGATGGCCGCACCATTGAAGAGATCTTCCCCTGCCCTGACCATCTGAAATTCCGATCCTGCATGACCCTGTTTATGAGCGCGACTCTCGACAACACCCTCTTCAAAAACGCTCTGCACAAATACTTCGACGGCCAGCCTGACCAATCGACGTTCGACATCCTGGCACACCACCGTTCGCAACGCCCCTAGTGCCTTGGCCAGCAGCTTGATGCGCGACATCTGACGACTGGAATACTTGTCAGATCGTAGGAACCTGGGTATCCTAGTCAAAGACATTTGGATGACCGCTATGACCACCCGGGACGCACTCAGCACGAAGCGCGACCATATTCTCCAGCTCGCCGCGCAGCACGGCGCGCACAACGTGCGCGTCTTTGGATCAGTGGCTCGCGGAGAAGCCAGCTCGACAAGCGACCTCGATTTGTTGGTGCAGATGCACCCAGGGCGAAGCTTATTGGATGTGATCGCCCTGAGTCAGGAGCTCGAATCCGTCCTGCACTGCCATGTTGATATCCTCACCGATGAGGGGCTCAGTCCCTACCTTGCACAGCGCATCCATGCAGAAGCCGTCCCCTTATGAAGGACGACCGTATCTATCTGCTTCATATTCGAGATGCCATCCAATACATTCTGATCTACACGGCATCTGGCAAAGACGGCTTCTTCGTAGACCGGAAGACGCAGGACGCCGTAATTCGCAATCTTGAAATCATTGGCGAGGCAACCAAACGCCTCTCTGCCTCCCTCAAGAATGCACATCCCGATATCGCGTGGAAACCCATCGCTGGTATGCGGGACAAATTGGTGCATGATTACTTCGGCGTGAATCTCCAGCTCGTTTGGGATGTGATCGAACGAGATCTTCCAAGGCTCAAGGTAAAGGTGCTCCACCTCCTGACCACACTCAACCCACCTGCTTCATAATAGCCATCTCCCAACAATTCAACAGACGAACAAAGAATTAGCCTCTTAAATCCTCTCGTTCACCTCACCGACAGAAGATTCCGGCGGAGCATGTAGCTTGTGAGGCAAGGGTTGCCAGCCATAGGGCTCAAGCTGCATACGGATGAAATATAAGGGTCCGGCCAGACAACCTCGCTCGCCCACTGATCGACAATCCTCGGTCCTGGACTTATCGTCCTCCACCCCGAGCAATGACGGGCTCAGCGATCCCAGAATGGACGATCCCACTTCTTCGCCTTCTTCCTCTAGTTCTCACGATACATTGGATTGCATCAGTCTCCAGATGGCAGTGAGCCTTGATCTTCAAGCGATTCTCACCATCATCATGCAAGGATTCTCGAGGCAGTGGATACAGGCACGCTACTGGGCCTTGACTTCATTGAAGCCCTCAGGAAGTTTGTTGCGGCACACTACGAGAAAGAGAGTTGTTGCTTAGGTAGGGAGACAGAAGGGTCGGCGCGTCTGCGATGCGCCGACCTAAAGTCAGAAGGAATCTCTGCGCACACTACTTGCCAGTAACGGCATCTTTCAGTTTCTTTCCCTCATCCTTTGCTTCTCCTGCATTCTTCATCGCATCCTGTGCTTTCAGATCCTTGGCGCTTTGCGCGGTCTCGCCACCTTCTTTTTTTACGTTCTCCGCCTGGCCTTTCACGGTCTCAACCTTTTGCTTCATGGCGCCCATGTCGACAGCCCATACTGCCGACCCCAGACCAACCATGACAAGTGTTACGGCCGCACCCACTGAGCTCCTTCTCCGCTGCATGATGAATCTCCTTCTACTCGACTCGCAGATGATAGCGAAAGGAGCGGCGACATCTCGCCGCTCCTCCAAAACGATAACGGACTACTTGGTCACGCTGATTTCGACACGGCGATTTTTGGCCCGTCCTTCACTGGTCGCATTAGACATCACCGGCTTGGTATCGGCGACTCCCATTGAATGGGCACCGGAAAACCCACCGTCTGCTAAAGCGTGCGCGGCGTTCGCTGCACGCGCTTCGGACAATTCCTTATTGGACGGGAATTTCTTTTTCAGTGCGCCGAGAATCGGCCGATTGTCGGTGTGACCTTCCACATGCACCTGATACTCCGGGAAATCCTTCAGGATGGAACCAACCTGTTTAAGCGCATCCGCTCCTCCCGGCTTGAGCTGGTCTTCACCGGACCCGAATAAATAGCCTGATGCCAGATTGATGAGCAACCGCTCGTTATTCAGATCGACGGTGATATTCTTTTCATCGATTTGCGGCTTGAGTGCTCGGATCAATCCCCGCTCTGCCTGCTTCAATTTTGCCATTTCCGCAGAGAGGTCACCCCGAAGGCCCGAAAGGTCTTTGTCTCGATCGGCTAGCTGTGCCTCAAGATCGGCCATCCGCTGCTTCGCGGCGGCCAATTCTGCTGCAAGCCTATCCCGTTCACTTTGCAACTGGCCTATATCACCTCTGGCCGACGATAGCTGGCTCGACAAGGCATCCTGATCACTCGATCCAGAGCGAAGATGGGAAATCTCATGTTCGCGGTCCGCCAGTTGCCGTTCTAGCTCACCGACCCGGCGGCTCAGATCTCCATTTTGTCTCCGCGCGGCTTCGAGCTCATCAGCCAACCGTTGACGTTCCCGCTCAAGAGCCGCCAGGCGATCAGCAGTTGGATCGGATGCCACCGCTTGTACAGTAGACGGGCATCCGCTTCCCAGGTGATAGCCGTACCATTTCTTGTCGATGCACACTTCTGGCTGCTTAATATAGGAACCAGTGTGCTTCGCAGACGAAGAACAGCCGACTAAGGCAACCAGCCCTGTTACGACCACGGCGGTTTCGAACGTTCGCATGATGTCCTCTCCTCCTCAGTTGCGCGGCATCGCCCCGCAACGCTCCGGTCAGGTTATGCGGCCGACTTATTGACGGTTCTTGAGGAGATCGCGGATCTCTCTCAATAACTTTTCTTCATTGGTTGGTTCCGGCGGCGCAGGTGGTGCTGGTGGTGGAGCTTCATTTTTGAACCGATTCACCTGTTTGACCAACATGAAGATGACAAATGCGATGATAAGGAAATCAAACACACTTTGCAAAAAAACTCCGTAATTCAGCGTCGGAGCTCCAGCCGCTTTTGCCGCAGCTAACGACGGTGGAGACGTCCTGGATAAATCGATGAACAGACTGGAAAAATCAACCTTGCCCATCATCAATCCGATCGGCGGCATGAGGACGTCGCTGACCATGGACGAGACAATCTTCCCAAATGCTCCCCCAATAATGACCCCGATTGCCATATCTAGGACATTGCCCTTCATGGCAAACTCTTTGAATTCCTTCAGCATGCTGTCCTCCTCACAAACTCGCATCTCTGCGAGGCTGCAGATTGTTATCGAGTGCGTGTTGTATCAAACGCGTAGCCTAGCGTGAGCAAATAGAGATTGTCGGTGTCTCCAGTTCCAGCGGGCGGACGATTATTGTATCGGGTGGTCACCTGGAACCCGCTCGCCAGACCAGCTAAAATCTTCATGCGAACTCCGTTATCCATTGTGAAAAAGAAATCCGACGCGTTCTGGACGGAAGGGAAAATCTCGTTGTAGTGATAGAGCGTCACTCGACCATCGAACAGCGGCCAATCCCACTTCATCGCGACCCGCGCGCGAAAGCTCGACCGATCTCCGGTGACGCTGTTATCGCGATAGTCCTCGTTGAAATACGCCGGGCCGGCCTCGGCGTAAAACGTCATATCTTTGAAAATACCATTAAAGTCTCCACGCTCAATAAATTGATATCCCGGTCCACTGGCGATCGCCGTTCTCAGCTTGAGATTTTGGAGAAAATCGTTTTCAACATAGGCCGACGCAAACCAGAAGAGCCGTTTGGTGATAAAGAAGTCCAACTTGATGGTTCCTCGTGCATTCCGAACATTCAGAGTGCCGCTGTTGTCTCCATAGACGTAGCGGCCCAGGAGTGTCAACCGAAGCTGTTCACTCCGAGCCACCAAATCTCCGATTACGCTGACGTTCCGTAGATGACTGTTTCCCGTGGACTGTGAGTAGCCTGCATTGAGACTTCCCTTGTAAATAACCGGCGACTGAACGATCGGATTGACTTGTGTGACCGAATCCATCGGTACCGTCATGACGCTTCCGGTCGGACCCGCCTTCAACTTCATCGTTCCGGGCTCGCCCTCTTCCGCCGTCCCGTTGAGAATGGTCCCTTCCTTCAAATGAAAGGGAAGAGGATGTGAGACAGCCAGCTTAGTCACCTCAGACCACTTGACCTTGATGAGGTCTGCAGCCAGAACGCTTTTGATCACCAGGAGCCCACCGGTCATTTCGACCACTTCGCCGTGTATCACACTGCCGTCTTTCAGGGTAACCACATCGAAAACCGGTTCGGCCTGTGACACGAGCGCGGCGTCATCAGCAGAAAAGGCAACGCACTCCATTGTTGTCAGACACCACACCACGATCAACCCAAGCATGACTATCGATGGCCTCATTAGTCCTCCTTTTGATGAATACGTACTTTCATAGCGCTACTCGGACTTACGGATATACCGTGTTTACAAGATCACTGCAAGAAATCCTTTTGGATTCGGTATGCACAACCCTTCCATATCGCTCGCCCGTTGTCCTCTCTTCACCCACTGCGTCCACGACTCGACGGACATCGGATCCCTCTTTGCGATAGAAGAGTAGAACGGGACCATCACTCGCTGCAAAAGGGGCCCAGTCCATTCTGCCTCTTCTGTTCGAGATCGACGTAATACCGAGCCGCTTCAGATCGCCTGGAAATTCTGAGACGCTTGTAGATCTTCTGTAGACGAGACGCAATCACCGTATGCGCGACATTCAGCTCCTGTCCGATTTCTTTATTGGTCTTCCCGGAGGCCACTAAAGAAAGCAAGTGTCGTTCTTCTCTTGAGCAGGTCTTTTTCCATTGCTCATGCCCTGACGTACTGCCATCACGGAGCCACTGGATCACTTGCTCGGTTAAGTGCTGATCCATGATGGCCCCTCCACTCGCCACGATCTCAAGACTCTTCGTTATCGATTCGGCTGTCGCACTCTTCAGCAGGTATCCGTGCGCTCCAGCCATAATCGCGGCACGCAAGACGTCCTTATCATCCTGCGTGGTAAAGAAGAGGACTCTTACCTGAGGATGAAACTGCCGAATGGTTTTACAGAGCTCGATCCCGCTGTCCTGTCCCACTTGAGCCTCCACCAAGACCAGGTCAGGTTGTTCGGCATGAATGGCTTGGAGTGCCTCCTGTCGAGTACCGGCCATACCAATGATTTCGATATGATGGCTTCTGGAGAAAAAGTCTTTGATTCCCTGAAGTGTCAGGATGGAACGATCAATGATGAGCACACGAATCGGCCGCCGCTCTCTGTCTGATTGCTCCATATAACGCTCCCGCTTCTGCACGAGACTCATGACTTGACTCCTTGCTGTTTCGATCACCGCCGCTTACTCCCCGTAGACACTCCACGAGGCGCCCGTAAGACTCTTCGGCTGAGCCCCTACAAATCCTACCCCCATGCCGATGTTGTGCGATGCACTGTCTCCGAGCCCCTATTCAGTGTTCTCAGAGCGTCCCCGTGAAACTCATGGTGCGCTTCGCATGTCGCGGGTACACACCAGTAGACGTTGACGTCTTGATTCGCTCTGCTTGTCGAGCCACAAGATTTCTGAGCATTCTGACGGTGACCATCGCTCCGCAATTGACACAACGCAGAGCTCCCCGCCCTGCTTCCTGCTCTTCGAGCTCATCTTCTGCATAATGCTCAACCAGCATCAACCCGTTGCACCGTTTACAACGCATACGACGATCCTTCGTATTGACCCTCGAGTTTCAGATTGGTAAGGCGCGTCCGCTTGACCATCACGTTCTTCCCTGTGGGAGCACTGCAGGCTCTACTCCCTGGCCGCATCCTATGGATGACTGCTGAATAGAAGCAGTCTCCGATGTCTGTTGATGGCCGGAGGAATTCAACACTCTGCAGAGATCCACGAAGAAGTCGACGAACGCACCGATCAACCCTTCACGGCAAACCAGCTCCTCAGTGCCCTCCACAGATTTCCACTGGTCATTCACTTTTTTTAACACCACCAGTCGATGAGTGCGCATCTCACGATTGGCTTCGGTCGTGAGCAAGTAGTCTTCACCATGTGTCCCTTTGACAAGAAGGCCTTGAGTCGTCACAGGGATATCCTCTCTCCAGGTATCAGCGTTCATGGTCGTGAACAGCGTTTCGCAGGTGAGATAGCGCTGTCATGCCATGATGCCTCTAACAATCCTTATGCCAGCATCCTGGTGCATGCAGCTGCATTGATTGTTGAGGGATTTTCACATGTCTATGCAGTATCGGCTCAGGAAAGGCGTCTCAACTGATCCACTGTGACTGTCTCATGAGACAGTCACAACGTGAAATGAGACGGGGATCTGTTTGCGGCAATGACGAATTCTGTCCGGGAGATAGTGGGCGCCCCAGTACCACCAGGAGTGGCACAAGTGTAGAGTGGTCGCCGGACGAGGGGGGACAGGTTGGGAACGCAGCGAGTCAGTGCGCGTGGATATCGAACTCGACGAGACGGCGATAAAACGTTGCTCTGCTGATCCCCAATCGTTTGGCAGCCTCGGTTCGGTTGCCGTTCGCGTCTGAAAGGGCTGTCAACAATTGAGTTTTCTCGTCTTGATTCGACAACGGGATGAAGACGGACGGGCTGGATGCCATAGTGGCTCCGGTAATCTCCGGAGGAAGATCAGCGGGGCAGATCTCGTTCCCCTTGCAACTGATCACGGCGAACTCAACCGCGCTCTTCAACTCACGCACATTCCCAGGCCAGGAATAGCTCATCAGTACGCGAAGTGTGTCCGGGTGCAGCCGCTCGACCGTCTTCCCGGTTGGAGCACAGATTTTCCCAAGCATCGATTGTGCCAGCAGCGGGATATCTTCAGGCCGATCTCGAAGAGGGGGAAGTTGGACTCGCGCGATTCGTATTCGGTAGAGCAGATCAGCCCGAAACGATCCTCGAAGAACGTCTTCGCTGAGGTTGTGATGGGTGGCCGCCACCACACGAACATTGATGGTACGAGGTTTGGCCTCCCCTAGACGGGTGATTTCCTTCTCCTGCAAGACCCGCAACAGTGCTGTTTGAACCTGAGGCGGAATATCTCCGATTTCGTCCAGAAACAACGTGCCTCCCTCCGCCGCTTCGAACAAGCCCTGCTGATCCTGGATGGCGCCGGTAAAGGCTCCGCGCTTATGCCCGAAGAGCTGGCTGGTCAGAATAGAATCTGTCAGACCCGCACAATTCGCCGCGAGAAACGGCTTGTTCCTTCTGCCGCTGGATGAATGGATCGCTCGAGCAATGAGTTCCTTTCCCGTCCCCGTCTCTCCTTCGATCAACACCGTGGTATCAACCTGTGCCACGTCACGCACCAATTGATAGACACGAAGCATGGCAGCGCTCTTCCCGACCAGATCATGAAACGACGCCTGTTCATTGAGGGCTTGGCGAAGCGCATGGAGCTCCGTGCGGTCGGAAAGGATCAGAATACGTCGAACGGGATGACGCAAGTCTCTGTGGATCTCCAACTCAATCCATCTGGAGCAAGCCCCCTCCAGACACAATGGTCCGCCGGAACGAGTTTGCGAGGAGCCTTCGAGGAGATGTTGAACCAACCGACGGTCTTCCTTACGGAATGATAAGACCTGATCCCATGGCTGACCGATAGCCTCCTGAGCGGCAATACCGAGCATCTCAAGCGTGCGATCCGTCGCGAATGCGATCTGTCCGTGCTCGTCCAAGACCATCGCGGCAAGTCCTAGCTGCTGGAGCAACGCCAGCGCATCGTCCTTCGTACGCTCACTCGCTTCTAATCGGCCGATTAAGCGTGTCTCCGTCTTGTGATGCGACTTTGCGGTGAGATCTTCGGCAAGCATCCGTTCACGAGCCCGTTGAACGATGGACCGCATGTTCTCAAAGTCCGAGCCAAGACGCTCGATTAGCACGAGCTTGCGAAGCCCAAGGGACAACGCCCTGGCTTCCAGTGTCATCGTGCCACCCTGTTGGTCGGACTCCGTCCAGGGACCGGATTTTTCAATCGTACCTGGACCGCCCTGCCAGACCCTGTGAATGCCGGTTAGATAATCTTGCAAGAACGGCGAGCATTGGCTAGGATCTTGCGAGCAGCGGATCGCCGGACCAAAGCGCTGGCCCCACCATTCAGGTGGAGCCCCTTGAAGCCGAAACTCTCCTGCTTCTTCTTCCCACTCCAACACGACGATATCCAGCGCGGCCAACACATGATCGGACAGCGAGGGGTCGGGAAGATGGGATTGGTCCGTCATGGACAAATCCTTGACGGAGGCGCCGGACTCAGAAGCATCGCGGCGAGGTGAGCGAACAGTTCGTCAACCCCCTGCCCAAGTTTGGCACTTCCGAAGAAGACCGGCCACCCTTGTTCCCGTAGCTGTTCGATAACCGGCTGATCGATCTCCCACTCCGACCGGAGGTCGGACTTGTTAATGATCGCGACAAATGGAAGGGGTCCAACCGTCCGCACAACAGTCTGCTGGAGCAGACGAGCCGTGTCGAGCGTGGCCTTCCTCGTGCCGTCTATGACCAGGATATAACCAGATGATCCGCGCAAATACGATTCTCGGACATGTTGGAATTCATCCTCACCATAGAGGTCCCATAGCATGAGCATCACGTCCTGATGATCGACCGTGACCGTCTTCTTCTCGACGGTTACCCCAATCGTCGTCTGATAGTGCTCTGAAAATACGTTGGTCACGAATCGTCGCACGAGGCTGGTCTTCCCGACGGCAAATCCCCCTAACATGCAAACTTTCTTTTGCATCATGGCTGAGCGGGCTCAGGTTCCTTGGTAGAGGCTTCAAGCGAAGCTCGAAATGTCACAATTCGCTCAGCACTTGTGCCTGTTCTCACGGCTGTGAGGATCCTCGGGTGTGCTCCTCCCAGAGCAGCCAGCACAGCCTCAGCCCGGCGTCTGCTGAGATTGAGATTGAGGGCCGCCGACCCAGTCTGATCAGCCCACCCAAGTATGTCCACCCTCACGCGTTGATCCGATTGAGAAACAGCGTGACCCAGATCCCGCAACACACCCAAGACCGCATTCACCGCCGAACGTTCTGACGGTTCGATCGTCGCCGAGCCGGAACTGAAATGAATAACGGCATGATTGAGCCGATTCAGGAGATCGGGGATGGAGACAGTGACGAAGCCCTCGTCATTGTAGTGTGCAATTCCCGGCACAAAAGACGCCAGCCGCTTCGTCTCATTGCCCCATTCACTCGATGCCGACCCCGTGACGACCAGTGTATCTCCGTCGACGCGAAACTGGACGGTGCTTGGTGGCTTCAGCATCATCTGCGCTCGTCTCCTAATCAGTTGAGGATCGAGCGCATAAAAAGGAGACCACGAGGCCGTCACGGTTGACTCGTCAAGACCGGCCTCGTTGATCAAGGATGACGGGTCTTTGGCCAGAGGATCTCGCAACCCTTCGAGATGATGCTTGCCCCACCTCGAGCGCTCATTCGTTACAACAATCCCCGGCTCAGTCCTAAGTTGCACAAGGAACTGAGTCCATCGGACATGGGTTTGATAGGCGGTCCATCCCCACCAGAAGCACGCCAGCACAACAGCACCTCCAAGAATCCAGAGCTTCAGTGCGTTTCGTGGCTGAGCTGATTCATAATGGGCTTGCAAACAGTCTTCGAGGTGAGGCTGCACCGTTTGAAACGGGGCGGCATCTCCCTCAAACGACACCAAGAACTCGGCCTGTTCAGCATGAATACGATCCAGCACATCCCGGAACCTCTCTCTGAGACTGGCCGGGGGAGTTCCTCGAATCACACCGGCCAGATAGGCGCGGGACCCTTGCTCGACCCAGACCGTCCACTCTCCAACTTGGAACTGGTCGAGTGTCTGGTCTTGCGTGGCTCCGAACGAATCACGAACATAATCTTGAATCGCCGTCAGCATGCCGGATAGGACATGTTGGTCCTGGACGACCACGCCCTCTGCTGCGACGTGATGGAGCAACAGCCCCGTATCCCGGTGGATGAGAAATACTTGGTCCACCCGGTATCGCAGTCGATGGAACAGGACCACCTCTGCGAACGGGCGGCCGGTTCGCCACGCTTCCAGTCTCCACTGGAACCCCCGAAATGAGAGGCTTTCGTCCAGCGAGTGGTTGAAGGCCTCCGTCATACTTTGCAAGGCACGTGTAATGGCCTGCCGAATAGCCGGACCCATGATGGGTGCGATTGCATCAACGATCGCCTGCGGTGACTTCCGCACGGTCGTAATAAAGCCGTTTTCGACATAGGGAGTCAGGACGGCCGATATCTGCTGGTCGCCCCCTCCGCGTAGAGCAAAGGCTTCGGGAAGGACTCGACTGACGTCACGAGGTTCCACTGATCGATTGTCGAGTCGATCGCGGAGTTCGTCGAGTTGCGTCTGTTCCGGAGCCAGTAACAGCGTCCGGAGCTGGGTCCAGTCTTCGTCGACCGGCACACGTGCCGGTGAGGATTGAGAAGGTTGGCGAGGTCTGTGTGGATCAATCGACATAGCGTCACACTACCGTCCCGCGTGAAACACCGCCGAAGAAGCATCCGTGAAACTGACTCTTACTAGCCGCAGTGCGCACGCCTTCAAGTTTGGCCGGGAGCTTGAGCCTGCCTCAGCCTCGACTGGTAGGTGCCTCGCCGTTCGAGAGTCGTTGCGCTGCCTCCATCAAGATGGCTGCGAGTGAGGCGCGATCCGTCTTTTCGGCACGGAGGTCCCGAATTGCTCCTTCGAGAGCCGATGTCGTGTCTGCATGACGAGTACGAACATCATCCGCCAGCTCGTTGGTACGCTCTGTCAACTGCTGCAAGACATGAGACTGCGCTTGGCTCGCCTGTTGTTGGAGTAGGCGGGCCTTCTCCTCCAAGGTCGCAGCCAGTTGCGTGAGATCCTGCGTCAGTTTCGTCACAGACTCTCCTCGGAGGTCCTGTTCCGTCGACAGCCTGTTCGTCAGAGACTCAACTTCCTTCTTGATGTAGAGTTCGAGACTCTCAAAGCGTCGTTTGAGATCATGACGGAGATCGGTGGCTTCCCGCAACAAGTGCTGTTCGAGTTGTGCAAACCGGCGGTCATGCTCCCGGGCCTGTGCGCCGAAGAGAATGTCCCGAATCTTGTCGAGATGACCACTGGCCGATGGATCGTCAGAAGGAGGGAATTCACCTTTCTGAAGAGGACGCTCCGTTTGACCTTGATGCGCCTCAACAGATTGGTCGGTAGTGGTTAATCGGCTCATGACCTCACCTCACGAGATGGCGATGGATGCGAACAACCCCACAACGATAGATCTGACCGAAAGATCAGCGTTCTCCTACATGCTCTCCTGTGGTTCGCGTTCCTTCCCGTTTGCCACATGGAGGAGATTATCCTAGCACCGGCAAGCCGACGCCAACAAGACAGAATCGATGAGCTTGGGTTGATCCTTCACCTTGAGGGGAGGCCGGACGTTCGTAATCTGGCGGGTACTAGTCTTTCACCAGATGAACCTGGTGGCGAGAAGTGGGTAGTTCGATCCCACGCGCCCGAAATCGCTCGAGAATCAGCCTATTCAACTCGCCTTGTACTGCCCCGTAATCTCCCACTGCGGTCCACGGACTCACAGCAAGCGTCAGAGATGACTCACCCACAGCCGATACTCCTACGCCGGGAGCAGGCTCCTTCAACACCTTAGGATGCTGCTGAAGTATGTCTTGCACCTGCGCCAGCGCATCATCGACATTGGCGCGATGGGACAGAGGGACCGTCATCTGAGCCTGACGGATCACACCGAAATTGTGCAAAATTTCTCCCACAATTTTGCGATTGGGAATGATGACGCGGGAATGGTCCGCATGCTTCAGTGTCGTCGTAAAGATATCGATGACCTCGACATCCCCATGCACGCCCAACAGCGAGATATGTTCACCGACCTTATAGGGTTTGCTGAAGATAATCGAGAGCCCGGCCATCACATTGCTCAACACGCCTTGCAAGGCCAGTCCGATGCCCACGCCGGCGACACCGACGCCGGCGATCAACGGGGCAATGGGCACACCCATTGTCTGCAGAGCGATCATGGCCGTAAACAGCATCACCACGATCTTGACGATGCGCACCAGGAGCAAGCGGACCGGCGGTTCAAGCGTCTGCTTTTCGAGCGCCTGTTGAGCAACATTCCCGGCCCCACGCGAGGCCATCATCCCCGCGACCAAGATACCCAGCCCAACGGCCACCTGTAGCCCGTACTGCACGGCATACTGCGTGAGCGTATCCACAACATTCATTGACGGCATGTGCTTATCTCCCGAAGAGCCCCTTGAGGAGCTCTTGTCCTTCCTTCTTCAAGTCTTCTGGTTTCGTCGTGCCTTTGAGCAATCCGCCGACCGCCTCTTCCACCTTCTTTTTCACCTGTTCCTGTACCTTTCCGGTCAGGCCCTTCACATCGACCCCATACGAAGGAGCCTGAGCCGTTCCGGAAATCGCGAGTGGAAGGCTGAGTCGCCCATCTTTCATAGCGATTTGGACGACGGGCGACGCAGCTGAAATCTTTTGACTCACATCTTGTGACAGATTGAGGTTCACGATCAAGTTCAGTTTTTGGTCAAAGCCAACGGTGCCTCCGCCGGTCGCTTGAAAATCATGGCTGTCCATCAGGAGCCGCTGCACATTGATCACCCCTTGCTTGATAGCCAGATCGGTCTCGATCGTCGAAAACGCCGTGGCCTTCGCGTCACCCATCGAAATGCCGGCAACCTTGAGCGCGTCGGCCACTTCTTGGAGGATATTCACTCCTTCGATTTTCCCATCCTTCACAGCCAGGTGACCGGTCCCTTCTAAGGCCTTGGTCAGATCCGGCATGGAGAACCCCTTGCCTTGTAGCGACAGGTCGGCCCCGGCAGTACCGCTCACCGACACCGGCGCGTCCGAAACGGCATTCAGCGCCGAGCCAAGTTGTAAGTCTTGAATCGTGACCATACCCTTGAAGGGAGGCAGCTCTGCTCCCGCAATCATCTTTCCCTGCCCCTTGACCTGCCCCTCAAACAGTTGGAACGACAAGGAATTCAGTTTAGCCTCCTGCCCTTTCACCTCGGCGGCAAGCTGGAAGTTTTTGACCTCAACTGGCTTCTTCAGAGGAAGCGTCACTGGGAGATTCGCCGTACTGATCACCGGTGAACTGATGTTGATCGTTGCATCATTCCCGGCTGCTTTCCCTGTGATCGTGAAATCCGTTTTCCCTATGCCCAGCTGGAAATTGACTGCATCGATGTCCATCGTCTCTCTCAACGGGCCAAACGTCCCATCGAGCTTCACCGGAAGATTGAATGGCTGTACGAGTGACGCGACATGGAGCTGTGGCGTTTGACCAAGGCGAACCTCACGCAGGACCAGCTCCAGATCTTGCACCACATACTCTGTCGGGTTCGCAGCCGACAGGTCACGGTAGGTCACCTTCCCCCCATCGAGCGATACGCGGTCCACGGCGAGCAACGCCAGAAGCTTGAGCGGACCTTCCGTCGAAGGAATCGGAGCACGCGAGGGCTTCTCTGGAACCGGCACGCCCTTGCGCCCGATCGTCGAGGCATTGAGGACCCCGTTCTTATTTTTGATAACCGTAATGACCGGATTGTGGAGCGTGATCTCTTCGACCTCCACCTTGCCGCTCAGTAACGGCATCAGCTTCACACCCACGTCCAATGACGAAAGGGACGCGAACGAACCTGAGCTGAAGGCCGGATCATCCAACAGCGCAAATCCCGCCACACGCGCGCCGATCCTGGGCCAGACCGTTAAGCGAATGTCTTGCAGCTGAACCTTACGATTCAGCGCCTCTTCGATGAGCGGTTTGTACTGATCTTGATACTTATTGAGGTCGACGAGAAAAGGGAGTGCGAACACCCCGCCGACGAGAAGCACGACGAGGACGAGCAAGCCGATGGCTATTTTCATTTGAGTCGCCTCCGGGTGATTCGTAAGTATATAAATGGATTGTGAGTGAGTCAACGCTACGCGGTGCGGACAGCGCTCGAGGCAGGAGAGCTCAGAGTAACATCCTGGACGATGTTGAAGATACAGCGCGCCCCTGTTCTATTTTCAAACCCAGTTTTCAAAGCGCAGACCGGGGACGCGTCGAAACTCCTTGAGATTGTTACTGACGAGCCGGACGCCAAGGCTCAGCGCATGGGCGGCGATGAGCATATCCATCGAGCCGATTGGAGTTCCTTTTGCCTCAAGTTGCTCTCGCAAACGGCCATACGCCCAGGCTGCCGCCTGGTCGAACGCGGCGACATCAAGAGGATCAAGAAACTGCTTAAGCGCGTGCCGATTCTTGGTCACGTGACGACTCTTGGTCACTCCATACGCCAATTCAGCGGCAGTGACACTGGACATACCGATATCTCCGACCGGATGAGAGAGAAAACGTTCAAGGATGGTGGGAGGTTGTTGTTTGATGAGGTAAATACAGATGTTGGTATCCAGCATCACCTTCATGTGAAGGAAGACTTTCGCTTCTGGACCGTCGGTTGCTGCCTCCCCTTTTCCCTGAAGTCGTCGGTAAACAGGGCAAGGCTGTCCAGAAGCAGCTGCCAGGTCCGCGCCTTTGGACGAATGACGAGCGTATTGCCCCTCCGTTGAATCTCGACTTCGTCACCCTCCAGCTGAAATTCTCGGGGGATTCTGACGGCCTGGCTGTTACCACTCATAAAGAGCTTCGTCTTTTTCCGCGTCGCCATTACAAGCCCTCTTCAACATGGCAATGTATATACATCGTGATATACGTAGACACAACCTCTGTCAACGGAGCGGCCACGTGAAGGCAAGTCGCTCAAACTGCCCTACGCTGTCATGGTCAGCAAACCAAATTTACGGCGGTCAGTCGGCCTCGTTCGATCACTGATGTCGTTGACGACACCGATGAAGCGCGTCGCCAATGCAGAAGGCTTCTGGGCTTAGGACTCGCAAGTGAGTCAAGCGGCATTGAGCACCACGACTATCTTCCATCGATACGCTCTGCATCGTATAGCATTGATGTTCGGAGGCCTTAAAGCGGTGAAGCCTACGGCTTATTTTTTTGGCATGCGGTTTGCGGAGTGATTGGGTTGCAGCGAGAAGGAGCTACGTCTGAACGGAGACTACCCGCCTGTCGATCGGACCGCCGGCGGTTCTGATTGGTGCAATCCCGGCTTGTCAAGGAAGGTCAAGAGGCCGATCAGGAACACACCCGAGATCAGCCATGCACAACCGACGAGCCATCTCCGTTGGCAAAAGGACAACATCCCCATGAGAAACACCACGGTTCCCACGAGCCCGGCTATGCCTGTACCGAAGGAGCTCATCGCGCTCTCCTTATGTGGTTTGCATTCTGGATGCAGCAACACTCAGAATGCAACCGGTTCGAACCGGCGTTGCCCGTTACCGACAAGCGAAGTGGCAATATTCAATCGGGCTGGGAGGGGCGCTCATGGCGATTGCGATCGTATCGGGATCATAACCGATATCTTCGAGATCCCTCTGCGCGCGCGCAAGTTCCTCCTCGGTCACATAGGCCACGGTGTCCGGGATACCAGTCTCTTTCAACGAACGCAGAAGCGCCCCAAGAGTCTCCCGCTCTTCCGGTGGAATATTCGTACCGAGTGGAAATGCGAGCCGACGACGATAGGGGCTTTCGAATGTCTCATCCAGTGCTCGAATGGTCTTCAGAACCAAACGGTCCTGCTCCCATGCTTGGAGCTTCGGCCCAGCGGACGGATGGGTGGCCAAGAGATCCATCAGGGTGATGACGTTCGTGTTCAATGATCGCCCCACAAATTCCCGTTGGGCCTCCAGGGTTGTCTGCTTGAAGCCCAGGTGTTTGGCCACAGCCTCGACCAACGTAAAGTTGATCATAAAGCTATATTGTCCGCCGAATTGGCCGTAGCAGGGCTTCTCAGGATCGTTGAGCACTTTGAGATCGCCCGTCCCGGCATCGAAGACGCTGAGCCCGACCGCGTCAGGAGCCAATATTCGTTTGGCCTCCTTCAGCGTTGCAAAGGCGCCAAGATTCACCGGCACCAACACTTCCGGATCAATGGCGTGAAGAAACTCCACGATCGTCTTTCGGTATGGCACATCCTTCCACTCGATCTTCCGATACTCTTTTTCCCACACGAGCTCATCTAAGAACGGCGGGAACGTCTTGAGCGCCTCGAGATCCTTCTCCTGAAACGCCCCGACAAACCCAGACCAGTCCTGGATCTTGGCATGGAGAAACTCACTCAAGTTGGGGCGGATATATTCTTCCTCGATGTCTCCACCATGTTTCGCCAACAATTTTGTGGGCAGATCGTTCCACAACTCATTGCAGAAGATGCGGTCCACGCTCCCCTCAGCCAGACCCGCCACATGCTCAATTGAACCGCAATGACTATCCACGCGATCCCGGTGGGCCGCCAAATCCGGATGGGCTAACGCGCCATCCAACACCGGCTGCTCCCAATCAACCATGACATACCGCACGCGGGGGTAGATCGTCCCCTGCTTGTCCAGCACTTTGAGATGGGTCAAGAAGCAGGCAGCCAGATTGCCATTCCCGGGGCCAAACTCAAGAATCGTGAGGGGTGAGGAGTGAAGGGTGAGGTGCGACTCCGACGCATTCTCGCGTGACGCCTGACGCCCGACACCTGACGCTTTCTCACGTTTTGTGACCTGCTCGTAGTAGTCAGCTGCCAACGCATGGGCCAGCCTGAAATCCGCAGAGGCGAAGGTCTGATAGTAGGATCGGAGTTGGTCCCCTCGCAACCGATAAAACACCTGGTTGAGATGGGTCTGCCACTGGTCGAGTGGCTTGTATTCGCCAATTAGCTGTGGAAGAGCATCAGCATCTTGCAACATAGTGTTCCATCACCATTCATGCCTATTGTCGAGATATCGGACAAACGATGGCCGAAATCCTAACAGATGGTTCGAAAATGTCGCAATGGGTCGCGTGCTCCCCGTTTCCTTGACAGCACAAGCGCGACGGGTGTAGCAGACAGACATGCTGATGAAGCGATCACCCGTAGCCGGCATGGGGATGGTGGCCGCCGTCCTATGGAGCACGGTGGTGACAGGCGAAGAACTCCCCCTCACAGAAAATGTGCCGATCTCCGAGTTTCAAAACCGCACCGAAGATATAAAGACCTATGATTTTGATGCTCCCCCACAGGGCTTGTTTCGTTCGATTACCTTGGCGGAGGATTTTGAGGAGCGGTTGGGTTTCCAGCGTACCCATGAGATCGTGCCGATCCACCCCACGGAACGGTTCTCTCCGGATACGACCGCAATTGTCATCGTCTTTACCCTGCATCAACACTATCAGGCCTTCACGGTGTTTGGCCGTTGCACACCAGAACAGGTGCCAGGGCTTTCTCCGGAAACGCTGGTGAGCGAGGATGCCATGCGCATCGCCTTAGAGGATGAAAGCGGTTACCTCAGATTGTCAGCACCCAGCGGAGGCTGGAAGTCCGGTCGATACAAAATTGAGATCCATACCGGTGAGCAAATCAACGAGATGAGTCTAATGGGCACCATGCGCTTTACCGTCGTGTCTGCCGGCAAGTAATCTCTCTCCTGTCTTGTCACAACCCTGCACCATTATTCTCAAGCGTTTGACCCTCTTTCCCCCTTCCGCTAGAATGCCGAGTCTGATTAAATAATCGTGTCCTCCGGTTTTTGCACACTATGACCTCACCATCCCCTTGGGCCTCTGTCATCATCCCGATCAAGGATGAACGGGAGAACTTGTCTCCTCTTATTACCAGCCTATTGAAGGTGATGGATTCGTACGAGCCGTCACACTCCCGTCCTTTCGAGATTATTTTCGTGGACGATGGAAGCAGCGACGGCAGCAGTGAAGAGTTGGACCGCTTAGCCGCCCAGCACCAGCAAGTCCGTGTCTTTCATTTTGATCGAAACTACGGCAAAACCTGTGCGCTGGAGGCAGGCTTTCTCCAATCTTCCGGCGAACTCATCATCCAGATCGACGGCGATCTCCAGCAGGATAGTGAGGACATCCTGAAGCTCCTGCCGCATACGACCACCCATGATGTGGTGTGTGGATGGCGGCAACAACGTCAGGATGGGCTCGTGAAAAAATTCTCGTCGTTGATCGCCAATCGGTTCCGAAACTATTTCACACATGACGGGGTCCACGATACGGGATGCCCACTCAAGGTGTTTCGACGCCAGGTACTGGAACGAATCCGGCTGTTTGAGGGCATGCATCGATTCTTCCCGGCTCTCGCGTTAATGTACGGATTCACAGTCACCGAAGTCCCCGTTCGTCACTATCCCCGGATCCATGGTGTGTCGAAATATGGAATGGGCAATCGTCTCTTCAAATCGCTGTATGATCTGATTGCTGTACGGTGGATGCAGAACCGCGTCATCCAGTACAAATTTCGTAACCAGCAACCGAACCCCACGAGACTGAAGACACTCCTGCAAGAACAGACCATGAGCATCTCCCTCCAAGCGCCTCATGACCACTGAAGCACTCTGGGTGGGGATCGGTTTCTTCGGCCAAGCCCTGTTTTTTGGTCGCTGGGTGGTGCAATGGCTCGCCTCAGAACGGAATGCTGAAAGCCGCGTCCCGGTTTCTTTTTGGTATATGAGTCTGATCGGAGGACTGATCACCCTCGCGTACGCCATCTACCGTCAAGATCCAGTCTTCATCTCAGGACAAGGCGTTGGGACGTTCGTGTACGTTCGGAATCTGATCCTCATTCACCGGGCAGACCAAACCAAAAGCCAATCGACACCGCAAACATGATCACCTAGGGAGCTGTAGCCTGGTTGCCGCCTGCCATCGCCTATTTCGACTAACCATCTGACCATGGATCGATCTTCACCTCAACCCATCCCGCTGTTGCTCCTATTCCTTCTGTCCGGCCTGCTCTTTTTTATTGGCCTCGGCAGCATGGGGTTGACCGATCGCGATGAAGGCCGCAATGCCGAAGCGGGCCGCGAGATGTTCGCGTCCGGTGATCTCGTCACCCCCACTTTCAATGGAGAGCTCCGGGTCGCCAAGCCGGTCTTCGTCTATTGGCTCATGACCGCGTCCTACCACGTCTTTGGGGTCAATGAGTTCGCCGCCAGATTCCCATCCGCGCTGTTCGGAGTCGCCCTGATCGTCATGCACTATCTATTTCTGACCAGGCTACGCGGGCCAACAGTCGGGCTCTATGGCGCCCTCATGTTGCTGCTGAACATCGAGATCTTGGCCCTTGGACGTATGGCTATTACCGACAGCGTCTTGATCTTTTTCACCACGCTGTCGCTCTATAGTTTTTGGCTTGGTCTTCACGAACCGGGGTCGGGTCGGCACTGGATCTGGGGATTTTATGTGGGGATGGCCTTGGCCACCTTGACGAAGGGGCCGGTAGGATTTGCCGTTCCATTGATTACGGTACTCCTCTACCTTCTCGCGACAAGGCGATGGCAGCTCTTTTGGGACCGCGGCGCTCCCCTGGCCGGCACTTTGCTTTTTGTTATCCTAGCCGGTCCTTGGTACACAGCCATGTTCCTGATCCATGGGGATGCCTATTCGACGGAAGCCAAGGTCCACACTGTGGGGCGATTTCTCGCTCCCATGGAGGGACATGGGGTGGGCTGGTGGTTCTACGTTCCTGTGTTACTGCTTGGGTTTTATCCCTGGAGTAGCTTCCTGCCTTCCGGACTCTATCGCGCCTACATGAGCTGGCGCGCATTCCGCACAGAGCAGAGCCAGTCCCCAACACCTTCCGCGGCAAGAACGGCTGACGATCCTTACGATGAACTAGACTGGTTTATGGGCATTTGGATTGTTGGGGTGTTTATCTTCTTCAGCATCTCGTCCACTCGATTGCCCCATTATATCGGCCCGTTATTCCCTGCCTGTGCAATCCTCGCAGCCTCTTATTGGACACAGGGATTACAGGATCCGTCGACCAAGGGCTTACGAGCCTCCATCCATTTTTTGATGGGTATCGGGTATCTCCTCGCGATTGGGTTTGCCAGCGCGCCGGCCTTATTCTCAAGATTTTCCGGGAAGATGCTGAAGGAGTTCCCACTCGCCGCCCAGTTCGACCTTGGTCCTGGCCCCTACGTTGGGGCGACGATCGTCGTCGTCGCCATGGGGTTGGTCGGCTATTTCGGACTGAACGACGAGAAACGAGGACTTGCATTCGGCGCGGCTGGGGGCGCACTGGCGAGCGTCTTCCTCGTTGCCATCCTCACTATCGTTCCGGGACTCAACCGCTATGCCATTGCACCACCGCAAGAGCTGGCCTACGCAGCAGGGTTGAACCTCGACCCCAAGGATCAACTCATCGCATTTGGCACTTTGCGCCCCTCCTTTGCCTTCTATGCACGACGCACCGTGAGCTTCATTCCGCACAATGAACTCGACCGCTTGCGTACCACTCTCGGCAAGGGCGGCCGCATCATGATCCTCTTACCCGAATACCTTCAAGACACCTTGCCACAAGAAGCATCGGGGTTTCAGCCCATCCTCAAGCGATATGGTTTTCTCCTGCTTAGCAATCAGCCGGTCGTCACTGCACCTCACGAAAACGATACCGGCTCCCCTCAATCATCTAAGACCTTGAGCGATTAGCTTCCCGCACAATTTCTGCTGACGCATGGCTCAGACGACTAGCACAGGATGGGAGGATTACTGAAACGGCAGAATTCCTCGCACAGTCACAAGCAGCACCATGGCAAGGCAAAGACTCCCGAAGATGGCGACTTCCCGAAGAGAAAGGCATGTGGCATCCCGCACCTCCCGTTCGTAACGGCGCGTGCGATCCCGAAACCAGGTCGCCGCACCGACACAGCCCACAGACGCGACCACGAGCGGTGATGTCGTCATTGCCGCAATCCCAATGGCCATAAGGGGGATGGAGGCTGTGGCCAACCATGAATCTTGACCGGAACATTCACCTCTTAGCCAACGGTCTTTTCTTTCCCACAGCCCTCCGGCAACGAAGATGAGTCCCAGCGTCACATATGCGAGACCGGTTATTCCCTCTTCCATCCGGTGCGATAAGGTCCACAGCACGCCGAGCACACCTACGGCGGCGATTGCCGCATAGTGGAATCCCTCCTGCAATGAGGCGCGCCATTGTCTCAACGGCGCCGCCGCGACAAACCCGCAGAGGATCCCGAGGATGGCCCCACCCATTACATCCGTCGGGAAATGCGATCCCCGCAGCACACGGCTGATCCCGACGAACAGAGCAATTCCCAGACACAGCGGGCTGACGACGGGAAATCGTTTAGCCAGCACTGTGGCGACGGCAAAACTCGCCGTACTATGACCCGACGGAAACGAGTCGAGGCCGGAGACCAAGGAGAAGCTCATCTCCCAGTCTCCGGAATGCACAAATTTCGGACGGGGCCTGCCGATGAGGTGCTTCAGTACATTGGCAAGTAATGCCGCAATTCCATGGGCGATCAGCGTCTGAATCGCTACGCTCTTGATACTCGGTTTTTCGAACGCCCATGCGATGGCGAGCAGAAAGAGACTCAAGAACACTAACCGCCACCCTTGGCCGACCCAGTCTCCCAGGTTGCTGGTGAACGCCATCCATGGAATGACCAATTGATCCCAAGGGAGATGGATCGTCACCGAACGGACATACTTGGTGATCGGCATATCAAAGCGGGCTAAGCCGAACAAGCTGATACCTAATGCCAGGCATGAACAGCCGACCTTGGCGAGTACTGCATACCTAGGACTGGATGGTTGGGACGGGACGCTCATCGCGCTGCGAGTTGAACCGAGGGCCCTGAAGTCCTGAAACTTTCTATTCGCGGATCGCCACGGCTCAAGGAACCCAATCGGCTAGAAACACATTGAATTCACCCGGTGCCGTCGCATTTCGATCGGAGACCCAGACGAGTCGCTTGCCGTCCGGGGAAAACATGGGAAAGCTATTGAAGTGCCCTTCAGTGGTAAGACGCTCAGTCCCCGTCCCGTCATCATGCACGAGGTACAGATGGAAACTGGGACGACCGCCTTCCCCTCTCGTTTCGAGGTTGGAGGAAAAGATGATGCGTTTCCCGTCGGGGTGGAAGTAGGGAGAAAAATTCGACGCCCCGTTCGATGTGACCTGCTGCTTGTGCGATCCATCCGCATTGATGACAAATATTTCCAGTTGCCCCGGCTCAACCAGCCGCTGGGCCAACAGATCTTGGTATTTGGCCACTTCGGCTGGATCACTTGGATGGGCCGCGCGATAGACAATTCTCGTGCTGTCCGGAGAAAAGAATGCACCCCCGTCATATCCCACGTCATCCGTCAACCGCCGGACATTGGTCCCGTCGATATTCATCGTGTAGAGATCGAGATCTCCATCCTTGACCGACGTCCATACAATCATTTTCCCATTAGGGGAGATGGTTGCCTCCGCATCATAGCCCCCCGAAGTGGTCAACCGTTGCATCTGCTGTCCATCGAGCCGAACGGAGTAGATATCGTAGTCATCAAGGGCCCAACGATAGGCGCCGTCCCGTTTCGGCTTCGGCGGACATTCACTCCCAACAGCGTGCGTAGAAGAATACAGCACTCGCCGATCACCTGGGAAGAAATAGCCACACGTTGTAGCCCCCTTCCCGGTGCTGACGAGACGAACCGTGTCACTGTCCAAGTCCAACACATACATCTGATAACATCCCAAACCGTTGTCAGCGGGTTTATGCGTGGCCCCCCCCGAGTCGTTTGACCAATTGTTGGTCGATTGAAAGATGAGCTTCGTCCCGTCAAAGGAGAAATAGGCTTCGGCATTTTGCCGTCCGACCGTCAACTGCCGAATGTTGGCCAGATGCCGCTCGCTGGAACGAATCTGAGGACTCGAGGCCGGAGACTGATCCCCTGCCAGTGCGAATGGCGAGAACCCCATCACGGCACAGATGCCCCAGACACACCATCGTTCGATACTACGACGTCGCATCAACCCGTACCTCCTTCATATCCGGTGTTCCATGCCATATACCGCGTTTCATGACGGTCCCATCCTGGAATAGCACGTAACTATGCCACCCATAGTAGAACAGAAAGCGTGAGAGTTTCTCGACTGCGCCTGGAGTGACACCATACAGAACCGTGATGACGCTGCCTGGCACCTGTGCACGAGGACAGGAGAAGAGAACGGCCATCTTTGGTCCTTCATACAATTGGCCATCAATCTGGAAACCAGTCTCTCGGAGATCAACGTCCCCTCCACACGACTCTCGCACGAGCTTGGACACAGCCTGGGGATGACCCGCGCCACTCAGGACCAGAACCGATCCCTCTTGAGGAAGCAAGGATCCCTCCGACACGATGGCCGTTGCCTGTTTGGATTCCGGCAGTTCGTGATCGGCAATGCGCGAGACAATCTGTTGCAATGGAGAGGCAGGATCTGAGAACGCACGTAAGACGGCCTTGTGTGGATCCGTGACATAGCCGTTCAACATTGGCGGCAACTGATGTCTTGCTAAGCGGCGAAACGTCATCAGATCAGGGTCGATCTCCACCCGCAAAGGCTGATCAGGAAGAACAAACTCCGCAACACTCGCTTGCGAGAGACTAAGTCTGATCGACCGGCTCTCGGTCGATTCCTTCATAATGATGCGGATGGGGACCGTTACCCGAAAGGGCCCCTCACTCTGCTGAATCTGGACCGTCAACTGCCATGCTTCTTTGCTCGTATCTCCGTTCACTCGACGAGCCCGGACATCCCCCAATGAGATAACCGGCGCGCCGGACTGCTCGATCCATTGCCCAAAAAACCATCGCAGAGGTCGCCCACTCTCTCGAGAAAATACCCTTTCGATGGCTACCCAATCCGCCGGCTGATTGCGATATTCACTGACGAATGTCTTGAGGCCTCGCCAGAAAGGTTCTTCTCCGATCTCTTGACGAAGGAGATGAAACACAAATGCGGATTTTTGGTACCCGATGGCATTGTCCTTCTCGTCATGTTTTCTCACGAATTGAGAGACCGCATAGTCGTCTTCTGGCTTGACATAAAGATTATAGCTCTGCAGCATCAAGCGACGTTGCTCCAATGCTTGCCGATCGTCATGCACCAATTCATGCCAGTAATAATTCGCCAGATACGTGGTCAACCCTTCCACCCAATTCCCCGAATCATCCCGATTAAAGAGGGAATTTCCGATCCAGGAATGAACGATTTCGTGGCCTAAGGCATAGGGTTGTACATAATGCCGCTTGATGCTGCCGCTACCAAGGAGGGTGAAAGTAGGCATTCCAAGACCGCTGGCGAAAAAGTTTTCCACCACGGCAAATGCATCAAAGGGGTAGTCCCCCAAGATCTTGGTATAGACGTCAAGATAATGTCCGGTTGCATCCAGATACTCCTCAGCTAGCGCCGCATTGTCCGGAAAGAAATACGTCCGGAGGTCGATCCGCTGCCCGGTGCTACTGTGCCAGACTCGTGACTTCGTCACAAAATGATTGGCCACCAAAGTGAAAGCTTCTGATCGGTCCGGCACCACCCACGTTGAAGAAACCTTTCCCGCAGTCGTCACCTCGCCTTCCGTCCGTCCAGACGCAACGGCTGTCCATCCCTGTGGAACGTGAGCAACCATGTGATAGGTCCCAAATGAGCCGGGGAGATCGGGGTACCATTGGCTTTCCCCGCTCAAGTACACCCCTTCCTCTCCGATATGTCCCGCCGTTTCACTCGGCGTAACGAATCGCAAATGACGTGGTTCCTTTGGTGGATCGTTGATGGCACCCCGGTAAACCCAGGTCAGTGTCATCTTCCGGCTATAATCCCGTGGTAGGGTCACGACGACCTGATGACCGGACACCTCTCTGGAACTCATCCTGGTAAATGGTACGGCTATCCCTGCCGCCCCTTCGCTACCCACCGCCGATGATGTTCCCATCCTGATTGAATCGATCCTCAACGTCGGTGCCAGGGTAAACGTAAGCGATGGATGGTTCGGCTCAATCTCCAATTCGATCTGATCGGTTGCTGTGATTTCATGTGTGCCTGGGGTCAAGTCGACGGTGAGATGATGATGAAGGAGTGGACTCTCTTGACCGGCTGAGGAGACCGCAGCCCATGCTTCAACGGCACCGGCCAAGAACAGCATGATGAGATAGAGGGGGAACGCTGGTGTCCTGATGTACATCAGGAAGCGTTTTAACACTCGCGGCAGACGAGTACAAGCTGGATCGCCATCAAAAGACGATCGAGGTCAACCGGTTTAACCAGAAGCTCATGAGGACCTAGACTCCACGCCTCTCCCAACAACTCCTCGTTATGACTTCCAGTCATGATGATAATGCCCCCCGGGTATTCCCGGTCTCGCAGGGCTCGGAGCACATCGATCCCCCCCATTTCCGGCATGACCATGTCGAGTAACAGCACATCCGGATGCACCTCGTCGACCATCCTGAGCGCGTCCTGTCCGTTTCTCACACCGTATGCACGATATCCACGGAGACTTAAAAACCGGACGAACAGATCACAGACAAGCGGTTCATCATCTACCACTAGAACCGATTCCCCGCTCTGCTGCCCGACCTCTCCGTCTCGACATGGGGGCTGTGTGGCCATCGAAGGCCCTGGAAGCTTCGAGACTCGATTGACCGCCTCAACAAGGATATCCAGCGACAAGCCTTTCCGTATAAAATCGGTGGCCCGCAGAGCGCGTGCTTGGTTTTCATGGACGTCGGTTGCGCCACCGCCTAAGATGATCACAGCCGCATGAGGATCGATTGCGCGGATCTCCTTCAACATGGTCAATCCATCCATCTCCGGCATACGAAGATCCAGAAGCGTGACTTTTGGGTTGGACGTTCGGAACAGATCGAGTCCCTCCCTCCCGCTCGTCGCAAGGATGACGTTATATCCCTGTCGGCTAAACAAATCTTGTAACAGATCACAGTTCATGCGATCGTCGTCGACGATTAGCAGCTTGGTCATTGTTTACCCTCGTCCTCAGGAAAGGATGATTGCTAGAAACAAGCGTAGCATGAGAGGTGGAAATGAGAGAAGATAATGCGTGGTTTACGAGCGGTTCTCTGTCTGCCCGAACAATGCCGCCACAAAGGCCTCGGCATTGAAGTCCTGCAGATCCTCGACGCCCTCACCCACACTGATTAAGCGAATGGGAATCTTCAGCTCTTCGGCAATGGCCACGACGATCCCACCACGGGCTGTTCCGTCGAGCTTCGTGAGCACTAGGCCACTGACCCCCACCGCCTCGTGAAACTGACGGGCCTGTGCCAATGCGTTCTGCCCAAGCGTAGCATCCAACACCAGCAGCACTTCATGTGGCGCACCAGGCAACTCCTGACCGATCACTCGTCTCACTTTCCGCAACTCATCCATCAAGTTGGATTTCGTATGCAGTCGTCCAGCAGTATCGATCAGCACCACATCGACCTTGCGCGCCTTTGCCGCGACAACTCCATCAAAAGCCACGGCTGCAGGATCAGCACCATGTCGCTGACGCACGACTTCCACGCCGATACGATCTCCCCACACTTGCAGTTGTTCGATCGCAGCCGCCCGAAAGGTGTCACCCGCAACCAATAGCGGCCTCCGCCCCGACTGCACCATCCGCTGTGCTATTTTGGCGATGGTGGTGGTTTTGCCAACTCCATTCACGCCGACGACTAAGAAAACAAACGGGGTGGAGCCCTCGGCAATCAGACGATCGAGCGTAACGTCCGCAACCGGTTTCAAAATTCCGTAGAGTGCTTGGCTCAAGACCCCCTGAAGCCCCTCCGTCGTTTTGGCCTCAGCTCCACGCGTTTCCTCATTGATCTTTTGCATCAAGCGGTCGACGACTCGAGCTCCGAGATCAGCCGCCAACAGTGAGGCTTCCAGGTCTTCCAGTAATTCTTGGTCAGGAGTGCGCCCAAGGAAACGATCCAATGATTGCTGGACCGCATGCCGCGTCTTGCCAAGCCCGTCACTGAGTCGCTGAAACCAACCCATGGTCAGTCGTCCTTTATCCGTCGTCGCGTACGGAAGGTCACAATGTGAGGGATCGGAGCAATGCGACGCAGAACGGCCTGTTCCCGACGCGACATCCGCTCTGCTTCGCGCACGCTGCGTTCATGGTCATAGCCGCACAGATGAAGCACCCCGTGCACTAAGAGTATCGCCAGCTCCTGATCGATCGATCGGCCCGCCGACATGGCTTGACGAATGGCCGTTGGCAGCGAGATCACGACATCGCCGAGTAGGCCTGTCGGACATGATAGCCCCTTAGGCACAACGGCCTCACGTGTAGGAAATGCCAGGACATCGGTCGTACGATTCCGCTTGCGATATTCGTAATTGAGCCGTTGCATACGACGATCCCCTATGAGTTCCAGGCTTAGTTCTGATTGCCCTTCGCCGGAAGCCGACAGTACCCGTTGAGCCAACTCGACCAACCGCACCTGCCGTACGATGTGCCGTGTCAGGCTCACACGAAGATAAATAGCCATCAACCTGAGCTTTCTGCGTCATCTGAGGCCGATGGTCCAGTGTGAGGGGAAGTACGTGAGCGAGGATTGTGGCGTTGGGAGGATGAACGCTGTTCTCGTGACTCTCGCAGATCAGCGGTCTGGTGACGGTCGTATGCCTTAATAATCTCCTGTACCAGCCGATGCCGCACGACATCCTTCTCGTCAAAGTAGACAAAGGCTATTCCTTCGATGCCACGAAGGATGTCTTTGACTTGAATAAGTCCGGACACTCGGTCATTCGGCAGATCCACCTGCGTAATATCGCCGGTGACGACAACTTTCGAATGAAATCCGAGTCGCGTTAGAAACATCTTCATTTGTTCAGCAGTTGCGTTCTGTGCCTCATCCAAAATTACGAATGAGTCGTTCAACGTTCGCCCCCGCATGAAGGCTAGTGGCGCTATTTCAATATCGCCTCGCTCAATCAATCGGTTCGCCCGCTCCATCTCCATCATGTCAAAGAGAGCGTCGTACAACGGCCGCAGATAGGGGTTCACCTTTTCATAGATATCACCGGGCAGAAAACCGAGTTTTTCTCCTGCCTCAACCGCAGGCCTGGCGAGGATGATCCGACTCACTTCCTTATTCAGGAGCGCGCTTACGGCCATAGCCATGGCGAGATAGGTCTTCCCGGTCCCGGCCGGTCCAATCGCGATCACGATATCGTGCTGCTCGATTGCTTCAATATAGGCTTTTTGAGTCGGAGACTTTGGACCGACGAACCGTTTTTTGGTGACGATCATCGCCGACTTATCAAGCAGCGCTCGCAGGGACGCCTCAGGTGTCCCGCGCAACGCAGTAAGGGCATGGGTGACATCTTCGGCTTGGAGGGTAATGCCTTCGTTTGTCAGGGAAGCAAGTTCGAGGAGGATGCGTTCGGCTTGGCGGACAGCCTCAGGCAGGCCATCGAGTGTCAGCTCTTCACCGCGCGCAGAGAGCCGCACACCCAATTCGTCTTCGATCAGCTTGAGATGACGGTCGTGATAACCGAACAGGACAGCAGTATTGGTGCCTTCTCGTAGTTTGAGTTTACGCACGCCCAGTCTTCATATCCTCTCGTACTCACTCTATCAAAATACACCTTGCACGGACAAGTGAATGAGTGACGTGCACATGGAGGGATATTGTGTCTCTGTAAATAACAGGCAACGCTTACGGAGATTGTGGCGTCGTCGGCACGGACACATCAAACTCTTGCCATACCCTTGCCCCCTTCCCATCGGCTGCGATGATCTTGACATGATGTGTTCCGCTGATGCCAACGCCAGGCCTCCAGACGACTTGTCCGGCGGCGCGATCGATCGTCATCCCACTCGGTGCCCCCTCCAATTCAAACGACACCGGGTCCCCGTCGGGATCTTCCGCACGAACGGCATATTCATATATTTCCGCACTAGACATCATCATCGGGACGGAAAGAATTCTTGGCGGGTTATTGCCGACGACCAGCGGGGCTGCACGGAGAGGTTTCCCGGCGCCGTCAGAGTCATAGGGTGTCGCTTCCACTGTGACAATGTCGCTCTGCGCAAGCTCCGATAGGACGACTGTATTTTCTGATCCCTCCGATACAACTTTGTCATTGCGCAACCAGCGAAACTGGAATTGGATGTCATCCTGATCAGCATCGGACGCTTCCACTTTTGCGAGGAGGCGGCTGCCTGCCGGTGTGATCTCCTGTTCGAGCGCGACGCTCCGAATGACGGGTGGAGCATTCGGAACCGTCACAGGTGACGCTTGGAGAGACCCACCTTCGGCCTTAACATCGGAACGCATCACGACCACGTGGATCCTATCACCCCGATGAAGGGTGGATGTATCGAACGAGGGCGCAGTTGCGCCTTGCACAGCAATCTTGTTCACGAACCATTGATACCGGTAGGAGGACGTCTCTCCTTCGACCTCGTGCTTCTCGATCGAGACGGCCAGCGGTGTACCGCGAACCATTGGGCTTGGAACGATCGCGACGTTTCTACTTCCGGAGAAAGAGGCCTTGTCAGGAGCTCGCTGACTGACTGGCGTCGAATTCCTGTCATCGGGACGTGAACAACCGGCGAAGGCAGTCAACGCGACCAGGAGGACAAGCACCATGGGAGAGGTATCCAACGAGGCAGGGAGGGGCAAACCCCTCCCTGCCTCACGCAATCCATTTTGCTCGGTTACATGTTGATCCATGAAGCGAAATGCGCTCTTGGATCGATCGCCAAGTTCACATCCCTTCCATCCAACGCACCGGTGCTGGTATTGATGAACAGCTTGAACGGGCTGGTTCCATCGGAGCCAGAACCGACGTGTGGAACCGCTCCAAACGCAAGTCCATTCCCTAGGGATGTAGATTTATTCACATTGACGATCCCCCCTGTTCCATTTGTGGAACCGACGATGGGCGACGTATGGGGACCACCTGTTCTATAGAAAAGCGCATACAAACTACTGCTCCCGGTTGAAGAACAGATATCATCCGTCGGTGTGAAGGTTGGGAAAAATACGATGCCTCCGAAGACCGTGGCTGCACTTAGGACCCGCTCCCCCACGCCAGGTCCTGTAGCCGGCAGAAGTTTGGTGACCCATCCATCTTTCGTCCCGACGAGACTGATGAGCTGTGCCATTGTTGTCGCTCCCGTCACTCCGGTCACTTGGTCTGTCCCGGACGTTTGTCCACAGTTTCCAAGTCCCACAATACAAATAGTGGCGGTGGTCACATCAACCAGGTCGTTTTCCATGCAGGAGCCCCAACTAACCTGCGTACAACCTCCATTGATGACGGAATCTTTCATTCCGACAAAATATTGTGTCGACTTATCAGTTTTGTCTGCGGCCCCGAAGTACCGACCACTGCCCACAAAGACCCAGGCCTTTGCGGCATCGTCGACGCTAATACTTGGTGCAGCCAGGACAGGGCCCATCTCAACCGGCGATGTGCCGCCAATCGTGTCGAGCATTTCTGTCGGCACTCGGTCTCCGCTATCTGAGACACCCCAGGACCCAGGAGTTGTCACTCCACCGAATGGAAGAGTCGCCCCCATCGTCAATCGATAGACCTTGCCTCTCCACGGAGGGCTCCCGTCGTTGATGGTCCGACCGAAATATACAACATCGGTCCGGTAATCGAGATTTCGATCAAACGCGGTCATATCGCCGATAAATGAACTCCACGTCCCGACCGGAAAACTGCTGACCAGACTATTGCTACTCCCTGGCCCGGTCTTCATATCAACCGCGAATACGGTGGCGCTTTGCGTGGCACGGCCATCGTATCCAGTCGGTCCGGACCCCGCGAGCAGATACCACTTGGCATTGGTGTTGTCGGCGTGAAAGTCGGTCAATGGACTGACTCGCACAACCGTTGGCACACTGGTCGCAAGTCCAAGGCTGCTATCAGAGAACGACCACAGAAGCTTTGGTTGGACTTCCGGATTGGTAATGTCCAAGACGAAGTAGGCACTGTAAAAATACCGGTCGGTCCCGCTGACGGTCACGCCCATGGGCGGTCCGCCTCCTCCTGGCGTACAAGCCCCGCAGCTCCCCCCTAACCGGAACCCACCGATCAACACAGTGCCCCACCCGTTCGGATGGTCTGTATCACTGTCAAAAATCCTAACATCTTTGACCACAGGTGGCATATCGACGTAGTACACATGCTGATAGTCCGACCGCGTTAACCACTGCAGATGAGGCAAGAGCTCGTAGGGGATGAACCCCCAGAGCTCTTCGCCCAATAGTGGGCCACTACTGTTGTTAGTCGGCGTCCGAGTGAACCACCCGTGTTCGGTCGCAGTTGTCGTACTCGGATCGTCTCCCGGATGGTAAAATCCTGCATTAAAGGCATGGAGCATCCCGTCATTGGCGCCTACATAGACCACTTGCCGGCGCGTTCGATATTTTTTAAAGAAGTCCGTGTAGCTAGAATCTCCCTCGATGATGTCATAGCGATCCCTTGGGGCAGCTACGATCGTGGGAGGGGCATTAATGACATCCCCAAGCTTCCAAGTCTTGAGTGTGCTGGTACTGACCGTGAGGCGCCGATCTCGCAAGCTCGCCTGATCAGTACAAGTTGCCGGCTCGCATCCTCGGATGAAATTGATAATAGCATCGGCCGTATACGGAGCGGCTCCGGCCCGAAGATAGGGGCTCAATGTCGCAGAGTTGGCCGTGGTGAAGTCGATCTGCTCCGCAGCATCAACGACCTTATCATTATCTAAATCGACCCATGTCAGAATCGTTCTCGTATCCGCATCCTTCAACGCCAGTTGTTTTCCTGCTTCCCAAATTGGCTTCATATCACTGAGCAGCTTGCCGCACTCATAGCAATCCGTCTGGGTGATGACCCCATCTGAGTTCGTATCGTCCGCGATCCCATTGCCATCTGCATCCGTATACTTATCGACATAAACAATACTGGTCGCAGGGTCGAGACGCGTCTTTATAATAAGATCGATCTTGTAATCCTGTTTCCCGTCACCGTTCGTATCCTCACGCATATTCCCGAACGTATCGACCCAGAGGCTCTGGGTGTATCCGGTCCAGGTCACATCCTTGTTGGTCGCCACTTCAAGCGTGCTTGGGTAAAAATAGGCTTGATAAAGCGCGCCCTCTCCGGTACTAGAGGTGGCCAAGACGGAGACCGCCGCACCGGACGAACTCTTCCTGACAATGCTGGAGAGTGTGGCCAGCATCTTGTCCTGGATGTCGTCGACATCGGACGACTCAAAATAGGCATCGGGGATTCCGTCCGCGCCGGTCGCCCCGGTGTAGTTGTTCTCCTTGTCCCATTCTCCGGTATCCGGAATTCCGTTTGCATTCGCATCATCAAATGCACCCAACCTGGCCGCTTGCGCCAATATTCCGCGGCCATTAATGTTCCCGAATGCAAAGAAGGTATAAACCGTGACGTTCTGCGTACCAGGCAAGCAGTGACCAGTCACACCAATTACCGCAATCGTCCCGTCACCGCTCCCGCTGCAAGGACGCATGTCATTGGTGTGCGCCCAAAAAGCAACAGAATCCAGATACCCACTACCACTGCTGGCGTAATCGGTCTTATGTTCTCCTAACAAGTCAGTGAAGGGCGTCAATGAATGGGTATTGCACGTCCCATCCAACGGACGGGGCGGTGCAGCACCATCACTGTTAATACAGTCGACACCGTTGTAGGCATTATCCCGCAACCCGGTCGGAATGGTTTGATCCTGTGTGGGCTCTCCATCCGTGAAGATGAGAATGAAGGTCTTACAGCAATTGACGACTTGAGAGGTGCTCGCCCAGGCCGGCGTGTGATTGGCCCCAAAGAAGTAGGGATCACGACCGCAGGCGCTGGTGATGTAGCCCGACGGACAGGTCTCGCCGGATATCAATGCAGAAACTTCACTGCTGCCGATCGACCCGGCGCCTGTGCCTTGGAACGCGACGCCATTTGAACTCCCTCCAGAAAACGCAATGGGATACGTATAAGCCGTTGGATAATAGGCGGAGTTGATTTGAGCCACGTATCGAACCGCGTCATAAAGACTCTCCGCCAGTGGCGTCCAGGTCGTCGGATAGGCTTCATCCACTGAATCAATCATAGCCGCTGTGTTCGTGTTGAACGTTTCCACCGTAGTCCCAGAGAAATTGATCGATTGCCGGGAACCGATTCCGGTCAAGACTTGGATCCCATTATCGGAACTCGAACCGTTGAAAACGGCGAGGCCGAAGCGGGCCTTGTCTCCGATCTGCTGAATCACCCCTGTGGGTTCGCTATACATGGCGAAGGCAATCTCGTTCAGCTCAATTTCAGCAAAACCATCGCTATCCGGACAGCTCCCGCTACTATCGTCGTTGATGCACAGATCTCCATCGGCTTCGAATCTCACGTAAAGATTCGCTGGACTCCCCGGATGCGCTGCAAGGGGGATTCGACCGACATAGGTTGTATTGCCCGTTCCGCCGGCATAGGGAATTGCCGGTGTGGTCTCATCGCCGGTACCAAGGTTTTGCACTTTAACAGTCGGCAATGAAGGGGTGCCGGACGGTTTACAGGTCCCATCTGCATTGCGAACCGGCGAAGCAGTCGGGTGCCAACAGTTGCCTCCTGTCATGGCCTTCTTGACGGCATCGAAGCGTCGGAATGTGGCCCAATTGATGAAATTGCCGTCCCATTCTGTTCCGGCGCAGGCGGTATTGAGCGCGGCTTTTCCACCACCGATCTCAAATCTGTTATCGGTGGAGTCCCAGACATAGCAGCGCAAGGGATCGGCGTAGCCGTTGTATCGAGTCGTCGCCACGAAGGTCGTGACGGTCGACGTCGTCCCGTCCGACAGTGTTCCGCAGCTCGCCGATTCGCAGGCTCGGTTCGCCATACTTCCCGAATTGTCCATCACGATCAGGATGTTCGGTGTGGCAATGTTTGAGACGAAGGGCGGCGATGCTGTATAGTCGGAGTTGACGCGCACAGGCACGACCGCGTGGACAACGTTCGGCACGAACCATCCTCCAATGACGACGCATGTCACGGCCGCAAACATCTTCATGGTCCATCGGTTCGTCATGTCGTCCTCCTACCGCTCAGCCGCACACCTTGTGCCAACGCTGTACGCGCAAGATTGTGAGAATCCTGTTTCCAACTTACATCACGCTCCTCGTCTCTACTGGGGTCTCATGACGACCATCATGTCGATCTCGCCAATCTTATTGAGATGAAACTTTGCCTCAGACCGCAGGAATACTTCTTCCAAGGGGATCTCGTTCTCCTTGTGATCCATGATCTTCGCGTCAGACTGGACTCGGTAATCCGTCCCACTGATCCTGATCGATGACGCATAAATGGCGTCGACCGTTCCCATCTTGTAGGTTGCCAGCTTCATCGCGGGTAACATCTCGCTCCTCACGGACGGCGTGACGAGGGGTGAAGCAATCCCCAGAACAAACGCTGCGATCGCGTAGCCTCTGAGCAGTCTTGCTCTGTTCATCAGCCCACCTCCTAGGAAGCTCCTATCTGTTTCATACAGGTTTCGCCGACGGTGCAGCTGTACACGGACGTGACCGTGCTCGTCGTCCCAGCGGCTGTGTTGGACGCGACACAGGTGATGCGATAGACAATCTCTTTGAGCTCCCCTGCACCTTCTTTACGGCGCTTGAACAATCGATCAATATCCCCGTTGACTGTTATCCCTGGAATGCTGGTGATGGTCAGATTCGGCGGCACAGAGGCGGGACTGTCCCCGTAGTTTTCTCCAATTGTGTTCGCAGCCGCAGGAGGAGGGAGTGGTTGACCAGAAATCTCGCTATAGAGGGTGGCACTGTTGGCAGCTGGAATCGGTCCCGCCGGAGTCGCGGTGCTGAGAAACTCAGATTTTATTTCTGAGTAGTACAACGTTTGCTGAATAATGTTCACCGCTGTCCCCTCGCAAGATTCCGCGGCGGTCGCCATCGCTTCCTTTGTGCTAACGAATCCGGACATTCTAGTCTCCAGCCCTGTGACGGTGATCGCGGAAATCGCCAATACCACCATCAAGAGCATAACGATCATGACGGTCAGCAACGCGACCCCTCGCTCCCCCTCCCTATCTCGATTAGCGAACCGCACTCCTACTTCCTCCCTGAATCCCATCGTGCATATCCTCACATGTTCCTTGGCTGAATCACTCTGGTCACGACCCGACGTCTCAGCTTCGAGTAGGTCGAGGCATCATACCCGGCATCGGCTGACGGGTTGTGATCGCTCATGATGACCGGTCCGCTCGTATTGACTCCAGACGTATAGCGTTCGCTAAATCCTTGGTCCGGCGTCATTTGCCTGCCGACCACACTAATCTGTACTTGCTTGATCGTCTCAGGCGACATCGGAGGCACATTCCATGCACTGTTGGTCACAAAGTCAGTAATCGATGGCGGGCTCGTCGTATTGACAGCATCTATTTCATCGAGCACACCGTCCGGCGACAGAGGATTCGGTGCGGCAGTACTGCAGCCATCACAGCCGTATGCAAATTGGATGTCCTCGATTCCATCGACCAGAGGTACTCCGTTTCTGGTGAGGCATGCGGTGCTCCCCGTTCCGCATGTCGCCGTCGTGGTCCCAACTGCGTACGTCACGCATTGGAGTAAATAGACCGGTGTCCCGGCAGGAAATTTCCCGTCGATGCTACTGGAGAGCGTGAGGGAGGTAGCACTGACTGTACCAACAGCTCTCACCACACTTCCACCGATGGAGACTACAGACCCGGCGGCTAACCCTTGACTGACCATATCGGTGATAGCCGCCGCGGCAATGGGGAGGGCATTGAACGGGACCGGATCAATTCCTGTCCCTCCAACATTGGCTGAGAGAACCCAGGGGGTAACGACATCAGTGAGGAGCGGTACCACCATCGAAATACTATCAGGACCAGTATCAGCACCCGTTGGATTTTGATCCCTTGGACGAAGACCGACCGGACGAGAGAAGGTCCCATTGGTCACACTGCATGTCCCGACAGTCGGCGCGCCTGGCACGTTCCCCACATAGTTATAGCTGGCCAGCCGCATATCACGAGCCAGCATTTCCATCGCCACTCTGACATTCTGCTGAGTCTCGACCACCTGCTCGTTAGCCGTGGTGGCTTTCTGGCTCATGACCAGCATGGACAAAGCTGCACCAATGACGCCAAGTCCCACGGCGGCGGCAATCATCAACTCGATCAACGTCATGCCGGCTTCACAACTTCGGTGGCACCTGGTGGCCTGTTCAGCGTTCATCTCTTCAAATCCCTCACACCGTCATTCTGGAGCGACAACTGTCCGAAATGTCATGGTTTTAGACTGAATTGACGTCGCACCCCCGGCTGATGTGTTCCATGTGACTGTGATGACGACGTTGGTACGATTTAGACTCGGCGCACCAAGAGTCGGGGCGGGGTCGCCTAGGATAGCCGTTACAGTTCCCCGCACACCGCTTACGTTGGAAGCTATTAGAGCGGCTCGCCACTGCTGACAATCCGCAAGCGCCTGTCGCTGCTGAGCCGTTGTTTGCGGACAGGGCGTGGTGGCAGTTGTATCAATGTTATGGTAGTCCAATACCCGTTGACGATTACTCTGTATGCGCTCAAGCATTTCGACGCCGAAATTCGTGACCACCATCGTGTCTTTTGACTGGCCGTTCTTTGCCAAAGATGCCGCTTGGAACCCAGCAACTCCTAACAGGGTGATGGCTAGAATCGTTCCAGCCATCACGGATTCAATCAGCGTAAAGCCACCTTCATTTCCGATCGCTTGCTGATGATTCATAATTGCGATGTTTCCCGATCGTCACCCTATGGACAGGTTGCCATTGCACACCAGTCAACCTTGCCTGAGGGAGTCACAACAACCGAATAAGCACTGCCTTGTTGTGGGGTCAAGGTAATCAATGCGTTAGCCGTACCTCCACCAGCCCGTAGACCGAACATGTTGAACCCAATGGTTGCCGCTGTAATATTTGCGACGCCCTCGTTGAGGGTAAGCGGGGGGAATACGCCGCCGAACGTGACTGTGGCTCGCCCACTCGTCACCGCAGTCGTCACCGTGATACCAGTCCCTCTGCTCATTGCTGCTGCACGAGCCAGGTTCATATTTCCTGCTAACTCAGTAGCGGCTTGCTTCATTTGATACCGTGCCTTCCACTGCGTAAAAGACGGAATGGCAATCATGGTGGTGATGCCTACAATGGCACCAACAAGTGCCATCTCAATCAACGTAAACCCTTTGGCATCGCGCAACTGGCCACAGTTCATCTGCATTATCCTTAAGAGACACCCCATTACGCGTGAAGGCAAAGCAAGGCGCATGCCGGTCAGAATGCCAGCGGTCTGGCATGTAACCTCTTGAATTGATGGTATTCTCTTTCTATTAAGGACACCTAGGCTTGGTCACTTTTCGTGCTCAGGGACAACAATTTTCGGCTGAGACGTTGTACAGTTTTGCACATGCCATTTTGAGGACTTTTGGGAGTGGTACCAGGATCATGATGACTGTACCTGCTATGATCATGAAGGAAGACCTACTCCTAATATGGCTCGATGGAACGATCCATGATGTCTAGGAACAATCGAAAGCTTCGGCGGTTTGCCATCCAACTTCCATGCACACTCGACGACCACACCTACAGATCGGAAGGAACGATTCTGAATCTCTCAGTACAGGGCTGTGCCGTGATGACAGCACTACCACCATCGGTCTCGTCCCATCTTGCGCTGTGGATCGATTTACCGGACAGCACCACGCCCGTTGAAATTGAACTTGCCGGAGTTCGGTGGGTTTCTGAGCAGCGATGTGGATTCGAGTTTATCCGGATCTCGCCAGAGATGCTGAATCGGTTAGATTCGTTTGTTTTCGTACTCGATCACACTCCCTAGCTAAAGCTTGCAGCGTGTTACTACTTAACTGCCACGGCCCGGACTTGTCGGTACGTCGTCAGTCCCTTGAGTACTTTCTGAATACCATCTTGCAGGAGGGTGACCATCCCATCCCGCATGGCGACCGCGAGAATTTCTGATGTGCGCGCCCGGCTTTGAATGAGATCCTTGATCTCTTCTGAGCTGACCAGGAGTTCATGTAGTGCCACCCTGCCCTTAAATCCTGTCTGGTTGCAGACTTCGCACCCTTTCCCGCGACAGAGCCTGAGATCCTCGGTGTACGAGACTCCCAGCTTTTCCCAATGTCTTGCCCCATACCCCTGCACAAGCTCCTCAAACTCCTGCTGTGTCGGATGGTACCCTTCTTTGCAGTGGGAACAGATCCGTTTACAGAGCCGCATGGCAAGAATGCCCAACATCGCATCAGCAAAGTTAAATGAATCACACCCCATATCAAGCAATCGTGTCACGGTTTCTACCGCACTATTGGTGTGCAGCGTGCTCATCACGAGATGTCCGGTAAGCGACGCTTCGATCGCGATGTCCGCGGTTTCCTTGTCGCGCATCTCGCCGATCATGATGACATCCGGGTCAGCCCGTAGGAATGCGCGCATCGCCGAAGCAAAGGTAAAGCCGATCTTTGGATGCACTTGTACTTGTCGCAGCCCTTCCTGTGTCACTTCGATGGGATCTTCCGCCGTCCAAATTTTCCGTTCATCCGTATTGATGTGTTTCAACACGGCGTGAAGCGTCGTGGTCTTCCCTGATCCAGTCGGCCCCACACACAGAAAAATTCCATAGGGATGCTCAGAGAGCTCCTTCACAGTCTGTAACACACCCTGATGGAAATCCATCGCTTCCAACGGCATGGTTTCCTTGGCGGTCAAGAGCCGTAGCACGACATCTTCATTGTTTCCTGCCGTCGGCAACGTCGCCACCCGCAATTCAATTTCACGGTCCTTTGCCAGCTTGTAGCGGATCTTTCCATCTTGAGGCTTTCGCCGCTCAGCAATGTCCAAATTGGCCATAATTTTCAACCGTGAGACGATGGCTCGCCGATAGGCGGCCGGAATCCGCATATAGGTAAAGCAGGTCCCATCGACTCGGAATCGTACCGCAGTCTCTTTACGGTCTGAATAGGGTTCGATGTGGACGTCCGATGCCGCTAAACGATACGCTTCGGCAATAATCTGGTTTGCCAACCGTACGATGGCCGAGTCGTTTTCATCGATCTCTCTTCGCTCTGCTTCAGCATTCCGCTCGCTCCCAGCTTCATCAACCAGTTCTCCAAGGATATCCGTGATTGAACCACCGGTTGCTTGACCTGTTGCCACAAGCAGGTATTGTTCGATGTCCCGCCGAAGCCCGACTGCGAATCGAATCGTTGTGCCTGGAAATGCGCGACGAATATCCAAGCCTTTTTCGAGATCGTGTGGATCATTGGTGACGATATCGAGCACTGTGCCCTGACGCTTCATGGGAATCCATGAATTTCTTCTAAGGTAATCGAAGCTGAGGTTTTTCAAGAGTTCCGGATCAAGAATGGTCCGTTCGTCGTACGGAACATAGGGGCATTGATAGAACTCACTCAATGCTGATCCAAGCGCTGGTTTGGGGACGCGATATTTGTCGATGAGGACAGTCTCGAGATCGACTTCTCGAGAGAGAGATTCTTCCACTGCCAAATCCAATTCGGCAGGGCTGACAAGACCCCGATAGGCGATACAATCCAGGAGACTCCGTTCCATGGTCTTTTTCCGAGGGGCCTTGTTCATCGGAGGTCTCTTCAGCGTCGCAACGGAAAGGACTTCTCGTTTGTTCGGTATTCCAGCTGCTTGTGCAATCATTGTAGCCCTTCCTTCTGTCTCGACAACTAGATTGTGTTTTTGGATTTGTACTAACCGGCGAAGTACGTGTTAGCAGTTCAATACTTGGCGACCCATGTCCCAGGAGCACGATGGACTACCGGCAGACCTCGAAACCACCCCTGTCCGATATCGTGGTCGTACCAGACCTCAAAGGTATCGCGTGCATCTGTTCCTGTAATCGTTCCTCCACTGACCACTGCCCCATGCACCTTTACTTTTCCAGTCACCGTGATATTGCCGGCGGCATACAACACACCGTTGAGCTGAATCCCTGAGAGCTGAACGAGCGCCCGAGCCAGAGTACCATTGAGATCGGTTCTTGGTGGGCTAAGTGCCTGGATGGTCGCCCCAGATCCAGAGGGATTGAGGTGGATATCGCCCTGCATGATAACCGTCGCTTCGAGATAGGAGACCTGCAACCGGAGAACTCCGAGGTTGTCCAAGCGTGGCGGCAGTTGGTCCAGCGTGTCGATGAAGAGCAACCCTTGTTGATCACCCGGTACCTGAGACTTCAACACCTCATCCGGAGTAACTCCTCGACCCGGCTCTACCACACCTTGCGGATATAACAGCCCCTCTCGGTCAATCGCGAAGTAGCGCCCGAAGCGCTTCGCCATGTGCTTTAGTTCTTCGTAGGTCCATTGGTCCAGCCGCACTCCCGGGATCGGTGATTGCCTTTCGTGAATATTCGAAAGAAGCCCCGCTGCCTGCTCTGAATCCGGTTGAGTCATCAGGACCTGTCCTCCAACCCACGCTTCCATCCAGCGATCTTCTCGCTGCGCCGTCTCGTCATAAGTCTGCCCCGTTACCATCGCTGTCACGCTCTTGGTCGGGATATCGTTCTCATGGCTGAGGACGAGAGTTTCCCCTACTCGCAAATCTCCCCAATGCACTCTGACTGGTGATTCATGTCCTTGATGGAATTCCCCCAGGTGCCGTGTCACTTGCACCGCAGCCTTCAGCGGGCGAAGATTCAAGGCACTCAGTTGTAGCAAGACGGACTGCCGGACCGATGGAGTTGTAGCTGTAGCGATCGTGGCATCAACAGTACACAAGAGGCCCGGATTCGATGGTGCATAGACCTTGACCGCTTCAACATGCCCTAAATGGCGCATCGCGCGAAAAACGCCAACTTCCGGATCGTTTAAGAGCCGTTCGTCCGCAGGATTCTCTGCAAGGAGGGCGACATCTGGCTGTTCACTTGTACCGGTAAACTGCGAACGCCCATTAAGATCAAAGAAAGACGGTCCTCCTTCCCCGTCATGATGCCGCTTTTCCCGAAGAAGCTTGAGCTGTGGATGACTAGCGGTCGACTGTGGGTCATGAAACCATGCCAGGATCAGTTCGCCTGCCGCATCGGCAAGCTGTTGAGCGACGACCCCTTGATTTCCAGCACGAGCACTGACGACCTCCTGCCCGGAGAGAGTGAAGAGGGTTGATGCTAAAAGCGATACCAGCAGAACGATGACCATCGCGCCGAGGAGCGCAATCCCTTGTTGATTTCCTGTGAGAGCTCGGTGAAGCATGGTGTTCTTCCTTGTTTATGATTGAATAGAGACATCCCGCAGCATCCGGCCTCGGGATTGATCAGAATCAATTTCTAATACGATCCGTTTCACGCGGGAGATCGCGTTCGTTCTTTCCCCCATCTCGTCCCAATACGACAGCTGGACATCCATGAGACGCCCGATCATCACACTCGCCCCTCCATCGACCATGCGCATAAGTTGCGTGACTCCGTCCTCATCCCGTTTGGCGTAGTAGATGACCCGATTACGAACTTCCACACTCGCCCCCGCAGAAAACGTTGCTCCAAGCGGCTGGAGCAATGTCAATTGGTTCCGTTGCCCTGCCCGTGCGAGCCGATGTGACTCGCAATTCGATAGACCACAAATCATGATGGTCTTTCCTTCGCCCCATCCACTGCCATCCTGCACGGCAATCACGGACTGCCCTGGGAGAAGAGCGCCGGTCGTATTGGTCCGAAGTGCGCCGAGATTCGCATGGAACAGAATCCGATCTGAGTCGGCGATCTCGATCGATTCGGGAGTTGCGAGCCGAACCTCCTGCTCGAAGACTTCCAGGCCTAGTCGCATATCTTGCTGTTGTCTGATTGCCGCGAACTGATTGTCTGCGTGGGTTTTGGCCACAGTGAAGATGTCTAAGGTGGCCGCCATTACTGTAACCCCGATCGCCAAGCTGAGTATCACCTCAATCATGGTGAACCCAGACTGGGCAAGTGCCATCTCAGAAGCAGACTGCCGCTGTATCGGATGAAGGATAGGCCTGCCGTGACTCATCGGTACCCCACATAACTGGGATTCGCCCGCATTGTCGCCATCTGGACCTCCCGTTTCTCCCTGTTCCGCCCGAGATACGATGCCACCGCCTGAATCCTGACCATACTGGTCTCACCCAATGGCCCGGGACGATCCGTCTCAACCGTCCAGACCACAGTTATTCCATCCCGCTCGTACATGGCGGTGTAGATGCCATCGCCTGGGGCAATGTCGAAGCCGGTGCCATCATCGATCATGTGGGTTTCGGCAATACCATCTCGATCAAGATCATCTTCCAGCAGTAACTGCCATCGAACAGAGCGCTTCGCTTCCAGCCTCCCATGAGCCAACTCTAGCGCCTGACTGTTCATCACACTCTGCCGAGCGTATCTGGAAGAGATCTCCACCGCGCCCAGTGTCCCTATTAGGGCGATACCAGAGATCATCATCGCCACCATGACCTCCACCAAACTGATGCCGGTACTATTCATCATCTGTCTCATAGAATGGATACCCGACCTGTGATACTCACGGTAAGCTTCTGACTCGAACCCGCTCGGCCATGGAGATGAATCGTCGTGGCTGTCGCAGACCGTCCACTCGGGTGAAACAGGATCTCCGACCCTGCACTCGGCTCTTCGATCACAAGTTGCTTGTCGCTGTAACGATAGACGTGATGCGTGAACCCAGTGTTGGCAAACTGTGTGACTAGTTCTCGCTGGTCTAGGTCGATGAGCACCCGCACACGATCGTGGTTCGTAAGGGCCAGTTGCTTGGCAAGACGGAGTTCCGATGCGATCTCTTCGGCTGCACAGCGAACCTGAGTACGGGAGTTGAGATGCATGAAGGTTGGTAGCGCCATACCCGCCACGATAGCGACGATGCCGACCACGACCAGGAGTTCTGTGACCGTCTTTCCTTCTTGCGTCATGTCTTCCTCTCCAGTTCTTTCTCCGCTCGATTGACGTAGCGGTATCTCAAGAGTCGTGCCGCATCGAATTCGATCCCGCATGGGCTGTACCGTTGACTAGGTCCGCATGAATTGGAGTGATGCAACCCACGGAAAAATGAGGACAACTTGCGGTTTCAGAGTGTGAGACTGTAGAGAATTACGTGTGCGGAGGAGTCGCAGGAAGAATGCGAATTACCAAACCAAAGAGATACAGTTCTCGACAGAAAAGATACAGTCGAATCGCCTGGAATCGGCCAGCAGAGCCATTATCCCGCCAACAGGCTCTGGTACCAATCAAGGAGTGACTGCCCAAAGAAGAGAGAAACCAGCGCGCCACAAACAAGAAACGGCCCAAAGGGGATATAGTCTTCCCGTCTAATTATCTTTGAAGCGATGAGCGTCACCCCGACGACCGATCCAAGAAATGACCCCAGCATGATGGTCATGACGGCAGGCTTCCACCCCAAAAACGCTCCGATCATAGCGAGCAGCTTGATATCTCCCCCACCCATTCCCTCTTTACCAAAAAGATATGGGCTAGCCCAAGCAAGCAGCCAGAGAATCCCCCCACCAACGAGCAACCCGATGATGCCGTTGACAAGGCCCAGCGGCAGGATCGTACCTGCACTGATCAGGCCGAGTATAATTCCTGGGAATGTAATGGCATTCGGGATGATTTTATGACTCAGATCGGTTCCCGCGACTACGAGGAGCGCGGAATAGAGCCCCCAATAGACCATCGTGGCCCAGGTGAGTCCAAAAAACCATAGAACACCTACATAACCGAGACCATTCAGTATTTCCACCGCTGGGTATTGCAGCGGAATGCGTACTGCGCACTGTCGGCACCGTCCGGCCAATGCCACATAACTCAAGATCGGGATATTATCGTACCACGCAATGGCATGAGAGCAGGTGGGACAATGCGACCCGGGCCAGGCTACGGATTTGTGCCTCGGCAATCGATAAATGCAGACATTGAGAAAACTTCCAACGATAGCCCCAAAGAAACCACTAAATAGCAGCAGCAAAGCGTTGTGACTGTCATGCATAATTGCTCAGAGTGCTTTCCCTACCTAGCATCCCCACTAGGGCCGAATTGCCTTTCTTTACTTTTTTCTGGCAACATCCCATAATTGCCTCGTCGCAAAACGACTGCAATCGAGTATACCTGAAACTGCGTACGATCAAAGGAGAACTCAACATCATGGCTAAGATAGCTGCAAAGACTCGTCCTCGGAAATCACTTGCTGATCTTCAACCTCCGCCTCGCCCCCGCCGACCGGAATCCCTAACCTCACGAGAACAGGAAATTCTTGAGTTGATTTGGGCTGGGTTCAAGAATAAAGAAATCGGTCAGCGCTTGAAGATCAGTGTCAAGACAGTAGAAGCCCACCGTGCCAATATGATGAAGAAGTTGCGCGTGTCGAATACGGCTCAACTGCTAAAGACCGCTATCCAGGGGGGGTCGCTCCGAGTCCGTTGAACTACCTGCCTCGAGGTTGGCCTGCTCCCGTTGTCGCAGGACCTCGTACAAGACGATTGCCGCAGAAGCTGACACATTGAGGGATTGGACTTTTCCCCGGAGCGGGATACGAACACACTCGTCACAGTGCTGGACCACGCCTGATCGAATTCCAGTCCCCTCGGCCCCGAGCACGAATCCGACTGGTCCTCGATAGTCAATGTCGGTATATATTTTCTGAGCCGAAGGCGTCACGCCGTAGATCCATACCCCGGCTGCCTTGAGGGAATCCATCAGCCTGCTCAGGTTTGTCACACGCGCGACTGGGATATGGTCAATGGCGCCAGCCGAGGCTTTCGCAACCACGGAAGTCAGTCCCGCCGCCCTTCGCTCCGGGATAAAGACACCATGCACTCCAGCCCCCTCCGCCGTCCGAAGAATGGCCCCCAGATTGTGCGGGTCTTCGACCCCATCGAGGATCACCAATAAGGGAGGCTCCTGGCGTTGGGCTGCTCGATCCAGAATTTCCTCTTGAGTCCCATAGGCTTTTGCCGCAGTAAAGGCGACAATGCCTTGGTGCTTGCCATTGGGAACTAGCCGATCGAGCGAAGCGAGGGGCTGAATATGAACGGGGATTCGGCGAGATCGGGCTAAGTGGACAAGATCTGTGAATTGCTTGTCGACACGGAGAACCAGGATTCGCTGGAGCTGTCTGTTACCAGCCTTCAGTGCTTCGCGTACCGCATGGAGCCCATACAGAAGCTCTTCAGGATTAGCGCTTCCAGCGGCTGGTGCCATCGGGCTTGTCCTCGATGATAATGCCGTGAGCGGCCAGCGATTTCCTGATTTCATCCGCCCGTTTGAAGTCCTTCCCGCGACGTGCCTCGTTCCGCTCCCGCAACAGATCTTCAATTTCGTTATCAGTTAAACCGGACTTCTTGACACCTATGGGCAATGCCTCGTCGGTCTCTTTGGCTCGGCCAATTGTCCGACTCTTAGCTGGGGTGATGGGCATGGCCATGTCAGTTTCCATGGCTTGGCCTATAGGAATGACGTGACTTTTGAATTGCCATTTCTCCAACTGGAAAAATCCGATCGTTTCTCCAAGAGCTCTAAACGCCTCTCTGGCGGTTTTGCGTGCGTTAGTAGACAGACCTTGGCCTAGCAACTTATTGACCTCGCCCTTCAAAACCTGAAATGCCGCGATTGCGCTGGGGGTACTGAGGTCGTCGTCCATTGCCATTTGGAAAGCGACCCTACATCGCTTGATTACCTCCACCAGCTCCTTGTCAGTCGTGGATCTCTTATCTGATTCCTTTAATCGCTCAAATAGATCGTAGAATCCATTCATCGCACTCTTCGCTTCTTGCAGTGCTTGATCAGAAAAATCGAGCGGCCCGTGGTAATGGGTCGACAGGAGAAAATATCGAAGAATCTCACCCATAACTTCCTCAGGCCATTCTGACTTCTCGAAGATTTCACGGATCGTGAAGAAATTGCCGAGTGACTTGGACATCTTCTCTTTGTTGATCTGAACAAACCCGTTGTGTATCCAATAGCGTGCGAATTCTTTCCCTGTTGCTCCGCACGATTGAGCGACTTCGTTCTCATGGTGTGGAAAAATAAGATCCATCCCACCACCATGAATATCGAACGTTTCCCCAAGATGACGGATCGACATGGCGGAACATTCGATGTGCCAGCCCGGACGACCGGGCCCCCAGGGACTCTCCCAGGACGGCTCACCTGGCTTACTACTCTTCCACAGGGCAAAATCCATCGGATGACGTTTCCGCTCATCCACGTCCACCCGCGCGCCGGCTTGTAAGTCCTCAAGTCGTCGTTTTGACAGTCGTCCGTATTCTGGATATTTCACGACTTCAAAATACACATCTCCGTCCACGATATACGCCAACCCTTTGGAGACTAATCGCTCAGTCAGCTGGATGATGTCGGCAATATGTTCCGTAGCTTTTGGCTCTTCCGTCGCAACTCTGATTCCCAATTTACCCATATCTTCGTGATAAGCCTGAATGTATTTGGTCGTAACGGCGTCACAGGAAACACCCTGTTCTTGTGCTCTCTTAATGATCTTGTCGTCGACATCCGTGAAATTCTTCACGAAAGTCACGGCGTAGCCACAAGACTCCAGGTAACGACGGAGCACGTCAAAGACTAAGGCGCTGCGCGCATGGCCGATGTGACAATAGTCATAGACCGTCACACCACAGACGTACATGCGGACCTTGTTCGGTTCGATCGGCTCGAATACTTCTTGTCGCCCGGTCAGAGTATTGAAGAGCTTGAGCATGAAGTTTATGCCCCAGGACTTGTTCGTCGTCTCGGCCAATGCGACCAGAGGAAGTAGCCGATCGCGACGGCGAGGACGAGCCCAATGACAATGTCAAATTGATGAAAGTAGTCTCGCAGATGTTCCCACTGTTCGCCCATCCGAAGCCCGATGTACGCCAAGAGATAGCACCAAGGCAAGGCTCCGACAAAGGTGAAGATGACGAATCGTGGAAAGTTCATCTTCGCGATACCGGCCGGAAGCGAAATGAACGTGCGCACCACGGGAAGCATTCGGCCGAAAAAGACAGCCGCCTCTCCATATTTGGCAAACCACCGATCGGCGACATCGAGATCATGGTGAGAGACCAAGAAATAGGGACCAAAGCGTTCCGCGAATGGTCGCCCTCCCCACACTCCCACGTAGTAGGCGACAACCGAGCCAAGTACGTTGCCGACTGCACCAGCCAGGGTCACACCCCATATCGTAAACTCCCCGGTCATCACGAGGTACCCGGAGAAAGGCATGATGATTTCGCTCGGGAGGGGAATGCAGGCACTCTCAACCGCCATCGTGAAGAGAATCCCTCCATACCCAAACCTCGAAATGCAGGCGATGATGAATCGGCTCAGTTCACCAATAATCGACTCAATCAAATTTCCGATCATCTCCCCACCGCCTTAGCCGAACGGCGGAAGGACGGTGAAACAGCCCCCTTGTCGGTACTTCGCGCAATAACGGGTTCCCATGCTCTGAAGTGATCCACCACTGCGTGGTTGGTAGTATCCAAGAGAATTGGTGTAATGGACACGTATCCGGCTTCAAGCGCCTCGTGGTCCGCATTCTTACTACGACTCCACGAGATCCGCTTCCCGGCAATCCAATAGTAGGCTCGACCATGAGGATCAACTTTTTCGATGATTGGATTGTGGAACCGTCGTCGACTCAGACAGGTAATCCGTACTCCTCGAATCTTGGACTGAGCCCGATCCGGGATGTTGACGTTCAAGAGGGTTTCATCAGGGAGACCTTGGTCCAGCACAAGCCTGGCAACCCGAGTGGCATAGGTTGCGCCAATATTGAAGCGAAATGCCCCCTGCCCTTCCTGCGAAACGGCAAGAGAAGGTACACCAAGAATGGTGCCTTCCATCGCCGCTGATACAGTCCCCGAGTACATGACATCGTCGCCAAGGTTGACACCTTTGTTGATGCCAGAGACGACGATGGCCGGAGGTTTGGGCATGACCTTGAGCAGGGCCAGATTCACACAGTCGACCGGCGTCCCGTTGACCGTATAGGTTCGAGGCGCTACGCGGTGAACACGCAATGGCTTATGTAAGGTCACGGCATGAGCGACGGCTGTGCGCTCCCGATCCGGAGCCACAACCCACACTTCCCCGACGGCAGCCAGTGCTTGTGCCAAGGCTGTAAGCCCAGGGGACTGGATGCCGTCGTCGTTGGTCACTAGGATACGCATGGAAGGACTACAATAAAAAAGCTGCCTGAGGCAGCTTCGACGGAACTACGAGATCCGTTTTCTTCCCTCATCCCTTCAAGATTCTGCAAACTGGTCGGGGCGGCGGGATTTGAACCCACGACCACTCGCACCCCAAGCGAGTGCGCTACCGGGCTGCGCTACGCCCCGACATGTTCTCGACTCTTGAGCCGGTTATTGTCGCAGATTCTCTCGTGATTGTCTTCGGTGAAATGCACCGTCTCTTTTGATTTATGATGAATGCGAATCGATGATCTTCAGAATGACTTGGAGGTCGCCTCTCAGCTTTTTGGCGATCTCCCTCGGCCTCAGGCGGCGGGTAGCAGCCCTCCCACGACGGACCCAATATCGCTTCACACCCTCAAGCGTATGCCCTTCTTCATACAGCATGCGCTTGATGTGCAAGACGGTTTCGATATCGCGTTGAACGTACAGTCGTTGATTACCTCGACTCTTCTTGGGTTTTAAAAATGTAAATTGAGATTCCCAGAAACGGAGTACGTACGAGGGAAGCCTTGTCAGCCGACTCACCTCGCCGATCTTATAGAAAACCTTGCTGCCCAGCCTGGGCTCAGTTCCCATGACCGGCCTCACGGTTCGGTCGACAATGTGGGTGAAGTCGCCTTACGAATTGACGTACTTCTTGAATACCTGGCTTGGACGAAATGTAACGACTCGCCGGGGGGTAATCCCAATCTCTTCTCCGGTCCGTGGGTTGCGCCCCTTCCGGGCGCCTTTGCTCCGCACGACAAAATTGCCAAACCCTGCGATTTTAACCGATTCTCCCTTCTGCAGTACCGACTTGAGGAGATTCAGCACGAACTCGACGATATCAGCCGCTTCATTTTTTGAAATCCCAACCTGCTTAAAAATTTCCTCAGCGATATCCGCCTTTCTCATGCCATCCCCCCCTACATGACGACGACTCACCGCACTCCCTGTCAGAACCATCCACCGAGTGCGGTGAGTTTGTCTTAAGTTACGTGAGGTTATGACACCTGTCAAGAATAAATTGGAGAATGCTTACGAAAATACTCTAGTTTTTTGACAGCAGTTTATATTCGATACTATCGACGAGAGCCTGCCACGTCGCTTCAATGATATTTTCAGAGACCCCCACCGTTCCCCATTTGTCTTTGTGATCGCCCGACTCGATTAAGACACGCACTTTTGATTCGGTCCCCCGATTCGCCGCCAACACCCGGACCTTATAGTCGAGCAGTTTCACCTCTCGAAGCTGCGGATAGAACTTTTCCAGGGCTTTGCGCAACGCATGATCCAACGCATTGACCGGCCCCGCCCCGACCGCCGCCGTGTGCTCGACCACGTCCCCAACCTTGACCATCACCGTCGCCTCCGAAAGCAGGGAACCATCCTCCTGCTTCTTCTCGACGATCACGCGAAACCCAAGCAATCGAAATGATGACTTGTGACTCCCCATCGCCTTTCGCATCAACAACTCAAATGAGCCCTCGGCCCCTTCGAATTGATAGCCCTGACTTTCTCGCTCCTTCAAGGTATGGACCAGCTCATCAACTTTGGCGTGGTCCTTCGAAAGCCTGATCCCATAGGCTTCGATTTTGTCGAGCAGGCCGCTGCGTCCTCCGTAGTCGGAGATCAACATCCGCTGCCGATTGCCGACGCGAGCCGGATCGATATGTTCATAGGTCGCCGAGTTCTTCAACACTGCGTGAATGTGCACCCCGCCTTTATGGGCGAACGCGGAATCTCCGACATAGGGCTGATGCTTATTGGGCATCAGATTGGCGATCTCCGTGACGAATCCGGATACATCTTTGAGATGGCTCAGGGTATTGCTCAGGGCCTGGCGTTTCATTTTCAGCTCGAGATTCGGAATAATGGAGCAGAGGTTGGCATTTCCACAGCGTTCCCCAATGCCATTGATCGTCCCCTGTACCTGCTGAATCCCCATCTCGATCGCCACAAGGGAATTCGCGACGGCCATTTCACAATCGTTATGTGCGTGGATACCGAGCGGCACCCCGCATTCCCGCTGCACGACGCCACAGATCTCACGGATTTCCCAGGGCATCGTGCCCCCGTTGGTATCACAAAGAATCACTCGCTCCGCACCAGCCTGTACCGCTTTCCTGATCGTATTCAACGCATAGTCCGGATTGGTCTTATAGCCATCGAAGAAATGCTCCGCATCGTAGAAGACACGGCGACCTTTTCCTCGAAGATAGCCGATGGAGTCACCGATCAACTCAAGGTTTTTGTGCAGAGAGATACCGAGCGCATCGGTCACATGGAGCGACCAGGTCTTCCCAAAGAGCGTAATAATCTTTGTGTCCGCGCCGAGTAATGCCTGCAGATTCGGATCCTTGCGAACCGTATTGCTGGCTTTCCTGGTTGACCCGAACGCGATGACGTCCGCATGTTTCAGCGGGATTGTCTTGATCATCCTGAAAAATTCAATATCTTTTGGATTTGCGCCGGGCCATCCACCTTCAATAAAATGCACGCCCAGACTATCCAATTTCTGCGCAATTAACACCTTGTCTGCGGCGGAGAAACTGACATCCTCCGCCTGCGCACCGTCACGCAAGGTAGTGTCATAGATTTCTAATTTCTCCGCCTGTTCGGTGGATGGTTTTTCCACAGAAACTGGATTCCGTTCACGGATCGCGCGGGAAGTACGTGATTGTTTGGTAGTTCTAGACATGGACAGAAAGGGTATCAGGAGAGGGGCTCCCCTGTCGAGATCTCAAGGTCCAAGCAGTTCACCGAATCCCAAATCCAGAACGATCAACCGAATGGGGTCGTGCTTCCCCTCATGCCAGCCACAGGAGCTTTGTTGAAAGGTGTCCCCATTTTTCTCGCCGGAAGCCGATCTTCACTGTTGATGACGGTGAGGACCGTGTATGGTCCCCTATCGGACACTGCGGATCACTCTAAAGGACAGTTCTGCTTGGTGTCGTTTATAAAACTCATATAAAACCGATCAGTTACGCGCATGATGGAAAGTGTCATTAACGTCGCGCCGCATCTATTCACCGCCCTGTCCTTTATAGCTATAGCTTAAATCGACAAGCCAATACTTCCGCCAACGGCGCTCCCCCTCAAACCTCACCACCTGTTCCGCCACCAACACGTCAAGAGCCCGCTTGACCGTCCTAGCCGAAATCTCAACCCCAATTCGCCGGTTCACATCAGAAGTTGAGGAACCCGGATAGCGGGTCAAGTCTTCCAAGATCAAGGCACGCAAACGATGTGGCGGAATACGGGTCAACGTGGTTTTGCGATCCAGCGCAACCTCTCGCAAAAGGCCTGGAGCCACGAAGTACCGCATCCCGGAGGTCTGGCCGCTCGTTCCAATCACGCCGAGTGTGATCAAGCGCCCCAGCCACGGGGTAAGCCCTTCCACGCTACCTGTTTCCAGCAAGGATACGAGTTCGCGGGCTCGCATCCCTTCCGTCTGGGCCAATACACCCAGTGTGATCCGCTCCCGTTGCGTCAATTGAAACCGTTCATCCGCATCCGCCATCAAGCGCATGATTCCTGGCTTCACAATTCTCCGCTGGATCGTCACCTTCACCCAGTCGGGGCCTTCCTCCGGCATAGGCGCGGGCCGCCCCTGGGACAGCAGCCGGTCGTAGATCAGGTCGAAGCCGCTCCCTTCTCGCTCCATCAGACCCAGATCATGAAAGACGCGCGCTAGGCTCTCATTGCGGCGTCGGCTGGCATGCAGCATGTTACGTGGGGTCACCCCTAACGGCAGCCGTCCCGGATTCACGACCTCCAGCCGGTCCGGATACAGATTGAGATAGATATCACCCCCTTGGGTATAGGGACGATGCACTAGCGCATTCACCAACAGTTCCCGCACCACTTTCTCGTCATAAGCTGGCACCTGGCGGCGGTAGAGTCCCTCCGCCACTTCGTAGCTTTCACGGAAATCCGGGACCTCACGCCAGATCGCATCGACCAGATCCACCGGAGACAGCGAATAGTCATCCCACACCCACTTGTTGATTTTCTTTCCTTGTTCGTCGTACTTGATCGCCTGCACCAGCGGAGCAGTCCCCAGCGCCCTCCGGTCGGCCGTGCGACCCAGCAGCAGAACACCGAGCCTGGTCAGCCGCTCACCTTGGGCCAATCCATAGTGGGTCAGCAACTCCTCGTCACTTTTCTCTTTGACCGAGTCCTTCACACGGTCTGAGGTGCGGATGCCTTGCGCAAACCGGGCGGCCTGATCCATATCCGCCACCTGGCGTGTGACACCGCTGTCCATCGCTTCCCACGGCCGACCGGACCGTTCGGATGCCAGCCGCAGCACATCGTCACCAAGAACCGGCACACAGGTATCGCCGACTCGCAGGAAATACCGACCGTCGGACGTTGACGCCACTGCGGGAGAACGTTCCACCACCAACTCGATAAACTCACCGCCATTCGCGCCTTGCTGCACACTTGGCAGCACCTGAACATTCACCGTCAACTCGCCGATACGTTTGCGAAGCCGGTCCAGTAACTCCTGTGGGACGACTTGATCGGGAGGCGGCAATACCTCGCCATCCTCGATGCCGATCAAGAGCCGCCCGCCGGAACCGTTGGCAAAGCACACGCAATCATGCGCGAGGGCGGCCCAGTCCGCCGTCCTGCCCGTAACCGAACGCAGCGATTTTCGGTCGACCTGCTGACTTTCGAGACTCATGCCATAATCTCCCTACTTATCAGTCGCAGCCATATGGCCAAGCCGCACGGAAGTGAGGCGAAGCGTGCCCCTTGCACTTCAGTCCCCCATTCGACGGGTCTTGCGATCACACAGGGCTTGCGCGGCCCGTTTCAGCCGACGCCTCACCTCGAGTTGCCCAGTCCTCACGACATTTGGCAGCTACGGCCAGCAGAGGAATTCAGCCTGTCCCCTATTCTCTCTCACATGCCCCTGCGTCAATTCGGCGACCACCGCTTCCATGAGCTTCTCAGCGGTGGCGCGGGAATGAGCAAGTTGGGTTTCCACCTGGTCTACCAAGGCCATCAGTTGATCCACTTTGGCGACGATCTGGCGTTGTTCGGCGAGGGGTGGGAGTGGGAGCCAATACTTTTTGACGCTGTTCGCCGAAAGGTTCGGTTGCGCTGAGCCATTATCGAATTGGAATATCTGCTCGCGCCCCAATGGACTCGTCAGAAATCGATAAGCGAATCTCGGATCAACCGCTGCAGAGAGGCGGATAATCACTAAGGACGAGGCTACCGCGCCTTCCTCGAATTGCGTGATGATGGCCGTCTTTCCAAGTGTCGCGCCTCGTAAGCAGTACACCAAGTCCCCTGGACGCACCTTGCCGCTTCGGAGCGAATCGAATTTCTCCCGCGTGATGTAGTGCATCGAATCCGTGGAAAGCGTTCCATCGGGTTCAATGTGCCCTGTGTTGATCCACGCTACACCTTCCTGAACATACTCAGCTTTGTTTGGATAGTTTTTGCTTCGGTCGCCATTGATTAGCTCGCTGACCTGACCCAACTGTATCCATCTCCAACTGTCGGGCAACTCAAACGGAGTCTCTTGCTCGTCCTTTGGCCTCGTAACGGGCGGTAACAAGCGTGTCTCCGCCAGCTCATCGTTTGGGTCTTGGGGGACAAGCTTCCCTTGGACAGCGAGCGTGAGGATGGCTTTGCGGAGGTCGGCTGGGGAGATGGTGTAGGACTTGCGGAAGAGTAGGTCGAGGTTGGCCGGGGTGGGTGCGTCGGCAAAGCGGGCCAGCGATGCGCGGGCGAGCGCGGCGTGCCGCGTCTCCCGTTCCTCCTGCTGCGCCTCCAGCCGATCACACAACGCCATCAACTCACCCACCTTCGCCACAATCCGGCGTTGTTCGGCGAGGGGTGGAATAGGAATTTGGAACGTGTCCAAGTCGTACTTCGAAACAGCAACAAACGTCGATCCAACACCCAGGGCAGCGATGTCTCGCTCGAGCGCACGAAGGGTGTAAAGGAGGTGCATCTGCTCACCCCCGAGGCTTCGCAGAGCAGCTAACCCACGGCCAATGCACGACCTCTCCCGAAGGACGTTCGTTGGGCCCACGGGAGCTCGCACCGAGATCACGACATCACCGGGTTCACCGATCTTTGTTGGTTCGGTACACCAGTTTGTTGCAGTTGGATAGAGCTGCCCAAATTGGGCCTTTCCCTGGTAGAACGGCAGTCCTGCTCCGGACTCATTGTAGGCTGACGAAGGTGGGCTCTGTCCCATGATCACGCCCACATACACCGACAACGGAGCTAGAACCCATCCGGATGGCAAGTTGGTATTGATCTGATCCAAGGACCCTAAATCAGGTACTTCATCGCGAACCAACCCAGCTGCCACTAACTGCTTACGAGCTTGGACTGCCCTTCGAATCAGCTCGGATGCCGGTTCTTCATTGAGGTCTTGACGGACAAGCTTCCCTTGAGTAGCAGTTCTAAGCACCAATTCCCGCATCTTCGCTACCGCATCAGGCGCATCGGCGAAGAGGTCGAACTTCTCGAAGAAGGTCTCAAGCGTCATGCATCAGTTCCAGCGGTGGTGGTGAGTGCGTTCTGGAGTTCCTTCTTCAGCGCGGCGCGGGTAGCAGCAATCTGGGCGAGGAGCTTTTCGTACTCAGGCAAGAGATGATCAACGTCGCCGGGGCCGGTGTCAGGGTTGTGCGGGTTCTTGAGGTCGAGGTTAAAATTGCCGGCCTTGATTTGGTCGATCGAGACGCGCCAGGCCTGCTCGTTCTCCACACGGGTGGCGAAGCCATTCGGTTCTTCGCCCCACCAGGCACGTTCCGGTTCAAACTCTTCGATTCGGATGGGTTTTCCCTTGTTGTAGCTCTTGGCACCGGGCGGATAGGGGTGCTCGTAGTACCAAATCTCGGTGGTGGGCTGGCCCTTGGTGAAGAAGAGCAGATTGGTGCGGATGCCAGTGTAGGGGTTAAACACACCGTTTGGCAAACGGACGATGGTGTGCAGGTTGCACTCGTTGAGCAATGCTTCCTTGATGCGCGTTTTGACGCCTTCACCAAACAGTGTCCCGTCAGGCAAGACGAGGCCAGCACGTCCACCGGGCTTGAGCAGCTTCATGAGCAACACAAGGAAGAGGTCCGCGGTCTCACGGGTCCGAAACTCTGATGGAAAATTCGCCTCGATACCGTCTTCTTCCATGCCACCGAACGGCGGATTCGTGACAATCACGTCCACCCGCTCCTTGGGCGACCAGTCGCGCAGCGGACGGGCCAGCGTATTGTCATGCCGGACGTTGGAGGGGACATCGATGCCGTGCAGCAGCAAGTTGGTCATACACAAGACATGCGGCAGGTGTTTCTTTTCAATGCCGGAAAAGCAATCCTGAATAAACGCTTCATCGGCTTCGGTCTTGGCCTGCTTCCGCAAGTGCTCAATGGCACAGACCAAGAATCCCCCAGTACCACAGGCCGGGTCGAGGATGGTTTCGCGCTTCTTCAGACTGGGGTTCACTTGTTCAACGATAAATTGCGTCACGGCGCGTGGGGTATAGAACTCACCTGCGTTCCCAGCGGACTGGAGATCCTTGAGGATCTTCTCGTAGATGTCGCCGAACATATGCCGGTCATCGGATGCATTGAAATCGATGCCGTTGATCTTGTTGATGACCTGCCGCATGAGGGTGCCGTTCTTCATGTAGTTATTGGCATCCTCAAACGTCATGCGGATCAGACCGGCGATCTTATCCGCACCACCCGTCAGGGACTTAAGCTTTGGCAGGAGGGTGTTGTTCACGAAATCGAGGAGTCCTTCACCCGTGATGCCTTCTTCATCCTTGGCCCAGCTTGACCAGCGCAGGTGCTTCGGCAACGGCGATTTGTAACTATCTCGCAGGAGTTCCAATTCTTTTTCGCGGTCATCAAAGATCTTGAGAAAGAACATCCAGCCGAGTTGCTCCAGGCGCTGCGCGTCGCCGTAGGTACCGGCGTCCTTGCGCATGATGTCCTGGATGGTTTTGACGATATTGGAGACGTTCGACATAGGCTACGCGGCTTTCTGGTATAAGGCGGTTTCGAGTTCTCGGATGGCGGCCATGTAGTGATTCTTACCTCCGAAGAGATTCACAATTTCCACCGGCGTTCCAAAATGCGTCAGTGGATCGACTTTGAGGATGTCGAGAGACTCCACACTCTTAATGCCGCCATCGGCATACTTTTCAAGCAACGCCTCAAGCACCGCGCGTGTCTTCTCTCCATATTTGGCAAAGACATTGCGCTTACGCACATCAGCTGCACGCTCGCGGCGTGTGAGCGGTGGCTGATCGAAGGCGACATGGCAAATGAGATCAAACGCGTCGAAGCCCAGCCCCACCTGCTCAGCAAGTTCCTCCAAAAACACCCCACGACTTGAAAGCTCTTCGACGATGGCCTGCTTGCGGTCGGCATCCTTCCAGGCGTTCAGGAAGGCGTCGAGCGAGGTATAGGCTTTCCGTACAGTCTTGCGCGTGTAGTCCTTGAGGGATTCCGTGATGAGTTGGCCATGTTCATCAAGATATTGAACCCGCTCCGTCGCAACGGTCACCTCCACATCGTCCACGTAGTACTTCGCCGGATGTTCATGGACCGCAAGGGGCCCCTCGCCATCCGCCAATCCAAGGTCTGCATAGCCCTCAGGGTGCTCATCATCCCGCTCCACCACTTCATCATCAGGAGGAACTGGGGGGTCATGTTGACCAGGTTCATAGATCTGAACGGGCTCGCCATCAAAGTGTGGATCCGCAAACAGCGCCGTCGCCCGTTTAAAATCCATGATGGTAAAGAAGAGCTTGTTATAGTCTTCATTGATGCGCGTACCACGACCGATGATTTGCTTGAACTCAGTCATCGAATTGATGGTCTTATCCAGCACGATGAGATGGCAGGTTTGGGCATCCACGCCGGTTGACATCAACTGCGAGGTCGTGGCAATGACGGGAAACGTGGATTCGGGGTCGATGAAATTATCGAGCTGCGCCTTTCCTTCTTCGTTATCACCGGTGATCCTCATCACATACTTGCTGTTGGCAGCAGCCAGATCTGGGTTGGCGTTGACCATTGCCTGACGCATGCGCTCAGCATGGGGAATGTTTTCACAGAACACGATCGTTTTAGCGAAGCGATCGGTTGCCTTTAAGAACTCCGTGATCTTCGCCGCGACCAGCTCCGTCCTCTTTTCGAGTATGAGATTACGGTCGTAGTCGGTGACATTGTATTCGCGATCCTCGATCACCTGGCCGTACTTGTCTGTCTTACCCCTTTCCGGTCGCCACCCTTCCAAGTCCTTATCAATGCCGATACGGACTACCTTATATGGCGCGAGAAAGCCATCGGAGATGCCCTGCCTGAGTGAATATGTGTAGAGCGGGTCGCCGAAGTATTCGATGTTGGAGACGTCCTTCGTCTCCTTGGGCGTGGCCGTCATGCCGATCTGAGTGGCCCAGGAGAAGTACTCCAGCACCTTGCGCCAATTGGCATCTTCGGCCGCGCTGCCACGGTGGCACTCGTCCACGATCACCAGGTCGAAGAAATCCGGTGAGAATTGTTTGTAGATGTTCTGCTCTTCCTCCGTGCCAGTGACCGCCTGGTAGAGGGAGAGGTAAATCTCGAATGCTTTATCAACTGTACGATTGGTGATCTTGGTCATCGCTTGACCGAACGGCTTGAAGTCGTTGGTCTTGGTCTGGTCGGCGAGGATATTGCGATCAACGAGGAAGAGGATCCGCTTCTTGGCGCCCGACTTCCACAAGCGCCAGATGATCTGAAAGGCCGTGTAGGTCTTTCCTGTGCCGGTGGCCATGACCAAGAGAATACGATTCTCGCCGCGCGCAATCGCTTCGATGGTCCGGTTGATGGCAATCAATTGATAATAGCGAGGTGTCTTGCCTGACCCGTCATCGTAGTAGTCCTGTGCCGTTACCCGTTCCTGAGTGGGCGTGATCCCCTTGGCCGCTTGGTATCGTGCCCACAGATCGCCGGGTGAGGGAAACTGGCTCAGCGGAATTTCTCGTTCAACTGGGCCTTCGATTCCTGTTCGGTCGTGTTCAAGAAAGGCATCGCCGTTGGAGCTGTACGCAAATGGCAGATCAAGAATCTCTGCATATTCCAAAGCCTGTTGTATCCCAGCACTGACTGAATGGTTGTTATCCTTTGCTTCGATGACAGCGATTGGGATACCTGGTTTGTAGTAGAGCAGGTAGTCAGCTTTCTTGGCTTCACCACGCTTGACTGTTTTCCCGCGCACGATGACACGGCCTTTAGTAAAGTAACGCTCCTCCAATACCTGAGACATGAGATCCCACTTGCCATCTGGGCCGACGATGGCCGGGGTGATGAACTTTGTACGGATGTCCGCTTCGGTGAGAGACTTCTTATCGACGTCTGCCATACACGGAACTCGCAAGTGTTATAGGATTTAGCGCGGAAGAATACCCCTTTCATCAAGAGAAATCATTATGAATTCAATGGATTGGCCTTGAAGTGGGATTGACTGTCAGCACAACGGTACTGAGATATTCGCTAGAACTAGGGGATGGTCTGGCGCGGGTTGGTCAGGGAACTTTAACCTTGCCTGACCTCACGCAACTTGATCGAGTCCGAATGCCGAGTGGAGCGAGCGCATGGCCAGTTCGAGGTACTTCTCATCGATCACGCAAGAGATTTTGATCTCCGACGTGCTGATCATCATGATGTTGACCCCCTCGTGCGACAGCACGTTGAACATCTTGGCTGCCACGCCGGAATGCGACCGCATGC
>WBZQ01000014.1_pt1 | contig 232529 bp, 236 predicted proteins | sample 5204251 | NCBI WGS metagenome assembly WBZQ01 (sample SAMN12412402, study PRJNA552823) | activated sludge metagenome | isolation source: activated sludge from nitrification reactor of wastewater treatment plant... | place: USA: Virginia | collected 2017-09 | reverse complement strand
GAGGAATCGATGGAATGTCCGAAGTGTCAGGGGACGATGATGTTGGAGCGGCTCTCGGATTTCTTTATCGTGTTCTACACCTGGAAATGCATCAATTGCGGCGCGATGATCGACCGCACCATTGCCAGCAACCGCCGAAAGAGTTTAGCGGCACGAGAGGCGCAGACCGTTGCAGTAGGGTAAACAGAAATATCGTGAGCTTGAAATTCCAGTCGAGAGCGGAAGACAAAGGTCGGGAGTCTGTTTCTAACATTGATTGCCTTTCAAACGTTTTATAAAGACTCCCGACCCTATATATTCAGGAGCGCGTGCTGGATGTGCTCAAACACGCGGAGGTCACCATCGTCATCCCGCCCAAATCACACCGCACGGAACAGCACGAGTGCGATCAGAACCTGTAGAAAGCCCGACAGTTGATCGAGAGTTTCTTTGCCAAGCTGAAGCAATTCCGCGCAATTGCCACCAGATACGATACGCGTGTTGCCAACTTCCTCGGCGCTGTCCACCTCGCCGCCTCTGTCATCTGACTCAACTGATGACACGCCCTAGTTGTGATCCGATCTCATCCTCGGTAAACGCGACTTACCAGGAGACATGATTCCGACACGTTGACTCTATTTCCTGAGAGGGGGACCAAAAACACGCGGGGCAACTATGCAGCTGATTGCTTCTAATGTGATGACTTTTTAATGGAGCGCCGAGGTGCCTGAGTGGACTTACCAGCCGCGTCACATAAGATCCGCAAGGCTCGGTTTACAGAAGCCGAATCCGGAAACACCTTCGGTCGTCTTTCATCGCTTGAGCACCCTACTTAGAGCAACGTCTGCAGCTTACTCAAGGTTTCCGCGAGCACGGCAGATGAGACGACACCTTTCTTGACCGCTTGTCGAGTCCTCCAGTCAAGTCTCTTGATTTGATCCGCCAAAACCACACTTGTTCGATGGGGGTCATCACTGACCACAACTTCGAAGGGATAGCCTTCCTGGTGACTGCTCATCGGGCAACATAGCGTGAGGCCACTGACCTTATTGTACCTGGCCGGCGAGAGAACGAGTGCCGGACGATGTCCCGCCTATTCGTGAGCAGCTTGTGGGTTGAACTGCAGCCAGACGATCTCGCCACAGTCCGGAACATATTTGGACTTCTTCATCACCAGCTCTCGCGCCCCACCGGTCCCCCTGAATCGTCTTCATTGTGAACGTTCTTCTTGGTAATTCGTCTAAGCAGATTGTCGAGCCGATATACGCAGCGAAGTTGTGGTTTCAAGACGACATTGCCATCTCGAACTTCGATGTCTAAATCGTCTTGTGCCTTGAGTCCTATTTGCGTGGCGACGCTCTTCGGGACTCGTACCGCCAAACTATTCCCCCCACTTCTGCGCTCTCGTTTTCACGCCGCACACTCCCGTAAGTATCTACGTGGTACATACTACGCAATCAATCATATTCCGTCAAGAACCACCCTTTAAATGCTCCTTGACCGCCTATTCTGGGTCAAGCCCTGGGGGTCTGGTTTATCTGAGCTTGGCAAGGAATGACAGCCCTTCCTTACCACGCCTAATAAATAATCCCTCCCACCACCCAATGCCGGTCATCCGGCACATCGATCAGCAATCGCGTGAGATTCATGCGGGCGAGCTGGGAGCCGATTTCGTCTTCGGTGAAAGCTGCGAGCAGCGAATTATAGAAATCACGTCGCAAGATGTCCGGCTCGTTGGCGGCGTACTCATCCACGATCGCTTGTGCCGCTTCCGGAGACTCCGGACGGAGCAGATCCATAACCAGCACCGGCGCTCCAGGCCTCACCAATTGGCGAATCTTCTGCCAGAACTGTAACGGGTTCGGCAGATGATGAAGCAGGCTGTTCGAGATCACGGCATCGGCGACCCTCGCCCCAGCGACTTCTTCATACCGTTCACAGCGCAGCGTAATGCGATCGGATAAGCCCGCTTCCTTTACCGCCTGCTCCCCCAGCTGAATCATGGGAACCGAGGCATCAACTCCGATGATCTGGCAACTTGGAAACAATTTGGTGAATCGAATCGGGATGTCCGCCGGGCCGCAGCCGAGATCCAGCACGGTCCCTTGCGAAAACTCCGGGAAGTATTCTTTAAACCGCTCGACGAATCCTTGATTCTCTTCTTCGAAGTCCGCGCACGCATAGGCTTCTGCCTGCTTCAGATCATCCATCAATTCTGGCTCAAGTACTCGATCCACTCCACACCTCCAAGAGCATATGGCCTAGTATGGCTTATGGCACAACAAATAGACGTGCAAGACGGGGGCCTTCCTGCCGCAGGCTATATGCCATCGGCTATTCGCTTTTTATTTCTACGACGTCTCCCGGTCTGACGATCCCACCCCGCAGTACCTTCGCATAGACCCGACTCCAGCCGGGGTTCAGTTTTTGTGCAATGCGTGAGAATTCCTCATCGCGAAACCATCGACCATTGTGGTGGCAGGGGGTGGTATAGCTCGTCACCTCAAGCTGGAGCTCCGGACCAATCGTGAGCCGCACGCCAGGACACACCTCGTCCCAGTTCAAGCCGGACAGGGTCAGATTTTCTCCGGTAGCTCCTGGATCGATGGGATGCCCCTCGTCCTGAAGCCGCTCAATCAGCTCGAGCGAATACAAACAGACGGCACGGTCTGGGCCGCCGTGAAACTTGAGATTGCGCTGCCGATCGCCATCCAGACCCTGTTCGCTCACCTTGGCTTCCAAGACTGGAAGTTTCGGCACACCGCCATCGGAAATGTTGATCTGATGCACATGTGGATACGGTGGTCCGGTCGACATCGTCAGGCTTCTCCCTCGCAGGATTCTGGTTTCAAGAACTGCATCACCACCCACCCCTCATCATCCCGCCGGTCAGCACAGACTAGACCTAAGTTAGAAAACTGCCCGACGATCTCAGACTCTTGCTCCACAAGAATGCCGGAGACTAGAACCCTCGCCCCTCCAAACGCAACGGATGCCAAGTCCTCCCCAAGGCTTAAGACCGTTTGCCGATCAAGATTCGCCAGCACTAAATTGATAGACTCCCGTTTCTCTTGCGGCAGATCAGCCAGCGTTCCACACACAAGGTCGATCTGATCAAGCAACCCGTTCTGCTCGACATATTCTTTCGCGCAGTCGACGGCAACCGGATCAATTTCGATACCGACGGCAGAATTTGCACCAAGCTTGACCGCCGCCATCGCCAGGATCGCGCTACCAGTTCCCACATCCAGAATCTCTTCACCCCCGCGAATATGCTCTTGCAACCACTCCAGCAACATGCGTGTCGTCGCGTGATGCCCTGTGCCGAAGGCTTGCTTGGGATCCAAGATGATCTCGAGATCACGAGGAGTAAGCATCACCGATTCCCAACTGGGACGAATGACGAATCGACCGATGCGAAGCGGTTTGACGGAACGAGCCCAGACGTCGTTCCAGTCTTGAGCCGGTACCAGCGTTACGGACAGCGATTGCTCCTGACTTGATTCCGTCACATCGGCAAGGGCTGCACGGAGCGATGAAAGCCGAGCCTCAGTCCACTGAGCCTCCGCCCAATAGAGATGGACCTTCCCTTCATCTTCCCAGGCTCCCTGCACCTCTGCATCGTCCAGGCGGCTCAGCAATTCGCCGGTATCGAGAGAACCATGAATGCACACATCTACCCAATCATTCGGCATTGTCAAAAATGGTCCGCTTTTCGTCTCTATGGTTTATCTGAGTTGTCACGCTTCACGAGATACGCTTCATGATTTGACGTCCCCCACCCGTTCCAGTAAGGTCGCCTGTTATGGTACGGCCACGCACCCTCCAGATTGAGACGATCATCAGGCGAGCAGACCGCCTCATTGCTCACGGCACGAAAACCAGCGCCACGTTCACCAGATGGCGGCTGGCTCTCTTCTTGATCGGCCTCATGTGTACCGTCACCCTCTATAAACTCAACTGGTACAACAGCGGTAACCTGTCACTCGCGCTCTTCCTCGCCATCTTCGTCGCCGTGGCGGCCTATCATAACAAGGTGGAGACCCAGATTCATCGGCTCCGCCAGTGGAAGCACATTAAGCAGACCCATCTGGCCCGCATCGCGTTAGATTGGGCAAACATCCCGACAAGATCGGCGGTCGGACCGAGCTCTCACCCCTACGCGGTGGACCTCGATCTCTTTGGCCCCCATTCTCTGACCCATCTGCTCGACACCACCATCTCTGACCAGGGCCGGGAACGGTTGCACAGCTGGCTCCTCAACCAGCCTCCTTCCCCCACACAATGGCACAGCAGGCACGCGCTCGTCAGGGAATTAACTTCTCATTCCTTATTGCGAGACCGGCTCACACTCGATGCCAAACTGACGGGTGACCAGGAAATCAACGGCAAGCGGTTGGCTGCGGTCATCGAGCACCGGCTCGGCCTCCCCCACCTGAATAGTATCCTTGTCATCCAGGGACTCCTTGCCCTGACGACGCTCGGACTGGGCTTCGCCACGCTGTTCGGCCTGCTCCCCGGCTACTGGATGTTTTCGTTCGCCGCCTATGTAGCCATCTACTTTATGACCGATCAAGGAGAGGAGTTGCTCGAACATGCGGTCGGCCTCCATCACGAAACTGAACGTCTCGCCACGGTTCTTGGCTCGATTGAGCGGTACGCCGCGCGGCGGGAAACCACGCTGGCGTCGACCTGGGCCACCCTGATCGGCACCGTTAGTCCGACACGACAACTCCAGCAGGCCGCGCGCACGCTGCACGCCATCAGTATTAAAGCCCATCCCCTCGTCCACCTGACGATGAATGCGATCGGCCCATGGGACCTCTGGTTTCTGCGCCGACTGATCCATATCCAAGACCAGATCCAACAGGCGCTCCCGCAATGGCTCGATGCCCTGGCTGAAATCGAAGCCGCGTCGGCGCTTGCGACCTTTGCCTATCTGCATCATGATTACATCTGGCCGACTCCACTCACCGTCGCTGATGGACAACAGAACGTTCCCCCGACCCTCCGCGCACACCGACTCGCACACCCCTTGCTGCCTCCAGGTACACGTATCGCAAACGATGTGCAGCTGACCGAACTAGGCTCGATCTACCTCATCACCGGCTCAAATATGTCGGGCAAGAGTACGTTTCTCAGAACCATCGGCATTAATCTCTGCTTAGCTCAAGCCGGTGCCCCTGTGTGTGCCCAGTCGTTTGAGTGGACCTGGAGCCGGTTAGCCTGTTGCATCCGTGTTGGCGACTCGCTCGATGCCGGTCTGTCGTTCTTCTACGCGGAAGTGAAACGACTCAAAACGATCCTCGATGCCACCGAAGAGCGTACCGTGGCTCCCGTGCTTTTTCTGATCGACGAGATCTTCAAGGGTACCAACAACCGTGAACGGCTTATCGGGAGCCAGGCCTTTATCACTGCGCTCTCGAGGGGACAAGGATTCGGCTTGGTTAGCACGCATGATTTGGAACTCGCGGACCTGGAACAAGCCATCCCACGATTACGGAACGCCCATTTCCAAGAAACGGTGTCGGACGGGGCTCTCACGTTCGACTACCAGCTGAGGCCTGGCCCCTGTCCAACGACAAATGCCCTAAGAATTATGGAACTGGAAGGGTTGCCTATTTCCCAAGCCCCTCAGAATCGAGCACAATAGCCCACACGAATGACCACCGAGGCCGGTCCAGACCAACAACCTGTTTCCCGCTCCCTGCGTAGCCTCCTGATTGTTCAGCTCGACGAGATCTTCAAGGACACCAACAACCGTGAACGGCTTATCGGGAGCCAGGCCTATATCACCGCACTTTCGAAGGGACAAGGATTCGACCTGGTCAGCACGCATGATTTGGAGTTAGAAAACCGAGAACAGATCTTCCCACGATTACGGAACGCCCATTTCCAAGAAACGGTCTCGGACGGGGCTCTCACGTTCGACTACCAGCTGAGGCCTGGCCCCTGTCCAACGACAAATGCCCTGAGAATTATGGAACTGGAAGAGTTGCCTATTTCCCAAGCCCCTCAGAATCGGGCACAATAGCCCACACGAATGACTACCGAGGCCGGTCCAGACCAACAACCTGTTTCCCGTTCCCTTCGTGGCCTCCTGACTGCACAGTTCTGCGGAGCCTTCAACGACAATGCCTGGAAACTGATGGTGGCCTTGCTGGCCATCCGGCAGGCGACCGCCGGGATGGCTCCAGGACCTGAGCTGGAAACCGTCGCGCAAACCCAAACCGCAAAGGCGTTCGTCATTTTCACCCTGCCGTTGGTGCTTCTCTCACTTGTCGGCGGCACCCTCGCCGATCGTGTGAGTAAGCGGACGGTCATCATCACGATCAAAGTCGTTGAGATCCTCTTGATGGCAGCCGGCACCGTCGCACTCTGGATCAATCCCGCCGGTGGCATGCTCCCGCTGATCGTCCTCTGTGGGATGGGTGTCCACAGTGCGCTCTTCAGCCCATCGAAATATGGAATTCTTCCGGAGCTGATCCCCCATGAACGGCTGGCCGCCGGCAACGGGCTCTTGGAGCTGTGGACCTTTTCGGCCATTTTGCTGGGAACCGCTGCCGGAGGCTTTCTCTTGCAGCTGGCCGGCGACCGGACATGGCTGGCCCCGCTGGCGCTCACCATCCTGTCGGTCATCGGCCTTGTCACGGCGTTTTCCATTCCGCCGGTAGTGCCGGCCCGCACGGAGGGTGGAGTGGGCGCAACGCTCCGCGTCGCATGGGACGCAATTCGGACCGAGCGCATGTTGCGCATGGCCATTCCCATGGAAATCTGCTTCTGGACGATCGCAAGTTTGTTTATGCAAAATGTGATCGTCTATGCGAAAGCGGTGCTCCAACTCTCCGACGCGCAGTCGGGACTTCCGCTCACAGTGCTATCGGTCGGTATCGGAATCGGCGCCATATTGGTCGGCAGAATCTCACGAAACCGCGTGGAGTACGGGCTGATCCCCTTGGGTGCCATCGGGGTGTTCCTGGCGCTGTTTCTGCTCGGCATCCTGAAACCTCTTCTCATGGGAACCTTCTTCTTGTTGGGAGCCCTTGGGATTTCCAGTGCGTTCATCTTCGTGTCCTTAAATGCCATTCTCCAGTGGAAATCACCGCCAGACCGGCGTGGTGCCGTGATTTCAGTTTCCAACACCTGCGTCTTCACCGGCATCCTCTTGGGCTCCCTGGCCGGTGGTTCATTGGCGAACGCCGGTCTTTCCACTACCGGCATTTTCTTGACGACGGCCGGGATGACCGTGATCGGCACACTGTGGGCGCTATGGATCTTGCCGGACACCGCCATCCGGATGATGCTCGTGATTCTGACCAACACTCTCTACCGCCTCCGAGTCGTGGGACAACACCATGTTCCGCAAACCGGAGGGGCACTGCTTGTTCCCAATCATGTCTCCTTTATCGACGGGTTTCTGCTGGTCAGCAGTTCGGATCGCCCCGTACGATTCCTCGTAGATTCTCAGTATGCCGAGCTACCCATCTTCAAACCTTTCATGAAGGCGCTCGGCGTGATTCCTATCTCATCCCATGGTGGGTTGCGGATCATTCTCAAGGCGCTCCGGGAAGCGGGCTCTGCGCTTGATCGTGGTGATCTCGTCTGCATCTTCCCTGAAGGCCAGATCACCCGCACCGGAACGCTCCTGCCGTTCCGGCGAGGATTCGAACGGATCGTCAAGGGGCGCTCTACTCCAATTATTCCAGTCCACTTGGATCGCGTGTGGGGCAGCATCTTCAGCTTCAATCGTGGGAAATTTTTGTGGAAGATCCCGGAACAGCTCCCGTACCCTGTCACCGTCTCATTTGGAGCTCCTCTGCCTCCCACGACGTCTGTCCATGAGCTGCGCGGAACGATCCGCCAGCTGGGTGAAGCCGCTTGGCAGCTGAGGAAGCCCCATCGCCGTCCACTCCATCGGGAATTTATTCGTTCGATGCGCCGTGCTCCATTCCGCCTGGCCATGGCCGACCAGAATCGCCCCCACGTCTCATCGTTGCAAGCCTTAATCGGGTCAATTGTCCTGGCGAGAACCCTTCGCCCTTTTTGGAGCAAACAGGAACGGGTCGGCGTGCTTCTGCCACCGACAGTCGCCGGTGCCTTGGTGAACGTCGCCGCTCCTCTCTGCGGCAAGACCATCGTGAATCTGAACTACACGGTCGGAAAGTCCGGATTGGAAGCCGCGGTACAACTCGCGGGACTTCGCACCATTGTGACCAGCCGTCTGTTCGTTGAGAAGGCCAAGCTTGACCTGCCGGATGGTCCATCGATCATCTGGTTGGAAGACCTGGCAAAAACGATCGGCGCGAAGCACAAACTTCAGGCGGCCTTGCTGGCCCTCTTCGCTTCCTGCCGCATCATCGAACGGGCCTGCGGGCAGACTACGCCGCTTACCCCCGACAGCCTGGCCACGATTATTTTCAGCAGCGGCAGTACCGGCGAACCCAAAGGCGTCATGCTCTCCCATTTCAGTGTCGACTCCAACTGCCAAGGCGCGACACAGATGCTCCATCTGTATCAAGATGAACGTGTGCTCGGCATCCTTCCCTTCTTCCATTCGTTCGGATACATGGTGTTTTGGTTCGTGATGTCCAACAATGCCCCGATGATCTTTCATCCCTCGCCGCTTGATGTGACCGCCATCGGTGAACTGATCAGGAAACATCGCATCACCTTTCTCGTCACCACGCCGACGTTCTTGCAGCTCTATTCCCGCCGTTGCACTCCTGAACAATTCAGTTCAGTCCGGGTGATCCTCACCGGTGCGGAAAAGCTTCACGCTCGTCTCGCCCAGGCAGTCGAGGACACGTTCGGCATCGGACCAATCGAAGGCTATGGAGTCACAGAATGCGCCCCCGTGATTGCCGTCAATTGCCCGGACTTTCGCGCCGCCGGCTACTACCAACCGGCTTCACGCCGTGGAACCGTCGGCCAACCCCTTCCGGGTGTGTCGGTCCAAATCGTCGATCCCGACACATACACTCCCCTGCCTTCAGGCACACCAGGCATGTTGCTGGTGAAGGGGCCGAACGTCATGAACGGGTACTTGGGCCGAGAAGACCTCACTGCCCAAGTGATGCGGGATGGATGGTACATCACAGGGGACATTGCGGCGTTGGATGACGACGGATTCCTGACCATCACCGACCGGCTCTCGCGATTTTCTAAAATCGGCGGCGAAATGGTTCCTCACGGGAAGATTGAAGAGGCCTTGCATCAGGTGGCGGGAGCCGACTCCCAGGTCTTTGCCGTCACCGGACTCCCGGACGCCAAAAAAGGTGAACGGCTCGCGGTGCTCTATACGCTCGATGAAGATCGTATCCCGGGGATTGTGGAACAGCTATCGACGCTCGGACTTCCAAATCTCTTCATCCCGGCCCGCAACCAGTTCGTGAAGGTCGACGCGTTGCCGGTCCTTGGTACCGGCAAACTCGATCTGCGAGGCGCGAAGCGCATTGCCATGGAGCGGCTGGGGTCGAGCACGTGATCGCGTGATCTATTGATACGGGCTACCAAAGATCACGAATCCCACCTGCTGCTGGCTTTGGTCGGCACAGGTCTTCTTCTCTCTGGGCTCTCACCGACAGACCGGTTCACGTGGTTTCTCGAAGCCTTGCCGGTGCTGATCGGCATTCCCCTCGTTATCGGAACGCATCACGTATTTCCGCTAACACCGTTACTCGCTCGCCTATTGGCACTCCATGCCGGAATCTTGATTGTAGGCGCCCATTATACCTACGCACAGGTCCCGCTCGGCTATTGGCTGCAGGACCTATTTGATTTCGCCCGCAACCATTATGATCGTATCGGTCATTTCGCCCAGGGCTTCATCCCCGCGATCCTCGCACGAGAAATCTTGATGCGACGTGTCCCTCTTCCGCCTGGAAATTGGCTTTTCTTTCTGGTGTGCTCTATCTGCCTCGCGTTCAGCGCCTCGTACGAATTGTTCGAGTGGGGAGTCGCGCATTGGACCGGTGAAGCAGCCGATGCATTCCTTGGAACCCAAGGAGACGCGTGGGACACCCAGTGGGACATGTTCTTGGCGTTGATCGGATCAATCACGGCGCAAACACTCCTGAGCACACGGCACAATCAACAGGTCACGGAACTGCTACCCCCATAGATGATGCCTCAGGCCATCACTTCAAAGACCTTGATCGACTGCCATGTCCATCTGGCCGCTCTGCCGGACGGAGACAATGGATGCTTCATCTCACAGAAATTGCTTCGAAGCCCCCTCTTTCGTTTTCTCCTGTGGAAACATGATCTCTCACCCGCCCATCCGCGTGACACCAACCAGAAGTACCTCGACCATCTTCTGATGGAGGTACACGCTTCACGGCACGTCCAGAAAGTCGTCCTCCTCGGGATGGACGGCTTCTATGATCAAACTGGTCTCTTCAACCGCCAGCACACGGACTTTCTGGTCAGTAACGATTATGTCTTGAAAACCGTACAGGCTCATCCAGACGTGTTTCTGGCAGGCCCTTCAATCAACCCGCAGCGTGAAGATGCCATTGATGAAGTCCATCGTTGCGCGGACGCCGGTGCAGTGCTTGTCAAAGTCTTACCGAACGCCCAGCACTTCAACCCGGCAGATGAGAACTACAGGCGGTTCTATCGTGCATTGGCCCAGCGCAAACTGCCATTCTTGAGCCATGTGGGTTATGAATTCAGCCTGATCGGGAAGGACCAATCCTTGGGAGACCCTGATCGGCTCCGCCTGGCGCTGGACGAAGGCGTGACGGTCATCGCGGCTCACGCCTGCAGCTATGGCCTGATGCTGTATGAAAAGTTTCTTCCCACTTTTCGAGACTTGTGCGAACGTTATCCGAACTTCTATGCCGACATCTCTGCACTCACCCAGCCTCATCGACTAAAGATGTTGTTGCACCTCAGGCATCATCCAGAACTGCAGTCCCGCCTGCTCTTTGGGACGGATTATCCGCTGTCCGTCTTCCATATGGCGGCCTGGGGTCGCGTAGGATTGGGCAACTTGTGGACGATGATCCGCACGAAGAACCGATTTGACCGGCAAGTCGAAGTCTGCGCAGGACTCAATCTCCGTTTCCGATCGATCGGAGAGCTATTATCTGAACCGACGACCACTACGACCACTGATCATTAATGCATCACGACCAGATACTGACTGCCCTTCGCGAAAGGATTCTTGCGTTTGCGACATCACGTGTATCGAGGGATCACGCTGAAGACCTGACACAGGACGTCTTAGCCGTCCTGCATGACAAGTATTCACACGTGACTGAACTGGGTGAACTTGTCCCCTTGGCCTTTCAGATTCTGCGGTACAAGATGCTGGATGCCCATCGCAAGGCCTTACGTCGGGGTGAGTATAGTCAGGAGTCGGTCGAAGATTTGCCGCTCGCCGATACTGGCGAAAACCCCATGATTCAACTCGATCAGAAGCAACGAGTTGACCGGCTTCTGACAGCCATCGTGCAACTGGGCGAACGCTGCCGAGAACTGTTCACATGGAAGTTAGAGGGAAAGAGTTTTCCAGAGATCCAAACCTTGATGGGCCAAGTCTCCATCAATACGATTTACACCTGGGACCTGCGCTGTCGGAAACAACTCCTTGGCCTCATGGGAGGATCTTGGGAGTAAAAAAGTTCTACGTGCTGAGCTGTGAATGTTGAGTGTATGAACGGATGAGTCACGAACTTGAAAAACTACTGGGTGGGTTTGCGTCAGATACGCTGACGGCTGGGGAGAAACAACAGCTCTACAAGGTCGCGCTCACTGATCAACAATTGTTCAACGCACTCGCTGATGAGCAAGCACTCAAAGAATTACTCACTGATCCCGTTGTGCGCCGCAGACTCTTGCAGGCCTTGCAAGCTACTCACGAAGAACGCACCGGTGGTTCTAGTTCATGGCTTGATTGGTTCCGCCGCCCAAGCGGACTTGCCTGGGCCGGTGGGCTTGCCGGCGCAGTCCTTGCCGTCGTGCTCGGAACACGTATCTACCAAGAGAGTCTTCGACAAGAATCCCAACTAACCGCCAAAGAAGAGACAATTGGGCCTACCGCTTCACAGCCCGTTCCTGCTCCCTCGCAACTGCCCCCTCCTCCAACCAACGAACCTCAGGCCACGTCAGAACCAAAGTCTCCTTCGTCACTTCCACCGATGAAAGAAGCACTCACCGACAAGACATCAGATCGCGTTCCGCCCACACACACAGCGCCAGTAGAACGACGCGCCCGTCAGTCACGCCATGATGCTCCAGCGTCGCAAGCGGAGGCGGATACGGTTCCAAACAAGGCCGAATCAGTCACCAACCTGTTACACACATCAACTGACGAATCCTCGCCGTCCGCGCATCAACCAACCGTGTCTGCCGCTGCGCCATCTCAGCCAGCTTCCCCATCCCTGCAAGACCAATCCGAAGTAGACAGCGCAGTGCCCTCCCAAGAACGTGCTTCTCTGAGTGCCCGCTCGCTCTTCTATGGAGCAGGACCGCAAGACCAAAAGAAGTCGATGGCACAGGATACCCGACGACGTGAGACGGCCATGAGCGAGTCTGATCAGCCTCCAAATCGGTCTGAATTCGCATCCCAACCATTAGCGATGGCCAAGAGCAAGCCTGCCTCCCCCGTTCAACCAGTGGGCATTCGGTATAGTCTCACCCACAGAGAACCGTCTGAACAGTTCCGAGATAGCACCACGGAGAGGGCGTCGGAGCTTACCATTGAGTCCAATCAAGAAGGTTACTTACAGATCTGGAGGTCCGTGAGCTCGTCAAATCTCCAACTCCTGTTCCCAACCGCTGAAACAGAACCGTCTCACGCCAAACTCTCGGCCCATACATCACTGACTCTTTCCATACCATCGACGCCTGGTACGCTCGTCCTTCGATTTGCTCGTACAGGCGCAATACCTTCGGCAACTTTTGATAGCAGGCTGCTGGATGAGTTCACCCGTGGCCAACTACGAGAATCAGTGATGACTGACGACACCTCCGGTTTCCCTCCACCGATCCACTATATCGTCAACCAAGACCCCTCTCTGTCGGAAATCGTTGTGCAAATCGTTCTCCCACAACCATAAGCAGAGCCAAGCAACCTGAGTTGGTGGTACTCCAAAAAAATGGGCCGTTCTCCATTGAGAGGAGAACGGCCCGTTGAATTGCTGAAACACTGATCTCGCGCTGATCTACGGCGTGACGGAGATCCGATCTTTGATCAGATCAAAGGTTTCTTTTGGCACCACGTTCTTCGCGACTAATTCGCCTTTCACCCGATAGGGGCGATTGCTCACGATACGCTCCGCCTCATCCTGTTTCAGACCAAGGAACAGCACCATGTCGTTCGCCGAGACTTTATTGATATTCATCGCCGCCGATGGTGCTACCGGGGTTGCCTGAGCAGTTCCAGAAGAGGGTTGATTGGGAGTCAGCGTGGCAGCCCCCGCTGCAGGCCCGGCATGGGAGCGATCTTTCAGCTCTTTCTGATACCGCGCCACCAGCGACTTCAACGTATCGTTATTGCGTTTCACATCCTGATATTCCTGTTTCACATTCCGGTTCTGCGCTGTGAGTGCTTTCACCTTCTCTTCAAGTTCCTTCGTGCGTCCTTCGATCGCCCCTCGTTCAGCGTCGCGTCCGTGCTCGATGCGTTGGAGTTCATCACGAACCGACTGCGCATCATTGCCGAACTTCACGTTCAGCTCTTTGAGGGTCCGGACCTGTTGCTCCATAGCGCCCTTCTGTTGCCGAGCCTTCTCCAGCTCCATCTTGGCATTATCGGCTTCGGTCAAGGCCGCCTGGTACTTCTTGTTGGATACGCATCCCGTGGCCAATACTGCAGCAACCAGCACTACCACCGTCCACTCACGTCTCATGCGATCCCTCCCTCCATCAAATGCTACCACGTGTCTTTGTATTGAACCCGTACCATGCATTGTGTGTATGCCAACATCAAGGCGTTGTCAATATATTTACGGTTGTACGAACACCTCACCCCCCGAGTCGCGTTACACATTTCATCCTCCATCTGACGCTTGACGGATCACCACGGCTCTGTGATGATCCCTCACATCGTATCAAAATCGGTCAGGGAGGGTCACACCTCTATGTCCTTCAATCCTAGGTGGTGTACGCATGAACGAATGGGGCCCGATTCTCGCCGTGATTCTTGGAGTCGTCGAAGGACTGACCGAATTCTTACCCGTCTCGTCCACAGGCCATCTGATCCTGGTGGGCCATGCATTGGGATTCACTGGCGATGTGGCTGCCAACGCTGAAATCTCGATTCAATTGGGCGCTATCCTCGCGGTCATTGTCTTCGAACGGGAAAAGATCGGCCGGCTTCTGTCCGGTGCTTGGCGGGAACGTCAGACACTCCGGCCCTCTCTCGACAACTCGCCCACCACGACGTGGGGGAACCGACTCAAAGCTTCCATGCAGACCCACCCCAACCTCTGGTTCATTCTCGGGCTAGGCATCGCCTTCCTGCCTGCCGCCGTTCTTGGCCTGTTGGCTCATGGATGGATCAAATCATACCTATTTACTCCCCTGACGGTGGCCTGGACGTCGATCTTGGGCGGAATCATCATCCTCCTTGTCGAAGCACGCACACGCACCGTTTCCGCCACGAGTCTCGAGCAGGTATCACCACAGCATGCCTTCTGGGTGGGGCTGGCTCAATGCGCCTCACTGATTCCCGGCATGTCGCGCTCCGGCTCCACGATCATCGGCGGACTACTTGTAGGGCTGGATCGAAAAGTGGCGACGGAATATTCGTTTTTTCTCGCGCTCCCGACGATCATCGCCGCCACGCTGTATGAAACCTGGAAGGCACGCGGAGCGTTCAACGATCAAGACTTTCTGGCACTGGGCCTTGGGATGGCGATCTCCTTCCTGGTCGCCTGGGCGGTCATCGCCGTGTTTCTGACCTATGTCCAACGGCATACCTTGCGCGTCTTTGCCTACTATCGTATTATTCTCGGCATTGTGGTCATGTTGGTTGTCCGCTGAAAGGAGTTGTGCATGTCTTCGGATACGATTCACGTTTACGATACCTGGGTTCACGGCAAGAGCGGCCGCATCCACTTTGATGTCATGACGACGGATGAGCCCACCGCACTCAAACTCGCGAAGGAGTACCTGGTCAGCATTGGGGAACCCGATGCAACGATTACGACCAAGGAATGCCAGTTCTGTCACAGCGAACCGCTGTTCATGTTCTCGGCAGAGCAACAAAAACAAGCGAAGGAAAAGGGCGGGTTTATCGTCAGAATGCCGGCCTAACTACAGGTGCTGAGTTGTGAGTGCTGAGTTTGAACTCAACACTCGCAACTCAAACCTAGCATCTGTTACACGGGCTTATGGAGCCGAGGAGGCTTCTGGTTCAGACGAGTCTGTTCGTTTTTCGAACGCAAAATGGATGATGAGGACAATCACCCCGACGGTGATCGCTGAATCCGCGACGTTGAACGCCGGCCAGTGGTAGTTCTCTACGTAGACGTCCAAAAAATCAATAACCTCGCCGAAGCGAAGCCGATCGATCAAGTTGCCGATCGCCCCCCCAAGTATTGCGGCGACACTGACCCGCCCCATCCAATCCTCCTCCGGCATCCGTAAGAGGATGGTCCCTAGCAGGCCAAGCGCAAAGATCGACGTCAACCCAAAGAAGACCATGCGGAAGGCGTTGCTGCTGCCTGCCAAGAGCCCGAAGGCCGCCCCAGGGTTCCGGATGTAGGTGAGGCTGAAGAGATTGGGAATGACGGGAATCGACTCATGGAGCCGCATCGTCTGCATGATCTGCTGCTTGGTCAGCTGATCCAGAAGAATAATTCCTCCGGTCACCGACGCCAGCACCATATTACGAAGCATCGATAGACTCAACGAACCGCCTCCACACATCGGTCGCAAAGGGTCGGATGGGTGGCATCCTGTCCGACAGCGTCCCGGTAATTCCAGCAACGCTCGCACTTCGCGGCACTCGATCGTTCAACCGTCATGCGAATGTCTTTTAGATTGCCTTCGGCTTGCTTCACCGTCACTCGTGACACAATGAAGAGCGCACTGAGATGTTCGGTGTAGGAGGTCAGAAACTGGTAGGCCTCAGGCCCGGCTTCGATCTGCACATGCGCCTCAAGCGAGGATCCGATCACCTTCTCTCGACGACGAGCCTCCAACTCTCCCTGCGCCAGTGATCGATAGGCCAGTAGTTGCTCCCACCGTGCCGCCAATTGCTCATCTCGCCAAACCGGGGAATCCTCGGGAAATGGAGTAAGGTGGACGCTCGTCGCTTCGTGACGCACCACTGCCGGCAACATACGCCAGATCTCCTCGGCCGTAAAGCTCAAGACCGGCGCCATGAGCTTGGCCAACGCCACCATGATGTCAAATAGGACGGTTTGGGACGCGCGCCGCACGGGAGAATCCGCGCGAAACGTATAGAGCCTATCTTTCAAAATGTCCAGATAGACGGCACTGAGATCGACGGAACAAAAATTATTCAAGGCATGGAAAATGGTGTGGAATTCAAAATCGTCATACGCCCGCCGGACTTTGGTGATCAGCTCGCCGAGGCGCATCAAGGCCCAACGATCCAATTCAGGCAACTGCTCGTATGGGACACGGTGAACATCTGGATTGAAATCGTACAGATTGCTCAATAGGAATCGAGACGTGTTGCGGATTTTCCGATAGGCCTCGATGAGATGATTCAGGATCTCCTGCGAGATACGAAGGTCTTCGCGATAATCCTGTGCCGACACCCAGAGACGCAGGATTTCCGCGCCTGACTGCTTGATGACGTCCTGCGGCGCCACGACATTCCCGGCCGACTTGGACATCTTCTTCCCTTGCCCGTCGACCACAAAGCCATGAGTCAAGACGGCTTTGTAAGGCGCTCGATGATCCGTGGTCACGCCGGCCAGCAGGGCACTATGAAACCAGCCACGATGCTGGTCGGACCCTTCCAGGTACAAATCGGTGGGCCACCACTTCTTTGGCTTTGCCACAGCCGCGTAACTCACCCCAGACTCAAACCAGACATCAAGGATGTCCCGCTCTTTCTCGAACGTTGCCCCTCCGCATTGCGGACAGGCGGTTCCATCGGGCAGGAGCTCAGCGGCAGACTGTTCGAACCAGACATCCGCGCCCTTCGACTCCATGAGGGTCGCAATATGCTCAATCACAACCGGGTCGGCCAACACATGCCGGCAGCCTTCACAAGTAAACCCCGGTATCGGAACACCCCACACGCGCTGGCGCGAGAGACACCAATCCGGCCGATTCTCGATCATGCCGAAAATCCGATCACGACCATAGCTTGGAATCCACCGGACCCGTTCGATCTCTGCCAGAGCCGCTTTCCGTAAGTCGTTTTTCTCCATCGACACAAACCACTGCTCGGTCGCGCGGAAGATCACGGGGCTCTTGCAACGCCAGCAGTGGGGATATGAATGGCTCAATGAGCCATGGCCGAGCAGGCGACCGTTCGCCTGAAGATAGTCCACAATTTTCGGATTGGCCTTGAACACATGCTGCCCGGCAAATTCTTTCACGATGTCTGTAAAACGGCCCCCGTTATTCACCGGCGCCACAATTTCCAGCCTTTCGCCCGGTGACGCGTTGGCATTATGATTGAGGACCAGAATGTAGTCTTCCATTCCATGGCCGGGCGCGATGTGCACGCAGCCGGTACCTTGGTCGAGTGTGACAAAATCACCAAGCAAAATAGGCGAGAGTCCGGTCGAGAGCGGGCGCTGAGTTTCCAGCCCCGCAAACCCCTCGCCCCCTTTCTTCACCCCAAGAACACGGTAGCCCTCAAACTTGCAGGCTTTGGCCGCGGCCTCCAACAACTTCTCGGCAATGATCAAGATCTCATCACCGACCTGAGCAAACGCATAGTCGATGTCGCGATGCAGACAGACGGCTTGATTGGCCGGTAACGTCCAAGGGGTCGTGGTCCAGATGACCACGGAAACCAGTTTGGCTCCGTCGGGAAAGGTCACGCCAGGAAAGGTCTTCGCCAAGACAGCCGGTGAGGTCACCACGGGAAATTTGACATAGACCGATGGCGAAACATGGTCGTCATATTCGACTTCTGCTTCCGCCAATGCAGTTTGATCCTGCGTGCACCAGAGGACGGGTTTGAGCCCCTTGTAGACGCCCCCTTGCTCGACGAATTTCCCGAACTCCCGGATAATCGTCGCTTCATAACTCGGCGTCATCGTCAGATAGGGATGGTCCCACTCTCCAAGGACACCAAGCCGCTTAAACTCCTCCCGCTGAAGATCGACATACTTCTGCGCATAGGCGCGACAGAGTTTACGAATCGCCGACACATCCAAGTCTTTTTTCTTCTCGCCCAGCTCCTTCATGACTTGATGCTCGATCGGAAGGCCATGACAGTCCCATCCCGGCACATACGGCGCCTGGAACCCCGCCATGGTTTTCGACTTCACGATGATGTCCTTCAACACTTTGTTCAAGGCATGTCCGATATGGATACGGCCATTGGCATAGGGCGGACCATCATGCAGAACATATCGAGGCCGACCCTGCCCCATGGCCTGGATCTGGTCATAGAGCTTCTGCTGCTCCCACCAGGCCAGCATCTCGGGCTCCCGCTGCGGCAAATTGGCCTTCATCGGGAAGTCGGTTTTCGGAAGATTGAGCGTGGCTTTGTAATCCATGGACGTACGGCGTCTTCGAAAAAAAGAGAATTGACGGGTGAATATACCTGAATGGTGGGCGAGGTACTAGTCCTTAGCCTGCATACGGGATCGTCAACCACATCTCCCGGCAAGGCTGAAGCACGCGAGGATGCGAGGCATACCCTTAGGTACGCTGAGCTCTTGAATGACGCGAGCAGGAAACGGGAAGCGTATGTCACAATCCCGTTAGCTGACGGCCATCATGCGATCCAGCGCGACCTTTGCCCAGTGCTTGTCGTCCTCGGGCACAACAATCCGGTTGACGACATGTCCTTCAGCCAGATTCTCCATGGCCCAGCAGAGATGGGCGGCATCAATGCGGAACATGGTCGCGCATTGGCAAACCGTGGAGGAGAGGAAGAACACTTTCTTATCGGTGAGTTCATGCTTCAAGCGATTGACGAGATTCAATTCAGTACCCACCGCCCAGGTCGTCCCTGCCGGTGCAGCTGTCACGGTCCGAATAATGAACTCAGTCGATCCGATCAGATCGGCTTTGTTCACGACATCCTCATGACACTCCGGATGGACAATGACCTTGCCGTCAGGATACTGCTTACGAAAGTGATCCACGTGCACCGGTTGGAACATTTGATGCACGCTGCAATGCCCCTTCCAAAGAATCAGCTTGGCCCGTTTGATGGCCTCTTTGGTATTTCCACCGTTGGGTTGATAGGGATCCCAGACAATCATCTGCTCACGAGGAATCCCCATTTTGTTTGCCGTATTCCGTCCCAAATGCTCATCGGGGAAGAAGAGGATCTTCTCCCGTCTTGCCCACGACCATTCAATGACTGCTTTGGCATTGGATGACGTACAAGTGATTCCGCCATGTTCCCCACAAAACGACTTGAGGACTGCCGCTGAATTCACATACACCGCCGGCATTACAGTCTCATCGGCGGGAACCACACGCCCTATCGCTTCCCAACATTGATCCACTTGCTCAATCGCAGCCATATCGGCCATAGAACAGCCCGCAGCCATATCGGGCAGAATCACTGTCTGCTGGGAACGGCTGAGGATGTCGGCTGTCTCCGCCATAAAGTGGACGCCACAAAAGACGATGTAGGGACGTTCAGAACGCTCTGCGGCGAGCTTGGCCAGCAACAGCGAGTCTCCACGAAAGTCGGCATGTTGAATGACTTCATCCCGCTGGTAGTTATGACCGAGTATCATCACACGGTCACCCAACAGTCGTTTGGCCGAGACTGTTCGGCGAAACAATTCGTCTGCTGAAAGCGATTGATAGTCGGTAATCGGCTTGGGTAGCGTCACAGTAGCTGTCACAATACTCCTCCTACGTCAGGGCATGTTGATTCTACGATAGGCCCCTTCTACAATCAACGAATCCCACCTTGTGGAAAAGTCCCATCCCTCTGTCCCAAAAGGAGAAGCTACGGCATGGGCCTAATAGCCGATTGACTTCGGTGATTTGGCGTACTACGATCACCCATTCATAGCTAGGGGAGCCCTGAGGCTGAGAGTCCGTGCACGCGGACGACCCTCACAACCTGACCTGGGTAATACCAGCGTAGGGAAGCCGACAGCCGCGGTCGTTGTGAGCACTCAGCCGTACCTCCCCCAGGGAGTACGGCTTTTTTATTGAGATGCCTCCTCAACGCTCCTCATCTTTAGAAAGGATGCGACCATGAGCGAATATACCGGCAACGGACAGAAGCCCACGACATTGACCACCGCGCCGTTCCCCGCCTCACGCAAGGTCTACGTGGCCGGCACCCATCCCGGGGTGCATGTGCCCATGCGAGAGATTAGCCTGAGCCCGACCACATCCATGAACGGTCACGCTCCGACGCCGAATCAACCAGTCACTGTCTACGATACGTCAGGCCCCTATACCGACCCTTCCGTGACGATCGACGTCCGCGCAGGACTCGCGCCGCTCCGCCGCTCCTGGATCACAAGCCGGCAGGATGTTGAAGAGCTGGCCGAGATCTCCTCGCACTACGGCCGCCTGCGCGCTGCCGACTCCAAGCTGGACAGCCTGCGGTTCCAACATATCCGTAAGCCGCTCCGCGCCAAGGCCGGACGGAACGTCACCCAGATCCACTACGCACGCAACGGCATCGTGACGCCGGAGATGGAATTTATCGCGATTCGTGAAAACCAGTCGCGTGAAGTGGCGCGTGAACAGGCTGAACGCAACGGCAAAGGCGGCGGGGTGACCCAACACCCCGGCCAATCCTGGGGCGCCAGCATCCCCGCCGTCATCACCCCGGAGTTCGTCCGTGATGAAGTGGCTCGTGGGCGCGCGATTATTCCCTCGAACATCAACCATCCGGAAAGCGAACCGATGATCATCGGTCGAAACTTCCTGGTGAAGATCAACTCGAACATCGGCAACTCCGCAGTCGCCTCGTCCATCGAAGAAGAAGTCGAGAAAATGATCTGGTCGATCCGCTGGGGCGCTGATACCGTGATGGATCTCTCGACCGGAAAAAACATTCATGAAACGCGTGAATGGATCATTCGTAACGCGCCGGTCCCGATCGGCACGGTGCCGATCTATCAAGCGCTCGAAAAAGTACACGGCAAGGCCGAAGACCTCACGTGGGAGATTTTTCGCGATACTTTAATCGAGCAGGCGGAACAGGGCGTCGACTATTTCACGATTCACGCTGGTGTGCGCCTGGCCTACGTCCCGATGACCGCCAAGCGGATGACCGGTATCGTGTCGCGCGGTGGCTCCATCCACGCCAAGTGGTGCCTCGCGCACCATCAAGAAAATTTCGCCTACACGCACTTCGAAGAGATCTGCGAGATCATGAAGGCTTACGACGTGTCGTTCAGCCTGGGCGACGGACTGCGGCCAGGCTCCATCGCCGACGCCAATGACGAGGGCCAATTCGCTGAACTGGAAACGCTGGGCGAATTGACCAAGATCGCCTGGAAGCATGACGTGCAGGTCATGATCGAAGGACCCGGCCACGTGCCGATGCATATGATTCAGGTGAACATGGAAAAACAGCTCAAGGAATGCCAGGAGGCGCCCTTCTATACGCTCGGGCCTCTGACGACCGACATCGCGCCAGGCTATGACCACATCACATCCGGCATCGGTGCCGCGATGATCGGCTGGTACGGCTGCGCGATGCTCTGCTACGTGACACCGAAGGAACACCTCGGCCTCCCCGATCGCGACGATGTGAAGACAGGCGTGGTCACGTACAAGATCGCCGCTCATGCCGCCGACCTAGCCAAAGGTCACCCCGGCGCGCAGATCCGTGACAACGCGCTGTCGAAAGCGCGGTTCGAGTTCCGATGGGAAGACCAATTCCATCTCTCACTCGATCCGGATACCGCGAAAGAGTTCCATGACGAGACCTTGCCTGACAACGCCGCCAAAGTTTCGCATTTTTGTTCCATGTGCGGCCCCCACTTCTGCTCGATGAAGATTACACAAGACGTCCGTGATTACGCCGCACAGCTCAAGGTCGATGAACAGCAAGCGATTCAGATCGGGATGAAAGAGAAATCCGAAGAGTTCAAAAAAACCGGTTCCGAGATTTATCGGTAGGAGCATCCCATGGCAAAGCCAAGACCAGCGCCGTTGCGCGAACGAGACATTACCCGTCAGATCGCGCGGGAATACTATAAAGAATTCGATCAGCTGATCGAAAGCGACGTCATCATCGTCGGAGCAGGGCCGTCGGGCCTCATCTGCGCCCATGACCTTGCCAAGATGGGTTTCCGGACCCTGATCATCGAGCAGAGCCTCGCCCTTGGCGGCGGCTTCTGGCACGGCGGATATCTCATGAACAAAGCCACGATCTGCGAGCCGGCCAACGAGATCCTCGAAGAAATCGGCGTACCTTGCAAGAAGATCCGTGAATGCGAGGGCATGTATATGGTTGATCCTCCGCACGCGACGGGTGCACTCATCGCCTCCGCCTACAAGGCTGGGGCCAGGGTGCTGAACCTGACCCGCGTGGTTGATTTGATTCTGCGCCGCGAGGGTATTCTTGAAGGAGTCGTCGTCAACAATACAACCGCCGAGATGGCAGGCCACGACGTTATCCATGTCGATCCCATCGCGCTTGAGAGCAAGATCGTCGTGGATGCGACCGGCCATGATGCCATTGTGGTTGAGCTTCTCCATAAGAGAAACCTGTATCAGAAAATTCCTGGAAACGGGGCCATGTGGGTCTCACGCTCCGAGGAAGAGGTGATGGATCGTACCGGAGAGGTCTATCCGAATTGCTTCGTTATTGGATTGGCCGTTGCAGCCGTCTATGGCACACCACGAATGGGGCCAGCCTTCGGCTCGATGTTGTTGTCAGGCCGGTATGGGGCAGGGTTGATTGCCAAAAAACTGAAGAACGAATAGGCTTGAGTCGTCAACGATCGATAGGAGCGAACGGCTGAAAGCCGTTCGCCAAATCCTTATGAATATCCAAGATTTTCTCGTCCAAGGTGAAGGACACGAAGAAGACAAACGTCACGCGTGGGAGCTGTTTCAGCAAGCCTTTGCGCGACAGATGAAGGGCGAACTCGAAGAAGCGGTCAACCTGTACAAACAATCGATCGCGACCCATCCAACCGCCGAGGCCTACACATTCCTGGGATGGACCTATAGCTTCATGGGACGACTCGATGATGCCATTGAGGAATGTCAAAAAGCCATCGAGCAGGATCCCGACTTCGGCAATCCCTACAACGATATCGGCGCATACCTGATTGAAAAAGGGGAATTCGACGAAGCGATTTCCTGGTTTCAGAAGGCGATGCAGGCTAAGCGCTATGAAAGCCCTGCCTATCCTCACCTCAATCTTGGTCGCGTCTACGAGCGAAAGGGGAGCTGGACGGAAGCCATCGATTCATATAAGGCAGCGCTCACCCTGGATCCTAACTATGCACTCGCCAAGAAGGCACTTGGACGGTTGGTGAGCTCGTTGAATTAACGGGGTGTACTTGAGCTATTCTTGGCTCTCATCTTTCTCCGGATGAATACTGTTCCATGAACACCAGATCAATCCCATGACCCAAACAAACCCCAAACCCATTCTTGTCGCCGTGACTGATCTCTTCTTCTACACCAAAGTCCGCGATGCATTGCGCCAACCGGACTATCAGCTTGAAAAAGTTCGCGTGCAGCAGGATATTATCAATAAAACCATTGCGGTGAGCCCCAGAGCTATCATCCTCAACATGAACGACTTGGCCCTCAATGCCTTTCACGCATTGGAGCAGCTCAAAGCGGATCCACGGCTGAAAGATATTCCGACCCTGGCCTTTGCCAATCACGAAGAGGTCGAAGCCTGGAATCGTGCGAGAGCACTCGGTGTGACGAAGGTCGTCTCCCGCAATGAATTTTCAGCCCGAACCAGAGAGTTGGTTGAAGAGGTCATCAACTCCTCGGTCTTCAAGTCATAAGGTGGAGAACTTTCGACTGAAAGACCTTTAGGCGACCTCCTAACAGAAAGTGAACATGAAACACTCACGCCTTCACCAACAACATACCCAACTGGGCGCGACGTTTGAGGAGATCACCGGTTGGGAGATGCCAGTGCACTATGGAGACGTAGCGGCAGAGCATCGTGCCGTCCGCGAAGCCGTTGGAATAGCCGACCTCTCCCATCGCGGCAAGCTCCGGGTCATGGGTGAGGATCGCGTAAAGTGGTTGCAAAGCGTCATCAGTAACGACATCCTTCCCCTCCAAGCCGGACAAGGCCTCTATTCCAGCTTATTGACCCACAAAGGCAAGATGCTCACGTACTTCCGCCTGTACACGCACGGCGACACCGTTATGGTGGAAGACGTTGGCGAGATCGGTGAAGCCACATTCCAAGCACTCCGCAAATTCCTGCTCTACGGGACCAAAGCCAAGATGGAGAACTGCACCGAGACGTGGGGGCTCTTGTTAATCAGCGGCCCCAAAGCCACTCAGGTCATTCAATCCGCATTCGGTGTGGACGTCACAGACTTGAAGCCTGTCGATTTTGTCACGGCACAGATCGGAGGACATTCAGCGCTGGTGTTACGCACCGAAGAAACGGGCGAAGTTGATATCGAGGTTCTCCTTCCAGTTGAAAGCCTCCTCACCGCCTGGACGAGCGCGTGGCAAGCCGGTGCCAAATTTGGGATCAGAGCTATTGGAACCCAGGCTCGAGAGGCCTTGCGCATGGAGGCCGGTCTCCCGAAAGCTGGGCCAGATTTGAACGAAGAGATCGTTCCGCCTGAAGCCAACCTTGAGGGAAAAGCGTTCAGTCTCAACAAAGGATGCTATCCAGGACAAGAAGTTGTCGCGCGTATGGATACCTATGGCAATGTGCGCCGCAAACTCGTCGGGCTTGTCTTGCAGGATTCCGTCATACCTCCCCATGGAGCCAAACTCTACAGCGGCGATCGTGAGGTAGGCTGGGTCAGCAGCGCCATCCATTCTCCTCAGTTCAACAAGACTATCGCCTTTGGATTTCCGTTGCGAGACTTCAGCACGGCAGGGACAGAACTCACTATGGAATGCGATGGGAGCAAGCACGCGGCGACCATTCATGCTCTCCCCTTTTACACCAGACCGTAACGGTATACCCCCTCAACACTCCTAAACACCCAATGTCCATTGATGAACAAGAAGACAGCGCCCAAGTCACCCCCTACCAGGCTGCAGGTGGCCTTGAAGGCATTACCAAGCTGGTAGACGAGTTCTATATCAATATGGATACATTGCCGGAAGCCAAAATCATCCGAGCCATGCACCCACCTGACCTCGCGGAATCACGCAAGAAACTGACGTATTTTCTCTGTGGCTGGCTGGGAGGTCCGAGGCTCTTTCAACAGCACTACGGCCCCATCAGTATCCCTGGAGCCCATAAACGGTTCCCCATCGGATACGAAGAACGTGACGCCTGGCTCCTCTGCATGCAACGGGCCCTTGCCGTCCAACCCTATAGTAACGAATTGAAAGACTACCTCTTGGCTGCGCTCAGTATCCCCGCCGAACGAGTTCGGCAAGTGAACGCCGGAGAGATTTAGCTCTCGCCCTTTTCTTCAGGTACATGAACGACCTCACGAATTCATCATCGCCTCGGTTCCATACACGTTAAGAGACAGATCTGCATCCTTTCGAATACAGCGATACCACATCATGACACTCCCGGAAGTCTCCACTATCCTTCAGAATCAAGGCGATGAATAAAGAAATCCGCGTGGCACCCTCCTTGCTTTTCTGAACATAAGCCCAAGCCTGACCGAAATTCACGAGACAAGGGTCTTCATTCGGCTCACTGACAACATGCACGCCATGAAGCCCAAAACGTGCCTGACCTACGAGAGAGGAATAGGCGGAAGAGAAACTGCGAGGTAAGGTTAGCCCAGGTTCGTAAAGGATGAAATGACTTTCCTCTTCAATAACTCAAACGATCGTCACCTCCTGACAGAGCCGATCTCCATCGGATGCGAAGCCTGGATCGATGTGGACCGGTTTTGCGCCACTGCAACTCTTACGCAGCGGGCCCCAAGAGCTTCGTCCGATAGCTCCCTCACAAAGTCCTTCACCCACATCCGCAGAAAATTCCGGAAAAGCTCTGACCAAGACATCGGCTAACTGCAACCGTCCCCCTCCATCTCAGCACTTTCTCGCTGAAAACCTACGCTTGACGAAGCACAGTCTCCGACCACACACTCCATACAAAGCATTTGATGTCACCGATGTGTAACCAATCGATCTTGATACCTTCTCTGGGGGTATTGGTAGTCGCTGCCATGCGGGTTGGTTGTGCGACGACGAGAGTTGACATCTCACCATCTCCTCAAGCTCCAGTGTGTGATAGTGCAGCTTCAGCACTCGTTTTCTGGGCGGCCCAGTGGCGCCTGAATCAGAAAGATGTATCGAAGCGGGAAGCTGCCGCAGAGACTGGTTTGAAAGAATTTCTGCAAACTCCTGGTTGTTTCAAAAATTCTGAGCTTCGCCGCGTAGCAGTTCTGACTCCTACCGGGGTTGCCTCGAAAGTCGCCTCGACGAATAGACTGTTCAACAAGGTAGTTGTCATTACGCTTCGGGAGCTTGGACCGGTGATCAAGCTACTCTCATCCCTGGCGCTCATAGATGGTGGAACGGACGTCGTGCTCCAGGTTGATGAGTATATCCCATCAGTCGAGATCCCAACCCGAACCTTCACTATTCATTGGCAAAATGGTGGACCCGGAGTGATCAAAGGCGTAGCCTCTCTACCACAAGACATGCGAGCCGCACTGATTGCGGGTCTGCAACCGAATAGCCCCAGCAGTAATGCCGCACCCTGAGCTGACCAAATCAAGCATTACTCTTTTCTAGCTAAGGCAAACGTGCCACTGACTTGATTTCTGGCTCCACCAGCATCCATAGAGCAATTGGTCTAGACGCAGCCCGCAACCTCAGCGTACGATGTAACCCAACATATTCCACAAGTTGACTGGAAGTTGCCCTGCACTTAAGGTCCGCCGCAATGCCATGTTCGTGTCGTAAGTCTGATGGAGTCCCGATTCGATGGGAATATCTTGGGATTCTGAATTGTCTCCTATCTATGAAGAGATTGGGGATGGGATGGAGATCTCATGGACCGAGTACACGCCGACAACGCTTCGCAGACTCAGGCAGATGGTGTAGCTGAACGCTCAGCAATGAACTACGGAGGTTGTATGAAATTGCACAAGTTACTTCCCCATCACCTTCTGGCAGTGCTCTCTCTTTTGCTTATCCCTACCTTCACGTATGCGATGTCAGGAATGGACGCGCCGCATAGCGGACATGTGAAGGGAGACACCTCTCTCTCGGAAAGTATAGGCAGACCGATCAATTCATCAGAAGCCGAGATTGAGATCACCTACAGTGCGGATGGAAAAACTGCCATCTTCGCCTCTGGACGTAACGGCAGCATCTCCTCACCGGGAGTGCCTTATAACTTCGACATCTGGATGTCGCACAGTGTTGACGGCACCTGGCAGGAACCAATCCATTTGGGACCGGGCATTGATCCCACCGTGGGACCAAATATCAATACGTCTGCCTGGGAGCTGGAGCCGAGTCTCTCTAATGATGGCAACGTCATCTATTTCACAAGATACCAGCCTGGCAATCTCTCTACTGGGGACCTCTACGTAACCCAAAAGATCAATGGGGTCTGGCAACCGGCTAGGAATTGGAACGATGTACCGGAACTCCCCCATATCAATACGCCAACCGGTGAAGAACATTGTCCGATCATTGCTTCTGACAGCCTGATCTATTTCAACTATCAGCAGCCTGGAGTCACCCAAGACAGCGACGTCTGGAAAGTCGAGAAGAAAAATGGAGTCTGGCAAAAACCGGAGAGCCTAGGACCACGTATCAATTCGCCCTACCGTGACCATATGCACTGGACTGGCCTCTCAAAGGATGGCAAGAGCCTCCTCATTACCAGCACTCGCCCTGACATGGGATCGCGAGGAGGTCACGATATGTGGATTTCCTACCAGAACCCTAAAGGCGAATGGCAAGAACCGCTGAATCTTGGCGACACCATTAACACCCCCGGTGAAGATATGTGCTGGACCTTTACCCCAGACGGCAACACCTTCACGGGTGGATCTGGCCCTCGTGACTCGTATAATCACGACATCATGTGGGTAAAGAAAGACGATGTTCCATTGCTGAAGAATTTTGAGCCGATCGGACCGCCTCCGAATCTGCTCACCAACAAGTCCGGCAATTCGAAGTGACAGTGCCGCAAGGGCCAAAGGATCTGCTGTGCCGGATCGGTGTTACTGGTAATGCTGGGCTTGAGTGAGGAAGAGGCTGGTGTAGAGACCTTGCTGTGCCATCAACTCGTCGTGAGTCCCTTGCTCCACAATTTGTCCCTGATCCACGACGAAGATTCGGTCTGCCATCTTGACCGTCGACAGCCGATGGCTGATGAAGATCGCCGTCCGTCCTTGAGCAAGTTCATGAAACCGTTCAAACAGTTCTGCTTCTGCCTTGGCATCCATGGCGCTGGTGGGCTCATCAAGAATAAGAATTTGTGAATCTCGCAGGATTGACCTGGCAAGAGCGACTTTCTGCCATTCACCAATGCTCAGTTCATGTCCACCATCGAAGAGTTTGCCGAGTAATGACTCATACCCGTTCGGTAGTCGCTCAATAGCCTCGTGGATTCCAGCCTGTTTTGCTGCCTGTATGATGGCGAATGGGTCAACACCGGAAGCCCTCACGCCCAGCGCGATATTGTCTTTTGCAGACAACTGAAACTTCACAAAGTCTTGGAAAACTCCACTGACCGCACCTCGCACATCAGCGATAGGATAGTCACGAAGATCGGTCCCGTCGATCGTGATACGCCCGCCCGACGGATCGTACAAACGGCACAAGAGCTTCACCAATGTCGTCTTGCCCGCACCGTTCGCTCCGACAAATGCGACATGCTCCCCAGGTTTGATCGAAAAGGTAAAGTCCCGAATCGCCACGCGTTCCTCATGTGGATATTGGAACGACACATGCTCAAAGACCAGCCCCTCGACAATTGGGCGAGGAAACGCTTTGGGACAGGCTGAAGTGCCTAATCGAGATTGTAGGCCTAAAAACTCATCCAACGTGGCAAGAAAGAGATTGCTCTCATAGAGACTGGACACACTCTGACCAAGGCCTTCCAAATATCCTGAAGCGCGTTGCACGGCTTGAAGACAGATGACAAGGTCACCTATAGTCAGCAGTCCGTCAATGGTCCTCACGACTAGCAAACTGCAGACCCCGAAGACCCCGGCAATACCAATAATCTGTGCAACAAACCCTGAAAGCACCCATCGTCGCTCTAATGCGATTCGTTCTCGACGCAATATCAGACGCGCGTCGGCAAACCACTGCCGCAGCCGGTTACCAAGATCAAATAGCCTGACCTCCTTCGCCGCACCAGCTTGGGTCAGCAGCATATGAGCGTACCAGGCCTTTCGGTCAAGTGGCGCCCGCTCCCGTTCCCACGCATAGAGCTGATTGGACTGTTTCAACTTGACGATGAAGTATGGAATAGCCGTTAGGACCAAAATTGGAATCACCCCCCAATGCATCCACCAGAGGAGGGCAGCCATCGTAAGCAAGGAAATGGCGTTTTGCCCCATCTGGAGCAGCGCATTCAGAATGGCGGTCGGTCGATAGGGTGCTTCCTGCTGTGCTAGATGCAAAGTATCTTGATAGCGTGCATTCTCATAGTACTCAAGGTCGACCTCAACCGACTTTGCCTGAAGGACCGAGTACATATGATCAGTCACGACCTCGGATTGTATTTTTGAAACCAACCCTGCCACAGCACTGAGAATAGCGCTGACCGCAGCCACACCGGCTACACCGGCAAGAATCGCAAGGATATGAGTCAACGACGCATCATCCCAGGGTGTCTTCAGTCCTTCAGTTACGGCATCAATTAAAAGCTTCGTCAAGTACAACGCCCCAAGTGGAAGAAGCCCCTGGATAACGCGGACCACAATACTTGCACTGCCCAGACTTGGACTGCTCTGCCATACCAACGATAAGGCTCGTCGGATCGTGTGCAAGAAAGGCCCTACGCGGTTCAGTATCGTGTTCATGATCGGCAATAGCACCCTAACAGTTCGCCTTGGGGCTCCATCGATTGCGAGCTTGAATGTTGACACCCAGAGCCGCAGACTGTTGTCCTGAGTCAGGAGGATAGGAAAAGGTGACAGTGAAGTCTCGCCAGAGCGTCCCGGGCTCATGAAATGTCTGCGACTCAAGTGTCAGCCAGGCATGACCTTCCAGGCCAAACAGGTCTTTTCTAACACCACAATGAAACCGTACCGGATATCCCCGACGTCGGGCCAGCCGATATAGTGCCAATGATCGGGGAAAGCAATTCCCCTTCTGATTATATGGGAACAGCCGCAGCCACCGATCGACGTAGTATGTCAGCTTCCTGATCTCAGCCTCGTCAGGGGTTCCCATTGCTGACCCAGAGCTCAATGTAGCAAGCACGACTGGTAGACTTCTCAGACGCAAAAGAAGCCGAACCCATAGAATCAGTAGGCCGGTCAGAAGCACATTCCAATATTTGTCCAGCTGTCCCATTGTGCCCATCTTCAGTGTAGCAGAGCCTTGTCCCACATGATGAATACCAGCTAGAATCCGCTAAGAAATCGTCATTGCGTTAGAAATTAACGCTACCAGAAAGAGGTGGCCAGAGAGGTCTCTGTTTCAAAGACCTAGGCACTGTGTGGTACCCACCGATTAATGGCCCCTCGGATTCCAGGAGAAAGGAACCGTTTCATCGTTCGATGCATCGGTTGAATAAGACGAGCAAAACGAAACAAAGATTTGCGCCAGCGAAACCATATAGGAGGATTCATGGTCACAGGGCTCTGGAGGCGACAAAGCTGAAGTCCAAAACGCCAGCGTGCCCACCACGAATCTTTCAGTGAAAAATAGAGCGCAGCCGACTGTTCTTCCCAAACTCCTTCCCGACCATCGTCCAGCAATGTGGCCGGCATGCGATGCGACAGAATATCTATCGCTACCTCACGCTCAAGCCGCGCCAAAACTTCAGCAGGTAGAGGGGCATTTAGGAGTCGATGGGCAATCGACAGGCCCATCATGACCAGTCGCTGGCAACCCCATGCTGATGAACTGGACATGATAGCGCTCCAGTCCAGGTTCGGATGGGAACGAAGAAGCTCCGCTACATCACAAACCCATTTCAGCTGTTCCCATGCATGCTTCGACCCATGCACACACAACACGATGAGTAAATCTTCCGGTGCTAATCCAGGAACCGTCCGATTCTCAAAGGTTACCGAAACTCGTCGTGCCCAGAACTCTGGACGATCTAATCGGAAGGCAAAGTGTTGATGGGCCATCACCCACTGGAGGTCGACACGACAAAGGCTACGCCTTTTGACGAACACTTGGTGTGGGCCATCATCATGTTCGTCACTCTGCTCATCAACGACATCTCTAGGCTCATAACCAAATGTCGTAAGAACCGCCTGCGCCTCTCCAACAGATGATTCGGGGACAAGCAAATCAAGATCAGTAAAGTCACGAAGACTCAAATCACCATACGCCACCGTCGCGAGAGTGGCTCCTTTAATCGGAATAATGGGAACCCCCCGTAGGGCAAACCCATCGCACAACTTGATCAATTCCTGCGCCAACGATCGATTCAGCACCGCCCCGACTTGTACCTTCTGTCGCAACCGGATTAGTGCTTCGATAGGTACCAGGTCTGGCGCGCACTTAGAGAGAGTTGCGTATATTAATGGCTCCACGCCATGGTATTCCGCCATCTGGAGAAAACTCGCCCAGTCCAATGCTTCCTGAAATTTCTGACGGATTCGCGTCACGAGACCTTGAGTGACCCCTGTGCGAGCACACCAGACAAGCAGTTCCGCCTCCGATCCCAACGGGATCTTCCGCGTACAGGAATACTCGCTCATCGCATTCCCTCCTCAAGGAGTGGTGTGATGAGTTGAGGAAGCTCCAGGATGTCTCGGCCAAAGTGCAAACGATAAGAATCCACCTGCTGGACAAGTTTCGCCAAGACCTGAAATTCTCGCTTTGCAACCTCTGAGTCATAGACCAATAAGGCTTGAGGAAGGAGCATTTCTAACGCACGACTCTTGGGAAGCAATTCAAGATGGCTGTGAGGAGCATCAATGACATGAGGGAACAGTACGAGCGCCGGACGGCAACACTCACCGATCGACGTGGGATAGACGTCCTCCGCATGAAAGGCTCGCTTCGGAAATCGAGGCTGAAGCACCTGAGCAGGGGCAGTGCGCAGTTCAGGGAAAAACTCCACGGTTTGTTCGGTCACATTGATCTTAATCGGGAAAGGAAGTAGATCGACGTGCGTTCCGACATCTCGAAGGAGGGGATGATCATCAGAGAGATAGCGATACCCTGACCGAAGCAATGAAATGAATGAGGTTGTCTTCCCACGCCCACTATTGCCAGGAATCAATACTCCTCTGCCATTCTTCTCCAGAGCCGTAGCGTGAATAGTGTAGAGCCCTCGGCGTCGCAAGAGTTCAATCAAAGCTATGTGAAACAAATATTCGATCAAACTTTCCGGCAGCATCTGCGGATTGATCAGATAACCATCGGCTCTCCCTTGCACACTATCGACCACCAACACCCCGACATTGAAGAAGTTGGCGATCAACCGTTCGCCATCAAGCATCACCTCATACGGCAAGTCGGTCTCTGGGCAATCTGTACCCACGACTCCCATGTTGGCAGCCAGTTGCCGTGCCGAGGATGAGATGGTCACGGGAACATCAGCCCGATACTCAACAGCATGAAAGTACAAAGTGAGCGGAATGGACGGACAAAGCACCTCTGTCCGAAAATGCCTCAGAAATTCATTCACTGGGGCGGCAAGCCAGGGAGAGGCTGTGACGTATCGTATCTGGGCACCATACAGAGAGAAGAGATACTCAGTCAGAGGCTGTTCAACCATATTCATCGTCATCTTTCCCTCACGTGGTTTCTTGCTACCCCATCCGCATAAGAAGGATTACAGGGCGGGCTGGCTGATTGATGGAACCAACCAGCCCATCGGACAATCCGGTGACTGCCGTCCCTAGGTCTCTTATCGAGGTCTATGACCGAACTGGTTATAGTGGTGATATAGACGCCCACCACCCATGCCTCCCCCCCCACCACCAACACTAGGACCACCAGAACCAGACCTCTTGGCGGTAATGTCCCGCAAGAGTTCGTGCTTGGTAACCAATGGTTTCACATACATCTCTTTCGTCATGTCGTTTCTCCTTCCTTTCTCATCCCAGACCGGTTTAAAAACTGACTGGCCGTAGGATTGGCTAGCCAATTCACTAACGGGTGACGTCCTGAAATGTTGACTTTCCTGGCACGCCATCGTAACCGCTGTTACCCCAACCATTATTGCCATGTCCTGACCGCTTGGCGGTGATATCCCGCAAGAGTTCGTGCTTGGCAACTGCTGGCTGAACATACATCTCTTTCATCATGTTGTTTCACCTCCTTTCTTGTTGAAGTAGCCCTTCCTGGATCAGTTCATTGACCAGGGTGACGAGATCGTCGAGGGCTCGCTCGGGAGCGACATCAAAACGATCACAGAGGATCGTATGGATGTCGCTGATAGTCTGTGTGCCAGTACAGAGCTCCCAAATCAGGCTCCCCAACCGGTTGAGGGTGTAATATCGGCCGGTACTGAGATCCAGAAGCACCGTCTCTCCATCCATGTTGCTAGCCTGCACATCGGGGCTTCCTCTGAGTACAACTTGGTGCAACAGGGCAGAGTCACAGTGGGAGACCACGGTATTAACTAAATGAGCCTGCGATGTGCCCGACATAGCTGTTTCCTCCATCAACAATGACGCAGTTTGTTAGCTAGCCTCATCCACAAGCACTTTGATATGTGTAGCACCTAAAGACTTCCGCGATAGCTATGCTTTCGAGGGAGAGAGTTTGAAAGAAAGTAGGGTCAACAGGCTTCAACTCCCCCTTCCCTCTAAACCACATCAGGATGCCCTTCATTGCCCTCGTGATGGAGTCCAATAGCCCACTGTTCGTTGTCCCTCACCATTATTCTGTTTTCCTCCATGGCCCTTCTGGCTCATATGCGGCACAAGCGTTGGTTAGGAGGGACGAGCTGGCCAATACTTTCGTACTAGCCAGCCCCAGCATCTCCTTCGCTACCTTAGTTGCGGCCCCATCCCTTATAGGAAGGACCACAATAGCCGGACCTCTTGGCGGTGATATCCCGCAAGAGTTCGTGCTTGGTAACTGCTGGCTGCACATATGTCTTTTTCGTCATGTTGTTTCACCTCCTTTCTTGTTGAAGTAGCCCCTCCTGGTCAACTGATTGACCAGGGTGACGACATCGTCGAGGGCTCACTCGGGAGCGACCTCAAAACGGTCACGGAGGACCGAATGAATGTCGCGGGTAGTCTGCGTGCCGGTACTGAGATCCAAGAGCACCGTCTCCCCATCCATATTCGTAACCTGTACATCGGGTTTTCATCTGAGCACAACTTGGCGCAACCGTGTAGTGTCACAGTGGCTAACCACAGCATGCATGGATAGCATTTCAAAGTTGATCTGAGAACTATGCGATCGAGGATGAGGGCTAGACGAAAGTAGGAGCAGACTGTCTCAAACTATGCCGTCCATATCTATCAATGATGCACAGACCAGGTGGGCAGATATGCGCGCACACGGCCTCTCATGACAGGATTTTCCATATCCTGGAGACTCTTATCTATGGCTCTTCTCCTTGGTGAGTGGGTAAACGAAGCGTGTGAAATGACATCTTCGGGGGGATAGGCGCGTGAACTCCACATTCTACGTAGTCTGGAAATCTGACATGATGGCCGGATGCACACACTCCGACGCCTGTGGGACACCTACCACTTTCCCGGCTTTCGGCCAACTCCAACAGTCCAGGGCATCTTCGGTGACCTGAAGGCCCGCGTTATCCACCTGCGTCGGCGGGACAAAACGGCACGCGGAGCGTGCGGTCACGTCTCTCTGTCTTGGTACGACCGCAAGACACGCCGCGTGCGCGATCTTCCCTGCGGAGAAATGCGCGTCTACCTGGAGGTCGAGGTTCGTCGCGTCGCTTGCAAGACGTGCGGCACGGTGAAGCAGGAAACCTTGGACTGGCTTGCGGACAATCCGTTCTACACCAAGCGCGTCGCCTTCTTTGTGGGACGACGCTGCCGGAGCATGACGATCAAGGATGTCGCCGAGGAAACCCGGCTGGACTGGAAGACGAGCAAAGACCTTGATGCGCAGTATATGCGCGAGCAGTTGCGACGAGCAGGGAAGTCGGCGCCGAAGGTGGTCGGGATCGACGAGATCGCGATCCGCAAGGGGCACACCTACCGCATCGTGGTCAGAGACTGGGAACGACGACGGCCGATCTGGTTCGGGGGCAACGACCGCTCGGAAACGAGCACGGACGAGTTCTACCAATGGCTGGGTTCGACGAAGAGCACACGAATCAGGCTGGCGGTGATGGACAGGTGGAAGCCGTTTTGCGCCTCCACGCTCAAGGCGGAGCACGCAGCCATTCTGTTCGACAAGTTTCACGTGCTGCGTCACCTGGGCGTAGCCTTGGACACGGCGAGAAAGACTGAGTATGCCCGACTGACGGGGAAGAACCGGCGCTTCGTCAAGGGGCAGAAGTACACGCTGCTGTCACACCGGGAGAATCTGACGACGGATGGGCGCCGGAGCTTGAAGTTGTTGCTCAAGGCGAACAGGCGATTGAGCACAGCCTACCTCCTCAAGGAGGAGTTCGGGCAGCTCTGGGACTACGAGCGGGAAGGCTGGGCTCGTCGCTTCTTCGAGAGCTGGCACGCCGCACTGAAGTGGCAGCGCCTGAAGCCCTATGAGAAGTTCGCCGCGATGATCGACCGGCATGGGGGCGGCATCGCGGCCTACTGTCAGCCGGAGAACAAGGTCACCGTGGGATTTGTCGAGGGCTTGAACAACACAATCCGCGTCATTCAGCGGCGGCGCTACGGCCTACGCGACGAGGAGTATCTGCGTCTCAAAGTTCTCACCTGCATGCTCGACCCGATATGAAATCAGCCCAAAATCACCCACTCGGGAAGGAGAAGACCCTTATCTATAGAGAATAATTAGTACTAAGTTAATATCAGTAATGTACTTTATCACATGAGAAGCCAGCTGTCGGAGACGGATATGTTCCGGTGTAGATCAATGCCAACAGGATCAAGTCGGTTAACCCAGAACCAGCTGTGGGGTAGAAGCACCCGTCCCGTACCCTAGGATCCGTTGTGCTTCTAACTGTTCCCCTACTCACGCGACTCGTTGACACTCAGGGAAGATACTCGCAAGTCAAAGACCGGTCTATTATGATCCTTGAGGGTGGTTACCCACAACGACGCTGGGGCCACTGGCAAGGTACTTCCAAAGATGATCCGCGTCTTTGGGAGGGATGGGATGAGACAACAAGGGAGAGGCCGTCAAACTACTAGCTATTCATTGCATTAATGGTCTATTGACAGAGACTGACATCAGTGTCGAGAAGCACTCTGATTTAAAATCAGGCAGCCGACACCAGCTGCTCCCTCAACAGACTTTTTTGTCAGAACCACTCAAGATGGGAATTGAGCGCCAACCTAGCGCTCAGGATTCCTTGCCATCGTGACTGCTGAGGCAAACTTGAGCAGGCTGGCCCGCTCCTCGTCGTCCAAGGCCAACAGCAAATGTGCTTCTTCTCCATGCATCAGACGAAGGCTTAGAAACGGCTCTTCCCGGCGTTTCTCTCTGTTGTCCCACATCGCATCAATCAGCTGCACCTTGTCCAACTGACCGACTGAGACCACATCATATCGGAAGTAAGAGTCCCCGATTACGACATCAAATACCACATGACCCGCCGTCAGTAATACCAGATTGAACCGCCCTTGGTCTTCATACCCTTCCGGTAGAAATTTATTAACGTGGCAGAGCGCGACCTTGCGATCGCCCAACATGTGACAAAATTTTTCTTTCAACTCCGCATAATCAATCTGTAAGGCCTTCTCATCCGGTCCCGTTGCTGCTACGGCCGCCGCTTCCGCTCTCGAAAAAATATCACCGGCGGACATCAATCCTGACATGGTGTTCCTTTCTATTTCGCTCAAGAAAACATATCAAATGCCCTGGAAGCCCGTACCGTACCCGCCACCAAGTCTGGATTGCAAGGGGCAAAGTTCAGATCTCGGCATGCGCTATTTCGCCACAATTCGGTGGGACACTCGCTCCTTACCCGTTTCGTCCACCATGCTCACGTGGAAATCATACTTCGTGGCCCTGACCAGACCAAAATTATGATACCCGGTCTCATAGAATAATTCCGTGGGATGAAGCCCCATTTGAGTTGGAGCGAATCTCCCTGACGGTGCAGAGAGGGGACCTGCGATGTATTCATGAAAGTCGATGATCCCGTCTTGGTTGGGGTCATAGGCGTTGGCTTGCACCCAGTGCACATCGCCTGAGAGAAAGACCACGTTTCTGATCGTCCGATTGAGAATAGTGTCAACAATGACCTGTCGCTCTCGCTCAAATCCGGTACCATCCGGCCCACCTGCCCACCCATCGTTTCCAGGAACTGAACGATCACCGCCCTTTGGAATCGAGAGAGGAACGGGCGTCGCAATGACTTTCCATGTCGCAGTTGAAGCCTGAAGGCCATCGAGCAGCCATGCCAATTGCGTTGCACCAAGCATGGTCTTGGAGGCACCATCTTGATCCACATTGCGACTCCGATACTGCCGAACATCCAAGATAAACAGTTCAAGGTCGGCACCGTACCGAACCGTCCGATAGAGGCGATGTGGGTCCTCAAGGGAAGACCCAATCGGCCAATATTCCCGTAACGCTTGCCGACCAGCAGGCATCTGCTCGTCATACGGACCGGCAAAATTGTTTCGGACCTCGTGATCGTCCCAGACTACATAGACCGGCGTTCTAATCAAAAACCGTCGCAATGCGTCAGCACTCCGTTGGTAGCGATGACGCGATCGATAGGCATCCAAAGTTGTGGCCTTGAAGTCCGCACCTGGTTCATTCGGAGGCGAGGGACAGGGATGATCCCCATAAATGGAATCGCCAAGGAAGAGAAAGAAGTCTGGCTGGTATCGAGGAATCACGTCAAAGATCGGATACCCATCCACTCCTCGGCGACATCGTCCCCCGCTACCAAGATCTCCGCTCCAGGCAAAACTCACGGCCGCAGAGGTTGTCACATCCGGCAGTGTGACGAATTCACCCGTCGCGGCCGGTTTCCCAAGAAACTGCGATGGTGATGATTCTGCAGGACCAACCACAACATGGTACCGATAGCGAGTCGAGGGAGTCAGACCTTCAAGAGGGATGCTCAATGTATAATCCGTCTCTGCACCCGTCTTGAGGAGCACCGTTTTCGATATCGGGGCTACGACCGTTGCCGATGTTGAAACCTGCTTCCATAGTGATAACGACGCCCATTCCACTCGCACTACAGCGGCCCCATCGGTACGTAACCATAACAAAGCTCTCTGCGAGCTCACATCACCGATTGCAACGCCCTGGGGTAGGAGTCCTGAGGCTAACCCAGGGTTCTCTGCTGATAAATCTTGAGAGCCAATGTTTTGACCAGGCCATGCAGGGCAACCACTCAAAACAGGGCAAACTGCGAAGAGTCCGACGAACAGAAACAATAAACGCATCAGAAATCCTCTTGGTTAAGCATTCCAGAAGATCTTGCAACAAACCCGGCATTGGGCTTGAAATTCAGCAGGACTGACCGGCATACTGACTGAACTTAAAGAGGTTTAGGTGCACGATACTCACTGTTGCGTAACAAACTGCCTTGCAAATCCCTACGCGCCAGCCGGCACGCACTCCGTGTGTAAAGACCATTTCCTCAGTTTTCTCACATGGCGACGCCGTCGTGGACCGCAAATGTTCTCGACCTATGCCGGTATGTCCATGGCAGAACGCGATACCATCACTGCCGAATGGATGAAAACCATACGGATCGACGAAGTCCCCACCCCTGCGCCGAAGCTATAGCGACAAACCCGGCACGACGAGCACAGAAAACTGCCAGACTGAGCACACCTCACCCCATCACCGGCGAACCGTGATGATGAATCATCAGCCACTCATCACCGATGAGTTCGTAAAGATTTGTGGCAATGATTTTGGCCTGTTGTGGCTCCTCTGCTTGTTGGGTCACAAGATTTTCCACACAGATGACCCAGGCCATATCGCCTGCTACCTGAACCATGATATCGGCCAGCTCGAACTTCATTGAGAACGTGTTGTTAAAGATCAGCACCCACGAGTCGCGAACGGCAGGCCATCCGGAGCGAATGGTCCAACCTGGATGAATACAGGTGACATACTCTTGATGCGTCCAAATCTCGTCCATCTTGACGATGTCGAGACTTTCAAAGGCCTCGTAGAATCTCTGATTGGCTTTCGTAACGGCTTCGATGCGCTGTTTCAACACACGGCACCCCTTAGGCAGAGAAGCCGTATCATACTGCAAGAGAATCCGGCGCTGCGAGAATATTTCGCAACGACATCTTAGGAGGGGTACTCCTACGCCGAGTCCAGCCTCCGGCAAAATATGCGACCACCAGGCAACTTATCCTGAGAGAAAGATGAAGAGCGAAGAGTAAGTCGCGGAATCGGAACAATCACGACCCCACGTGGTGTTCCGAACTCGTCAGCAGCAGCAAAGCCACTTTTACTCAACAGACGATTATGGACTCACATTCCTGTTACGGCATGTCCAGAACGGTCCCGAAGAAGTGAGCTCGAAGCAGATCACTTCATTTACTGGCACAATTCCCATCTCTACCCACCTTCCGCAAGAGCAGCGGCTTCTTCACCGGCGGTGTCGTCGAACCTTCCTTGACGGAGCAAGGAGTCTCAACGCGGTTGGGGAATCTCGGGAGACTTTTGAAGAGGTCGTCGAGGGTGACTAACACTCCTCCAACGATTCGGCGAAGCTCTCGTTCTGAATAGTGTAACGGAACCAGGCGCCGCCGTTGCCAACCTCGAAGCGAGAAGGTCCTCCCTGGCTGCAGATAGGGCTTCTCACAGACCATCACAAACTCCCGCCCCTGGTCGTCTTCAAGAATAAACCCTTTGACGTTCATACATACTCCTTCGTATGTTCACCAGAGACACCACCCCTCACGGCTTCCTCGCGGACGGCATCCCCTTGATCATCCGACAGACCCCATGGAAACACACCCTATTCTGCTCGGTTTCTGGCAATGACCGAGTCCACAGCATTGCCACAGTTCACACGGCACCAAGACTTTTCATAGACACAAACCTGTCCCCCACTCTCTCCCTCAGGCCATTCCAACATCATCCAGCCGCCACACCGGGTAGCGACTATCTCACACCATGTTATCTTCGAATGATCGCTCTTCCGGTATCCCTGCTCTGCCGGGAAAGAGCTGGGTCACAGCGGGAATCAGTTCTTCATACACGACATCTTTATTCAGAACCACATCGGCCTTTGAATAACTATCAACCGCATAGGCTTCGTCCATGTGAAAGAGGGACATTAAGATGATCATCGGACAGTGACCACCCTCCTTGATACGGGCCGTCGCTTCATAGCCGTTCATGCATGGGAGGGCTACGTCCATAAGCACGAGATCAGGGCGAAGCATCCTGCATTGCTCGAGCGCGTCGACTCCCGAGCTGGCCTTCCCGACAACGGAAAAATTGGAGAGCGTACCCAGCCACTTTTCCAAGCGAACAAGACACTCCGGGCTGCCATCGACCAGAACTGTCCGAATGGGCGAATTGTGCTTCATCGACATCTTCGCAACTCAGCGCGTTCCGTACCATGCACAGTTGATACGTAGAGCATCTCAGATGCCGCACGATTGGCCTATCAGGGAAACCCTGATGGGAATGCACGGAGTGCCTGAAGCACCACGATGAGTTTACTGAAAGGCGCCAGAAATGGAGAGGAAGAAAAACACTTAGGAGTCGACGTGCACCAACCCCACACGAATCGCCAGGCGAACGAGTCCCGGCACATCGTGAATTTCGAGCCGCTCCATCAGCTGCGCTCGGTGGGTCTCCACGGTTTTTACACTGAGGTTCAGACGTTGGGCGATCTCTTTCGTCGTACTGCCTTCGGCGATCAGCTGCAAGATCTCGCGCTGACGCCCGCTCAGTCTGGCCAAGGGACTAGACGGCTCTCCAGACTTATTTCGGTAGGCCTCCACAGCGTACTTGGCGACGGCGGGAGTCAAGTAGGTTTCACCACGCTCCACGGTTCTGATCGCCAACTCTAATTCTGCCAGATCAGCACCTTTCAACAAGTACCCCGACGCTCCAACCTGTAGCGCCTGTCGGAGGTATTCTTCATTGGCATACATCGACAATAAGATTACACGGGTGTTCGACGATTCTTTCATGATCCGGGACGTCGCATCGAGTCCGTTTAATCCCGGCATGGCGATATCCATCAAGACCAAGTCCGGAGTATACGTTTCGACAGCCTTCACGGCTTCCCACCCATCCCCGACATCGGCCACGACCTCAATTCCATTGATTTTCTGCAGGAGCGCCCGCATCCCGGCCCTCACCAACGCATGATCCTCGACAATCATCAGGCGGAGATCACTCATGACACATGCACCTCCTTCAACGAACCACCCGTCATCTGAGGGTCGTCCGCAAGTGGGAAGTGCAGCTCGAGACTCGTCCCCCTGCCCGTTTCTGACAGAATCGACAAGTGGCCTCCAGCAAGACGGACGCGCTCTTCCATCCCGAACAGACCCATACTCTCTCCATCCCGTGCGCGTTGCCGCGCAGCAGCGACATCAAACCCGACACCGTCGTCATGGATGATCAGGATAACCTCCTGCGTCAGTCGACGCAACGTCAACCCGATGGTCTTCGCACTCGCGTACTTCGCAATGTTGGTGAGAGCCTCTTGCACCACGCGAAAGCAGGTCACCTCGATGATGGTTGGAATCCGCCCAACGCCCCCATCGATCGTAAGATGAAGTATCCAGCCGTTCCGCTGCGCCTGGCGGTTTGCGTACCATCGAAGCGCCGGGACCAACCCCAAATCATCGAGAATGGACGGCCGCAGATCCAAGGCCAGTGTCCGTACCTGAGTCAGGAGACGATCCACCAGCCCCAAGCTATCCGTGAGCGCCCCTTCAGGCAATTGACCGGATGCGCCATGCTGAACCGCTTGCAAATCGATCTTGAGCGCCGTGAGTAATTGCCCAATCTCATCATGTAAGTCCCGAGCAAGCCGACTTCGTTCGTCCTCTTGCACTTGCATCAGACGACCGGAAAGATCTCGAAGAGAGCGGTTCGCTTGACTGAGCTCGGTCGTTCGTTCTTGAACCTTTTTTTCCAACTCACCAAGCGACTGATGCAACAAGACCTGTGCCCGTTTTCGCTCGCTGATATCTCGAATAATTTTTGACACCCCTAGAATCCGGCCGGTCTGGTCCTTGAGTGGTGACATGGTAATCGAGACATCGATGCGCTGCCCATCCTTACTGATTCTGACCGTGTCATAGTTCTGAACGCTCTCCTCTCCCCGCAGTACGGGATACACCCAGGATTCATCTGCCTGATTACCTGATGGGAGAATCCGAGTAATGGAATGCCCAACTATCTCATCCACGGTGTATCCAAACATCCGTTCAGCCCCGGTGTTCCACGACATCACTGTTCCATCCAGCCTCAAACTCACGATGGCATCGTCGCTGCCGTCGACAATAGCCCCGAGGCGTCTCGTTGCGTCATTTAGCCTGGAGTTTCTTACACGGACAACGAGACTTGCCATGGTCCAGACATACGCAGTACAGGCAACTCGGTTGAAGATCGCCACCCAGGGTTCGATCGTCCCAGGCTTTGACAGCACAAACCCTATCGGGAGGAGAACCGTCGCGATGCCTGCGACCACATGGGGAGCCCACGACCGTTCAACCCACAGGGTCAATAAGACCGCGAATACATACCCCACCCAGACAGCTACGCCCAATGGCGTGAGTGCATCGGAGACCATCGTCAAGATGAGCACGACTACGACCAGGAATTTGGCAATATAACTATTCATCAAAATCCTTGGCGGGCTACCTCAAGAACCCCATGTCAGTCCCCCCAGGGAGAGAATGACGGACCAGCGGTAACCGGAGGGAATAGATGACGCATGATACTACAAGCGGTAATCAGGAGCCCACCTGAGACGGCCCCTAGGGGAATGGAATAAGCCTAACTCTTGAGCTCGGCTGTTTGGCGATTGACGACCCAGACACCAGTGAGGACGAGACAGACACCAATAATTTCAATCAAACCAACGGCTTCCCTTAAGATCAGGGCCGACAACCCAATCGCTGCCACTGGGGCCAGATTCCCTAACACCGAGGCCCGTGACGGATCGACACCCTTGACGCCGAATAACCAGGCCTGCTGTGCCACTGCCGTCGCAAAGACGACAAGGTACCCAAGCGCCAACCAATCGGAAGTCGTGACCGATCCAATCCCGGCATTCATCATTTTTTGATTTGTCCAGAGCAGTGGGATCTGAAGGACCGTGGCCACCATCAGCGTCGTCCAATTGACCATCACGGCCGACATCCGCTCGATGATCGAACGACTGCCGATGCTGTAGAGCGCCCACGACACAAACCACCCCAACCCCTGCGAAGGACAGCAATGCACCAGCCCAGACCGCGCGCAACGGCACATCGTTGAGCAATAGGGCCGAGAGCACGGACGTCACCACCGGACTCGATCCAATAATCACCCCACCACTGACATAATCCAGGCCCATGAGGATGAACAAGTGGGTGCCCAGCACCACGAGTCCCAGAAGGCCGAGCAATCGGATATCGACGCCGCTCAACCTCACGGCACCACCTTCCTTCGACCACCAGGTGGCCGGTAGGATTGCCAGCCCCCCGATATCACGGAGGACCAAAGTTTCAACTGCGGAAAACGACGTGAGCGCCATCTTCTGCGCGACAATCGATCCACCCCAGAGGACCGCTGCAAGGGCAGCTGAGGTATGGCCACTGGGATACCGTCGTTTCCCCATCGCCGTCAAACAGTATTCTACCGATCGGTCATTGACTTGACGACGTTGACGTTTGTCACTAGCCTGCGTCTAAAGAACATAGCCGACCAACAGGGAGGGTGTTCATGATCTGGAAACCAAGTCGACAGGGGTGGAGTGCATTGCTTATCAGTACGTCGCTGCTCCTCACGGGCTGCACCACAGCGCTTGTCCGAGATGACGTCAGGTATCCGAAAACTCAAGCCCATTGCTCGGGCTCTCAAGGAATCGATGACTCCTCCATTGCCGTCCTGCCGGTCCCGGTGGTTGCGTTCGTCGTGCCTCATGTCAACCTCCATGATATTAAGGCCGACGACTATCTGAAGCGATGTGGAGATTCAACCAAGTTGATCAACCGGAAGGTCGAGGTGAACCGTACGGCCTGTATCCCGGCTGGATTGACCCGCATCATCACTCTCGGCATCTGGCAATGGTGCCCCGCCAGCATTGCGTGGGAAGCGGATGTGAAACCCTAACGCGTAACACTCTCTCTTCCAAGCTGTTGACCAACCCTGTGCCAGAGTTCGTCAAAGAGGGTACGCCCGAATCGTTCTATTCAGACCACACAACAGACCTGCCCTGAGCACACCCCCCCAGCCATGGGGTAGAACACAACAAGAGCACTCGGAAGGGGAAATCGAGACCAGCCGAGCGCTGGGGTATCTGATTTTGGTACCATAGCTCCATGACCGACACGATGAATCGTCAGAATTGGATCAGATCACTCGTCCTTGTTCTGTTTATCGCCCTCCTAGGCATCGGCTTGGCGGCTTGGAAATACGAATCTCTACAAAGTGAGCATGCCGCCTCGGCGAGTCAGCCGGAGCCGAGCGAATCAATTACTGTCGCCATCGCACGAACCATCGACCATCGGCCGAACACCACATCGATTGGAACCGTCCTCGCGCTCCGGTCAATTTCGCTGAAGAACGAACTGGCCGGCACGGTTCGCGAGGTCCGCCTCAGACCAGGACAGCTCGTGGAAGCCGGAGCCTTGTTGGTCGCACTCGATGTCTCGGTCGAAGAAGCAGACTTGCGCGCGCAAGAAGCTCAGGTGGCACTCGCAAAAACGATTCTCAATCGTCGGCAACATCTGAGTCAGGAGCTTGCCACCACGCAGGAAGAAGTGGACCGGGCACGGGCCGATTTAGATGTGGCCCAAGCCCAGATCGCCAGAACCAAAGCCGTCATTGCCAAAAAGACAATCCGCGCCCCATTCCGAGCCAGAGTGGGAATCGCGGATGTCCATCCCGGCCAATATCTGGACGAGGGAACACTCCTGACTACACTCCAAGGAGTGAGTGAAGCCGTGAATGTGGATTTTCCTGTGCCGCAACAAGTGGCCGGAAGTTTGCGGGTCGGCGAAACCGTCGAAGTCGTAACTGTAGGCGCAGCCCTACCCATCAAGGCCAAGATTATCGCCCTCGACGCCCGTGTGGATCCCATCACCAGGAATGCCATGGTGCGAGCCAGGATCGAGGGTTCACGCACGGTACTTGCGCCGGGAGCCTCCGTGCGAGTACGTGTGCCTGTTGGGTCAATGCGCCAGGTCGTCGCGATTCCCGTGAGTGCCCTCCGCAAGGGGCCTGGGGGAGACCAGGTGTTTGTGGTCACACAGGGACAAGACGGTCAGACAAGGGTGCGCGCGCGTCATGTCGAGAGTGGACCGATGGCAGGCGACGAGATCGTGATTCATGAGGGACTTACCGCCGGCGAACAGGTCGCCGCTGTCGGGTCCTTTAAGCTCCGCGACAGTGCCCTTGTCACCATCACGGCTGGACCCGACAGCCCATCAACACGAGCACAATATTGAGCCAACACCGTGTGATCGCTCCATCGATGAAGCAACCTGTTTCACATAGATCCTTCACTGATATCTTCATCGTCCATCCGGTCCTGGCGATCGTCGTAAACTTGGTGATCCTCCTCGCGGGATGGAAGGCCTTAACTGCCCTCCCCGTCCAGCAGTATCCGAAAATCGAGAACTCGCTGGTCGTCATCACCACCATTTATTACGGAGCCAGTGCAGAAACCATTCGTGGATTTATCAGCACACCTATTGAACGAGTCGTCTCGGCGATCAGTGGTGTGGATTATGTCGAATCGACCAGTCGATCCGGCGTCAGCACCGTGACCGTCCATTTGAAGTTGAACCACAGCAGTACAGCGGCCCTCGCTGAGGTCACGGCGCGGCTGCAACAGGTGCGGGCGGAACTGCCGCCGGAAGCCGAACCGGCTGCGATTGAAATACAGCGGGCGGATCGCCCCTATGCCTCCTTTTATCTCAGCTTCAGCTCACAGGAGCGCACGGTTCCAGCCGTCACCGATTGGCTCCTGCGCACATTGCAGCCGCAGCTGGCCACGCTGCCCGGTGTCCAGCGAGTCACCTTCGAAGGTGAACGGCAGATCGCCATGCGGATTTGGATCGATCCCGACCGGCTGGCCTCATTCAATCTCTCCCCCGGTGACGTTCAAGGAGCACTCCGACGGAACAATTACCTCGCCGCCGTCGGCCGGACGAAAGGCAATCAGGTCCAGATTAATTTACTCGCCAATACCGACCTTCGCTCGACGACCGAATTTGAGGAACTCATCATCGCCGACCGAGACGGCGCCATCGTACGGCTTAAAGACGTGGCGCGAGTCGAGCGCGAAGCGGAAGAAGCGAACATCATCGCCAAATACGACGAAACAGAAGGCGTGTACCTCGGTATCTGGGCGGTACCCGGCGTCAACGAGATCGAGGTCGGACACCGGCTGCGCGACGAAGTCGACCGAATTCGTCCGACGTTGCCGAGCGATATCGACATGAAACTCGTCTGGGACAGCACGATGTTCATCCGAAACGCCCTGACGGAAATCTCCAAGACTCTGTCCGAGACCATTCTGATCGTCGCGTTGGTCGTGTTTCTCTTCATGGGATCAGTCCGCACGGCCCTTGTCCCGCTGGTGGCGATCCCGGTCTCACTGATCGGAGCTGCACTTTTCTTGACCGCCTTCGGGTTCAGCCTCAATCTGCTGACGCTTCTCGCGATTGTATTGTCTGTTGGGCTGGTTGTGGACGACGCCATCGTCGTGGTCGAGAACGTCGAACGGCACGTACGTCTTGGCAAATCCAGAATTGAAGCCGCGCAAGCAGCCGCACGGGAACTGCTGGGTCCCATCGTAGCCATGACCATCACACTCGCCACCGTCTATGCACCCATCGGCTTTCAAGGCGGCCTCACCGGATCGCTGTTCCTCGAATTCGCCATAACCCTGGCCGTCGCGGTGGTGTTGTCGGGAATCGTCGCCATCACCCTCTCACCCGTGATGAGTTCTCGTTTTGTCCATCCGCAGGGTCAAGAAGGTCGGTTGACCACGTTCGTCAACCGACGGTTTGACGAAGCACGAAGGATCTATACCTGGCTACTCGACGGCGCCCTCACGATGAATTGGGGAATCGTGGCGGCTGCCGTCTTCATCATGGTCGCAGCCTGGCCGCTGTATCACTTCTCTCGCCTGGAGCTGGCGCCTGTCGAAGACCAGAACCATATCAGCCTCTTCTTTGAAGCCTCACCGGATTCCACTGTGCAGGCGACCAACCGCCAACACTTTCAGATCGTCAAAGCAATTACCGCCATCCCTGAAACAGACTACACCTGGTCGCTCACCACCGCATGGGGCGGTTTCGGCGGCGTCGTCGCGAAAGATTGGCATGATCGTGCCCGTTCAACCGAAGCAATGTACGACGACGTGTATGGCGCCGTCTCGCAAGTCCCTGGACTCCGTGTTTTCCCCCGACTCGATCCGCCGCTTCCCACTCCGGGACAGTACGACGTTGAGTTAATTCTTGAATCCGATGCGCCCGGTGAGCAGCTTCTCGAAACCGTCGGAACCCTGTTGGGTGTGGGATGGCAAAGCGGGAAGTTTCTCTACGTGGATACAGACCTCAAGATCGATCTCCCTCAAGCGAGGGTCGTCCTGGATCGTGAGCGGCTTGCAGACCTGGGATTCGATTTGGCCGGGGTCGGTCGTGAACTGGGGACTATGCTCGGCGGAGCCTACGTCAACCGGTTCAACTACTTCGACCGAAGCTACAAGGTCATCCCTCAGCTTGGCGATAAAGACCGAGCAACGATCGATCCATTGCTCGATTTGAAAATCAAAACACCGGCGGGTCAATTAGTGTCGGTGTCGACCTTTGCCCACCTCGAAACCAGTACGGCGCCACGCAGCTTGAACCGCTTCCAACAACGGAACGCCGTCCGCATCTTCGGCGGGCTCAAACCAGGTGTGACTAAAGAAGAGGGCCTCCGGGTGCTCGAAGAGGCTGCTGTAGCAGTCGGCCCACGAATCATCCTCGACTATGCCGGTGAATCGCGCCAACTCCGTCAGGAGGGTTCGGCCCTCACTGTCACACTGGGCTTTGCGGTGGTGCTGATCTATTTGGTATTGGCTGCCCAATTTAAAAGTTTCCGCGACCCGCTCATCGTACTCCTCGGCTCAGTCCCGCTCGCCATCTCTGGGGCATTAGTCGTCAGCTTTCTCGACCTGACGACCATCAATATCTACTCTCAAGTCGGGCTGATTACACTGGTCGGGCTCATCGCCAAAAATGGGATTCTCATCGTGGAATTTGCCAATCAGCTGCAGACCCGCGGGCTGTCGAGGCCCGCAGCCATCAGAGAAGCTTCCCTGACCAGGCTGCGACCAGTCCTCATGACCTCGGCCGCCACCATCTTCGGCCATTTCCCACTCGTGCTGGCCACAGGACCAGGAGCGGCAGCCCGCAATAGTATCGGCATGATGCTGGTCACAGGGATGACCGTCGGCACCCTCTTTACCCTCTTTGTCATCCCGGTGTTCTACTCACTGATCGCGGCACAACATCAATCGGCTCCAGCATCAGGAACCGAGACAGAAACCGCACTCATACCGGCAGAAGCCGATGCATAGACCACTCTTGGTATCTTATGCGACGTGAGCGAGCGGGAGTGATTGGTGCACATTTTTTGATCTTGAAGGACGCTGAACCAGAAACTGCGCAGCTTGCAAATGCCCTAGTCTGAAATAGAAAAGGGGCGGAGCCCTTCTTTGGAACCCCACCCCTCGTTCTACCGATCTCGTCCGTCCCGACTTACAGCCAGCTCACCCGTTCGGCCGGCCGAATGTAGATCGGCTCTTCCACCTGGATCCGGGCCACTTCTTTCCCGGACTTATTGAAGCCCAGGACCGTGTCGTTGTACATCTCAAAGCGCTTGCCGTGAATCTGGGTCTCGAACACTTTCGGCCCAGGGATCACATCGTACCGGAAGACGATCTGCTGACTGGCCCTCCAGAGCTGGAGCACCGCGAGAAGCTCCCGGCTTGGAACCAGGTACTTTTCAATGGCATTGTCCACCCCAGGCCCGAACATCTGGCGGGCGTAGCCGCGCGGGGAATGCCGCGGCGGAATGTAATAGCCGTTGGGCTCCGTCCCCCACTGGGGATACAACGGCAAGGCCACCTGCTCGACGCGGATCGTGTAGTACAGCGGGTGCCACCGATCCTCCGCCCACAGCCCATCCTCTCCGATCCGCATCAAACTCTGCATCCGGATCTTTCCGACACAGGCCGCCATGCACCGGGTTTCCATTGGTTCGCCCCCGGTCAACGGATCTTTGCCTTCGATCCGGGGATAGCAGGCGATGCACTTTTCACTGACCCGGGTCGTGCCTCGATACATGGGCTTCTTGTATGGACACTGTTCCACACACTTTTTGTACCCCCGGCATCGATTCTGGTCGATCAAGACGATCCCATCCTCAGGACGCTTATAGATCGCTTTCCGCGGGCAGGCCGCTAAACAGCCCGGATACGTACAGTGATTGCAGATACGCTGTAAGTAGAAGAAGAAGGTCTCATGCTCCGGCAAGCTGCTGCCGGTCATCTTCCAGGGTTCATCCCGCGAGAACCCGGTCTTGTCGATCCCTTCCACTAGCGCGCGCATCGACGTGGCGGTGTCTTCATAGATGTTCACAAACCGCCATTCTTGGTCGGTTGGAATATACCCGATCGCCGCCTGCCCCACCTTGGCACCCGCGTCGAAAATGGTCATCCCTTCGAATACCCCGTACGGCGCATGGTGTTTGCGTCCTACCCGGACGTTCCAGACCTGTCCGCCTGGATTGACCTGTTCAATCAGCTGGGTGATCTTGATGTCGTAGAATTGGGGATACCCGCCATAGGGCTTGGTCTCCACGTTGTTCCACCACATATACTCCTGCCCCTTCGAGAAGAGCCAGGTCGACTTATCGGCCATACTACAGGTTTGGCACGCTAAGCAGCGGTTGATATTGAAGACAAAGGCAAATTGCCACTTCGGATGCCGCTCCTCGTAGGGATACAGCATCTTTCGTCCTAGCTGCCAGTTATAGACTTCAGGCATGGTTTCCTCCGTTTGGTGTCATGGGTCAATAAGTCACAGCCATTTGGTAAAGGCGACCGGCAATGGCCAACCAGATTCGGCTCCGATTGACCATTGCCGATTGGACCATTGGCCTCCGGTTACACCTTAATCTTGATGTGCTCACCTTTCAGCCACTTAATCATGAACTCGTTCTCTTGGCCCGGCGTAAATCCGGTGCGCACCGGTTCCCAGGGACCTCGAGCCCCGATTCCGCCGTCCTCCGCCTTGGTGATCCGGATGAGACATTCCTTCGGCACGGTATTGACCGCATGGTGGTCGATTTCAAACCCCCATTTAAACTTGAGTGCGTTCGCACTTTTTCCAGGGAGCGAATCCATTTGATGCATCGGCATGAGCCAGCTGCGCGTAAATGACTGTTGCGCGCCATACCGGAAGTTCGACTGATACCCCGTGTCGATGGCAATGGCGCGTCCATCCGGTCTGGTCTCATGTCCTTTGACCGACTTTGGCGTTGAGACAAACGGCGCATGTTTTGCCATGGTCACGTGATACGGATAAGCCGGGTTGTACTTGGCCCGGATCATGAGTCGAGCCACCTTGTAGTACGGATCGCTCGGTTTCCATCCACGATAGGGACGATCCACCGGGTTCCCATCGATATACACATAGTCCCCGTCGTTGATGCCACGATCTTTCGCCGCTTGGGGATTGATGTGCACCTGGTGTTCGCCGACTCCCGGCGTCCGTTTGTCCATGCGATAGGGATCACCGAAGTTGGACTCATAGATCTGCACCCAGTCGTTCACCGACCATTGGCTATGAACTCGGTGCCGCGTCTTTGGCGTCACGCAGTAGAACTGATAGCCCTTCTCCCAGAGGGGATTGGTGTGGCGCTTGATCTCTACCCACGGGAGCTTGATATTCCGGATTGTTTTGTCGTCGTGGTGTTGGGCCGTGACGGGAATGCCATAGTCGTCCGGCCGAACATGGGGGTTGGTCGTGAAGATGGCGTTCGGCAGATACGGCGTCGCCTCCGGTCCCTCACGATGGGAGATGAAGTTCTCCCCGTACTCGATCGCTTCCGGTTCAACTCGATAACTCTCGATGCGCCCCGATCGGGTCCACATCGGCTTCGACTCGTTGGTCTCCTCCCAGAGGGGATGCCGCGGATAGGTCCGCACCATGACCATCCACCCCTTTTCCGACTTCAAGAGCACATCGGCACTATATCCGTAAAAGGTGCTCGACGCATCCAGGAGACGTTGGGCGTAGACGTCCACGCGATTCTCATAGACAAAGTGGAAAACGTCTCGCATGCGTTTCTCGCCCGTGATCTCGGCGAGTCTGGCCGCCACCCCGGCAAACGTATCGGCATCGTTCCGCGTGTCGTACAGCGGCCGGATCCCCCCCTTCCAGATCTGTACCCAGGGATTCGACACGGTCGCCGTCATTTCCGGATAGGTGAACTCCATCCAGGAGTTCACGGCAAAGGCGATATCCGCATGGTTGACGTCGGACGTCATCTCGATGTCCTGCGTAATGAGACATTCGATGTTGGGGTCGACGTTCCGCACCATGTCGTAGTGATGCTTGGCGTTGTTCAACAGATTGACGTTGACGACCCAGCGAAGCTTGCTGGGGGTCGGCATATGGGTCTTTCCCGTAAACACCTTGCGGCCATACTTCGGGGTATTGACGATCAAAGCCGTATCCCCATGATTCCAGTACCCGGGCTCTTCGCCATAGTAGTAGCTCTTGTACTTAATTTCCTTCCCATGGGCATTGGGGTCTAGATTGATCTGCCAGGGATCTTCCGATAGGTGAACGCCGGCGCCGGACCCCGACCAGGGCGTCGCACTCCAAATCCCCACTTTGTAATTGCCGGACCAAGTATGGCAGCCGGATCCGAACTTCCCGATATTGCCGGTCAAGGTCAGGACCAGGGCGGCCGCCCGTCCATTTGATGTCATGTGGAAATAGTGGCAGACCCCCTCGCCGTTGTGGATGGCCGCCGGTTTAATCGTGCCCGAGTCGCGCGCCCAGCGGACCAGGAGATCCTTGGGCGAGCGGGTGATCTGATGCGTGGTATCCAGATCGTAGTCTTGGAAGTGGATCTGATACATCTGGTAAATGGGCTGCGCGTCGATTTCGCGTCCGTTCAACAGTTTGACTCGATAGGTGCCGGTCAACGCAGGCTGAATGCCGCTACTATCGAAATGCCAGCCGACTTGCTCACGATGGAGTGGGACGGCTTTCTGCTTGGCCAGGTCCCACACCATGAACCCGCCTAACCGTTCGATGTACTCTGGTTTCAAGGCTTGGATTCGGCCGGAATAACTGTGTGAGAAATCAGGGAACTTGTAGTCCGGAATCACCTCACGGGGGTCCAGGTACTGCAGGGTATCCGTGCGGACCAACAAGGGCATGTCCGTGAACTGCTTGAGATAGTCGACGTCGTGCATATTCTCGTCGAGAATGATCTTGCAGGCGCCGAGGAACAGGGCCCCGTCCGATTGCGGGCGAAGGGGAATCCAGTAGTCCGCTCGAGAGGCCGTCGGATTATACTCCGGCGTGATCACCGCGAGACGCGCCCCGCGCTCGATCGATTCGAGCTTCCAATGCGCTTCCGGCATTTTGTTCTCGACGAAGTTCTTCCCCCAGCTCGTGTTGAACTTCGTGAAACGCATATCGCTCAAATCCACGTCGCAATTTTGTGTCCCGTTCCAAAATGGCTGTGAGGGATCTTGGTCCCCATGCCAGGTGTAGTTGTTCCAATACCGACCGCCTTGCGCCTGATCCGGCCCCACCTTGCGTATCCACGTATCCAATACCGGTAGGACGCTGTTGTTGAAACGAGTATTGGAATGTTTGCCGATGAATCCGAGAATGGGCATACCTGCCCGGTGCTTGAAGCAGCGCACACCCGCGCCCTTCATCATTTCAACCATCTCCGGCGCATACCCTTGCTCGCGAAGGCGCCGTGCCCCGGCTTCACCGCTGTATCTGGTGGCAATGACGACCATCGCCTTCGCCGCATAGGTAAACGCCGTATCCCAGGAGACCCGAAGCATATCGTCCAAGAACCGGCTGGCAAACTTATACTTGCGCTTGGTTTCAGGCGTCAGCTCGGGCGCTCCATCGTCCATCCACTGTTTCCAGCCCTTCCGGATCAAGGGGCCCTTCAGCCGATAGGGTCCATAGACGCGCCGATGGAACGTAAATCCCTTGAGGCACATCCGAGGATTGTGCGCGAAAGTACCGCGGTTGCCATACAAGTCTTCATAGGTCTGGTGGTCATAGTTCTGCTCGACCCGCATCACCACTCCGTTCCGAACGAAGGCGCGAATGCGGCAGGCATGTGTGTCGTTGGGGGAGCACACCCACGTGAACGATGAATCGTACCGATACTGATCGTGATAGACCCGTTCCCAGGAGCGGTCGGGATATTCCCCCAAGGGGTTGCCGACTTCTGTGACCGGTTGAAGCGCCGTCAAGGCCAGGACTTTGTCCGCCACGGCGATGGCAGCGATCGTGCCGGCAGAAGCTTTCATGAACTGCCTACGTGTAATGACCATGTGTTCTACCTCCTATTTAGTAGAATGAGGAAGACGCAGTGAATGTGAGAAAGATCAACCTTCTTGCTCCCTCTAGTTAGATTCCATTTCCTGAGATCCACGCGTGTCTAGCTGAACATAGATCACAGGACAAACTGTCATCGGCTCATTGGCGAGTCGAGGATACACATGACTCCGGTGTGAATCAGAGTTGACGCATCAAACCATCCATGAGGATGCAGCTTAGCCGAGCGCCGTTGGAATAAGGGAAAGAAAGACTACCGGTCGAGGTTGGAGAAACTACGAGGTTTTTGTTGGTCACCTACCGTAGTACGTCGAGAGGGATCACGATACCGTGACCAAGCCATGTGCCACGGCATATTTGACCAGATCAGGCGTACTATGGACGTGGAGTTGCTCCATAATCTTGGTTTTGTGAAATTCAACCGTGCGGTGAGAAATCTTCAGTTGGTCAGCGATTTCTTTCGCGGACAATCCTTCGGCAACCAATTGCAGAATCTCATGCTGCCTCGTCGTTAAGTCGTCGATCGTCGCCAAACGAGTGTGTGTCGGCTTGAGGAACGACGTCACGACTTCTTTTGTAACGAGCGGAGTCACATAGAATTTGCCGTTCATCACAGACCGCACCGCCTGCATCAATTCTGTAGCTGCCGATCGCTTCAATAAGTAACCTGACGCTCCGGCTCTGAACGCCGCGTCGACATAGGCCATATCGGCATGCATCGTAACAAAAATCAGTTTTACTGCAGGGACCTGCTTCTTGAGCTTTTTCGCCGCCTCAACGCCGTTAAGCTTGGGCATTGAAATATCCAGTATCACGAGGTCAGGCTGAAGGTTTACAGCGGCTTCAATGAGAGTCCGGCCGTCTTCCACAGACGCGACTAATTCGCAATGGGCTTCCAGTAATTTTTTGAATCCCTCGAGCACAAAGGTATGGTCGTCAGCCAAGATAACTCGTGGTTTCTTCATGTGGCGCTCCAGAAAATGGAATATGTACCATGATATGTGTGCCTCGCCCTGGCTCGGACTGGATATGAAATCGTCCTCGCACGGACCGAACACGCTCCCGCATATTGACGAGACCTAACCCGGAATGGCCTGCCTGAGCATCCTTAAGATCGAAGCCAACACCAGTGTCCTGGATCGATAGCGTAATCTCCTGTCCGTCGCAGATCAGTTCAACCTCCACACGAGTGGCTCGAGCATGTTTCATGATGTTGGCAAGGCTTTCCTGAGTGACTCGATAGAGGCATGAGGCAACATCGCGCGGCAAAGGATCGGCCATCTCTTCCCCTACGATGACTATCCTAATTCCAGTTTTCTCGGACCATTCTTCGGCCATGTGTTTGAGTGCGGCAGTGAGACCTAGATCGTCCAGAATAGAGGGGTGAAATTTATATGCCATGCGGCGAACGTCATCGGATATCTTGGCCAACCGTTGACTGAGGGATTGGATCGTGTTGTTCGCTTGTGTGGTCATTGAGGATGGGGTGGACAACATATTCCCAATGTCGATTGCTACCAAGGCCAGCCGTTGGTTAATGTCGTCGTGAAGCTCGCGCGCAATACGCCTTCGTTCTTCCTCTTGCGCCGTCATCAGTTCGGCCGTCAATGACTGGAGCTGCCGCTCCGTCCTTAGGCGCTCCGTGATATCTCGTAGGATTAACGTGTACGTGACTCTCGAGCCAACGCGTAGCGTGGAGATACTTGCTTCTGCAGGAAACTCACGTGCGTCTTTCTTTAAACCAGACACCTCACGGCGTTGTGCCATCCGATGAGTTGATTCTGGATTATGAGCAAACTCGTCGATGGACGAGGGGTGATCAATCCGAAATCTTTTGGGTAGCAAGAGATCAATCGGCCTCCCAAGCACCTCGCATGGCTCATAACCGAATAACTTCACCGCTCCTTGATTGAACAGTGTGATCGATCGATCATGTTCGGTGACGATGATGGCGTCTTCGGCGAGGTCAAGGATGTCAGCGAGCCGCCCCTGGGAAAGTCGTAGCGCCTGTTCAGTCTGAACGTGTTCGGCGACTTCCATTAATAAGGTCTGATTAACAGACGTAAGTTGCTGAGTCCTTTCTGTCACCTTTTGTTCCAGATCCTCATTCGCCCTCTGCAGTGCCGTTTCGGCCTGGCGCCGTTTCCGGGCAAACCAGACGAGCACCCACAGAATCACAATCGTGATGAACCGGTTCCCCATCTGGACCCAAGGTGGCAAATTAGCAAACCATGGAGTCCCAATCCCTCCAATGATGGTGAGGAGGGTTCCTGCACCAGCAGCGACTGACGGCATCCATGAAAAACGGGAAACAGTGGCAACTAAAACAACTACGACATAAAACTCATGATCGGCAAACGCCATCGGTGAATTCATATCGAACGCGAACAGCCCTACCAGGAGTATGGCCATGAGGACGGCCAAGATAGGTTCTCTCAATTGCTCGTTCATACGGATGGTCTGCTTCCAAGTCATGAGCCGCGCTGTTGCTTAAGGTTATCGAGGACGATGGGCGTACGTCAAATGTTCGCTTATCACTAGGCCGGATAGGTGAGCGAGACAGAGGTCAATATGACTACCATCAATATTTATTATCAATTCAGGCTGATCACACCGGTCGGACTCATCGCCAAAAATGGGACTCTCATCATGGAGTTTGCCCATCAGCTGGAGACCCATGGACTGCCGAGGCTCGCAGCCATCAGAGATGCTTTCCTGACCAGGCTGCGACCAGTCCTCATGACCTCGGCCGCCACCCTCTTCAGCCATTTCCCACTCGTGCTGGCCACAGGACCAGGAGTAGCAGCCCGCAATAGTATCGGCATGATACTCGTCACTGGGATGACGGTCGGCACTCTCTTTACGCTCTTTGTCGTCCCGACCTTCTACTCACTGATCGCGGCACAACACCAATCGGCTCCAGTATCAGAAACCAAGTCAGGAACAGCACTCATACCAGTAGAAGCCGACGCATAGACCACTCTCGTCAGCTGGACTGGCTTGTTTCGTGTCAGGTTGCCATACCTGCTCACACAAGAGCGAAATGGCCTGTCGATTTCTCCGGTTCTCGACGACTATCCTATAAGAAACCACCCAGCTCTCATATCAAGGAGGATCGGATGGCGACGAAGAAGAAAACGAAACAACCAAAAGCTCGAAAGACTTCAGCCAGTATTGTGTGGTTCGAAGTTCCTGCTGATGATCTGGACCGAGCCCGGAAGTTCTACAAATCAATGTTCGGCTGGAACTTTGCCAAGCTGCCCGCTGCCATCAACGACTACTGGCATATTGATACGGGAGGTCCAGATGCGTCGCCGGATGGTGGCATGATGCCACGCATGCACCCGCAACAGCCGATCACAAATTACGTCAGTGTGCCATCGATTACCAAGGCAGCGGCGAAGGTTGAGAAACTCGGTGGAACGGTGTGTAAGCCCAAGACGCCCGTTCCAGGGATGGGCTACTTCGCCATTTGCCTGGATACGGAGGGCAATACCTTTGCCCTGTGGGAGATGAACGAACGAGCCAAGTAACGGACGACACGGTGTTACCTTATTATTCGGATAGCCCTCTGGAGGACAGGATGAAATACCTCTGCCTTGTCTATCTTGAAGAAAAGATCTTGAATGCCTTCTCTGCCCATGAGCGACGAGCCATTTCTGACGAAGCGATGGCCTATTGTGACAAGTTACAGAAAGCCGGCCAGTTGCTGGCTGCCTCCCCTCTACATCCCGTAGAAACCGCCACCACCGTGCGAGTCCGGGGAGGCAAGACCTCGACTACAGATGGACCGTTCGCCGAGACGAAGGAACAGTTGGGTGGGTTTCTCATGATTGATGTTCCGGACCTGAACGACGCCATTCGCATCGCGGCGCAGTTTCCAGCTGCCAAGTTCGGCAGTATAGAGGTTCGCCCCATGAAAGAACTGGGCTGCGCAGACTGAGAGGCCATGAGTCAACACCCCTCATTAGCGATGCGTGAGAAGATCAATGACCTCTACCGCATAGAGTCGCGCCAGGTCTTGGCCACGTTGATCCGCCTATTGGGCGATTTCGATGCGGCTGAAGAGGCGCTGCATGAAGCATTCGCTGCCGCGATAGAGCAATGGCCACGTGAGGGGGTACCAACAAATCCCCGTGCCTGGTTGGTTTCCACCGGCCGCTTCAAGGCGATCGATGGAATGAGACGGCGAGCTCGGCATGATGCATCCTTGAACGAACTTGCCAAACAGATCGAGTGCACTACCAGTGATTTGCCAGAACAGGAAGACGAACACATCGAAGATGACCGTCTCCGTCTGATCTTTACCTGTTGTCATCCAGCGCTAGCTGAAGAAGCGCAACTTGCGATGACACTGCGGGAGATCTGCGGTCTCACCACCGAAGAGATCGCGCATGCGTTTCTCACCAAGCCGGCGACGATTGCGCAGCGGATCGTCCGTGCCAAGGCAAAGATCCGTGATGCACGCATTCCCTATGAGGTGCCTCCACCATCAGAGTTGCCGGAGCGCATTGAGACCGTCCTTCGCGTGGTGTATTTGCTGTTCAATGAAGGGTATTCCGCCTCATTCGGCACATCGCTCACCAGAGCGGAGCTCTCCGATGAAGCCATTAGACTTGGCCGTCTCTTGCTACAACTGTTGCCGGAGCCTGACGTCATCGGCCTCCTGGCCTTGATGCTCTTGCACGAATCCCGAAGACCGGCACGCACGTCTGCCACCGGCGATCTTGTCCTCTTGGAGCAACAAGACCGCTCACTTTGGAATCGGGCACAGATCAGCGAAGGCATCTCATTAGTAGAACGAGCTCTGTCCATGAAATGCGTCGGACCCTATACACTCCAAGCCGCCATCGCTGCCGTCCATGCGGAAGCATCCAGCTCAGGGGAAACAGATTGGGCGCAAATCATCGCACTCTATGATCTTCTCTTGCGAGTCGAACCGTCGCCGATTGTCCAACTCAACCGAGCGGTCGCAGTGGCCATGCGTGATGGACCAGCAAAAGGCTTAGAGTTGGTCGATAGCCTGCTAGAGTTCGGCGCGTTAGCCCAGTATCACTTGGCCCATGCCACGCGAGCCGACTTCTGCCGAAGACTCGGTAAGAACGCGGATGCTCAGGCCTCATACCAACGTGCGCTGGCCCTCGCAAAACAAGAACCTGAACGACGGTTTCTGAAAAATCGGATGACTGAGTTGGACTAGCGTGAGAGGCAAACCTCACCCAACAAGCGATGCCTTTTTCATAGACCATTGGAGGCCGTCTCATGAAATATCTATTACTCGTTCACCACAATGAAAAGGCCTTCGACAAGATTCCAGAGGAGAAACGAAGGGAGATGTTGGCGGAGTCGATCCAGCTCTGCCAACAGCTCGATGCCAAGGGGCAATACGTCCATGCCTCCCCGCTGCAGCCGGAAGCGACGGGAACCATCGTTCGAGTGCAAGACGGCAAGGCGATCGTGACCGATGGGCCGTTCCTGGAAACCAAGGAACAGTTGGCAGGCTACTTCTTGGTCGATGCGAAGGATCGAGCGGAGGCCATTAGCATCGCCAAACGAGTGCCAGGCGCCAGGATTGGAACAGTCGAAATCAGGCCCGTGCGAGAAATCAGTGGGTTACCGGGTGAATAGCTTGCGACAAGACGGATGTCGATTTGGGGCCTGTCGGTTCGACTATTAGGTGAGCCATCATCTTCACCCAGGAGTCAGGCTTGTCCAAGATCACAGCCTTTTCAGAACAAGGAGAACAGACAATGGAGACCAACACTATTCGCCTACATCGTGTCTTTCGCGCGACGCCAGAACGCATCTACCGTGCGTTTCTTGATGCAGATGCGATGACGAAATGGCTGCCACCAAATGGATTTACGGGGAAAGTGCATCATCTGGATGCGAAGGTCGGGGGAACGTTCAGAATGTCGTTCACGAACTTTACGACCGGCAAGAGCCACTCATTCGGCGGCAGGTACCTTGAGCTCGTGCCGCATCAGCGACTTCGTTACACCGACGCGTTCGATGACCCGAACCTCCCTGGTGAGATGCACGTGACGGTGACTCTCACACAGGTGTCGTGTGGAACGGACGTGAACATTGTGCAAGAGCATGTGCCTGCCGTCATTCCAGCCGAAGCATGCTACCTCGGCTGGCAAGAATCGTTGATCCTACTGGGGAAACTCGTCGAAGCTGAGATTCCCGAGTAACTCGGCAGATGCGCGAGGTCTATTGCCATAACAAAGGATGTGATAGTTGTGAGGCACTTAGCAGCTCCAGACGGCCACATCTGGGAAGTCGTCCTGATGGATCCTGCCCAGGTGCAGAAGCGGTTGCATCGTTCCCCCTGCATGAGAATTGACTTCTCGTGGAGCGAACTGGATGAACAGGAAACAAGCGATACCAAAAACAGTCGACGACTATCTCGCCGGATTTCCTCATGTCATTCACGCTTCACTTCGAAAGATACGGGCGACCATCAAGCGGGCAGCACCTGGCGCCAAAGAAACGATCAGCTATTGGATTCCAACGTTCAAACTAAACGGTGCCTTGATCTACTTCGCTGGATTCAAAGCACACATCAGTCTTTACCCAATGACGGCAACCCTTCGTCGCCAATTCCCAACAGAGCTCTCTGAATATCTCAGCGGCAAAGCCACCGCAAAGTTTCCGCTGGATCAACCCATCCCCTACACCTTGATCGAACAGATCGTGAGGTTTCGGGTAAAAGAGAACGTGGTAGAAGCGAACAGAATGAACATGGCTCGTGCTCAAAAGAAGGGAAGACGATATGGGCAAGAAGACCATTGCAAAAAATACAATCTGTCTGTGGTATGACAAAGATGCGGAAGATGCCGCACAGTTCTATGCAGCAACCTTTCCCAACAGCGCCGTGGGCAGAATCTACCACGCTCCGAGCGATAACCCCTCCACCAAGGCGGGCGAGGTGATCATGGTGGAATTCGCGATCGCCGGTATCCCTTGTATCGGTCTCAATGGCGGTTCCGCCTTCAAGCATAATGAAGCCTTCTCGTTTCAGATTGCGACCGATGACCAGGAGGAGACCGACCGCTACTGGAACGCCATCGTCGGCAATGGCGGACAGGAGAGTGAGTGCGGCTGGTGCAAGGATAAGTGGGGCGTCTTCTGGCAGATCACGCCACGCGTATTGATGGAGGCGATGGCTGCCGGCGGCAATGAGGCCAAACGCGCGTTCGATGTCATGATGACCATGCAGAAGATCGACATCGCCACCATCGAGGCAGCTCGGCGAGGCTGACGCACACATTGAACTGAACACCTGATATCAGATCAGGTCACCCGATACATTATGTAACCAACCACAAGGAGGCCGCCATGCGTGTCTTATTTTTTATCGTTACTACATTGTGTATTGCGTTGATGGTTTCCCCTGCCCTGGCCAAGGACAAGAAGCACGACAAGCCGATGGACAAAGAGGCGATGATGGAACTCTGGAAGCAACTCGGGACACCCGGTGAACCGCACAAGCTATTCGCCACACTGGCCGGGAGTTGGATCACTACTACCAAGGAGTGGATAGAACCGGACAAGCCACCCATGGAATCCACCGGGACCGCTGACATGAAGATGTTGCTGGACGGACGATTCCTCTACCAAGAATTCAACGGGCAGATGATGGGCCAACCGTTCAACGGCATCGGCATCGATTCCTACGACAACATGCGCAAAAGATATGTGACGGCTTGGATGGATTCGATGGGCACCGGCATTTTCCTCATGGAAGGAACCGCCAGTTCTGACGGGAGAACCATCACATTGCGTGGCTCCCATCCTGAACCAGGTGGAGGCAAGATGACGCATCGCGCCGTCTGGAAAATTATCAGTGCTGACAACCAGACCTTTGATATGTACGGTGCACACCATGGCCAGAAGGAAATGAAGATGATGGAGATCACCTATACGAGAAAACAATAGGAACAGGTGACGAGTTCTAAATCCCAGGACTCGTAGCGACCTTCGGTTCGTTGACCACGGAACGGCTGCCGTATGGGCATCCACTAGCAGACGCAACGTTGAGGTTTACTCACTCACAAGGAGATGACCGTGCACATACTCTCATTCATGCTGACATCACTCTGCATCCTGCTCACCGTCTCACCGGCCCTGGCCAAGGGCATGAAAGGACAGAAACCGACGGATCCCTTAGCCATGATGGAGCTCTGGAAACAGGCCGCCATGCCTGGAGAGCCACATAAACTGTTTGCGACATTGGTTGGCAGCTGGAGCACCACGACAAAGGAATGGGTGGAACCGGGCAAGCCACCGATGGAATCGACCGGAACGGCAGAATCAAACATGATGATGGAGGGACGATTCCTCCACCAGGAATTCCACGGCCAGATGATGGGCCAACCATTCACCGGCATGAGCATCGACGCCTACGACAACATTCGAAAGAAATACATAACAGTCTGGGTAGATACGAGGGGGACCGGCGTCTTCATCATGGAAGGGACTGGGAGCATCGATGGGAAGACCATTACCCTGAGAGGCTCACATGCAGAACCGGGGGGAGGCACGATGACCCATCGGGCCATCTGGACCATCATTGACACCGACCATCAACTGGTTGAGATGTACAGCTCGCATCACGGCCAGAAAGAGACAAAGATCATGGAGATCACCTATACGCGAAAAGAGTAGAATCCGACGTGATTATCATAGAGCGAGGATACTCCGGCGAAACACGCTTGACGTGCTTCGACAAGCTCAGCATGAACGGAGAATCTCGGTTTTCAATGATTCTTTCGTTCGTCCTGAGTTGATCGAAGGAGAAGCGGAGCGGTTTCCCGAAACCTGAACACCCGAGGCAGATGAGGTAGAGAATGGATCGCCCCTTATGCGGCTTGGCCACGCACTCCCTTGATTTGCCGTTCGGCTTCCAACCAATGCTCCAGATCATTCCCTTCCTGGAACCCACTTCGTTCATATAGAACATAGGCCCGTTCCGCGATTTGCTGATGGAGATGGTCCTGCCCTTCCGGCTGAGTTTCTACCCTTCCACTGGCAGGAGCGACAGAAAATAACTCCCGTTGAGTGGCCCGGCGCGAGTTGACCGTTTTACCCACCTTGGCAACCGAAACACGAGGCTCATTGTGGCTTGCTTCCTTCTGTTCACCGCTCGTCCGACGCGCCATAATCTCCCTCCACGTATAACGTCTTCCACCTCTTGTTCTCAGCAGAGTCTCATTCACATTGTACCCAGATCAGTCAACGATACAACTTTCTTCGGAGATTTTAGACTCCTGCCGCCTGCATCATAGATCGAGAGCTGAACACCAATTGCCTGGCGCAAGCCGTTCACTCACTATGTCTCACAATAGAACAGTCCGGAATGTTTTGGGTGGCATCACGTACATTGATATGGTAGCGTGAAAAGTATCCACACAACAGAGTCTGGAACCGATCGCCCGCCTGCACGCATCTGACTCGCGACCCTTTCCAGTCTATTCACCACCCACTTCTCACAGGAGGTACCCTATGAGACGTCCATATGTTGTTCCATCACTCTGCGGTTGGTGCACAATCCTCTTTCTGACAACGGCCTGTGCCTCAGCAGGCGACGTCAAGAAAGGTGGTTCGCCGATGACCGTGTCGAACGGGAAACAAGTCACTCTCGAATACACCCTGAAACTCGATGATCAGTCGGTCGTCGATACCAATGTCGGGGGAGAGCCGATAAAAGTCATGCAAGGCAAGCATGAAATCGTGCCCGGTCTGGAAAAGGCACTGGAAGGTATGGCGCCCGGAGAGAAGAAAAAGGTGACCGTTCCGCCGACAGAGGCCTACGGTACGGTCGATCCGAAAGCGTTTCAGGAAGTGGACCGAAAGATGGTGCCGGTCGCAGCCCAGAAGGTGGGCGCCCAGTTGGAGGGAACCACCAACGACGGGCAAAAGGTCTATCCTCGTATCTCCGAAGTGAAAAACGAGACCGTCGTGCTCGACTTCAACCATCCCTTGGCGGGCAAGACCCTCTACTTCGACGTCAAAGTGCTGGACGTGGCGCAAGCCTCATCGGCAAAGTGATGTGCTCCTCCTGCGGGGCGGACAACCGCCCCGCAGGAAAACACATGACTTGGGCGTGGAAGCCACTTCACTGCAGTGCAAGGGTTTTGGTTACAAGCCCGAGCAGTTCATCCGGCATCACTGCCTCCCCAAATGCGCCTTCGCGCAGTGCCTGTTCACGGCGCTGATCCCGCTCTTGTTCACTGGAAGTACTGTGGTAGAAGACTACGGGAACAGGGATCTGCCGCTTGCGCAATTGTCGTAGCAAATGAATACCGGCACTCAGCGTATCGAGATGGAGTTCAGGTCTCACCCAGTCCGATAGCACGAGATCGAACGGCTCAGGATCTGATTCAAGACGCCCCAAGGCTTCCTTCGTTCCGATCACGGGGACCACCTCGATCTGGAGCTTGCTCAACGCCGCTGTCTCCATTCGATTATTGCTGGGCCGATCATCGACCCAGAGCACACGTTTCTGATCTGGGACATCGATCAGTAAGCTCGCATATCGTTCAGTCTGAGCCTGATCAATGGCGTCCATGCCGCGAGCCTTGCCAGCCTCAACGATGCGATCAGAAAACTCCCTCACCACACGACCGAACAGCACGTCAGCCTGTGCGCCTCTTGACCCAGTAATGCTAACAGCCTTAACAGTCTGATCTGGGTTGCGCTCGGCTTCGGGGACTACGTCCCGACTCGGGGCCGGTATCGGCGCGGGCATTGTCGGCACTGCGGCCGGCGGCAAGGGTGGCAGCTCAGGTCTCTTCGTTTGAATGTGTTCCACAGTCTTACGGATGCCCTTGGCCACATCCGTCCAAGCTTCATCACGATTAGGCCACGACGTCACTGGACGAAAATCCGTCGGCAAGCCTTGCAACTTCTCAAACGGAGCCCCTGCAATATCTACGGCTCGCAGCAGGACAGGAATCACGCTTGCCTCTCCTCGTTCATGCCGCTTCATCGCTACATCCAGTTCCTGACTCCAGATATAATCGGAGCTAATGAAATCACTACTAATCAACAGCAGCACGAGATCGGCCGCCTGTAAGCTTTCATGAATCTTGCCATCCCATTTCTCTCCGGGTGTCAAACACCGGTCATGCCATGGCCTAATCACGCCCCGGCGTTCCATGATCTTGAGATGTCCGGCGAGTTCATCCCGTAGCGCGTTGTCCTCATGCGCATAACTGTAGAAGAGATCAACGGGTTCCACTTCTCTTTCTCCTAATTCACTCTCAAGCGCTCACCTGTCTCTTGTGGAAACTCAGTCCGGTGTAATTCTCTGGCCAAAACAGATCCGTTTGCGATGGTCCTCTCCAACAATTCTCACCACGAAACAGACGCCAATGCCAGAGGCTCCCAACATCCCTCTCAACTCACAGGCACTCATGATCCCAGGTCTGGAAGCTTCGCAATGTACTGACTGGTATGGGCTGCCAGCTTTTGCTTCACTTGCTCCCGCACACTGGACAGCACCTCATCGTTGATCGTCACCTTCCCCGCGCACTTCTCCAGCTGCACCTCGTCCTTCCGAATTTTGAAGAAGAGGATCTGCGTCAAGCTCGACTGAGCCTTCAGGCTAAAGGCCATGAGCGACACCATGAATTGGTCGTCGTCGTCCTGTTCCGCCAAGGCAATTTGGAAGTGTCCGGTATTGGCATGTTTGGTCTCGCGATCGAAAATGGTCATCCAGGGCTTGCTGTCGTCCATAGACTTCAATGCTTCGAGCGTTGACATCACGATCGCAAGAGCAGCCGGCGTGCCTCCGAGAAAGGCACCAGCGACCTTGAGGATCGCCTCGTGCGCTTCCAGACCATTTGCTTCTTCCGTGTATGAAGAGAAACTGTGGTCTTGAATGACCCACCCGATATTTTTCAGCACATCGAAATAGGCCTGATACCACTGGGTGACGTTGGTCCGATCAGGCACCTGTTTGCTGGCCACCAGCTGGGCGAGGAGGCTGGAATTGACGATATCTTGCCGCCGTTCGCTCGACACTCCTTTGACAAAGGACACGACATCGGACGCCACGACCATGGTCTGGGTCTTCTGCGCGTTAAAATCGATAAGCTCTCGACTGCCATCAACGGGACCGCGCGTCAGGGACGGCAGCTTCGCAGCATTGACAAATTCACGAGCGGATTGGGGGGTCACGTTCTTCTTCATCTGACATCCTCCTTGATGAATGGATTTGTGTGCTGGCCATCGCCGACAACCTATTTGACATCAATCCTCGCAGGTTGCGGAAAAACCCTCCGTTCATCCTTCGAGAGCCTCAGGACGAACGGGGCAGCCGTTGAACATGCCAAGTTTCCGTTCATGCTGAGCCCGTCGAAGCACACAATTTGAGTTTTTCGGCAGCCTGCAAGGAACTGCCTGACCCCATGCTCATCACGACGATATCAACGAGCGTCTCCTGCCTGATTTCGGTGCCTGACGAGTTGACCGACGTCCTGCTTTCTCCTGGACCGGTTTCTTGCGCCCCCGCTGTTTCGGTGACGGCTTTGCGAGACGCGGCTGTCTGGAGGACCTGGCAGATATTAGGGAGGCTTGGCTCGCTGGAGGCTCTGCAGGCTGGTCACTATGTTGCAACTGTTTCACAATCGCATCGAGCGCCTCAATGGCCGACGCACTCACATCACGATCGGCATGCGGCACTTTCTTGAGCATCTCTCTGATAAATTTAATGTGCGTCAGGGCGGAATCTTGCTCGCGCGGAGTCGCCGATGATTCGGCAAACGCTGCTCTGTACGTGTGCACCAGATTGTCGCGCTCTTGAGGGATCAAATGGCCGATGAACGCTCGGATCAGATTAACGTCCGCCATGGTAATGGCATCCCAGGCACTTCGAGTCTCCTTGAAGCGTGCTTGCGCTAGAGCTTCGCATTGGGACAGCACGGCCTCCCGTCCGGCATCCTCTTTCCCGAGCAGTACTTCGATGACCATCGCATTGAGGATCGGATAAGGGTCCCGCATCCCCGCCTGTTCCAGTTGACCTGCAGCCTCACGATAGTCAACAGCAGCCTGCTCCAAGTGCGCTTGTATCTGCTTCGTATCGGTCTCAAGCCGAGCCAGTTTCTTCTGTGCACCACCCATGAGATTCAAACGCTCAGAGGTCTTGCCTAGTGCAAGGAGATGCCGTCCCGTTTGAATGGCCGATTGGATCATGGCTTTGTCGCCCTCTTTCTCTCCGTGCCGCACAGCGACGTTGATCCATTGTTCGACCGCACGCAACGTCGCAGGGTTCGAGACATTCTCACACCCGACGGCCTGCTTATAGTGTTCAACGGCTTCAGCGAACAGCTCGCGCTCGCCATAGACCACGCCGAATCGTTCCTGTATGTTCCCCTGCTTAAGCCACTCCGACGGGCATTGTTGCTCAACCTCACTCAACCTTCCCCTTGCCGTTGCTTTCTCCGCATGGGTGAGCTGTGCCGAGAGACTGTCCAGCTGATTCAACACTTCCTCCACAGCAACCGTTTCATCCTCACCGTCGCCACGACTAGACCTATCGCTGCTGGTCAGGCAAAAATCAGGATCGCCATAGGCTTGATAGGCTCCGCATGTATTGGAAGACGGAAAGTTCTTCCACGTGTTGGACCGGGCTTCCTTCAGAGCCCGGCCGAACGGTTGACCAGCGAGCAGGTCCCGGTAGAACGATTCCGCAAAACACAGCGCTGGCTCATCCTCAACCGGCCACCCTGCCGCCACAACCGCCCGTACGCCTTTTCGGATCAACTCACCGGCGAGACTGGCAGCCAACTTGTTCGCCGCCAACGTATTTGGGGCGGTATGATCAATCTGTCCCAAGTAGCAACAATTCAAGAACACCAATTCCGGGATCGGATCGAGCTGCGCGATTTCTGCCGCGGTGAGAAAGATCCCGCCGCTAAGGACGACGCCGGACTTGGTCCCTGTCGTCTCTGCGCCCCCTTCGTGATAATACCCGTGACCCGCAATATGGATAATACGATAGGGGTGGGCAAAGAGTTGATTCAAGACTTCCTCGGCCCTCAGACGAGTCGGCGTGTATTCTGTTCGATAGTCGGCTTGTTCCAGCAGCGCGGCCACACGTTTAGCCTCCGCCTTGGCGCCAGGCAGATCGCGATAATTGAGTGGGGTTTGCGGATTTCCAACGACCAGGGCATTGCGGGAGGTGATGTCTCGCGCATGGTTGTCGTAGCCGACCGTTTGCAGCTGTCGGATCATCCCCATTCGGACACACAGAGGTCGTGTTTGCTCGTGAGACTGATCCGCATCGCTTATCAATTCCCAGGGATAGTTGGCCGTGACATGGTCGAGAATGAAGACGACGTTTTCGAGGCTGCGGAGACTTTCTTTCAGGTCCAGCGGGATCAAGAGTTCGAACAGTGTCTTCGCGATGTCCTGACGAAAGGTCTGGGTGGTGATCGAGCGTTGAATCAGTTGTTCGATCAGGTCTGACTGATTGTCCTGCAGTGTCGCCTCGGCTCTCGCTCGATCCGACAGTGCAAGAAAGCGGAGCTTGTGTGGACGGGGAACCGTCAGATCGCTGTCTCTTAAGGCCAGGTCGAGCAGGGCGCGATAGACCTTCGGATCATTGCTTGGATCATCCTGTAGCACGGTGCGGAGGCGGTCCTTCAGCACGGCAGGCAGACTCATCGGAGGTGGAGGTGGCGCGTCCTGAACGGCAGAGATGGTCCAGCGACGCCAGTAGTCTTTCGAGCTGGGCGGAACCAGTCTGGTCTGACCGCCCTTGCCTTTCTTCAAGTGAGGTTCGACCTGAAGGGCTGCCTGCAGTTCGCGTGTACTCCGCTTTTTGACGCGATGCGCCGCCTTGGCTGCTTCGACCGCGACATCCAGCAACCGCTCGATAAACTGGACATGAACCACCCGTGGCAGCCTAGGGCCTTGCGCCTCCGCGGAACGATGGGTGAGGGCACGATTCGCCAGGACCACCCCCCGCACAATGGCGTTCACCGAATCCTCGACAGCAATGTTCGCCGACGTATTCGACCCGATCAACAGGCTATTGATTGTGAGCCCTTCCGACTCCTTCGCGGAATCCACTGAACCGCGGCACTGGTGGATGTGCAAGCAATACTCGATGACGCCCTGCGAGACGGCTTGTATCAATGCTGAGGGCGTCAATTCACCCCACTTGCCGAGTCCGATCACAATGGCGCCATGCTGCACACCCAGGGATCGCTGAACCGCATTCGACGGAGCCAGCGCCACGGCGGCGGTCCCGTTTCGTCCTGGATAGCAACCCAAGTGGTATCGTTGGGATAAAGCACCAACGACCATCTTGTCCACAACGCGTTCCGCCCCTGCAATCGTGTCCCCTTCGTAATGACCAAGTAAGATGGGATGGTTGGTGTGATTGAGGTCCCCATGCAACACGGAAACTTGGAGTGTCGACTGGGTCTGTGCCGACTTCATCGTTGCCCTCCACTCAAGTCATGCATGCACGACACGCAGACCAGTGCACCACCGTCATCACACAGCACTGTGGACATGCCGATATGGTGCACCGGACGTGATATCGCCGTCTCTATTCCGTCAACTCAGGAACTGGCGATCGAAGGACGTCTTCTGCCCTTCCAGCTGGGGTACCTGATCGAAATCTTCTGCCTTCAATTTGGCCATGGTTCGTCGGTGCAATTCTCGATAGGTTAACTTGCCATCCGCTTCTTTGATCGACTCCACCAGGTAATAGGTCAGCGCCCCGTTATAGGTCCCGCCAATATGTGCGTCGGCGGAGGTCTGAGTCGACCGGCAGCCGGTGATCAACAGTTCGGGAATCTCGGCATGGACAATATCGCTCTTTCGGCTCTTGCCCTTGGATGCCTTCCTCAGCTGCCCACGAAGGGCTCCTCGCAGCTTCCGCCCCGACTCCGTCGCCATGAAGTCCAGCGGACATGGCAGGAACCGTTCCCGCACAGGCGCATCCGGCGGGAGCATCGCGCGCGTGATCGTGCCGGAGTGGCAACAGTCCATGATCACCGTGAGGCTGACGCCCTTTCGAAGTTTGTTGAAGATCTTCCGGAGCCAGTCGTCACGCAGGGTATCTTTCCAGTCTAAGTCCGTGGGACAGAGAATCTCATCCCGGTGATCCGCTTCATCTCCATTGTCATCCGGCACATTAGAACCATGCCCCGAATAGTGGAGCAGCAACGTATCGCCTTTCTTCCCGCCCTTAATCAGTTTCTCAATTGCCACTTGCATAGCCTTCTTTGTCGCCTTCAGATCCGTCAGCGTCGTGATATCCTTGTCCACAAAGCCATAATAGCTTTTCAACGCCCCACTCAGGTTTTTCACATCATTGACACACCCATTCAGATCCGACCCTGGGACTTGATACTTATTGATTCCGATGAGCACCGCTCGTTTTGCCATAACTCCTCCTTTTCAATCTGCCCTAGAGATGGACGGCTCACACCATGGCGGCCACTTTTCCTGCAAGTGCAACCGCCTTCGCAGCTTTGTGAATGACTGTTTTGATCGACTCCAAGCCCTGAATAGCCTGCTGTATGGTTTGAGACACTTGCTGCAGACTTTCGACAGCCGCTTGATATTGGGCAGTCGAATCTTCGAGATGACCGTCGATCAAGCGTGCTGCATGCTCTGAAAGCGCCACGCGTTGCTCGTCCAATTGTTCGAGCTGTCGTGGGTCCCTTGTCTCGCGCATGAGCTGCACCAACTGATTGATCACCTCCATCAATTCAGGCCCGATCGACATGATCGGTTCGAGTCCTCGAGTCAGGGCTCTTGCTTGTGAGCGAGGTACGTTCTTGGTACGTCTGGCTTTGGGGGCAACTTTGGTTTTTCTGACTCTTTTGGTTTTCTTGGTCTTTGTACGTTTGATCGGCATTGCAATCCCTCCTCAACAGATCGATCACCTAGTGGTGGAGTAAGCCATAGATAGACTTAAACTCTCGAACCTTGTTGGCAAGCTGACGCACGCTATCCACGTTCAAATCAGAGGTGTTCAAAACCTGAAGCAGGTTCTGTTGCGCCTCGGCGACAGCCGATGCCAGGCCGATAAGTTCTGACGAGACAAGGTCGAGCCGGGCCGTGTTTTCCACCGCCATGGCTTGAGCCTTGTAGACAAGAGACTTGGACGCGAGATCATGTGAAGGAACCGGCCCGCCCACTTTGAGCGCATGCCCCTCCAATTCCGACGCCGTCAACTTATAGCCGGCATTCCAGCCCAACTCTTTCGGATCAAGATCACGCTTCACGAGATCGATGACCGACAAGATCGGCTGATTGGCTGTTTCGACAACCTCCCGAACGGCATGGGCTCGCTTGTACTCCACGTACAGTCCCCCCACGGCGGCGACCGCTTTCCCGATCCCCTCCGCCTGTTCATCAGAGAACGAGACGCCCTTCACATTTTTGAGGTTCGACACAAACTTGTTGCTGGCTTCGAGCAATTCCCCATCCGGCACGGCTCCGACCAGCTTGTGGAGCAGCCCGGCGTAGTCTTCGAGTGTTTGGAGAGCCGTCACCCTGGCTTGGACTCGGTCGCGCGTCAAGAGTTGGTCGAACTCCATGAGTTTGACTCTAGCGTCGCCAAGCTCGAATCGAGCACGATTCATTTCGATCACGTCTTGGCGGTTTTTTTGAAATTCGGTTTGGGCCCCCGTAGAAAACTCTTGCGTCGCAGCGGAAAAGCTGTTGAGCGCCACCTTTTGTTTGACCGTGAGGCCGCAGCCGGACACTGTCACGGCCAGAAGCAGACCCATGATCAGCTGCCAGCCAATCTTCCATCTCACCTGTCCCATCCTCCCCTCCCCTTCTCCAACTTACGTGTACGACTTGGCAGTAATGTAGGCACCGACTCTAGTCACCTGGATGTTAGGTGAGCAAACACCTTGCCACTTCATCTGCGGAAGAGGCCGCTCACGATGTCCCACCTAGGATGCACTACAGGAGGGGATAATACAGCATTCCCACACTCCTCGGGAGTCTCAAGGGAACAAAATTTAGTTCAATCCGGATGGTGTGAACAAATGAGGGTAGAGAATCGAAAAGGATACACCCCTGTATCGAAATGGGTACAGGTGATCCTTAGCAGGTTAGAGCGTGCGAGTGTCAATCCAGACCACTTGCCCGGTCCGTCGCTTCACTTCATAATACATATGCGCGGTGCCGCCGGGTCCATCGCCCCCGCCACCATTCCAGAGACAGACAAATTGCACCTTGCTGAGTCCATAGGACAGGGCGGTCTCGAAGAGCCAGAGGTTGCAGCGCTCATAGGGATCAACACCAGCAGGCAGCGGGCCGAGCTCGCGTGGGGCAGAGCGAATCTCCGTCGTGAGCTTCGCTTTGGTCGCCTGGTACCGCACAAGCCAAGTTTCGCTGTGACACACGACCGACTTCTGAATAAAGGTCGGCTCATCGAACGGTTGCAGCCACTGCACTGTCACCCCTCGCTGCTGGCAGACTTCGGTAAACAGCAGATCACCGCCGCAGGCGCCTTGGGTGAGAGCAAGATCCTGCGCACCAGCACCGAGTCGATCTAACGCCTCCGCAATTTTCTGTATAGCCATCGGCTCTTTGGCAGCGGGAAAACGCGGGGTCGGCCTCGTCGGTGCATCAACCATGTGACCGCTAAACAACAACACCTGCCGTGGGTGCAGACTATTCGGCTCATCCGATACCATCATGAATCTGCCCTTCTGCCCTTCTTCCCTTTCAGTCGACTCAGTCACGTACCTACGTCCTCATTCTCACCACTAACACTCCATCTCTAATCGTCACCAGCACAGCATTCACACGCGCATCCGTGGCAACGATGCGATTCAACTCCTGAATCGCGGCGGTGGACGCATCGGGTGAAGGCTGTTTCAGCACCTCCCCGCTCCAGAGTACGTTGTCGATCAAAATGACGCCGTTCGGACTCAGCAGATCGAGCGCACGTCGATAGTAATTGAGATAGTTGATCTTGTCGGCATCGATGAAGATGACATCAAATGGACCAGTGAGCATCCGCATCGTGTCGAGGGCCGGGCCCATGTGAATGGCGATCTTGCTTCCAAACGATGCCTGCCCAAAATAACGCCGAGCCACGGCTGCTGACTTTTCGTTAATTTCACAAGTAATAACTACTCCATCGTCCGGCAGCGCTTCGGCAAAGCACAGGGCACTGTAGCCGGTGAACATACCGATTTCGAGCACCCGTTTGGCCCCAACCAGCTTGGTCATCATTTTCAGGAAGGCCCCTTCCAATGGACCGACCAGCATCTGGGGATATTCCATGGTCCGCTGAGTCTCTTCGCGCAACGCACGACAAATAGCGGACTCCGGCATGGAATGGGCTTCGGCATAGGCTTCGATCTCAGACGGAACCAACTGTTCCATGAGTATTCCTTTCAGCTATTTGAAAACGCGTCGCACCTTGCGTACACTGCGCCCGACTAACTGAATGACGAGCGTGAATCTTAGCATAGGGAACAGGAGGCCGATTTGAAAACCCTTGCCACACTAGAGCCCCTCACGACAAGACTCTTGGAGATTCAACGGATCAACAGCGCCGCATCAGTCCTCTCGTGGGATCAGGAAACCTATATGCCGGCCGGTGGTGGAGAGGCTAGGGCTGAACAGATCGCGGTGCTGCAAGGCATCGCCCATCAAAAATTGGTGTCAGCGGAGGTCCAGTCGCTCTTGTCCCAATGGGTCAACCCTGCGACCGGCCTGGCAGCCGAACAACCAGGCGACACGTGGGATGAACCCTCCCGTTCTCTGTTGCGGGAAGTGTGGCGGGACTTCAGCCGCGCGCAGAAACTCCCATCCAACTTTGTGATGAAGCTCAGTCGGGAATGTTCCCTCGCACAACAGGTCTGGGCGGAGGCGAAACAGCACAACAAGTTTTCGATGTTCCTCCCGAATCTTCGAACCGTGCTCCAGCTCAAGCGCGAAGAAGCAGAATACCTCGGGTATGAGGGTTCACCCTACAACGCGTTGCTCGATGTATATGAGCCGGGAGCCACCATTGAGACGCTCCAGCCAGTGTTTGCGGTGTTGAAGGCCCGCCTGGTGCCGTTACTGAAAAAGATCACCCAGAGCCGGGTTCAGATTGACGACGGCGTCCTCCAGCACTCCTATGATCATAGTCGTCAGCTGGAGTTTGGACGATTGGTCCTGACAGCCATGGGGTATGACTTCGAACGTGGTCGGCTGGACATCTCGGCCCATCCCTTTACGACCTCATTTCATCCCACCGACGTACGCGTCACAACTCGCGTGCATGAACAGGAACTCCAGTCTTGCCTGTTCAGTTGTATTCATGAAGGCGGCCACGGGTTGTATGACCAGGGTCTGGATCAGCGCTATTTTGGCACCCCGCTGGGCGACTCGGTTTCGCTCGGCATTCATGAGAGCCAATCCCGCCTCTGGGAGAATTGCGTCGGGCGGTCTCGGCCGTTCTGGCGTTTTTTTTACCCGATCTTACGACAGACCTTTCCGGACCAACTGCACGGGATGGATGTCGATCACTTCTATGCCGCGATTAATCGCGTCAAACCCTCGTTGATTCGTGTGGAAGCGGACGAGCTGACCTACAATCTCCACATCATGTTGCGGTTTGAGATTGAACAAGCCTTGGTGGAAGGCAAGACCCAGCCGGAAGCGTTACCCGCGCTCTGGAATGACAAGATGGAAGAATATCTCGGCATCAGACCACCGTCCGATACCGAAGGCGTGTTACAAGATGTTCACTGGTCGTTCGGCGCTTTCGGGTATTTCCCGACCTATACCCTCGGCAACCTGTATTCTGTCCAATTCTTCGAACAGGCCAAGTTGGAGCTCCCACAGTTGGAGGTTGATATCGCTGCAGGACAACTACTCCCCCTGCGCCGGTGGTTGGAACAGAAGATTCACCGCTGGGGCCGCATGTTTACCCCAGCCCATCTGGCCGAGCGGATCACGGGTTCCTCACTCCGTCCCGAGCCTTTCCTGAATTATGTGGAGCAGAAGTACGGAGAGCTCTACCAACTCTGACTGTCCCATGTCGGTCGGGACTCATAGCCCATCGCTACATTGAGCTTTCCCGCGATAGCGGGAGGGATAGTGAATTCAGCTTGCACTTCAATGCGATGCGGCACGAGTAGTGTCGTGTGAAACACGATATCTCGAATGGGAATTTTGAGTTCAGGATCCTGAGGCGTACTGAGCTGCACCGCCTCAACCGAATTCGTAATAGTGCCACTATCTTGTGGCGCATAGGCCGCCACGACGGCCTCGATGATCTCCTTGACCTGTTCGTTGGCCTCCACTCCCTCGATGGCTGTGAGCAGTAACGGGATCGCCTCCTCCTTCGCTTGATCCGAGACGGTGAAGTTTTCAATCCGGCCTTTTCGCCGGAGCGACGTCAGATCATTATCGAGTTCCTTGCTGAAAGCCCCGTACGCAAATCGGAAGAATTCGAAATGGAGAGCCTTGACCCCCTTGGCAAAGGTCTGGAGCTCACACAGGAAACAGAGCTGCTGGAGCTTCACATCGCTCAACACTCCATGGGATTCAGCGAGCTGAAGAATGTAGAGCAGCAGCACACGGTCAACAAGAATTTGACTGGGTGTTCTCACTGAATCCTCACCAGACGGCCGAGAGCCTCACTATAGACAGCCATGAGAGCAGCCGTCAAAGGCGAACCAGATGCTTGTTGATTGCTGAGAGAAAGACTCTTGACCCACTGCTTCATTTCGTCTTTAATCCCCCTCTTAGGGAGGAGCGATCTGTCACGATGTCCAAACACGCCAAGGAAATGGAAATTCTGAAAGAGCATCTTGAGAAACACCAACTCAAATTTACACGCCAGCGTGAGTTGATCCTCGACGCCTTTTTGAAACAAGAACACATCACGGCTGAGGAAATGTACCATCAGTTGGCACGTAAAGATCCTCATCTTGGGCTCGCAACCATCTACCGGACCCTCAACCTATTCTGTGAAGCAGGGTTGGCTCAAGCTCGGCACTTTGGAACACAGACTCAGTATGACAACGTGTCCCATAAGGGCCATCACGACCATCTCATCTGCACAGGCTGTGGCAAGATCGTGGAATTTGAAAACTGCGATATCGAACGACTTCAAGAGGAAGTCGCGACCAAGAACGGCTTTACGATTACTACCCACCGGCTCGAACTCTACGGACTCTGCACCCGCTGCCGTCATTGACCCGCCGAAACGTTTCTGGTATTCTTTTTGATATAGCTTATCAATTTCAAATCATATCGGCCGCTATCCCATAAAGGTCTGCCATGTCGAGATCTCTTCACAAGGCTCCGTGGACCACTCTGCGCATCAATCACCATCCGTTCATCGGCGTACGTGCTGCATGTATTGTTTTGCTCCTCTCCATGATTCTCCCGAGCGTCACCACCGCTGCCGACCAGTTGACCGTCTATTCCGGACGGGCTGAACGGTTGATCAAGCCGGTTCTGGACGAGTTCACTGTGAAGACCGGGATACGCATCGCATTATTGTCCTCCGGTACGACCGAATTGGTGAATCGGATGAAAGCGGAGGGCGACCGAAGTCCTGCCGATGTGTTTATCACGAACGACGCCGGGAGTTTGGAGCTCGCCCGCACGGCCGGACTGTTTCGCCCACTGAGCATGCGCGAAGTGGAGCGAGCGATTCCTCCTCAATATCGGGCAACGGATAACAGCTGGATCGGCTTGTCCGGACGATTTTGGATCATTACCTACAACACCACGATGGTGAAGCCCGACCAAATCACGTCGTTGCTGGACTTAGCCTCCCCGACATGGAAAGGGAAACTTGCCATTCCGAACGCCGGCAGCGAATATCTGCAAGCAGGGGTCTCCGTGATCCGGGCCAGTATCGGGGATGATCGCACCAAGAAGTTCCTTGAGGGGCTTCGAGACAATGCCGGGACTCAGGTCTACCAGAAGAGCTCCCAGATCGTCGATGCGGTCGCCAAGGGTCAGGTCGCGCTCGGAATCGTCAATCATTATTACGTCTATCGTCACCTCGCCACACAACCGGCTTCTCCCATAGCGGTTTTGATGCCTGATCAACAAGAAGGCGGGATGGGGGCCATCATGAACGTGGCCGGCATCGGCGTCCTAAAACACACGCCTCGCCTGGAACAGGCTAAACTGCTTGTTGAATTCCTCGTGGCCCAGGCAGGCCAAAAGATGTTCGCCGATCTTGACAAGGAATATCCGCTCCACCCTGAGGCCCAAGCTGACCCCGCCCTCGTCGATCGAAAGAGTTTTCGAGCCGCCATGGTGCCCTTAGCCAAACTTGCCGAACTCCGAGCGCCCACCCTTCGACTCATCGAACAAGTGGGGATGCGGTAACACGGAGTGGCCTGTGATTGCCGTACGCCCATCATCGCTCTCTTCCCTTCAATTGGTTGCTCTGGCCAGTGCGGCACTGGTTCTACTCCCACTGATCTATGTCATGACCTTGGCCCTCTCGGCCGATCCGGATGTCTGGTATCGACTCTGGACGACTCGTGTTCCTGAACTCCTCTGGAACACGAGTACTCTGGCCGGTGCGGTTGCACTCTTGGCGCTTGCTTTGGGAGTCTCGACCGCATGGATCGTCACCCGGTTTGAATTTCCTGGACGCCGGATCTGGGAAGTCGCCTTAGTCCTTCCACTGGCCATGCCGACATACGTACTGGCCTATGTTTATAACTATCTCTTGGGATTCGGCGGCCCGGTCGAACAGCTCTGGCAGTCTCTAGCCGGCCCTCAGGCCAGAATCTTCTCACCTCAAAGTTTTTGGGGTGCCACGTTGGTCATGGCGCTGGATACGTTCCCGTTTATCTATTTACTCACCCGGAGCGCCCTCCTGAGTTTTAACGTGTCATTCGAAGAAGTCGCCCGTACCTGTGGGGCTTCTCCTCTGAGAAGAACCCTCTCCGTCACCCTCCCGCTGTTACGGCCATCCATCGTCGCCGGTGTGGCACTAGTCATCCTCTACGTCGTCTCCGACTTCGGCGCGGTGTCACTGTTGCGTTACCAAACACTAACCTATGCCGTGTTCCAGCAAATGACGGGGCAATTGGACAACCAAGCCGCGAGTATTCTGAGCCTGTTGCTGGTCGTTCTGGCACTCTTGTTTTTGTTGACCGAGCGATGGTTTCGCCGCAAAAGTCGCTTTTACCAAACGGCTGGTCGTTATCGAGCTCCGAAACGGATCCCTTGCAACTGGCTCCAGACAGCAGGCCTCACAACGTCTCTCGCCGTGATCGTCGGAGCATCATTCGGCATCCCAGTGTCTCTGCTGATCATGTGGAGTCTCTCTCCTGAGGCCCTCGCCATACTCGATGCGCGATTCTTCGGCTTTGTCTGGAACAGCGCCCTACTCGCGACCTTGGCTGCCACAGCCGCCGTGCTGGTCGGACTACCACTGGCCTATCTGGCAAGTCGGAAACCCACCTGGCTCAATACCGGCTGCCTCCAGGCTGCCTATGCCGGCTACGTCCTACCAGGACCAGTAGCTGCACTTGCCGTGTTGGTCCTCTTTTTGAAAGTTCTACCGTTCTTCTACGGAACCGTGCTGGTATTGATCGTCGCCTATGTTCTCCATTTTCTCCCAGCCGGCTTACAATCACTGGAGCCATCGATTCAACAGATTACCCCCAATGTAGAAGAAGTGGCACGCACGCTGGGCCTGAGCGCTCGCGAAACCGTGCGACAGGTGACGCTCCCGCTCATTCGCAACGGAGTGATCGTCGCATGGGTACTCATCTTTCTTCAGACCATGAAAGAGCTTCCTGCCACTCTTTTGCTTCGCCCCGTAGGGTTCGACACATTGGCCATCCGCGTCTGGCTTGAGGCGAGCGAAGAGTACTATCAACTGGGGGCCCCCTCCGCCCTCTTGATCGTGCTGGTCGGTCTACCCGCCCTCGGCTTGTTACTCTCCCGCGATTGGCGAGCAGCATAAGGATCCATCATGCACACACTCGCACGGACCAGACCGATCAATACCGACCAACTCCCGACACGCGCCAACGCCTTCTCTCAGGCGGTTTCAATCCTGGAGCTTCACTCCATCTCCTGTGCCTATGACTCCAGTCGACCTGCCGTTCGCGACATGTCATTCTCCGTCAGAGAAGGGGAAATCCTCTGTCTGCTTGGCCCATCCGGCTGTGGGAAAACCACCGTTCTGCGAGCCATTGCCGGATTCGAGCCCGTACAGTCTGGCGAAATTCTTTTGTCGGGACGGGTGGTTTCATCTCTCTCAGAGACGGTTCCCACGGAACATCGCCGTATCGGCATGGTCTTTCAGGAATACGCCCTCTTTCCGCACCTGCGTGTCGCCGACAATATCGCCTTTGGACTCAACCATCTACCGAGGGCAGAGCGAAAACGCCTGGTCGATGAGATGTTGTGCCTGACCGGCTTGGAGGGCTTCGAACGCCGATACCCCCATGAGTTATCGGGAGGGCAGCAGCAACGCGTGGCGCTCTCACGGGCGTTGGTACAAAATCCGGTGTTACTCTTACTGGATGAACCGTTCAGCAACCTCGACCCCGACATGGCTAGTCGCATGCGCCAAGAGGTCCACGCTCTGTTACGCCGAATGAACATCACAAGCATCATGGTCACACATGACCATGATGAAGCCTTTGCCATGGCCGATCGCATCGCCGTGTTGAATCAAGGGGTGCTCGAGCAGATAGACTCTCCTGAACTCATTTACCATCTGCCTGCCACACGGTTCGTGGCCGACTTTGTAGGCCAAGCCGACTTCATTGCCGGACGGATTCATCAGGGATTGGTTCACACCGAGCTAGGAACGTTCCCCAATACGCTCAACGGATCCGAAGGAGACCATGTTGCCGTCATGATTCGCCCGGACGACGTGCATCTTGTGCCCAACAAATCCGCCGAACCAAGAATCGTGGCCAGACAGTTCCGCGGATCTGAAAATCTGTATACGGTTCAACTGCCTTCCGGTCAGATCGTCCATAGTAGTGAAAGCTCGACCAGCGTCTACCAAGACGGCACCTCTGTCGACCTCCATGTTTCAGCCACTCATACCGTGCTGTTTCAGGCCGAAGCGCCCTCTCGTCCGTAGCAACAGCGGGAGAGACTGACAACGTGTGGAGATTGACAGCCTCCCCAGAAATCTGGCATGGATGAACAAGCGCTGAGGTCTCCAACCCCACCCGGCTTGAGCCCCTTTCCACAATCTAAGGAGTCGCGATGGACGCATTGAAAGACGTTATTGATTACGGGGTTATTGGTCTCTTATTGGTGCTCAGTATGTGGTCCGTGGCGGTGGCCATCGAACGGTGGCTCTTCTTTAAGCGTGTCGACTTCTCTCGGTTTTCCAACGCCCAGCTGCTGGAAATCACGCTGACCAAGCGTCTTGTCGTGATCGGAACTGTAGCGGCCAACGCTCCCTATATTGGCCTCCTCGGAACCGTCCTCGGAATTATGTTAACCTTTCATACGATGGGGACATCAGGCACAATGGCCGTGAATACCATTATGATCGGGTTAAGCCTGGCGTTGAAAGCAACCGCAGTTGGGTTACTCGTCGCGATTCCCTGCGTCGTCATGAATAACCTGCTGCGTCGACGCGTTACCGAACTCCTCACAGACTATAAGGCACAACATGGATCGGAACATTGATCAGATCAACGTCATTCCCCTTGTGGATGTGATGTTGGTCCTGCTGGTCATCGTGTTAACCACGGCCACCTTCATCAGCACGGGCCAAATTCCCGTCAACCTCGCCAAAGCGAAAGCAGTCAGCGATCGGCAAGACGTGCCCATCGTGATTGCCTTGACGGCGGAGGGAAACTTGTTTGTCAACGATACACCGGTCCCGGAGGGTGGGCTTCCCACGGTCCTGAGCTCTCGGCCTCGCGAGTCAGCGGTGGTTGTTCGCGCAGATAAAGTCACATTGCTCGAAAAGTTCGTGGCACTCGTCGATGAGATTCGCGGCCTGGGATTTCAACAAGTGAGCTTGGAGGTCATTCGACTCTAAATGCAAGACTCGCCACGACCTCTTCTTCATGATTCCAGCCCCACGGCCACTGGATGGCTTCTCTCTTGCCTCGTACATGGCGGCTTGGCTCTTGTCGCCATATTTTTCGTACAACGTATTCATCTGGCCCCACAAGGGGACCTGTTCCAATGGAATGTGGCGATGGTGGAAACCCTTTCACCTTCAGCAAAAGCGACTGCTCCGGCTGCACACACGACACCACTCACCAAGCACACCCCTGCGCCGGCACGTCCGGTTCAACGCAGTGAATCGACGCCGGTTGCGTCAGCTCCAGCGATACCACCAACCGAGCTCGCTCCACCGCCTCAACAGGTGGAACCACTTCTGAATGAATCACGTGCACTCGAACCGATACCAGCAGTACCGGCTCCTTCATCACCTCAGCTCGTGCCATTGTCCGAACATATTTCGGCTCCCGATACCGACATCAATCAGCCACCCGCATCACCATCAGATGCGAATCCCTCTTCTGACCCTTCACTCTCAACCAATACTCCGGTGGCATCGGCCAGTGCACAGCGATCGGCCAATGTCGATTATGGATGGCTCGCTACTCTTATGGCACAGTGGATCGAGGGGCTCGACAAACGCTATCCTGCCGTATTGCGTACCGATGGAATTGAGGGAAAAGTCACACTGGTCGCACTCTTGCACGAGGATGGCTCGCTGAGCGATGTGCGTATCGCCAAGGGTTCAGGGAGTGCAGCATTGGACCAGGTTGCCTTAGAGGACGTCCGAAATGGCCCGCCGGTGAAACTCTCTCATCCACTGGAACGTTCAAAAATATCGGTGAAGTTCTCAATCAGTTACGACCTGAGAACCGCTCGATAATCGGGGGAGCTAATACTCATGGCGCGCCCAGCCGACCACGAAGCCCCGAGGACACCAGCAGGGTACCGTTCGTATCGACGATGATGGCTTCAACATCCGGCAACTGTTCGACCAGCGCCATCCCATTTTTTGGCCCAAGCACAAAAATACCGGTGTCCAACCCGTCGGCCATCACCCCTTCCTTGGCGATGACCGTCACGCTCTGACAGCCACGTGCCGGTTGCAACGTGTGTGGATCTAGAATATGGTGATAGCGGATACCATCCCGTTCAAAGAACCGTTCATAGTCACCGGCCGTTGAAATCGCTTCATCTTGCAAATCAATGATGCCGATGAGCGCTCCCTCATCACGGGGATGCCTGATCCCGACGGAAAACCCTGTTCGCTCGGGGAACATACCAAATGCTTTAATGTCGCCAGATAACGCGACTACTCCACCTTTAATACCTGCTCGTTTCATGACCTCCACCGCCCGATCGGCGGCATAGCCCTTTCCAACCCCACCGACATCAAGGCGCATTCCCTTGCGCGGCAGATAAATCGTCTGTGCTTTCTGATCGAGTTGAATGTTTGTCCAATCAACGAGCAGCTTCAACTGTTCCAATGTGTGGTCGTCAGGAATCTGCTGCCGTTCAGTGACACTCCAAGCTTCGATCGCAGGTCCCAGAGCAATATTGAATCCCCCATGGGTCAGGCGTGCCATTTCCAACGATCGCCCCACCACTTCAAAAGTCTCTCGGCTTACCTTGACTGGTCGGCGACCAGCTTCCGCATTCACCTGTGAGAGCTCACTGTCAGATCGCCAGGTACTCAATAACTGTTCAAGTCGCTTAATTTCATCAAAAGCGGCTTGGACAGCTTGATCACCCACGTGCGTATCAAGCGCGACGGCGGTAACCGTCACAAGCGTCCCCATGTGCATCTGGGCACGTTTCGCGATCACGGATGCAGAGGATGGAGTTAGTTGTGCACAACCGCCCAGCATGACCAGAGCAAGGACACAGATCGCTTGGAGGCTGATTGAGAATTGAGAGATCTTCATTGGGCTATCACTCTTACCACCAGTGCCGGCGAAAGTATCTCGGATACCGCGGGTACGGCATAACCTCATACAGTCGTGTTTCGACCTCTGTCGGCTGCGGAAGCACTTCAACCATCGAGCTCCCCTCCAACCTCGGATACTGAGCATCAAGAAACTCCTGCGCCTTTTCCCTCTCGGCTTGATCAGCCAACACAGAGACGACGATCATTCGTCCATACCCCGGCGAATCAACTCCGAACCTCCAAGTCCCCACGTACGTAATGGCCGTGGCATCGACCTGAAACGTCACGGATACATCCGCCATAGACATAAAGGGACCTTCAGTGATCTGTACTCGAGTCAACCGATAGTGTCCGGACGGCAGATTGACGGCAAAATATCGATCGCGAGAGTTGATCTCCACTTGGAATCGCTTGCGAGACGCTTCGGCCTCAACTTCAATGAACCGCACAGCAGGTGAAAACCGCCGAGATCTGTCCCCAGTCAAGGTAGTGGTAACTCTCCCCACAACCAGCCCCCCAGGCACATCCTGTGGATCGATCAAAGCCGGCAACTGGGTCACACACCCCCACAAGCCCGCAACGACGGTCAACAAGAACACCAATTGAACCATGCCGAGTCTCATGGTTGCTGCAAAATTATACGAAATTTCGCCAGATCCTAGCAGCTCCGCATGACTAAAATTATGTCTTGACAGCAAAACATTGATCGGGATATTAATAATCGTTCTCAATTTCACTTAAACCAGTGGCTCGTGCGTCTATGGCAAGTGCAAAAGCTTCCTTAACTGAAGGTCCTCAGACCCTTGAGACGCGCTGCGAGTGCGGGCAATTGATCGCCAAAGTGTGCGGACAAGGGCTGGAGCTCAAGTGTAAGCGGTGCAAACGCATCGTCGTGATTCCATTTTCTTCGATCGAAGGTTGGGGAACCGCTTCGACTTAGTCTTACCTCGCACAGGAAGCATGCGTACCGAGTCCATCCATACGAGTTACCAGAAAGACCAGAGACCGTCGAGTCCCGAGTCGGGCCACAACCTTACTCAATATTTACGGAGGATACCCATGAAGATGCGGTCAATCCTCGGGGCTCTTCTACTCTTCAGTTTACCGGCCATGCCGGTACTGGCAGAGAGCTTGACTCCGGAGGAAATTCAGAAATTGGTCGATGAGGCAGTAGAAAAGCGCCTGCTAGAGCGTGAACGCCGTGAAGGCACGGCCGAGCCCGCAGCGGAACCCGGGATCGGTTCACTTCCGGAAGTTGGCAAGGAGCGGCGCACGAACCAGGCACAGCCGTTATCATTCAGCTCAAGTGGTTCAGGCCGATTGATATACGCCAAACCGTTCGTGTCGTTTCCCAAAGCGATCGTCGGTGGATATTTCGATATTCAATATCGCGCACACCGAAACTCCGTGCTTGAATCAGGGCGCGATGGTGGAACCACCAATGGATTCGACCAGCAACGATTCGTCCCATTTATCTATGCGGATATCACCGAACATCTCAAGTTTGCCTCAGAAATCGAGATTGAACATGGGATCAGAGCAACCAACGATGTGGAAATCAGCCTGGAATTTGCACATATTGACTACCTGGTTAATGAAAAGGTGAATATACGAGGAGGTATCGTCCTCATCCCACTCGGCAAGTTCAACCTTCTGCACGATTCTCCGTTGAACGATCTGACAGATCGACCTATTGTCAGCCGACTGATTATCCCCTCGACTATGTCCGAGACAGGCGCTGGCTTGTACGGCACATTTTACCCAGGCCGAACAGGGAAACTCGATTACGAAGTGTACTTTACGACCGGACCCTGCGGGTATAACGGCGATGGAGAACCTCGTGTCACGGAATTCAATGGCACGAAGAACTCTCGCCAACGAAAATGTGGATCTGATGATGGGCTTGACATCAATAATGGTAAAGCGGTGTCCGGCCGCCTGGCCTTCAGCCCCATGCTCGGTGTAGAAGTGGCAGGATCGGGCTACTTCGGCAACCAATCCTCGACGAGCTATAATCCTCTCGGCATCTTCGCCATCGATTGGACCCTTCAAAAAGGACCGTTCGAACTCATCGGTGAAGCAGCTTGGGCCCATGCCAGAGGCAACTCACGGGCCATTCCCGGGAACACGATTGGATTTTCCCCCGGCTCCTTGTTGACTGGTATCGGCACACTCAATGCTCTTAGTACACCCCCTGAACGGATGCAGGGTTTTTATATTCAAGGTAACTACCACTTTATGCCGTCATTCTTGACGAAGCTCTCCCCTAAACGATTCGGAGAGGGTTCAACATTCACCGCAGTCATTCGCTATGACCGAGTCAATTTAAACTTGGCTAATAAGGGAGAGAATGCGGGCGAGCTCGAACAAATTTCCTTCGGGTTGAACTACCGCCCCGTCGAAGATGCCGTCATCAAGATGAGCTATCAGTATATGCCAAAGTCTTTGAATCCCAACAACGACCAGCGTATTCATGATAGTGCGTTTGTCATTTCAGCAGCCACGTATTTTTAGGGGACAGCAGGAGGTCGGCTCATACCGGCCTCCTGCACCATGACAGGATAGGAACCGATCCATGCGCGCAATTGTCCTCCTCTCATTTTTAACGCTAGCAGCCTGTGCCTCATTGAGTGGTGGCCGTGACCATACCTTTGTCTGCCCTTATGACGTCGCGTGGGACGCGACATTGGACATCATGAAAGACTATGCCATCACATCGGAAAATAAGTTCACGGGAACCATCGAGACCGCCTGGGTTGAGATGGAAGGAAAGAAGCAGCCCTACGGAGTCTTTGGCCGTGAGGGATTTGGCAACCGTGAACGAGCTCGTTTGACTGTTGTTGTCAAGAACGAGAATGGCACCTCTTCCGTCAATGTGCTCGAAACCAGGCACCGCTGGCATGCCAGAGGCGGTGTATCCCAGCAAGCAATCAGATGGTGGCCCGTCGAGCCATCCGAAGAGGTCATGGAAGGGATCACGGACAAGCTCAATGCTCGAATCAAAGAGAAAGGATGCGGGACCAACCCATGAGTATCAGTCTTCTCTGCGTGTTGATCATTTTCTCCCTGCTTCCAACACCCTCAATCGGGGCTGAACGTGTCTGGGACAATGACCTCAAGCGCTTTCTTACCGATCAAGAGATGAACATGGCCGAGGTCTATCTGAAAGAAGAAGATAGCCTGAAGATCATGTTCCCGAAGTCTGAACGTATCCATAAAGAGCTCATCAAGTTGACTCCTGAGAAAAAGTCTTCGATCGAGGAGCGGATCGGTTGGAAGTTTCCCGAAGAGTCGTTTGAGATCTATATCGGAGAGACCGGCTCGCAGATCGACGGTTATGCGCTCGTCCAACATACGATCGGCAAGCACAAACCGATGACTTATATGGTCTGCATGGATAACAAGGGATTGGTGTCCGATGTCGAACTGCTTGTGTTCCGGGAGGCACGCGGCAGTGAGGTTCGGCAGAAGCGGTTTAATGCGCAATACGAGGGCAAGTCCGTCCTTGACCCTGTCCGAATTAATAAAGATATCATCAACATTTCTGGCGCCACAATGTCAGTTCGTTCGATGAGTGCAGGCATCAAACGGGCATTGGTGTTGGTTGATGAGTTTTACTTGAAGCCTGCAGGCCTTGGCAGCGATACCGTGGCCGTCAAAAAGGATAAGGGATTCCTGCCGTCGATATTCGGCAATTAGTCACAGCGGACCCAGCGTCCCAAGCATGCGAAACTTTAACCAGAAATTCAGGCTCCGAGACTCAGATCGCCATATTCGCTTGCTGTACACGTTATTCTTGCTACTGATGTTCGTCGGATTCTGCTTCTCATTTTTTTGGGCGCATAGCATGACGGGTTTATCACCACAGGGCCTTGCTGAACACTATCGTGGATCAGACGCGACCTTTGGAGAACCCATGTCGTTTCGCGAGCTCGCTGAAATCACCCACTTTCATCTCTTTACCATGCCGGTCGTGTTCATGATTTTGATTCACGTCATGTACCTGACCAATGCCAGCCATACCCTCAAGGCCGTCGTTACCTGGGCCGGTTTTGGTGGCGTCATGCTCGATCTGCTGTCGCCCTGGCTCATCAGCTATGTTTCCCCCATTTTTGTCCTCTCCATGCTCACGGGTGACATGCTGATGACCCTGAGCTTTCTAGTCATGATGATCGTTCCATTGTATGAAATGTGGGTGCTCAGACAGCCGCTCATGGGAGGGAAACGACCACCGAATTCGTAGGTTATTGACACCATCGTTTTTTCTGAGAGGCCAGCGGTTGTTCACCCAGAGCCCGAAATCACAGCAGTGGTTTCGGGCTCTGAGTTTTGAAGGAGATAGCGCCATGCAGGTCCACCGTCTCGATCACGTCCAGCCAGCCGTCTTGGCGATTCAAGGCATGCTCCAGAAAATAGACCGACTCTCTCTTCCTCCAGCCTCCCGGCGCGATCTGGAGTGCATCCTGATCCGGCAAGTGACAAGGGTGCTGGATCGGCTGCTGCCCTGGCAAGCCGGACATGGCGAGGCCACAGCGGTCAACGTGATTCAAATTGGGCAAGCAATGGGGCTGCAAGACGCGATCCTGCACCAGCTCAAGCTAGCCGCACTGCTCCACGATATTGGGCTCCTGATGCTCCCCACTCAATTCCAAACAGGGCGAGAATCGCTCGACACAGACGCCTACGCCACTATTCAGAATCATCCACGTCTCGGATCGATTTTGCTCGAGCCCTTTCCGTTCCTCCGTGAAGCCACCGTCATGATCGCACATCACCACGAACGCTGGGACGGATCGGGCTACCCCTACGGACTCAGAGGAGAATTTATTCCCTTAGGGGCAAGAATCTTGTCCGTTGCCGATTCATTTACGGCGATTCAAGTTCCGCACACTCACGATCGACTCCAGCATGATCGCGTCGCGCTCCGCATCCTACAGATAGCCGCAGGCACTCAATTTGATCCACTCGTGGTCAATACCTTGGTGGGGTGCTGCTCAGAAACGAATCCGGTGTCTATAAAAGACCGGCTCCACCAGTAACCCCGCCGGCGTACCAGCTACGCCGGCTTCAAAGTGGGAGGCCCCACCCCTCCCACTTGACCTGGCAGGGGTCCTCGCCTCCCGAGGATCCCTGCCGCCCAAGAAATGATAACAGACTGTCACGAACTATGGTTAAGGACACAGTACTGAATGGACAACACAATCATTACGAAAGGATCTCTTGCATCATGAGTTCCACTGCCCTTTACTCTCAATCAACACTCTCCCTTAGCGGTCTAGCTTCGGTCCTTCTTTTCCTTGGGCTCGTGTCATGCTCGGGATCAGGCGGTGAGAACACGGCGCCTCCGAAGGCCAATAGGGGCACACCCGGTGCTGAGGAGGCGGTCGGTGAACGACTGTTCCTGGAAACCCGATTCGCCCAAGCCTTCAAGGTCTTCCTAGATAACGGCGGCAGCATAAATGATCCCAACGTCGGCGACGTTGTCATGGACACCGTCGAAACCATTGGAGCCCCGGTCAACCCGAGTCCGTTCAAGGGGATGTCCATGAACTGCAGGGCCTGTCACTTAGTTGACGATGTGCTTGATACGCCGGGCGGGGGTATGCGGACCTACGCCGACTTTGCTCGTCGCAGCCCGATTCCCGCCAGAGCCGATGGCAAGACTCACGCACCACGAAACTCTCCGCCCCTGGTAAATTCGACACTCACTCGACCAGGAGGCATCCTGCTCCACTTCGATGCGGAGTTTAATTCCATCGAAGAGTTGATCGCGGCAACCTTTACAGGTCGCAACTTTGGATGGCTGCCTGACGAAAAGGCGCAAGCCATCGCCCACATCGCCAATGTCGTCCGAGGGGACGATGGCTCCTTCGATCTGACCGACACCGGTCTGCCCTACCGAATTCTTTTTTCCGGCACAAATCCCAACACGCCTGATGAATTGCGTCTCTTGCCCCAATTCCGCGTGTTCGTCGGCTCTGGGACCGATCAGGAGGTCTTCGATGCCGTGGTCAAAGTAGTGGCCGCTTACGTCAATGGCCTCCGCTTTTCACAGACCGAAGACAGCGGCTCACCCATTCGCTCTCCATTTGATGTGTTTTTAGCGACAAACGGACTCCCGCAGGCACCGGATTCCAACGAATTACCGATCGACTACAGCCGACGTCTGTTGCAACTCGTGAAACAGCGTGAATCGGCTGGCACCCTCCAGTTCGTCACCTCAAATCCCAATCGGCTTGGCGGTCAGTTCCAATTTCATACCCAACTATTCTCGTTTGGAGCACAGGAATTGGCCGGGTTGAAGATGTTCCTCGCTGAACCGGCGACACTCCCAGCCTCGTCGGCCGAATTGGCGGCCGGGAAAATCGGCAATTGCCTCGCCTGCCATGCCGCGCCGAACTTCACCGATTTCAAGGTCCATAATACGGGTACAACCCAAAAAGAATATGATGCCATCGCCGGCCATGGTGACGGCGCCTTCATGAACTTAGCCATTCCCAGCCTTGCCGCACGAACGACCGACGATCTACCAGCGACCGAACAACATCCGACAGCCAGCGAACGATTCCGAGCCGTTCCCTCATCTGGAACAACCTTGACTGACCTCGGCTTGTGGAACGTCTTTGCTAATCCTGATATGCCAACGCCTCAGTCTAAGATCCGCAACATTCTTTGCGAGGATGAGCAACCCTGCTCCGTTTCTCAAAGCGACCTCTTGAATCGGGCGATCGCCCGATTCAAGACTCCCGGCCTGCGCGATCTGGGGCATTCTGCCCCATTCATGCATAACGGTCAGTTCGACACGTTGAATGACGTGATCAATTTTTACAAAGAGGTCTCGGATCAAGCCCGAGGAAGTACGCTTCGAAACGGGGCGGAACAGCTTCAAGGCATCGCGCTGACAGATAACGACAGCGCACCGCTCGCCGCATTCCTCAATGCGTTGAACGAGGATTATCAATAACGACTTGTCTAACTGTATTGGAGTTCGTCACGATGCATATTCTGACATGTCACCGTTGCCACAGACCACTCGGCCATCACAATCCCCTGCTTTGGTGCATCAAGTGTCGATCCTTTAAGCGGCACCGTGGCCAAGTCAGGGGGCTCGCTGAATCAATCAGGACACGACGGCTAAAAGCGTGGCTAAAAACCTTTCCCTATTCGTAGCGAGAGATTGTCTATTTCATCCCGCAGCGATGCGGGAGAAGGAGTGGGGCCGCCAGGCTCTGTGCAGGAGATACAGTGTGATAGGCTCGAAAAAGTGGACGCCTTCAACCTACACTAAGAGGTCTGGAGGTGTGAGATGGAACAGGTCCCACGACAGCAGTATACGAAGGAATTCCGGGAACAGGCCGTGCGGCTGGTCCTGGAACAGCAGGTGACGATTCCGGAGACAGCCAGACGCCTCGCCATGTCGGGCAGGACTCTCGAGCGCGGGGTGTGTCGAGCTCGGCAGGGCCAGCTCACAACGCTGGGGGCGAGCCGACGGCCCGTAACGGAGCTGGAGGCGGAGCTATCCCGGCTCAAACGCGAGCTCGCTGAGGCCTGGATGGAGCACGACATCAAAAAATCCACCGCGTACGTTGCGAAGGTGCAGCTTCCCGGTACGCGCTCATGAGGACGCTGCGTCTCCAATATCCGTTGCGTCTGTTGTGTCAGGGCCGGCGGTGTCCCGAAGCGGGTACTCTGCTTGGCGAACGCGACCGCCCTCGACCCGCGCCCAGGAGAATGCGCAACTGGAAGTGGCAATTCAGGCGGCACACATGCGGACACGACACACGTACGGCCCCGAGCGTCTCCAAGCGGAATTGCGTGAAGACGGCTTTCTAACTGGGATCGGCCGCATCACGCGGCTATGGAACAAACTGGGCCTGCGCTGTACCCAGGTCCACGGATTTACGCCCACTACGGATACGACGCACGCGCTACCGGTCGAGGAAAACGTATTGGCGCAGACCGTTGCCGGCACACGACCCAACGAAACCGGGATGATCGGCATCACGTATGTGCCAACCACGGAAGGTTGGCTGTATCTCGCGGACATCAGATGGAGTAGCAGAATACTTATCCGCTATTTAGATCAAACCTACCTTGTATAACAGCCTCACACACTTCGCTTTCAACGTACTAATTAGACGCTTCACTTTTAGCTACAGCCCATTTTAGACGGCCTGGAACGAGCGACCATACCCTGCATCACGCCCAGAGAAACTGGAATCCGAGTATTCAGAAGTCGATATGCTAGAGACGTACAAGGGAGAAGCTACTAATGCGATAGGCAAATAAAAAACCGGCCCGCCTCACCTGACGATGAGACGGGCCGGCCTTCTACTGATCCAACGCTAGGCTTGTTATGCTCCCAATCTCGTGAAGACTGGAAGAACTGGAGCCCAGACTGGATTGATGAGTCTTTCACCGCCTTCGGTGTAAGACATAAACAACCCGGCGAAGCGCTGATCCGGATCGTGGAGAATGTCCACTAACCGCTGCACTTCCCAGAGCACGTCTTTTGACTCAAGCTTAATATCAACCGTCTGACCGGGAAGGATTGCACCCTCCTTATCCATGGTCAACCCGGCGCTGGCCACCAGCTCTGGTGGATAGTTTGGATCCACTTTAGCTGCACCAACCTTGTTGGTGAACCGAATACCTGCGGTGGTGAATTCTCCAATGCTGATTGGCTGTGTGCCATTGTTAATCACATGAAGGTTCATACGCAGGGCACGACCAGGCACATCGTACTCAGCATGAACCACTTCGATGGTCAACGGATTTGGCTTCACAGGCAGCGGCTTCACCTTCGTCTCACCAGCCTGCAGAGGAACACTGATCGGGTGCTTGGACTCTGCTGCCAGATATCCAACGACCACAACGACCAGCACGAACACGAGCATTGCCGCCCCAACCTTACGGTCAATGGGATCCAACAAGATCTCGTCCCCGTACGCCGCAAGTACACGAGCACGAACCAGGTACATCGGGCGGATCATGAACCAACCCACCCAGAAACATGCGACAACGACCCAGAAAAGGTGCCACATAACTCCCGTCATGCCACCCATGGTCTCAGAGTCGAATGTCTCGCCAGTGAGAGTCTTAATTGGGTTCGTAAAATCTTCATAACGACCCGTGATATCCATCCACCCACCCGGACCAGCGACCGGACCGGCCTCCTTGATCGCGAGCATCGGGTGAATATGGTGGTGGCCTGGGAGTCTGGCCTTGAGCTTAACGACGTATTCATAATCGCCACCGATATCGAGCGGGCCCGAATTGAACATCGGAACACCGTTCATCTTTGAGCTCAGACGAACAAAGACCGAGCTCGGAGACCCTACGTTCAAGAACGTACGATGCGGTTTCACGACTGCACGAGGCCAGTCTTCCGACAAGTGAAACCGGCCACGTAACTCCGTTACATCGTTAACCTTTGTCGACTTACCAACCCATTCCGTATCGTACCAGTTCACAGTTCGCATCCGCAGGAATGGCTCCTGCGAGCGCTCTCCATGAGCAAATGCAGGAGTCACATCAACGACAGGCGTCAACGCCAGCGTCGCAACTCCGCAGAAGCCCATTACCCAGCGTTTAAAGGCTTGTTTGGCGTTCATGCTTTCCCCCCAGCTTTTGCCTTATCGCCGTGTGCTAACGTGGCGTAGGCGAATACGTCGTAAACCTTCACCGTTCTCTGCCTGTCATCCGTGAAGTAGAAGTATGAGGTGCAGAAGAATTTCCCGAACTGCCACCACAGCACGTACACGAGTGACGAGGCAAACGCGGAGAAGAAGGCCGAGATCATGGTGCTGTGCCCACCGAAGGTGCGCAGCGAGCCGACCTCGATCATGCGGATGTACTCCGGCGTCCCGGTCCGGACATACATGAAGCCCATGTAGTCGGCCCATGAGAGCAACGAGCCATCGACCACGATCGGGGTGTGGCTATAGCCAAAGATCGGCCAGTTGCTGGGATAAAACAGAATCGCGTACATCCATGCTCCGATCACCGCCGTCAAGGTCCAGTTCCTGGTGAGCAAGAGCGTGATGTCCAAGACCAACGCGCTCGGCAGTAGTGTCGCCGGCATGACGAAGTTCGGCGGATAATTCGACCACCACCACCACGACGTATAGACAGCAATCCACTTTCCGAACCCAAGCGCCAGAATCGTGATCGTCGCGCCGAACGGCTGACGATAGTTCACCCAATTGTAATACTGCAGGGCCGCACAAAACGTAATGGTCGTAATCGGGGTGACGATCGGCCACCATTGCCGATCCTTCCAGTCGAGCCAGAAATCCCAGTCCCCGCACAACAACGCGGTGTGCATGTGAAAGGTCCCGACGATGGTGATGAACAAAATCGGAATAAAATAGATGTGATCAATGTGCCGTGACATTGCCACACCCTCTGGTGGCAATTTCGAGGCCTTGATAATTTCATCGGTTCTAAACATAACTGACATCCTCCGTCATTTCAGCCGATCAGAATCGGCCTAGAGACCCATTAGCATCTCGAATCTCTAGACCAGCTTCTGTTACCGACCAATGATACATGTGGACTGCTAACTATTGCTGCTTAGTACACGCTCTTGGCGCTGGCGCTCTGCACCTGGGCCGGGAACGGATCCAGGATGCTCTTCGGCGCGTTGTTCCAGATCACGTCCGCCAGATTCGACATCCGGCTCACGATCTGCGCCGCCACCCCGCCCGCCGCTCCGAACAACCCACACCAGCCCAACGTCACAAAGCCCCAGTGCAACGGTGCCGCAAACAGCTCATCCACAAACCAGAACGCATGGCCCCACTCGTTGAGCCCCACGTTCGGCAGAATGAACATCGGCCCCACCACCGCCGCCACCAACGGGAACGACGTCGCTTGGCTATACAGCGGCAACCGCGTCTGCGCATACAGGTAGCTCGATACGCCGCACGTAATGTACAGCGGGAACGTCCCGTAGAACGCCACAATGTGGCTCGCCGTAAAGCTCGTGTCCCGGATGATCACTTGATGCCACGCCGCATCCTGCTCCAACGTGTAGCTCCCCGCGTAGTACACGCCCCAGATGTAGCACACCAACCAGCCCATCCAGTAAAAGTACCGCTTCAGCTCCAGCTTCGGGTCCAGGTTCGCCAGGTTCCGATCCCGCGTCACCCAGATCCAGCCGATCGAGACGGCAAAGAAGATGGCGTTGGCCAAAATGTTAAACCGCCACAGCCCCATCCACACCGACTCAAACTCCGGGGTCATTGAATCCAGCCCATGCGAATACCCGAAGGTCCGCTGGTACAGGACCCAAAATACCCCGATTGCCAACATCGCAAACCAGCCGATTTTCACCGGCTTCGAATCGTACCACTGCGAGACGTCATAGCCCCGCCCGGAACTGTCAGCTGCCATGTCCGCTACCTCCTTGTTTTAAATGAAAACGTGCAACTACTGATTACCATAGTCCAAACACACAACCCCCAGTACAGGCACTGTATAAAACTTCAGAGTGGGGTCCGCAAAAGGTCCGCAAGTATCCGACAAAGCTTTAAGATGAGTCAAGCAAAATATCATGAAGATATCATGAAGAACACTAACCAAGCCCCATCGCTACAGCTCCCATAAGGACCTTAGTCAGGTGGCAGAGGTATACTCCTCTAGAATCGATGAAGTCAAGATGACTCATTGGTAGGGGTGACGGATATGAACGAAAGAACACCTGACTCGTTCAAGAACTTGGAGAAGGCGGCGATCAATGAACATGATCGCCGGGTGGTGGGAGAATTTCTCGCTCCTGATTGAGCTGTGTAATTTGTTGTGTCAGAAGGGCAACGTCCAGCCAACCAGCCCCATCGCCCTGAGGGATCCACCTAGCTCGTAGGTATCCAAAGCGGTCAAAAAGAAACTCAATGTGCTTCGGTCTCGTCCCTTCTCCAAATAAGTCGGGAAGCGAGAGCGTCCTCCGGAATAGCACATAACTGCTGGAGATCTCGCGCGCCCCCTGCGTCACGATCGGGAAAGGCATATCCCGCACCACCACAGCCAATTCATCGGGAGACAAGTCTGCCATGGGGACAGCCAACATGGCCGTATTATTCTTCGCAATCTCGGCCGCAATAGAACGAAGTTGCTCAAGCCGCTCGCGCGATTCCGGCAAAGAAAAGAGGACGAGCAATAAGTCTTGCTTGCCGCGGAAATCTTTCAGTGTCCCGCTTGAACCGTCGTGCGCGGTGTACGAGAAGTTTGGCGTCGCCAGAAAGGGCTGTTCAGGCAGAACACGAGGCGTGATGATTCTCGATTGATAGCCCCGGTTATTGGCATGGAGAAAGTTCAGCAGATCCCAACGGTCTTCTTCGGAAAGCTTCTCGCCAAAGGCAGGCATGACGCCATTGAATCGTCCATAGGTGAGCCAATGAAAGAAATCCCCAGCCGTGTGCATGGCTGTATGAGGTTCCGTAAGAAGATCGACCGGTTGCTTCGGTAACGCTTTCGCCAATACACCATTTCCTTTAGCCTGAGGCCCATGGCAAGGAATACAGTTCGCCGTGAAGAGGTCAACCCCATTGGCAATCGAGATGGCGTCGAATGGGACCGGAGTTTTCCGATAGGTCTCCGGGTACGATTGCACGGAAAGGGGATAGAGCGTCGCACCAAGGCCAAGAATTCCCAGCACTGACGGAATAGCGATTCGCCACGAGGTTCCCCACTGTTTCCTGCGACCGAGAACGACCGCGATTCCGGCCGTGATCAGGAACACGATGCCGGTCAGTACGATCGTGCGCACAAGCGGATCGACCCAATTGGCGTCGATTGAAAAACGGAACGGATAGGGCCAATTATCGATGACATCGTGCTTGGCCGGTACGGCATTGGCCAGCACCGTTGCGACGATGACCAGCAAGATAGCCAGACTGAACTCGATTTTCACCCACGTCTGGAGTTTCTGTCCGCCGGCTGCGGCTATATCAGGACTCTGGTTCAATGCCGGCACCCACACTGACCTTGCTCGTGAGGCGATCGAAAGAATGATCGCCAGCAACGTCAACTTCGTGATGAGAAGCCAACCATAGGCGGTCGCAACCAGGCCGGCGAAATTGGTGTCGATCATGAGATTCGCCACCACAAGGCCCGAGACGACGATGGTCACCATCGTATATAGGGCCAATGCTGAAAATCTGTTCAACACCTCACCGGCACGGGATCCTTCGCTCACCGGGCCCGGCGCCGCAGTAGCGGCAACGAGGATGACAGCCGGAAGCCCGCCAAACCAGACGCTGGCGCCGATAAGATGCAGGGCATAGGTCACCGTGGCGAAGACTGCTTGCTCCTCGGCTGCGGAATGACTCGCGAGAGAACCCAGAGCCAGGGGTAATGCTGCGACGACTGCCCCCATGATGTATCGCCATTCCGCTGGAGGCGACATCCGAATATAGAGAACCATCGCAAGGACGGCGAGCGCACTCGCTGCTCGCAGGATCCAAATAAATCCGACCCGCGTCTTCTGCAAAAAGTCCGTCCAGGCTTGGAGGTTCCATGCATTGGCAGAAACCCCAGTCGCTTGGGCTGTCGTGGTAGCGAGGAGGCCGAATAAACCGACGAGAAGGGTGATAGCCAGCCACGGGAAGGTCTTGAGCAGACGAGTCTGCCATGAGGGCCCACGCGTAGACCCTTGCTGCCCGGCGATGGCCAAAAACACACAGCCACCAATCAGCAGCATCGAGGATACTAGCTGCAGACCGCGAAACAGCGCACCAGCCAACTCGATCATTTCTTTTGTGCTTCGCCCTTCACCGTGAAGTCGAAAGACGATTCGACGACATGCCCATCTACCGAGAGGACGCGAAACTTGATGGAGTATTTACCAGGGACTAATTCGGGCAACGGCAGGATGATTGATTTAGGATCATCAGATGCGAGAGTCGGCTTGATATCGGTGATCGAATGCTTTTTGTCGTCCAGAACGACCAACGACGCATAGTCCCCTTCAATCTTTTCGTTGAACCACAAACGCACCTGACTAGGCGATTTCGTAAGAACCGCCCGTCGAGCCGGCTCTGCCTTCACCAACATTGAATGGGCGAGTGCTGGGGCCGCTGGCATTCCTAAAGCCAACGCCGCCACGAGAGAAAAAGAGGCCCATAGAGTCTTACGCTTATTCAATGATGTGATCATCAGCCTTCCGCCTGCCCCCTTGTGGTTCCGAAGAATATTCAGCATCGTGAGTCATTCAGATCAGCGATTCTGATCATGATGCGGTGCCTACGAGACAGTGGCTTGTGACGGCTTCCGACGATCACGAAAGGTATAATACACCGCGATAATAAGCCCTACCAAAACCGGTATAAAGACCGTGATATAGTGCATCAGGTGTGAAACCGCTCCTGTTTCCCCCACTGAAAATGAAAACCGAGAAACATGCTCCAGTTTCTCACCGACCGAAACAAGACCAACGAATTTTCCGGGCTTGTCAAAATTGTACTTCACGTCAATCGAGCCGGTTGGATAGACCTTGGCCGGAAGATGCGCAATCGTCGAAGCCTCCAGATTCCCTTCTGAACCTGTATCGTTGATCACTCTCACCTCAACCGGGACAGAACGGAGTTCATGTTCCACAAAATCAAGAACCAGGACCGCATTCCCGATGGCGGGAAGCTCCTGACAAAATTGCCGGTCGTAGTACATTTCCGGCAGATAGGTATGGAAATACATCTTATAAGGACCGACATGGAGCACACAGGTGTCGGCCGCTAATTCATGTCCATGTTGGGCCATCGCCGGAAACGGCGCTGCGACCAGCAGGAAGAGACAACAGATCCAGGCACGAACCAGAACGTAAGAAAACATCGTAGAACCTCTTCTTTCCTTACAATCGAATGCTTGCGCCATCGATACTGCTCGTTATTAGGACGCCGCGATCTGGGAAGGCTTTCCGCGATCCCGCATGAAAAACACAATGGCTCCAACAATGAGCACAGCCGCCACGGGAACCATATAAATGTTTAGGTATTTCAAAAATGACTTCGGCTCCCCAACCGAAAACGGGAATTTTGAAACATGCTCTCCCTTTTCCCCTACCTTCACGATGCCGACAAATTTCCCGGGCTGCTCAAAGGTGTGATTAAAGTCAATAGAACCATTCGCGTAGACTTTTGCCGGAAGATGAAAAACGGTGTCAGCCTCAAGGTTGTCTTCCGACCCGGTGTCTTTGATAATCCGGACTTCAGCAGGAAGAGTGCGAAGTTCTTGTTCAATATAATCAAGCACGACGATGGTGTGCCCAATTGCAGGGATGTCTTCACAGAACTGCTTCTGCTGCGTATTCTCCGGCTGGTATCCACTGAAGTGCATCATGTATGGACCGACCGTCAGTTTACACATGTCTTCAGCCATGGCCAGTCCGCCGTGAGCGTAGACCTGCGTGGAACCAAAGACGCTCAGGGCACCTACCACACATGCAATTGCCAGCTTAAAATAGACGAAAGGCCTCATAAATGATCCCTCTGTGGAAAAGTGAAGTGACTGCATAAGATCTCCATTGCTTGTCCAGCTCTTCATGAACGCCGGCGGGACGCCCACCAATTTCGCATTCGGCTCGACTTCGAAAGTTCATACCCCACCACACCAAGCACCAGTAACAACGCCAGTGGCCCTAGTGCCGAACGTCCCAGCTTCGAGTAGTCAACCTGTTGCACTCGCAGTAGATACGCCGAAGGGCTCAGGCCCTCTGCCGTAATAATTAACTTGTAGAGGCCCTTCTCCAACCGTGCTTCTCCCCTCAGAATCCCATCTGGATGAGAGACCGGTTTCCAATACGCCACCGTCTTGGCTTCGTCTTGCTCATTTTCATTGACGCCGCGAATGATCCTGACTCCTACAGGGACTGTACGGAGCCCAGGATCGACAAGATCCACCACCAGGAAGGTATCACCGACATCCGGAATGTCCGTACAATACTCAGCCTTTGGCTCGATCTGCGGTTGGTAGGCGCTCAAGTGCACCAGATTCCCACCGACCTTGCGTACGCAGATATCCTCCTCGATGGATACATTGCCGTGCGCAGCAACGAGCCCAGGGCTGGAAACGACTGAGATCGCAAGGATCAAGAGAGGCACACCAACACGTCTTATTTGCTTTATCATAACTTAAATAGCTACCGTTTAATATTCTAGGCAATTGGGATCTGAAAAATGTACCACCCCGCAAACGACTCTTTCAAGTACTCGATGGTGGCACAATTACACGCTGGCAGAGCTTGGATTCCGCAGCGCCACTGAGTGAGTGGCCTAGAAGCGTACGCTCCATTTGAAAAAAGCTGCATCCGCACACCTCCGTACTTGTCCTTTCAGACTCTCATTACTTTCCAATTCTTTCTCCGGAAGTACTCCATTCACCCATCAACCAGGCCCTTGCCGCACACACAGCCGCTCGCAATACTGAGAACTCATTTCATCGACACTGAGAGACAAACTCGAAATGTATCTATTCCTTGGGTTGACGGCAACGCTGAGACGTGCTGATAATGAGAACGGACGGCGTGGCTGACACGAACAGGAGGGCATGCACCATGAAAGCAAAAGACGGGGTCATCACCATTTTAAATAAGATTTTGACCGCAGACCTGACGGCCATTAATCAGTACTTCGTTCATGCCAAGATGTGTGAGAACTGGGGCTATGAACGGCTCCATCGCAAAGTGCGAGAACGAAGTATTGACGAAATGAAGGATGCCGATGAACTGATCGGTCATATCCTTTATTTGGAGGGGGTCCCGAATGTGCAGCGCATGAACACGGTCCAAGTCGGTGAGACCGTCGCAGAGCAACTCAAGTTAGACTTGAAGGCGGAACAGGAGATGCTGGCTCTGCTGAGTGAGGGAATCGTCCATTGCACAAAAGCAACGGACTTCACGACTCGACACATGCTGGAAGACATGGCGAAGGACGTCGATGCGCATATCGACTGGATCGAAACTCAGCTGGAAACAATCAAACAGGTGGGGCTTGAGAACTACCTCGCTGAACAGATTAAACACGAATCTTGAGGGGAATCATGAAGGCCAAAGAAGGGGTCCTGGAACAACTCAATCACGTGCTCACTGCCGAGCTGACCGCCATACATCAGTACCTGTTGCATGCGGGGCTCTGTAAAAACTGGGGATATGAACGACTTCATGAGTATTACAGCCATCTCGCGAACGACGAAATGCAGCACTCGGCAGGACTCGTCCATCATATCCTATACTTGGACGGCACCCCGGAAATGGAACGTCTTGAATCTGTGACGCAGGGGAAGGATGTCGTGGCGTTATTTCGGGCTGATCTTGAATTTGAACGCGAAGACGTCGAATTGCTTCGCAAGGGCATTGCACACTGTGCCACAGTCGGCGATTTCACCACGAGACATCTGCTGGAGCACATGCTTGAGGATACGGAAGGACATATTGATTGGTTCGAGACAAGACTCCGAACCATCGACCAAATCGGACTGGAGCGCTTTCTTGCCGAGCAGATCAAGCGGTAGGCACCTGTTTGTTTTGAACAGTGGCCACCGCTTCAGTTGCGTTACGGAAGATCCAAGACGAGGGATGGCTGAGGTAGGCGTCCATGCCAATATTGTTTTACCCATAGCCCATCACTAGCCTTTTAGTAACGCCGACGGCTCACAAACTTGCCCACCTTTTCAGGCTCCTGTATGATAAAAATCATTCGAATTGACGCTCAACGAGACAGTACATAGGGGCACAACTCACAGCAGTGTCCTCTCCCCAAAGACATCGTAAGACACATGGATGCCCCATCAGCTCTTCTCGCCTCATCACGCTGGATTCGTTCTGTTAGCCAAGTCGCCGTCCGCCATTTCCCTGGCTCTACTACGCTCGATAGCCACCGAGTAAGGGATTACGCGATTGCCGCCTTTACCTTCTTCAGCGTGGCAATAAGCTGTGTCATGGAGATCAGTGCCAGCGTTGAACGCCAACAACTCCTCGGAGTGTGTGCATGGATCTTTCTCGTGACCTTATTGATTGGAGAGAATCGGGAGACGAGAACACAGGTTGCTATTGCGGTCCTCTTTGCCACCATTGGTGAGCACTTCGCCTCTATTTACATGGGTGGCTACACCTACCGCTTTGAAAATGTACCCGCCTATGTCCCACCAGGACATGGGATGGTCTATCTGACAGCAGTAGCGCTGGCACGATCAGCCTTGTTTGTACGGCACCCTGGGAAAATTGCCCTGTTTGTCATCGCCGTCTGGGGCACCTGGTCGCTGTGGGGAGTCAGTGGCTATCCAAATCGTGGGGATTGGGTTGGAGCCTTGTTGTTTGGAATTTTTTTGGTCTGGCTGCTCATCGGTCGTTCACCGATGGTCTACCTGGCAGCTTTTTTTATCACGACCTGGCTTGAATTAATTGGCACAGCAGTTGGGGCCTGGGAATGGGCCACCATCGATCCTCTCTTGGGATGGCCGCAGGGAAATCCCCCGAGCGGCGCCGGGGCTTGGTACTGTCTCGTCGATGCTGTCGCTATCGGAGGAGCCGGACCAACCTTACGAGGCATGAAATGGCTCGCTCATTGGTACAAGTCCGGATGGGGTTTGAAGAGGATCGGCGAATTGTGAACCAGTCAGAGCCACCCCCTCAATCATTCTGACATGAAAGATACTCCGAATGAGGTGCCTGTTGTGAACGCGGATCTCAGCGCTAGAGTCATCTCCTTACAGGTTGGCCTCCCACAGCGTATGACCTCAGCAGGTTTTACGGATCAGTCTGGTTCACATCAAGAATGGACGACCGGCTTCTTCAAGAAGTCCACAGATGAATCCATTTGGTTGGGGACACTCAATCTTACGGGTGATGGGCAAGCCGATCTCATCAATCATGGGGGTAAGGACAAAGCCGTCAACGTCTATCCGCACGAGCATTATTCCTATTGGGGCCAAATACTCGGGTTAACGAATCTCCCCATGGGAGGCTTTGGGGAGAATTTTACTATAGAAGGCCTACTGGAACAGCAGGTGTGCATCGGTGACATCTTTCAACTTGGAGAGGCCATAGTACAAATTTCTCAGCCTCGACAACCCTGCTGGAAATTAGCTCGCTATTGGAGGATCCAGGACCTGGCCGTGCAGGTTCAGGAAACGGGTCGCACTGGATGGTATTTTCGCGTCCTCAAGGAGGGCCCCGTTCAGGCAGGGAAGAATCTTGTCCTTCAAGAACGTGCCTATCCACGCTGGACCGTGTCAACCGCAAACGAGGTGATGCATCACCTCGTCAAAGATCGACAAGCCGCACAGAACCTGGCTGATTGCGAAGCCCTCTCGTCTCGATGGCGGGACAAACTCAGGCAGCGGGCCTTGACTGGAGCACTAGAAAATACGGCGCCCCGGTTGAAAGGACCAGAAAAGTAAGACCCCTCACCGCGCCACATATTTCGCCGTACAAAAGCACAAGTTTCGCCGTACAAAAGCACAAGGCCGTACATCGATCACGATGTACGGCCTTGTAACAGCACTCCACAATGGAAGGCTTGGACAACCTTAATCCTTCTCGTCCTCGTCGTCGTCTGCCTTCTTTTTCACTTCCTTGATCACCGGCTTCCCCTGAGCAAGACTTGCATTGAGATCATGCTCGGGAACCTTTTTATGTACCAGATTTTGGTGACAATCGATACAGGTGGCTCCTTCGCTTTGCATTTTTGCATGCGCAGCCTTGGCTGACGCTCCCGGCGGCTTGGTATTCTTGTGACAAGCCCTACAGGTGAGACTATCCCACTCCTTGAGCTTCATCCGTGCACGGAAGGCAGCTTCCGGCCTATGCTCATTGAACTTTTCGATAGTCGAGTAGTCAGTGGTGAATTCCTTGATCAGGAATGGAACTCCATCCACCACGTGCGTCCATACTGCTTTATGGAAGTTAGATAATCCCTGCGGGACATGGCAGTCCTTACAACCCGGATCCATACCAATGGCCCCCCAATGTGAGGACTTCTTCAACTCCTCATAGGGATAGATCTCAGAGTGACAACTGATACAAAACTCGGTCCTAGAGATAGCTGCTTCACCGCCGAAGACTACAGTGATGAACCCTATCCCCAGAACCGCTCCAGCTATTAAGGTTCCGAGTTTTGGCATTATTATTCGTCCCCACCCTTATCAGACTTCACCGCTGGCTTTGCGGCTTTTTGAAACTCTTCGTGGAATTTCGGCATTGGAGGACCAGTGAATGTCCCCGCAAGCTTGAAATGCGTGTGCATCGCCTTGTCGTCTCGCACATACTTCTCAAAATCAAACGAGTATTTCTTGTCGACGGTCGGTGTAAACGGAGTATAGGGTTTCTTCGCACCCTTCCACGGCGACCCTTCATAATTCAAGTGGCAGGCGTTACACTTTTCTTGAAACTCAAAATCCTGCCCGGCCTCAACTAGATTGGCACGCTCTGTGGTTTTCTGCGACTTCTCGTAGGCTTCACCAGCTTTCCGGTGAATCTTACGGTAGTCACTTCCTGCCCCGTGACAGGATTCGCACCCAACGCCGGTTAAGAATTTCTCAGGCTCTTCGATGATGTAGCCACCTTCCTTACCGAACCCATCGACGTGGCATCCAACGCAATCTTTGTCTTTTGTATAGTCCTTTTTAGGATCAAGCTTGGCCTTGACCATCGCCTCATCCTTCTTTTTACCTCTGCTGGGCTTGAGCGACTCCATTGCCTTCCCATGCAAGGTCTTCTCCCAAGCCTCTCCCTCGCCTTTGTGGCAGTTAAAGCATTTCTTCCTACCCTCGAACGTCCCGTCGGCTGAGGCTGTCCCAGCCATGATAAGGAATACCGCTGCAGCGGCCAATCCAGATAAAATGCGGTAATTCACGGCATCTCCTTTCCGATAGATATAGGAATACGCACCCGTTGATTGCTACCCCGATACCAAACAATATGATTGTACAACACTTCCACTTAGATTTTACTCCGCGCCTCCGACGCGGCCAGTTTACCATGAGCAAATTCAGAACTGCTAGCCTGATATTTTTGATTATAAGATTCAGGAAGGATTGTGAGCAGCCGGAATTTTATACACCCAATAGCCGCCATGCTTATGGACAAGTTGCAACGCTTCAAAGTCAATGGGCGTTGAATTCATCAGCGGCAACATTTGAGCAAGTAAAATCTTGCCGTTCTTATTCTGGTTGAGGAAATAGGCACGTACAACTTTTTCAGAAAGCGACTGAAGTGTATAGGTGTCATAGCCATACTCCTTCATCCAGGCTTTCACCTGATTGGCCAGCCCATGAACGTTTCCGGTAAGGGGAAAATCCTTGAACGCAATTTCCATGCGATCCGGCCGCAGAAGACCGACTTTATAAAGATCGGTTGGATGAACCACGATATAAGATTCTCTGACACCAGCCAATTCGCGAAGCATCGCAGCCCCTTTTGTGGGCTCGGATGAAAGCGCATCAACAAATTGTTGAAACTTTTGCTCTTCCTCCGCAGATCCCCGGTCACCCCAAAACTGTTGCTCGTACTCGATAATAATAGGCGTACGATCTTTCCAATACGAGGGTGTGATCAGCGGCTGTCCGAGATGGGACTTAAACAGCGTTTCCCGCTCAGACAACAAATGGAGCTGCCGAGAAATGTCCCACCAGGCTAAGACCAGACCATCTTTGGGAACATGTTGTGTGAGATCGGTGCCAATAGTGGCCAGCTCGGCAAGCTCTCCCCCCATAAACCCGATCGGCTCGGAGACCAAACCTTCCCAGTTCAACAGGATCGAATTACCATTGGCCCTCATAGCACGATAGGCAACGGCAATCGGCTTTTCAACAGACTGAACTCGTAGCTCATATTTACTGATCTTTAAATCCGGCCAGGCTTCTAGCGGAAGGTTTGGGAACTTAGATACCCCCCCTTCATCAACAAGCTGATAACTGTAGGGAACGGGGGCTGGTTTAAACCAGAGGTAGGAAAACCATCCAAGTAAAACAAGACCTCCCGTCACTAGGAGGACTCCTAGTGACGGGAGGATCTTCTGTGCCCCTGAGGGATGTGACACCGGTTCACTCAGGGACGACGTACCCAACTGACTACTTCTTGTTCCGCCGCCATCCGGCGAGCGCGAGCGTCCCCGCCAGCATCATGCCCCCGCCGATGCCGCCCAGGGAGATCTTGCCGGTCTCGCTGTCGAGATCCAGCAGACTGCTCTTCATATGGCCTTCCAACTTGGCCACCCGCGCTTGCAGGTCCAACTTCTCCTTCAGGCGCGTGTCATCATCCATGATTTCCACATAGGCCCGGTTCATCGCGGCCCAACCCACCGTATAGGTATAGCCCCAATACTGGTGTGCCAAGCTCACGTGCAACTGCACTAAGTGGTCTTCCGCCATTTCAAACAACCGCAACTCATTGGCCGCTGGGTTGTTCCCCTTCGACCAATAGATCTGGAAGAACTTCTCGAAGCCATCAGTCTCCGGTGCCGGTGGCGCCGGTCGGTTGGTCTTCTGACCCGTCAATAAGCCTGCCTTGTACTGCTCTTCCACCACGTGATGCGCTTCATCGTACTTTTCCAAGCCAGAGAAAGTCCCGTTGTCCATGAACTCCATCCAGGCTCGGGCATAGGTTTCCGAGTGGCAATTAGTGCAGGTCTTCACCCAGGCATCATTGCGCTTCTCGGCCCAGTCGGTCTTGATGTTCTCACGAATTCCTGGCACGAAGGGATAGTTTGCCCAGCGCACTTTCCGCACGATGTTGTGCGCGATCTTGCCTTGATACTCCATGTGGCAGTATTGGCACGTCGGCGCAGTCTCGGCCCCCTTGGCCATAGCTTCTTTAATCGGAACATTGAAGTTCCACTTGTCTTTATCCCGTTGATACTTCAACCCGTGCTTCGACAGGCTATAGGCTTCCCAGTTGTTGTGGTCCGCGCCGCTGTGACACTGGGCGCAAACTTCCGGCTTCCGGGATTCCGCCACATTGAAGTCATGACGGGCATGACAGGTATCGCACTTATTCTGATTGACGTGGCAGCCCGTGCAGCCGTCCGCGATTTCGCGCTGCGGCATGCCCGCATAGACTTCCACTTCCACGTTGGCCTTGTAGTCCAACGCGTGAGACGGACGACCCTTGGGCCACTGATCCTTTGGCCAGGTGATCGTATCCCGCTCCGACTCGCGCTCTGCAAACTCCTGCAAGTGGCAGGCACCGCAGGTGTCGGCTGTGGCAATCTTGATATCTTTGCGGTGATCCGCCTTGTTCTTCGTATTGATGTCGAAGTGGCAATCGATACAGCCCACTTCCTTCAACTTCTCGCCTTTGCCCAACTTTCCAAGTGACCGCAGATTCTCTTCCACGGCCTCCAGCTTCGCCTTCTTATAGAAGGTATCGTCCTTCGGGGTCAGCTTGCGAATCTTATCCAGGTTCGCGTGGGTGCTCTTCTTCCACGCCGCCACCCAGCCTGGGGACTCATCGGTATGACACTTCACGCACTGCTCACGGCTCGCCACTTCCTTCACTGCTTGCGGCGGCTTATAGAAGGTGTGCGGGTCAAAATAGCGGCTAAAGGACACCGGTTGCCAATAGTCGCCATATTTCCCCTTCCCGACCCCTTGGACCGGATCCAGGTACCGCTTCAAAAGCGCTTCGTACAGCTCCTTCGGCGAGGCTGATCGATCAATCTTCAACGCCTCGTAGGTTTCCTTCGGCACGGTGGGAAAACTTGCCTGCGCCTGGACTGCCGCCAACACGCCGCAGACCACCAGCGCATACTTCACCAGGTGTTTTACCGTCACAGCTCGACTCCTTCCGTTTGATGGCCAGTGCGCTCTGTCCTTCAACAAACACTCACTCATTGCACACTTGTATTTACTTACTTCTATTGCGCAAGATTAGAAATAGAATGGCGGCGAAATATAGCTCAGCCCCATCCGAGTGTCAAGAAATTTTCATGCATCACAATCAGAGAACCTCGCAGATTTCTTCATTAAAACCATAAGGATTCCACTTCGGTTACGGCCGTTCCCGATCAATGACGACCGTAATGTTTTCAGCGCCGGGCTTGATCGGCTGACTCATCCCTTCCAAATCCCCACTCTCCGGCATGGCTTTCCCGGATTTCGATAAACGCGCTACGATGACAACGGTGTCGATATCCGACAATTTTCTCGATGGCATGGGGCTGGTAGAATCATCCAGCCTGAACGTAAATGGAAGGTCCTTTCTCGACGCCCTCACGATAGACACCGGCATCGGTGGGCCAGCCACATCCTTGGCAAATACGAACAGCGTATCCGGCAGAGACGCCTTGCTCGCCAGATTCGGCCCCAGAATCACCTTTCCTGTAATTGCGCGAGACTGCCCGGATTGCGCCGTCGGCTTGGCCGGCTTTGCCTGTTCCATTGGTGGATTCGCCACCAGCATATTCATGCTCGGACCACCACCCATTCGCCGTTTCGCTTCAGCAATACTGGCCTTGAGCTGATCAGACGACTCTTGATCATCAGAAGGAAGATAGGTATGGGCATCCTCCCATTCCTTCGCTGCACGTGCAAAGTCTTTCCGGTTGTACGCAATCGTCCCTGATAACATCAGGGCCTTGACGTTGTGGGGGTCAAGGTTCAACGCCTTTTGGATCAGGGTTTCCGGCCTCCCCTCAAGCTTACGCCCCTGGTGTACGGCGAGTGCATCGGCATAGTCGGCTAGAAGACCCGCATTGTCGGGATCAAGCTTTGTTGCCCTTTCAAAAATCGGCACTGCATCCGCGTATCGCTCCATTGCCATATAGGATCGGGCAAGCAGTCCCCATCCGACTCCATCGTTCGGATTCTGCTCTAATTTTTTTCGCAATTGCTCAATAAGCTGGTTCAAACCCTCCGCCATCTGCCCATCGCCACCGGGGCCGCCTTGCGAGGCAGCGGACGCCGCTGGATGGGTCATAGCAGCCGGATTTCCCAACGTCCAATAGAGGACACCGCTAGACGCGGGAATAATCATCGCTAATGAAAGCGCCACAAATCGAAGATTCACAAGTCCTCCCGTAGTCACCGTTGAAGCGTCAGTGGAACCGGTCTCTTCGAGTACACGGCGCTCCAGTTCGCTCCGCGCAGCCTGATACTGGTCATCAGTCAGCAAACCGTTGGCAAGATCTTGTTCCAGCTCAGAAAACTGCTGCCGATACACCGGGAGTTTTTTCTCCTGATCGTTTGTCACGGTCGGCTGACGCATGAACAGCGGGCGCAAGACAAGTCCCAAAACGGCAAGAGTCATGGCGGACACGATAGACCAAAATGTTACCGTCATGGACGCTTCCCTCCTTCAGTCAACAACTGTTCGACCCGTCGATGCTCATCTTCCGTGACCGGCACATCGACCACTTTGCCAGCCCGACGCCGTAGCGTGATGATCAACGCGGTTGCGCCAACGATCACCAAGAGAAACGGCCCGACCCACAGAAGTGTCGTCGAGGCTTTGAGTGGCGGCCGATACAGGACAAAGTCGCCGTACCGTGCCGTCAGAAATTCGATGATCTCCTGATCGCTCATGTTCTTCGCGATCATTTCCCGCACTTCTCGACGCAGATCTTCGGCAAGTGGGGCATTGGAATCGGCCAGAGTCTGGTTCTGGCACACCAGGCAGCGCAGTTCGACGGCAAGATGTTTCAATCGTGCTTCATTCGCCGGGTCATCAGCCAACGGCCTGGCTTCACCAGCCCATACTGGCCCGGACAGGAACAAGAGGCCGATAAGTGCGATCCATTTTATGTTCATTGTGCTTCAAGCTGCTTAACGAGGGGAATGATCTTCTTCTCAACGGTTTCAGAATCCAATGGACCAATTTGCTTGTACTGAATGACGCCTTGTTTGTCGATGACGTAAGTCTCTGGGACTCCGTACACTCCGTAGTTGATCCCGACCCGGCCGGCGTCATCCACGCCCACGACAGGATAGGGATTGCCCCACCGGCTCAACCAGGTCATCGCTTCATCCCGTTGATCCTTATAATCCATGCCGTAGATCGGAACTTCACCGGACTTCGCCAGATCCATGAGGACCGGATGCTCCGTCTTGCACCCGCTACACCACGAAGCCCAAAAGTTGAGCAACCAGACCTTCCCCTTCATATCCGCCGGCGAAAATACTTTGGTTGGCTCAAGCAGCTGTGGTTGAGAAAAATCCGGCGCGGCCTTCCCGACGAGGGGAGAGGGAATTTCTCGAGGATTGAGCTTCAGCCCAATCCCGAGAAACACAAGGACGACAATAAAAATGGACAGCGGCAGGAGAAATCGGTTCATGCCACTTTTCGCCTTGCCGCTCGATTGGACGCAGGCACATCTTGCTCTTGCCGACGCCAAGCGATACGATACCGGCGATCACTGATGGCGAGCACTCCACCAAGGGCCATAATAAAGCATCCGCCCCAAATCCAGTCAATAAACGGCTTATGGTAGAGCCGCACGCTCCAGGCTCCGTCATCAAGCGGCTCCCCCAACGACACATACAGATCCCGTAACAACCCGGGATCGATCGCCGCTTCCGTCATGATCTGATTCTGAGCCGTATACCGCCGTTTTTCAGGATAGAGAACCGTCGCCTCTCGGCCATCACGACTCACCGAGAAGCTCCCACGAGCCGCGGTGTAATTCGGGCCAACAACATCCTGTGCGCCATCGAATCGGAACGTGTAGTCATTGATCGTCGCCGTTTCTCCAACGTTCATCCGCACATCTTTTTCCGTCTCAAACCCCTTCACCATCGTCACCCCGACGATAAAGACCGCGATGCCGCAATGCGCCACAATCATCCCCCAGTAGGATCTAGGGACAGATGCTAACCGCCCCATGAAGCTATCGCCGCTGACATGCGTCAACCGTTCTCGTAACGACACCACGGTCGTGGTGAAGATCCAAATCGCTAGCAAGAGGCCAAGACTGAGCAAGGGCGTCCAATTGCCCATGGCAATCGGCAATGTGATCGCCGTGACAACACTCACACCGAACGCCCACCGCAGGCGCTTAGTCAGGTCTGGCACACTGGCCTTTTTCCACTGAGCAAGGGGACCGATTCCCATCAAGAAAATTGCCGGAGCCATCAACGGAACAAACACCGAGTCGAAATACGGCGGCCCGACGGAGATTTTTCCGAGGTCCAGCGCATCCAAGAACAAGGGGTAGAGCGTTCCTAACAGCACCGAGCCCATTGCCGCCACCAGCAGCACATTGTTCGCGAGCAACATCCCTTCACGCGACACTGATGCGAAACTGCCTCCCAATCCGACACGCGGTGCCCGCCAAGCATAGAGCGCAAGCGACCCACCGATGACGACAGCTAAGAACACCAAAATGAACATGCCGCGCTTAGGATCTGTGGCAAAGGCATGCACGGACGTCAGCACACCGGACCGAACGAGGAATGTCCCAAGAAGACTCAACGAAAATGCCATGATGGCGAGCAGAACGGTCCAGACCTTGAACCCACCTCGCTTGTCGGTGACGGCTAGCGAGTGCACCAAGGCCGTGCCGGCTAACCACGGCATGAACGACGCATTCTCAACCGGATCCCAGAACCACCACCCACCCCAGCCCAACTCGTAATAGGCCCAGCCACTGCCCATCGCAATGCCAACCGTCAGAAAGCACCATGCGACAGTCGTCCATGGGCGAGACCAGCGGGCCCACGCTGCATCGAGATTTCCGCCCAACAAGGCCGCAATGGCAAAGGCAAAGGCCACTGAGAACCCGACATACCCCATGTAGAGCATCGGTGGATGGATCACCATGCCTGGATCCTGCAAGAGCGGATTCAAGTCGCGGCCCTCAGCAGCCGCAGGAATCAGCCGCTCGAATGGGTTGGAGACTGTCAGCATGAACAAAAGAAATCCGATACTGACGAGGCCCATCACGCCGAGAATACGAGATCGCGTGGACTCGGGAAGATGAGCGGAGAACAGCGTGACCGCAAACATCCAGATGGTCAGAATGAAGGTCCATAAGAGCAGCGACCCTTCATGCGCACCCCAGATAGCCGCCAGACGATAATGGAGCGGGAGCTGAGAGTTACTTGTGGCCGCAACGTAGAGGACAGAGAAATCCTTCTCAGCAAAGGCGTACGCAAGACAACCGAACGCCGTGAGCACCAGGAAAAACTGCCCGCGCGCAGCCGGCTTGGCCACGGCCATCAACGCCGAGTTCCCGACCGCCGCACCGTAGATAGGAAGAATGCCCTGCACCACGGCAACGCACAGTGCAAGAATCAACGCAAAATGACCGATCTCTGGAATCATAGTGAATCTTTCCTGCCTTCAGGAACCACGAGCGATTTGCTTTGCTGGGCCCCGGAAGCCTTCGCCTTGGCCATCGCCGCAGCCGCTTCAGGCGGCATATAATTTTCATCGTGTTTCGCCAGCACCTCACTGGCCACGAAGGTGCCGTCGGGTGCCAACTGACCCTGCGCAACGGCGCCTTTCCCTTCTTTGAACAGGTCCGGCAATATTCCCTTGTAGGTCACGGGCACGCGCTTCGCCGTATCCGTCACCACAAAGTGGACGGTGAGACCATCGCCCTCACGCTTGAGGCTGCCGTCTTCGACCATCCCTCCGATCCGGAAGGGTCGGCCTTTCGGCACGTCGCCGTTTGCCACCTCGGTGGGCGTGTGAAAGAGCGAAAGATTACTCTTCAATGCATTCATCACCAGCCAAGTGGCTACAACCACTACCACGAGACCCAACCCGATAAATGCAAACCGTTTATGCCGCGGTTTCATCCGTGCCTCCTAACAACGCAGCACGCTGCTCGGCGCGCGCCGCCGCCCGTCGTCGCCACAGGGCCAGCACTTCCCATGCCATGCACAAAGCCGTAGCGAGAAACGAGGTCCAGACATAGAGGCCATAGCCTCCCATTGCAAAAAACTCCGATGCGCTCCCCCACTGCATCAGCGCGCCTCCACGGCTTCAGGCATCGCCGCTGGTTTTTCATCCCAAGTCGGCAGAGACTCCCGCTCATCCATAACACAGCGGACCCGGGCGAGGATCACTGCGATACTGTACATCCAAAAGGCGATCGTCATAATGAGCATGGCCATCAGCATGGTCGCCGCCATTTTCGAACCCGTCGCCATACTCACGGAAGCCCCTTGGTGCAAGGTGTTCCACCATTGAACAGAATAATAGATGATCGGCACATTGACGACCCCAACCAGAGCAAACACCGCGCTTGAACGATCTGCACGGCGCACGTCATCGATCGAAGTCCGGAGCAACATGACCCCCGCATACTGGAACAAGAGGATCAGTTCCGACGTCAATCGAGCGTCCCAGACCCACCACGCTCCCCAGGTTGGCTTCCCCCACATGGCTCCGGTCAACAAGGCCAAAAAAGTAAACATCGCTCCGGTAGGCGCGATCGCTTGCGCCATCATGAAGGACAGTCGGGCATTGAGCCCCATTCCGACGCCGGCCCAGATGGCCATCACCACGTACAGAAACATCGACATCCAGGCAGCCGGAACATGCACAAAGATAATCCGGTAGGATTCCCCCTGCTGAAAGTCGGTCGGTGCCACAAAGAACCCCATATAGAGGCCAACGACCATCAAGATGACGGCCACCGCTGCAAACCAGGGGATGAGGCGGCCTGCCAGGGGATAAAACGCTTGAGGAGCTGAATACTTCGACCAAATCACGTCCTTGAAATCCTTTTTACTCTAAAGCGATACGTAATGCCGCTGCCGTGGCCCAGGGTGCCAGAAAGAGCGAGAGCACCAGACAGGCGCCGAGCAGCGACAAGTTTGCTTCGCCGCCGGTCCCAGTCATACTGCTGGTCACGGCGCCGGCCCCGAAGATCAAGACTGGAACGTAGAGTGGGAGCACCAGGAGGGCAACCAGTAGACCACTCCCCCGCACGCCAAGGACCAACGCGGCGCCGATCGCACCAATCATACTCAACGTGGGCGTCCCAAGCAAGAGCGACAATACCAGTACCCCCAGCGCCTCCCCCTCCAGGCCGAACTGTAATCCCAGAAGCGGTGAAAGCAGCACAACGGGGAGCCCGGAGATCACCCAGTGGGCCAAAACCTTCCCCAGCACCAGGAGCGACAACGGTTGGGGAACCAGGACCATTTGTTCAAGCACCCCGTCCAGATAATCCGGGGTAAACACGCGGCTAAGCGACAAAAGACATGTCAACAAGGCCGCGACCCACAGCACACCTGGGGCAATGGTCCGTAAGACAGCCGGCTCGGGCCCGACTCCCAAAGGGAACAGGCTCACGACAATCACCAGGAAAAAGACCGACATCGCGGCATCTGACCAGCGTCGCATGGCCAGCAGCAGGTCCCGCCGGATGATTCCACTGATCGAGTCCCACATACTGGAGTGACTCATCCAGCCAGCCTCAGCTGTTGCAGCCTCTCCGTGGGAAGCGCAATCTCCTGATGGGTGACGACGACCACCAACCCCTCCCGTTGCAAATGGGCATGAAGCCGTTGCGTCACCACCGTGGTTGATGCCGCATCGAGCGACGTGAACGGTTCGTCCAAAAGCCAGAGAGGGCGCGTCGACAGCCACAACCTGGCCAACGCGACTCGGCGCTTTTGCCCTTGCGAGAGCACTTTAGAGGGCAACCGATGGACCAGTCGCTTGAGCCCAATCGCCTCCAAGGCCTCCTTCGCCCCACGCTCCGAACAGGGCTCCCCGGCGAGAGCCATCGAACTCATCAGATTTTCAACCGCCGTGAGATCGTCTTTGATTCCGTTGAGGTGCCCGAGATACATCAGCTGCCCGGAGTAGAGTTCTTTCAGCTGCTGAATATCCTGCCCCTCCCATCGCACCGAACCGTCTTCGGGCGGCAATAAACTCGAGAAGATACGGAGCAAACTGGTCTTTCCGCTCCCGTTCTCCCCCACGACTGCCAACAGCTTCCCCCGCTCAACCTGCACATTGAGATCCGAAAACAGTCGGCGTTCTCCCCGACGGCAACTCAGTCCGACAGCTTGCAACATAGTCCGCCTATTCAATCAGGAACCGCCGAGAGTAAGGGAACGAGATGCTGAAAAACAAGGGGCGAGACGTCCATCTTGCTCTAGAGGCAATCCAACTGCTATCTAAATAAAGACCAACGGAGTTGATTCCCTGCCGCCATCCATCGTGGCGACGCTTCATCGAAGGTTTGAAGGAGATACATCATGAGTGAACTAGTTTGCATCGCCTTTAAGGACTCCAGCACGGCCGACCGCGTACTCAACGAACTGCGCGCCATGGAATCGAAGTATGTCCTCGACCTGGAAGACGCCGTCATCGTCATTCGCGATATGGACGGCAAGGTCCACCTGAAGCAATGCGTCGATGTGTTCGGGGGGGCCACCACTCATGGTGTCGCGCTAGGCATGTTATGGGGAGGGTTGATAGGTTTGTTGTTCTTTAACCCCCTTGCAGGCTTGTTGGGAAGCCTCGCAGGCGGAGCCAGCGGCGGAGCGGTCTCTGTGGGAGCCAGTGAGTTTGGCCTCCTGAGCGACTATGGGATTCCCGATCAGTTCATCAAGGATTTGGGGAGCACGATCCAGCGAGGCACGTCCGCGATTTTTCTCCTGATCAGGAATGCAGACCAAGACAAGCTGCTGACAGGCTTCGCCCGGTATGAAGGAACAATTCTGAAGACATCTCTCAGCAAGGAACAGGAAGAAAAGCTGCGGGCAGCCCTGACACACCAGCACAAACAAAAGATAGCCAAGGGGTAAGGTCCTCGCTCAGAACAACGTTTGCTCTTCGACGAGCTACGCGAACGCGGGGGTTGCGAACGACCCACGGCCCAGGTTCGAGCAGACTTCTTCAATGCACTGAGGACAGGCCTGTCTTTAGGCATTTCCGAAGTCCGCTAGCCCTCCTCCGCCTTCTGCTTCCCATCCAACAGACAACTGACGTTCATATCGCCCATGACGTTGATCGCAGTACGGCAGCGATCGAGAAACCAGTCCACCGTGAGCAGGACTGGAATGTATTCGACCGGCAACCCAACAGCAGTAAACACCATGGTCATCGTCACAAGACCCGCTTCGGGAATGCCTGCGGCGCCGACCGAGGCGATAATGCTCGTGAGCACGACCATCAGTTGCTGTTGAACACTCAGATCCATCCCAATCATCTGAGCGATGAACAAAGCTGCCATCGCCTCGTAAAGCGCCGTGCCGTCGTTATTGAAATTCGCCCCAACCAACGCCCCCATACTGGCGGACTGCTCCCGCAAGCCCACCTTATCTTTAAGCGACGCGTAGGTTACGGGCATCGTGGCAGTGGAGCTGGCCGTGGAAAAGGCCATCAGCAGCGCATCGCGCCCACCCCGCAGCAATTGTCCAGGCGACACCCACGAACCAAAACGGATACGAACCAGGTAATAGGCTGCCTGAATCGCAAGCGCCAGCAGAACACTTACGACAAATATCCCCAGCGCTTTGAACTGTACAAACCCTTCCGTCCCCACGATGCTGGCGACGATGCCAAAGACCGCCAACGGAACGACCGCAATGATCCAATGCAAAATCTTGATCAGTGATTCCAGGAAGAGTTCGACAAAATGGCCTACGGTTCCAAGAGGACGCTCCCGTTCCTTACGAAGCGCTATGCCAAAGGCCACCGCAATAAAGATCACACCGATCACCTTGCCATCATCACCGAGCGGCCCCAGCAGACTCTTGGGCACATTCTCAAGGAAGAGGACGAGCGGATTGGCAGTCTTCGCTGTGTCCTCATGTGCAGATGGCGGCGCAAGTCCAGCTTCCCGCCCTGGTTGAATCACGTTCGCGACAGTGAGGCCAACGATGATCGCGACTAAAGTATTCAGCAGTAACAACCGTGGGAGTCTCGCCGCGAGTGGCCCACCCAGCTGTGTCGTCATGAATGTGTGCACAATTGCCGCCAAGATCAACGCCGGCGCAAGTGCACCCAGCAGGCGCAACACCAATTTCCCCGGCATCGCCAGCGAAGCTGCATGGCCACCAAGCAGCAGCCCGGTGATGACACCAAGCACCAAGGCAATCACGATGCGTCCGTAGAGCGGGATATTTTGCCATCGCTCAATCAGGCCGCTGCCCGGTGAAGTAACACTCGGTTTATCCGAATCGTGACCGTCCACAAGCTGTTCCTCCGACACCCCCGCATCGACTACGAGCAAGCCACTGAATAATTGCACATGCTCAGATATGAGTCAGTACGAGGTGGTGGATCGTACCAGATCTGGCACACAACTCGTGAAAAAGATACGGCGAGACTGAGGGGCGGATTGAAACGGTCCTGATTCCTACATCCGGCTCGACATGACTCGTTCCATGCGCCAGGCACGACAGCGGAAATTGCAGAATCAGTGGGCAGGCTTAGAATCTTGAGGCAGCATAGAGCCATGAGGCTTGTGAAGCTGCTCCGAGAATCACGATCGACGACGTCAGGAGAATGGCGAGTGTGCTTGAGGTGGTTGAATGCCTATCGAGGGGAACTGTCTGACCTTGGGGTCACTCCCGCTCAGGCCCGTGTCGTGCTCTATCTTCAACGAAATCCCGACAATTCTATCCAGCAGTGTGCGGTGGTGTTTGGTATCGCTGGCTCAACAATGGGTCAACTGGCTCGTGGTTTACACCAGAAGGGATGGGTTACCAAACAGCGTTCGCCGCAAGACGATCGCTCCATGCTGCTTGCACTGACCCCGAAAGGCCACATACTGGCCTGGCTGCTTCACAAACAGCTCAATGCGCGGCTCCCACTCACAGCAAAAGCGTCCTAACTCGAACTGTCACGGATCGCCAGCCCTTCAGGCTCCTCTAGGTTGTATCAACTAGGCTTTAACCATGAAATAAGACGTGACTGCCAGTAATAGTCAAAGACTCTCGTCTTCAAGATTCACAATCCTCACCGACCGGTAAGCTGCAACATTCCATAAAGCGTCCCGAATATCGCGACGAATGCATATACTTCAATGAAGAACATCATGATGGATGCCCCCTTTCCTATGTTACCCGCGTTTCTTATACATCTCCAACATGAAGCTTGTATGATGACCGCATGAAGAGTTCTTCATGCCACAAAACTAAAAAGTTCGCGATCATGAGCCTGGCTGTTCATCCCTGTAGCCTCATAGCCATCCCGCTCAAGCCGTTGCCCCCTCATTGATACACCATCCAATATGACCGCACCCCATCGCGATCAGCCAGCATCTGGCAATGCTTCACCGTCTGACATGGACGCTCATGTGAACCTTGAGCGGTTGTATCGTTCCCACGAGTAACGTTCACCACGTATTCCTTCCTTGAGGTGGAACAGCCAATCAGTAGCAGCACCAGCCACAACAATGCCCCGAGCGCGATAACATCCTTGTATTTATAAAACGCATGAGCCGCTTGGGTGTATACGAACATGCTCATTGTCCTCTCCTTCCAGTACGAGTGAATCTGAACAGGATGTTGACTCCTGAACCGGCGCATAGGCCTCCATTTTGCCCGCGCCGCGACGAGATCCAATCCCGCATCTGTAGGGGGTTGTGCCACCCATATGAGAGAGCAGCGGAGCCTGGAAGGCTCCTCGCACAGGTCAGGATGGTCTCAGCTGAAGAAGAGTAGATCGCACGCCACATTTCCTCTTGACGGCAATCGGCTCGCAGCGTAGCCTCCCGCCGGGCTTTCAGCAACTGGAGGATATGACGGTGGAGGAATGGTCCTATCGCCTTATTGCGTGCATCGGTTTCGTCACGATTGCGTTGCTAGCCTGGGTCACGGGGAAGCGCGATCGGCCAAACTGGACGACCATTGGGGGCAGCGCGGCCTTGGCCTGGGGACTCGGCACCCTGTCCTTTTGGTTCCCAGGCTCCCGCTGGTTCTGGAGTACTCTCAACGATATGGTGGTCGCGGTGCTCACCGCCTCGCAAAAAGGAACTGTGTTTCTTCTTGGGCCTCTCGCACTTGGTCCCGGCCAGACGTTGCCGGATGGGACGGTTTCAATCGGCTTTATCCTGGCGGCGCAAGCGCTGCCGGCCGTCGTGTTCTTTTCCGCATTGATGACGGGGCTGTACTATGTGGGCGTCATGCAAGCGATCGTGCGTCTGTTTGCCCGACTCTTTTACCGAACGATGGGCTTATCGGGAGCAGAGTCTCTCTCCGGCGCCGCGAATATCTTTGTGGGCATCGAGGCTGGCCTGATTGTCCGTCCCTATCTCGCCGCCCTGACACGATCGGAACTACTCTTGGTGCTCACGTGCATGATGGCGACCGTGGCGAGCACAGTCATGGGCATCTACGTGTCAGCGCTCCAGCATGTGATACCTCAGATCGGTGGGCATCTGATTTCCGCGTCGATCATTTCGATTCCTTGTGCCGTACTCATCAGTAAACTCACCATTCCAGAAGATGGACAGCCCATAACGCTGGGCGGAGTGCCTACTATTCCTTCATCCGACGATGAAGCAATCCCACCGCCCTCCAACCTCATTGTCGCCTTGATCGATGGGGCCGGGCAGGGGATGAAAATGGCGGTCGGCATTGCTGCGTTGCTGATCGTGTTTCTTGGATTGGAGGCGTTGGTCGATTTGGCGCTGGCACAGCTTCCTATGATCAACGGAGCGCCGTTCTCCCTCTCACGGGTCCTCGCCTGGCTAACCTGGCCATTCGCTATTCTCCTCGGTCTTCGCCCTGAGGAGTGGCAGATCGGCGCGGACTTGCTCGGGTCACGGTTTATCGAGACGGAAGTCGCGGCCTATTTCAAGTTGGCCGCCGTACAATCCGCGTCTCCACCACCACTCTCTCCCCGGTCCCTCACGACCATCACCTATGCCCTCTGCGGATTCGTGCATGTGGCGAGCATGGGCATCTTCGTCGGGGGCATCTCCGCCTTGGTGCCGCATCGAGCCAAAGATATCTCACTCCTGGGACTACGCGCCTTGTGGACCGCCTTTTTGACAACGCTGCTGACCGGTTGCATTGCAGGAGCCCTCTCAGCTTCTTAGAACGTGACGCCCACTGATACCTTTCGGCATACCAAGGGGCACTCAGAAACGGAATCCGACCCCATACCCACGTGCGCGAGCAGAAAGACACCGACTACAAAGAGCCGAAGATCTGAAGGAACGGATCGGAGCGCATTTCCATGTGGGCGTGAAGCGATGAGAGATACAGGGCTGGACGATCCCTTGCGAGAAAGAAAAGGAAGGGATGCTGCTACGGCAGATAATAGCGAATCGTGGTCATGACCGTATGTTCTTCTCCCCAGAGGCGAACGCCGTTAGATCCTGACCATACGGTGCGGTGCGTGTAGGAATAGGAGAGTCCGAGGGCAATGCTTCCCACATCTGACGTGATCATCCGGTACCAGAACCCTGGTTGAACCTGGCTGATGGTTGCATTGGCGGGCTGGCATGGCCGAGTGCCTGGATCTTCTACGGCACAGCCACTGAGATCAGCAGAGGGAGACCCGTAGCCGATCGGTGTCCCCGTATACGCGGTCCTCGCATAGTGTTCAATTCCGTAATACGCATAGATGTCCCATTCCTTGGTCGGATGCCATTCGAGGCCTCCCATGAAATGAAATGCCGCGATTGGAACGATCTTGCCTGAAGGACTGGCGACAAGATCAGCCCCGACCGTAGAGGCATAGCGCCCGATCCCTTGTCCAACCAGGCCTTCAGCGATAAAATTCAGCGTTGGTGTCAGAGGGAGCACAGCCGCGAACCCTGCGCCACCCCCAATCGCGACATGATTATGGGCGTTTAATCGATCCTGAAAGAATCTGACGATCCCTTTCAGTTCCCAATGACCATAGCCGGGTTCCCACACGAGTTTCCCGATAATATCCGGCGCCAGATCGGTCGAAATTCCATTGGCGCCGGGCGTGGTACTGGTGGCAAAGAAATTCGAGGGCGTCTGGGCATTGGGTGAAGTATTGAAGCCCTGCACACCGGTGGGCTGGACGACGCCGTTCACACTCGCTTCCGGATTCTCAATCGCTACCGCCATCAGAAAGTTGGACCCGAGGGCTTTTGTGACACGCAACTGCCATTGCCGCGCCCAGTTGAATCCCACCACAGTCTGGAGATCAGTGCTGAGCGGAATAAACTCGTTTCGTGGTTTGAGATTGATCCGATGGGTGGTGAGCAGAGACCACCCTTGACCGATCATCAGGGAGATGCCGTTGGAGAGATCAATAGTGCTCCACAGCTGCCGCAACCGCGGATTCCAACTATTGGTCTCCAACTCGTTTCCAGAGATCGAACTGCCGAGAAAGTCAACCTCGACATACCCCGCGATGGCTGTGCTCCGATAGTGTCCTTCTCCCAGCACGTTCAGTCGAGATCCGCGAGCGGTCCCCCGAAACTCACGAAGATGACTGTTGGCTGAGCCCTGGAGTGGAATATTGCCAAACGTACTTTGCACGTCCGCATTCTCATTGGCGGAACGGACCACGGCGGTAGCATCGAAAAACCCACCCGGCGAAAAAGAGACGCCCTTGTACTGAAATTTCCGGAATCCCCGTCCCGCAATCAACCCCTCTGTAGCACCCTCGGGCTCAACCGATGGGAGACTGGTTTCTGCGGTCGCATCCATGTTCGTCACTGCTGCGGCTTCGGCCTGGTGGTTCCCACTCGTGATATCAGCAGAGGTCTTCGCCCATGAATAGTCGTGCATGAGCAAGAGCGGTAAGAGCGCGAAACGTCTCCAACCACATCGATGACGCGTCACCATGGATCTCCCTACTCCCATTGTCGGGAATCGAGCATATGATTCGCCAATTGGAGAACCGTAACGTCTGCCTCGTCACACGTGGCAAAGCTGTCGTCGCAGTAGCCCGTGACTGCAGGGTCAAGAATGAGATACCGGCACAGCCATCGCCCATCCTTTTGACTCGCTGTTCAAGCGATCAGGTGCCTCTTATATTCTCGTATGATCGCTCCTCCCTCTCGGCGAGCATGATTCTCGCTTTGGACAACGACGGAAGTAGAATCCTCTTTTCGGCCGCGAAACACGCTATTGTAATTGGATGGGACTATAGCTCTCTCCCGCTTCGCCTCCGATTCGTCCTTGCACGGGGATCGGTTCGTATTCATGTTTCACGTGATCGTAGGCTCGCCCTGCCTGTCCGCCCAATCGCTCTCCAGGACGGCTGTCCAATCGTTCTTTCGATTGGGCAGATCCATCGTTGTGCGTGACTTGACCGTAGGGCTGCCCGGCTTGACCGCCGAGACGTGACGTGAAATCAGAATCTGTCATTCCATCTTTCGCCCATATGGTTTGATCGGATAGACCAATGCTCAGGACGAACCCACAAGCCAGCATACAAATGATTCTGGATACGGTGATCATACGTACCTCCTTATTAGTTGATGGACACGTGAACAAAGGAATCCACCGTCCGCCTATGTAGTCGGAACGGACCAGTCGAGCTTGGAAGTCTCTGAAGCCACTGGAAAATGAATACGGAGCAGAAGAGTCGAAAGTTGTGCGACAGAGGAAGGCCATAAAAAACTCCTACCAGCTCATGTCCGGTAGGAGTTATCAGACCCCTCGTAGGAGAGGACGGTTTCCGGTGAACCCCATCACCGCTTCAGTTTACTTACAAACATAACTAAGCAAGTCTCGCACCAAATAGAAACATCGAAATAATGGCTACAATCAGAATGGGAAGCTCGATATCTGGGTTTGTTCGCACAGCAGGCACCGTGCAAAATCACACACAGTTACTTTCCCCGCACATGTCCTGATCATAGCCACCCAATGCCGTTCCGGCATGCCAAGGCGGGTATAAAAGCGTTTAAGGGGATAGTCTGGGTTTTCTCCACCCATTCCCAGCCTAGACCTCCGGGCATTGCTTAAACTGCCTTCGGCTCAAGCCTGTAACGGAAAAGTGATGCCCGGCATGCGTATTGACTTGCCAGCAAAAAGCGCCACCTCACGTCGCCCGACACACTTTGACGGTCAGACGAACCGTCGCACCAAGTTGAGCTGTTTAGTCCAAGGATTTGATGGTGTACTCTTCAGCCATCAATGGAAGGACGCGTGATGGGGCAAGTACTTCACGGGAGCGCCCGCACGACAGCGTGCGGTGCGTCGAGCAATCCAATAGAGTCAAGAGAGCCTAATCATGCTGGCCAGCCGGTACGGGAGCAACCCCAAAGCGGCGGCCAAGTGGGCTGCTGCAGGTTCGTGAGGAAGCGTATCTGATGGGCTGGTTATTGAATCTAAAGCGGTTAGCGAAACTACTCCCAGCTCCCGTCTAAGAGTCGAGGTCACCAGACTCTGGGCGTAGGCCCGTGTACCGATGAGGAGAATATGGGAACCATATGTATCAAATCCCCTAACTGGTCATACCGGTATATGGCACGCGTCGCACAGGCCAGTTCGTCAACAACCTGCTAGGTGATCCTTGGATAGTGCCTCAGTGCCACCCGGTCACCTCATAACCACGAGCTGAGAGACAGCGCTCCATCTCCCGACGATAGACTGATTCCAAAGGCCAGGCGTGATGTGGCACATCAGAGCTCCCCAACACCACTCCATTCTGCGCCATACTCAAAGGCGGGATCCATCGAGGCTGCATCGTGACCGGTGCGGCATTGAATACCGTCTTCTGGCAGAGACGAATATCAGCAGCGACATCGTCGTCGCCAGCTTGGGATATTGCAGGCGGCGGCTTGATCATCGGTTGAGGAACGGTGCGGGCACACGCACTTCCCAACGCGCATAGAACCAGAACCAATACAACTAGGGAAGGATGGCCGCCGATACTTCAGGCTACAACCCGTTATCTAAATAGTTCAAGCCACGGAAGGATGGCGTTGGGTAGACAACGAGCTTGCTTCGGCAACTAGCGAACATACGCCAGCTCCTTCTAGCAGTCTACTGAAAAACCCTCTTTCAGGACTGGCATTTCCGTTGTTTTCAGATCGCGACGCATTTTTCCTGAGGGTTCGTGGATTTTCCCTGCCGTATCAGGACGGCTTTGTGGTTTCGGACGCACCTATTCCATCTGCGCCAGAAGTTTCGGGATGCGGATAAGGTTGTAGCCGATCAGATTGAGCAGAACGTCGGCGGCGACTCCGACGAGACCCCAGTGTTTCGTTTTGCGCATGATGCCGTGCTGCTTCCCCCATCCAAACAGACACTCGATCATTTTGCGTTTACTCTGCGAGATGTCGTAGCCCTTGTGCCGGGTGGTTCGTCCGTCGATGGACGTCTTACGCGCCCTTCCAGTCTGCGTCACATAATCGTTGACGGCGATGTGCGGCGTGATATTCTTTGCCCGCAGGCGTTCAACGTGTTCTGCAACATCATAAGCCTTGTCCGCACCAACCGTGATGCTTGTGTGCGGCGAGCATGGGCTTCTTTGTCGGCGGCATCTCCGCATTGGTGCCGCACAGGGCAAAAGATATCTCGCTCCTGGAACTGCGGGCCTTGTGGACCGCCTATTTGACGACGCTGCTGACCGGTTGTATTGCAGGCGTCCTTGCATCATCCTAGAAGGTTAGACCCACTGATCCTTCCCTCCAGACCAACTGAAATCCAGAAACGGTATCCGACCCCTTACCTTTTACCTCGGGATCAGCCGGTTACCTGAAGTGCCTGGAGATACGCAACCGAAGAAGAGGTTCAAGACATACCCCATCGGCTACTTTCATATCGACATCGCCGCGGTCCGAACGATGGAAGGCAAGCTGTACCCATATGTTCGACATGCGATGCAACGCACGTGGGATCGAGCACCGCCTCACCAAGATCCAGCATCCCTGAACGAATGGCCAGGTTGAACGCATGAACCGGACGATTCAGGACGCCACCATCAAACGCTCTGATGACGAGAGCCATCAGCAACTCGACGCTCACCTTCACGACTTCATCAATACCGACAATTATGTGCGCCGGCTCACAACCCTCAAAAGGCCTCACGCCCTTCGAATACATCGGCAAAATATGGACACAAGAACCAGAACGACTCACCGCTAACCCAACCCATCAAATGCTGGGACTAAACATCTAGAACCGTCGACTATCACTATGTGATCGTCACCTCTTGGCGGTCGTTCGATGCGCACGAACACTCGCATTCGAACGATGTGTTCCGAGACCAAAGAACTAGGGCACGACATGCTGTGGCAGTGGGCGACGGAAAGCCACGAACAGAAATGGCTGCATCTGCTCGCCATGCATTTGGCCAGTGTGTTAAACCAAAAGAAGGTGAGGTGATGGCTACTTCATCTCAAAAGGCGGCACGATCGGCCTTTCATGAAAAATTACCAACCGGTTCTTCATCAGCCGTCAGATCTCGTTCTCGGCATGCACAATACAAGATCCGACCCCACTAACTATTTTCTTTCACCATCTCCTGGTCGTTGAGCAACGAACATTGGTTGGAGTCATCTCCGATCGTGACCTCCTGAAAGCTCTGAGCCCTAATATCGGAACCTAGTCAGAGACGGCATGTGATCGAGCCACCCTCCACAAACGGCCCCATCAGATCATGAGTCGAAACCCGGTTACAGCCCACGCCGATAGCTCTACGAAGCCGCAGCCCAATTGATGATCGAGAAGAATATATCTTGCCTCCCCGTCACAACGAAGGAGGAAATACTCGAAGGCATTCTGAGCTGGAAAGACATTTTGAAAGCATTGGTGGGAGCACCACGCATAACCATCTAACTAAGAGCCTGTCCAAGTTTCATGGCCTCAATCGCGTTCGCGCGATCCGGCGCGGGATAAACGGCCGAGGGTTCGTATGTGTCAGGCAGCAAGACCTGCTCCCTATGCCCTGACCAAGCAATTACTCCGACTTGGCCTTCATCTCATTCATTTTTCCTTTCGCACGTTCATAGGCCCCCTTCACATTCCCTTTGCCGCGTTCCATCGCCGCGCTCGCTTTATTCCCCTTGGCTTCTTCGATCTTGGCCTTGGCTTCCCCCTTGATTTCCTCGGTCGTCGCGTTCGCCTCACCTTTCGCGGCTTCGACCTTAGCCTTGATTTCTCCGGCCTGTACCGAGAGTGACAGTCCACTCAATGCGACACCCATCACCAAAGCAACAAGCATCTTCTTAGACATAGCGCACCTCTCCTTGTTTATACGGTTGACCACTGCCCCACTATTCATTCCACCGAAGTATCTTCCCTGGACTCAAATGAAGTCAAACACCTCACCTAGGTACTTGCATGACAGAGACATGACTCTCTTGGTTCGGCATTCAGACGGAGCGCCTCGCTCAAGCAACCATGCAAACAGCGTCGCAATCTCCGCACACATCCATCTCAGTAGGTCCACACTTGAGTACGTGACGCAAGTCCAATAGCCGACTCAGACCGATCGCCGTACGGTTACCCGGAATGCTTTTTGTTGACGCAATCTCACAAACGATAGACCATCTACATGACTCGTCGAACCAGGCCATACGGCCTCCGTCCGTGACACATTTTGCCCAACACGAGCAACCCAGGAGGGTATCCATGTTCGGACCCATCACCATTCCATTTGGAGCCAAAATGCTGTTCAACACCGTCACGCTCAAACCCGACGTCACCTTTGAGGACGTGGAGATAGCCGTCGGAGAACTCTGCGCTGTGGTCAAAGGCATCTACGGAGGAGAGAAAGGCGGTTTCATCGCCGGGCAAGTGTTCAAGTTCACGGGCTTTGCCTTGAACGAGGGTGCTCTCTCGTCATCCAGAACCGCCGACTACCATTATGTGATTGTCACCTATTGGCGGACGTTCGACGCGCACGAACGCTCCCATGCGGACGACGTCTTTAAGAAGAAGTTGGCGAAATTGGCGACCATGTGTTCGGAAACCAAGGAGCTGGGGTACGACATGCTGTGGCAAGGAGCGGCGGAAAGCCAGTAACGGAAACGGATCTCTTTGTTTATCTCGTATGTGACAAGAATGTTAAATCAACGGTGAATGTCGATGAGCATGAAGATAGTGGTAGCCATTACGCTGATTGCGCTCCTGGTGCCTACATTGGCGCAGGCGCAACTCGATGGCCTCGTGCCTACGCGCGAAGAAGGTTTTGACCCGAAGCAGCCCGGTGCCACGGAGCTCCAGCGGGCCGCGCGTGCGGTGGCCGCCATTGTCCAGAAGAACACGGCCTTCATGCAGGGCAACAAACCGGTGCGGATCCGCACCACGATCGACTATGGCGGCTGGGACCGGCAATCGGCCTCCGTTATTACCACGGCGTACAACCAGAAAGCCTGGCGTCCAGGCGGCTGCAAGCTCAGCAAGTTTGCGGATCGAGGCGGCGTGCTCTCGGATGGGACGATCGCCATCTTCATCAACGAACCAGAAGCGATGCTTGGCGGGCAGCTGGGCAATGGCGACCTGAAGGCCAGTGGAATGCCGACGCTATTAGGCACCACTGCCGGATTTCCCATTTATGCTGGGGGTGGCAACAAGGACAATCCGCGTCTGTTGATGAGTCGCACAGGTTATGAACGTGGTTGCCGGTGACGATCGCTGACATGCTGGAATGGCGCGAGCGCGACCTCAAGAAGAAGGAGCAGGAGTATCAGGCTTCCGCGCAACTGAACGGCAACGAACTCAATGAAGCGAAGATCGAAGAAATCTATCGCGATATGAGGAAGATCAATGCCGCAGAAGCGGAGAAGATGCGCAGGTAGATGCTCACCTCGCTCGAGAAAATGCAGAAAGAGGGCGCACGCCAGTCAGCTCAAGCTACGCAATGGATGACGCGGCAGCGAAGCGCCTTCGATGTCTATCGTGCCTCATTCACACCCACACAACTCGCCACGCCCAGCACCATCAGCAATTCGATGACGCCGGATAAAGTCATCCGCGTTGACGATCCGGAGGGCAAGCCACTCGCAAAAGTCGATCCCGCATACGCGCAACGCGACCTCAGGCGTATTCACTTGATCGTGGTGGGGCTCAGTCCTCAGCCGAAGACCGATCCGAATTATCCCTGGTTCAACGCATCGCTCGAAGCGCTGGACTACGCGGCACTCGGCAAGCTGCTCAGCGAGTAGAGTGTCTTGACCATGCCAAGCCACCGTATGACGAGTTCGATGCGGGAGGTCACCATCGAGCCTGGCATGACGTCAGACACATGATGGGCGTACTGATTCTTTCGAAGCTGGAGAGACCGGAGGCCTGACAGATGCCTAGGATGTTGGCTCGCAAGGGTAAATCGGTACTCCTGCACCATCCACGATGCAAGATCAGTCCCCATTTCATGTCCAGATCCGACCTCCCAACGTACGCTCTGCCCATTTAGTCAGCTGACTGTCTAATATGCCAGCGCCGGCCATGCTCTATTTCTAGAATCCCCATGCGCCCTTTAGGGTCACAAAACGAAATGAGCTTGCAGTTTGTTTCAGGATGCTTGAGAAATCTCTTGTAATATCCTTGAAGCATCACCTTACTACCTGAACAATCATGCGGTTTAGGGTCTGCCAAAGGTTCAGTCATTGTGTGCACGAGTCTTGAAGAAGCCGCCAAGTTGTTTGTGCGATACGGATCTGTTGGTGCCTTTAAGCCATCCTCGTCAAGATACTTCCAGAGTTTTTCACTATGCGACTCAAAATATAGACGGAGATCTCCTGCCAACACTCCGGCCAATCTGGCAACAGCGTTCAATTTAGCTGTTGTTTGTCCAACAAACCGAATAGTTTTCTCCGCCCCCACCAAGCGCGGATTGCCCTTCAATTTTGCAACATGTTTATCGACCAAGATCTTCATCAAATCCATATCATTTCGCCTATCCCAATAGAGATCTGCACTATACCCAGTAACCAATGCGTGACAAGCGATGGCCCCTATCGCAAAGCCTAAAAACATGTCTAGCAAGACTTCAGTTTCAGATGAATTTCCTGTTTCCAGTTTAACCCTTCCGTAAAGAGCTGCAGCCTTATTGTATCGCGCAACCTTCTCAGCAACTCCAGCCCCTGAAGAGTAAAACCCAAAGACTTTCAAACTATTAGCCTGCAGAGCATGGATAAATATTGCGCTTGCTTCTGCATCGTTCTTCACATGTTTGTATTTAAAGTCATCCTTACCGACTCGACTTCCAATTGCTTTGGCCGCTCGAACCAGTAGATTCGTCTCCTCTTCTCGAAACAGGATCGCCCCTATGCCAAATCCCTCAACCCCATCCTCCCTCGGGCGAAATGCCCCTGCTTCATCAATTACGCCAATCAACTTATTCATTAGCACTCTGCTCAAAAACTCAACATGTGTGCTTCGACAAGCTCAGCACGAACGGGAAACCCTAATAGTTTCAATACCCCCATCATTCATCCCGAAGCTGTTGAAGGATAAACAGATGGGTTTTCAGCAGACTGTTAGAAGAACTTTCTGAGTATGGGGTCGGATATGAGTACCACACAATTGAGAGCTGATCTTATCTTATTCATGACAATCCCCCGACCTAGGCAGCCCCTATTCATGGTCAGACAAATCGGTCGCGTACTTCCCGAGCTGGAACTCGGCAAGTCGCCGCCCGGCCCATCCACCGATAGCGGTGATGCGCCACGAAATCATAGACCGCATCACGGATTGGGGCAGGCACCAACATACAGACGTAATATAGGGGCCACCACCAGGAGAGTTCTCGTAGTACCCGTAGAGCCGCGGTGGACTTAGTAGAAACATGGCCCTCTTCCAGCAAGAGAAAGGTCTGATAGTCAGTCGCGGACAAGTTCAGATCACGGAGAATGCGTTGCGCCGGATCGGACTGAAGTGTCCCGAACTTGAACCGCCGATTTGGACCATGGGCGATCGCGAAGTTCACCCAGCCATTGCACCAGTTGCAGACGCCGTCGAAGAGAATCAGCCGTTCGTACTTGGTCCATTCATGTACGGGAGGATCAAGCTGGTTGTTCATTGGACTGTTTGGCCATCCGTCTGCCTGAGCTTGCCAAAAACTCTGAGCCAGAGAAACCCAGCGGTTCCTGCGATCAACGAGGCAATCAGAATGGCCAGTTTAGCGGCGTTGGTCGTCGCCGGGTCACTGGGAAACGCCAGATTGTTCCAAGTAAGTTGTGTCAGTGCATGAGTATTGACTTATTATATTGCAAGACCTACCTCACGCCGCCCGACGAACCTTGACGGTCAGGCGAACGGTCGCGCCAAGCCGTGCGAGCATCACTGGGGTCACATCTTGTTTTTTGCATAGGAACACAAAGCTGAGTGATACTTCGTCAGCTTCACCCCTCCTGGTTCTGTATTAAATCAATCTGTCCTTACGATTCCATAGCACGTGAAACCTCAATGCTAAACCGCATCAGCAGATAGTGCCGTGGCTCGATTGCGGCCTGCCCCACATACTCTTCATGGCACGAATGACCGCCCCATCCAGGTCTCTCCTTACCAATAAGCCGAGCCAAGTTGACAGGTTTCACGAGCCCTCATAGAATCAGCTCAACACGCCCACCTACGCAGAGGAACAGGAGAGACCATGAGACACGTCCCGGCACACTATGATGGGGAGAAAGTGGTTCTGGATGAACCGGTGTCGCTTTCCGCGAACACGCCGGTTGAGGTCGTTATCCCCGACTCTCAAGAGGAACTCATAGCTCTCAAGACAGACGTCTCCCTCGCCTCCTTATCCAGCCTTACACGCATCTGGAATAATCCTCGCGATGCCGAATATGACAAACTATGACCGGGGCGATGTCGTCCTGGCCACCTTGCCCTTCTCGGACCTTACGGGAATTAAACAGCGGCCAGCCGTTGTCGTCAGTGCTCCTCACCCATCCGTTGACCTTTTGCTCCTTCCGCTGACTTCCCAACTTGATCATCTACAACCCGGCGAGTTTGCCCTGGCTGATTGGAAAGCTGCCGGACTCCTGTTTCCCAGTGCCGTCAAGCGAGGACTGTTTACACTCGACAAGACCCGCATCAATCGGCGTTTTGGTCGTCTCACGACTACTGATCGAGAAAGACTGGATGGAGCCTTGAGACTCTGGCTCGGACTGTAGGGGTTTGCTGCCCATACGGACACATGTCGTAAAGTGGCATTAGCAGTGGATAGCATTCCTGCCGTCGTCTAACCGCAAGCACCTCACAAAATCCTGTAGACCCGGTCAATTTGCACTCTCCCCGCCTTTCGTTGTCCGCCAGGCAATCACGACCTGCCTCACCTGCTGCTCTTCATAGTCCGACAAATCGGTCGCGTACTTCCCGAGCTGGAACTCGGCAAGTCGCCGCCCGGCCCATCCACCAATATCTGTGGCGCGCTACGAAATCATAGACCACATCACGGATAGGAGTTGGTACCAACACACAGACGTAATACAGGGGCCACCATCCGGAGAGTTGTCGTAGTACCCGTAGAGCCGCTGTGAACTTGGTAGAGACATGGCCCTCTTCCAGCAAGAGAAAGGTCTGATAGTCCAGGGTGGACATATGCAGATCCTGGAGAATGCGTTGCGCCGGCTCGGACTGAAGTGTTGCGAACTTGAACTGCCGACCTGGATCATGGGCGATCGCGAAGCTCACCCAGCCATTGCACCAATTGCAGACGCCATCGAAGAGAATCAGCCGTTCGCACTTGGTCCATTCATGTACGGAAGGATCAAGCTGGTCGTTCATTGAACTGTTTGGCCATCCGTCTGCCTGAGCTTGCCAAAAACTCTGAGCCAGAGAAACCCAGCGGTTCCTGCGATCAACGAGGCAATCAGAATGGCCAGTTTAGCGGCGTTGGTCGTCGCCGGGTCACTGGGAAACGCCAGATTGGCAATGAAGATCGACATCGTAAAACCAATGCCGCCAAGAATTCCCGCTCCGGCAATCTCGCGCCACGTCAGATCCGCTGGCAATCGACAGAGACCACTAGCCACGGCCATAGCACACAGCATGATCACACCCACCGGCTTTCCAAGCGTCAACCCAGCGATGATGCCGACGCTGTTCGGGCTGGTCAGATTTTCAAGCCAGTCAGCGCCTACCGCGATGCCCGTATTGGCCAACGCGAAGATCGGCAGGATGATGAAGGCCACAGGTTTGTGTAGGAACCGTTCGAGTCGATGCGACGGGGACGCCTCATCCTCCTCCCTGGCAGTGAAGGGAATGGCGAAGGCCAGTGCGACTCCGGCAATAGTCGCATGTACGCCCGACTGAAGTATGAGCCACCAGAGCAACAGGCCACCGAACAGGTACGGTACGAGGGACATCACGCGAAACGCATGATTCAACATTGCCAAGAGAATCCACACTCCGGCGGCACCGGCCAAATGCCATATGGACAGGTGTGTCGTATAGAATGCCGCGATCACGACGACGGCACCCAAATCATCCATAATGGCGAAGGCCACGACAAACACCTTCAGTGAGGCTGGAACGCGGTCGCCGAGAATGGCCAACACCCCAAGCGCAAAGGCGATGTCCGTGGCCATCGGAATCCCCACCCCTGGCTGAGTGGGGGTTCCCCCATTGATCCCCAGGTGAATCAACGCCGGTGTGATCATTCCGCCGATGGCTGCACAAATGGGAAGTAGCGCGTTCTTGAGCTGAGCCAGTTCACCGTTGTACAGCTCTCGCTCCAGCTCTAATCCGATAAGCAGAAAGAAGATCGTCATCAGCCCGTCGTTGATCCAATGTTCCAGACTCGCACCACCAATCGAGCTCTGCCACAGCGCCGAATAGCTTGTGCTGATGGACGAATTGGCAAGTCCAAGCGAAAGCACTGTGCAACCCATGAGCACGATCCCACTTGCCTTCTCAGAATCAATAAATGCGGTAAACGTGTTGGATAGGCGTTGCTGGATGAGGCTCATGATCGCCTCGTCGTCCGCCACGCAATCACAGCGGCACTGAGAAGCATGAGCGAAGCGAGGATGAACGGGGCGCCTGGAAGATCTAAGGACGTGGTGAAGGTTGAGTGCTGAGGACCCAGACCGGAATCAGATCGGATAAAGAAGGCAAAGGTCTGGGTAAAGAGAGTTGGTCCAATCATGCCAGTCATGCCATTGATGCTGGCGATGGCGCCTTGGAGCTGGCCTTGTTCTGAACTGCTAATATGGCGTGTCATGAGTGATTGATTTGAGGGACCGGCCAGTCCCCAGAAGGCCATCACAGGAATACCGAGACAAAAGATCCAACCTTCCGGGGCAAGGCCGTAGACGGAAAAACCAAGCGATCCGCAGAGTAAGCCGATCAAGAGCGTCCTCCGTTCGCCGACTCTCGCCGTGATCGGACGAATCAGTCCGCCCTGTACGATCATGGCCGCCACGCCAACGCCAGCCATCATCAGCCCAACCGATGCCGGTCCCCATCCGTAGCGATAGCCCATGTATAGCACAGACACACTCGGCAGTATGGCATGGGCGAGATAACTAAAGAACGCCACGGTCGCGAGGCCGAACAGTTCATGGTGCGATCGCAACAATACGAGCGAGCCGACCGGATTGGCCCGCGCCCAGCTGAACGACATCCGTTTGTGAGACACCAGTGACTCAGGAAGCACAAAGTATCCGTATCCAGCGTTCATGAGGCTAAGGGCTGCCGCGCCCCAGAATGGTAGTCGAGGATCGATCGCACCGAGCCAGCCACCCAAGGCAGGGCCGATGATGAAGCCGAGACCGAAGACCATGCCAATTTTGCCGAACGCGGCCGCGCGTTGCTCCGGCGGTGTGACGTCGGCAATGTAGGCGCCGGCCGTACTGAAACTGGAGGAGGCCATGCCTGAAATGACCCGGCCTACGACAAGCCAGCCCACGTTCGGTGCCAGCGCCATCACAATGTAATCGAGGCCTAGGCCCAGATTGGACAGCAACACAACCGGTCGCCGGCCAAATCGATCTGACAGTGCGCCCTGGATCGGCGAGCAGAAGAACTGCATAAAGGCCCAAGCCGTACCCATCAGGCCGTAAAGGACTGCTGCCTGAGCCGTATCACCGAAGAAAAATCCCTCGACGAGTTTCGGCAATACCGGAATGATGATGCCGAACGACAACATGTCGAGCAGGACTGTGATGAGAATGAAGAGAACGGCGGCTTGCCGCGGTGCGGAGGTCGCCGACGAATGGCTCATTTCTGCATCCTAGCAGACTGACGATACCCAACGTTGTTTGCCTGTACATCCACAAAGCGATAAAGGACGTTCACCCCGGATCAGTTAGTCTTTCGAGGCCCGCGAGGCTTCCATGATGAATCTCACCAGCAGATAGAGTCGCGGTTCGATCGAGTCGAGATCCACGTACTCTTCATCGGACGAATGAAAGCCAAAGCCGATTAAACCGAAACTCTCCACGACGGCCGGCCTGCCGGACACAGCGGCGAAGGCCGCATCGGTTCCTCCACCTGCGCCGCTTTCATCGACTTTCAATGCACGGCCGATCTCCGAGTAAATCACCTGAGCCTTACGGCCAAGCACACGCGAGGCATCCGTGACCTCCAGTGGTGGACGGCGTTGTTCAAAACCCGCCTCGACGGTAGTGTCCGGCACGAGCGATGTCTGCGTCGCAATGCGTTCGCGATAACGCTGCTCGATCAACCCGAGATCCGCCAGCCGATCGACCCGTACGTCGGCCCAGGCAGTTGCCTTATCAGGGATTATGTTGCGCACCTGACCACCGTTCATGAGGGTCCAATTGAACTTGATGCGCTGTTCAGGATCGGATAGATCGTTCGCCTGAAGTATACGATGGGCGAGTTCGATGATCGCGTTCCGACCGAGTTCCGGATTCACACCGGCATGAGACGCCTTGCCTTTCACAGTCAGCGTCGCCAGGCCGATGCCACTTGTGGCCAGTGTAATTTCATCCTGCTTACTCAGGGGTGGCTCACAAGACAGCACCACGTCCTGCTCAGCGGCCAACCGCTGAATGAGCGCACGTGAGGCCGGCGAACTAATTTCCTCATCACCATTGATCACCACCGTGAGTGTTCCAAATTCACGGAAGTCCATCGCTTGTAGGATTGAAACGGCATGGAGGATCGCCGCGATACCGCCCTTGTCGTCCGCGATTCCCGGACCGTACGCGCGGCTTCCTTTAATGCGAAACGGCCGCGTCGCAAGCGTGCCATGGGGATAGACCGTATCCATGTGGGCCATGAGCATGATGTTGCGGGAGCCTTTTCCCTGGAAGCGCCCGATGACAATCTTGCCAGGGGCATCAGGCGTATCATAGAGACGGGAGGTCTCGTCCGATGACGGTTCGTGATAGTCAACCCGCGCTCCGAGCGCCGTCAAACGTTGACCGATGAGCGCTGAGAGGCGGTCGAGCCCTTCCTTGTCTCGGCTACCCGATTCAACATTCACCAGCTGCTGCAACGTCTGCACAAGGGCTGGTTTTTGCTGCTGCACGAGAGACCAAACCGGTTCAACCGGTACAGCAGTCGTCGTGGTGGGAAGTCCCATCACGAAGGCGAGAACAGCCATTCTCAGTAGCGCGATCCTGAGAATGGAGTAGCTCTGTATCATGGAGACTCTTTCACCGAGGCACCTTCCACGATTCCCGAATAGGAGCAACGTTGGACGGCCCTATCAGTACAAGTTCAGCGCCCCAAGTTGCTGCAACCTATGGACACAATTCCCGTCGTGCAGCACACGCACATCGTCAAAAAAGCTTGGTAGAGACGCCGGCAAACGGCAGCAGATAATTGAGGCCACTGTTGGGAGTATCGAGGCCACTATTGGAGATGTGGCTGAAGCGGACACCAGCAGTAAGAGCCCACTGCCTGATCAAGTCGTAGCTCACACCTGCCCCACCCCAGACCAGAAAGTTGAAGTCTGATCCCTGCTCACGAATTCGTCCGTCAAAATTGGTCCATAGTGGTCCACCACCGCCTTCGATATAGGGCTTCAGTCGACCAAATGACGAAAAGGTGTAGATCAGCTTCGGCGTGAACCCGATACCGTAAGCGCCAGTCGGTCCTGTCACTCCTAAGAATGCGGCTTCCGCCCCCAGTGCAATCGTGCCGCTCCACCAGCTTGCCCCAATCGGATCAGTCAGTGTAATCTGCCACGAAGGGTGGACCGCAACTCCATTCAGTTTTGATGTCTGCGACTCCAACAAGCGAACCGGCAACATTCCGCCCGCTACGAATCCGACCGTCTGGCTCCCTACCCACGACTCTTCCGCTGCTGCGGGACCCATCCATACCACGCTTGCACAGAAGAACAGGACAACACTGGAGACTCGCCCGACGTGCAACAGGAGGTACAACCGGATAGTGGTTGGTGGCATGGGTCGAAGGCTACAGGGCTTCAGGCCAGTTGTGATGTCGACAGAGGATGGACGTCGATAGCTGAGAAGGCACAATCCGTATGGTGATGATCAGCCTGCTTCGCGGTAACCGCATTCCTCATTACGACATTGGACGCTCCGGCCATCTTGCTTGCTGACTTTCTCGACCAGGAACGGAGCCTGACAGGTGGGGCAGGCCTTGGGGATCGGACGATCCCACAAAGCATATTCGCACTTCGGATAGTTACTGCACGCAAAAAATGACCGTCCTTTTTTCGTCCGCTTCTGCACCAGATCACCGCCGCAATCGGGCTGCGGACACTTGACCCCCAACGCCAACGGTTTGGTGGTCTTACACTGCGGATAGGCTGAGCAGGCAATGAACTTCCCGAATCGTCCGGTCTTCACCACCATGGGACTATTGCATTTATCGCACTTCTGATCCGTGGTAATTTCTTCTTTCGGCACGATTTTGATGGTCCCGTCCGGCAGCTTCTCGAAGTTTTGGGTGTTCTTGCACGGTGGATCGTCTTTATAAGCCGGGCACGCGAGAAACTTGCCGTTACGCCCCCACTTGATTTCCAGCATGCGACCGCACTTCTCGCAGGGGATATTGGTCGGTGGCTCGACGATATCTTTAGGACCGGGAATCGTCTTGGCACGTTCCATTTCCATGGTGAACGGGGCATAAAAATCTCGCACTGCCGCCACCCACTGTTTATTCCCCTCTTCCACGGCATCCAGCTGTTCTTCGAGCTGTGAGGTAAAATCAACGTTGATGAGCTGCGGGAATCCCTTCAGCAGAAAATCATTGACCGTTTTCCCCGTCTCCGTTGGAACCAACCGTCCTTCGGTTTTCTCCACGTACTTGCGGTCCTGGATGGTCGAGATAATCGCCGCATAGGTCGACGGACGCCCGATCCCTTTTTCTTCCAGCTCCTTGATCAGCAGCGCTTCGTTGTATCGGGGTGGCGGCTGCGTAAAATGTTGCTTCGACAGCAAGCCCGGCACTGTTTGCGCCTCTTGTTCCACAAGCCGCAACCGTTCGCCTTCGGACAACGCCGGTAGTTGCCGTTCGTCGTCGTCCGCCTCCTGGTCCGCCTTGGGCTTTTGTGACGGAGCTTCCTTATCGACTCCCTCCATATAGACAATGGTATGGCCAGGAAACTTCACAACAGTTCCGGTGGAACGGAAAATGTACCGGGCCGTCGTCCCCACCGGAGATGAATCGATGCGGGTCACATCTAAAATCGCCGGCACCATCTGCGATGCAATGAAGCGATTCCAGATCAACTTGTACAGATTGTACTGATCATGTTCCAAATACTGGCGGATAGACTCAGGATCACGGGCCGCTGATGTCGGCCTGATCGCCTCATGCGCTTCTTGCGCCGCTTTCGAAGTCTTATACACATTCGGCGTAGCCGGAAGATACTCGGCGCCAAATCGAGTCTGGATCACCTCTCGTGCATCGATCATTGCCTCATTGGAAATACGCGGCGAGTCGGTTCGCATATAGGTGATCAACCCCGTTGCCCCTTCGGCCCCGATTTCAATCCCTTCGTACAACTGCTGCGCCAATGTCATGGTCTTCTTCGGAGAGAAATGCAACTTGCGCGACGCCTCCTGCTGCAGGCGACTGGTAATAAACGGTGCCACGGGGTTGCGCTTCTTTTCGCGTCGTTCAATCGACTGCACGACGAATGTCTTGCCTTGCACCTCGCCGACGATGCGACTGGCCTGTTCGGTATTTTCAATCGAGGCCTCTCCGCCATCAATGCTATGGAGCTTGGCTTCGAACGACGGCGGATTGGCACCCGACAGCAGCGCGGTAATCGACCAGTACTCTTCGGCCCGGAAGGCCTCTCGCTCCGCCTCGCGTTCGCAAATCAGCCGCATCGCGACCGACTGCACCCGCCCCATGCTGAGACCGCGGCGTACTTTGTTCCACAGCAACTGACTGCCTTGATAGCCGACGATACGGTCCAACACACGGCGAGCTTGCTGCGCATTCACAAGATTCATGTCGATCTCGCCCGGCGATTGCAGCGCACGTTTAATCGCCGATTGCGTGATCTCATTGAATAAGACTCGGAAGATCTTTCCATCCTGCTTTTTCTTCTTTGATTTTCCCAGCAGCTCTTGCTCAAGATGCCAGGCGATAGCTTCTCCTTCACGATCCGGGTCCGGCGCCAGAAAAATCTTGTCCGCCTCTTCCGCCTTCTTCTTGATCTCGGACAACACCTTCGACTTGCCTTTGATGGTGACATACTGCGGCTCAAAATCGTTCTCAAGGTCCACGCCCAACTTACTGGTCGGCAGATCTTTGACATGTCCGACCGACGCCATCACCGTATAGCCGCGGCCCAGATATTTGGTAATCGTCCTCGCCTTCGTCGGCGACTCAACGATGATCAGATTTTTTGCCATAGCAGCTCCGTCAATTCCGCACAAACTGTATCATCCGTACCAAATATCGAAGATTCATGCAACTAGATTGGCAGTCGGTAACAATTTAGTGCGGGGGGACCATGCAATAGGCCGATGGCGAGACTGCAAGAATACGGGTACCGTTACGCTCCGTACTGCACATCAATCCATTCGTCTGACGAGATGCTACTCCCCCTTGCGTCACCACTGTTTTCACTCAAGTGACGGTTGTCGACTGACGTTAATATGGTGTCTTTCCGAGATTAGGTGCGGATGTATTGTTGACCGGGCAACTGCCGAATGCGTCCTCCTAACTCCAAGGACAGTAATGTTGCAACGACTTGTGCTGCCCGCAATCCGGTGCTTTCAATCACGGCATCGACCGACCGTGCCTCATACGATAACGCTTCATAGACGGCCGCCTCCTCGTGACGCAACAGCGCCACGGCATCGACCGCAGTGCGCTCCAACCGCAACATCACCCGTTGTCGTGCATCGAGTTGGGGCACAATCTCATCCAGAATGTCACGCTCGCTTTCGATCAGTTTTGCCCCCTCCTTGATCAAGCGATTTGATCCCCGACAGGCTTCTTCTTTAATGGAGCCAGGCACCGCAAACACGTCTCGTCCCTGTTCTAATGCGAGCCTCGCCGTGATCAACGACCCACTATCGGTTGTTGCCTCGCTGACCAATACACCGAGCGACAGCCCGCTAATGATCCGATTTCTTCGTGGGAAGTGGTGACTTTGAGGAGCCGCACCGATCGGCAACTCCGAGAGAACGGCCCCTTGCGATTCAATGGTCTGCCGGAGAGCCTGATGTTCAGACGGATAGGTTCGATCGATGCCACAACCCAGTACCGCAATCGTTCGTCCCTTGCCCGCGAGTGCGCCACGATGAGCCGCCGCGTCGATCCCACGCGCCAGACCGCTCACGATGGTCACGCCGGACTCCGAGAGTTTCTTGGCAATCTCCTCCGTGATCATTCTCCCTACAGGTGTTGCTCGTCGCCCCCCTACAATGGCCACCGCCACTGCGTCTTGCGGTACCAGGGCTCCACTCGCATACAACAGCGGTGGCGGGTCTGGGATCATTTTCAATCGTGCAGGATACTCGTCGTCAAAGAACGTGAGAGTCCGTACCTTGAGGCGCACAACAGTAGCGACTTGGCGATCGATCTGCCGACGACTCTCCGCTGACGGCCCCCGGCGAATAGCCTCTGCCAAATCGGAATTGCACCCTGCTGCGACTAAATCGCCACTGGTCGCATGCAGCACGGCATCGGGTGATCCAAAGGCGTGAATGAGCTTCAGTACCGTTCGATCCCCGACACCGTCTATGGCTTGAAGCGAGAGCCACTGAGTCAAGAAGGCTTCGTCCATGCTCGGCCTCGATCACACAATGGGAGATTCACGGAACGGCAGGGAGGGTGCGTGCTACCTCATACGCAATTACCGGTTGACACGACACCGCGCTACAACACGACGAGATCGTACTGCTCCAGGTGCAACTGGCTATCCGGCGTCACGATGATTTTTGCGGCGCAGTCTCGTTCCAGCGTTTCCACACCATAACGTTCTTCGTCTTGAAGCAGCTCAGCGACCGTCGGATGGGCCCCCACGATGATCCGTTGCTGTTCGTCCGATGGTTCAATTTTTCTGATCTCACGAAAGATTTCATACGCTACGGTCGTGGGAGACTTGGTATACCCCCGACCTTCACAATATCGACAGGGCTCCGACAACGAGCGCAAGAGATCCTCACGCACGCGCTCACGGGAAATCTCGATCAAGCCAAGATCCGAGATCCGAGAGATCCTGGTCCGCGCCTTGTCCGATCCCATGGCGTCCACCAGCGCATGGTAGACCTTGTCTCGATTCTTTTCACGCTCCATATCGATAAAGTCGACGATGATGATCCCACCGATTCCACGAAGTTTCAGCTGATAGGCAACCTCTTTGGCCGCCTCCAGATTATTCCGCAAGATCGTCTCTTCCTGATCTCGTTTCCCGACAAATCGCCCCGTATTGACGTCGATCACCGTCATCGCCTCAGTATGATCGATCACCAGATACCCGCCCGACTTCAACCAGACCTTCCGGCTTAAAGCACGGACAATCTCCTGCTCCACGCCGAGATGGTCGAACAACGACTCATCCTTGTCATATAACTGAATCCGTGCCGTTTGCTCCGGCGAAAACCGCTGGACAAAACCCCGGAGGGCGTCGTACTCCTCTCGCGAATCGATCCAGAGCCGATCCACTTTCTTGCTGAACAAGTCCCGGACGACACGAAAGCTGAGGCTCAAGTCCGAGTGAAGCAGGGCAGGAGCAGGCAACCGTTCACGATTTGTTAAAATGTCCTGCCACAGCACATGCAGAAAATCGACGTCGGATTTGAGCTCATCTTCTTTGACCCCTTCGCTGACCGTCCGCACAATATATCCGTAACCCTGCCGCCGCACCCGGCGCATGATTTCTTTCAGTCTGGCCCGTTCCTCATCCCGTGGAATCCGCCTGGAAACACCGATATGATCGACGTTCGGCATAAACACGAGATACCGCCCAGGCAGCGACACATAGGTCGTGACTCGAGACCCCTTGGTGCCGATCGGCCCCTTTGAGATCTGTACCATCAGTTCCTGCCCCTCGCTCAAGAGCTGTTCGATCGGCTTTGCACTTTGTCGCTTCGGCCTGAGCATGTCGGAATCTTTTTCATCTTCTTCCGCTTCCACCAGCATGTCACCGGGCTCCGCCTCCACCAATAGGTCCGAGACATGCATGAAGGCTGCCTTCTCCAGCCCGATATCGACAAAGGCAGCTTGCATGCCCGGCAAGACCTTCGCGACCCGTCCCTTATAAATATTTCCTACAAAATCTTTGTGCTTCGCGCGGTCCCCGAATAAATCTGTAACAACCCCGCCATCAAGCACGGCGACACGAGTTTCTTCTCGCGCGACCGTTATTGCAATTTCATTTCCCATACATACTCCTTTTGTTTCACTGCCGCTGAGGCTGATGAGAAACGAGTGATGCGGGCAAGGACCCGGATCTGCGCCTCATCCATATAATCAGCTCCATTGGCGATCGAACCGCTAGTATCTCACTGAACACTGAACCGCCGCGGTTCAGCTGTCCGACATGACTCAATAAAATAAACTTAAGCGCTTACGTTTGACATTCAGCAGCAAGCCCAAGGCTGCCATGGTCATAATCGTGGCACTCCCCCCATAGCTCACAAGCGGCAAAGGAATGCCGACGATTGGGAACATACCCGCCGTCATCCCGATATTCACCACCACACAAAAACAGAGCATGGCCACAATCCCTGCAGCGAGCAACGTTCCCAGCTGGTCCTTGGCTTTGGACGCAATTTCCAACGAGAGCCAGATCAACCCAACAAACAACGTCAACAACAGCAGCACGCCCATGAATCCCCACTCTTCCGCGAAGACGGCAAACACAAAGTCAGTATGCCCCTCCGGCAAAAACTTCAACTGACTTTGGGTCCCGCCGTAGAGCCCCTTACCCAATAGTTCTCCTGATCCGATGGCGATTCTTGATTGCAGCGCATGGTAGCCCTTTCCACCTGGATCATAATCTTGGTCAACGAACGCCATAATGCGCTGTCGTTGGTAATCATGCAAGGACCCCCAGACCCCTTCCCAGGCAAAGGGGAATAACATGATCGAAAACAATAGAATTACCCCTAAAGCTTGTGACCGAACTCCGACCATGAGTAACATCGCTGCATAGACTGCGACAAAGCTCAGCCCGCTGCCCAAATCCGGCTGTTTTAAGATGAGGAGCAGACCAGGCAGCACCAAAAGCCCAGGGACAATGACCCGCTGTAACCACCCGACCCTCGGTGCCTTCGAATAGTAGTGGGCCAGTACTAATACGAGGATGAGCTTCGCAAACTCCGATGGTTGGAAACTCAACGGACCCAAGGCGATCCATCGTTGAGCACCCTTGCTCGTTCGCCCCTCGAACAAGACGACGACCAGCATCACCAAGATCGCGGCATAGGCTGGATAGGCGAACCGCGCAAGGTGGTGATAATCCGATGCCCACATGATGAGGAACGCCGCCGCGCCGACCCCGATCCAGATGAGTTGCTTCAGATAGTACGGCGTCCCAACGCCACGCTGCCCATAGGTCACACTGTAAATCGAGAGGACGCCGATCCCGAGAATGGCGAGAATCAACGCAACGTAGCGGATGTCGAAACTATCGAGTTCACGATGCTCGGTCAATCGATTGATCATGAGTCGCTTGAGAAACGCCCTGGTCCTTCCATGCTGGGACGATCCGAGGTGACCGTTGGTACCTGGGGAGTGAGCTTCATATAGGTTTCGATGACTTCCTTTGCCAGCGGAGCTGCCGCTGCCCCCCCGTGCCCCATGTGCTCGCCGATCACCGCCACCGCGATCTTGGGTGACTCGACCGGTGCAAAAGCCACAAACCACGCATGATCTCTGAATTTTTTCGGAATACTTTCCTCAGGCCCAGTGCGGAGGGCCGCCACCTGCGCTGTACCGGTTTTTCCACCAATTGTCACCAGTGACGACTTCGCCCGCGTCGCCGTCCCCTTCGTCACGACATCGGCAAGCGCATCTTTGACGAGCCGGAAGGTTTCCGGCTTCACGGAAAGTTTCCCACGAGGAACCGCCGGCATCTCCATCAGATTTCCGGTCGCTCGGTCCATCACCGCCTGGACCAGTCGGGGGCGGTAACTGACACCGTTATTGGCAACCGTAGCGACTAAACTCGCCATCTGCAACGGCGTCACCGTGACATAGCCTTGCCCAATCGCGGCTGAAATGGTTTCGCCCGGTAACCACTGCTCGTTCTTGGCTTTTTGCTTCCACGCCGTCGACGGCATAATGCCCGATCGCTCCGATGGCAGTTCCACCCCGGTCGCTTTCCCAAGACCGAAGTCCTTACCGAATTCCGCCATCAGATCGATCCCCATTCGTTGCCCGACCGTATAAAAGTACACGTCACAGGAATGGACCAACGCGTTGTGGAGATCAACGTACCCATGTCCACCAGCCTTCCAGTCATGGTAGAGCCGTTTCCCGAACTGATAGCCCCCATTGCAAAAGACCGTGCTGGATGGTGACATGGTCTTCGTTTCCAAGGCGGCAATGGCCATCGGAATCTTGAAGGTCGAGCCAGGCGGATACTGCCCCTGTGAGGCGCGATTGTTCAGCGGACGCCCCTCATCTTGGACGATTTCTACCCACTGTTTCGCAGTGAGTTCTCGCGAGAGGACATTGGGATCAAAGCCGGGACGACTGGCCATGGCCAGAATATCCCCGCTGTTCGGATCGAGCGCGACAATAGCCCCATGCTCTTCGCCGAGCAGATCTTCGGCCACCTTCTGAAGTCTCGCATCAATGGTCAAATACAGATCATTGCCGGCCTGCGGCCTGTCGACCACGGTCGCCCTCTTCTCATGACCGAGCGCGTCGACCTCCACATTCTTCTGACCGGCGACGCCCCGCATGTGGCGATCGTAGGACTTTTCCACCCCGTACTGCCCCACCACACTACCTTGATGGAGATCAAGAAATTCTGGCTTCTCCAGTTGCTCTCCGGAAATTTCTCCCACATAGCCCAGAATGTGAGCGGCCGTCATACCGCCCGGATAATTACGCTGAGATTCCACCTGAATCATGACACCGGGCAGATCAAGTCGATGCGACTCCACCAATGTGGCATCGCGTAGCGTCATGCGGTCCTTGATCTTTCGTGGAAGGAGCTTACTCCCCTTGGCGGCCATTTTTTTCCGAACAAGAGCGGCGTCAAGACCGAGCAGGTCAGTCAGCTGCTTGACCAAAAGCTCTCGATCCTTCACGTCTTCCAATGTGACATAGAGGCTGAAGCTCGGCACGTTATTCGCCAGGAGCACCCCATGCCGGTCATAGATCAAACCGCGAGCTGGTTCCAGCAGTACCTGTCTGGTCCGATTATTTTCAGACAAATCACGATAATAGGGTCCTTCACGAATCTGCAGGTGCCAGAGCCGAAGCCCAAGCAGCGCAACAACCAGCAGAAGCCCCACACGGAGAATGACCAGCCGCCGATGAAGATCCCCAAACTCTGTTTCTGAATAATGGGCTATCGCCACGTCAGTGCCTACATTCGGGATTCAGACATCAACTGTTCGATATTGAACTGACTCCACAGCAGCCAGTAGATCGCTCCACCGATGACCGCATCAAGACAGGCTTGCGGCAACACCACATTCCAGACCGCCCACCACAAATCCTGTTGGGCATTCAGCCTGAGCACAAACGGAGTCACCAGTCCGATCAGACAAGAAACCGCCAGTAACCCCAACACAAGTACGAGAGGGCTCAGATACACCATCTGTCGTCCCGCTAGACCGGCGGCCAGCCCAAGGCCCCCCTTCAGAATGGCTCCGGTGAGCACGTCCTGTGCAGAAAACAGGCTCAACGCCCATCCGATTGCCACCCCAACTAACAAGCCATCAAGCTCCCCGTTGATCAGACCAATCAAGCATACCGCCACAACTCCAAGATCCGGCTTCACGCCCCAGAGAGTGAGATGCGGCAACAGCACGGATTGAATTGGGACGATCCCCACGATGATGATGCTGTACAGCAACGCTTTCATGGCTTCGGCCTTGGCATACTCAATCGTTCTTTTTCTGTCGGCACCACAGAAGACTGGATGACGAGAACCTCTTCAATTCGGTTCGGATCAACCTCGGGCGTCAGCTCCGCAGACTGGAACAGCGCTTCCTCTTCTTTATCAATTCTTGTGATCGTCCCGATCGCGAGCCCTCGCGGAAACCCCTCAACCAATCCTGATGTGACCACTCGATCACCGGGCCGTGCACCCGATAAGAGCGGGATATACTTCAGTCGTGCCTGCCCTTGGGTCGTCCCTTCGACAATTCCCTCGTCTCGGGTGCGCTGGATCAGTCCTGCAATCGCATTGTTCGGGTCCGTCACCAATAACACCACGGCAGTGGACGCCGTCGTTTTCACAATCCGCCCAACAACTCCTGCGGGAGTAATCACACCTTGATCAGGTTGGATCCCGTCGGACGCTCCCTTATCCACGATGATCGTCTTGTACCAATTGCCGGTATCACGACCGATCACTTGGGCCGCGATGAGTGTGGGAAGGGCTTGCTTCTTGAACTCCAACAGGGTCGCCAGTCGCTCGGTGGCTGCGGCAAACTCTCGCAGTTGGACATTCTGCTCTTTCAGCAGTTCCATCTCTCGCTTCAACTGTCGATTCTCTTCTTCCATCCCCTGGAGCGCGACATAGCTGCCCCATACCCCAGCAATCCGATCATGAACCCCGGCAACGGCACTCAACGGCCAACTGATGATCCATCCGAGCGGACCACCCACGCCTTGAAACACACGTTGGAGTTGGCCTGGCAGAAGCAAAAAGCTGAGGATCAGAACGACGGCAAGAACGAGGGCCACACGCCTGGCATTGGACGTCACGCGTAAATTAACCATCCACATGAGGGGATGGGACCTTACCGGAGGTTGTTGGCTTGAGACATGACTGATACTTTTCGGAGCAGATCCAATTCGTCCAAAATCTTCCCGACCCCCAAGACCACGGACGTCAGTGGGTCATCGACCGTAATGATCGGCAAGTTTGTTTCTTCACGGAATCGCGTATCCATCCCCTTCAACAGGGAGCCTCCACCAGTCAGCACGATCCCACGATCAATGATATCTCCCGCCAGTTCTGGTGGAGTGTTTTCCAAGGCAATCTTGATGGCATTGACAATCGTTCCTATCGGCTCGTGCAACGCCTCACGAATCTCGGCATCATCAATGACCAATGTGCGCGGAATCCCCGTAATCAAATCTCGTCCTTTGATCATCATGGTTTTCCGCTCTTCGAACGGATAGGCGGACCCGATTTCAAACTTGATCCGCTCGGCCATGTGTTCGCCGATCAACAAATTGTACTTCTTCTTGATGTAATTCATGATCGCTTCGTCCATCCGATCGCCGGCGACCTTGACGGACTCACTATAGACGATCCCGCCCAGCGAGATGACCGCGATATCGGTTGTACCGCCTCCCACATCGACGACCATGTTGCCGGATGGCTCCGTGATCGGCAGCCCTGAACCGATTGCCGCGGCAACCGGTTCCTCGATGAGATAGACCTCCCGAGCGCCGGCCAATTCCGCTGAATCACGAACCGCCCGCTGTTCGACTTGCGTAATCCGAGAGGGGACACCAATGATGATCCGTGGCCGAACAAACGCACTGCGGTTGTGGGCCTTCCGAATAAAGTGCTTCAGCATTTGTTCAGCCATCTCGAAATCGGCGATCACGCCTTCCTTCATCGGCCGAACCGCGACGATGTTCCCCGGCGTACGACCGAGCATTTTTTTTGCCTCGGCGCCGACGGCGAGTACTTTTTCGCTCTTCTTTTCAACTGCGACCACGGAAGGTTCATTGAGGACAATCCCCTTCCCACGAACATACACAAGGGTCGTCGCCGTCCCTAAGTCGATCGCTAGGTCATCGGAAAACCAGCCGAACACATCTCCCGGGAACCCCACGGCATCTCTCCCTTCATCTGAGCTGGCCCATTCAGAGTCCAGCTTACATACGTGATCGTTATGGCACTTAATCCGGAACTGCCACTTGACCAGCGTCTAACACGTGTGTCCGGGCCACTTCATCGCCGAGGCGACGCCCCTGTTCATTCCCAATAATCAAAAAACTTTCAAATGCGAGAATCGCCAAAGAGGCCAGCCATCCAATGTACGGAATCGCATAGGCGACCTGCGCACCACCCAATGGAAGATTCCGAATGATCGACTCTCGAAACCCTACGATCCCTCGGCCATCCACGCGCACGGCTTGCAAACCAACCAGTCGTTTGCCGATGCTCTTCCCCCCCGCAAATCCATCGGCGATCAGGATGTACGTCAAACCGGAAAGAAAACCGACCGGAGGAGCAATTTCGCCTGCAGCGACGACGATGAATAGATCAATCAATTTCGCGATGAAGCGATTCAGCACATGGGCCTTCGGATACACCCTGGAATCGAACGGCGTCGAGCCTGGCCCTTCCCCTCTCAAGGGATCTCCTTCTAATTAGTGGCAAAGTATAACAAAATTCGCCAACTTGCACAAACAAAGAGCCATCTTTTTCTGAATATTTTTTCGTACCGGTCCGGAATAACTCATGAACGCCTTACGCGAGGGGTCTTCACGTGACTCATCACTCCGTGCTGACACGCTGCGCCTCTGGAGCCAGCCCTTGCCTTCCGCCCAGCCCATAAGTACACTGTTACCCTCACAAAAGCAAAGAGGGGTTTGATGATTAAGACAATGCGAGATGCATCACACAACTATCCTTGGCTGTTGAAGTCCATCATGGGGATTCTAGCCATTGCGTTCGTCATTACGATGGGCTGGTGGGGATTCGGTGAACAGACTGGTGGACCGGTAGCGAAAGTCGGCGAACAATCGGTTTCACTGGATGAGTTTAAGCGCACCTACGAGAATATGCACCGTATCTACAAAGACAATGTCAAGACAGAGTTCAAAGACGAGGAGTTCAAGGACTTCGTCATGGGTCAACTCGTCGACAGCCGAGTATGGATCATCGCCGCCCAAGAGATGGGTGTGCGGGTGTCCGACGCCGACTTGCGTGAGTTGATCATGCAAACACCGGTCTTTCAAAAAAACGGCGCCTTCGACCCAGAGCTCTACAAACGTATCCTCGCCGCCAATCACCTCACCCCGGCGGCTTTTGAGTCGATCCAACACCAGGAAGTCTTGGCCAACAAGGCTCGCATGATCGTCCGAGATTCCGTCGCACTGACGCCTGAGGAAATCGCCGAAGGGCAGTCGCTCATGACCCGCCCTGCGGATGGGAACGATCCAGCGAAGATGGCGGAGGCCAAACAACGAGTGCTGGATGACATGCTGTTGCAGAAACAGCAACGTGCGCTCGTCTCCTTTCAGCAATCCATGAAGACGAAGATTCCGATCACCATCCGACGGGAACTGCTGTAGTACCGTACGATTGTTTTACGCAGCGCCAGGGGCCGGTTGATTTTCTGACCGGCCCCGCTTCGCCTCACCCCAGGCCCACCTATTCGGTGTTCCCACTCGCGCGGGAGACCAGGAAACAGGCTCATGGCCACCCGCTGCCTCCCCCGACCTATCCGTGAATAGATCAGCCCTGGGGCGGCCACTTGCCGTTCGGGCGGACTGGAGGAGAGGAAAACACAAGTGGCTCTCACCCAGATTTAAGAACCCGTTCGTCCTGAGCCCGTCGAAGGACGCCCCCCTCTCGCCAACCGAGCCACTTCCTTCCAGTCCCCACGCATCATGGCTTCCTTCTCTTTTCTACTCCAGCCCTTTATCCGTCGTTCAGAGGCCAAGGCCTCTTCCCGTGTCTTGCAAGCCTCGGTATACACCGCAGTGACCCGACGTCTGGAGCAGGTATATCCAGGTAACTGCCCAGCCTGATGTTCCGCAATCCGTTTCTCAAGGTTCTCAGTGTGTCCAGTGTAATCGGGTCCATCTGCACAGCGAAGGATATAGACCCAGAAATTCATGGAACCTATTTTGCTAGAATATGGAGATATCTGTACTTCGACAAACCTGGTCTGAGCTGGTTTAAGAACTCACTCTTCGACAAGCTCAGGGGAGCGGAAGATTCCCATAAATACAGTGACCACTTCGCTCGTCCTGAGCACCGTCGACGGATGAACGGAGGAGGCTTCCTGTAGCCAGTCAGACGAGCCAATACATCTGGCATACAATCGACGCCCGTGCTTCGACAGGCTCAGCACGAACGGATTCTAGCAAGAGCTTAGGGGGTGGGGACACCACTAAACAATCAGCATCGCATCGCCGTAGCTGTAGAACCGGTAGCGCTCGCTGATCGCTTCTTCATAGACCCGGCGAATTGAATCAATCCCGGCAAATGCAGAGACCAACATCAGCAAAGTGGTCTTTGGCAAGTGGAAGTTTGTCATCAGCGCATCGACAACCTTGAACTCAAATCCCGGAGTGATGAAGAGACGGCTTTCACCGGATAGCGGAACCATCCCGTTTTTTTCTTTCATCACAGTTTCAAGGGTACGGACAACCGTCGTCCCCACCGCGACCACTCGTCCACCGGCTCGTTTCGTCAGGGTAATCATCGCAGCTGTCTCTGGACTGACATGGAAGACTTCTCTTCCCATCTGATGGTCCTCGATCCGCTCGGTCGTCACCGGCTTGAATGTGCCAGGCCCCACATGCAGGGTTATCGTGGCCACGTTGATCCCCGCTTCCCGTAGTCGTTTAAATAATTCTTCAGTAAAGTGCAAACCCGCCGTCGGTGCAGCAATCGCACCCCCATGCTTGGCAAAGACGGTCTGATACCAGGTCCCATCTTCCTGCGTAGGTGCACGTTTGATGTATGGAGGAAGCGGCATCATCCCCCGCTCTTCAAAAAGTCTCGTGACCGGCACCAGACTCTCCACCAACACCTCCGTCCCGGTTGCATCACGTTTCACAATGGTTGCGGAGCACTGTTGATCGAACTCAATGACTTGCCCGACACGAAACGTGCCCTTGACCATGATGTCCCACCTGTTTCCGCCAAGGTCTCTGACAAACAACACCTCAACCGGCGTTCCAGTCGGGCACTTGATTCCAGGCACTCGTGCGGCTAGAACCTTCGTATCATTCACAACCAGAAGGTCGCCCGGATTCAGTAATGTCGGGAGATCAGCGACATGGTGGTGCCGACGCTGTTGCGTGGTTCTATCGAGGAACAACAATCGTGCCTGGTCGCGAGGACTCACTGGCTCCAACGCGACGAGAGACGGGTCAAAGGGAAAATCGAACTCGGAGAGTTGCATCAGGATGGTGGAGAAGAAGCCAGAGGAGCAGGCGGGGTTTGTGTCAACGCGGCATCGCGCAGTTCCGTCCCAGGATAGTAATAGCTCAAGATGCTCGAAAATGAATAGCCCAACTCTGCCAACTCTTTTGCGCCCCACTGACAGAGACCGACTGCATGGCCGGCTCCATAGCCGGAAAGGAGGAGGTCCTGTCCAATCGACTGCACGGTAAATTGTGTACTGGGGACAATCGTATACCCCACCGCTTTGCGGAGGTCCTCGCCTCGTATCACCAACTCCCCGTTTGAATGCATAACTCGTAGCGTTGCGACTCGTCCAGCGCGGCTATACGACTGCGGGGCGATATCTGAAATCTTTCCAACGGAAAATCCTTGTTGCCGCAGATTTTTCTCCAGCGTCTCGATCTTCACAGAGGCGCTCCACTGATAATAGGGAGACTCGATGTCGAACGGACACTCCACCCCTTTGAGATAGGGCAGATCTTTTGACCACACAGTCATGGCATCTTCCGTCACACCCGCTGCGGTGGAGGAAAATGCAGCATAGATCGGAGCGCCTTGGTAGGTCACCACCATCCCCTTTGTGGATTCCACCGCCGCAGTTACACGAGCATCGATGCCTTGACGACCGCGATACACCTGATCCTGAATTCCGGCTGCCACATCATAGGCTCGGGTGGAATTCAGCATGCGCTGGTACAGGGCATACGTCCTGGTCGCGACGGCCTGCACCTTCAGCATCTCCGGATGCCACGCTGAATTCACTTCGGCCGGCACGACACCTTTGACATATTCCTCCAAATCCACACGATTAATGAGAAGGCGGCGTTTCCCTCGCCGAACGAGCTGAACGACCCCGCTGACACGGAGGGCGCCATGTTCATCACTGGGCTGTACCGCAGATCGTGTCCCCCCCCCATTCAGCCACATAGTGAGATCGTGATTACCTGCCCGTAGCGTTAAGCGATCCGTCACCACCGGCTTGCCGTTCAGGATCAAGGCATGCCCACGCACTTTGATGTGCAGACCAGACTGATAAGACCAGGCTTGATTCTGATCGTCGCTCACCCACAGCGTCTGATCACTCGCGATCTCGAGCTGTTCAACGTCGGAGGCCAACAGCACACGAATCGACTGCCCAGCCTGAGCCTCGGGCATCATGCTCGATCCCAGACAGATTCCCAGTCCCGCTGCACCGGCCCAGAGCCGTGCCGCTATCATCTGCGAAAGAGCCATCCTATGAAATAGAATAGCAGACTCAGAACAATACTGAAGAGAATACTGGTAGCGATGGGAAAATAGAAGCTGACGTTCTCTCGTTTGATGGAAATATCACCGGGAAGCTTGCCGAACCAACTGAAGCTATTGCCAAAACCGGGAGTCCGGTCGAGAGCGATGAGCAACACCCCCAGCACAACAATCCCAAACCCTATTCCAATGAGAAGCTTCCCAAGGGTAGTCCATTCCGGCATCAACGTTCACCCCAACCTAAGGGTGCTCACACAGGCTTGATCTCACCCACCCAACCCCTGCGCGCCAAGACGCACGTGCCCGACGGCAAGGCCGCAGCATACGAGGAGACGAGTCGCATTTTTTCACCCGCCCACCCATCGCCTGTATGAACAGGCGTTGCCAAGCCGTACGTCAAGTCTCTGAGCGATGGGAGAACATAGCTGTGGGACTGTTTCAGTGCCCGATCAACCGTTCACTAGACACTCTGCGATCTGAATCGCATTGAGTGCCGCCCCCTTGCGAAGATTATCGGATACCACCCAGAGATTGAGGCCATTGGTGATTGATTCGTCTTCCCGCACACGTCCGATGTAGACCTCGTCCTTCCCCGTCGCATCAAGCGGCATGGGATAGAGTTTCTTTGCCGGATCGTCATAGACCACCACACCGGGCATGGCTGCGAGTGCCGCGCGCGCCTCATTCACCGGTAATGGACGCTCCAACTCGATGTTGATCGCTTCGGAATGGCAGCGCAGCACCGGCACACGCACGGTCGTGGCAGTCACTCTGAGCTGTGGTGCACCAAGAATCTTTCGAGTCTCCTTCGCGATCTTGACCTCCTCCGAACAGTCGCCCCCCTCGTTGAATGAGCCGATGTGCGGTAGGAGGTTGAAGGCGATTTGGTAGGGATAGACCTTGGTCGTGATGTCACGAAACGCCAATAAATCCTTTGTCTGGTCCATCAGCTCATCCATGGCTGCCGATCCGGTTCCCGATACGGATTGGAATGTCGTCACCACCACGCGCTTCACCCCGACCGCGTCGTGAAGCGGCTTCAGCGCCATCACCAGCGGTGTGGTCGTGCAGTTTGGAATAGCCACGATGCCTCGTGGCATGTCTCGTAATGCCGCGGCATTGACCTCGGGAACCACCAACGGGACCTGGTCATCCATACGAAATACTGCGCTGTCATCGATCACCGCAATGCCGGCGGCGCCCAATCGCTGCCCATAGTCCTTGCTGATCGCATCCGTCGCCGAGATAAAGACCAGATCGACGCCGTCGAACGATGAGCTTTCAGTTAGTTCCTCCACCGTCCACTCTCTGCCCTGGCACGCCATGATCTCGCCCGCGGATCGTTTGGAGGCAAACAACCTCAGACTGGTCAGCGGGAACTTCCGTTCCTCCAATATGTCTAGCGTTTCTTGGCCGACTGCGCCGGTTGCGCCAAGGATGGCCACTGTATATCCTGGTTTCCTCTTCAGCATGCCGTTTCTACTCCAATGTCAATGCGCGAATACGATGATTGAACGTGTCTGCCACCAGCAGCGTTCCGTCGCGATCGGCAACGATACCGAATGGGTAACATACACCGGCCTCTCGTGCGAGACCGCCATCACCTGAGCAGCAGGGGATTCCTTGCCCGGCCACACACACTGCCACCCCCGATTCCCGGTCCCATTCTCGGATGAGGTGATTGTCCGAGTCCGTCAGAAAGAGGCGCCCTTGGTGATCAACGGCAATTCCGGTCGGACGTGAAAGACTCACCGACGATGCGTCCGACACTGACTCATATCGATAGGACCCGCCATCTCCCGCCAGAGTCGAGAGCAGCCCTGTTGGAAGATGGAGAGCGCGAACTCGACCATTGAACGTATCAGCGATGTAGAGCAGGTCGCCCACGAGCGCCAAGCCGCTTGGGCCTGCCAAGGCCGTATCGGTCCCAGGCTTCCCGTCCCCATCGTACGTCGCCGCCCCGGTTCCTGCAACGGTCTGAATGACACCGGTTCTGAGGTCGATCATCCGCACACGATGGTTGCTCTGATCAGCGACGTACAGCTTGGTATCGTCATCGCCTAGAACCAGCGCCGCTGGATCATTGAGTGCCGCCTGATTGGCTGGGCCACCGTCTCCTGAGAAACGAGCTTGACCCGTTCCCGCCACGGTTGTGATGATACCCGAGGTTGCATCCACCATGCGCACGCAATGGTTCATGGTATCGGCAATGTAGAGATTGCCGGCCCGATCAACGACCACGGCAGTTGGGAAATTCAGCTGCGCACGGACCGCAAGCCCACCGTCTCCGCCATATCGAGTCGATACAGATGGCCCCTGCGTCCAATACCGGACTGTTCCGCTCAAATCAGCCTGCTGGGTATATGCACGCGTTCCTGGTCCGTCACCATTCTCGGCAAAGGGGTCTTCCTGCTCAAGCGCAGCCGGTGGTTCCGGTGATGCGATCGCAGGCGTCTGCTCGACGAACGGCGTACCCGCTACCGTGGAGATTCTACCAGTGAGACGGTCTATCCTGCGAATTACATGATTTTCTGAGTCGGCCACATAAAGATGGCCGTGATGATCGATCGTCAAACCTTTTGGTTCGTTCAACTGTGCCTGTACCGCAAAACCACCATCTCCCCCAAAGCCGGGCTCGCCAGTACCAACGACTGTTCGAATCCTCCAACTAGTAAGAGTAGATGCCATGGGTGTACGCTGAGAACTACTGGATCTGTTTGGCAATCGTGTCGCCCATCTCAACCGTCCCCACAATCTTCGCGCCGGGACTTTGAATATCCTTCGTACGATAGCCGAGGTCGAGAGTGTTGACGATAGCCTTCTCGATGGCGTCCGCCTCTTTGTCGAGTTGAAACGCATAGGACAGCATCATAGCCACCGAGGCGATCGTTGCGATCGGGTTGGCGATATTCCTCCCCGCGATGTCCGGTGCGCTCCCATGAATGGGCTCATAGAGACCAACCTTGGCGCCGACGCTCGCCGAAGGTAACATTCCAATCGACCCGGTCAACATCGCCGCCTCGTCGCTGAGGATGTCACCGAACATGTTGTTGCAGAGCAGCACATCAAACTGTCTGGGGTTTCGCACTAATTGCATGGCGGCATTATCCACATAGATATGACTGAGCTCCACATCAGGATAGGAGGCATGGACGTCAATCACGACCTTCCGCCAAAGTTCCGACGATTCCAGCACATTCGCTTTATCGACCGACGTGACCTTTTTACGACGCTTCCGTGCAGCCTCGAATGCCACCTTGGCGATCCGCCGCACTTCCTCTGTCGTATAGACTTCGGTATTGACGCCCCGTTCATCGCCGTTCGGCAACTTTTCAATCCCCTTGGGTTTGCCGAAGTAAATACCGCCGGTGAGTTCGCGGATCACCAGAATATCAATTCCCTCGATCACCTCTCGCTTCAACGTCGAAGCATCGATCAGATTCGCATAGACCTTCGCCGGCCGCAGATTGGCATAGAGTCCCAGCGCCTCCCGGATACCGAGCAACGCACGTTCGGGCCGTAACGTATAGTCCAACCCTTCCCATCGAGGGCCTCCTACGGCCCCAAGTAGGACCGCATCGCTCTGCTTCGCCAATGTCAGCGTATCGTTCGGCAACGGCACACCAACCTTATCGATCGCCTGCCCACCGATATCGCCCGGAGCAAATTCGAATGAGTGCCCGTACTTTTCCGCGACGACTTTCAGAACCTTCACGGCTTCGGGAACGATCTCGCGTCCGACTCCGTCTCCTGCCAATACCGCAATCTTCGCTTTCACTGCGTACTCCTTTTCGTGGCTTGATGGCCGATAACTTACTCCAATACAGTTTCGTCTTCACTCCGCCACGCAGGATCGACCAGACAAAGAAACTCGATGTCCGTCGTTCCGACATTTTCCAGGTACTGTTGTCCTCCCGGCGGCACATAGACTGTCGTGCCCGGTTCAACCGGCGTGACCTGATCATCAATGGTCAGTTGCCCTGTTCCGGCAATAAAGTAATAGACTTCGGACGAGGCGAGAACATGCCGTTTCGATCGATGCCCGGGGCTTAACGTCCCATGGGCGAGACTGTACCCAAGGTTGAGCTGGTGCTTCGCAGGGTGGAAAATCTCCCGCAAGCGCGTATGGTCGCCGGCCAGAAATTCCGGACGATCCGCCGGTGTCACTTTAAACAAGGGCACGCTCCCTTCCCACCTTGATCCTCGTGGGGGAGGGAAACTCTACCGTGAGGTTCAGCGTCAAATCAAGTTGACCTTCTGCTCCCCCTGCGCTTGTTTTGCCGCCAAATAGGCCAGTTTATTCAACGCGCTCAAATAGGCACGTGCGGATGCCATGATAATATCCGTATCGGCGCCATGACCGGACACCGTTCGACCATCCTCTTGCACCCGAACGGATACTTCACCCTGAGCATCGGTCCCACCAGTAATCGCCTTTACCACATACATCAGCAACTTGCTCTTCGTCTGTGTAATCGCCGCAATCGTTCGATAGACGGCATCCACCGGCCCATCGCCCGTCCCTGCCTGCGTGACGGCCCTACCGTCGATCTCCAATTCAACCGTAGCGGTTGGAGCGCGATCCGTCCCACTCGCAACATGAAACGATTTCAGCGTAATGCGATCCGCCATCTTCGCCAATTCTTCCGATACAATCACTTCCAGATCTTCTTCAAAGATCTCTTTCTTTTGGTCCGCTAATTTTTTAAACCGCTCGAATGCATGGTTCATCTCGTCTTCACTGAGTTTGTACCCCAACTCCTCCAAGCGCTGCCGAAAGGCATGGCGTCCCGACAGTTTTCCCATCACCATTTGACTTTCGACTAACCCGATTGACTCCGGGCGCATGATTTCATACGTCGTCTTGTCTTTCAGCAGACCATCCTGATGAATCCCGGACGTGTGGGCGAAGGCATTCGCTCCCACGATCGCTTTATTGGGTTGTACGACCATCCCTGTGATCTTGCTCACCAAACGGCTGGTCTTTGCGATCTCCTCGGTCCGAACCTGCGTATCGGCCTGGTAAAAATCTGTTCTGGTCCTGAGCCCCATCACGACTTCTTCCAGCGAGGTATTCCCCGCACGCTCTCCGATGCCGTTGATCGTGCACTCCACTTGCCCAGCCCCATTGGCGATCGCCGCCAGGCTATTTGCAACCGCCATCCCAAGATCATTATGACAATGGACCGAGATCACCGCCTGTTTGGCATTCGGCACCTTGTCACAAATCCCTTTGATGAGTGCACCGAACTCTTGTGGGACCGCATAGCCGACCGTATCGGGGATGTTGATCGTACCAGCCCCAGCGGCAATCACCGCTTCAATCACTTCATAGAGATAGGCAGGATCGGACCGGCTTGCATCCATGGGAGAAAATTCAACATCCTCAACATACCCGCGCGCCCGCTGGACCATCTCCACGGCTCGCTGCTTGGCCTGTTCCCTCGTCATCCGAAACTGATGCTTGAGATGAATATCAGATGTCGACAAAAACGTATGGATGCGAACCTTCGGCGCGCCCTTCAAGGCTTCCCATGCCCGATCAATATCCTCGGGACGAGCCCGTGCCAAGCTGCAGATCGTCGGCCCCTCCACCTCTTGCGCAATGCGCCGGACCGCCTCAAAGTCACCGGGCGAACTATAGGCAAATCCAGCCTCAATTATATCGACGCCGAGCCGTGCCAACTGTTTCGCCACCATGACCTTTTCTTCCACATTCATACTGGCCCCAGGCGATTGCTCACCATCTCTCAAGGTGGTATCAAAAATTCTGATCATGCGTGTCATCTTTGACCTCCGATACAAGCTGCTCAAAAAGTCCTTCCGGCAAGGCCGCAAGGAGCGAGCATCCCGAGACGTACGCGTTTGGTACGTTGAGGGGCTCGAACGACTGAGAACGCAGCCGGAAGGCTTTTTCAGCAGCTTGCAAAAAGAAAAAGCCTTCATCCCGTTAGACCCAGGGACGAAGGCTTGAGGCACTCCGTGGTACCACCCTGATTTAGCCTGAAGATCGCCTGACCTTCAGACCCTTCTTTCTGCCTCTTACGGAGGCAAGACGGAGTCTCTTACTTCCTGTTCGGAGACTCAGCTCAGAGGCGAGTTCAGCGATATCTAGGCTGGCTTGCACCACCCGCCAGCTCTCTCTTTAGCATGTTGAAACCGGTTCCCAGCTGCGTTCTTGCATCGTACAAAGGCTCAACGTACATCTCCAAGCATACGCCTCGCCTTTTCACTCGCTGCGGCCTTGCTGGATACCCGCTTTGACATTCTGTGCTCTAGACCGTTCGCCTACTACTCCTCGTCCTAGCCATCCACACCCGCTTCGGTTTTCCACTCTGTCGTTATGGGTTTGATTCAACTGGCGGCAAGTCAACTTTTCCGCCACTTCGTTTCCCGGAGGCCGGAACCAGCAGTCCAACGATCTTTTCAACCGGTCCCATCAGGGCATAGCCGGCAAACACCACGAAGACCATGACAGCTGGCCACGCGGCGACCATCATCAGCGCCAGAATACCCCAGACCAGATATGTGATCTGGCGATGCCCTTTGAACTTCAGATCCTTAAAGCTACGATACTTGATCGTGCTGACCATTAGAAACGACAGCCCTAACGTCATCAATAGAACTACAATCGAGCGGACATCCGTTCCCATTTTCATGATGTAATGATCCAGGACGACCAAGGACGCCACAACGCCCGCAGCAGCGGGAATAGCCAACCCGGTAAAGTACTTACCGTCTGACACAGCCACCGTGGAGTTGAACCTCGCCAATCGGACGGCTCCCATCGCGACATAGGCAAACATCACGGCCACACCGAACGTACCATGCCCACTGAGCGCCCAGGAATAGATCAAGATCCCCGGGGCCACACCAAACGACACGACATCAGAAAGCGAATCATACTCCAAACCGAACTGGCTGGTGCTGTTGGTCAGCCGAGCTGACTTTCCATCCAGGACATCAAAGATCATGGCGACCAACACCGCGATCGCGGCTTCCAGGTAGTTGCCGTTGAAGACCGATAGAATGGCAAACACCCCACAAAACAAGTTGCCTGTCGTGAAGAGGTTGGGGATCAGGTGCATCGCCGCCTTCCTCCGCTTTCCTCCCTTTCCAAACGAACTTCTAAAGCTCGCTGTTTTCATGGCAACTCTCCTAGGATAGTTTCACCACCTTTCACCCGCTGCCCGACAGCCACCCGAAGAGTGGTGCCGATGGGGAGAAAAGTATCCATGCGCGATCCAAACCGAATCAGCCCATATCGCTCACCCCGACTAGCGCGTTCCAGCGGCGCGATCCAACAGACGATGCGCCGAGCGATCAGCCCAGCTACCTGCACACACAAGACCTTGATCCCTTCATCGGTCTTGATCATCAATGCATTCTGCTCATTCATGAACGTGGCTTCGGGCTTACTCGCGACCATGAACAACCCAGGCTGATACTGCACATTTTCAATCGTTCCGTCGCAGGGCAGTCGATTGATATGCACGTCGAAGACATTCAGGAAGATCGTCACCCGCAGGCTCCGTTCCTTTAGATACCGCGGCTCAAACTCTTCTTCGATCGCGATCACTTTACCATCGCCGGGCGCGACGATGAGGTTCCGACCTTGCGGGATCACTCTGGCCGGATTTCTGAAAAACCAGGCCGAAAACAACGTCGCAATGCCACCGAGGAACGCGACGAAGGACCAGCCCAACAACCCCGTCAACAGTGTAACGCCTGCCGGAACCGCGATGAAGGGAATTCCTTCTTTTGCAAATGGAACGCCGACTGCACGATCAGCCATGGAACCGCCTCAGTTCTTCACAAGAGATGTTCAAACCGGCCGTCCAGCGAAGCCGCAGGGAGTGAAAAGGCGAAGCGTACGTGGTTATTGTACGTTGCGCCTTTGAACGATGCGAGAACGAAGCTGGTGGGTGGTTTCAACATCTCTAGTTTTTCGTTTTATCGACCAGCTGATCCTTCTTGAGCCACGGCATCATTCCCCGCAGCTTGGCCCCCACTGCTTCGATGGGATGCGCCTCCCCTTTCGCAAGCAACGCATTATAGACCGGTCGATTGGCCTGATTCTCAAGCACCCATTCCTTGGCAAACCGCCCGGTCTGAATCTCGTCGAGAATCTTCTTCATCTCCTGCTTCGTTTGCTCGGTCACGACCCGTGGGCCGCGAGTCACATCGCCGTACTTCGCCGTCGTACTGATCGAGTAGCGCATATTCGCAATGCCCCCCTGATAAATCAGATCGACGATGAGCTTCACTTCGTGCAAGCACTCGAAATACGCCATTTCAGGGGAATATCCGGCTTCAATCAGCGTCTCGTAGCCCGCCTGAATCAAAGATGTGAGACCGCCACACAACACCGCTTGCTCGCCGAAGAGATCCGTCTCGGTCTCCTCACGGAAATTGGTCTCGATGACACCGGCACGCCCACCACCGATCGCACTCGCGTACGCCAAGCCAACCTGCTTGGTCGTCCCGCTGGGATCCTGGTGAATCGCCAACAGGCAAGGCACGCCGCTGCCCTTCGTATATTCAGAACGAACAAGATGTCCCGGGCCTTTCGGCGCCACCATGAAGACATTGATGGAGGCAGGCGGTACGATCTGCCCAAAGTGAATATTGAAGCCATGACCGAATGCGAGATAGGACCCTGGCTTGAGATTGGGCGCAATGTCTTGCCGATAGATGGCAGCCTGAGCTTCATCAGGCGCCAGGATCATCACGACATCGGAAGCCTTCACGGCATCGGCGACAGGCATGACTTTGAGTCCGCTCTGTTCAGCCTTTTTCCAGGACGCCCCCTCACGCAGCCCGATCACCACACTGACTCCGCTTTCCTTCATATTCAAGGCATGTGCATGGCCCTGACTTCCATAGCCGACCACGGCTACCTTCTTGTTTCGAATCTGTTGAAGATCAGCATCCTTATCGTAGTAGATGTTCATGAAACACCCTTTCCATGTGTCAGTCTAGAGCGACGTTCTTTCATTACGCAGACCATCATTCGCGAGCAATTTTTTTCGCCTGGACGGCAGCCTGACGAACCGGCTCCCGCGCAACAGCGACTCGACCGGTGCGGACCAACTCTTTGATTCCAAGCGGCTGAAGCAAATTAATGATTGCTTCAATCTTCTTCGGGTCTCCGGAGACTTCGATCGTATAGGTCGTCGGCGTCGAATCGATCACGTTGGCACGGAAGATATCGACAATCCTCAGCGCCTCGGCTCGATCCACATCCTTCGTGTGAACCTTAATGATCGCGGTCTCTCGCGAGACAAACTCCGTTTCATTGAGGTCGACCACCTTGATCACATCGATCAGCTTGTTCAGTTGCTTCACGATCTGCTCGATGATCCGTTCGTCTCCCGACGTCACAATCGTCATCTGGGACATGGAAGGATCCAGCGTCGGAGCGACCGACAAACTCTCAATATTGAACCCTCTCCCGCTGAACAACCCCGCAACCCTGGATAACACGCCAAACTTGTTTTCAACGGTCACTGAAATAATATGTTCCATTCTCAACTCAAAGAGCTTATAGCCGATGGCTTATGGCTCGGAGCCGACTACGGTCTCCCGTTTCTGCCATCAACGATACACCTTACGCTCTCACTCCTATGCGGTTAGAACCGTATCCTTATCTTCCGGCGTCACTTTGGCGCCACCGGACTGTTTCATCTTCAACTCTGGGGGATCTTCCAAGATCATCTCATGGTTGCACCCGCCGGCAGGAATCATCGGATAGCAGTTTTCATAGGGATAGGTCGGGACATCCACAATGACCGGTTTATCCGTTGCCAACGCTTCTTTCAGAATGGCATCGAGATCGCCGACCTTCTTGACCCGCAATCCCACCGCTCCATAGGCATCAGCCAACTTGACGAAATCCGGCGTCGTTCCCAGATTGCTCGACGCATATCGCCCGTTGTAAAACAGGTCTTGCCACTGCCGGACCATGCCGTGAAAGCCATTATTCAGAATGATGATCTTCACCGGCAATTTGCTGATCACAGCCGTAGCCATTTCCTGCATGTTCATTTGGATACTGCCATCTCCTGCAATACAGAGCACCAGGCGATCCCGGAAGGCTGCTTGCGCCCCCATCGCTGCAGGAAATCCGAACCCCATCGTACCCAGCCCGCCTGAGGTCAACCACCGGTTCGGTCTGGCCAGCTTGAAATACTGGGCGGCCCACATTTGGTGCTGACCGACATCGGTGGCGACGATCGGGTCTCGATCTTTCGTCAACTCATACAACCGCTTGACCACTTGCTGCGGCTTGATCGGTCCATCGTTATCCTGGTTATAGGTCAAGGGATGGGCCCGTTGCCATTCTCGGATCTGATCCCACCAGGGTTTGCGAAGATCTTTTTGCTCACCATTGACCGTCGCGCGTAAAATCTGATTCAACTCACGCAGCACCGTTTTGCAATCACCGACGATCGGGATATCGACATGAATATTTTTCCGAATCGATGTCGGGTCAATATCGACGTGAATCACCTTCGCATGAGGGCAGAACTCCGACACCTTGCCCGTCACCCGATCATCGAACCGTGCCCCAATGGCGATCACCAAATCGGAATAATGCATGGCCATGTTGGCTTCATAGGTCCCGTGCATTCCCAGCATCCCTAAGGACAGCGGATGCTCACCTGGAAACACTCCAAGCCCCATCAAGGTCATGTCGACCGGGATCTGCGTCATCTCGGCCAGCTCGAGCAGCTCTTGCGATGCGCCAGAAAACACAACTCCACCCCCGACATAGAGAATCGGTTTCTTGGCCTTCATGATGGCTTCGGCAGCCTGCTTGATCTGCCACTTATTCCCGTCTACCGTCGGGTTATAGCCGCGGATTGAAACCGACTTGGGATAGACGAACTCCGCCACATTCTGAGAGACGTCTTTGGGAATATCGACGAGTACCGGACCTGGCCGCCCAGTCGTGGCGATATAAAACGCCTCCTTTATGGTGGCGGCCAAATCGTTCACATCTTTCACGAGGAAATTATATTTCGTGCAGGGGCGGCTCAGCCCTATATTGTCTGCTTCCTGAAATGCATCATTCCCAATCAAGTTCGTCGGCACCTGGCCGCTAAAACAGACGACCGGTACCGAGTCCATATAGGCATCGGCCAACGCCGTGATCACGTTGGTCATCCCAGGGCCAGAGGTGACCAGACAGACACCCGCTTTTCCTGTCGCCTTGGCATAGCCTTCCGCCATATGCCCCGCACCCTGTTCATGGCGCGTCAAGATCACTTCAACATCTTTCTGCTGATGGAGCGTATCGAAAATCTTCAATACGACTCCGCCTGGAAGCGCGAACACGGTTTTCACCCCTTCCCGCTTCAGGCATTCGATGAAGATTTCAGCACCGGTGAGTTTCATGACACTCCTCCCTCCGACCGCATGTGTAGAAGGCCTCCGATCGATCGTGAGACCTTACAACAGCACCCCCTGGCGGAAGCACGCATCATCCTGCACAAATGTGTTTGAAATCAAGGGGAAAGATTTCTGATCCTAGCATTCCCACATATGAGCGTCAATATAGCCTCGTCGACACCCAGTGGCCGAACAGCACGAGGTATCGACAGCCCAGAGAGACTCTGGCTGAAGAAAGTGCGTGGATAGAAGGCCTATAAGCCGGATTCTGTCCCGCAAAGAAGTCTCCCCCTTTGCATGGATGATCATTTCTCTGGGATTCGAGTTACCTCGAGCCTCAAGCGACCTACCCGAAGACCTCGACCGGGCCAGTCGGCGTACCGCAGTCCGAAAGGAGCACGGCACCTGTCTTCCTATTTGGCCTTGCACCAGGCGACGCTTACCGTGCCGGTGGTGTCACCACCCCCGCGGTGGGCTCTTACCCCACCGTTTCACCCTTACCTGATCCGCAGCAACCAGATGAGATCCCGTTGCCTTGGCCATCGGCGGTTTGTTTTCTGTGGTGCTGGTGTCGGATTACTCCGCCTGGGAGTTACCCAGCGCCCTGCCCATGGAGTCCGGACTTTCCTCTCGGAGCCGAAGCCCCGAGCAACCATCCAGCCTTCCGCCCACGCTGAGTCAGTATAAAGAATGGCTCCGGTCAGCCACAAGCAGTGCCCCAACTTTCCAAAGACGACTGGCGACAACCACCCAGGGGTTTACCTGCTCCCAACATCCGGAAGTGGAGTAGTCGGCATGGGCGTTCGCTTCTGGTAAATCTCCATCGCCTCGGGCATCCATTCTTTGAGCTGCTCAATTCTGGTGTCATGGCTTGGATGGGTCGAGAAGAACTCACTCTGCCCTCCACCTCCCGATGCCTGTCCCATTCGTTCCCAGAGCGCAACGGATTCGCGTGGATCATACCCGGCATCGGCCGCGAGAAGGATGCCGATATAGTCTGCTTCCGATTCATGTTTCCGACTGAAAGGCAGCAACACCCCCACTTGTGCACCGACGCCAAGCGCCCCCATCGCCGCCTGGCCCAGTGCAGGATTCTTGGCCCCAATCCCAATGGCCGCCCCTAGAACCTGCATGCCAACGTTCGCCGCTTGCCCCTGGCTCATTCGCTCCGCGCCATGACGAGCCAGAGCATGCACCACTTCATGACCCATGACTGCCGCCAACCCAGCCTCCGTCTTCGCCATCGGGAAAATGCCGGTGTAGACCGCCATCTTTCCACCTGGGAGTGCAAACGCATTGGCGGTCTTATCGTCTTTGATCACCGTCACTTCCCACTGGAACTGTTGAGCCATCTCAGCATACTTCGACCGTTTGGCCGCTTCAACAATACGAGCAGCCACCCGCTTGACCGGCTCGATCTCACGAGGATCCTGAGAGGGTCTCAATTTTGGATCGCTCCTCACCTGATTGTACGCCTGCGCCCCCATCTGCATTTCTTGACCAACCGACGTCATCAACAGCTGCCGTCGGCCCGTATAAGGATTGGTCTCACACCCCACCAAACCAACACCTCCTGCAATCAAACAAGCTATCGTGATGGCACGGGTGAATCGTTGAGTCTGCATATTCATTCTCCAGAGAATACTCGTAACCCCATCCATGCATGATTGACCAACATGGATTCGATTGATAGATTACCGTCCCCCAAGCAAGATTTCCACCTGGCGTACAGGAACAGCATGAGCGAGCTGCGTTCTCACAACCAGATTGAGCGTATCGGCATCGACGAATCGGGGAAGGGCGATTACTTCGGTCCGCTCGTCATCGCCGCCGTGTTTGTGGATGCGACCACGCAAGGGGAACTACGTTTGATGGAGGTACGAGATAGTAAAAAAATTTCCGATGGGCGCGTACTCGAAATGGCCCCCGACATCAAGACTATTTGTCCACACAGCGTCATCGCCATCGGACCGCAGAAGTACAACGAACTCTACGCCAAGATCAAAAATCTAAATCGCCTGCTTGCCTGGGGCCATGCCAAAGCTCTGGAGAATCTACTGGAACGAGGCGTGACTTGCGAGCGAGCAATCTCCGATCAGTTCGGCGATGAGCGATTGATTCTGAATGTGCTGCAAGAAAAGGGGCGAAAGATTACGCTGGAACAACGACCGAGAGCAGAATCTGATCTGGCCGTCGCAGCTGCATCGATTTTGGCTCGGGCCGAGTTTCTCATTCGCATCAAACGGCTTTCCAGCGAGGTAGGTACTACGCTACCCAAGGGCGCCTCGCCCGCCGTCGAACTTGCCGCGAAGATGGTCGTGAAGAAACATGGACAGGACCGGTTGGGCACCATCGCCAAGCTGCACTTTAAAACCACGAAGGCAGTACTGGCAAAGTTGTCCTAACACTCTGCTGAAAAACTCAACATGTGTGCTTCGACAAGCTCAGCACGAACAGGAAACCCTAATAGTTTCAATGCTCTTCTCGCTCATCCTGAGGCTCTCGAAGGATGAGTAGAGGGTTTTTCAGCAGACTGCTAAACTTTTCACCTCGGTGATCTTCGTCAAAGTCAGAGTCTCTCACCCCGTCATCGTCTTGTGTTCAATAAGACACTTTGAGTAAGTTACGGAGTTCCGAAGAGGAGTCCCTCATGAATATCTTCCACGTCATGCTATTGGCCATTGCGGTCCTACAGACCGCATGTGTTGGCCACAGACCGTATACCGAACAGGAACAACAAACTCTCGCGCACACGAAAACCATCTGGGTTGACGTTCGCAGCGATGCTCGAACGCTCCCAGCCGGAATAGCCGGCATCATCGAGAAGGTCGAACAGGACGTCAAAGACAAACTCACGCAAGCAGGCTTCACTGTCGTCCCAGATCAGTCTACAGCCGATGCCGTCCTGCAACTGGCCTTTGATTTTTCGGATAGAAGACGCCAAGACGAGCTCTCAAGCAGCTACGAGAGCGCGTATCGACATGATGCCCATTCCATTCACGTCGGTGCAAGTCTGGATCATAAAGTGGTGGGACACCTGTTGTGGCATGGCGAGTCGATCTTGCCACCATATGATTTGAATCTCTCTCGTTCCGCAATCATCAGGTACATTGATTCGGATGTAATGCAGGCGCTCTTCAAATCAACGACGCCCGCCAAACACTAACTTTGATCAGAGAGAACAACGAGGAGCAACCACCTGAACCACCGCGAGCAAATGTCGGAACACGTCAGCATCCACTCCCCGAAGACACCTCACCCACCACTGAGCTTACCGCGAAGATCATCATTGGAAAATATGGGGAGAACCGGCTCGGCACCAGACCGTTTCATGATGAAACACGCCGACTCCTGAACATGTCTTCACAACTTGCACATATCTCAGCGCATTCGCGGCCGCATTTCATGCGACAAAGGATGAGACCAGCTGGAACGAGTCGCATGCAGCAAAAGCCTCTTACCATCATGCCAAAAGGAGAGTAAGATCCTCCTACCGTTCTCCGTCGATGGACTATGGCAGCCTCCCTTGACCATATTCACCCCGGCACCCCGATGGGTGCCAATCTGATTGCCGACGGCGCAACGTTCAGGGTCTGGGCTCCCAATGCCAGGACCGTTCACGTCATCGGGGAATTTAATAACCGAGTGCGCTCCGACGCCAGTTTGCTTACACGTGATGAGTCAGGCCACTGGCGCGGATTCATTCCCGGGGTCAAGGATCGCCAGCGGTACCTGTTCTATATCGTAGGCGAGGGCAGCGAGGGACCGAAACGCGATCCGTACGCCCGCGAACTCGAGACCCCTTTCCCCAGTGAGTGTATCGTCCGTACGACCGATTTTCCCTGGCACGAGAACGGGTTTATCACACCACCCTTTCACGAGTTTGTGATCTACCAACTCCACGTCGGCACGTTCTTTACCCCGAACCTGCCTCATAAGGGTGGGACCTTTCTCGATGTCGCTCGCAAACTCCCCTACCTGGCTGAGCTGGGCGTGACGGCCCTGCAGCTTCTGCCCATTCAGGAGTTTCAAACCAGCTTCAGTCTGGGCTACAACGGCACCGACTATTTTTCACCGGAAATGGATTTTGCCGTAGCGGATGCCGAGCTGCCTCCATACGTCGCCGAACTGAACCGCTTACTCGACGCGAAGGGATTGCGCCGTTATCACGTCGCTGACTTGCGCGGGGAAATGAATCAACTCAAAGCCCTGGTGGATCTGGCCCATCTTCACGATCTCGCCGTCATCCTTGACGTGGTCTACAATCATGCGGGCGGCGAATTCGGAGACCAGAGCCTCTACTTCTTTGATCGCCAACATCCGGCAGGAGGACACCGGCACTCGCTGTATTTTTCCGACAAGGGCCATGCAGGCGGGCTCGTGTTCGATTACGCCGAACCAGAGGTGCGTGATTTTTTGATTCAGAATGCCAAGTTCTTTGTCGACGAATATCGAGTCGACGGCTTTCGCTATGATCAGGTCAGCGTGATCGACCATGATGGTGCGCCACATGGGTGGCGATTCTGCCAGGACCTCACCTCCACGCTGCACGCGCATCGACCTTCAGTCTTGCATCACGCCGAGTATTGGAACGTGAATCCCTATGTGGTGAAGCCAGCCGCGGAAGGGGCCGGGTTCGATACGACCCTCACTGACGGCTTCCGTATCGCGATCCGCAACACGATCGGGAACGCAAGCCTGCCGGATGAGCGTCCGCTCGACATGACGGGCCTCGCACAGGCTCTCTGGCCTGAGGGGTTTCGTGAGCAGTGGCGTTTCGTGCAGGGTCCGGAAAATCACGACATCATCTATCGAGGGCGGGAACAGCGCATTGCTCGACTTGGTGATCCGTCCAATCCCCGTTCCTGGTACGGAAGAAGCCGCTCTCGCGTGGCGACAGGCCTCAGTTTGACGGCTCCGGGGATTCCGATGCTGTTCATGGGCCAGGAATTTCTAGAGGACAAACAGTGGGCGGACGATTTCGTGTCCCACCATGATCTGCTCCTCTACTGGGCAGGCCTGGATCAGGGTGACAAGCAGATGCTCGACCATGTGCGGTTCGTCAGAGAGTTGCTCGCCCTTCGGCGCCGATCACCCGGGTTGCGCGGACAAGGCTTTCGTGTGGTGCATCTGCATGATCAGAACCGTGTGCTGTCATTCCATCGCTGGGTCGAGGGTAAAGGTCACGACGCAATCGTGGTCGTGCACCTGTCGCCCTTCCATCGGTTCGAATACCGTATCGGCTTCCCCTCCAGCGGAGAATGGCGCGAAGCGTTCAACAGCGACGTGTACGAGAACTGGGTCAATCCAAACGTGGTCGGCAACGGCGGACGAGTGACTGCGGATCCACATCCCTTGCATGGCTTCGGCTCTTCTGCAGCTCTGGTCCTTCCGGCCAACAGCATCCTGGTCTTCACCCGATAACGCTGTTCAAGATATTGCTTCTCTTTTCCTCGGGCATCTTACACAAGAGACAACGCGGATCGAAGAATCGTTGCGTTGATTGCGGCATCGTGATCCTGCCTTGCAATCACCCTGTGCCTTACCGATTATGGATATATCCCATGAACTGGAGTCAGGACCGACCTCATATCGCTGTGGCACAGGAGGGTCGATGCCTTCGGGTCCCGCTCCTGAAAGGCTAGAACCTATTCTTAGACCGACTCCCCCACTTCCATATCCGCTTTTCTCGCTTCACTGAGGGCCGAAGCGGATTCTTTCGCTGGTTCGCCTTCCCAGTAGAGGATCCGTCTGCAATAGGGGCAGAGATGGAGATCATCTGATCGCCTCACCTGGGCGATGAGCTGGGGCGGGATCTGTAAGCGACACCCGACACACATGCCATCACGGACGGCAGCCAAGGGTTGATCCTTTCTGGTGGCCTTCACCTGATTGTACCGGTCCAGGAGGCTCCTCTCCACTTTCCCAGCCGCGTCTCGATAGTCGGCTTCCAGTCGTGCCAGTTCTTTCGCCAGCTCCTTGTCCTGCGTGTCCAACCCCTGTTTTTCCTGACTGAACACACTGTCCTGCGCTTGTTTTTTCTCCTGCAGCTCCTTGGCGACCTTTTGGAGTTCATCAATCTTTTCCATCGCCAGCAAGATCTTTTCCTCAAACTCGCCCCGCTTTTTGTTCGCCAATTCGAGCTCAAACAAATGTGCCTGATACTCTTTGTTGGTCTTCAGACTCGCTGCATGTGATTTCATCTTCTCCGTCTGCACTTCGTGCATTTCGAGATCCTTCTCATGCGCGCGTCGTTCCTTGGTAGCCGCATCGACTGCGGCTTTTGTATCAGTCAGGGTCTGGGATAGTTCTCGAAGCGGAGTTTCGGCCACGTGGAGACGTTCGGGAATTTTTCTTCGAATCTCCGTGATCTCCATGATCCGGAGATCCAGCTTTTGTAATTCGATAAGTGGGGATAGTTTCTGATTCACCGTATCCTTTCCATCAGTGCCGAAGCACTGAAGGCGCGAGTAATATCTCCGGCTGGTGGGCCCACTAGGACTTGAACCTAGGACCAGCTGATTATGAGTCAGCCGCTCTAACCACCTGAGCTATGGGCCCTCTTCGGAATGGTCAAAACCAGGATGAGGTCTGGTTTAGGAAATGGCCTCGACAGTTCTCCTCACGCCCTCTTCTTGACCTGAGCCTCAGCTTGGAGCGGATTCTAGGCCGACCCTCCGAACGGAGTCAAATCAGGCCTCCATGAGTCCTATCGTCTACAAACTCTCGACAAAACTCCGCAGCTTCTTACTGCGGCTCGGATGTCGCAACTTTCTGAGGGCTTTGGCCTCGATCTGCCGGATACGCTCACGCGTCACTTCAAAGTCCTGACCGACTTCTTCCAAGGTATGGTCGGTCGCTTCCCCGATCCCAAACCGTTTACGCAAGACCTTTTCCTCACGTGGGGTCAAGGTTTCTAATGCGCTATTGATCTGCCGTTGCAAATCGTAGCGAATGGCCGCTTCCAGCGGTGATACGGCCTTCTTATCTTCGATGAAATCGCCCAGGTGGCTGTCTTCTTCTTCTCCGATCGGTGTTTCGAGCGAAATAGGCTCACGGGCAATTTTGAGGATCTTTCTGACTTTGTCCAACGGCAGATCCATCCGTTCGGCGATTTCTTCCGGCAAGGGTTCTCGTCCCAGTTTTTGCACAAGATGCCGAGACGTGCGGATCAGTTTATTGATCGTTTCAATCATATGCACCGGGATCCGGATCGTGCGGGCTTGGTCAGCGATTGCCCGAGTGATCGCCTGCCGGATCCACCATGTCGCGTACGTGCTGAACTTGTACCCGCGCTTATATTCAAATTTGTCTACCGCCTTCATGAGCCCGATATTGCCTTCTTGAATCAAATCGAGAAATTGAAGGCCACGGTTCGTATACTTCTTGGCGATACTGACGACAAGCCGCAGATTCGCCTCGACCAACTCCGCCTTTCCGCGCTTGACCTTCTCCTCCGCGACATCGAGATGCTTGACCGCATCCTTGATTTCTTCGGCAGGGACCAACGCTTCTTCGGCCTCCAGCTGCCGAACTCGTGCCTTGGCGGCTTGGTACACCTTGCGAATCTCCAGCAAGGCCTCCTCCGACACGCCGGTCTTCCGCTTCACCGCCAGAAAATCCTGGCGGCTGCGGCACATCTTCCTCAATAACTCTGCTCCGGCCTCACCACCAACCCCAATACGCCGCTGACAGCTGACCGCCTCTCGTTCGGCCACTCTAATTTGGATGGCAAGCTCGCGGACCCGTTGCACCATCCGCTCTTTCAGCACCCCATGGAGGTTGACTGATTCGATCTTGTTCACCACCTGCTGACGGACGGCTTCAAACTGTTTCTTAAACTTCTTCTGCTTCGCCTGATCGTTCCCGAGATGTTTTCCCTTCTCCGCCAAGGCCTTGAGCGCGAGGGAGACTTTCCGTACCGAGTTCAACGCATCGAGCGTCTTGACTCGGAGCTCCTCGTAGTCACGTTCGACGGGTTGCTGCTCTTCTTCAAAATCCTCTTCTGTCTCTTGCACGGGAACGATTTCGCGAACATCGATTTTTCCATTCTTCAGCTGATCCCTGAGCGCCAAGACAAACTCGATCGTCATCGGCATCCCGTAGATCACGGACGCGATATCAAATTTCCCCTCTTCAATCCGTTTGGCGATCTCGATTTCACCTTCTCGGCTCAAGAGCGCTACACTGCCCATTTCCTTGAGGTAGAGGCGCACAGGATCATCCGTGCGACTCAATGCCCCTGGCGTCAAATCGATCGCCTTATCGTTGTCGTCCTCTGAATCCGACTCCACCTCTTCGCCTTCTTCCCCCCCCTCACCATCGCCTCGTTTCGAGACCCGTTCGCCCTCCGTCGCTTCGACGATCTCGATATCCATCTCACCGAACATCGCCATGATGCTGCCAAACTGATCGGATGAGACCACTTCAGCCGGCAAGGTGCTGTTGAGCTCGTCATACGTCAGGAAGCCTTTTTCCTTCCCGATTGAGATCAGCTTCTTCACCTCGCCCAATAACTCTTGTTTCGACATGACTACTCCTTCACCAAGGTCACTACGCCGGCGCCCAGCGTGCCGGCTTTCCGCATCCGCGCTTCATTAATCTGCACGTTCAAGCTGCCCGCTTCATCCGCTCGGCCTTCACGTTCAGCCGTTTTGAGTCGTTCGATAAGATCCCGCAACGCATGCTCCGTCCGCTTACGATCAAGCGTATCCAAACAGGCCTGGACATGGGCCGGAACATCATCGAAATAATCCTCACGCATGGACAATTCTGTCGCCAGCCCACCACACTCAGGATCTTCCGTCGCTTCATCCAAGACCGCTCTGAGGCTGATACGTCCTTCGCGATCCACATGCGTGAGGGCAATCGAGATCAGCTTTCGTCCTGAGGCAAGGGTAAACGATTCTGGCTTCAGACGTCGCACATCAGCAGAGGACAGCTTCCCTTGCAGCAAGAGAAGCAGAAGATCTCTTTCTTCGGGCAATCCTTTAAACTGCGTCGTCAGAGAAATCCCCTGTGGGAGTTGTATGCGCGGTGGGACAACACCTGGCTTCGGTTGAGCCGCCAGCGCCGGATACCGCTCAATCAGCCGAGCCTCGCTGATTCTCAGCCGTTCAGCGACGACTCTCATCCGTTCTTGCCGTTCAATCGGATGCTCACTCCTCTGCAGAATTCGCAGGACTTCATCGACACTTCGGATACGGCTCTCAAGCGAACCGGGATCAGCTTGATCGATCGTGTAGTTCAATGCATAGTCCAACAGGCTTGGCGCCCCCGCTTCTAACTGAGCAAATGCATCGGCACCAGCTTTCCGGATAAACGTATCCGGATCCTCTCCCGCAGGAAGCGTGACAACCTTGACACTTAAACCGCTGTTGACAAAAAGATCCAATCCGCGCAGTGCTGCGCGGACTCCGGCTGCGTCCGGGTCAAAGAGCAACACGATTCGCTCGGCAAATCGCCGTAGAGCCTGCACATGCTCAGCGGTCAGGGCCGTCCCTAAGGTCGCCACGGTATGGGTCAGTCCGGCCTGGTGGAGCGCGATGGCATCGAAATAGCCTTCGACAACGATCACCGTCTTGGTCCGAACAATGGCTTCCCGCGCCTGCTCGAAAGCAAATAGCGTTTGCCCCTTTTTAAACAGTGGGGTATCTGGCGAATTCAGATATTTGGGCATGCCGTCGCCCAACACGCGACCGCCGAACCCCACTACACGCCTGCGCAGGTCGGTGATGGTGAACATGAGCCGCCCATGAAACTTGTCATAATATCCGTTGCCGTTTGCTCGTGGAGTGATGAGCCCGGCCGTCACACTGTCGCTGGGCGGAAACCCTTTCCTGGCGAGGAACTTACAGAGCCCTTCCCAATCTGAGGAGGATGCACCGAGCCGAAACGCCTCCACGGTCGCTTGTTGGATTCCCCGCCTGACGAGATACTCACGAGCCGTTGCTCCAAGCTGTGGATCACGAAGGTTCGATTGGAACCACGTCAGCGCAGCCTGGTTCATCTCTTCGATGCGATGCGCCTGTCCGCGCTGTCCTCGTTCCGCAGGCGACTCTTCCACGGCAATGCCCACCTTATCCCCGAGCTCACGTAGCACTTCTGGAAAGGTGGCGCCAGTCATCTTGCTCAGAAAGGCAAACACATCGCCCCCGGCCTTACAGCCGAAGCAGTAAAACATTTGTTTGGAGGAACTGACCGAAAATGATGGGCTCTTTTCCTGATGAAAGGGACATAGCCCCACCAGGTTCTGACCGGCCCGCCTCAAGGAGACATGCTGGCCTACGACATCCGCTATATCCACACGGTCTCGTATTCGATTCTTGATCTCGTCGGAAATCAGGCCTCGGCCCACGAGAGTCTCCACTCCTACGTTCCCGTCGCGCACGACCTGACGAGTTGGTTACTAAGTAATCGGAATAATCGACCGGTCAGATTAACAGACGAGTGGAAATCCTGTCAATTCGTCGTCTTCTCTCAGCCTGGAGGCCAGCCCATCTGCCGCCCACCCATGACATGAAAGTGAAGGTGGAACACGGTTTGCCCCCCCTCTCGTCCGGTATTGGCCACGAGGCGAAACCCTGAACCAGCCAGCCCTTTGTTGTTTGCGACCTTCCGACAAGTCAGCAGCAACCTCGCCAACAAGGTCTGATCTGCCTCACCCAAATCTTGGACTGAACCTACATGTCGTTTCGGTATCACCAGCGTATGGACAGGCGCTTGGGGATGGACGTCGTCAAACGCCAGCGTGTCTTCATCCTCATGCACCAGCTTTGCTGGAATCTTCTTTTCCACAATTTTACAAAACAGGCACTCGCTCATGTCGATGCCTCCCACCCAGGATCGGTCTCAACATTCACTCCATCAGACCGACGCCCTCACAAACTATACTGGCTACTTCTCTGACCGTAAGCCGGATTTCCCAAATCTACACCCCAGTTCTTCATAGATATCCTGTAAAGACAGGTCGTGGTACCCCAGAACCATGAGGGTGTGAAAAAAGAGGTCGGCCACTTCGTATACGATTTCCTCTCTTTTACCACCTTTCGACGCCAACAATACCTCACCGGCCTCCTCCGCCACCTTTTTCAGGATCTTGTCGTGTCCGCCCTCGAACAGCTTCGTCGTGTAGGAACCGGCCTGGGGGTTGGAGCGACGTTCTCGGATCGTCCGGAGAACACCCTCGAGAATTCCGCCAGACGCATCCTGTGAGCACGCTCCCAGTACCCCACCTGCTTCATCCAGACGAGAAAAGAAGCAAGCCCGTTCACCAGTGTGACAGGTTGGTCCGACTGGTTGGGCCTTGACTAGAATCGTGTCGCGGTCGCAGTCGATAAAGAGGTCCTTCACAGAAAGTCTATGGCCAGACGTCTCGCCTTTTTCCCACAGCTTGTTTCTGGAACGGCTCCAAAAATGGACGTTTCTGGTCGCAACCGTCTTGGCCAACGCCTCCTGATTCATATACCCCAGCATCAACACAGTACCGTCTAGCCAATCCTGCACCACGGCAGGGAGCAAGCCCTGTTGATCGAATTTAAATTGGTCAGCCCTTGTCTGGCTCATCGATTCACGCCACCTGAGCTATGTTGTCCGGCATACGGATCGGAACACCGCGCTCCCGCAAATAAGCCTTTGCTTGAGCAATCGTATAGGTCCGAAAATGAAAAATGGATGCGGCGAGGACGGCGTCCGCTTTCCCCTCCACGAACCCATTGTACAAATGCTCCAACGTTCCCACTCCACCCGAGGCGATCACAGGAATCGACACCGCCCCAGACACCGTCGCCGTCAAGCCCAAATCGTATCCGGTTTGACGACCATCCTGATCCATGCTGGTCAGTAAAATTTCACCGGCACCATACTGTTCCATTCGTGTCGCCCACGCAACGACATCTAGCCCGGTTGGTTTTCGACCGCCATGTGTAAAGATTTCCCACCGATTTGGCGCGACCGCTTTGGCATCGATCGCGACGACGATACACTGCGTCCCAAATCGCTGTGCGGCTTCTTGAACAAACTCAGGCCGCTGAACCGCTGCGGTATTGATGCTGACCTTATCCGCTCCCGCATTCAATAAGGCGCGGATATCCTCGATCGTCCGCACCCCGCCGCCGACCGTCACCGGCATGAAAACACAGGCCGCAGTCCGCTCAACGACTTCAAGAATCGTCTTTCGGTTCTCATGCGAGGCCGTAATGTCCAAAAAGCAGAGTTCGTCTGCGCCTTCGCGATCATATCCCACTGCGACTTCGACGGGATCGCCCGCATCACGAAGATTCACGAAGCTCACCCCCTTCACCACACGCCCCTCTTTGACATCGAGACAGGGGATGATGCGTTTGGTCAACATGGAGACTCGTGAAACGTAAGGCGTGAGTAGTGAAAAGTGCACATCGAAAAATCTTCTCGGATATTATCCCTTACCGAGCGCCACTACTGCAGCATGATAGTCGAGTTTGCCATCATATAATGCTTTACCCACAATGGCTCCCTCAATCCTTGACCCGAGTAAGCGCACAGCAAGAAGATCCTCGACACTACTGATCCCCCCTGACGCAATCACCGGAAAGGCCGAGGAAGCGACGACTTCTTGTAACGCCGTGAGATTCGGCCCGTTCAGCATGCCGTCCCTCGCAATATCCGTATAGATGACCGCCCCTATCGCCAGCCCGCGCACTTCATTCAATAGATCGATCGCCTTCGTCTCTGATACTGCCGTCCAGCCTTTCACCGCAACCTTGCCATCGCGTGCATCGAGGCCGAGCACGACTTGTCGAGGGAACTCACTACACGCCTGCTCAAGAAACGCCCGATCCATGAGTGCGGCGGTTCCCAAGACCACGCGGGATACTCCGGCCTTCAGGTAACGCCGTACGGTCTCGATCGTCCGAATTCCACCACCAACTTGAACATCGACGGTAACCGCCTTGCGCACCGCTTCGATCTGAGGCAAATTCTTCGGCCCACCACCAACCGCGCCGTTCAAATCGACGACATGAATAAGGCCAGCTCCACGCTGTTGCCAAGTTCTGGCAACCGCGACGATATCTTCCGAATAGACCGTCTCTGCCGCCATGTCTCCCTGACGCAACCGCACACACCGTCCATCCTTCAAGTCAATCGCGGGAATGACTAACACCTTATCGCTCCTCTCCACTGCCAAAGGGAAATTCTTTCAGCACCTCATCGACACCGTATTCTGCCAATTCCGCCGCCGTCACAAAAGACCACCGCTGCAGAAACCCCAAGAGATCCTCAGTCATCGGCCGTTGCCGTTCATAATACGCACCGGCCCAGAGAACTTGCCCATCGACAGCCATGACCTTTGCCTGAAAGCCCACGATCGCCGGCGGATTAGCACCGAGCCGACTACCCACCCGTTCTTGATAGATGGACACAAGTCCGATCAACGCTGCATCCGTCTTGAGTCGCTTAGCGACGGCAACAGCAGCCTTTTCTGACCCCAGCTTGAGAAGGTCCGCATCGGCCGATGAGGCTCGCACGACATCACCGGGCGATACCACCTGAAGTCCTTTCCAATTTCGGAGATGTCGCCAAAATAACTCCGTCACTCGCTCTGCCGCGTATCCCGGCACGAGCATGGTTTGGAGAGTAACCGGCTGTCTCTCCAGCGGAACGCCTATGGAGATATCGGACCGGCGAATACTGTCCGGAGCTGGAATAAAGAGGTCATCCTGACCTGATGACTGGGGAGTTGCGATCGATACAAACGGTATCAGGGCCATGGAGCGAATCTGGTAACGAGACAATTCAGGCGCTGATTTCGTTGCAACTTTCGACCCACTACAGCCCACACCCATCCCCGCAAGTCCCATGACAATAACCACTAGCACCATGCGAAATGGCAGCGGCACTCCTCTCACTTCCATCCCCCAAAATTCCGGATCAATTGCAACCCAACTGCCTGACTCTTCTCTGGATGAAACTGGCAGGCCACCACGTTGTCCTTCCAAATACTGGAGGTGAAGGGGATGCCATAGCTCGTCGTGGTGGCAGTGATCTGCTGATCCATCGGATCGACAAAAAAGGAATGAACGAAATACCAGTTCGATCCGTCGGCGATACCCTTGAAAACAGGACAGGGGCTTTGGATCGCAACCTGATTCCATCCCATGTGGGGGACCTTCAGCCCCTGCTCCCTGGGAAACGCTCGCACCTTCCCCGAAAACAGATCGAGCCCTGCATGCTTGCCGAATTCCTCACTCTCCGAAAACAGCAGTTGAAATCCTAAGCAGATTCCCAAGAATGGTTTTCCTGACTGGACTGCTGTCTTGATGGGTTCGACCAATTCGTATTGCACCAAATTCGCCATACAATCGCCAAACGCTCCCACGCCGGGCAACACCACATGACTCGCACTCTGAATAAGGCTTGCATCACGGGTAATGATCGCCTGATAGCCCACCGCCTCAAAGGCTTTGGAGACGCTCCGCAAGTTCCCCATTCCATAATCGATGATGGCAATCATAGCTCTCCCGGACCTGAGAAAGAACCGTAACCATACCGCAACTGAGATGATCCTGCCACTGGGATTCTCTCATCGCAACGACTATTACTAGGCTGCACAGCAAGCTCGACTCGGCCCCTGAACAACCATCAATGCAAATTCTCGACACCTAATCAGACTGGGCACAAGCCCACTCACTACACATCTAACCCATGTATCCAGTAACAATGCTAGGTGAAAGTGAATGAGGAGAGGTAAGAAACGTGAGAAGGGCCTTAAGCCGCATGGGGAGGCAATTGTCTTCCAGGGTCATTCTGACGGGCGCTATCAATCGGTTCCCGACCCGGTCTGGAGATTTGATCAAATCTCCACGCGGGCCTCACTACCAGAAATTTGAGAATCGGCACTCTAGTTAGAGCAACCACGAATACCACTGTCGCACCATACACCATCAGGCCTAATAAGAGTCCCCACAACGGGACCTTGTCGGACAATTTCCACACGAATGGAGTAATGGTATACATCACAAGGATATGGGCCACATAAATTCCCAAGGTCAACTGCCCAAGGAACGGAAAGGGAGTTGATCGGCCTAGTTGAGGCTTCGCCAGAGCCATTTGAAACATCCCTAGACTGAAGAGTATTCCCCCCAAGAACGCGTGTCCCTTAATGGCCTGCATCGAGCTATGGAGCACTGTGTTCATCACCGTGCCTTCCATCAATGCAACGGCGTAGCCACCCAAAATCAAACTCCATGCCATGGTCGTTGAAACTGATTCTCGTCGTTCCGCAAACCACCCGCCTATGGCAACAAGAGGAATGGCAATGACCCATTGCCCAAGAGGGATCGAGGCGTTGAGCAAATTTCTCGGCGTACTTTCTTCCGCAAGAATCAACACATAGATGCCGGCAGCCAAGAGCGCCAGGTGTTTTTGTAACTTACCGATAGCAACCAACGTCAGAATAGCCAGACTGAATATGAGCGCAGGAAGAAACCAGAGATGCCAAACTGGGCGCGCCCCTTCGATGAAAACCCAGAGATGTCGAGACGCCAACAACTGAATATTCTTCAGAGCCTCAGCGTAAAACGGCTGCCATAAACCGTGGTGACGGACCTCGGCTGGCCAATCAACTGGCGTCACAGTGTAAATACACAGCCAAACAAGAAGTATCCACGCTAGAGGAGACGCATACCGATCGAACTGCGTCATAGGACTTCCCTGTATCAAAACCGATCGCTGAAAGAAATAGCCAGCCGTAATAAAGAAATACGGGACCCCCACCCACCAGACGAGATAGCCGTTGAGGACGACAAAGAAATTACCATCGGCGAACTGCGAGAGACTTGAGAGAAAATGGCTATGCCAGAGGATTACCGCGAAGATGGCCAATACCCGGAAACTCTCGATACTGGGGATACGTGTGGAGACTTGTTCCTCTTTCCGGTCTGGCACCATAAGAGACCAGACCGTGGCCAGCCAGTCTTTCGTTGGTAACGAGCCCACAAGGCTACATAAGCCTCTCATCTTCGTCTGTTCCTTACTTATACGGTACGGAAATATACGTTCTTCTCATCCTCTTATAATCATCTCACTGAGGATTGCGAATGGTCCACTAGGAAATCCCCTAGGTCATGAACAGAATAGTACTGAAGAGGAAGGCTCTAACCTAGGGGACCTTTCGAGGGGAAAGGGGATACGGAAGCCTATCGATCGGTGAATGTGCCAGAATCACCAACCCTAGACATAGCGCCAGGGCAGGCGTGTTCCCCAAACGAACGTCGCTGATGTTTGAAATGCGAACGACAGAGCCTAGAATCTTAGGGCACCACGAAGGAGGGATCTATGCGGTCTGGAAGAAAAAACCCATCATTGAAGAGCTGTTACGCTGATCTCCCGCCTATTCCCTCCACCAACTCAGCGAGATAAGACACTGGCCACGGTTACAACGTGCCCTTTGTCGAGAGGACGTTTCCCGCCAACCGCTCTTCCGGCATTGTCGCCTGATCGAGGGCCTTGGCGAGGGCCTTGAAGATGGCTTCCATGATGTGGTGCGGGTTGCGGCCATAGAGCAGATTGACGTGCAGATTAAGGCCACCATGAGTGACAAAGGCCTGAAAAAAGTCTTCGAAGAGGCCGAGATCGAATGCTTTGATCTTCCGGTCTGGTAACGCGACATTGTAGACAAGGAATGGTCGGCCGCTGAGATCAATGGTGACTTGAGCCAAGGTTTCGTCAAGCGGCGCCGAGGCAAACCCAAATCGTTTGATCCCCGCCTTTTCACCCAAAGCCTGGTGCAACGCTTTTCCCATGACGATTCCAACATCTTCCACCGTATGGTGTTCATCGATATCCAGATCGCCTTTCGCCTGCACCATGAGATCGAAGAACCCGTGCTTGGCCAGGAGCTCTAACATGTGGTCAAAGAAGCGAATGCCCGTGTCAATCTTCCCCTGACCGCAGCCGTCCACGGTCCACTCGACACGGATGTCGGTTTCCTTGGTAGCCCGGTGAACACTCGCCTGTCGAGAGGCTGATCCGTTCTTTTTCATAAAAACCTGCTCTGAGCGGACTTTGCGTGGGCATCAAACCCTTCGATCTGAGCGAGTCGAATCAAAGGATCTTTGACTTTGGCTAATGCCTGCTTTGTGTAATGCACGATGTTGCTGATCTTCACATAATCGTTGACGGACAGTGGGGAAAAAAACCGGGCGGTTCCACCGGTCGGCAACACATGGTTCGGCCCAGCAATATAGTCGGCAACCGACGGCGGCGTGTACCGCCCCAAAAACAAGGCACCGGCGTGACGAATCTGCTCCAGATAATCGAACGGATTGTCTACCGAAAGCGTGAGGTGTTCTGCCGCAATTTGATTGGCCACCGCAATCGCTTCGCCCATCGTAGGGACAACGAAAGCGACCGCATGCTGTGCAATCGCCTTTGAGGCAATCTTCTCCCTCTGAAGCCCTTTCAATTGAGCCGCGATCAATTTCGAGACGTCTTTCGCCAATCGCTCCGATGTGGTCACCAGAAAAACCTGCGCGTCTTCATCATGCTCTGCTTCACAAAGCAAATCGGCCGCGACATGCGCTGGCTTCGCTTCATCATCAGCCACAACGAGCAACTCGCTGGGACCGGCCACCATGTCGATTCCTACGGTGCCATAGAGCAACCGCTTGGCCGTCGCCACATAAATATTACCCGGACCAACAATCTTATCGACCTTCTCGATGATTTTTGTTCCATACGCAAGTGCGGCGACAGCCTGAACACCACCCACGCGATAGATCTCCGTCACCCCGGCGATGTCTGCCGCAACCAATAGGTAGGGATTGATCCCCTCCTTCTGCGGCGGCGTGACCATCACAATACGCGGGACGCCGGCCACTTTGGCGGGAATGGCACACATGAGGACGGAAGACGGATAGACCGCTTTTCCCCCGGGCACATAGACCCCGACCGCATCGACCGGTCCAATGACTTGCCCTAACGTCGCATCCCCGTCCTGATACATCCAAGTCTTCGACCGTTGCCGCTCATGGAACGCAGTCACCCGCTCAGCGGCCAACCGCAGCGCATCACCTTCATCTTTTCTGATATGAAAATAGGCGTTCTTGATCTCCTCCGGCGTCACCCGTACTGTGTCGGGCTTGAGTGTCACCTTGTCAAATTGTGCCGTGTAGCGAAAGACCGCTTTATCTCCACCTCGCTCAACGGTTTGCAGGATCGTGCGTACGGCCTTTTCAACGGCTGCACCGGTGGTCCGCCCTCGTAGTGAAGCTTTTTTTAAGATTGGAAGAAAGTTTCGATCAGCTTGAGTAACGATTTTCATGAGCGAACCATCTTTTTCTTACGTGTCTGGAGAATCATTGGACGACCGCTATCGGATAGCATCCGTTGACTCGGGACCACGGCACGGAGGTTCCGAATCAAGGTCATCAGCGGCTCCTGCTTCAGACGCAGACTCGCCCGATTGACGATAAACCGAGCGGTCGATCGGGCAATCACTTCTACTTCCATCAAATCATGAGCCTTCAGGGTGCTGCCGGTTTCAACCAAATCAACAATCCGATCGGCCAATCCGACGACCGGCGCAAGCTCGATCGAACCATAGAGTTTGATGATCTCAACCGGAATCCCGCGCGCATTAAAATAGCGCTCGCTGATCCGTGGGTATTTCGTCGCAATCCGAACCTTGGACGACAACCGAACACCCATCTCTTCACCCTGGAGAGCCGCGACGGCGATTCTACACGCTCCGAACCCTAAATCCAATGGTTCGTATACGTCACTTTCCTGTTCCATCAACACGTCCTTCCCGACAATACCGGCGTCCGCCCCACCGTATTCCACATAGGTCGGCACGTCGCTTGGACGAACAATGAGAAAGGTCATATCGTGCTCTGGACTGACAAAGATCAGCCGCCGGCTCTCCGCAGAAAGCCCGGCAATTGCATAGCCGGCTCGTCGAAAGAGGTCCAGCGCAGACTCGATCAATTTTCCTTTTGACAGCGCAATCGTCAACATCGACCACCTCTAGTGCATCTTTGTCGTCATCGGTCGGCGCTGGATGTCCGCGCCAAGGGCTCGCAACTTCTCTTCAATCCGTTCATATCCACGATCGAGATGATAGACACGTTGAATCTGCGTCACCCCCTCAGCAGCTAACCCTGCCACAATGAGCCCGGCGCTGGCGCGTAGATCGGATGCCATCACCGGTGCCCCGGTCAGAGTCTTGCGGCCGGTCACCACGAGTCGGTTCCCTTCCACCCGAATATCAGCACCCATCCGACGCAGCTCTTCCACATGCATAAATCGACTTTCAAACACGGTCTCCGTGATGACACTTGTCCCTTCCGCAAGACTCATCAGCGCCACCATCTGCGCCTGCATATCGGTCGGAAACCCTGGGAACGGCAAGGTCTTCACATCAGTCCCTCTTAGGATGCCCGGCATAGCCAGGTGCACCCTATCCTGTTTTTCCTCCACATCAGCTCCCGCTTCCCGCAATTTCATCAGAACCGCCTCAAGATGACTGGGGTGGCAGTGCGTCACGGTGACCTCCCCGCGCGTCATGGCCCCCGCCGCCAAGTATGTCCCTGCTTCGATACGATCGGGGATGACATCATGATCGCCACCATGAAGTTGTGGTACTCCTTCGATGGTGATCACATCGGTGCCCGCCCCATGAATCCGCGCGCCGCGCTTGACGAGGAATTGAGCCAGATCCACGATTTCCGGTTCCTTCGCCGCATTCTCGAGCATGGTCACCCCATCAGCCAGTGACGCCGCCATCATGAGGTTTTCGGTTCCGGTTACCGTCGGGGTATCGCAGTAAATGCGTGCGCCTCTCAGTCGCTTGGCTTTGGCCGTGATATAGCCATGTTCGATGGAAATCTCAGCCCCTAACTTTGCCAATCCGCTCAAGTGCAGATTCACTGGCCGGGAGCCGATCGCGCAGCCGCCGGGCAGAGAAACCTTTGCCTCACCACATCGTGCCACCAACGGCCCTAAGACCAGAACCGAGGCTCGCATGGTCTTGACGAGATCGTACGGTGCTTCCGTTGATGCGATCAGGTCGGATTGAATCACCGCTCGGTTGCCCTCATGTGAGACCTTTGCCCCGAGGATCCCCAGAAGCTTTCCCATCGTCAGGACATCAACGACCCTCGGCAGGTTGGTGATGACACATTCTCCTCCGCTCAGAATGGTCGAGGCCAAGATGGGGAGTGCGGAATTCTTCGCCCCGCTGATACGGACTTCACCGGAAAGCCGGTTGCCCCCGTTAATAAGAATCTCATCCATGACTTGGCCCCTCACACGCACGCCGTGCAATGAGGACGCGTTCAATCCCCGCTTCGTCCTCGACGGCTTGAAGCCCGGTGTACCCTGTCGCTTCTTCTACCGCCCGTCGCACAAGTGGTGCTTGGTTCTGACCAAGTTCCATCACCAGCAACCCGCCGGGAGCGAGGAATTCTTTAGAGTCATGGATCAGCCGTACATGGAACTCGATCCCTTGCGGCCCTGCCAGCAAAGCGCCTCGCGGCTCATAGTCCCGCACCTCCGGCTGCAAACCTGCCCAGTCCGCTTCAGCAATATAGGGAGGATTGGAGATGATGGCATCCACGGTTCCTACACCGACGCATTCCTTCAATGGGGAGAGAAGATCCCCCTCCAACCAGATAATCTTGTCGCCAACTCCATGTCGGTCCGCGTTTCCCTTTGCAACCTTTAATGCAGCGTGCGAGCAGTCCAGCGCAAAAATTCGCATACCGTCGAGGATGGTCGCCAGCGTCACAGCCACACAACCGGAACCTGTTCCGACATCCACCAGCACGGCACCCTCCACAAATCTGCCCTCCCTCAGCGATTCTTGAATAAGAAGCTCTGTTTCTGGACGAGGGATCAACACTGCCGAAGTCACAGAGAAGTCGAGTCCACAAAACTCTTGCGACCCCAAGATATACTGGAGCGGCTCTCGCAACTCCCGCCTGCGCACCACCGACATCACACGTGCGAGTTGCTCCGTCGTTACCGACTGTTCTGTCCGACTGGCCAACTCATGGTGCTTCATCTCTAAGGCATAGGCCAGCAGCCACCGCACTTCCTGTGCGGCGTTCGCAATCCCTGCACCTTCCAATATCTGCTGTGCGTTGACGAGTAACTTCCCGACAGCCTGTGGGTCTGACATGACAGGGGTTGTCGCTCCTTAGACCTTTGCAGTTTCAACTTGCTGTTGTTGCGCTTTCAAAGCCTGAACAATATCCTCGAGATCACCTTCCATCACCAATTCCAGCTTGTGAAGCGTCAAGCCAACTCGATGATCCGTCACACGATTCTGTGGGAAATTATAGGTTCGGATCTTCTCACTCCGTTCCCCACTTCCCACCTGTGACTTCCTATTCTGTGCGATCTCGGCCTCTTGCCTCTCCCGCTCAGCTTCGACAATTCTCGCACGCAAGGTCCGCATGGCCTTCGTCCGATTTTTGAGCTGCGATCGTTCATCTTGACAGGAGACCACCACCCCTGTCGGTAGATGGGTAATACGAACAGCCGAGTATGTGGTATTCACACTCTGTCCACCAGCCCCAGATGAGCAAAATGTGTCGATCCGCAAGTCTTTCGGATCGATCTGCACATCGACTTCGTCAACCTCTGGCATGACGGCAACTGTGACCGTGGACGTGTGAATACGACCACTTGCTTCAGTCACAGGTACCCGCTGCACTCGATGAACACCGGCCTCATACTTGAACTGGCCGTACGCCCCTTTCCCCTCAATTAACGCGACGATATTTTTATACCCACCGATGCCAGTCTCAGACGCCTCGACAGTATCGACCTTCAGTCCTTTCTTTTCCGCAAATTTTCCGTACAGGCGAAATAGCTCACCGGCAAAAAGCGCCGCCTCATCCCCGCCCGTCCCAGCCCGAATTTCCAGCACCAGACTCTTTTCATCCCGTGGGTCTTTCGGAATCAAGAATTCTCTGACCTGTCCCTCGATTTCGCCCTGCCTCCGTTCGAGCTCTACCCGCTCCTCAAACGCCATTTTTTGCAACTCGCTCCCTGCCGATGGGTCACCGAGGATCTGCACAGCATCGTCGAGCTGTCTGGCATTTTCATGATAGATCTCAAAGAGGGTCACGACCGGTTCGAGCTCCGTCCGCTCCTTGCTCAACTTACGTAAGAGCGTCGGTTGGCTGACGACGGACGGATCCATGAGCTGATCAGTCAGCTCGTGAAATCGTGACGCGAGACTCTCCCACTTCTTGAGTAGTACGACTTCCATTGTCCAGCCTATTCCCCATTGGTCACAAAAAAAGGACCCTGCTTCAAACACGAAGCAGGGTCCTTTTTCCAACGACGTGGTGCGCTACTTGCCCTTCTTCGCGTACTTCTTCTTAAACCGCTCAACCCGCCCTTCCGTATCGACGATCTTCTGTGTTCCGGTGAAGAACGGATGACAATTAGAGCAAATATCGACGCTGATGTCACCGATCGTCGTGCGGGTCTTAAACGAATTCCCGCACGCGCAGTGAATGGTGGCCTCTCGATAGACTGGATGAATACCCTTCTGCATGACCTGCGGCTCCTTACCGAAAGAATGACTAACCGTTTAAACTATGTGCCAAGGCGTCACACTTTATCTGAAGACCCGACCAGATACAAGCGCATCCTTAACGATTCATGGACTGCAGAAACTCCTGGTTGTTTTTGGTTCCACCGATCTTATCCATGAGAAATTCCATCGCTTCCATCGTCCCCAATGGGCTAAGAACCTTGCGCAGAATCCACATCTTGTTCAGTCTATCTTTGTCTACCAACAACTCTTCTTTCCTCGTCCCAGACTGACTGATATCAATCGCCGGGAAGAGTCGCTTGTCGGCCAGACGACGATCCAAATGCACTTCCATGTTGCCGGTCCCTTTGAATTCCTCAAAAATGACGTCATCCATACGGCTACCCGTATCAACCAACGCCGTCGCCATAATCGTCAAACTGCCGCCATTCTCAATATTTCGAGCTGCGCCAAAGAAACGTTTCGGCCGCTGCAACGCATTGGAATCCAACCCACCTGAGAGCACCTTACCGCTAGGAGGCGCGATGGTATTGTAGGCCCGAGCAAGCCTCGTGATACTATCCAGCAAGATAACGACGTCTTTCTTGTGTTCGACCAGACGCTTGGCTTTCTCTAGCACCATTTCGGCAACCTGCGCATGCCGCTGAGCGGGTTCATCGAACGTGGAGCTGATAACCTCAGCCTTGACCTGGCGCTGCCAATCAGTCACCTCTTCCGGCCGTTCATCAATCAAGAGCACGATCAGCGTCACTTCCTTGTGGTTTTTGAGGATCGCGCGAGCAATAGCCTGCAGCAACATCGTCTTCCCTGTACGAGGCGCAGCTACGATCAATCCACGTTGGCCCTTACCGATCGGAGTCGTCAAATCCATGACCCGAGTGCAGTATTCCTCTCGGTCAAATTCAAGATTGAGCCGTTCCTCTGGATACAATGGAGTTAGGTTGTCAAACAGGATCTTATCCCGTGCAACCTCAGGATCTTCGTAGTTAACCTTTTCCACCTTGAGCAACGCAAAATATCGTTCACTCTCTTTAGGAGGACGGATTTGCCCCGAGACGATGTCACCGGTACGAAGATTAAACCGCCGAATCTGCGACGGAGAGATATAAATATCGTCAGGCCCGGGGAGATAATTCGAATCGGGCGCCCGAAGAAAGCCGAACCCGTCAGGTAATGTTTCTAATACACCCTCTCCAAAGACCACCCCATTCTTTTCAGTTTGGGCCTGCAGGATCGCAAAAATAAGCTCCTGCTTTCTTAAGTTAGCAGCTCCTTCAATCTTCAGCTCTCTCGCCACATCATTCAGATCGGCGATGGATTTCTGCTTCAGTTCGGCAAGATGCATTACTTCCCCCCTAGCTACTGACATACGACTCCTCTCGAGCCTTAGCTCGGTTATCGTTTAATGGAAAAATTCGCGCAACCTGATTTGGGCCATGCAAACGTGTTTTTGTCTTTGTGTAATCTGCCTGGGTCTTGAGTCTGTTTTGGGTGGAAAACTTGGGGAAGTCGGCTCACTACTCGTGATGGAAGAATACCGTCGCTGTTACTCTCATGCAATACAAATCAGACGTTGTTATTCATTAGTACAGCTGAACTCCACCACACCGAACACCGCTTAGGATTTAAATCGAGACAGGTTCCTGAAATGAACTATTCGATGGAGAGAATCAGCAAACCAAAATTCTACTCAGATCATACCTATGCACCCTCTACTTGTCAACTGGCGTCTAGAATTTTTCGCCGGATACGCACGTCAACATTTTTCAACAGGCCGTTCACCCTGGGTTGTTCATAAGATCAGAAGTATGTTACACAGAAATTACGGCTACCTTATGGCACATGGAGAAAACGAGATCACTCCGGAGCGGGTCTTCTCCCTATCAGAGGCGAATCACCTGATCCCTCAACTACAGAAACACCTCTCGACTGTTCAAGAAGGGAAAGAGGTACTCGTAAGAACCCGAGAGGAAGTGAGCAGGGCTTCTGCCAACGCGGTCTTTGGAGGCGGCACAGCGGTAGGGGGACCGTATGTAAAAAGCCTTCTGGACATCAGCACCCATCTCCAAGCAATCCATGAGCTAGGCATCGTTGTAAAGGACATTGACCTGGGGCTCTGCGACTTCCCACATATTCGGGAGGGCCGAGTCGTCTATCTGTGCTGGAAACTGGGTGAAAAAGAAGTCCGCTGGTGGCACGAGGTTACCAACGGCTATAAAGATCGTCGTCCCATCGAAGAAGATCTGTCCGAAATCTGAAATCCTTTGTGCCCCTCCTGATCATTATGAAATTCGTCATCATTGGGTATGATGGGCCGGACGGAGAAGCAAAGCGGAAAGTGCATCGTGCCGCCCACCTCCTCAACCTCGAACAGCTTGGTAAACAAGGGCGCGTGATCCTCGCTGGGCCTCTGGCCGATAAGACAGGAAGCTTGCTCGTCTTAGAATTTGACTCGAGGGAGGATGCTGAGGAATTCGCGCGACAGGATCCCTATACCATTCACGGCGTGTTCGAACGCGTTGAAATTCATCCATTTACGCAGATTTTCCCAACTCCGCACGAATAATCCTCCTTAGCAGGATACTTCCCCAAATTGTCCCCCCCGCCTTCCCCTTTTGGGTGCATTGTCTGAGTGCACGGTCAAGCGATATAGTTTGCGCATGAATTTTCATCGGCTACGGAGCCTAGCTTCCCTCATCACCATCCTCCTACTAGCGTGGCCCCATCCCGCATCCGCCCTGGAAACAGCTGTCGTAGCCGAAGCACATTATGTGATGGGAGATAGCGACACCCTTGCTGCAGCAGAGGAGCGGGTACTCCAACGGGCCCAACGTAAGGCAGTGGAGGAAGCTGGGCTGTATATCGAATCTACTTTCCTAGATAGAGAAAAAACCGAAGCCGGCGGGAGCGTCCAGATAAGCTCGTTGGAGATTCGAACCATCGCCGGAGCGATCACAAAAACTGAAATTCTTGAGTCTCGTCGCACCTTCGTAAATGACCGCCCTAATTTATACGTCAAGATCCACGCAATCATCGATCTGGACAGCCTACAGGCAGCGGTTCGAAAATGGCATTTGGAACAGCGACTTACGGAACACTATCGCCGCCTTCAAAAAGAGAACGCCTCTCTCAAGACCCAGATTGAAACCCTCAGAGCCTTACCATCGGGGGTGCGAACCCTCACGGTCGAACCGGTAAGCCATAACACTAGACCTCAAGCGCAAGCTCGAACTTTTCTCAAGAAAGCGATGATGATTCAAGATCTCCCTCTAAAACTCGAGTTGACCGCGCGAGCAGCTGTGCTAGACCCTAAATTTGTCGATCCGCTTATCCTGCGCGGTCAGACCTACCTGCGCCTCGCATCTGTTGCCCATTCGAACAAGAAAAGGCTAAGCGAATATTCAGAGTATGTCGACAGTGCCCGAATGGATTTTGACCGTGCACTCCTTATAGACCCCCACAACATCTGGGCCCTTCTTGGAGAAGGTGATGTCTATACCTGGCTGAATCGACCCCAGGAAGCCATACTGGTGCTTGAGCAAGCACTGGAATTGGCCCCTTTCTTTGATCTTGCACGGCTCCGGCTGATCGCCCTGTATACTGCTGAGGCCAAAAAACTAGTAGCTCTTAGACAATGGTCCCCCGCCCTTTCTGTCTTACAAAAATGCCTCCCACCCCACCTACACGAGAGCTGGATTCCCTACCAAAAGGAATCATATTTTCTCAGAAGCACAATCTATCAACAGTTGAAGCAGCCAATCCTTGCAATCGAGGATCTCAGTACCATCCTAAGGGTTGACCCATCAGATAAACACGCCTTGGAAGCAAGGGCGCAACTCTACCAAGATTCGATGCTTGGACATTCTGCTAAAAGCGACCTCTCACAAGCCTGCAAGCTTGGATCAATCCTGGCCTGCAATCAACTTCCTATAGACAACATTTCGGAGGCGGATGATTCTTCACTCCCTAGGAGTGCAGCACCTTAGTACTCTCGCTGAACCTTCGTTGACAATCTAAACAATCGACACCTATAATTAAACGCCCTCGCTGGTGTATGTGCCTTCCGAAGTTATGACTTAAGGGGCAAAGGACCTAAGTTATATAACCAACTAGTGCCCCGAAAGTTCCTTCGCGTGGGGCTTCTGTGGTCTTGCAGAGGGTGAGGAAAGAGCTTAAAGTGCTCAAGCGAACCACGTGCATAAAAAATGGCATTTCTTTCATAAACCTTTATTTTTATTCGGAGTGTAGGTTGCGATGAGTGACTATCGTGTGCTCCCAGGCCCCGAACACTTTCTTCCCCCGGCTGCAGCAAGTATGGGAATTCGCTTGCCCAATCCAGGAGAAGCTCATATCAATGGTGTCATCACTTCAGAAGATAAGGCCTATGAAGAGGCTGCTCGCCAATTTTTGATGGCCAAGGTTCCAACTGTCTTCCCAGGGCCACTCGTTCTCTGGGCATGGAATGAGAAGGCTGCGAAGAAAGCTACGGCTGTTCGTCATCTCTTCAATACCCTGAAGGAATGCGTTCAGCCTGGGCAAAAACCGATGCTGATTCCTATGCCCGACTATCGTCCTAAATATCCCAAGATCAATCCAGAGGTTGAGATCAACCCGAATCACCCGAATTTGACAATCTGGCATAATAAAATTGATTGTTGCATGTTCATCGGCGTCCATTGCCACCAGGCCAATCTCTCACTGAAGATCATTCGTGGTGGCACCTCTTGCTATACCATTGCCATGTGTGCCCAGGCAGGTCATGAAGATGCAATGCTCTCATTCCGTGATGCCTCGGTCGAGAAGATTATGAGATTGGCCGATACCGTAAAACGATTGAAAGGGACGGTCCAACCACGGCTGACATCAGCCAAGAATGGGGCTTCAAGTTAACTGCTTGCCCCTGCGAACGATACCTGACAAGGAGGATGAATATATGGCGGATATACACTCAATCATTGGAACTAAAAATAAAAAAGGCCAGACCTATACAGATACCTGGAAAATGATGAACGAGGCGCCGCGGACGCCTTCCTTCTACACGGGCAGCGAAGTCATTAAAGAAGCCATCCGTCGGGCAAGCTGCGATGTCATGATCGCCTACCCAATCACGCCGCAGAGTGAAGCCGCTGCATTGATCGGCGAATTATTCGCCGAAGGCTATATCGGGGACTATTTCCGTGGAGAGAGTGAGTTTGCCGTGATGTCACAATGTGCAGGAGCTGCATTCGGTGGAGCCCGCGTGTTTACAACGACAGCAGGCCCTGGCACCATGCGCGCCATGGAAAATTTTCCGATGTGGTCCGGCGCCAGGTTGCCGATTCAAATGATTGTGACGTGTCGGGGGATCAACTCACCCCTGTCAATTCAACCCGATACGCTTGAAATTGCGTATCTGTTGAATACAGGCATGTTGGTGTGGCATGCGGAGACTGCTCAAGACTTTTTTGATTGGATTTTGAAGGGGTACATCGTGTCTGAAGAGCCCGATGTCCACCTCCCACTCGCGCTCTGTTGTGATGGGTTTTTTGTGACGCATACAAAGGACGTAGTGAATCTCACACCAGCCGACATGTGCCTTCCCCCTTATGACCCCTATCGATCGCCTGTGCCCTGTATGGATATGGAATGCCCTCCCGTACGCATGATGCGTGATCCGTTTGTGATGAAGAGCAACTACATCAGCTACGCAACACATGCCAGCTGGCAGCAGGAGATCTGGGCCGCTGTTGAACGTTCACGTAAACACACGATTCATTGGTTGAATGGCCTAGTCGATACGGAGAATACGGACGCAGATATCGTGATCGTGGCGTCAGGAACAGCTGTTTCACAGGGTCGAGAGGCCATCCGTATGCTGGAAGACGAAGGCGTGCGATGCGGGCTCGTAAAGGTGAAGTCATTACGTCCGTGGCCCGAGGAAGAGATTCGACAGGCCACAAAGAACGCAAAGCACATCTTTGTACCGGAATTCAATGTGACCGGATGGCTAGCCAAAGAAATTCGCGCGACAGTTCCCAACTCCCAGCGTGTCCATGCCGGCCCGCACGTCTGCGGCGGAATGACCATGCCACCGGAAATTATCGTGTCTGAAATCAAGACCGCCCTAGGGATGAAAACCTTCTCCATGGCTGGTCGTGGAAGCTGAGATCCTTGGAATTCGAACCTGTGCGCCCTAACAAGCGATACTGAGGAGGATATATGAGTAAAGAGCGTATACAAATTTCCGAAGCCCTGTACGACATCATGCCGTCGGACTATCAAGACCTTGTGAAGAGTGCGACCTATGGCAAAGAAGATCGTGGCTGGAAAGATATTGGAACCTCAAAAGAGCTGATTGAACAACACTCGCTATGTGCTGGCTGCCCAGAATCTATGGCCTTCCGATACATTTTAGCTTCACTGCCGAACCCGGAAGATACGGTCATGGTCGGCTCAACCGGCTGTACCAGTTTGGTCTTCCCGATGGTTGCCGTTCATAACATCCATTCGCTGTTCGGCAATCAGAATGCAATCGCATCCGGCCTGAAGCGTGCGCTCGGTGTTCGATTCCCAGGCAGAGTCAAGGATGTCGTAGTCCTTGCCGGTGACGGAGCCACGGTCGACATCGGCCTGGATATGACCTTACAGGCCTGGTTCCGGCAGGAAAAGTTCACCACCATCTGCTTTGACAACGAACTCTACGCCAACACTGGTGGCCAGGAAAGCGGACTCATGCAAAAGGGATTCGTCGCAAAGATGGCGCCGGTTGGTAAGTTATTCGATAAGGTACGCTTGCCCGAGATTGCCCGCGAGTCCGGCTGCCATTATGTCGTCAATTGCACGGTCAGCAAGCCATCGCTCGTCGAAAAAGTCATCCGAAATGCAGTGCATGTCGCCCGAGAAATCGGCCCGACCTATCTTCAGCTTTATACGCCATGCATTCTTGAAATTGGCAAGAACAGCATGGAGGGGTTACAGGAAATGCGTGATTCGGAAAAGCCAACTGAACGGTTTGCGTACAAGGAGTACATCAGCGAACCAGCTAAACAATTACTAGCAGAATTGGCAGCCAAGGATAAAGAACGGAAAGCCGCCGCCAAGCAGCTAGCAGGACAAGCATCCGCATAGTTTAGACCGGAGGCAGACATGATTAAGAGACGATTGAATATCCGAATGTCAGGCTTGGGCGGACAGGGTGCAGTTACAGCAGCACATGTCTTGGCCATGGCTGCGAACCGAGATGGTAAGTTCTCCATATCCAACCCGTTTTTCGGCGCCGAGAAGCGCATGGCGCCAGCAGAGAGCTATTGCCGCATTGGCATTGAGAGGATCTATGACCGTGGTGAGTTGGTGTTCCCGGATGTCATTCAGGTTTTTCATCCTCAAGTTATCACCATGGGGAAAAGTTACACCATGCCATTTTACTCAGGTGTAAAGGAAGGCGGCGTCGTCATCATCAATTCCGCACAGCCGTTACTATCCAATGAGGATGTGGATCGGCTCAAGGACTTGAACGTCGCCGTGTTTTACATCGCTGGTACCGAGTTGGCTATTGAGGTGGCTGGCACCGAGCTGTCAACGAATATGGCGATGATCGGTTCTGTCTCCGGCATTACGAAATGTGTCTCAATGGAGGCCCTCGACGGTGCGCTTCAGGAGCGGTTTGGAAAGAAATTTGTGGCCTCCGGAGGAACCGCCTCCTTAGACGAAGCCATCAAGAAGAAATTCGCCAAGAAGGAAATGCTGTTAGCCAAGAACTTGGCCACTGTTAAAGCAGCCTATGAAATCGCCAGTGAATGGGCTGACAAGAACAAGATCGAGCTTCGCGTCGGCGATCCGGCCGTCGCAGCGTAAGAGAAGGAATTACATTGCATGTATAACGTCGCGCAAGTCATCGATGAAAAGTGCACGGCAAAAAAGGGTTGCCGGCTGTGTATCATGTACTGTCCTGAGGCGAACTGTCTGGACTTAAACTCCAACAAGATGGTGGCGGAAGTCGTCATCGACCGCTGTAAAGGTTGCGAACTCTGCGTCATCGTATGTGATGCAGCCAAGCACTTCGCCATCACCATGCAGGCCGTCAGTGCCACAGGCCAACTGATGACCAAAAAAGGTGAATCTGCAGCGTTAGGACAAGCCTACCAGGGCTGAGCGATATTGAGTTGAATTCCAAAACCCCATAGCGCTGACGCTATGGGGTTTTTCATTGGTGGCCCGTAAGGTACCTACATGGAACATGAAGATAACGTAATCAACGAACTTCTGAGAGAGATTGCCGGACTGATTAATGAGTACCCTCGAGCTATTGAGCGTAGAGCAGCGGTACTGGATGCCACAGGTAAAGACCCTGATCTTGTCGAAAAGCTAGTCAAGGCAGCTGACACCATGCGAGACAGTGGAAATCTCTACCTCACGTGGGCAAAACACTATGCGGCATTGGCGGAGGGCAATACAGATGCCTCCTCAGATGAAGACGAGACCGAGGACTTTGACATTTAAAAAATCTCCCTATTCCACAAAAAGTTTTGCTAAAATACGCCCCTCATTGAATGACACTTCTGTTCCCCGGTAGCTCAGTTGGTAGAGCAGCCGGCTGTTAACCGGCTGGTCGCAGGTTCGAGTCCTGCCCGGGGAGCCAACGCTTCTTTTTTACTATAAACTGTTAGGCAAGTTGCCACCCTCATCAGAATAACGACAGATCTGCCTGTTCTTCTTTCGCTTCACTGGAAGCCCATTAAACGGGTATTCGTTGCGCTCTTACGCCACTCTTCAGGACAATCTCGCAGATGTGATCAAGTCGCTCGATGTGCTCGTACGCAGCCCAGGGATCCATGGCAACGGCACAGACTCCGTGATTGGCCTGTCCCACAATGTCAAACTCAAGCGTCCCATCTTTCCTCACCCCTATACACTCCCCCGTTGTATCGGCCAACTCACGCGACAAGGCTGGCAAGGCCGGAACGGTACGACCTACCCGCGTATAGCGTGAAATCTCTGGAAACTCTTTACTGATGTCTTGTAAGTCAAATCCGGCATAGATCGCCGCCACTACATGCGTTGCATGCACATGGACTACAGTTCGTGTTCGCTTCGAATCCCGCTGCAGATTCCAATGCATCCAGAGCTCACCGGATGGCTTCTGTTGATCGTTGATTTTTGGTATGCGTAGACCGGTCTTAGGATCAGTGACAATCTCTAATCGAACGACATGTTCAGGATGGACGATCGTCTTGCGCCAACCTGATGGAGTGATGTACAAGTACCGGCCCTCTCGCTTTTTCATGCTGATATTGCCGTCTCTAGTGGTAATCCACCCCCTCTCATAACAACGCCTCATGACATCCCCTATAGCCGTCAGCATAATCCCTCCGTTAAAATGTTTGCCTGAGCCATCCATGTCCTACGTCCTGACGCGATAATAAGGTGACATGAAGGCTCCCCACATCTCATCCGCCTCAAGAATGAAGCCTACCATACTTGATACTATGACAAATCTCACCGTGCAGGATCTTGCATTGTCCTTTCAGCCTCCACTGCCGCTCAAGAATGCACATCTCATGACCCTCATCCCTCGCTACGTGCCACGGGAGATATCGCTGGCAGGTTTCCCTCAAGAATCGCGACTCTTCTCCGTTGAACCACATTCACAGCTTCTAGGCTATTGTCATTGGCAAAACGATCGCAAGACCTGTCCCACCGTCGTATTGGTCCATGGCTTGGAAGGCTCCAGCGACTCGCGATATATGCGGGGAATCGCAGCCAAAGCCTTCCGTGTTGGGTTTAACGTGATCCGGCTAAACCAACGGACCTGTGGCGGAACAGAACATCTTTCTCCAACTCTGTACAACAGCGGACTCAGTAGTGACTACCGCGCTATCGTGACGGAACTCATTCACCACGATGATCTCAATCAAATCTGGCTGGTCGGCTATTCCATGGGAGGGAACCTGGTACTCAAAGCCGCGGGCGAGTTAGGGCAGAGTGAACCGGCTCTGGCCGGGGTAGCTGCCGTATGCCCCAATATCAATCCTACCGTCTGTGCCCATGCCCTGGAGGAACCGCGCAATTGGATTTATCACCGTCATTTCGTCACAAAACTCAAGGAGCGCTTACGACGAAAAGCCTCCTTGTTCCCAGGAAAATGGGATCTCTCGCTCCTCGACAAGATCAGAACGATCAGCGAATTCGACGATGTGTATACCGCCAGAGACGGCGGCTACAGGGACGGCGCCGACTATTACGATCGAGCCGGATCTCGGCATGTGCTTGATAGGATTGCGGTACCAACTCTAATCATCACGGCACAAGACGATCCCTTTATCCCCTACGCGATGTTTCTGGAAGCAAAGATTCAGACGAACCCTCAAATCACGGTGGTAGCGCCTCGTTATGGGGGACATTGTGGGTTCTACCAAGGCAAGCAACGTGATGAGGACCCCTACTGGGCGGAGAACCGAATCCTGGAATTTTTGCGTGGGATGCAACCGAACCGGTCCTGATTGCATGGATCACACACTTTGAGTCGACCCAAACCTGCCCTGATTCACCCTCCACAATCAGAGCGACAAGGTGACTACGCGTCCGCCCCTTCCTCACTTAAAAAAAATCCAAGCCACGGTTGGCGACGTGCGTTGTGCAAGAAACATTCAGACGATGGCGGGTTCGAGGTGCGTCCGCACCTCGTCACGGTATGTCCGAAACGGGTCCGGCATGGGAAAGGGGGCACGGCCCCGAACTTGGAAAATTGACCAATTAATCACATAGGCAGGAAATAGTCCATCAGGCTTCGCCCCTTGACCTGCGTTGGAAGGCGACCATCCACCCAAGAGATGCCTGACCAACGCACTGCGTCCATAGGCACGTGTATTCTTGGGGGCCTCCTCCATCGCAATCTGAATCAGTGCATCGGTCGTCATACGAGGAACCCGTCCCTCCTCCACAAGCCCATAATAAAGCCCCTTTGAAGGATTCAAGTTGTGATACTCTAAATCCAAACTCTTAAGCAGAGGGTCGCCCCAATCCAGTCCTTCTGCTTCTCTAAAACACTCCAACAGCCAGAGCTTTGACGCCCAATCCACACGGCCAACCAGCTTCTGATAATCCCCGCGCAGATCGTTGAGGACCGACGCCCATTGAGCAAGGACCCAATCAGTTTCCTCATCCTGTCCCTTACAATGCCGCAGGGCACAATCAAGAAACTGCTCCTGAATATCAGGAGCCGACATGGTTCGTTGAGACTGAAGCCGAATAACCCAGCTCCGCTCTTGGTCCTGGGAAATTTCTTGCAGTGCCTCTACCGGTTCGTCAATCTCTAAATCCTGAGGAGCATGCCCTTCCTCAATCAGCTGCAGAACTAATCCGGTCACACCAAGTTTCAACGCCGTCGCGTATTCAGCCATATTGGAATCGCCAAGCAGTAAATGGATTCGCCGGTATTCATTGGGATCAGCCAATGGCTCATCCCTCGTATTCACAATCGCCCGATTGTGCTGCACCCACTCGAAGAAATCATTGACGATGTAATCGCTCCGCTGAGAAATTTGAAACGGCAGCTTCGAGTCATCTCGGGCACCAGCGGCCGCACGTGGAACAATTAATCGATCCATTTGAATCCAGGCATCCTGTGGACCGGCGGCACCGATACGTCCTGCTCCGGTAAAGATCTGTCTGGTCACCAGAAAGGTTACAAACGGGGCCAACCCGCGCCTCGAAAACGGGAACCGACGAGAGACAAGATAGTTTTCATGTGAGCCAAAGGTCGCATCCGTCTCATGATCGATATTGTTCTTGATCAGCGATACGTGCCCGGAAAACCCAAGCTCTTCGACCGCTTGCTGCAGTAAACGATCTCCTGCACGATCAGACACCACAACATCCGTGAGAGAGTGACACTCGGGTGAGGCGTACTCTAAATGCCCCATATCCAGGTAGATTCGCCCACCGTTAGTGAGAAATCCCCCATTTCCAGGCGGCTCATCATGGCCGCGATGGTGGAGATCAAGCACCCCTCGACGCTGGATCTGGAACAGATGATTTCTGATTTGATGGGCAAACCAGGTTGGGGAATGGTCAGGCCGGTCCTCATGGATCAAGAGCCCGTACTCGGTCTCCAAGCCAAAAATTCGATGCAACATACGTTTACGTCAGTGCCGAACTCAGGTCACTGGGAAGCAATGCTTTCAACTCGACAGACCCCAGCGTCCGGTATTTAGAGGTTCCTGACACATGACGATCGAGTAGCGCACATTCGATCATTTTTCCCTCCATACGCTGGCGTATATGGGTCAAGAGGGTCTGAGAGTCCGTTACCAACTGATCGGAACTCTCCTTCGCACCCTCATGACTTTCCCTGAGCTCATGTGCTTGCCGCTGCGCTCGATCCCCGACTGCCCAGGTGCGAATCACGAGATCCACAGCCTCTTTCAAAGATACACAAGACTGCGGTCGAAGATACTCTATCATCCTCTGCTCAACCGACGACGTTGCCGCAAGTACGGCATACTGATTCTTCTCTTCGAACACTCCGTCGTAGTTGATCGTGAGGAAGTTGTCTTTCCCAGCCTTCTGACCCAACTCAGCCAACATGATCTTCACGATGGACGGAGCCTTAAATACTTCCTCAAACGCCTGTTTGACGACCGGTGCGATGCCGTACTTGACGAGACGACTCCCCGTGACATCGGCCGCAGAGCGGTTGAACCCTTCAACGTGAGCCATCTCCAACAGCGTGAACCGCAACTTCTCAAGATCGGCCGGGTGTCCCATTCCCCCGAAAGCGAGACGGTCATAGATTTCATATAGCTTTGGGGTACCCTTACTCATCGTCATCAGGAGAATCCCTTGATCGCAGACCACACCGACCACCGGACTCCCCTGCGCAAACTGCTCATCAAGATACTGCCGGCGATTCCCGACTGCCTCGACCCACCGATAGGGTTCTTCGTACATAACGTGAACGACCTTACACGCCTTTCGATACGTTTGACTCAAACAAGGATCGGAGATATGGATCAGCCATGGCCGTCACACCCTCGGCTGTGATCAATTTCACAACCGGATACAGCCCAGCCTCTCGATTCACGCCACCGGTCGCACTGTCAAATTCTGCGGCACATGTTAACAGCCGCAATGCCTGAATAGTCGCCTGCTCTTGGGACATCGTACTCAGAGGCTGCTCACCCCAGGTATTCACATAGTGAAGGATGCCTCGAATGGTTGGCGAACCAGAACCAGACACAGCATACTCTACTCCCTCAAACTCCGCGCCAAGGATATCGTAGAAGTAAATCTTTGCGGCCTCTTGGTCGGCATCGTATCCGGCAAAGATCGGGACAACGGCCCCCGTCCCTGCCAAGGCTGCCGGAACATTTTCCTTGAGCAGTTTGGATAGGGCTCGAAGCTTGCCCTCAAAGCTAAGTTCCTGCAGCTGTGTCCGCCGATAATACTTAAAGGAGTGTTCCAGAACGCGTGCCATCTCATACGCGGTGGCAGGAACCCCGGCAATCGCCATGACGCAATGTCGATCGATCTCTAAGACCTTGTCAGTTCGGTCATACATGACCATGTTGCCGGCTGTTGCTCGACGATCTCCAGCCACCAGCACCCCATCGCAATATTTGAAGGCAAGAATCGTCGTGGCGGTGGTCAGGGGTTGCCCCGCTCCGGACTGTCCCGGCATTCCCAATGCGTAACCCTGTTCCTTCAGTATCTGATAAAAATCACCCTGCATACTTAACCTCGGTAAACGTGAGGCGGAAAATGTGAAAGAAGTCTGATCGATATTCCAGAGACCATCTTCTACCTTTCACAGCTCACTGATTACGTTTCACAATCACTCCCCTGTCCGCTGCCGATATCGCTCTGCCTGCTTGGGATCGACTCTGCGCATCCGCTTGAGCAGACTATCTTTATCGGGTGACCCGGTTTCTGGGCGGCGTGGCCCCCCTCTTTCTTCCAGGGGGCTGGGGGATTTCGGCATGGGATCTCCTGGCCTCTCTCGTCTCTCCGGCATAAGGCTCTGGATCATGTCTGTATTTCCTTTCTGTGGTCCCACACAGCCAACGCATCAGCAGGCGAGCGCGCCTGTTGGAAAATATCGACGCATCGTCGGACTTCCTTCGGGTCAAAGAGATCTCCCATATTGAGGTGCTGAGAACGGATGCTCCCTCTGAATTGTATTTGTTCCCATTGCATCGACTGAATCTGCTCAGAAAACCGCTGCACACACAACCCACGCACCCCGCCACGAGTATCCTGTGGCCCGCTCCGAAGCGCCTCTTCGATTCCATCCTCAGTGGTCAACCGCCAGGCTTTTCCCTCTGCCTCCAGACCAAGATAGAGCCCCTGCTCGGGGTTGACGTTGTGATACTCCAAGTCCAGGCTCGCCAACCAGGGGTCATCCCAGCCGATGCGTTCCTCCCCCATGAAGGTCTCGATCAGCCACAGTTTGGTCACCCAATCAAGTTTCCCCACTAACCGGGAGCGGTCCTCTGACAATGCATGCAAGGTCTCAGCCCACTCACTCAAGAGCCAATCTGACTCCTCGTCTGATCCGGCTAACTCACGACGTGCTATCTCGCAATAGTGCGCCTGAAGCTCCAACGCCGAAACCTTTCGGCCATCCTTCAGACGAATCATTGTTTTTATCTCCGGATCACGCGAGACTTGTTTGACGGCCACCACCGGTTGCTCCACCTCCAGGGGAGGCAGCGCCCCTCGCTCAATGAGATCAAGCACCAGCCTGGTCGTCCCAATCTTGAGCGCCGTCGCATACTCACACATGTTGGCATCGCCGATAATCAGATGCAGACGGCGATACTTTCGACGGTCGGCATGAGGCTCATCTCTGGTATTGAGGATGGGCCGATTGTGCATCGTATCGACTCCCAGCTCCGTCTCCATGAAATCTGCACGTTGCGAGAGCTGATAGGCTCCAGCAACCCACCCGGATTCCTGCGCCTCGATTCCCACCTTCCCTGCCCCGGCAATGACCTGTCGACTGACCAGAAACGGAAGAAGGCCTGCTGCCAGAGCAGGAAATGGTATCGAGCGCGGAACGAGATAGTTGTCATGACACCCATAACTGTGGCCGTGGAAGTCAGTATTGTTTTTGTACAGCCGCAGGTGAGCTCCCCCCAAAAGCCGGTTGCGCCGCTGGGCGGCACGGTGCACGATCCGTTCTCCAGCACGATCATGCGCTACCAGATCGCGAAGCGTTCGACATTCAGGTGTGGAGTACTCTGGATGCGTATGGTCGTTGTAGAATCGCGCACCGTTCGGCAAGACCAGATCGCTTTTCATGTCATGGAACGAAAAGGGGCGATGGGCATCGCGCCGTGCGAACTCATCTTCTTCTCGATCCTGTTGTAAGCCCGAAACTCGGAAACCGCGCGCATCCTCATGCGGATCCTCACCGGCATAGTCCCACCGCCGCTCGAAAGAGGCGGCCAGATGAGCACGCACGAGTTCCATTGATTCGACCACCGGATCCATGTCCGGCACATCATCGCGCGTGATACCGTACTCGGTCTCAATTCCAAAAAGACGCATAGTGAGTGAGTAGTAAAAATGACAACGTGAAGCGGCTGTCAGACTCGATCATAGCGCCTAACCAATCAGTTCCGACCTTTCACATCCTTAGATGATCTGACTGGTGAGCCGTTCTTCGGCCTGACGGCCTCGCCTGAAGGACGAAATACCGACCACCTGCTCCGGATGATGATCAAGCAATTTCAGCCATTCCTCGGCGGCATCGTCCGGCGGCAACATGTCACCCTCTCGAAATTCCTCGGACACGGCTACCCGGAGATCCTCCTCCAGCAATCCCGCCGGCAGCCCGGACTGAACCGTACGATCGATCGCCTTTTCCTTCGCCCGTTGAACGATCGACGCCAAGATTGCCCCACTGACAAGATCGCCGCGGTACAGCACCGTACTCTGACCACTTCTCAGCCTGATCGAGAGGAGACGGGTTTCTTCCGTTCGACGGAAGATCGCCTCAATAATGTCTTCGACAAGCGCCACCACCGCCTGCACTGGCTCACCCCCGCGGTCCTTCACCAACGTGGGATCGAGTGGAAGATCCGCCGTCAAATAGACTTTCAAAATCTCGGCGGCGGCAGCCTTGTTCGGCCGACCGACTTTAATTTTTCGATCGATTCGACCGGGACGCAACACAGCCGGATCAATCAGGTCCGGTCGGTTGGAGGCCAGAATGATGACGACGTCCCGCAACGACTCGATTCCATCCATTTCGCTGCAAAACATCGGAACGAGCGTGTTGGAGATGTTGAAGGAACGCATAGCACGCCGCGTCCCTAAAATTGACTCCGCCTCGTCGATAAAGATGAACGGCAGAGCCCCTTCCTTTCGTCGAGCCCGAGCCTGCTCAAAGAGATCACGAACCATCCGTTCTGACTCCCCAAGCCACATATTCAGGATTTCGGGCCCTTTGACATGAAGAAATGCCCCGCTTGTGACGGGCGGGCGCTTGTCCTTGTCAGGCGCCTGTCCTTGCTGCGATTCGCTGAGCCGCTTGGCTAAGCTACCGGCAGCGGCTTGCCCGATCAGCGTCTTCCCGCACCCGGGTGGTCCGTAGAGCAAAAACCCCTTCGGTTGAGAAAACTTGAACCGTTCGAACGTCCCCGCATGCAATAGAGGATATTCAATCGCCTTACGGATTGCAGTGATCGCCTCGTTCTGTCCCCCAATCTGCTCCCATGTCACTGTGGGTGCTTCATCTAGGACATGCCGGCCAGCCTTCTGGTCCACAAGCTTCTCAAGGGCGACGCGGAGGCTGGGGTCGATTCGAATGTGGTCCCCTGCCTTAAGATCGGCACCGACCAAATCCGTCGAACGTTGCAAAATCAATGACTGCCGGCCCATATCCTGCTCAAACCGCAACCGACCGTCCGGTAACGTTTCTGCCAGTTTCAAAATGGGCCCGTTCCGATCGTACCCCAGCGTCCGAATGACCGCATAGGCTTCATTGACCAGGATCTGGGTGCCGATCCGCAGATCGTCATTAGCCACGCGAGGATCCACGTTGGCATAATACTCCGCCCCACCGACGACGATACGGGCGAGACCCGGAGCCGGAATTTCAAGCAAGGTGCCGATCCGGTTGGCTGGAGCTGTGAGCTTGGCCACGACCTCGCTCACCTTCTTGAACTCCACCTCACGTTGCTGAGAAGCGGTTTGAGACAACATCACGGCATGCCGCAGCTTGTACAGCAACTTTTGCCGAGGATCACCGTCTGAAAAGGTGGCCAGACACTGTTCAATCAACTCGAGCGGATCCGTCCCGATCTTCAGCGATGGCTCATCGCTTCGATCATTCCTTGTCTCTTGGTCAAAAGAGCCGTGATCACTCATACAACACCTTCACCCCAACGGACTGATCCTACCATACCGATGTGATGAATTGCCGTCTTGCTAGTTGACGGCCTGAAGCGTCACCGGCACCTTTTCGCGCCGGTTGCCACGGAGGATTTCTACCGTGACTTGATCCCCAATCTTGTGCGCTTCCATGGCATCCATGAGATCGTCAATGGTGGTCACGGCTTTCCCTGCGACCGAGACAAGAACATCGCCGAGTTGAATCTGTCCCATCATCGTTTCGCGAGCCCCCTTGAGGCCGGCGCGGTCTGCGGCCCCACCACGAGTCACCTTGCCGATGATGACCCCTTTGATTCCCCATCGCTTTGCCATCGCATCTGGTACGAGCGAGACGCCCAGTCCAGGACGGATGAGCTTTCCATGCTTGATGAGTTCAGGAACGATACGGTTAACGGTATCGACCGGAACCGCAAACCCAATACCGGCATAGGCTCCACTCGGACTCACAATCTGCGTATTGACACCAATCAACCGCCCGGCACTATCGAGCAAGGGCCCACCAGAGTTGCCCGGATTGATCGCGGCGTCCGTCTGAACCACCCCTTCAATCGTTCGATTGGACATTGACTTAATGGTCCGGCCCAAGGCGCTAACGACGCCCGTCGTCAGGGTGTGATCAAGCCCGAATGGATTGCCGATCGCCAGCACTTTTTGGCCAACCCGCAAATCATGGGAGGAGCCGATAGCCATCGGATCCAACTGGCCATCCGAAACTTGTATTTGAAGCACCGCCAGATCGTGATCGGGATCGGCCCCAACCAACTTAGCCTGATGTTCACTCCGATCTGCCAAGGTCACCTTGATCGCATCAGCCCCATAGATGACATGAAAGTTCGTCACAATGTGCCCTTGCTTGCTCCAAATAAACCCGGACCCCGACCCCTGCGGCACTTCCATGACGTTCAGGGACCAAATGTCCTGCTGGATAGCCGTATTGGCAATAAACACCACGGACTTCGTCGCTCGCTCAAAGACCGTGATCGTTGTTCGCTCATCGGCACCAAGCTCCGGGGGTGCAGGCGTTACAGAGCGCGGCCTGCCTTCAGGACCGTCATGGTTGGCTCCCAGCGGCTTCCCCCAGTCGGCTGCAGAAGCCGTTGAACTCAGTATAGTGGTGAAAAGGAGGAACGTGAGACCGCTGAGTGAGTTACTCACCCAACACCTGCAGGACGACCTCACGTGCTCGCGCACGTGTATCAAAATCTACGAGCACGATTTGCTGCCAGGTTCCAAGCAGCAGGGTCCCCGCAGCAAACGGAATCGTCACGGAAGGTCCCTGGAGTTGTCCTCGAAGGTGACTATGACCATTGTCTTCTCCCGGATTGACCGTATTATGTCGCCACCGGGCATCTGCCGGGATGAGGCGATCCCAAAACGTGCGGGTGTCCGCGCGGATCCCCGGCTCATCCTCAATGATCATCACGGATGCGGTGGTATGTTTCACGAAGACCGTCACAATTCCCGCCTGAAACTTCGCCTCGGCCACGGCAGCGACGACGGACTTGGTCACATTTTCGATCTGAGTCCCCCCTGCCATTTGAATCGTCAACGTCACAGTATGGACGGCCATCAGACACTCCTAGACGGTAAGATTGCGAAGGTACCGGCGCTCACGTCGAGTCAGCGATTCACCTCGCGCTGCCTCAAGAATCGAGTCAAAAGCCCCTTCAGCCGTCAAGCCTCGCACAGCCTCCAGGACTTCGCCACTGAGAATTCCCTCTTGTTTCAGCTTACCCAGATACGCAAAGGCCTCCGCCAGGCTCTCTTTGCTCCTGGCATAATAATCACGCCCTCGACGCTGGTTACTATAGGCCTCAAATTGTTCACAGGCGACAAGGACTTCCGCCAATTGTTTCACCCATGACCGTGCGTTGGCTAACCGTTCTGGATAGTAGTAGTACAGCATCACCTGTTGCATCCACGGTTGCCAGCTCACCCCTAGCTTCACAAAGGTCGGCTTCACCGCTCGTAATCGTCTCGCCAGGCGCCTGGCGTATCCTAACCTCATCTCAACCTGCTCGATCGCCCATGGGTCCAGGATCACACCCGCAGCCGCAAGGTCTTTTCGATAGCACGACACGAAAGCCTCAGTCTCACGACCATATCTCGTCGCTGGATGAACGGCTCGCCATTCACGTGGTCTTGTGGGAATGCCCCGCTGCTTGGCCCACGACCAGATCGTGCCAAAGAGTCGTCGGTCCAGGCCCGCACGCCCGAGGTCATGCAGCAGACAGGCCACGTGATACAGCCGGACCCGATCAGCAGGATGTCCCAAGCGTACTGCGACCGCCACACACATCTTCGCCGTCCGCACAGCATGGGGTCGATCGTAGCCACGGATGATCCGATCACGGTCAAGTGGATGAGGATAGTCGTACAGGGCCATGAAGGCCTTTATGAGCGAGCGTGAAATCTCAGGCGTCTGTAATCGGGAGGGAGCTGACCGTGCCATACGTAATAGACAAACCCACAGGATAACGGGGATGCGGGCGAGAATATCGTCAGGAAGAAGAAACTGTCAAGGCGACTTCTAAGAGGAATCGACTCGCTCAATCCTTTCTGGTCTGCTATGCTCGAATCACACTCACCAGTGAGCGGTCCCAGGATGACGAATTGGCTACGACGCGGCGGGCTCATTGCCATGGCCCTCATGGGAACGGCACCACTGGACACCTTCGCCGCTTCCCCGGATCAGCTGACTGATCTCACCGGACGAGTCCAGGTTCTGGTGACATTGAAAAACCGAGATAACTTCTCCAGTGAGTACCGCTACGACATCAGTGTCAGAAACCTTTCACCGGATTCGATCACCGGCGATTCGCTGGTGATCGTCCTCGATAAGATCACGAACCTTGCAGGTGAGGACCACGAGGCGCTGACGGGAGAATCATTCCTAAAGCGATTCGAGGTGCTAGACCAAGACGGCCAGACTAGTGATGGGAAACCCTACTTTCATATCCCGTCGGGGTCCGCACCGGATCTTACTCCACAATCGGACAGCCTGCCTGCCAGCATACGCATCAGAAATAGAGACTATGTCGCGGTATTCACTCCGTCGTTTAAGGTCTTTGGACAAAAACGGGTACTGCCCGACGCAAAGCGTCCGGGAGGCTCAACCTCTGCCACTGCTCCTCCGGAAGCTGCCGTAGCCGCCAACCGTAAGACCATCGATCTGCTGATTGAGTTGCTGATCAAGAAAGGCGTCTTGACGGAAGAAGAATGGAAGAAGGCCACCAAGCCGTAAGCAATTCGAGTTGTAAGGCCTGTACTGGAACGTGGCCCCACCCAGACCATTTTCTGATAGACCTTGGATTGTCCAAAGCCTACTTGCACGAGGACCAGTTCTTCCCCGGATGGACGGTACTGGTCTTTCAGCGGCATATCACTGAACTGTTCCACTTGGCGCCGTCTGAACGTATGCAGCTGATCGAAGAAGTCAGCCGCGTCGCGTCCGCCTTATCTGAGATCTACCACGCGAAAAAGATCAACTATGAACTCTTAGGGAATCAACTCCCCCATATCCATTGGCATGTGATCCCCCGATTGACGAATGATCCAGCCCCGCTGGAACCGGTGTGGCGAGTATCTCATGCCCCTGTCCTTCTCGCAGGAGCACCGCTTCAATGCACGATTGATCGTGTACGATCCGCTCTTCGAGCGAAGGAGTAACCCAGACCATTCATGGCTGTTGCTCAGGAACACCGCGGATGAGCCGATTACCGACAATCCCACAATCGCTCGTAGCGTTGTCCTCTATCGAATAGTCTGTTGACAATCCTTGGCTGCCTGAAAACGATCTGTACGCGTGGGGTTGCTGAGCAGAATCAGATGCCTCGCAGGTTGTTCAGAAAGGCCGCAGCGAGCGAAGAGGCGAATCAGACCCTGCCCCACACGTTGAGCCTCTGAACCATGCGAGAAGGCTACTGGCGGCTGCGTTAACAGACGGCTAGAGGGTGAGCGTCCATACTCCCCATCTTCTGTGGATAAGCTTGTGAGCAAACCCGATCCTATTGCAAAAATAGCACTGAAAACGTGCAAATCTATCAAAATGCCTACTATTTAGGCATCTGTATCTCGACATTCAAACCACTAGGAATAGTGGTTCAATGAGACGTTCTTGCACTTCTTACATATTCCTAGAAAAATCGTCCTGAGTTATCCACTTAATTATGCTGTTTCCCATATTATTCCCAGCATGCTGACGAGATATCCACAGGTTGCAAAGTTTTCTGGGGATGACGTTCTCTTTTCCAGGAGCGTGATTCCGTATCTGTCAAGGGGAGGTGAAGAGAAATATGGCTCTATCAGAGAAAGCAAAAAGCTTGGGGACACATGCTCATGTCCTGATCCAGATGGATCGCATCGTACTCCCTTGTAGGCATTCTGTTGCCAGAGCAAGAATGTATGCATGAGGCGACGCTGAACAACCATGCAGGATAGGCTCAAAGACCGTCCAGCAGGGCCACAGCAGGTGAGGAGGCGACACGTACTCTGGGCTGTACATTGAGCCTCTGAGCGATGCAAGAACACCGCCGACGGTCTTTTACAGGATTTGTTAGAGCGAGGTACAGACTGAAGTCGTCACACGGAGCACGGCTTCTTGCCGAAAGCGCGTCTTGTAGGACGCAATAATCTCATGGACCGCCTTGTTCTGTTGGTCATTGTTGGGATGTATAAGACTCAGCACATACGAGGGTTCGTAAATAATCCGTCCTGAGGCGGCTTGCCACTGGCCAGCCGCTTGCCAAGCTGACAGCCCATGAGGAAACCGCGGAGTCACGGTTTCGCTAAGAAATTGCGCCCAGGCTTCCGACGTAACTGAACCAGACGGCGTATCGGTTCCGAAATACACCGACTCTTGGACTGCGCGTTGCCCGCCACCACCGCAAGACAACCCGTTCATCGTCTCGCAGCCCGAGAGTACGACCCAAAGGAGAGCGCCGAAGAAACTCCAACCGGGTTTCCTCTGGACGCCCGGCTTTCTCTCACAGCTCTGACTCGATTGATCCAGAGACACCACTACTCCTTGTGAGACCTCAACCCTCAGCTCATGGGCCACCCAAACTATTCTGACTTCGATAGTGTTCGCTCAGCTTGGGCAATGGCTTCTCGGAGCGTCTGCAGATCCTTGTCGGCTTTCCTCTGGTGGGAGAGACGCTTCACCACCTGAGCGGCTGCCTTCGCCAAAACCTGCAACGTCTCCATCACATCGCCAGTCTCCGCAGATTTCCCCGCTGCCACTGCACGGGCCATAGCGAGACGACGACGCGGTCCGACATACGGCTCTGGAGCGATTGGATTGTCCTTTTCCAGCTCTGGTCGTCTGAATATCGACATCGTTCCTCCATGTGAGAGGACAACCTACCATAGCCCACACACGGTTTACATCGCTCCTTCCAGTGAGTCCAATCTATCAATCATGGCAAGTCCATCAGTCACTACTTAGAGGATAATCATCCCACCGACTGGCCCTGATACCAATGATTCCTGTATCATTTTGTTTAAGACTGTATCTCTTCAGATACGCGCACCGCTGTTGTTTCACTAGGGCCCGTTAACACTATTAACGCTGTTTATGCGATACTGCGCCCATGGAACTCACCGAGGCTCAGTATCGTCACATTGAACGATGTTTGCCGACCCAACGCGGCAATGTCACACTCGACAATCTGCAGGTGCTCAACGCCATCCTGTATGTTGCCGAGCAGGGATGCAAATGGCGCGGTCTCCCCAAGCAGTTCGGCAACTGGCACACCATCTATACGCGCATGAACCGGTGGGCAAAGAGTGGGGTGCTCGATCGCGTCTTTACCCAGTTGCAACAGGCGCAGATCATCCGCATCACGATCGAAGCCGTGGCCTTGGATCGTACCATCGTCAAGGTTCATCCCGATGGGACCGTGGCGTTAAAAAAAACGGCCCGCAAGCCCTTGGCCGCTCCCGCGGCGGCTGGACCACCAAGATTCATCTGGTTGCCGCGGATGCTCGAACGGCCCTGACATTTGCCCTGTCGCCAGGTCAAGCCCACGATGCCCCTGAGGGACGCAAGCTGTTGCACCGCTTCGGGAAACGGTCGCGCCCAACGCCCCTGTTAATGGATCGGGCGTATGAAGGCGATGAGACGCGGCACCTGGCCGTGGAGCTCGGGTATGTGCCGGTGGTGCCGCCCAAGCACAACCGACGTGCCCCCTGGAACTACGATCAAGTCCTCTATAAGCGACGCAATGAGATCGAACGGTTGTTCCGTCGGCTCAAGGGATTTCGGCGCCTTTTCTCGAGGTTTGAGAAACTCGATGTCATGTTTCTCGCGTTCATCACTTTCGCATTGATCATCGAAGGCTTACGGTAGCGTTAACAGGCCCTAGGACGTTCACCAACCTACCGTACATTCCAGTCCTAACGCGCTGAATCTCATGGGCATAAGTCTTGCTGATACAAGGCAGTGTTAGCTCTACACACATCTACGTGAAGGCATCTCTGATGAGGATCCGTCTCCTGAATAGGACAGGCCTTGGCACCAAATTCCGCCAGTTGCAGCCGAGCAGACAAAACCTTGGAGGTGCAGCAATGCGTGCGATCGTTCAGTTACCCATTTCAGCATCCGTATTTTTCAAACAAACCCGCGCTCTGTTGTTAGTCATCAAATCCTTCAGGCCCGGACTTATGGCAATGCTCACAACTGTGCCCCTGCTAGCGTTCACACTTTCCGCGACTGCTGTCGAACGTCAACCTAATCTCACGCTCAAGGCAAAGACATCAGAGCGTACAGGAGTGACGGATCGCGACCTCGACGGCGTTCTGGACGAGAAAGACAACTGTCCCAGTATCCCGAATGAGCCGATGACGAACGGCAAACAACCGCTGCTATGCAATGGCGCGTATTCGGAGGCCATCGACCGTAATGTCTTCTTGGGGTCTCGGACATTCCGAGCACCTAAGGGCCTCGATTCAAAACTCAAACCAACCGGCAAGCCCACTCACGTGTTCCTGCACATCAAGCGCGACGCCGATGCCGCGGTCTTGCTCAAGCAACAGCGCCGGGAACTTATCGAGAACGGCGTCAAACTATGGCAGTACGTTCCACACTATACCTATTATGCGACAGTTCCTGGTACAAGAGCCGAGCTGGCGAAAATTCTTGCACTGCCCTTCGTACAGGGTATCAGTGCGATCGAGCCTCGGGATCGCATGGCCCGCGGGGTTCGAAGCGGACAAGGTGGGCTGGCGGAGAAGCAGCCCGATGGAACCCTACAATACGCCGTCGAGTTTTTCTCCGATGTACCAAAGGCTGATATTGCCGAATTGCTGAAGCGCCTGAAGCTTAGTCTCATCAGAGAGGAAGAAGATGAACACATTGTGAAGGTTCAGCAGTTTGATGAACTCTTAGCTTTGGCCAAGAGCGATCTCGTCTACTGGATCGATCACGCGGCCGAAGGCTTGCAGAAGCGAGATGAACCGGCGCTAATCGCCACCTCGGCTGATCTGGTCGAGAAAGTACAGGGGTTCAACGGGAGCGGGCTCAAAGTTGCCATGGTTGAAGCCGATTTGCTTCCCTTGCCACCCGGCCAGCACCCAGACATGACGAAACGCGTCATTGCCGACAGTGACGGCCAATTCATCGCCAACGGGCACAACCTAGAAGTGGCCGGTATCATGATTGGAGACGGCACGCTCGATACCACAAAGCGAGGCTTTCTGCCCGAAGCAATCCTGATCGACTTCGCCGCCGAACACCAAATACTTGGTTCATCGACCCGCAAGACGGCGCGCAAGATTGCCTATAAATTTCCTAAGGAGGCGCGCGAACACCACGGAGCCGTGGTCATCAACTACTCCAACGGCCCACCGTTGAACTGCAACAAGGTCGGTGAGTACACAAAGTGGGGCAAACACCTCGATAAGGCTGTGTACGAGGTCGGAATTTCGGTCGTGCGCGCGGCCGGCAATAGCCGAGGCCCCAACGGTGATCTGGCGGACGACCCCAAACAAGGAGGCCCCACACACGGTCCCTGTGAAGCAGATCTGGAAAGCCTTCCGCACCAGGTCGCGAAGAACGACATCGCCGTCGGCAATTGGGGACTCATGGATGACGTGAATTGCGGAGCAGCTAATACGCTGTGTAATACCAGTGCGGCCGGCCCTTCTGCCGACGGTCGCCTCAAGCCGGATGTCGTTGCGCCCGGCCAAGGAGTATCCACAACGACGCTGGGCTCAGAATGGTCCTACACGGTCTTTGGTGGAACTTCGGCCGCTGCCCCGGTCACTTCCGGAGTTATCGGTCAAATCTACGACGCCTTCCGAAGCGCAACAGTAGCCCGCAACGTACTTGACGTCCCGCCGTCTTCCGCCAAAGCCGTGTTGATTCACACCGCCCGCGACGTCGGACCTCCTGGACCTGACTACTTCCATGGATGGGGCCTTATCAATGCGGCCTCTGCTGTGCGCGTCGCCCTCCACCATGACAAATATCTTCACGAAGCGACCGTCACCGCCTCCAGCGCGGACGTCCATCATTTCGATGTCACGGGCAATGTCTATTCCTTCAAGGTCACGCTGGTCTGGGATGATCCGCCCGCCGGCAACTCCGAAACCCCAACGCTGCAGAACGACCTCGATCTGATGGTCACGGATCCAAGCGGGGGAAAGACTTACTTTCCCTTTGATACGCGCTTGAGTTCGAAAAACCGCCTCCAAGAAGCACTACAGGGTGCAAAGTTGTGTGCGTCCCTTTTGTGCCGAGACCGTGTGAACAATGTCGAGCAGGTGCTGATCACGGATCCAACTGGCGCCGCCCTGCCTACCGGTACCTGGACGGCCACGGTCAGCGCGCACCGTCTCGTCGAGGACGAGCAGCGCTTCAGCCTGCTGGTGACACCAACCGAGTGCCCAGTGCATCTCTATCACACCACGCCCCTGGCAGGGCCCGTGACCTGTGCGGCCCAATCGCTGGAACCGGTGGCGATTTCCATTGAAAGAGACAACGTTGCTCTCAATTGCAACGATCAAGCGATCAAGGGGGCGGGCAGGCGCGCAGCTGATTATCTCGGGAGACATACCGGCATCTATACGGAACGCACCGGAGTGACTATCAGCAACTGTAAGGTCAAGAAATTCGACGTTGGCATTGGATTGACCAGCGGCAACAATAGCGTCATCACGGGTAATACCATCGAAGAGACCAACATGGGTATACAAGTCGACGCTTCTCGCGAGGGTGGCATGACGGCCCTCTCGATGACGAAGAATACCATCCTCGATGTTCAGCCCTACGGCATTCAGGTCAAAGGGCAGTTGCTGAACAGCAGTATCAGTGCAAATGTCATTGACGCCACAACAGGTCAGGCGGGGATTAAGTTATACGCAACCCCGACGCAGCGCCCCGAGAATAACAAGATTTCTTTCAACTATGTCAGCGGAGGCCCAATCGGCATCACTCTGGAGGGTGTCGAGTTTCTGGATAGTCAAAACGTACCACAAGTCACACGTCCGCTCACCAATGAGATCTTCGGCAATCTTTTAGGGCCAGAGGTGGCGATCGGGATCAATGACCTGTTCGGCCAGTCGAACAAGATCTTCGCAAATATCGTCCAATCAGGCTCGGTCGGTATTCAATCGAACAGCAGTCTTGGCGAGCCGGTGTTCACGCATATCTCGCTGAATAACGTGACGCGGGCCGATACCGGCATCTCCATCTCCGGCCCCGCAAGCGGCTCGATCACAGGCAATGTCATCGGTGACGCGAACAAGGGCGTGTGGGTCAATCTGACGCAAGGAGAAACCATCAACGTGCGGTATAGCAACCGCATCCACGTCCGCAGTGGTGGAACCGGTATCCAGGTGGACGGGGCTACCAAGGTACTGCTGAACGGCAACGACATATGGAGCGACGATCTTGCCAGCGGTATCGGGATCAACGTCCAGTCAAGCAACGATGTAACGGTGCAGGACAATACCGTCCACGACCTGACGAACGGCATTGCGGTCACATCCAGCACAGCGGTCACGCTCCAGGGCAACACAGTCGCTGATCTGGACACCGGCATCGCGGTCAGCTCGACGCCCAGTATCGAGGTCTCAGGTAACACGGTCCGTAACACCAAGATGGTGGGCTTGAGTCTAAGCGGCGATGCGATGCAAGTGGTAGGCAATGTATTCGAGTACGATCCGAGCGTCTTGCCTCCACCGACAGCACAAAGTGCTATTCACTATCTCGGCGGTCGAGGCAGCGTCATCAGTGGCAATACCATGATCTCTTTTGATCCGACCGAGCATGGCGTGCTGGTTGGGACATTGAGTGCCCTCGCTAAGAACCAGGTTCATGATTTGACCATTGATTCACTCGTTGCCGATGGCCATACGAACGGGATCACAATCGGCAAGGGTGTGTTCTCAATTCACCTCGATCACAATACAGTCACGGCTAGCAATACCGGTCTGCTCGGTACTGCAGCGACCGACCTACGGACCATCGACGTGACCTGCAATAGTTTTACCGGTGGCAGCAAGGATGCAGTCTTTCCCAGACCGGTTGACACTTCATTCAACGTGTGGAGCGAGGTACCGGCACCGGTGCAAGTGCTCGACAGTAATGGTGATGGATACGGCGACAGCGGAACGGGCTATCCGTTCTGCTCCAGCGACTATAGTGGCAACCGGACGTGCCCTGCCCAGCCGTTTGCTTCGTTCAAGACGAGCCAGATCTCGGATGATGCGCCTTGGCTGGACACCAGCATAGCGTGCCCCCTAACTGGGGCAGCGACGGGGGAGCCAAGAAAGCAGAAAAAATAGACACCGCTGGCACGCGGCCGAATCAAGCAAGCAGGTGGTGAGAAGTCGTCCAGTCAGTGTGACAAAACGGCGCACAACCCATTGCGGCTTCCACCTCCTGCAGCTGCGTGCTAGTCCCTGAACAAGGGGTAGCAGGATATTCAGAGCGGGATGTTTCAAATCGACACGAATCGCATGCACATCGGAAGAGCAGACGGGAAATTATTGATTGTACCAAATGGAGTCTACAACCTGGCAGTCGATGCCTTGGCCTGACCTATTTAGGCAGATTCGGCTCCACCTGTCGAGGACTCGGCGCGCGCAAGGAGCGCAGACCGGTCACGATGGCTTCCAGCTCAGAACGCGCACCCGTTCGGTGCATGGTCTCATCGAGTAACGAGCGCAGCTCAACCCGTGCGTCACGCACACGCGTGACGCGAAACGTGAAACTGTAGTCCGGCAAATCGGCATCGCTGCACACCTCGCCGCTGGGACAAGGGCTCAACACAACGGTCTCGATGTGTTCATCACCGACATTCGGCAACACCGCCTCAAGATCCAACGCGGAAAGATCTACCCGGGCACGGCCGATAAAATCCGCACCGCTTCCATCGTCCGCACAATGGGGCCCCGCATGGAGATCCTTCCCGGGCGGCAACGCCTTACAGAAACCCGTCCGCCACCCAAAAACATCCTTCTCCCACAGTTCCACTCCAAAACTCAGTGGAGTAGGCTCACCGGCCTCATCGCAGACCGATGTCTTCCCCAAGACGACAATCCCAGTACGCACGGCAACGACACAACTCCTGACAGGATCAAAGGAATAAAATTCTCCTGAATCGACACCACTGAGCTCCGCCGAAACAGTCCAGCCTTTCGCATCCTCCGTTCCGACCATCACCTCATCACTCCCCCACCAATCCCAGCCGGTTTCATTCCGTGCCTTGAATCCGACTGCCTCAATCTTATAACGTCGCTCCGTCCACTCAATCGTGTCCCAGGAAACATCCTGCTCGACCACTGCTCGGATCTCCGAGTTCGCGGACAGAGGGACCGCTTGAGGCCCATGCGCAAAGACCTCGGGACCACAGCACAAGCATGCCGCCACGCCCATACACCACGCCATAGCGCGTCTCTGCAACACCATTGTGCTCCCCTTAGCTACAACTGTGATCAAACAACCCTCCCAGTCTAATCAGCCGCATTCGAACCACTGTTTCGATCCAGTGGTCCATGAAGTTGGTCCCTCATAGTCCGTTGGCCATCATCGAACACCAATACCACATGAGGCTGTACGGAGGTGAAACTGTAATAGGGTGCCCGTCTTGCCAATAGGCTGCAGGAAAACTATTCGGACAATCTCACGGCACCCTGACGCAGATAACGAACCTGGACCTGGACAACGTGATCAGGCTCTGCCCACGACCGTCGCTTTGGCTGAACCTCTAAAGATGGTGCTGCTAGTCTTGAACACACAGCGCCTCATCGTCTTCCCGTCTTCAACTTGGCATAGAGGGAGCAGCCTTTCTGCTCTCGGAGATCGCAGGCTTTTCCATAATGCTTGAGGGCTTCCGTGTCATCCGATTTGACACCCCGTCCGACTTGATAGATCACCCCGAGATTGATACAACCTTTGGCATCGCCATCATCACAGGCCTTCCGGTAGAGAGTCGCCGCGCGAACATCGTCTTGCTTTATCCCGTTACCCGCAGCGTACATCGAACCAAGGTTGGAGCAACCCCTTGCACTTCCACCATCACAGGCCTTTCGGTAGAAGTCGGCGGCTTGGAAATCGTCCTGAGGGACCCCGGTCCCCTCAGCGTACATCACGCCAAGATTGTAACAACCTCGTGCGTTTCCGCCGTCACAAGCCTTCCGGTAGAAATCGGCGGCTCGAATATCGTCTTGTTGGATTCCAGCTCCACCTGCATACATCGCGGCAAGATTGTAGCACCCTCTCGCGTTCCCGCTCTCACAGACCGCTTTGTAGAGATCGGCCGCCTGCACCTCATCCTGTTGCACCCCGGTTCCGGAGGCATACATCACGGCCAGATTGTAGCAACCCTTCATACTTCCGCTATCACAGGCCTTCCGCGTGAAATCGGACGCCTGCACATCATCCTGTTGAACGCCTGTTCCCTCGGCATACATCACCCCAAGGTTGTAACAGCCCCGTGCATCGCCGCCGTCACAAGCCTTCCTCGAGAAGACCACAGCTTGCACATCGTCCTGGGGAACGCCTGTTCCTTCAGCATACAACACCCCGAGGTTGGAACAGCTGTTCGGATCACCGACGTCGCAGGCTTTTCTGAACATGGCCGCCGCTCGTGCCTCGTCTTGCTTCACCCCTTCACCCTTGATATACAACAACCCAAGTCCATTACAGGCAGTCGGCGTACCCCTCTCACAGGCAGTCTTGAGTTGCTGCGGCTGGTCGGCTGCATCTGCGTGATACATCCCGGTCAAGAGCAGAACTCCGACCACAATACAGGCAGGAAAAAACGTGCGACCCGTCATGGTATCCCCTCCGAAGAAGCAGAACAAGGTGAGCGGGCGCAGTCTAGCGAGATTCCATATTCAGATTCAAGGCGGGAGCACGTGCCTCACTACAGAATAACAGCTTACCGAGACTCCTTTGAGGCCGTGCAGGCTGACCCATGAATAAGTTCCAGTAATATCGGCAAAAAAAAGACTCCTACGTCCATATGCCACATCCCGTTGTCACCATTCGGATTCCAGATCGTCCACCTCGAGAGCAAGACGCACCAAGAAGAGGGCCCCATCGGGATGGACCTTGTCACTTCCAGATCGTGATAATCAGCCACTTCTACACAGACCTTCCCATTGATTCCGCCTCACACCCCCGTTGCAAAGTGAATCTGGAAGGCGATAGGATCCTCTCCCCTCTTGCTCGGTTTTGTCATGTCCTGAGGGGGCGGCGCCGCCAACGGGGGCAGAACAATCTGTCCTGCCGCCTGTGATTTCTGAGCGGAGTCCATAACCACATCCGTGCGGTGAGGCGCGTGCCTAAGGCGCCGATCCATGTGTCGTCACCACACTGTATTCCATTTGGTAGGTCAATCATGCTTGTGAATTTCTCTGCCGTTGTACTGGGCGCGATCGCTCTGATCTACGGACAGGTGCCGGTTTCAGTTGCCGCTGCTCAACCGCCGGCCATGTCTGCCTCCTCAAAGGCTCAACCACATCATCTCCAACTGTCGTCATCTTCCCTCCTCGTGTCATCCTATGGAACCTGGCGTGAACCGCAACTCGTTTCACCACAGTCGACCGCTCCCCATGTCTACAGAGTCGACGACGAGTCAGTGCGAAGCGCGGCAGACGGCCAAGCCTCAGACGAATTAAGCCTGGCGAGAAACAGCCTCCAGGCAGCCAAGCAAAAGATCGAGGAGCTCAAGCAACGCATCGGTGAGCTGGTGCTTCAGCTGCATGCCAGAGAAACGGATCTCGCCGCCTTACGATCGAATGCCATCGACAATTCCAAGAAATTTCGGGACGACCTTGCGGCTCAAACCGAGGAGCTCAGTCATGCCAAACGCCGGGTGAGCGAAGTCGAGCAACAAATGGCAGCGACCGCAAAGGGACAGGAACTGACCCAAGCCAAGCGCCGTATTGCTGAAGCCGAACAACAGACCGCCAAGAAGGAACAGGACCTCACGCAAATCAAACGCCGGGTCGCTGAAGTCGAACAGCAAACGGCTAACAAAGAACTGGAGTTGAACCAGGCCAAGCGTCGCGTCGTCGAGGTCGAACAACAAATGGCGGGGAAAGAGCAGGAACTGACCCAGGTCAAACGCCACGTCATCGACGCCGAACAGCAAACGACGAAAAAGGACCAGGAAGTTATTCAGGCTAAACGCCGCATCACCGACGTTGAACAACAGCTGGCAGGGAAAGACCTGGAATTAACACAAGCAAGACGTCGGATCGCCGAGGTCGAGCAACAGCTGACGTCATCAGGACGGGAACAAGATCTGGCCCAAGCGAAGCGGCGGGCCACGGACGCGGAACAACTGGTGGCGAAGCGGGAACAAGAACTGACGCAGGTGAAGGAAGAATTGAAACACGTCAGTCAAAAATTCGCTGATGTGAATCCTCAACTATCGGCGAAAGAAGCCGAACTCGCTCGCATCAAGCAACAGCTGGTGGACGTTGAACTCAATGCCAACACCACCGCTTCAAAACAGACCGACTCCACACCCGCACAGGACGAGCCCCCACCTGCCCTATCGCTCCAATCGATCGATCAAACACTCTCCACATCCACCCTACTCGGGCCCAATGCGGATGCTACCGAAGAAGAAGAAACGCTCACCCTCCTCGGGAATAGCGACCTGCGCAAAATCAGTGAGAGCCTCTCAAGTCTGCTACAGCCGGAACTGAAGAAGGGCAGCGTCACTGTGAGGCAGCGAGGCAATAAATTGACCCTGGCGCTGGCCAATAGTGATCTCTTCTCCACCGGTGACGCCACAGTGACCCTCGGCGGCACCTCCTTGCTCGAACGAATCGGTGCCGTCCTGCACGGGTCCAGATACCAAGGGATCGAGGTGGCAGGACATACCGACAACACCCCGCTCAGATCAGACCTCCGAAAGGGCTTCCGAGATAACCTGGAGCTCTCCAGAGCACGGGCTGACTATGCCGTCCAGATCCTGATCAACGGGGGTCTTCAGAATGACCGCGTGAAGGCGGTGGGCTATGGGGACAGCAAACCGATCACGACAAATGATACGGATAGGGGTAAGAGTAAAAACCGGCGACTGGAAATCGTGATTACTCAGACGGCGGAATCAGGAATTGCCGTCGGTGAGGGAAAAACACAAGTCGGTAAGAAACCACAGGATGGGTCACACAAGCGGTGACCCATCCTGAGGTGAGAGACCTGAGATCGCTTAGCGGGCAGGATGGTCCAACAAACCGGTAGGAGCTTGGTGTCACCTGACAGGCACAATACCCCTACTGTCTCATACCTGGGCGTAATCTCGGCCCACTGATTTTCCAGACAGACTCATTCTTCGCATCTTAGAATTTACAGTATATCAGTCGCCGGTTTGATACCCGTCCAGTAGACCTCGGCTAATGGCCTGCCGGAAGTGGCCTCTAACTCAGCCCACACCGTGGAGCCCTTGCTGGCTGGCACCATCCCCGATGCGTGCGAAATCCAGCGATCCCGTTCCTTGTATTTGTGGACCGCTACCTCGGCAAGTGGAGGATACATGTTTGGAGAAATATGGGTCGGTAATTTCATAAAGGAATAGAGCCTCAGAAAGCCGCGTGGGCCATTATCCTCAACCCTGACGACGCCATTGAGGAAGCCGTCGGTAGGGGTGAGTAGCCTCTCACCAAGCTGGAGTCGTTGGGGTGCAGTGAAGCGCCAGGCCGGCGACACCGGAATCTTGTAGAGCGTGATCCCTATCTTTAGGCAAGTGCCTTCCGCCTTGATGTCCACACTACTGCCCTTGCTGTAGGGAATGCAAAAACTGGCATACCGGATGTAGCAATCACTCTGGCTATACTTATGCACCGAGGCCGCACCGAGAATAGTGCCGTTCACCGCACAGGTAGCATACCCTCGTGGACCATCGCCTTCCGCCTCGATGGTACAAAAGAGCAATCCCTCGCTATCCGCAACGAAGCTGTGGGTGGTTGCCGCCCCCACTCCTCCTATGAAGGCATCAACATACTGCCACTGGCCGAAGTTCAAGTTGGTTTCGACCGAGGCAACATCGGTCGACGCTCTACCGGCGCTATCAATTGCGCGAACCGAAAATTGGGCGCCTTGGGGGACTGGCACACAGACAGTCGTGCTATCAATCCAGATGTCATTCCCGCGGTAACGGTGCATGCTCGCCGCTCCACCGATACCGGTATGGCTGAGCTCAGGGGAGATCTCGCTACCACAAGCGATCTGCACATGTCCTCGGGAACCGTCCATAACATCATTAGCTTTACGCAAACCAATCAGGAACTGCGCATGTTCTGCCTTACCGAGCCACGCCTGCTGTCCCTGCGGCAAATACTCAGGCTCCCTGATGGCCGGCAACAACGCCACTTTGGGCCACTGTGCCAGTACTCGATTACGTAGATCTTCAGGTAGCCACTCAAGAATCGAAACTAGCTCTCCGCGGCCGATTACCGCCCAGCTGGTTGGTTTCTTCACTGTACCGGGCCAGTCCGCTGGGTTGCTGGCCAAAGTGGTATCGCCCCCCTGCACCTTGAATTGGATCGACTTGCTGAGGCTATCAGCCGTCACCTTTTCACCCTTGGCATTGGTATAGGCGGCGCCGACCGACCCCGCAACCTTGCTGGTCTTGATGGACACCGCGGCAGCCACAGTATCCTCAACTTCCTTCTCATTGACGGTCCCCGACGACACCTCCGTATGTGTCAGCGTCAGTTGTCCGCCAAGTAGGATCTCGCCCGGCACGGCGGTGCCGTATTCCTCGAAAACCTTTTGAAGTGCCTGCATTTTGCCGGTCTTCTCGGCCTCGCCGACTGCCTCTCGTACAGCCTTCTCAAAACGCGTCGACAGAACCATGCAGTATCGGAGTTTCAACAGAACACGCGGGAAAAACCAGCGGCCGATCACCAGTAGTTGCTTGCGCTCGGATGCCCCGGCCTGCCGCGCCTTATGCTCTCGCTCGAATGAGGCGGCCGCAAAGGGGAAGCTAGCGCTGGCCTGCTGCTTATCGAAACCGGCTTCGACATAGCTGGCCGACTCTGCCGTGTAGGTGGTTTCCGATTTGACCTCGGCCTCTTGAACACGCGACTCGAGGAAGTCCCTCGTGTCAGGCACCTTCCAGTCAAGGGCCGCTTTGAGCGCCTGGCGAGATGGATCACGGCTCCCTGATATGGTGCCCATGGTGTACGCATAGAGCAGGCGATTATTATTTGCGATGACGAGCCAGTCGCCTGGCTCCAAGCTTGTGGGGTTCGTGACTGCATTCCCGTCAGCCCTCACGCTCAGCATCGAGGGAATGGTGAAGTCCGGCACATTGGGCGCCTTCACCGTCGGCTGGGACAAATCGAGGACTGTTCCCGGTGGGAGGGGAGGAATGCTGGTCAGCGGTTGATTCGGGTTACTGTTAGACGGAGGATTGTCCGGCACATCGTCATCCTCCAGGCCGTCATCCTCCGGCAACGCATTAAATTCTTGGAGCTCTTCAGCAAGACTCCTGCACGCCGCATCGAGATCAGACCCGTTCACCTGATCGAGCAATGCTACCATTTTTTCGTCCGGTTCATTCGCCATATCTATTAACCTCCCTGTATCCTAACGTCTCTTGCAGACCTTGGCATACTTGTAGCGGACCCGTCCAAAATCATCCTGGAAGTGTTCCCGCATATGCGACAATGGGCTGAAGCTTTGCTACCAGGTTGTACAACTTGGGGGCAAGCTTTACGTATTTTTTCTGATGGTCTTCGAGTGACTTCTTCTTCATCGCATCTGTTACGTTTTTATATTTCTCTGTTTTCTGACCCAGAAATTCTCCGTAATCGAGCAAAGTAGTCCTGGCATTTCCGCACGTATTGGAAACAAGAGACAGCTGACGCTTTAGTGAGGTCTCGAGACGATCCATCTCGACCACCTTTGCGGCCAGCATGACCCCGGTGTTCGGATTATTGGGCCCCTTACTAAGAGCGCGCACTTCACTATAAACCTGTTCGAGACTCGCTTTTGTGCTGATCAGCGAGCCCAGTGCTGCTGTAAGGTCATTGACGTTCTGCTTCGCAGCTTTATATTTAGCTGTCGACTTCTTCCCCATGGCATCTCCTCCCTTCACTTTAGTTAGGCCAATTCGTCCCTACGCACTTACCAGCTTACCTACTCCTTGCCACCACATAGATGGTGACGCATCCCTCAATCAACTTTCCGGCCCTCCCCAACGAGACCGACCAAGAACCGCTCATCGAAACTAATCGTCCTCGAACCAAATCAGCCACGGCGCGGGGTACTTATACTGCCAATTTCCCACTCCAACCAAGATTGGAATGCACCTATCTGCAGGACCCATTTTTACTAGTTAATACAGGCACAATACCTATGGCACACAAGTAACTATACTTGCATCGCACCATGTGTCTGTACCTACAACAGACTATGCGTTCACATCTATCGTGCGAGGGCCGCTACCAGACAACGAGTGGGCGGGTGGGAGATCAGCACGCGGCATGAGGCTGCCTCTCGGCGATACCTCGTTACTAGAGCAAATCAGCGCCGTCTTGCACGGACCCCGATACCAGGGAATCGAGGTGGCCGGACATACCGACAACACCCGTTCCGGTCCGACCTTCAAAAGGGCTTTCGGGACAATCTGGAACTCTCCCGACCCCGAGCGGACTACGTCGTGCAGGTGCTGATCAACGGAGGACTGTAGGGTGACAGAGTCAAAGCCGTGGGCTATGAGGATAGTAAACCGATCACGACGAACGATACGGACAAGGGCGAGAACAAGAATCGATGATTGAAAATTGCGATTGCTCAGCCCCCGGAATCAAGAATCGCCGTTGTAAAGGCGTGCATAGGATGTTCTAAAAGCCCATCCAGCGGGGCAAGCACGCCGCTGGTGGGCTTTTTCAACGTCATGAATTAGAGTCGGCTCCGTAGCCGCTCATACCCGTTCTTCAATTCCTCGATCGCCTGGTTCAGCGCATCGCCGACAGACACCGCCGTTTTCCCCACTTCCTCCCGCGCGGCCTCCAACTTTGGCTTGATCTCGTCCCACTGAGTCTCCAGCCGAGCCCATTCGTCCTTCGCTTCTGCCTTCGCCAGATGCAACTGCACTTGAAGTTCATCGCGCTGCTGCTTGAAATGTTCGAGGGCCTTCGTAATCTGCTCAGTAACTTCTGCCATGGGATACGCTCCTTTATGAGAAGGTGGACAGAAACAGCACTAATGTCTGCTTTACGTACACGCGGCTCACCCCACTCCCAACAACCTAACCCACCAATCAGGATCCTGACAACACGGCGGGCCTGTTGTTGATGACATCCCCGAAATCTGCGCTCTGAGTGGATCAGCCTGAATGCACCATACAACCGGCGGGCCCAGAGTTCAACCCCACAACCTCCTCGATTCCAAACAACCCTGCACCGGAAATTACCGGTGTACACAGGGGCAGAAGGGAGCCGCACGATGGCATCCAACACCTTGATGATTCGCGCCCTGTTTGAGACCAATTTCTGACAGGTCTCACCTCATGCAGTACGAGCCGCTCGACGACGCAGCGACACCGCTCAAGCCCGTTTACGTTTGTGGAGGACGCCAGGTGGCCGGCTTGAAATAGGGTTGCAGTGGGCTTCGGCCAACGGCCCGGTGAATCTCAAGAAAATGGGGATAACAAGGCAGATGCTCGATTTCGCCCGGATGAAAGAGGCCGGCGTCGGAGGTTTCCTCCTGATCGGCTCGCGGCATTCCGCTGATTACCCGCCCCGCAAAGACGGTCTCCACCCCTGCCAAGTGATCGCCGTTCGGATAGACCACGGAAAACCGTTCCCCTGCGAAGACGCCAAGAACCTGTGTGAGTTCGACATATACCCCCGCCTCCTCCCACACTTCCCGCACCGCCGCATCCGATGGCAACTCATGAGGGTCGACAATCCCGCTCGGCGCCCCCCACAAGCCTGAAGACCTATTCTTGACGAGCACCACCCGTCTCTGAACATCATAGGCCAGGACCGCCACCGTCGGGACGTGCAACAACGCGGTCCCGATTTTTGCGCGAAGAGCTCTGATGAACGCAGGAATCGCCATGCGCCGGACGTTACGCTATTCTCAGCGAAGAAGCGAGCAGCAATACGCCGGTGTCCGGCCTGTGACACATACGGGTATCGCACACAAACACGACTTCTCACGATGCCCCTCAACCCGCCAGTTTTGCTGGAGCAACCGTTCAGAACGATGTCCTGACTGACGCCGGCTCATTCCGTGATGACGAGCTCTCGCAATCCTCCCCCTCACATTCCACTTCTTGATGTTATCCGTTGCCGAGCACCTATTTGCGTTCCAAAAACCAGAACCGGTAGAGTACGCCACTGTTAGGGTGTGCTCCTCCTGACTCACCCTCACCACTGGAGAACAACTATGCGCGCACATCGTTTTCTACCTATGCTGGCCCTACGGCTGCTGCTTGTCGGAGCTGTCCTGCTCTCAACCCAACTCATGACAGCGCACTCAGCCCTGGCCCATGCTGACGGTATATCCGAGATAAGTATCTCGCATGCAAGCCAATCGATCTCGCCAAACCCCGCTAGCCCGAAGGCTGCGGGGCTCCAAGCCGCCTGCTGGGCTCTGAGCATGCCCTATGGCGCCATGAAATTCGCCTATGCCATCGGTGGAGGTGTTGTGGGTGGCCTCGCCTGGACAGTGACTGGCGGAAACACGGAGTTGGCCAAGTCCATCTGGATTTCCTCGATGACAGGGGACTACATCGTTCAACCCCAGCATCTCTCAGGAGAAAAGCGCCTCTATTTTGTGGGACCACCGGAATAACTTTCGCGCTCACCACGTCTTCAACATTCACATGGCCTACCCCTGCCCTGAACCAGGACGCCAGACGCTGTACGTAATCACTAAAGCCAGTCGCACCCATCATCATTCGCTTCGTTCCCGGGAAACCGTCTTTCGGACCACCGCATTGACAGATGCGTTTGCGAAAGTGCACCATATACTCCTCGTTGTTTTTTTTGACGCTTGCATCAATTAGGGAGAAGAGAATATACAACGCCGGGTTTAATCTTTAGAGCAGAAGGAGACCAGGATCATGGCATTGCTGATTACCGACGAATGTATCAACTGTGGCGCCTGCCTTCCGGAATGTCCGAACGAGGCGATCTTCGAAACGCGCAGCGGCGCGGAAGAAAAGGGTCTGCATGTGGGTGACGGTCAAGGCGTGGGCGATAATATTTACGTGATCGCTCATGATCGGTGCACCGAATGTGTCGGCCATTTTGACGAACCCCAGTGTGCCGCAGTCTGCCCGGTCGATAACTGTTGTATTTCTGATCCAGCCTATCCTGAGGGATCCGATGTCTTACTTGAAAAGGCCAAGACCCTCAATCCTGACAAATCGATCGATCCGGCAAAAGTGTGGAGCGGGGTTCGGAACTGAGCGATTCCGCGTCAACGTCTCGATTTGATTAGACTGTTAAAAAACTCTTCGTGCCCTGGATGCGTCTCGACGGATCGAGGGCACGAACTGAGTTGGAATCGCCCTCAAGACGCAGCGACGGCATCGGTCCAGGCTTGTGTACCACACCGCAACTGAAGCGATGAGTTATGCCTGAAAAGGGTCCCCGATTCCTGACCAATGCGACCGTCATCAAGGTATTAGCTAAAGTCTTTGCCTTCCAAGCCATCGAGATCAACCTCTTGCGGTCCCAAGCCGGGATCTCCGACGCGAACTGGAAAGCCCTAAAGACCGAAGCCTTCAAGAAAACCTACGCCAAGCAACGAGCGTTTTATGAAGATCGCCTGACCGGTGCGTTTGCGTTGGAGCACATCTCCCAGTCTGAACGCGAGACCAGGCTGCTGGAACTCTGGCTCAAACAGAGCGAAGAATCATCAAAAGACGAACCATAAGGCTGACGAAGTCTCTGTCCGCTTCACTCCTGCCGGCTGCTCGCCTCAGTCTTTTCCACACTGAACATGAATGCGCCCCTCCATAAACTCCCCGTAGGAAGCAGCAACATACTGGACAGCGGGGCCAAACAAGACCACCTATAGACCGTGTGGACGCCAGGTTGCCGGCTTGAAGTAGGGTTGGGATTGACCACAGGCCTGACGGATCGCATGGAAATGGGGATAGCAGGACAGATTCTCAATCTCGCTCGTATGGAAGAACCTCGCGTCGGAAGTTTCCTCATGGTCGGCTCGTGGTATGCCCCTGATCAGCTTTCCCGCAAAGACCGTGGCCACCACTGATAACTGATCACCATTCGGGTACACACCTGAGAAATGCATTCCTGCAAAGACGCCCAGAATATGCGTGAGTTCGACAAATACTCCCGCTTCCTCCCAGGCTTCTCGTACCGCTGCATCCGACGGCAACTCGTTGGGATCGACGATGCCGCTCGGAGGCCCCCACAGCCCCGATGCAATATCCTTGACGAGTAACAGCCGCCCTTGATCGTCATAGGTCATGACCGTTGCCGTCGGCACTTGCAACAAGTCCGTTCCAACTTTTTCACGGAGAGACTTGATAAACTCGGGAGTCGCCATACGCTCGATAGATTACGGCATTCCACTCAAAGAAGCGAGCCGAACTACCAGCTCGAATCAGCAACGACAAGGTAGTGCTTTTATGGAGAGATTCAACATGACGCTGTAAGCCATCTTTCGAACTGGATGGAATCAGCGCGACTCCCCTGCACTATACTTTCAATGTATACAATGCTCTTCGATTTCATCCGGTTGGACATGGACAGGAGGCCTGCTCCAAAAGACTGTTTTTCTGATCAAAATAGAGCCGTCTTTCTGAAGCTCACCCCTTGACAGGAATGAATCCCCGCTCCTGCTGCAGAAAACGTCATCCCCAGAAAAGTTTTTAATCTGTGGATATCCAGTCAGCAGATTGGGAATAGCATGGGTATCGGTCTGACCGAGTGGATAACCTCAGACGATTTTTCTAGGAATATGCAATAAAATCAGGAACGTCTACATAGACCACTATTACTTGTGGTGCAGAGGCACGAGAGCAGATGCCTATAAAATAGGCACTTTGATAAATTCGCGCGCTATTCGTTGCATCTTACCTGACAAACAGAACTTGCCCACATAGATATCCACAGAAGATGGGGAATGAAGATCTCCCGACCAATCATTCGTCTGAACAGCGATTTCGGCTCGGTCTATTTCTAATTGTGGCGAGCTGGTATAGGAGGTTTCCACTTCCACGGTGGGATAGGGTTGGGTTCAGACCACAGGCCGTGCTTGGAAGCTCTAGCGAGCTCTTCCATTTCTTTGAGAGCCAGATCGTGGACTTCACCAGGTAGAACCCAGGCAAGTCCCTCTTTGACCAATTCATGGGCGATGTTTCGCCCATCTGTCAGCAAGATCTCGGCTGCCATGCGGCCCCGTTGATCCTTCTTCAGTTCCTTCACCACGACATCACGATTGGCGAGGTACGCCGCCACGGCATGTTTCGCTTGCTTCCCATAGGGTTGTTTCAGCTCAGGGCAATCCACATCGCGAAGAGCCACTACCTGGTTCTTTTCCTGATAGTGGATCGTTACACGGTCGCCTTCATGTACGGTCAGCACCCGTGCGAGGAACTCCGTCCCAGCTAAGGCCTGGACGGGCATGACCAGCAAGATTCCCACGATGGCGGAAGAGAGTCTCATGACGCTCTATGCTACCGAGCTCCGCTGATTCGGCCAACCTTTTCTCAATTTCATGCAGCGACTAAGCGATCCAGTCCATCACGCGCCATGCCCAAGCCTTGACCATGGTGTCGCATCAAGCGTAGATTGCAATGTGATGCCGCCTCAGCAAATAGGAGGTGGTCCTCATGTGTGTCCGGAGAACAGCAGACCAACTTAGCAGACCTAGTCGAGTGTGGGTCTCCTCGCCGTCCTCTTTTATCAATCGACTCATTGAATTGTCGACCAGGTCTCACCGTGTTTGTGTGTGCCTGATACAAAACCTTCCATCGTTGTGCGCTTGTGGTTCACTATGAAGGGAGGGGATTTCTACGTCGAACCATCGCGAGAGAAGTGTCCAGGCTCATTTCAAACATGGACTGTCTTCAGGATCCATCAGTGTGCTGCTCACCGAAGCACAACGCCTTTTCAGACAAAGTCTGCACCTTCTACTGGAGAAGGAGCATGACATCTCCGACGTCCTCGAGGCCTCCGATGCACAAGAAGTCTGTCGGCTCGCGATGGCACACAGACCCGACATCGTGTTACTCGACGTGGATATGCCGCATCTTGACGCAGCAGCAATCACACACCTCCTCCACAAGCACCACCCCAAAATGCGAGTTCTACTCTTGGCTCGGTACGATGAAGATGCGCGGATCGTGGCAGCAATGAGGGCTGGTGCCGCTGGATACATCCTCAAAGATACCGATTGGACGGACTTCCTACGCATCCTCAGGTCAACGGCAAACAGCCGACCGATTTTGTCCCCGATCCTGCCGGACCGCGTCATGCAGAATGTTCCTGACTCGCTACGCCCCCCCTATGAAGGCAACGCCTTGCGGCTGTCCACTCTGAGTGACCGTGAACGCCAGATACTGGCTTGTGCGGCAGCTGGTCAAAGCAATAAGGAAATTGCCGATCATTTGTGCGTTTCCGTTGAAACCGTGAAGACGCACCTGCATCACATCTACCAGAAGCTATCAGTGGAGGGACGCGTTGAAGCCGTTATCGCATTTCTTCGTGTTCAGTAACCTCGCCGTACAGCCGACCCCTCGTCACCCGATCGATGGAGACAGTCATTCCATCCTCAGAGCGATGGAGCGAGGACAATCGGTTTTTTTAGCATTCAGGCAAATACGGAAGACGATCCAAACACCCTGAATCATCCCCATATATCTATCACGCAAGGAAGTCACCTACCATGCGTGAGGTACACATACTCAATGAATTAAGATCGGAGCCAGGATGGGCATTCCTGTGCGCAGCGTTTTTAGTTGGTGTCGTTGTCTTTGCGCTGATGAGGGTCAGCGTTACGGACTGAGTGGCGCACAAGGTCGAGGACCATGCGGAGGAAAACCCGTCAGTCTTGACCGCCAAGAATTCTGCCGGAGCCATCGCCGGCTGGTGGCTCTGGCAATCTCTATCTTCCTGCCGTAATCAGCCACCAGGCTTAGCGACTTCGCCCCTTCCGTGAGGATGTCCGTGTACCCTCGGCAGGGACCGCCTCATCCCACTTCCGCCACAATCCATACCGTGTCCGACGATGGTCTGATTAACCCAAGGTAGGATATTGACAAGATGTCTCCGTTGACTCACCAGATCCCTGGCGTGACTGCGCATTCGCAATTATAGCCGTGATATGCTACACTACTGGATACGAATTTTGCTCCTCGCGCCCATCCCTTCCGAAATCTGTGCTTGCGCGATCGTCAGCAGTAAATTCCTTGGGCAAGATTTTCCTGTGAGCCATTGCGGGGCGTGTGAGGATGCCACGGCCTGCGCCTGGCAGGATTGTAGTGACAGATACAATCCCCAAGAGCAGAGTGTTTGATATCAGCCCCACGAGCCGAACCAGGCACCTTAGATTTTCGGAGAGGATCTCTTTATGACAACAGCGAGCAATACCCGACCAGCACCCGCAGAGCATTGGGTCCGCATTCCAAACGGCACACGAGTGCGTCATCGATCGGAAGCCTACGAAGGGATTATCGACGGACTTACAGAGATCGTGTCCGGGACGGAGCGTAATCCCGACGGAAAAACGCAGTATCGCGTCAAGGTGGAAGGTGGCACGCGATTGCTGGTTTCCGAGCAGCATCTGAATGTTCTGATCGATACCAACCAGTTAGTCCTGGTCGGTCGTGAATCTGAACTGTACCGTCGCTCTCTCACCACCCGACTTCGCGCAGTCCTTCCGGAAGATCGGTTTGTGGCTGCGATTGACAAGGCGTCGGCGTCTCGTCAAAAGTCTCGGTGATGGTCACGCAGATATCGAACTATCGATTTTGCACCTGAACGTGTCACATGGAGCTAGCATGAAGACATCATGGGGAACGAAATCCCCGAATAAGCGGAGGCGAGTCGTACTTCGAACCAAGGTACGGTGGGAGAAGCTTGGGCTCCAAGACCCGGCAGGATCGTCATCGGCCACGTCGATTGAAGACCTTCGTCGTCAAATTACATCAGCCGCCAGTCAGGGGTTGAGTCCCGATACCGTATCCCGTTCCCAACAGCAGGATGGGCGCTCAGGACCAGGCGCTAAGCGGTCAGGGCCTGCCCGTAAACGGAATCCCGCTTCGTCATAACCTGAACGTCCGCACATCGCACCCGAAAGGAGGCCATCATCGGAGGACCAGGAAAAACTACAGCCGCTAAGCGAGACCGAGAAAAAACACGTCAGCAGAAGCAGCGCGACAAAGAAGCGCGCCGCGTAGAGCGGAAGGCCAACAAGCCGGACCGCCCAGCCCAAGAAGGTGAGGACCCAGATCTCGCTGGTTTACACTGGGGGCCTCAGGCACCGCTCTATTGAACGAATACGCCATCCCTCGTAATTGTCTATGGTTGATTTCAGCGTAGGAAAACCTTAGGCAGTGCAATACTTTCATACTCATGAGAGTAGCATGCGGGATTGAGAACGCGATTGTCTCTCTAGCCCCTTCTCCGCAGTAATGGAGTTGACATCGGGCAGCTGCGCTTCACGTACGATCGTCGAGAGAATTCTCCAGGCAGTTCTCGATGAATAGCTAGCAGTGTGTTGACAAACACTTTCACCAAGCTGAGAACGCACAGCATTCAAAGGCTCCAACGGGAGCAGAGTGGCCCGCAGGCTGTCCAGCAAGGCCGCAGCGAACGAAGAGGCGAATTGTACTCTCTGCCAGTACGTTGAGCCTCTGAGCGAGGCGAGAACGCCGCTGGCGGGCTTTGTCAACGGCCTGCTAGACACGATATCCGACCCGGTACCTTCTCGTAAGGTTCAGGCTTCTGCGGTCACGACCATATCCTTACGCCTTGGCTATTGAGTGAAATTCAAGGACTATGGGACATATGGCTTACCGATCGCGCTTCTCCGCTTAAGCTGGCCCGGGCGCACAATCCCCTGAGGCGAAAGGAATCGAGATGAGCCGACTGAATCTAGAACCACTCATGACGTTTTCGGATGGATCCTACCTCGCGATCAGTACGGAATGCTCGAAGGAGGGCGACTTTTCCTGCTCAGTCTATACGGTCGTCGAAACCGATGATCGCACGGACTTCCGCAATATCTCGAGTCACCTCCTCGCTTCATCTACATGCCTGACTGCCCAAGAACAGGCATACAGCTATACCCTGCGTCTCTACCCCAACGCGTGTGAGTCGATGAAGAAACCACCCTACCTGATCTGGCATGGGCCACGATCATCGGGCAACCAGTGATTCTTCGATGGGTCACGGAATCCAGGTTGCATGAGATGCCGGATAGCTATTTACTCCGACACCTGCTAGGATGCCCAGACTTCATCGCGCAGGGCCTCGCATGAAACAAGATGACAATGGCCCATCACCGATGTTGTTCCTGCCGGGAAATCTGATCGGAAGTCTGACCTAAGCCGCCTCTCCGGTCGCGTCTTCGGCCCTCTCCTTCCTCTCACGCACCATTTCTCGAGTCTCGGTCAATATCATTTTTGAAGGAGAGATGCTCATGAGTTTAAAGTTATATGTCGGTGGATTGCCGTACGCGGCAACTGAATCGCAACTGACCACCCTCTTTGCCGAACACGGGACCGTGGAGTCGGCCCGGATCGTCTCGGACAAGTTTACCGGCCAATCTCGTGGATTCGGCTTTGTCGAAATGTCGACCGCTGAAGAGGGGCAAGCCGCCATTACGGCCTTGAACGGGTCACAAATGGATGGTCGATCCTTAACCGTCAATGAGGCCAAACCGATGGAACCTCGGTCTGGGGGCGGTGGTCGTTTTAGCAGTGGTCCAAAGCGTAGCCGCTTCTAACGCCAAGCACGTTGAAGATGACTCACCGACGGGGTGCCTCAGCTGAGGCGCCCCGTCGTTTTGTATCGAATCGGTATTAACACTCAAGATGGCCCTTCACGTTTGACCTCGACTCCGGTTACTCTACTCATGCGGCCGTTCGCTCATCGACACAGTATTCTCTGCCCTGGCTATGAGCCGTCTCATGTCGTTGTGATCTTTTATGAAGCTCCCCTCCGCGCAATATCCACCAGCCATTCGCACTGCATTCGCTATCTACAACCCGATGTGGTAGAGTGAGGTCGTATTGATTCTGACCCTCGCGCTCTTCCCTCCCCATACTGTTCCTGCGCGATTTCATCGATCAGTCGGCAGTCACGCTTGGCGGTTCAGGACCTTTGTGTGACAGGAGTCAGTGTCCACGACTAAGGCTCCCCTAGCAAGCAGCCGGGTCCGCTGTGCCCTCGCAATCCGGATGAATACTGAGCTGATGACCTATGGGAGAAGTACGCCATCGATCTGGATGTGAACGGTTGAGATGGAAAAACCACACAGTGCGTGTTCGTAGCACACAAGATAAGGAGCAACCATGGACGTCAATACACTTACGTTTGCATTCGTCATCGTGGCACTTGGGATCGGCGGAGTGATTGTGTATCTGAAGGGCAAGTAGCCGAGTTGTAAGATCCTCATTCCTAGTGAGCCCTGTCCTCTCAGGCCCAGGACAGGAATCACCATGGCCAATTTTGATCCACGCAGGATAACTTGGGTATTTCTACGTGTCGTGTCTAGTCAGAGACTAGAAACGGTATCCAATCCGTTGCCTGTTCACTCGTCCGAATCAATGACCCAAACCATCAACCTGCCTCGGTAGAACGACAACAACTCACTGACAATCTGCGGCGTGGCCTATAAGCGACCCGGTCCACAGCGGCCCAATAAGCTGGATTGGGGTGTATTGCGCCGTCATGTAGAGGACCCCTCTGATCGGACGCAAGCAGAACGGGCTCGGCATTTCCAGGTCTCCCGATATTGCATCTGGAACGCACTGTGAAAACTGGCGGTGCCCCATAAAAAAACATAGGTACCACGAGCGCGACCCGCTTCAACGAAAGCGGTTCCTCCGTCGCAGCAAACAGCCCGTCTACATCGATGAATGTGGGTTTGTCTCGTCATCGACGCGGCGCTATGGGGATGCGCCAAAAGGCCAGCGTGTAGACGGCTCGGTTTCTGGGCATCGACGGCCACGCACCTCGCTCATTGCTACCCGCATGGACGGGCGACTCGAAGAACCGTACCTGTTCGATGGGACCTGCGATACAGCGCTCTTCAATGCCTGGCTCAAGACGAGGTTGTACCCACGGCTGAATGCCCACCACCTCGTGATCATGGACAACGCCGCATTTCATACTTCGCCCAAAACAGCGCAGCTCATCGAGACGACTGGCGTCACGCTGCTGTTCCTGCCGCCGTATTCTCCCGACTTCAACCCGATCCAACACGACTTCGCCGCCCTGAAGAAACGCAGAGAGTATTAAGAACCCGCGTCTCTTGATGAAATCATCAAAGCCTATCGGCAACTATGGACTTAGCTAGAATACGCCCCAAACGGGCACTTTCCTCGCTGCGCACGACCTCGTCGGCCCTTGCACACCGGGCCTAAATAACGCTCGTCCACTTCAATCGCACCAGCCAGCAGATAACTCTCTTGCGTGCTGGCGATGAGCCGTCTCACCCGCTGCAAAAACAGCTTTGGGGTGTTCGCTTGCACTCCGACGAACAGCGCCGCCCGTGCAGTCGTGCCTGCCACACAATGCTCCAAGAGCTTCTGCTGGAGCTGGATCGACATTCGACTCTTTCACAGGTAGACCATTCGCTAATACGTAACCCCGCCATGGGTCGCTTATAGCTAAGTTCACAATCATTGATAGGCCTTGACGATGTCGTCGAGCGTGGCTTGCTCCTGATATTCCCGGCGTTTCTTCAGCACGGCGAAGTCCCGCTCGATGGGATTGAGGTCGGGGGAATAG